>Ga0226835_1000011_pt1 | contig 537061 bp, 487 predicted proteins | sample LAC_MetaG_1_FD_163627 | JGI IMG/M metagenome (GOLD analysis project Ga0226835, IMG submission 163627) | Anaerobic ammonium oxidizing microbial communities from anammox membrane bioreactor (MBR) in UC Berkley, California, United States -... | ecosystem: Engineered > Bioreactor > Anaerobic >... | reverse complement strand
TGATCAAGGCGGGCATCATCGACCCCGCCAAGGTCACCAAGGGCGCGCTCGAGAACGCCGCCAGCATCGCCGGGATGATCCTCACTACTGAGGCCCTCATCACCGACATCCCTGAGAAGGAGAAGGCAGCGTCGCCTCCTATGCCGGAGTACTAAACTGGCAAACCTTGTTTAGCATACGAAAGAGCCTTCCTGCATGGGAAGGCTCTTTTTGTATGGTCTTGGTTTGTGGTCAGTGTTCTTCGTGTGACGGTAAATGTCTCAGAATCGGGCTACAATGTAAATAAGATGTTGTCTCTTCGTTGATTTGAGGGGGTTGCTGTGTATCGGAATGGTAGGTTTAAACCCCGTCCCAGAAGGCTCAGTGGTATTCTCATCCCAGATGCGCCTCGTCCCTGGGAAGGAGGGGATGGCACTCCTGAAGCTGTAGCGCGTTATCATGCCCACCGTTCCCCGCTGGGCACGCCTGTCAAGCTGCTGCTGCTGCTTGCGTTGCTTGTATTCCTGTTTATTTGCACCGTACCCTGCGTGGCCTTCATCACCATGTTCTTTGCCCAGTATCGCTGAGCCGGGCAGGGCTATCCGCCACGCAGCACACGGCCCTCACCTTCACGCCGTGTCATCCCGGCCCCATCCATGTGCTCAAGCAGAGCAAGCACATACTTGCGGCTTGAGTTAAACAGATCGCGGGCCTCGCCCACAGTGATCATCCCGTGCTCTCGAATGTAGCCGGTGATCCGTTGGACCATCTGCTGGTAGGTTGCGCTGTCAAACAGGACTTCCGGGCTGGTTTGCACAAGGTCGCCCCGTTCGAACAATGCCTGCAGCACATCTTCGCCAACCAGCGCCACAGCATCTTTTATACTGGGGGTATTGAACGGGTCGGAGGCGATTATCTTCAGCAGGCGCCCGATAGCCGCTTCCTGCTGCGGGGTAAACTGCACGCTGCGGCCTGCCTCATGAACTGCCGCCCCCGTTTCGCCTATCAAACCTTCCTGTGCCGCCATCTTAATCACCAGGTTGAACAGCCGCGTTTCCAAACCCAGCCGGCTTCGCAGAGCCTCGCGCGGCATCCCTACGCGCAGCGGATATTCCGCATGATACACTCCCAGCTCCCGCCGTATCTGGTCTTTGAGCCGTACCCAGGAAAGCTGGGCCATAAGCCAGCCATCAGCCAGTTCCAGGACGTCCCCGCTGGCCACCAGGTCGCCGACCAGCTCATCCACCTGCATCGCATCCATCCCGAGGTCCCGGTACAACGCCTTACGCTGTGAGGCTGGCTGCTCCTCCAACGCGCTCAGAACCAGCTCTGCCGGGGTTCCAATCGCCAGCATCTCCATGCGCTCCAGAACCTCTTCTTTGAAGCGCCTCCAGCGGTAGGGTGGATGCGGGTCCAGGACAATGCCGCCGCCGATCGTCTGTGGGGGAGACGGATAGCGCAGGATAAAACGATCACCTTTATCCAGCGCGATGGGCTGCGCAAGCCGGATCTGCAGCCACCCCTGTTCCCCCGAAGCAAGTTCCCGCTGCCCGATCAGACGAACGTGCGCCAGCGCCTCCGCTGCCCCGCTGAAGAACTTGACCTCGCTGTTATGCAGCAGCGGGCGCTCGGCACTATCCAGGTAGCGAAACTGCACGTCGATCAATTCAGTTCCATGCAGCAGCCCTGGTTGAGCCACGACATCGCCCCGTTGGATCTCATCCTTGGCTACCCCGGCCAGGTTGATCGCCACACGGCTGCCCGGCCCTGCACTCTCGATTTTCTGTTTATGGCTCTGCAAACCACGAATGCGTGCCCGGGTGCGGCCAGGGGCTATCTCGACCTCGTCCCCTACACGCAGTGAGCCGCCGCTTAAGGTTCCCGTTACCACAGTCCCAAACCCGCTCATGGTGAACACCCGGTCGACGGGCAGGCGGGGCCGCCCCAGATCGGCCCGAGGGGGGCGCTGAACCAGTGCTGCACTCAGCGTATCCAGCAGGGTATCAAGACCCTTGCCTGTTCGCGCAGAGACGGGAACAACGGGGGCCCCGGCGAGTGCTGTGTGCTCCAGCATCTGTTCAATATCAAGCGTGACCAGGTCCAGCCAGTCGGCATCCTGGATCAGGTCAATCTTGGTCAGGGCGACGATTGCGCTGTCCACGGCAAGCAGGTCCAGGATGGCGATGTGCTCCGCCGTCTGCGGCATAATACCTTCATCAGCCGCGATCACCAGCAGTGCCAGGTCAATCCCGCCAACCCCTGCAAGCATATTCTCGATGAAATCCCGGTGCCCCGGCACATCCACGATGCCGACGGCTGTCCCATCAGGCAGCGTGAGCCAGGCAAAACCCAGGTCGATGGTCATTTCGCGGGCTTTTTCCTCGGCCAACCGGTCAGGGTCAATGCCCGTCAGTGCCTTTACCAGCGTTGACTTACCATGATCGACATGCCCTGCAGTCCCGATTACATAAGTCATAGCCGCCTCGTCACGTCAATGTCGGCAGCCCCGCACCATCCAGGTCATCGAGGTTGGCCTGGTTGCGCTCTACCACCGATAACAGGAACTGGCGCTGGAGTTCGCGCAGTTTCTTGACGTATTCACTCAAGGCTTCGCTGCGTTCGCTGAGTTGCGCGGTTCGCGCCTGCAGATCGCCAACGATCTTATTGTTCTCTCGCCATGCTTCTTCATTGGTCAGCGTGAACTGGCGCGAACGTTTCTGATCCTCCTGCAGAAATTCCTCCCATTCCCGCCGGAAGCGCTCCTCTGAGAGACGCTGGATCTCGTTGACCTCATTTACCCGCCGCTCGACGCGATCCATCAGGCGCTCGAAGTCATCGACATTCTTCTTCATCTGGCGGTGCGTATTCCCCCAGCCCTCAAACTGGCGGGCATGGGCTTCCATTTCGGCACCAAACGCGTCAATACGGCGCTGCATCTCTGCCAGGGACTGCTCACGCTGTTGATCCTGGATCGCTTGGGCTTCCAGCCGCTCGCGGCGCTCCTGCCTTATTTCGTTGAGCTGAGTCCCGAGTTCTGCTACCGATCGTTCATTCCGGCGGGTCAGCTCCTCGAGCATCTCCAGCTTGGGATCGATAGTGTCAAAACGCTTGGCCATCTCAGCCAGCTCACTGATCCGGCGGGCGTCGTTGCGGCGCTGTTCCTCCAGGAAGCTGAGGGTGTGCTGGAATTCCTCCAGCCCTTTGCTCAGATTGTCCGCATAGTTCTGAAGCTCAAATGCGACACGAGACAGTCGCTCTTCCTCAGCGCGGCGCGGCTGCAGTTCCCGCTCAATGCGGGTCAGCATCTCCTGGCGCAGGTCCTCAATGGCTTTCTGCAGCGCGGAACGATCCGTCTCTCGCATTTTCTTCATGTCTTGCGTCAGCGAGGAGCGGCGATCTTCGATCTGCTCAATGCTGGCTGTCAGATCGTTGCGCATCCGCGTGATCGACTCATCCACAAAACCAACCGTCGCATACCGGGTCCGCAGCCCGGTGACGTCAGCTTCCATTGCCTGGATACGCCGGTTCTGATCCTCGATCAGGGCAGCCTGCGCGTTTACTAGTTCTTCCAACCTGGTGATCAGCGCCTTATCTTTCCGGCGCTCCTCATCCAGCCATGTGACCATTTGGGCGGTCTGGTTTGGTTCCATGAGCAAGGTTCTCCTGTTTCCGGGTGGAGATGTCAACCAATTCTATCAAAACCCGGGCGGCGAGACACAAATAGCTATTATATTGAATACAATCGCCGAAGAACTTATACTAATAGAAGATGCCCAAAGTACAGCAACCTGCGTCGTTTATTAATCAACACCTATACCGACTACAACCATCGCATAACTCCGCTATCCTCCTTGTTATTGCGGGCGACCTCCGCCAGCGACGCACTATGCTTTGTAGGGCACACGGCTATTCTGTCTTGTGCTGTGCCATAAGACATCTGATTCTCACTTTTGATAGTAGGAGGTTTCCGCATGGCCACGTACGCTGATCGCCCCTGGACGCGAAACTACGATCCCTCTGTTCCCAAGACAATTGATTATCCCGAGATCCCCGTTTATACACTTCTGGATAATGCCGCACGTGATTTTCCAAACAATAACGCACTTGTAACTTCAGCCCACCTGCCGCTTTTCGGGCGCAAATCCGCTGCTGTTTCCTATAAACTGCTTGGTGAACTCACGGACCGACTTGCTGCCGCCCTGGCCAATATGGGGGTCAAGAAAGGCGATCGCGTTGCTATTGTAGCACCCAACTCAGCCCAGTTTGTGATTGCCTTTTTTGGCATTCTCAAGGCTGGGGGCATCGTGGTAGCCCTCAACCCAACCTTTCCCCCGGCTAAATGGGCGGATCAGCTGAACGATGCGGGTGTGGAGACCGTCATCACCATGACGCTCTTCTACAAGGGGCTCAACTCTATCCGTGGCGAGACCCCCATCAAGCAAATGATCGTCACCAACTACAAGGAATACCTGCCGCCCCTCGGCCAGACCCTGTTCACACTGGCCCGCGAAAAGAAAGACGGCCATTATGTAGAATCCCTGCAGGCGAATGATTTCTGGCTGCAGGACGTGCTCGCTCGCTTTACCCCGGACCAACGCCCTGCCATCACGATCAACCCCCGCGAGGATACCGCGATCTTCCAGTATACAGGCGGCACCACCGGGGTGCCCAAAGCCGCCCGTGGCCCTCATTATGCTCTGGTGGCAAATGCCACCCAGATGCAGGCGTGGATTTCCGGGGGGCTGTCCGCTGGCACTTCTTCCTCAATGGGAGCTATCCCATTCTTCCACGTCTACGGCATGGTCGCTGTGGTAGTGTTCTCTGTGATCATGGGCGCACCGATTTTCCTTGTGCCTAATGCGCGCGATATCAATGACGTGCTGGGCGTGATCAGCACCTTCAAGCCCACGCACTTTATGGGTGTGCCTGCGCTGTACAACGCCATCAACCAGCATCCTGATGTGAAGGCGGGCAAGGTCGACCTGGGATCGATTAAAGCCTGCATCAGTGGTTCCGCCCCCCTGGCGCCGGAGACGAAACGCAAGTTCGAGGAGCTGACCGGGGGCATCGTGATGGAAGGCTTTGGCATGAGCGAGGCCCCCACCGCGACGCACTGCAATCCCTACCAGGGGGTTAACAAGGTCGGTTCGATCGGCCTGCCGTTCCCGGATGTGGAGTGCCGCATTATCAGCCTGGACGACGGAAAAACCGACATGCCGGTCGGCGAGGTTGGCGAGCTGGTCATGCGCGGCCCCGTGATGATGACTGGGTATCACAACATGCCCACTGAAACAGCCAATGCCCTGCGCGACCTTGACAGGGACGGCCGGCCGTGGCTCTTCACCGGCGACATCGCCCGCATGGATGAGGAGGGCTATTTCTACATCGTTGACCGCAAGAAGGACATGGTGCTGATTGGCGGCTTCAACGTCTATCCCAACAATGTCGAGAAGGTGTTGATGGAGCACCCTGCCATCGCCGAGGCTGCCGTGGCGGGCATCCCGCACCCCGAGAAAGAGGGGCAAGAAGCGCTCAAGGCATGGGTCGTGCTCAAGCCAGGGGCCGAGGTTACCCAGGAAGCGCTGATCGAGCACTGCAAAACCCGGATGGCGCCTTATGAGGTGCCCCGCCGTATCGATTTCATGACTGAGCTGCCCAAGACAGCGGTCGGCAAAATCCTGCGCCGCGAGCTGGTCAAGCTCGAAACCCAGACTGCCTGACCTCCCTCCAACCGCACAAAAAAACCGGGCACCCCCACCAGAGGTGCCCGGTTCGCTGCTGCTCAGCAGTCGGCGCTAAGCCGGAGAGGGGGCCGGTGGTAGGTCCAGGTTCGAAGCCGCGTCCGGGTCTTCGCTTCCCTTCTCCTTGCTGGTCTCTTTATCCTTCTTGGAGGGCACGTCAGGCAGAAGCAGGCCGCTCATAGCCTCTGGTATCTCACGCCCCTCCATGACGGCCTTGAACTGCTCCATATCCAGTGTCTCATGCTCCAGAAGAGCCTCGGCAACCGCATGGAGCTTTTCAATGTTATCCATCAGCACCTGGCGGGCATGCTCATAAGCCTCACTGACGATGCGCCGCACCTCAGCGTCGATCTCCTGGGCTACAGCCTCACTGTAATCCCGCTGTTCGCCAATCTCACGGCCCAAGAAAACGAGTTCGTCGCGCTTCCCATAGCTGAGGGGGCCCAGCCGGTCACTCATGCCGTAACGCATTACCATATCGCGCGCCGTCTGTGTCGCATTCTGCAGGTCGCTGCTCGCGCCAGTCGTCACCTGGCCGAAGACCAGCTCTTCCGCGATGCGGCCGCCCAGCGCCATGGCGATGGTGTCCGAGAACTTATCGCGCGACACGTACCAGGCGTCTTCAATCAGCGGCATCATATAGCCACCCGCCATGCCGCGCGGCACGATGGTCACCTTAAGCACCGGGTCGCAGTGCGGAAGCAGATGGGACACCACGGCATGTCCTGCTTCATGGAATGCCGTGATCTTACGCTCCTCTTCCTTTACAAGGCGGCTGCGGCGTTCCGGTCCCATTGCCACTCGTTCAATGGCTTCCTGGAACTCGGGCATATTAACCGTTCGCTTGTTGCGCCGAGCAGCCAGGATGGCCGCTTCGTTGACCATATTCTCGATGTCAGCGCCGACAAATCCAGGGGTGGCACGCGCCAGCATGGCCAAGTCTACGTCACTGCCAATCGGCTTGCCCTTCACATGGACCTTCAGGATTTGCTCGCGCCCGCGCACATCAGGCCGGTCCAGGATCACCCGGCGATCAAACCGGCCAGGCCGCAGCAGCGCCGGATCAAGGATATCCGGGCGGTTGGTGGCTGCGACCACGATGACGTTGGTGTCTGTATCGAAACCATCCATCTCAACGAGAATCTGGTTCAGAGTTTGCTCACGCTCATCATGGGAGCCGCCCAGGCCTGCCCCGCGATGCCGTCCCACCGCGTCGATTTCGTCCACAAACACAATGCACGGGCTGTGGCGCTTGGCCTGTTCGAACAGATCACGCACTCGGCTGGCGCCCACGCCGACGAACATCTCAACGAACTCCGAACCGGAGATCGAGAAGAAGGGCACACCCGCCTCACCGCTGACGGCCTTGGCAAGCAGGGTCTTCCCGGTACCTGGTGGGCCGACCAGCAGCACACCTTTCGGGATGCGGGCACCAAGCTGGATGAACTTGGCTGGCTCCTTGAGAAACTCCACAACTTCCTGCAGTTCCTCTTTGGCTTCGTCACAGCCAGCCACATCATCAAAAGTGACGGTAGGTTTCTCCCCGGAGAACATGCGCGCACGGCTTTTACCGAAGGCGATTGCCTGGTTGTTTGACCCCTGTGCCTGGCGCAGCATCATGTAGATCACCACCATGACGATCACCAGGGGCAGCAGCCAAACCAGCGCAGAGATCAACCCGCTGAAGTTGGGGGCCTTCTCGTTCTTCCAGGCAACTGCTGAAAGCTCCTCCGGGGTCACACCGAACTGGGCCAGTTCCTCGGGGGCACTGGTGCTGGGGTCTTTGGTTGCACGCACCACTTTGCCGTTGGTCAGGGTCACCGTGATCACATCATTATCGGTGACAACGATCTCCTCGACCCGCCCCTCACGGATGGCCTTCGCCACATCGCTGATAGCCCATTCGTCGGGGCTTTCCTGGCGGTTGAACATACTAAACAGAATCACACCAATGGCCAGGATGATCAGCAGATATACGAACCCATGTCTGAATCTCGTTGAGTTCACACTACTTCTCCTGATAACAATAAACGGCGCTGGCGCGCCGCACTGGGTATCAACTATTCATACCCTTGTGTGGGCGAGGAACCGCGCCTCAGGGCCTTTCCCCCACCTCAACGCAGATTATACCAGATACGCCGTTGAGCATCAATCGAGCACAAAAGCCCCGCAGGTGAAGCGGGGCTTTTCAAAAGGTCAACTGTCCGTCAGCGTGTAAAGGTGAAATATACTGTGATCCACAGTGGGATCAGGCCGAGCACTGCAACTGCCGCCAGGACACCCAGCACAAGGTTCTCCACGTCAAACGCAGGTAGCTCCTCCTCGTCTGCTTCACGGCTGCGGTAGCTGCGGGCGGGCGGCGGGGGAGTGTATTCGGGGGCAATATGATTCACATCACCCCGTGGCACTACCGGCTGGCGCGATGCACGGGCACGCTCCACAGCGGCATCAACATCCAGGGGAGGCAGCGAGGGGACGGTATAATCCTCCGATACACGTCCCAGCCGCTGGTGCGGCATCGTCTCCTCCCCCATGGGTGGCGGGGAGGAAGATGCAGGCGTTGGTGTGTCAGGCTCTAGCAGAATCTGCGACTGCCGGACGACGAATGAAGAAGTCGTTTGAACACCCTGCTCGTGATAGGAGCGCAGGATGCGGCCCAGTTGGTCGGCCGTCCGGTAGCGTGCAGACGGCTCCTTACTCAACACTTTGCGGATAATGCGATCCAGCTCGGGTGGCAGCGAGGGATCAATATCGAGGATCGTTGGGGGTTCCTGCTTCAAGTGTGCCATCGCCAGCTCGCTGTACCCCGATCCCGTAAACGGCAGGCGTGCCGTGAGCAGCTCGAACAGCACAATGCCGATCGAGTACACATCCGATGCGGGCGTCGGCGTCTCGCCAGAGGCTTGCTCTGGCGAGAAATAGTGCGGGCTGCCCCACACTTCCTCTTCGTCCTCTTTGCGCTCGGTAAGGGCGCGCGCAATCCCGAAGTCCGTCACTTTAATCATGTTGTCAGGGGTCACCAGGATATTCTGCGGCTTGATGTCACAGTGCACCAACCCCGCCCGGTGTGCGTATCCAACCCCCTTACAGACCTCTGTCGTGATGTTGAGCGCGGCATCTACATCAAAGGCCCCGCGCGAGCGGATCACCTGCTTGAGGTTTTGCCCCGCCACATATTCCATCACGATATAGTGTGTGTTTGGGCCGTCCTGGCCTACATCGTGCACCGTTACAATATTGGGATGAGATAATTGTGCTGCCGAGCGGGCCTCCCGCTTGAAGCGCACCAGGAACTCCGGGTCACCCACCAGGCTGGGCCGCAGCACCTTGACGGCCACCATGCGCCCCAGCTCGAGGTCCTGAGCCCGGTAGATCACGGCCATACCCCCCGCGCCAATCTGCTCGATCAGGCGGTAGCGATCATTGAGGATTGGGTTCTCTGCCATGCGCCTATTCTACTCCTCCGCCACAAACATTACCGGCCGCCTGCCCGATCCTCAGAGCAGCCCAGCCCCTTCCCGAAGTTTGCTCAGCCACGGCTCAGGGATGTGCTTCACCTGGCCGTTGTGGTCTACGCAGATGTGGTGTGATTCGCCTCTCACCAGCGTCTGCCCTGATTCAAGCTGGATAATCTCGTAGCCGAACGTTACACCCCGGCTGCCGATTTTCTTGACCCATGTGCGTATCTTCAGCACATCATCATACCGCGCGGGTGCAATATAGCGAGCCCGCACTTCGCTGACGGCCAGCGAATGGCCGGAGTCCTCCAGTTCCGCATAAGGTGCACCGACCTGGCGCGAGTATTCACTGCGCCCTTCCTCAAAATACACGATATAAGCACCATGGTGCACTATCCCCATCATATCCGTCTCGGCGAAGCGCACACGGATGGTTGCTTCAATCACTTTCTGATCTGCAGGGAACGCCATCAGAGCGCGCCCTCCTGTGCGAGAATCTCACGGATCAGGTCCTTACGTGCCTGCCCTCCCAGCATCTCCAGCTTGCGGATGCCCAGCGGATCGATTTGCTCGCGCAGCAACCGTACCTCCTCCTCGCTGGGCGGTGGGGTCTCTTGCAGATCGGGAGAGATTTCCAATTCAAAGCCCGTTTTTTGGCGCACCCGGTCAAGCGTCACACCCGGATGCAGTGTGATCACTCGCATCTGTCCGTTCGCCCAATCGAACTGCCCCAGATCGGTTACGCAGAAGCGAGGGCCTGTGCCATGCCGCCTGGCCGGATTATGGCCCAGGCCGCTCACATAGTCTACCTGTTTAACAAAAGTGACCTTGCTGTGACGCGGCACATACAGATATACGTGGTCGGAGAACACAGTAAGGTCGGGGATGCCACCGGTGCCGGGCAGGCGCATGAATGGCTTATGGTAATCCTGCCCAAGCGCAATGTTGTTGAAGTTACCCTGCGCATCCACCTGGCCTGGCCGGAAGTACTCTTTAGGTGTGAAGCGCGGCAGGGCGTCGGCGGCTGCCTGCACAAATCCCGTGCCCATCCGTGCGTTTCCCAACCATAAATCCTCAATGCGGGCAAGCCCCAGTGGGGCAGGATCATCGCAGATAGCCTGCCCTATGGCCGAAGCAAAGCGCAGATTGGGCGCATGAGTCAGCTTGGCCAGCAGGTATCCTGCCACTACAAGTGGTGTGGCCAGTCCTTGCGCGGCCACATCCCCGTCATCCAGGGTGCGTGCGATGCAAACGCTGATGACTTCGTCGATGGTGAACTCGGGGGTACTGCTCATCCTGTGCCCTCAGTTTGGATAGCCAGCCGGGGTCGCCAGCCTGCGGCTTACGGTTCCCTCATTATAGTCAAAGGGGCGGCTCTATGGAACCACCCCTTTGAAGATTCGGCAGATTGTCACGGCTTGCGCCCGGTTGAACTCCTTAGTCTCTACGACGGCCCCCGCTCGCCAGCATCACATAGTACAGCAATTGGGCAAGCGCGGTGACCATGCCTGCTACGTAGGTCAGCGCAGCCGCATTCAGCACAGCGCGCGCTCCCTGAAGTTCCTTTTCACCGACCAGCAGGTTGCTCGTTCGCAGCATCTTTATAGCCCGGTTCGAAGCATCCAGCTCAACGGGCAGGGTGATCAGCGCAAAAACAAACGCCGAGGCAAAGAAGATGATGCCCAGCCACATGAGCGGATCCCACTGCATCAGCAGGCCCAGGATAAATACGATCGGCCCAAGCCGCGACCCGAAATTCACCGCCGGCACCAGCCCGCTGCGCAGTTTGAGCGGCAGGTACCCGCTGGCATCCTGCTCGGCATGGCCGATCTCGTGCGCCACAATTGCCAGCGAGGCAACCGTTGATCCCAGTGCCGTCCCCTGTGAGAGATTGAGCACCTTGCTCCGCGGATCATAGTTATCGGTGAGCTGCCCACCAATTCCCTTCATCCCGATCCCTGACAGGCCGTTCTGCGAAAGCAAAAGCTCGGCGGCTTTTGCCCCCTGGATCTGGTGGCTGTTTGAAACGCGCGTCCAGCGACTGTATGCGGATTGAACTCTCCACTGTGCGTACAGCATCAGCAGCAGGGCGGGGCCAACGATCAACCAGTACAATGGACTCCAAGCAAATGGCCACAACATACCTGCGTATATCCTCCTGTGAGGGGTCTCTACCAGACCCCGCCTTCTCGAATCACTGATAGAGATTCTAGCATGCGCCCGTAAGAATCATTATAGAAATCTCCACCATGTTTAGTTTGCGCACAGTATCCCGGCTGCTGTAGACTGGGCACGACTGCAGCGTGCACACGATCTGCTATTTGTGCGGTATGGTGAGTAAACGAGCGTGCAGGGTATCTCATTCACCATCATCAAACAGGGCTTATAGATGCAAAACAAAGTAATCCCGATCAACCAGGCTGTCGAGCTGATCCGCCCGGGTGACACGCTGGCATTGGGCGGCATGACGATCTATCGCCGTCCTATCGCCATGGTTAAGGCCATGCTTGCCCGCCGTAGGGTGCTGCGTGACCTTACACTGTTGGCCTTCACCGGCGGCCTTGAGTCGGATTTGCTGATTGGGGCAGGCATCGCCTCGCGCATTCGCACCTGCTATATCGGCCTGGAGATTTTCGGGCTGGCGCCCATGTTCACTCAGAAAGCCGGGGCAGGTGAGTTGGAGATCATTGAGGAAACCGAGGCCAGCCTTGCGCTGGGGATGCGGGCGCATCTCGCCGGAGTCAGCTTCATGCCCGGTCGCGGCTGGCTTGGGACCGATCTTCTAACACTGCGGCCTGATGTCAAGGTCATCGACGATCCCTATAACCCCGGGGGGCAGCTCGTCGCATTTCCGGCGATCAGTTGGGATGTCGCGGTCATCCACGCCCTCCAGGCAGACCCGAGTGGGAATGCCCGCTTGAATGGCAACCTGGCAGTTGATGTGGAACTGCACCTGGGCGCTCGTGATGTGATCGTTACAGCAGAGGAGATCGTTGAAGGCTTTGACGATCGTGTGCACCTGACAGGGGCAGCAGTCTCCGCCGTCGTGCATGCGCCGCATGGGGCCTACCCAACCTCATGCTATCCATGTTATCCCATTGGGGGGGGGGAGCTTCTCCGTTATATCGATGCGTGCAACTCCGGCGGCTTCGAGGCCTACGTCAAGGAACTGCTGGCAGAATAATCCAGCTGCCCGGCTCTCTTCATTTTGAGACAGCCAGATCGTTAATAACCTCGCGGGCGTTTCACTTCATTCAGGAGTGGCTCGCCTGCCAGATAGCGCTGCAGGTTGTTCACAAATACATCTGTCGCCCGCTCATCGTAATAAGGGGTCAGCCCCGATATGTGCGGGCTGATGATGACGTTGGGCAGCTCCCACAGTGGGCTTTCTTGCGGCAGCGGCTCCTGCTCAAATACATCCAAGGCTGCCCCTCCGATTTGGCCTTCCTTAAGTGCCGCGATCAGCGCCTTCTCATCCACCACAGCGCCCCGGGCCACGTTGACCAGGACCGCCTTACGTTTCATGGCAGCGAAGGCCTCGGCATCTATCAGATGGTAGGTCTCGCTGGTCAGCGGGACTGCCAGCACCACGTAGTCGCACTCCTTCAGAAATGACTTCAATGCCTGCGGCGGGTAGTAACGTTCGGGAATCTCTCCAGTCGGGTCACCTGTGCCGGGCAGATAATACTCATGGTCGTTCAGGTCACGTACGTCCCGCTTGATTGCCAGCACCTGTATGCCAAATGCCTGTGCCAATCTGGCAACCTCTCGGCCAATGCTCCCATACCCCACGATGCCCAGCGTGGATCCACGCAGTTCCTGCGGCACGTAGCGCGCCCAGCGCCCTGTGGGCCAGTCTTTAGCCGCGCGATCCGCGACCATGAACGGCAGGCGATGCGCAAAGGCCAGAATCTGCATCATGGTGTACTCGGCCATATTCACCGCATGGACGCCGCTGGTGGTGGTGAATATGACATCCGTATCCCTGTACAGGGCCGTCTCAAGCACCTGATCAACCCCTGCGAGATGCAGTTGAACCCAGCGCAAATCGGGTGCATCTGCAGGATCGGGTATGGCCTGCCACGCGTAGAGGATTTGCACACCTGCCATATGAGGCCGCACATCATCGGCTGTTCGAGCCACCTCCTGGAGCACCTCTAACTGCGGGGAGGTTTCCGCGATCTTCTCCATTAACTCTTCAGGGAAAGGCATGGTTACCAGGGTTTTGAGCTTGTCCACAGCGGGCCTCCAGGGATTGTGCGTGTGAGATTCAGGGCTATTATACGCAAAATAGGGAGCCGAGGCAGGCGAAATAAACCTTTTACTTACCCGCCTTGTACAACAAAGTTACTATTCTCGCTGAATCTTTACGCGCCTGGGTGCGCGGCACACTTCAACGTAGTGTAGAATGATGTCATTGGAACAAGTTTGTGGCGACCGCCGTCTTACTGATGGAAACTAACGCCGAGTGGAGGAGAAACCTATGTTGCGCCTAAGGAGTGGCCGTCCCTTGTTTAGCAAGCACGGCATGATCATCGCATCTGCAGTTGCTCTGGTGCTGCTGTTCACTGTTACCGGGTGCGCGCCGGTATTCAGGGCAGCGCAACCCGCCGACGATTACTACGCGGGTGGTGAGGGTGATTATGCCTACGCCGAGGAAGCTGCGATGGCTCCAGGCATGGAGGCCCCCGCAGCTGAACCTGCGCTTGATGCAGGGGCCCTTGCCAACACGACTATCCAGCTTGAACGCCTGATCATCCGGACAGGCAGCGTGTCCATCAGCGTCACGGACACAATTGAGGCGGAGAAGGCCATCGAGAACATGGTAGCCGGGATGGCTCAGGATGGGGCCTTTGTCGTCAACTCCAGCCAATATGGCGGTGGCCCGGCTTCCCCCTACATCTCGATGCAAATCCGCGTGCCGGCTACACGTTTCGACCAGGCGATGGATTTCATCGCAGGGCTGGCAGCCGAAGGCACTGTCCCTAGCCTCAGCGAGTCGGCACAGGACGTGACCGAGGAATATGTAGATGTCAGCAGCCGCCTTGAGAGCCTGGGAGCTGCCCGTGACCGTCTGCTTGATCTGATGGAAAACGCCGAAACCACTGAAGACCTGTTGGCTGCCGAGCAGCAGCTTACTTACCGTGAGCAGGAGATCGAGTCGCTGAAGGGGCGTCAAAACTACCTGGCCGAATCAGCCCGGCTCTCCAGCATCACCATCGATCTGCAGCCCTATATCCTTGGCCAGCCGGTTGATACACGCTGGCGGCCTGCGGAGACTTTCCGTGAGGCGCTTGATGCGCTGGTTGACGGCATGCGTGATTTCGCTGACTTCCTGATCCGGTTTGTGGTTGCAGTGCTGCCCTTCCTGATCATCGTCGGCTTGATCATCTACGGCATCGTGCGCTTCATTATCTGGCTGGTGCGTCGCGGCCAGGCACGCCGGGCAGCGCGCTCAGGTGGCACAGGCACCTCGTAGGTTATACGAAGTTCGTGTAATCCTTTAGCAGCTGCAGGCTGCCAGGGACCGCCCGACTCCAGAGCGAGCGTGGCTCAAAGCCGGCTTTAAAGAACGGCGGCAAACAAATAACCGGAGTGCGATAGTCACGCACTCCGGTTATTTGTTTGCTGGCTGGTTGCTGGGGTCAGCTCACCACTTCAGGGGGAGGGCCTCATAAAGCAAATGGCCACTAACCATTTATTAACCACTGCGGGGTAGGGGGGCTGGCGAAGTATCAATCGTATCCTTTGAAATCCTCATCCCCGTAGAGAGCCTTGCTCCCTTTTCGAGAAGATTGGCTCACTTTCTGCCCGCGCAGTGGAGCACCCATCGCGGCATAGAATGCCTCATCATAGGGCCGGGTCTTGATGACTACCGGCATCGGCACAGCATGGCCCAACACGATAGCCTGCTGGCGTGTGTCGAGTCGTGCAAGCACCTCACGCAGCCCCTGAGCCCCGCTGACACCCATCAGGACTGCGGCGATATCTCGGTCATTGTCCAGCAGGGCCGTGACACGTGTCCCGATCTGCGACATCACTTCCTCATCGATGGCGCTGGGGCGCTGGTCGACTACCAGCAGGGTTACCTTGTATTTGCGCAGCTCCCGCGCAATGGTGCCAAAGATAGTCTGTTGGGCGATCTTTGGTTCGAGGAATTTGTGAGCTTCCTCGATTGTGATCATGAGCTGCGGCGGCTGCTGGGCCTCATCGCCGAGGGAAGCCTCGATCCGTGCGACATAGCGCTGCCGGATCCGCCGCGTGATGTAGTTGGCCACCAGCACATAGGCCTCCAGCGCGTTGCCATAACGCCCGAATTCTAGAACCACACTGAGCCCATTCTCGATGTAGTTGACGATCTCCTGGATCGCAGACTCGCCCACGCCGGTTTCCACGAGAAACTCAAACCGCTTGAAGCGCTCTAGACGCCGCACCAGGGCCGACAGCGACGGCAGGCTGATGTTGGTATGATCGCAGACCTGCTGCATGTCATCAGCGGTGAAGCGCAGCGCCTGTGCTATCCACGACCTGCCGTACATCCGCCGCAGGGTATAGGCGGCATCCAGCATGGTATCGGTGATATCCATGGTTTGTTTCAAAGCGGCCAGGTCTTCAGGCTCAATCTCGTCATAGGCCAGCCGCACAACGTAATCCGGCCGCACTCGCCGCCGCCGTGAGGATTCGTCATCCAGCGTGAAGATCGAAACCCGGTCGGGGAAGAGCTGTTTGAGCCCCTTATCACGGCCGCCCTCTTCGTTGTAAACCTCCCATCCGTAGTCGTTGTGCATATCGAAGACCAGGTTGACGGCACTATTCCTTGCGATAGAGCCGGCCAGCAGGATACGGGTCAGGTAGCTTTTACCTGTGCCGCTTTTGCCAAACACGCCAACTGAACGCTCGGTAAGCCGCACCAGGTCCACGTTGATCTGGGTGTTCTCCAGTTCAAGAGGTGATCCGATGTAAAAGTGGCGTTCGTCCTCTTGCCCAAAGACATCATTGATGTCACGATCTGTGGCCTGCCAGGTCTCCTGAAAGTGGGGCGGTATGGTTCGCACCGGCTGCACGCGGCCTTCACTGATAATCAGCATCGGTGCAATATGGATGGTCCCAAATGCCATCGAGCCGCCGTATACATCTGCAAGGTAGCGGTTCGCGGTATCGGGTGGATTAACTGAGAGCTGGGGGTTGGTGCTGCCCAGCCCGATGTCGGTGATCATGCAGAAGTAGCGCTGCAATTGGCCATGCACCACAACATAACGGCCTACGGCCAGGCTCTCGATGTCCGTGCCAGGATCGAGCTTGACCTCAATCCCTTTGCTAAGCGATCCCCCAACAACGACCCCCAGCCTGGGGGCACGCATCCCGAAGTAACGATCCAGCTCATTGTTATCACGTGCCATCCCGGGTTCCCTTCAACCTATGATGGATAGATCAGGCGCAGCAGATGGTCGAGATTAGTAAGGTCGTTGTTCATCAGCCGGGCGGCTTCCTGTCCCGCCCGCACCAGAAACATATACTGTTCGTTTTCGGCGTAGGTGCTGGCGGCAATCAGCAGGTTGGCTGCCAGAAGCTGTTCTGCTGGAACCTGTGATGTCCCCAATACAATACGAAAGTAGTCATAGTGGGTGCAAAACTCCTGCACCTCTTCTGGGCTGCACATAAATACGGGGTCAAGGCTCAGGGGTGGGCGCGGCGGAAGCGCTTGCCGCACAATGCCGTCGAAGCCCCGGTAACCTACTGACAGCACGCTCATCTCCACAGGCACCAGGCGGTGGTGATGTTGGTCGCGGATCATCTCCTCGTTCACCGAGTCGGCCAGCACCATCTGGCGTACCATGGGGTCATCGTCCATGCGGATGTTATACAACAGCCCATAGACTACTTCGCGTGTCTCTGAACGCGGCTCAACTTTGACAAGAGCGCCAAATGCAGGCTCGTCCAGCTGGCTCAGGCGTGTTCCTGCCGCAAAGCCGCTCGTCGATGCGCGTAATACCCGCCCAATTGGCTCCACCTGTTTGGTCATGAGAGCTCCTGCCTCTGGCGCCCGCGCCCGCCCACATCGAAGCGTGTCTTGCGGCTCCTTGCGGCGTCTTTTCCGGCCTGCTTAGAGCTCTCACGCAGGGGCATGGCGTGGCGTGTTAATGCAACACGGATCATCATATCCAACTGCGTATTCTCCTCGCGCTTTACAACTGCCAACTCATCCGCGCGGGTCAGCACATAAGGGTAGCGGATCACTGTTTGCTGGCACTGATGGTAGATCAGCGACTGCATTTCAGCTACCAGGGCGCGGTCCTGTGCCACCCAGACGGGCACCTCCACACGCACAATTTGCGGCGGTTCATCTGGCGCCGCAACGTTCATATAGAAGAAGGCGACCTCCAGCATTTCGCCGCCCTCTTGTTTGAACTCTTTGTTCTGGGGGGACATCTGGATGAAGATGGCTGAGCGATGGCTTGATGGGAGCAGCGGCTGATCGTCCTGCTTGTAGCGGAAGATCGCCGTATCCCGAACCCCCTCAATGCGCCCGGCTGTAGAAAGGGAGCGCCGGGACACTTCATCAGAGGGAATATCTAACAGGTGCAATAGGTTAACCACAAAAGTACTGCGCGGTCTATCGATATACCCGGCCAGGCCCGCTTTTACTTCAAGCAGGCGGTTCATGGCACTGAAATACGTCCGGCGCAGCTGGTCGCGATCCGGAACATCCCCGGCCATCACAAACACTAAGGGGCCGTCCAGAAGCGAGATGAGGGGCCTGGCCATACCGCTGTGATCCCAGCTCCGTTCAGCCAGCGCGGAGATCTCTGCGACAGTTCTCCGTGCGCCAACCACGTTAGGGGTGATCACCCCCCGAGTCTCCGTTTGCAGATGGAGATGGTCGAAGAACAAATAGGGCTCACTCGTTACCTGAGGCGGCTCACCACTGCCATAATGCATGACGATGGTCCCGATATTTAAAAGGTAGTAGAGGGCAGCCCCATGTGGATTTGGCAAGACCTGTGAGCCGTCTGTGGCGACAACAGTTGCGGCCCCCGGGAGTGGAGCAGGGGGGAATGTGGACATAATCGGCTCATCAACAGGGCGCGCACCCCGGTACCCCGCATCCTTATCAATAGCATCCTGCACCCGTGCATCGATCTCCGCCAGCATCGCAGGATCGGCGTGCGCGGCCATAATCTCTACTGCGATATCTACCTTGCGATCCAGTTCCTCTTCCTGCTCGGCGATATACGCGCCGAGCTGATCAACCTGATCGGTAAGCTTTTGAAATTCCAGTGTCATCGCGGGCGCGCCTTTCATTTACTACCAGCACACCGTGTTGGAGAGTCTCCAAGATAGCACTCACGTTCTAAGAACGCAAATTGCCTAGACCTTTGGGGCTTGACACTCATCGACGCCCGATTGTAAAATAAGTACTGATTATTTATACTAATCGGAACTAATTAGAGTCGGGACTTATACCACATGCCTGATCAGCCAGATTCCCTGGTGCCCATTCCCCAAGACCTGGATGACTTCCCTGAGACACTTGAAAGGCAGGCACCCGGTCAAACTGCGCTTTACCTGGCGGGCCAGGCTGCAAATCGCGCGGCGACTCACGCAATTTTCGAAGATTATCGCAGCAGACGCTCTTGGAATACGCTGCGCCGCCAGTATGGCGATCTGGGGTTATTTGAGCGCTTCCTGGCAGAAGCCGGTGTGAAGACGAGCCGCGATCACCTGATCAGCATCCCTGATGCCTGGCGTGGGGTTACCTGGGGCCTGGTCGAGGGGTTCAAGAGGTGGATGCTCCAGATGGGCTATGCGACTGGCAGCGTCAACATCCGGCTCTCGACGATCAAGACTTACGCGGGTCTCGCCGCCAAAGCAGGGATCGTTGATCCTGAAGTCTATGCGCTGATCCGCAGTGTTAACGGATACAGTCGGGGGGAAGCGCGCCGGATCGATCAGAAGCGCAGCCGGGTGCGGGTGGGAGACAAGAAACCCGCGCCGGTCCGTCTGACCCCCGCGGATGCGCTTACCTTGCTCGATCAACCCCAGACGCCACAAGGACGCCGTGATCAGCTCATGATGTGCCTCCTCCTTGAGCATGGGCTGCGCTGCGGGGAGCTGGCGGCCCTGCGCGTGGAGAACATCGACCTTGAGCGCGGCTTGCTGCAGTTCTTCCGCCCCAAAGTCAACAAAGAGCAGATCCACCGCCTTACCCCTCGGACTTATCGCGCGGCGCTTGCCTACTTCGAACATGGCGATGTCCCCGAGGGCGGAGCACTCCTCCGGCGCAGCCTGAAAAACGGCAAGTTAGGTCGGGTAGGCCTTACAGAGCGCGGACTCACAAAACGTGTGCGATTTCTGGGAAAACTTTTGGGAATTCGCGGTTTGAGCGCCCACGATTGCCGGCATTACTGGGCAACACGCGCGGCGCGCAGCGGCACCGATGCGTTTGCGCTGCAGGAAGCAGGAGGGTGGACCAGCCTGGCCATGCCTCGTCGCTACGTGGAAGCAGCGCAAATCGCAAATCAGGGCATCAAAGGGTTTGAAGACTAACCACAGTTAACCCCTTCCAGCAGCAGCCAGGGGTCCAGATCATGCCCAGGCCGGGTTGGCAAACGGTCTGGGCATGTATGATTCATCATACCGTACGCAAAAATAGAACATTTGTTCTGAACGCCAGGCTGCTGAGCTCGCGAGCCCGCGCGCGGGGAAAACCCGAAAATCAGGGCGGATGCTAACCTGGGTCCAACGTACAGGTTGGCCTGTACCAGGGCAGGGGGACGCAACCTTGCTGATGGCTCCCCTTCTTGACAAACCAGTGCTGCCAGGTACAATACGTATCATGACAAGCGCCGAAGTGGCGGAACTGGCAGACGCGCTACGTTCAGGGCGTAGTGGCCGTACGGCCGTGTGGGTTCAAATCCCACCTTCGGCACTCTGTGAAAGGCTGAGCAGCACAAGCTCGGCCTTTTTTCTAATGCAGCCGCGTTTGTTGAGTGGTTAACATGGCAGAGAATGGCAAGACTAATCAGACACACCCCGACAGGAGCCCTAAACGTCCGGGGCTTCGCTGGCCAAACGTGCGTATCCAGCTGACCAACTGGCAGATTGTGCTGATTGCATTGATCGTGGTTGGAGGCCGCCTCGTGATTGATTTCAGCCAGCGCATCGTAGAAGGGCAGCAAAAGGTAGCCGAAGAACGCCAGCTAGAAGCTGAAATCGAGCGCTTGCACCAGGAGCGCAGAGACCTCGAGGCGGCTAAGGCCTACTACAGCAGCCCGGCCTTTGTGGAAGCATGGGCCCATGATGAAGGGAAAATGGTCCGCGAAGGCGAGCGACTCGTCGTGCCGAGTTACACAAGCCCCGCACCTGAGCCCGAGCCCGAAACCGGGCTGGGCGGGCTCGCAGCCCGCACAAACGAAGACAACGCCTCAACCTGGCGCGTTTGGTGGAGCATGTTCTTTGATAGCTCTCCGCCATTCAGCCCCTGACACCCAGAGTTTGAAATCGCCCTCACCAACTCTGTAGAATCCACAAGCGACACACACCTGATATCCGGTTAATTATCCAAGCGAGGTCCAGTGAAGGTTGAACTGTTCTCGGCCCCCTCTGCCTTTGACGCGCTGGCCGACACGTGGGATAGTTTGTTAGATTCGCGCCGTTCCGACAATCTCTACATGACAAATCGCTGGCTTAAGACATGGTGGAAACACATGCACCCTGGGGAGCTGGCGATAGTGACTGTTCGCGATGATCAAGGCGCTGTACAGGGGATTGGCCCTTGGTTCATTGAGAATCTGCTGGGGGAGCGGGTTGTTCGCCTGATCGGCTGCCTTGACATTGTCGACTATCTGGATGTGATCGTGCGTCCCGGTTTTGAAAACCCGGTCTATCAGGCGCTCATGGACTTTATGTGTTCAGAGGACGCGCCGCAGTGGGACCGTTTGCAGTTTTGTGACATCCCCGCCGATTCTCCCTCCTTACAGCTCTTCCCAGATCTCGCGGTCACCCATGGGCTGATCTATGAGGCCTCTGTACAGGATGTTTGCCCGATTATTGATCTGCCCGGCTCTTTCGAGGAGTATCTTGAGAGCCTGGACAAAAAGCAGCGTCACGAGCTGCGGCGAAAAAGGCGCCGCGCCGATGCCGAGGATACCAGATTCTATATTGCCGGTCCGGAACATGATCTGCACGAGGAGATCCAAGCCTTTTTAAGCCTGATGGAAATGAGCACTCCTGAAAAGGCGGATTTTCTGACGGTTCCCGGCCACCGCCCCTTTTTTGAAGAGATGGGGCCTTTGATGTATGAAACAGGCCATCTTGATCTGGCGTTTCTGACGATCAATGGGCAGCGTGCTGCCGCCATGTGGCAGTTCCAGTATCGGGATCGGGTTATGCTGTATAACTCCGGGCTTAACACCGCCGATTTCCTGGGCTTGAGCCCAGGGATTGTGCTGCTCACCTACAGTATAGAGAATGCTATCGAGCGTGGTTTTCGCAAGTATGATTTCTTGCGAGGTGACGAGGAATATAAGTTTCGCATGGGTGCCAGACCTACCACGGTCAATCGCATCGATATACGTCGAGCCGGACATGTTCTCCCAACATAGCGACCGCCGCATCGCCATGTTGAGCGTGCATACCTGCCCGCTGGCCGCTCTTGGAGGCAAAAAAACGGGGGGGATGAACGTTTATGTACGGGAGCTCAGCCGCGAGCTTGGCGCGCGCGGTTTTCACGTGGATGTATTTACGCGCTCACAGAACCCCTGTGTCCCGCATATCACCAGCGGTGACATCGCGCCGGGCGTGCGGGTTATCCATATCCCCGCCGGGCCAGAAGAGCCTCTCTCTACACGGGTGCTCTATCCGCACTTGCCGCAGTTTGCCGAGGGAGTGCTGCAATTTGCGGAGGCGCAAGGCATTTCCTACGATGTGATACACAGTCATTACTGGCTGTCGGGCTGGGTCGCTGAGCGCCTACGTGAAGCCTGGCATGTACCGTTTGTTCAGATGTTCCACACTTTGGGCCATATGAAGAACCGCGTGGCACTCAACGATGAGGAGCGCGAGCCGCCTCTGCGGCTGCAAACAGAAACTCAGCTTGTAAAAAACGCTGATGCTCTGGTTGCCGCCACCCCCGCGGAACGTATCCAGCTCATGTGGCTGTATAAAGCATCTATTGAGAAGATTCATGTCATTCCGCCCGGTGTTGACCTCAACCATTTCCGCCCCGTTGAAATGATGGAGGCCCGACGAGCGATTAACGTCCCCCTTGTCGATAAGATGTTGCTCTTTGTGGGGCGCATTGAGCCTCTCAAGGGGATTGACACCCTGATCCGTGCGATCGCCCTTCTGAGGCAGTCTACCTCTGCCGCGCTCTGTAAGAAAATGTACCTCGTCATCATTGGAGGCTCGCCTCCCGGTGAAGTTGAAGATGATGAAGACCTGGAGCTGCGCCGGCTCAAAGCGCTGTGTGCAAAACTGGGCCTGGATGACCTCGTCACATTTTTAGGTGCCAAAAGCCAACAGACACTTCCTTATTATTACTCGGCTGCCGAAGCAGTGATCATGCCCTCCCACTATGAATCATTTGGCATGGTGGCACTTGAGGCCATGGCCTGCGGCACCCCGGTGGTGACATCAGAAGTGGGAGGCCTGGCCTATCTCGTCCAGGATGGTGTGACAGGGTTTCACGTGCCTACGGGGGACCCCGAAGAGCTGGCGAGCCGGATCCAGCTTATCCTGGAGAGACCCGAGCTGCGCCAGGAGCTGTCTCAGTCAGCGATCCGCCATGCACAGGGCTACAGCTGGCAGCATGTGGCAGATCAGGTTCAAAAACTGTACCAGCGGATTCTTCAATAAAAAAGGCGGCACCAGGCAGGCACCGCCCGATCATCTCTGGGTTGCTTCACCCACCGACGACTTCGCGGTAGATCTTCCGGGTCTCTGGCGATGGCTCGTCTACCCCGTAAGTGTGTTTAAGCAACTGCTCGAGATTCTTGTAATGCTCTGCAGCCTCAATGCGCCGGCCCAACTGCCCATAGAGCCGGATCACGTCACGGTGCAAGTCTTCACGCCGTGGATCCTCATTCACTGCACGCAGCAGCAGACCTAGAGCGACTTCAGGTTTTGAATCCCTCTCACGAATCCGGGCGCACTCTGTAAGGGCCTCGATATACCCCTCCCGATAGTCCTCTCGGCGGTCGACTATCCAGTCCTCATTATGCCCCTGCAGAAAGTCCCCGTGATAGACCTCAGTGGCGTAATGCCAGGCTTCCGCAGCCTCCGCCCCGGATGCCGATCGTGCTTCTACCAGGCTGCTGACGAATTCGAGGACATCGTAATGCAGGTTGATCTCAGGGTTCACACGATAGTGACCCCCTTCATGCACCAGCACATCAAAACCCAACGCCTTATGCAAACGGCGTTTGGTCACATGGAACACATTTACAGCCTGGTCAAGAGGTAGTTCGGGCCAAAAGGCGTCGCAGATCTCAGCACGGGTGACAAGAGGCCGATCCAAGGCAAAAAAGAACAGAAGACGAGGTAAATGCCCTTCCCATGTTGCAACGTGTTGGCCATTCACGATGACATAGCCCGGCCCAAGGGCATATACCTCGACATTAGGGTTTTCGCGGAAGTGCTCCGAGTAAAACCCACTGGTTAACATGCGTGAATCACGCAAAACAACCGCCTGATGCTTCGCGACCAATGCAACCCAGGGAAGCCTAGGGAGTGTCCTACTGTTGATCAGTAGATGACAGTGTGCTGGCAGATATTCCAGCAAGACCTCAATGAAGGTCTGCACCTCTGGAATTGCATCAGCCCGGTCGTATTCATCAAGAATGAGCAGGTAATCCTCGGAGGTCATTTCGTTGAGGTCAGTGGCAAGTGCCTGTCCAAGCACAGCAATGTCACTGTTATCCGCGGCCCGCGCCTGGTTGATATGCCGCCCAAATGTTGGGCTCTGCTCCACCAGCGATCTTACCAATCCCGCGAGAAACTGATCGAGGCTTACATCCTCAACCCCAAGCCCATGATAATACAAGGTGCAGGGCGGCTCGGTGATTAGTGCGGCGATTAAAAGCGTTCTGTAGCGACTGCTTGGGTGGATTAACAGCAGTTTATTTGAAGCATAATGAGCCGCAACCGTATCAATTGACGGTCTCACCAGCTCTAGTACTGTCATATTACCCTCCTGTTGAGGATGGAAAGCTGGTTAGCCAGCATGAACGGGGTTTAGGTACATATGACCTGGCATTCACTTACGGATATCTTACATTACACTTGCAATAACTGCAACACCCTTAGGCCATTATACCTGAAGTTGACTGGAGATGGGGAGCCTTCTAGAATCCACTCACAAGAGAGAAGAACAGGACAATCTCCATGCACGCAACATCTCAATCAGAACGTCCGATCGATATTAAAGTCGATAAGACACTGCATGAGCTGCGGATCACATGGTCCGACCAGCATATCAGCCGGTATCCATTAGATGCCCTTCGCGAGGCCTGCCCATGCGCTGCTTGCCGGGGCGGTCATGAGTTTATGGGCCCTGAATATGACCCCGATCTGGCAGCATTGGAAGTACAACACCACTACGAAGTAAGCGATGTCCAGCTTGTGGGTAATTATGCGCTGCAGTTCTGGTGGTCTGATGGACACAATGCTGGCATCTACTCGTTCGGCTTCCTGCGCCGCATCGATCCGGCCCCTCGCAGCCAGTCGCGCTGACCCGTGAGGCACAAATCATGCAGGCTGTGATATTTGACTGGGGCGGCGTGTTAATGCGTACCGAGGATCCTGTTCCGCGCTCCTTGTGGGAGCGCCAGTTAGGCATACCTTCCGGTACGCTTGAGACCAGCGTGCACGGCAGCACAGCTTGGACTCGGGTTCAACAGGGCAGGCTGGACACAAACGGATTCTGGGAGGAGATCGCGCGCCAGCTCCATATTGACCCGGAGCAAATCCCTGACTTCCGATATGATTTCTATAGAGGGGACGTTCTGGATCGTGACCTTATCGAACTGATTCGTGAACTGCGTGCCCGGGGGGTTGTTATCGGCCTGTTGAGCAATAACTCGTCCGATCTGCTGTTAGAAATCGACGCACTGCGCATCGGCCCATTCTTCGATGTGATCGTCATCTCATCTCAGATAGGCACCCTCAAGCCCGAGCCCGCAGCCTATCAGGCTGTCCTTCAGCAGCTGCGCACTCCCCCCCATAACGCACTCCTGATCGATGACTCGGCCCAGAATGTCCACGGTGCCCGGGCACTCGGCATGGAGGCGATTCATTACATACCCGGCCTCGATGTGCGTCACGAGCTGCAGCGCTGGTTCAGCCTGTAGCGTTGCTATGTGCCAGGACATCTACTACAATACGTGCATCATGCACATAGATGGATGCGTCATGAATAACCTACCAACCAAGGTGCACCACCATCATAGCCAGCGCCTCCATGTCCGTGGAAGGACGTGCACTTCGCCTGTCTGAACGCGAGGTACAAGCCATCACGGGCGTGGAGCCAGAATTGCAGGCTCCACGCCTTTTGTTACCAGGCACACCCAGGAAAGGAACAACCAGCATGCCCGAAAAAGTCACCCCTCGTATCCCGGCCGGGATGCGGGACATTCTTCCTGAACAGATGATCAAGCGCCAGTATGTGCTCGATGCCGTGCGCCAGGTGTTCGAGCGCTATGGGTTCGAACCGCTCCAGACATCCGCTGTTGAGTTAACCGAAACATTAACTGGCAAATACGGTGAGGAAGCAGAGCGCCTCATCTACAAAGCCTGGTATGGTGATACCCCGGGGGACGAGTTCTCCCTGCGTTACGATCTGTCCGTCCCGTTGTGCCGCGTCGTTGCTATGTATCCCGATCTACCGCGCCCCTTCAAGCGCTACCAGATTGCCCCTGTGTGGAGGGCGGATCGTCCCCAGCGCGGGCGCTATCGTGAATTCTCCCAATGTGATGTAGATATCGTGGGTACCACAAGCATGCTGGCCGACGCGGAGGTCGTAGCAATCGCATATGAAGTGCTGGTGACCCTGGGCTTCACAGAGTTCACCGTCAATATCAACAACCGCAAATTACTGGACGGGATAGGTAAATACGCCGGGGTGCCAGAGAGTCTGCAGTCCGGTTTGTATCGCTCCATCGATAAGCTGGATAAGATCGGGCTGGATGGAGTCCGCCAGGAATTGTTGATGGTTGGCGTGCCGGCCGAGATCATGCAGCCTCTGCAGCGCATTGCCCGGCTGGCCATTCAAGGCAAGATAACGCTGGATGAAATGCGCCCCCGGATGACTGCACCGGATGGTGAAGGATTGCCTGAGGCACTTGCTGACACGGTCTTGAGTGATCTGCACTCCCTTGTTGAAGCCGCAATTCAGGCCAACATCCCTCCGGGCGAGATGCAGGCAGCCACACGCGATCTGGTGCTCAAGCTTTCGGAGCCCCTGCGGCGCTATTACGCAACACAGAACGCAATCATCCCCGCTGATGTTGTAAACCGCCTGCTTGAGCTTCTGCAGATCAGCGGTCCCAGTCGGGACGTGCTGGCCGAGCTGTCCAGCCTGCTGGCTGAGCAGCCTCGTGCGTTGGAAGGAATCAACGAACTGCGCTCTCTTTTTGATGGCCTGCAGGCCCTGGGTGTACCCGAGCGCTATTATACATTGAATTTCGCGATGGTTCGTGGCCTGGAGTATTACACTGGCCCGATTTTCGAGATCACCGTTGAAAAACCGCGCGCCATGCCCAGCATTACAGGCGGTGGCCGCTATGATGAGCTGATAGGGCTCTTCACCGACGTCAGTTACCCGGCCACAGGTTTGAGCTTTGGGATTGAGCGGATCATTGATGCGATGGATGAGCTGGACATGTTCCCGGCCTACTTGGGATCGACAACCGCTCACGTGCTGGTGACCACGTTTAGTGAAGACACAGCCCCCGATTCCTTGGCGCTGGCGACAGCTCTTCGGCAAGCAGGTATTAACACTTCGCTGTATTTCGACTCTGGTGAGCGCCTCGGCTCACAGATCGGGTATGCCTCTGCAAAGGGTATCCCGTTTGTCGTTATCCTCGGCCCTGACGAAATCGCCAATGGAACGGCCACTATTCGCAAGCTCGGCGCCACCCGTACAGAGAGTGAAGAGCGTAAGGTGCCGGTTCAAGAAGTAGCACAGACTATCTCGGGGTGGGCGTAATTGCTGCAACCGCACCTGTGCACATGCGTATAGAGTAGTATAGAGTGTGTGATACGTATCATGCAGTGGAGAGTGGAGCGATGGCAGAAACCAATAAAGGTAAAGGGCAGCGCCCTGCTGATGCATTTGGTGAGCACATGCGCGCCGCAGGCCAGGCCACGGTGAGACAGTGGCGCAGTTTGCTCCCGGATAAATTCTGGGAGAGTGGTCGCGAAGCACGGCGTGAGTTCCTGCTGGCCATGCGCAGCGCAGTCGATGTCGTCATCGAGCGGCTTGAAGGAGAAACCGGTGCTCCTCCAACCAAGCCCGGTGGCAAACGTGGCTCAACCCGCAAGGTCAAGGTTGAGGTTGAATAGCGGAAGACTGCATCTCCAAACACGATACGAGGCGACACGGTGTGTCGCCTCGTTCGTTTTCTATCTGGGGTGGATGATGGGACTTGAACCCACAACCACCGCATCCACAGTGCGGCGCTCTGCCATTGAGCTACATCCACCGCGCAACGCGTTGGTTATTGTAGCGCAGCGTACTAGGCACCGCAAGGCTCCTGATCAGTGTTGCAGCTCCCCGATCAGGCTGTCAAACACCTCGCGTGATGGACGCAGCGTCGCCTCCGGAAGCTCGACCAGCGGCACATCAACAAGATTGTTGGTTTGGTGGAAGTTTGGTCTGTCCTCATTGATGTAGATCAGACCGGTGACGATTTTGTGCTCGGCAGCCCCTTTTTCCAGAGTGACCAGAGCATTCACACGGTCGGTGGGATCGTAATCTTCCCCGAGCTTCTTCAGGACAATGCGAGATCCATCGTGCATTGCGACAGTGATCTCACCTTGCTCATCATATTCCTCGTCGATCATGATCTCATCGCGCGTAGGGACAAATGTGATGTCATGCAGTGGATCGGAGTTCATGCGGGCATAGCGGTAGCTCTTCGTCGACTCGGGTGTGTCATTAAAGGCCACACACGGGCTGATAATATCCAGCACCGCGATACCGTCATGGCTTAACGCGGCCTTCAGCAGCTCACGTACCTGCTTGGGCGCCCCAGCAAATGAGCGTGCCACAAATGTGGCGCCGCCAAACAGAGCCTCAGTGGCAAGGTCCACTGCGCGGAACAGGTTCACACCATAATACTTCTGGGCAACCCCTTCATCCTGTGTGGCTGAATGCTGCCCCTTGGTGAGCCCGTACACACCGTTATTCTCGATGATGTAAACCATGGGTACGTTGCGACGGATGATGTGCTTGAACTGGCCCAGGCCAATACTGCCTGTATCACCATCACCACTCACGCCTATCGCAACCAACTTGCGATTGACCGTCACAGCCCCTGTGGTTACCGATGGCATGCGCCCATGCAGCGCGTTGAACCCATGTGACATACCCAGAAAGTACGCGGGCGACTTACTCGAGCAGCCGATACCGCTCATTTTGATCACGCGTTCCGGCCGCAACGAGAGCTCGTAAGCCACCTGGATGATCTGGTTGGCAATGGAGTTATGTCCGCAGCCGGGGCACAGAGTGCTTGGCTGCCCACGGTAGTCATTCTGGTCCATCCCAATGAGGTTGAGCTTGCTGCTGGTAGTTTCCTCAGACATCTTAGCCTTCCTCTGCCATCACTGAGTTTGCGATCCAGGTAGCAGACAGCGGCATACCATCCAGGTGCGAGATGGATTTCGCCTTACTGGCGAGATCCGGGTAGTCAATCCTGATGATGCCTGCAAGCTGGCCATCCTGGTTATTTTCGATCACGTAAACGCGATCATGCGTCTCAATAAACTCCCGTACAACCGGGCTCAGTGGCAGCGCCCGAACGCGCAGGTAGTCGGTATGGACACCACGCTCCTCAAGTTTGTGGCGCGCTTCCTGCATAGGTGAGTCGGTTGTACCAAACGCGATTAACCCCACACTGGCACCCTGCTGGTCGACAATCGGCTGCGGCAGCACTGTGCGGGCTTCCTCAAACTTGCGCCAGATGCGTTTGTTGACGCGCTCCCAGACTGCCGGGTCTTCGCTGTAAACGGCCATCTCATTGTGCCCGGTGCCGCGCGCGAAGTAGGCGCTGCGCCAGTCGGGGTTCCCCGGGATGGAACGATATGGGATACCATCTCCATCCACATCTTTATAACGGCCAAAAGCCCCGTACTTCTCGATGTGTGCTTTCAAGGAGTCGGCATCTGGCAGAACCTTGCCGCGATCCATTGGCTGATCCGGGTATTGGAACGGCTCGCTCATCCACAGGTTCATCCCCAGATCAAGATCGCTCAGCACAAATACCAGAGTCTGGAAGTGCTCCGCGATATCAAAGGCGCGCCAGCCAAACTCAAACGCTTCCGCCAGGGTGCCGGGCAGAAGAACGATCTGACGCGTATCCCCGTGGCCCAGGAAATAGACCGACAAGAGATCGCCCTGTGAGGTGCGTGTGGGCAGGCCTGTGCTGGGCCCGACGCGCTGCACGTCCCAGATCACAGCCGGGATTTCGGCGAAGTAGGCCAGCCCGGCGAACTCAGTCATCAAGGAGATGCCCGGGCCAGAGGTGGCTGTCATTGCACGGGCACCTGCCCAACCCGCCCCGACGATCATCCCGATCGCAGCAAGTTCATCTTCAGCCTGCACAATCGCGTAGGTAGCCTTCCCGGTCCCGGGATCGGTGCGGTACTGTTTAAGAAAAGCCATTGCATTGTCAGCCACGCTGGATGACGGTGTGATCGGATACCAGGCGATCATGTGCACGCCGCCAAAGATGGCACCCAACGCAGCCGCGCTGTTCCCATCTAACAGGACCATACCTTGCGTTAAATCCATCGGTTCAACCCGATATGGGCATGGCTCCTTGTAGTTGTCCTGCGCGTATTTATAGGCCAGGTCAACCACATCCATATTGAGCTTCACCGCGGAAGCCTTACCCTTGAGCTCATAGCTCAGTGCTTGCTCGATCTTCCCACGGTCGATACCAAGCAAGTAGGCAAGTACGCCGACATAGGCCATATTCCGGACATATTCCCGGAGCTTCGGGTTGACTTCCGCCTGGCTTACCAGATCGTCGACTGGGATCGGGTAGAAGGTTACATCCTCGCGACTGACGTGATAAGCCAGCCCTGAATCGTACAGACAGATGCTCCCTGGCTTAAGATCCTGCACATCCTTCACAATGGTTGCCTCGTTCATGGCAACCATGATCTCGATGCTTTCCTTACGCCCGACAAATCCATCCTTGCTGACGCGGATCAGAAACCAGGTCGGCAGTCCCTTGATGTTGGAGGGGAAGATATTCTTGCCACTTACCGGGATGCCCATCCGGAATAAAGCCCGGATGATAGCGGAGTTGGAGGTCTGGCTGCCTGTTCCGTTGACCGTCGCGACGGAGATCTGGAAGTCATTGACGATCACATCATGTGCTCCCGAAGCTTGTTCAGCTTCCACACTCAGACGCTCGCTCATGAAAGATGCTCTCCTATTTCCATTCCGTTTGGCCATCTCGATGGCACGGATGAAAAAGGTCCTTACCATCCGGCCCGAGGCCATTTATCTGATAAATCAGACTTATCCAATGTTTGTAAATACGATCATAGCAACTTCGGGCCTGGCTGGCAATATGATCTGGCTTGGAGTGGGAAGTCTGGTTAATCCCCGCTCGCGGGGGGAGATTCTTCTGAAGGAGGTTCGGCGGGCAGCAGGGTGCCATCACCCGACGAGATGTCATCGCCAGCTTCAGGGGGACGCGTGGCGCGGATCTCCGGTGGGGCCACAAACCCGGGTGCCAACGACAGCCAGCGAATCGGGTCTACGGGCTGGCCATTGACGATGATCTCGAAGTGAAGGTGCGGCCCATTCGTCCGCCCGGTGCTTCCAACCATCCCGATCAACTGACCACGGCGTACATAATCACCTGCCTGCACCAGTCTCTCCGCCAAATGCGCAGCCTGTGAGAAGACCCCATTCCCATGGTCAATGATCACAACATTGCCACGGATGTCGAATAAATCAGAGGCAGCCACCCAACCGTTGGCAGGCGCCAGGACCGGATCGCCAATTCCCGCGCGGTAGTCCGCACCGGTGTGATACTGCGCCCACATACCGGCGTTATAGACTCGATCTCCACCAAAGCGTGAAGTTAGCACGGGGATGGGCACCGGGTGTGAGAACGGCCAATCCCATGCGGCCGGATGGGTGGTTTGGGCGTAGATCGCTGCAAGCCGCGCGTTCTCCGACTCGTTGAGCTCTTTATTGAGCAGATTGATCATACTGTAGGGCAGCGCAACCTGTTCAAGTGGAAATTCAAAATCGATCACCGTTACGGTGTAGTCTTCCTGCAATTCCTGGTGGGTTGCCGGATCATAGACCGTGACATCCACGCGATAATCCCCGACAGGCTGGTCAAATGGAAGTGCAAACAACGCATAGTAGGCGGATCCGCCCCAGATCACATCCAGCGGCTGCCCATCAAACTTGACCTGAACCTGCAGCGGATAGGTACCGCTTACGCTGACAATTCCCGCATCTGCCGGACGCAGTTCTGTCGGTGTTACGTGAATCGAGATGTTACCTGCAACGGGAGCAGCAAGCACCTGGCCTGCATGGCCGAGCATCAATGTGATCAGGATGGTCGCCAGTATTGTTCGTGGGAGCGCTTTAAGCTTTCGCATAGGTCAGGACTATATTACCCCAGGTATCCACCTGAGCCGCCCACCCGGGCGCAATCAGAGTGGTGCTGTCAAATTGGAAGACCACCGCTGGCCCCTTGAGCGCATCCCCCGGGCGCAGGCAGTCTCGTGAGTATAGCTCAGTATCAAGCGGCTTGTCAGGCGCAAACCATACTTTGGCGCTGCCAAGCCTGGCAGCACCCGCAGAGTCGCCGACTCGCTGAAGCAAGGTAAGGTCAGGTTTCGCGCTTTGTCCGACTGCCCGGAGGCGCGCATTAACGATCTCCACCGGCGCACGATCATGCCTGTGACCATACAGGCGCTCATGGGCTGCATGAAAGCCCAGCCCCCAATCGCCGTGTTCTGGCTCTGCGACAGCAATTTCATGGGACTGCCCTGCATAACGCATCTCCAGGATGCGCTCCAGTCGGATATGCCGGGATTCGACACCATCCGCCAGCAGATCGGCGTGAGCGCGTCGCTCCAGAGGTGCAAACACCCCGTCCAGATCGGCGAGCATCTCCGTTCCGGCATGGACTGCGAGGCTGTAGTCCTTCACCAGATCGGCGGCGGTCATCCCCAATGCCGAAAGCACACCCGGCACAGCTGGCACCAGGATTTTCGAGATGCCCAGCGCCTCAGCCAGAGCACACGCATGCAGTGGCCCCGCGCCCCCAAACGGGACAAGAGAAAAGTCACGCGGGTCGTAACCCCGCTCCACACTGACCGTCCTAATAGCCCGCTCCATCGCAGCATTGGCCACCTGGATTACACCCCAGGCCGCAGCTTCCACCGAATCGGCCTGCATCTGAGTGGCCAGAGACGCCAGTGCCGCACGAGCCCGTTCGACATCAAGGCGCATACCTCCTCCCAGGAAATACTCTGGATGCAGCCTGCCTAGCACCAGATTGGCATCGGTTGTCGTTGGCTGATTTCCACGGCCATAACATGCCGGTCCCGGATCGGCACCTGCACTCTGAGGGCCTACCTGCAAAGCCCCACCCGAGTCAACCCGTGCAAGACTGCCCCCTCCGGCACCCACTGTGTGCAGGTCCACGACAGGCAGCCGGAGCGGCATGTTGGCGATCTGCGCCTCTCGTGTGTAGAGGATTTTCCCAGGGAAGACTGCCACGTCTGTTGAGGTGCCCCCCATATCAAAACTGATACTGCGCTCGAACCCCGCTAGAGTGGCAACATGATACGCCCCGACGGCCCCCGCTGCAGGCCCTGAAAGCACAACCCGAGCGGCTTCTCTCCGCGCGGCCCTCGCTGTGATCACACCTCCATTGGACTGCATGATGCGCAGCCGACGTCCCTCAAGCCCTGACTCAAGCCGGGCCAGGTAGCGATCGACCAGTGGCGCCACATATGCATTGATTACCGTGGTACTGGAGCGTTCGTATTCCCGGTGTTCTGGCAGGATGCTGGAGGAGACCGTCACATGGCTGCAGTCCTGAAGTGCCTGGCTCAGCATACGCTCATGCTGATCATTAAGGAACGAATTGATCAGGCATATGGCGATTGACTCAGGCGCTGCTTCGCGCACGGCGGCCAGGATGCGGGCGACCTCGCCCTGCGTAAGTGCCACGCTGGCCCGGCCATCGGCGTCCACGCGCTCCGAGACCTCGAGGCGCAGGTCGCGAGGGATTAAAGGGGACGGCTTCCGAGGGGCCAACGCATACAGGTCTGGCCGATTCTGCCTGCCAATCTCCAGCACATCACGGAACCCTGCAGTTGTGATCAACACTGTGCGAGCACCACGGCGTTCGAGCAGTGCGTTGGTCGCAATCGTTGAGCCATGAACCACATCAGCCGCTTGCCCAACTTCCAGCTCCGTCAGCCCCTCAAGCACTGCCCGCGCCGGATCATCGGGAGTGGAAAGGCGCTTATGGACGGCGATTTTGCCAGCCTGGACCAACACAAAATCTGTGAAGGTGCCGCCGATATCTATGCCCACCACGGTGCGGCTCATGACACTCCTACGGTTGAGCCTGTTCAAGCATCACGTATATATGTGCAGCGACTGTACGTCCCAGCACAACAGGCGTGTTCTCCACCCGCACGGTGAGCGGGCCGTTATAGGGTGCAATATCATCAAGCAGTACAGCTTTACCGGGGAGAACGGCGCGTTCGCCGAGGTACTCGAGCAGCGTGGTCTCTTCAGGATAGATGCGCGCCACATGCCCCTTTTGGCCCACTGTCATTTCGCTGAGCGGAGTGGCCGCCGCAAGAACCAGCACACCTTCGCGATCAGGGATTTCATTGCCATGTGGGCACGTCAGCGGATTGCCAAGATACTCGGCAAGCGCCTCCGCGACCTCCTCTGTTGTCGCATGTTCCATCTGGCAGGCCGGATCATGGGCTGCAGCCCAGGGAATGCCCAGATGATCCACAAGGAAGCGCTCCCACAGGCGATGCCTGCGCAGCACGGAACAGGCGCGCCGCATGCCGGAATCAGTGAGAGCCACCCCTTTATAGGGAGTATGCGTTACCGCATCCTGATCTACTAGACGTTTGATCATCTCGTTTGCCGAAACGGATGAGACGCCCAGCCGTTTTGCCACACTCGAGATCGCAACGGGATCATCTTCATTAGAGAGCTCGAAGATGGTCTTCAGATACATTTCAACAGATTCTGACATGGGCCTAAAATCCAGTGCTGGCTACCTGTATAAAGTGTCCGCATTATACGGCGCGAGGCAGTTACTTGCTACCCGTCTTAAGGTATGCTACCTTGAACGGAGGCAGATTGTGAGGCAGATATCTCTCGCAAAGAGGACACTATGGCGCAACATAGCGAAAACAAATCAGCGCGCCTTGTCGTAGTGGCGGCTGTTCTGATAGCGGCACTTCTCGCCTGTAACTTCCCTACAGGCGAGGTTCCCACGCCGGTGACACCTACCGTGGAAACGACGCCCCTGCTGACAGCCACCCCACTGAGCAGTGCCACCCCAACACCGACTGCCACGCTCAGTCCTGGGATCACGCCTTCTCCAACTGTATGCACGTACAACGCCCGGTTTCTGGATGACATCACGGTGCCGGATGGCACCGAGTTCGAAAGTGGTGCCGCATTTGACAAGACCTGGCGCATGGATAACACCGGCTGCCTGAACTGGCCTGCGGGTACCCAGCTCGTATATGTCCGTGGTGACAAGCTGGGCACAAATGTCAGCGTTGATGTGCCTGCCACGGTGATCGGCGGCGTGGTCGATATCACGGTAAAACTGACGGCCCCTGCGGAACCCGGTGAATACACAGGATACTGGCAGCTCCGTGCGCCCGGTGGCGTTTTGTTTGGCCCCGAGGTCTTTGTCAACATCAAGGTTAAGGAACCGCAGGGCAAGCCCGATCTTGCCGTGCGAGAGGTTCTCTACCAGCCTGATCCGTTGATCACGGGCATCCCGTTGACCTTCACCGTGCGCGTTGAAAACAAGGGAACCCGGGAAGCCCCCGCATCCAAACTGCAGGTCCAAATCCAGGGATCGGGAACCTACACACTGGATGTCCCTGTGCTGGCTGCTGGTGCCACACACAACGCATCTGCGAATATCCAATATGCGACACCTGGTACCTACGCCTACTCGATCACACTTGATACGACTGCCGCAGTCGCAGAGAGCGACGAGACCAACAACAGTGTGCTCGGCAACATCAAAGTGCGTGTGCTGAACAGCACGTCCGGGTCCACTACTGTGGCGATCAACTCGTGCTTTGACCTGGATGCAGGGACTGACTCTGGCTGTGATGCCACGACTGATTTCCTGTGGGAAGAGGTGAGCGGGAACCGCTTCCTGACACCCGACGACGCCACGTTCTCCGTCGTGGGGGCTACGGCACCGACTTATCACAGCTGCAGGGCTGCCAGCAAGAGTGCCAACCAGATCGCGGGCACTCAGATTCCCACGGGCACTTATCTGTGCGTCCAGACGAGCGGTGGGGCGATCGCGTCGATCAAGATCACCTCCTATGGTGCAACACTTGGGATCAGTTACACTATCTGGAGTGTCACGGATAACTGATGCGATCTTGACACAGGCGGGGTACAGAAGTACCCCGCCTGTTTAACTACAGGTGGCGGAGATGGTCCAATATCCGCCCAAAGTCAGGTACCTATGATCGGCACGATACTGACGGCCATACTGGTAATCGGTCTGTTAGTGAGCATCAATGCTCTTTATGTGGCGGGCGAGTTTGCCACGGTGAGTTCACGAAAGACGCGCATCGCCAGTTATGCTGAAGCGGGAAATCGTGTTGCCCGCCTGCTGCTCCCGGTCCTCCAGGACCCGCACCGGCTGGATAATTACATCGCGGCAAGCCAGGTGGGGATCACGATCTCCAGCGTCGCCCTGGGCATCTACGGCCAGCAGCGCATTGCCCCGCTGATCACGCCGTGGATCGCCGCGCTGCCCCTGCGTATCAATGCAACTCAGGGCGCGGAGATCGCTGCTGCTGGCGCCTCAGCTTTGCTCGTGCTGATCGTTCTGACCACGTTACAGGTGGTCTTTGGGGAACTGCTGCCGAAGTCGGTCGCCATCCAGTACCCTGAGCGGACAGCGCTCCTCACCACAATTCCGATGCGTTGGTCGGCAGATTTCCTGTTAAAACCCCTGATTGTGCTGCTCAACGGCAGTGGAATCCTTGTCCTGCGTGCGCTGGGAGTCTCCCATGAAGGTGAGCACCGGCACATCCACTCACCCGAGGAGATCATCATCCTCGTCAATGAAAGCCATGAAGGGGGACTGCTGCTCGACGAGGAGCGCCATATGCTTAGCAACGTCTTTCGTTCTCGAAAGACAGTCGCTGGTGAAATCGTCATTCCGCGGACACGCATCGTTGCAAGTGAGGTGAACCGTCCCCTGGCTGATGCCCTGCATGAACTCGCCGAATCCTCTTACACGCGCATGCCCGTTTATGAAAAGGACCTCGACCATATCCTCGGCTTTGTACATATGAAAGACCTTTTCAAGCTGTACCGCATCAATCCTGATGCGAGTTTGCGTGAGATCCTGCGCCCTGCACCTTACATTCCCGAAACCCTGCCCCTGGTCGAGGTCTGGGAGCGGCTTAATGAAGAGAGAAGCTATCTGGCCATCGTTTTCGATGAATATGGGGGGACAATCGGGCTTATCTCCCGGGAGGACATGATCGAGGAGCTGTTCGGCGAGATCCAGGACGAATACGATCAGGAGCGGGCACCCATTACTGCGCTGGGTCCCGGCGAATTCCTTGTGCGAGGGGATATGCCGTTAGGCACGCTTAATGCGGAATTGGGGACTTCCCTGGATCATCCTGAACTGTATACAATTGGCGGGCTGGTGCTCGACGCTCTAGGGCGTATTTCCAGGCTCGGAGATGAGGTCACCATCGACGGCATCCTGATGCGTGTCATGGCAGTGCGCAGCCTTTCGGTCCAGATGCTGCGCCTCACTATACCCGCGCCCGATCAGAGCGAGGAGGAAGCGTGATCTCCCTCGGTCCGGCGCTGGTCATTCTGCTGCTGGTTGCCTTAAACGGCTTCTTCGTTGCTGCGGAGTTCGCCATTATCGGCGTGCGCCCCAGCCGCATCCAACAGCTTGCCAGAGAAGGCAACCGCACAGCACGCTGGGTAGAGGCTGTCCTGGCTAGCACCGCAAAGATGGATCGCTATATCGCCACGTCCCAGCTAGGAATCACGCTGGCCAGCCTGGGGCTGGGCATGTATGGTGAACCCTTTATCGCACACTTGCTGGAGGGCCCGCTCGAGCGCCTGGGCATGGAGGAGGCAGGCATCCACACAATCGCGTTCTTTGTCGCGTTGGGCACGATCACCTATCTCCACGTTGTCCTCGGCGAAATGGTCCCTAAATCACTGGCACTGCATGATGCAGAGAAAACTGTTCTGGCGCTTGCCGCACCGATGACCGTGGTGGAGCGCATTTTCGCGGCGCCTGTCTGGCTGCTTAATCACATTGGTGTGCTGGCGCTGCGCTTACTCGGCGTCAAACCGCCAGGCGCAGATTCACGCGTGCATACCCCGGATGAGCTGGAGATGATCGTCTCTGAGAGCTTCGCGGGCGGCCTCGTCAGGGAACACGAACAGGAGCTTGTCGCCAATATCTTCGACTTTGCAGAACGCCGCGTCGAGCAAATCATGAAGCCCCGCAATCTGGTCGCTGCCATCCCGGTATCGACGAACGAGCAAACCGTGCTGGAGCTGTTCGCCAGCGCGCCCTACAGCAGGCTCCCAGTCTACGAGGGCTCAATCGATGACGTGATCGGCTATGTACATTTGAAGGACATCGTCCGCCAGCAGCTCTCTGGCAGGCCTTTTAACCTGCGCGAACTTATTCTAGAAGTCCCCTTTGTCCCTGAAACCCTGCTGATCGAGGATTTGTTGGAGGTCTTTCGGGAAAACCATGTCCAGATTGCTATCGCGCTCGACGAACATGGCGGCACTGCCGGACTGGTTTCATTTGAAGACCTGATCGAAGAGGTGCTGGGCGAGGTCGTTGACGAGTTTGACCAGGAAGAGCCGCCTCTCGTGCAGTTGGGCCCCGGCCACGTTAGCGTAGAAGGTACCTACCTGATCGAGGACCTGGCTGAGCATATTCATGTCAACCTGCAAAACGACGAGGTCAACACAGTGGGCGGGCTGATCCTCTCCGAGTTAGGCCGCGTTCCCGCGATGGGAGATACAGTGATAGTCAACGACGTGGAGATGAAAATCAGCGCTGTGCAGGGCTTGACGATCACCCGCGTCGAGGTGCGGTATTCACCGGTCAGCCAGGCGCATAATGAAGAATAAGCACGGCCCGCTGTGCGCGGGCCGCTTTTTGGCTGGGGGACAGGGATTCGAACCCCGACTAATGGATCCAGAGTCCACTGTTCTGCCGATTAAACTATCCCCCAGAGCGCCAAGTATTGTAGCGCAGCGAGATTGTTACGGCAAGTACTTTGCGCGTAGCAGTCGGTGGTCTGGCGTCGCTTGGTTGTTTGGTATGCGTAAGCTATAATGCCGAACCATGGCATCCAGTAATTTCTCGCGGTTTGAAGATAGCATCCAGCGCCTTGTGGAAGGCGGCTTTGCCCGTTTGTTCGCCGGGCGGCTGCACCCCCGTGAAGTAGCGGTGGGGCTGGCGCGGGCGATGGAGGATTATTCCCTCCTGACGGACTCAGGTGACCAGATTGCCCCGGATACCTACTTGGTGCTGCTTCATCCGTCTGACCAACATGCCTTACTCGCCGCAAACTCACGGCTGGCCAGCACGCTCGCCGAAGAACTTGTCGAAATGGCGCGGGGTGCTGGCTTGGAGCTGGCGCAGCCGCCCTCGGTGCGACTGCTGGCCAATGACCGCGTTGCCGAACATTCGGTGATTGTCAGGGCACTGCACGCGGCTGCTAAATCAGATACAACGCAGGCGCTCAGTCACAACGGGAGTGCCTACCCGGACAGTGCTGCACCTGAGGCAGCGCTGATTGTCGACGACCGCCACATCCCGATCTCGCGCCCCTTGATCAATCTCGGCCGCCATCGGGATAATGACATCATTCTGGAAAGCGGCCAGGTGTCCCGGCACCATGCGCAGATACGGCTGCGCTTTGGGCGCTATGTCGTGTTCGACCTGGGGAGCCGTGCAGGTACAACAGTGAACGGCGTATCCATCAAAGAGATGCCGCTCAAGTCAGGGGACGTGATCGGGCTTGCCTCGCACCGGGTGATCTATGTTGAGGAACCGGCCAGCCTTACCGACGAAGATGACGAGGACCACACGCGCCCTTACGATGACTCGCTCTACCAGTCAGAAGACTGAAATGCCATGCAGCTTGACGTGATCATATTTATCCTGCGTATTTTGATCGCGCTTGCGCTCTATGTATTCCTGGCAGTCGTTGCCTATTTCGTCTGGCGCGATATCCAATCCGGCGTTCCGCACAGCGATTTTGCTGATTTTATCCCCACGGCAAGTCTGGTTGTGATCGAGTGTGATGAAGATGTGCCGCTGGCTCTCGGGCAGCGCTTTGCGCTGCGCAGCACAACGACAATGGGCCGATCGCCCACTAATGCTATTGTCTTCCCGGACCCTTTCGCCAGCACCCGGCATGCAACCCTGACCTATCACCGCGGCCAGTGGTGGCTTGATGACCATCAAAGCCGCAACGGCACGACTGTTAATGACATCCCGGTGACCGGAACGGTCGTTGTCTCATCTGGCGATATCATCGGAATAGGCCGAGCCAGGCTGAGGCTTGAATTAAGTGACCGCCCCGCTGGTCCTGTACCTTCAGAACCAACAGGAGGTTGATGTGAGCGACGGTACTGTGCAAATCGGCGTCATCGGTGGTTCAGGTCTCTATAATATGTCCCAGCTCACCGATGTTGAAGAACGCATTATTGAGACCCCTTTTGGGCGTCCCTCGGACAGTCTGGTTATCGGCACATTGAGCGGGATGCGTATTGCATTCCTGCCGCGCCACGGGCGTGGCCACATTTTCACGCCCAGTGAAGTCCCTTACCGGGCGAATATCTATGCCATGAAGACTCTCGGTGTGCGCTGGTTGGTGGCTATCAGTGCATGCGGCTCGCTGCGTGAAGACTTCGCGCCGGGGGATATCGTGATCCCCGACCAGCTTTTTGATAACACGCGCAATGAACGGGATCGGAGCTTTTTTGGTAACGGGCTGGTTGCCCATATCAGTGTTGCAGACCCCTTCTGCGAGGACCTCAGCAGCCTGTTGGCGGCCAGCATCCGCGAGGCTGGCGGGCAGGTGCATCTGGGTGGCAGCTTCGTAACCATCGAAGGCCCTCGCTTTAGCACGCGCGCCGAGAGCAACTTCTACCGCTCTGTTGGCCTCTCCATCATCGGCATGACCACCTCTCCCGAGGCATTCCTGGCGCGCGAGGCAGAGATGTGCTATGCAGTCATGGCACATGTAACCGACTATGATGTCTGGCACGAAACCAAGACCCCGGTAAGCGTTGAGATGGTCATCGAAACGATCAACGCGAACATTGAACTGGCCCGGCAATCACTGGTGCTCCTAACAGGCTATCTCAAGCACCATACCCCAACATGCAGCCACGATCAGGCGCTGGCTGACGCGCTTATGACAGACCGGCGCAAGATTCCACGAGAAACTCTGGAACATCTGCGCCCCATTGTCGGCAAATACCTGGACTGAGCTGCGAGTAATGCGCTATACCAGCCTGCTTCCCGCACTGCATTTAGGGACACACACGATCAGCCAGCGTGAGCGTTTGCTGCTCGCTCTGGCCGGTGTTTTTGTGACTCTGAATCACCTCACGTTGATCCTGGCGATTGGAAGCTCCTGGTCCGCGTTCTGGCCCATTCTCGTGTGGTTTCTCTGTGCCGCGCTGCTCCATCTGGTACTGAGCCAGACGGTCCCCAATCGTGACCCGTTTATCGTCCCCATTGTGATGCTGCTTTCAGGGTGGGGCTTAACCCTGGTGATGCGGCTTGCTCCACCGTTTGGGCCTCGTCAGGTCGTGTGGCTGGCAGTTTCGAGCGCGGCCTGCGCCGCCATGACGGTCCTCCCTGCGACACTGCGGGTGCTGCGACGCTACCGCTATACCTGGCTGCTGCTGGGGCTCGCGCTGCTGGGTACCACATTCTTGTTTGGAGTCAACCCATCGGGCGATCCCTACGCTCCGCGGCTCTGGCTGGGATTCGCCGGAGTGTACTTCCAACCTTCCGAGATACTCAAGCTGCTGTTGGTGGTTTTCCTGGCCAGCTACTTGGCTGAAAAACGTGATATGATGTTGGGCGAGCAGGCCCCCGTCTCACGTGCGGCGCTGCCCTACCTGGCCCCCATGCTGCTGATGTGGGGATTCTGCATGATCCTCCTGATCTGGCAGCGCGACCTGGGTGCTGCATCACTGTTCTTCCTGATCTTCTTGGCAATGCTCTTTGCAGCAACTGGCCAGCGCCAGTATGTCTGGGCCGGGCTGGTGCTGCTTGTGATCGCCGCCGCAGCCGGGTATCTGCTTTATGGCGTGGTCCGGCTGCGCATCGATACCTGGTTGAACCCCTGGCCTGAGGCAGACAATCGCGCGTTCCAGATCGTCCAATCCCTGATGGCTGTCGCGTCAGGCGGTGTGCTCGGCGAAGGAGTCGGGCTTGGCGCCCCGATCTACATTCCTGTCGTCCATTCCGACTTCGCTTTCGCGGCCATCGCCGAAGAATGGGGGATGGCCGGCGCGGTCGGCGTCGTGGTATGTATTCTCTTGTTGGTGATGCGCGCTCTACGGATGGCCGTACTCCGCGAGTCGACCCCGTTTCGCGCTTTACTGGCTGCAGGTGTTGGTGTTTCGTTAGGGATTCAATCTCTGCTGATCATGGGCGGTGTGCTAAAAATCATCCCTCTCACCGGCGTCACACTACCGTTTGTCAGTTATGGGGGAAGCTCTCTGCTGTCCAGTTTCATCATGGTAGGACTGCTGCTGCGCATCTCTGATCCGGACAGCCAGTTTGAGCTGCCTTTACTGAGATCGCGCGCGCCTCAGAAAGAGCTGACCCCATGAGCAGCTCCCTTCAGCGCCTTGCCCGGCTGATGCTGGTGAGTTTTGTTTTGCTTGCGCTTGCCCTCGGCTATTGGGGACTCGTGCGCAGAGATTGGCTGCTCAATCGCCCGGATAACCCTCGGCGTGTCCTGGAGGAGCAGCGCATCGAGCGCGGTACAATCACGGACCGGCGCGGGATCATCCTTGCTGAGACGATTGAGACGCCAGGATCGGACCTCAAAACACGGTTCTATCCCCACCCAGAGGCCGCGGCAGTAGTCGGGTATAACAGCCTGCGCTACGGCGTGGTGGGCATCGAAGCTGCCTACGATGATCTCCTGCGTGGGGACGCGGAGCTCACACCAAGCGAGCGCCTGCTCAATGATCTGCTCAACCGGCCTCAACAGGGGGGCGACGTGCGCCTGTCCATTGATCTGAGCATCCAGCGGGCCGCGCATGATGCGATGGCTGGCCAGCGTGGAGCCGCCATCCTGGTCGCTGTGCCCGATGGAGATGTGCTGGCTCTCGTCAGTGAACCCGGCTTTGATCCGAATCGAGTGGATGAGCAGTGGGAAACACTCCGCGATGATCCCTCAGCGCCGCTGATCAACCGCGCGACGCAGGGCCTCTACCAGCCAGGCACGATTCTGCAGAGCATCATCCTCGGCAGTGCTTTCAACAGCGGTGATGTGGTCACCATGGATACCCCCTGGCAGGACGCTCTGACCACCCCGGTTGACGGCGCCACACTCCCTTGCGCCACTCCGGATCCGCCCGTGAACACGCTGGCCGGAGCCTTTCGCTGGGCCTGCCCGGCCCCCTTCCAGGCACTCGCGAACCGGATCGGCTCGCATGTCCTGGACGGCACCCTGGAGGATTTCAACCTTCTGGAAGCCCCATCCTTCACACTGCTCACAGGGTCTGCCCAGCTCGACAGCCCGCCTGCGCAGACCGACCTGACGCTCACTGCGATAGGCCAGAGTGCATTGACGGTATCCCCTTTGCAAATGGTGGGAGTTGCGGCAGCCTTTGCCAACAATGGGCAGATCCCTCCGCTGCGGTTGGTGCTTTCCACCCGTGCGCCAGAGAGCCAGTGGGAACCGGTGGAGTTAGACACCACACCGCGTGGAACAATCAGCCGGGCAGCGGTTGCCTCCATCAATGACCTCTGGGCGGCTACTGTGCGGAGCGGTGCCGCGGCTGCCGCACGCATCAGCGGCCAGACAGTCTACGGCCATGCCGGACTCGCCCTGGCCGGGCCTGAGGATCAGTTGAATGCGTGGTTCATTGGGTTTGTCCGCCGGCCTGACGGCAGGCGCTATGCAGTCGCGGTATTGATTGAAGATGTTACCTCAACAGAGGCAGCGGCAGAGATCGGCGGAAGCATCCTGGATGCCGCGCTCTACTACGAACAATAAAAAGAGCCTGCCAGGCTGGCAGGCTCTTCCACCCAACCCATCCAGAACTAAACCAGTGAACGGGCCTCCGCCGCCAGGCGCTCAAGCCGGTGTGCAGCCGCGGTGTTGCCCGCTTCATGGAGCTGTGCTGATAGTTCGTCCATCACATCGACCACATCCGGGTTAATCTCGCCCATCCGCTCGTGCAGCATAGCAATCGCTGCCTGCTCGTCCTCAACAGAGAGAAGCTCGTTGATCAGGCGAATCTCCGGCGGGGCTGATGCCTGCAGGAGCCGCAGTATCTCCTCCCGGATCAGCCGCAGCCGGTTAGAGATATCCACGTTGCCCGCACGGCGCGCCTCTTCCAGGTTGACCTGCAGCACCTGCAGGAAGGTGTCATCGATCCGTTCCAGGTTATTCTGGATCGCAGCCTTGATATCCGGCGCGGACACAAGCATCCGCAGCGTATCAGCAGCACGCTGCACTACTGCCTGCTGCTCACGCTCATACTCCGCGGCAAAGCGCAGCAGCTTGTCACGCAGCGCCACCAGCCGATCTCGCTCCGCGTCACTTTGCGCATTGTCGATGCGCTCCGTCACAAGCTGGAATGTCTGGTAATCCAGGAGTGCGCGCCCCAGCGTCCCAAAGGCATCGGACTTGTAGTCGTCATCCGCCGAGTTGACCAGCAGATCGACGAAGGACTCGCGGGTCAGATTCTGCCCGAGCGCCTGCAGTTCCTGGCTTGCTGCTCGAAGCGCATCCTCCCGCGCCTTGATCTCCTGGCCGATCTCGGTTGTCTCAATGAGCTTCTTGCGCAGATTTAACAGTGCCAGGCTGGCGCGAGCCTCCCCGGCAGCAGAGGCGTTCTGGGCCACTAACCCCAGCATCTCGAAGAACGTCAGGTCGATCAGGTCCTGGTTCTCGGCGATCAGCGCATCCTGCTGGTCAGGGCTTGCTGTAGCCAGGTCGTTGATCAGCATCGCTTTACGCCGCTCTGCCTCCAGCATATCCTGGGTAATACCATCCGCCTCCAGAATCTGGTCCACCATTCCCTGCAGAGTCAGAGCAACGCGCGGCTGCAGCAGATATCCTTTGGGTGCATCCTCGGCCAGGGAGCGCATCACTGCCTGTGTCATGGTGCCCACAATGCGCTCGCGCTCTGTCTCGGGGATGTTGAGCTCCATCGGGACGTGCACAATGGCCATCTGTTTGGCGTGATCGTGGTACATCAGCGGCGTGCCGACCATACCACGATACCCGCAGTGCGGGCATGCGATCACATTGACGCGGCCGGTCAGCAGCCGCTCCTTGGCGGTCGGGTCAAGTCGCGTGTCGAGAATCTGCTCCAGGATGGCGGAGAATGGTTGGCCACACTGCGGGCAGTTGATCTGAGTCGGCATTGGTTTTGCCATCTGGTTTTCCTTCGATGATCCTGCTTCAGCTACAGGGCTAAACCCGGCAACCGGGCGGTGATTGTATCACGCTGCGAGGCTTTGAGACAAAGGCAGCAGCACATGAAATGTCGTTCCTTTGCCTAAATGGCTCTCCACCCAGATCTGACCCCCGTGCGCTTCAACCAGTGAACGCACGATGTACAGACCCAGGCCCACTCCCTGTGTCTCACGCGAGAGAGTGTTTTCCACACGGTAGAAACGTTCAAAGATACGTTCTTTCTGCTCCTCCGAGAGCCCAATGCCTTCGTCGCTCACACTGATCTGGACACCCGTCGGCTTCACCTCACCATGTACGGTGATGGTGCCCCCCTCGGGCGAGTATTTGATCGCATTGTTCAGCAAGTTGGTAAGCACCTGCCCGATGCGGCGCTCGTCGGCCTGTATCTCCGGGAAGCTGTCCGGGAAATCCACAACGATAGTGTGCTTGTTGGTCTGCAGCTTGAGCCTGTCTGCCACCTGGTGCGCCAGCTGGTCCAGTGCCACAGGAGAGAACCGCAGCGTAAGCGTGCCGAGTTGGACGCGTGAGACATCCAGGAGGTTATCGATTAACTCCCCCAGCCGGTCCGCTTCCTCCTCGATCACCATCAGCCCGTTCAGTAGCGTCGCGCGGTCCCACTCTACATCCTCACGCCGCAGAGTGCTTGCATAGCCTTTGACCAGGGACACCGGTGTTTTCAGCTCATGCGATATCACCGAGATGAATGTGTCTTTAGCCTCCTCCGCTTCGCGGAAGCGTGTGATATCGCGTACATTGCCGATAATGTTGGCAAACTGGCGGCGGCGGTCAAAAAGCGGCGCATAGGTGATCCCCACGCTCAAGGTCGAGCCACTCGCGTGCTGGAGGTCACCTTCCACATATAACACACTGTGCTCGTGCAGCGGCCATCCCCCGGCTACAGCGTCGCTCAGCACCATGCCTGCTTCGTGCTTTGTCCAGCGGATCACGCTGTCATGGTGCATGCCCACGGCCTGATCGACACCAATGCCGGTCATACGGGCCAGCGCCAGGTTGATGCTTTCCACGCTCAGGTCATTGCGCAGGATCATGATCCCATCGGCGCTGTGCCGCAGAATCGCATCAAGCCGCTGTTTCTCGGTAAGCACCTGCTCATAAAGACGTGCGTTCTGCACTGCAATCGCCGCCTGATCTGCGAAGCTCTGCAGGAGGCGCACCTCATTCTGTGAGAAACGCACCCCATAGGCGCGAAAGATATAGACAACTCCAACCAGCTCTTCACCGATCGCCATCGGCAGTGCTACCACCTGGCGCAGGCCAAACCCTGCCGCCTGGGCGACCATGCGCATCCGCTCTTCGAGCTGCGGGATGTTGAACTCCTGAGCGCCACCGGGAAGCTCGGCCAGCAGAATATTGAAATGTTCCAGCATGGCCGCATTGACCCCAACACTGGCCCGAACCCGGAACATCCCCTGTTCCGCCAGCGCGATGACCCCGGCCTGGCCGCCGAGCATCTCGGTAGCCAGCCGCAGGATTCGCTTGAGCACCTCGCCCAGGTCAAGCTGGGAGGTAAGCGCACGCGAGATATCCAGCAGATAATCTCGCTGGCGAATGAGGTGTTCGATATCAAACATGGCTTGATTGTAGCATGTGTATCGGTCGTGTCAGAAGAGCCGCGCAGGGCGCGCGGCTCTTTCTAACAGGATTCTATTATGTACGCCGGTGCCTCAGCACTTTCTCAGGAAGCTGCCTCTGCAGCAGAGAGGGCCTCATCCAGGATATGCAATGCCTCTTCGGCTGTGCCCCTGTCGACCATCAACGGCGGGATCAGGCGCAGCGTCGAGGTGCCAGCTCCCAGCACCAGCAGGCCGCGCTGAAAGGCTTCCTGTACTACCTGGTTACGCAGCATGGGCGCCGGTTCACGCGAGGTGCGGTCCTTGACGATCTCTACGCCGATCATCAGCCCCTTCCCGCGCACGTGATCCATGTGCGGGTGGCGCGGCAGCAGCTCTTCAAGTGCGTCGGTTACAAATGCTCCCACCTCAGCCGCGTTCTGCATGTAGCCACCCTCGATCAGCCTGAGCGTTGCGACTGCAGCCGCACACGCAACAGGATTGCCCCCGTAGGTGCTTCCGTGCGCCCCATGCCCCCAGGTCATGACGCTCTCGCGTGCGATCATCGCGCCCAGTGGCATGCCGCTGGCCAGACCCTTGGCGCTGGTGTAGATGTCGGGCTCAACGCCAAAATGCTCAACAGCCCACCACTTGCCTGTCCGCCCTACACCCGTCTGAATCTCATCCACGACCAACAGTATCCCATGCTGATCGCACAACCTGCGCAGCGCGGGGAGGAAACCCTGCGGCGGGATGATATATCCACCTTCACCCTGGATCGGCTCGACGAAGATCGCAGCCACGCTCTCCGGGGGGACCGTGGTGGCAAACACACGATCCTCGATGTAGCGCACAATCGCCTCACCGTAGTCTTCTCCCGGCCTCTGTGCGATAACCGGACGATACTCGTTCGGATAGGGCACATGCGTCACACCTGGCACAAGCGGCTGGAACCCCGCCTTTTGTACGAATTTGCTGCCGGTTAATGAGAGCGCCCCCATGGTCCTGCCGTGGAACGCACCCTGAAATGCGATGTAGTTCGGGCGCTTGGTGTGATAGCGCGCCAGCTTCATGGCCGCCTCAACCGCTTCAGCCCCCGAGTTGGTAAAGAACATGCGGGCGGGCTCTTTGAACGGCCTGATCTCGTTGAGCTTCTCCGCCAGCTCGACAGCGACTTCATAGTAGAAATCTGACAGGCAGATATGCACAAACTTCTCGGCCTGCTCCTTGATCGCCTTCACCACTTCCGGGTGTGCGTGCCCCGTGCCTGTCACTGCGATCCCCGACATGAAGTCGATGTACCGGTTGCCCTCGATATCCCATACCTCAGCACCGCGCGCCCGGTCAATCACCAATGGATACTCGCGTGCATTTGAGGTCGAGAAGAGGCGTTCATCCCGCGCAATGAGCTGCTGCGCTTTAGAGCCAAGAGAGATTTTCTTTACAGCCATGGCTTCAGACCCTATCTCCTGAGGATTTGGCCCCGGCAGAACCACGCCGGCGTGTCCGCCAGGACCTGCGAATATCATCTAGACTGATCACACCACGGAACTCATCACCCTCGATCACGGGGACCAGGCTGAGTTCCGCACTTTCCATCACACTTAAGGCGCCCCATAATGTATCATGAGCCTGCACTATGGGGAAGTCCGTGCGCATAAAGTGGGCCACGCTGGCCCCTTCTTTGAACGTCCGTGCAGCACGCCGCACTTCGTGATAAGTGAGCAGGCCAACAATGCGCCGGTCCACGATCACCGGCAGTGTGTGCTCGTGCTGCAGCAAATCGGCGGCCAGTGTCCGGGTCAGCCGATCCCATGGCTGCACGCTGTGCCGCGGCGAAGCAGCGACATCCCCTGCGCGCAGCGAGAGCAAAGCCCGCTGCCGCCTGAGGTATATCTCTTCGTAGCGCGCCCCCAGCGCAGTGACGGCCGCCACCAGGATCAGCAGTGGCGCTGGCTCGATGTGCAGCGGTGGCATCCCGAGCACACCAAGCAGCGCCAGCCCAGCGGCAAACGCATATCCCAGCCCTACCGCAACCTGCGTGGCCAGATCGTAGCCTGCCCGGAGCGCAATTGCCGCCCGCAGGATGCGTCCTCCGTCAATGGGGAATGCAGGGACCATGTTGAACAGAAACAACGATGCATTGACCCAGAACAGGTAGCGCAGCACATCGGCGGCGTCAACCTGCCCGGCCAATGCGAGGTGTTCCGGCCAGTCGACCAGGGAGAACGGTGCCACCGAGAAGGCTGCGATCCCAAAGATAAGCGCAAGTACAAGGTTCACGAACGGGCCGGCCAGCGTAAAGAGCAGCTCCTGCCACGGGTCAAAGCGCGCTGTCTCCAGTTCGGCCACTCCGCCCACAGGAAGCAGCAGGATGTGCCGCACAGCCAGCCCAAACACCCGCGCCTGCAGCGCGTGGCCCAGCTCATGCAGCAGGACACAGGCGAACAACAAGAGAATCAGCCCCGTGCTGATCAGTGCGCCTGCCAGCCCACCGGTGAGCGTCCATCCTTGCCAGGCGGCCCAGGCGATCACCAGCCCGAAGGTCAGATGGACATCAACAGCGACGCCACCAATCCGCCCAATACGCAGAGCCCCTGCCTGCCACATAGCTTACGGGCGTCCCACCGGCTACTCCGCGCCGCCCTGGCGAGAGATGCCCGGCAGGTCGAGTTCGGGCGCGCCCATCACCGGGCGGTCTTTCCACTTGATCTCACGGCGAGTCGCAACTTTAAACATGCCCTCAACCAGGATCCAGCCCACAATCAAGCTCCCAAGGGGATAGGTGACGGCGGTCCACGGTGGCGCTCGGAAGCCCATCATCCGGATCATGCCGTGAAAGGCGAGCTGGAACGCGACCAGAATCCCCATGCTTAGCTTCAACACCTGATCGTCCACCACGAAGCCCCAGATCAGCAGGAGCACAGGGAGAACATATGCGATCGTGTTCATGATCAGCCCGATTATCGAGGCTGCCCACCCACCGGATATCTCAATCGCCGCCTTCAACGCACCGCTGCGGATCTCACGCAGGTTTCGGTACAAACGTACCCGCATGACATCCATGCCATCTGCAACAAACAACCTGTGTCCCGCGCCCTTCACGATCTCGGCAAGCGAGAAGTCATCCATCATACGGCTGCGGACAGCTTCATGCCCGCCTACGGCATCATAGACGGCCCGGCGTATGAGGATAAACTGCCCGTTCGCCATGGACATCTTGGTATTGGGATTATTAACCCTTTCGGGAGGGAAAAATAACAGCAGCGAAGGCAGCCCGGCAGGCAGCACAATACGCTCCCACAATCCCTGCATCTCGTACCACGGCTGCAGCGTCAGCATGTCGATCCCGTTAGCTTCAGCAAATGAGAGCGTCCGGGTGATCAGGTCAGGCTCGGCGTAGGTATCGGCATCCATAAAGCACAGCCACTCACCGCTGGCCTCCTGGGCCCCGGAATGGCACGCCCACTGCTTGCCGTTCCACCCCACAGGCTTGCCGCCTGTATGCACGATCTTGACGCGCGGATCACGGGCCGCATAGCCCGCTAAGATATCCGGAGTGGCATCCTGGGAGTCATCATCCACAAATACCATCTCCAGAGCCGGGTACTCCTGCCCGGTGATGCCGCGCGCGCAGCGGTCTATGTTGCGTTCCTCGTTGCGGGCAGGCACTATGGTGCTGACAAGGGGGAGTTGTGAGGGCAGCGGAGCTGGCTTGAGAGTTCCTTTGAAGCGCATGCCGATGATCCCGATGGCCAGCATCGCTGCCGCTACTAATATCGCATAGACGATCAGCAGAATCGGCATATGTTCATTCAGCTCCCCAGTTCACAGCTATGAATAACGCACAGAGCCATAGACGATCACACCCACCGCGGAAACCGCAAAACCGATCAAGACACCGACGGCCTGCAGCCACCCCAGCAGCACGCCCTGCTGTCCGGTGTGTGATCCAAAACCAAATACATCGGCCAGGATGGCAGACGCCGAGATAATCAGCCCGGTGAACCCGAGCCTCACACCGATATCCCGCAGCAGATTGCGCGGCTGGCCGCGATGGATCAGTGCGAAGAGCACTACGTAAGCGCCTATCACGAATAAGCCCAGCCCAATCAGGATAGCCAGAATCTGCATCAACCCGATCCCGGCAGTGGCATCCGCGCCCACAGCGCCAGGGAACACCCCCAGAAACAAGACTACGGCACCTAGCACCGTGCAGAATACTCCGAGCTGCGCCAGCCGACTCATCTCAGCCCCCCGGTATCGCAGTGTGAAGCCAATTCCATGTCCATTGTATCATGTCCCTTCGGGAAGTGTGCTTCGCAGGACACGGAGCCAGTTCTCGCTGAATATCTCGGTGATCTGTGCCGTGCTGTACCCCCGGCTCTCCAGCACCACTTCCAGGCGCTGCATATCCGAGACTGTATCAACCTCCGCGGGAGCGTTCTCAAGGCCATACCCGCCATCCAGATCGCTGCCCAGTGCCGCATGGCGTGATGTGCCTGTGAGCTGGCATATGTGGTCGATTGCATCTGCCAGATCATGGATTGACACGCGATCTCGCGGATCCCCTTTGACATGGCCCGGTTTAAGAAAGGGATTATAAGCGACTGCCCCGATCACCCCTTCACGGTCGGCCAGGCGCAGAATCATATCGTCAGACAGGCCGCGCATGGTCGGTGTGAATCGCCGGGCATTGGCATGGCTGGCAATAAGGGGGCCTGGGTAGCGATCAAGTGCCTGGTAATAGGCCATCTCTGCCATATGGCTGAGATCAAGCACCATATTCAGGTCCGCCATCTGCGCCAGCAGGTGCTCGCCGCGATCTGTCAGCGGGCCGGGCTCCCTGTTGCCCCCCGCGTACTGAGTAGCCGCCCAGGCCGGCCCCACGATGCGCAGCCCCTGCTCGTACCACTCAGCCACCTGCTCCGGCTCGCGGATCGGATCGGCGCCTTCCATCAGGAGAACCAAACCGATGCGCCGGTCACCGAGAGACTTTCCGGGCGCCCAGGACTCCAGCACCTGCTCCAGGTCTGCCCGGGTCTCGACGAGCATAAACGTCTCGCAGTCATCAACCAGATGGTGATAGTACTCCATCTGGCGCATGGCCCGGTCATAGGCTTCCGCAGGTGTTGTGTACACTTCGCTGTCCCAGGCACCCAGCGCGCTGCGCGCAGGTGAGACAAAAATCGTTGCGAAGATCACCCCTACGTGGCCCATCAACCATTCGGGCCGCCCGAGCATACACGAGCCGGTTTGCTCGGGGATGCGCGTTCCGGCCTCGCGGCGGCGTGTTACATACGCGCTCTGGGTATAGTCACGGCCAAAACAAACCGCGTTCCAGGCTATATCTTCGTGGCCATCGATGATCAGCATGCTCTTAAGGCCTGTCTGTTGCTCGCTCGATCTGCTTGGGGCACAGCAAACCCTGACCGGCACAGGCAACTCAGGGCTCTGGCAGGGAAGAGTCTATCACATCAGGCATGAACGTAAAACGATCTGAATAGGACGGGATGCAGAAGCGCCCCGGGCCGGGGCGCTGTATCACGCATAATTGAGAGAAGTAAGGCGGGACAGGACAACTCTATGGCTGTTCGTTTTCGCCAGGCCCTTCAGGATTGTCCTGGCTTTCGCCTTTCAACCCTTGCTGGAAGCCCCGAATGGCTGAGCCCAGCTCTTTACCCACGCGCGAAACTCGCCCAACCCCAAACACCAGGAGCACAATGGCGAGGATGAATGCCCACTCTAAAGGACCAATACTGCGCAGCATGATCATGTCTCCGCATTTGCTGACTATTGAGCGCTACTTACTATGCAATTATAGCGTTTTTTACAGGGAATTGCACCAAACAAAAAGCGGCCGCAACGGCCGCTCTCGAGTGGCGATGACTGGATTTGAACCAGTAACCAACGGCTTATGAGTCCGCTGCTCTGCCATTGAGCTACATCGCCGAGCAGCCACATTATAGCAATTGGAGGACACCCCGGCAAGGTATTTCACGGCGCTGACACAGCGCGAAGATTTGCATTCTTTGCCTGGGTGTGGTACATATTTACTCCCGGAGGTAGTCCGGGTGATGGCACTGAACGGCGCAAAAGCGGGAAAAGATCGTCGGGCCGGGACGGTCCCTGTGGGGGACTGCCCGTCTGACCTTCCTTTTAGGAGATAAAAGCCTTTGGCGGAAATGCCAAAGGCTTTTTTTTGCCTGTTTGCTGCCAACACCACCTTGAAAACAGGTCAAAGGAGGACCAATCGCATGGGCACGCTTGAGAAGAAAGTTCAGGGATATCTACCGCCGGACGCCCCGCCATGGGGTGCAATGCTCAGTCTCGGGCTCCAGCACGTCATCACCATGTTCCCGGCCACTGTATTAGTTGCTCTCCTGACCGGTTTCGACGTGGGTGTGACCCTATTTGGCTCGGGTCTGGCCACTATCATCGCTATCCTGGGTTCGCGTGGGCGCATTCCTCTGTATTACGGGTCCAGCTTCAGCTACCTGGCGCCCGTAATCGCTGTGGCTGGCGCTGAGTGGGGCGGCACACAGGTCGCACAGGTGGGCATTGTCGCCACAGCCGTGGTGAACGTCCTAGCCGGATTGATCATCCGGATCACGGGGAAAAGCGCTCTGGACCGCGTTCTCCCGCCAATTGTGACGGGTTCAGTCGCCATCGTGATCGGCATCGCCCTGGCCAAGGCCGCACTCGATATGTCCAGCGCAAACTGGCTGGTCGCGACTATCACCCTGGTCAGCACGGTGCTGTTCTCGGTGTATCTGCGCGGCCGCGGCCTGCTGGGCATGCTGCCCGTTCTGCTGGGCGCGCTTGTGGGCTACCTGGTTTCCCTTGCCGTGGGTGAGGTAGGCTTTACCCCGGTTGTCGAAGCCCCCTGGTTCTCACTCCCGGCTTTCAGCCTGCCCGCTTTCGGCAGCCCATCCGTGTGGAAGGCCGTGCTCGCAATCGCGCCGATAGCCATCGCGACCATCCCCGAAAGCACCGCGCATCTGTACCAGATCAGCCTGTACGTGGATCACCTGGCCGACGAGATGGGACGCCCCCGGCTCAACATCAAGGAGCTGATCGGCCTGAACCTGATCCTCGACGGTGTCGGCGATGGGATCAATGGGCTCATCGGCGGCTGTGCAGGGACTAACTACGGCGAGAACAACTCGCTGATGGCCATCACGCGCAATTACTCCGCACCGGTGCTGGCCACCGCAGGTGCCATCGCAATGCTGCTCGCCTTTGTAGGCAAGCTCAGCGCGGTAGTTACCACCCTGCCAGTTGCGGTAACGGGCGGTCTGGCCATCTACCTGTTCGGTGTGATCGGCCTGCAGGGCATTGCCCTAATTCAGGCCAACGAGGTCAACCTGTTCGACCCGCGCCAGCTGGCAATTGGTGCTGTAGTTCTGATTGTGGGCCTGGGTGGCGTTGCCTTCGAAGGGGGGAATATCCCCTTCTATGGGATGCAGCTGCCTTCAATCGCGACTGCGGCTGTTCTGGGCATCGTGCTCAACCTGCTGTTCATTATCATCCCCGACAAACGCGGGGAAGTCATCACCGGCGAGGAAGCTGAAGCCACAGCTTCAGCCGACTAATTGTCAGCCTGCTTTTGCTGTGGCCTGCCAGGATGGCAGGCCACAGCTTTTCCCGCAATCATTGCCACGCGGCCTCAAATATGCTACACTCCCATCCCGTCAGCTAACTGAATAACCTTTTTGCTGACCTTTCCGCTTTGCGAGACCCGTCCCCCCGGGCTGTGCAAGGCAAACCCGTGGAAAGGAGTTAACCACGTATGGACAAACGCCAATACGAAGTGGGGATTATCCTGCGCGCTGATATGAGCGACGATGATATCGCCGCGCGCCTTGAGTCCTTGAAGGCCGCGGTCGAGCAGCAGGATGGATCGTTCGAAAGCATTGATCACTGGGGACGCCGCACCCTTGCCTATCCAATAGCCAAGCAGCGTGACGGCTACTATGTGTTCGTCAAGGCACAGTTCCCCCCGGCACTGCCCGCCGAAGTTGAGCGCCTGATGCGCATCGACGAGGCTGTGCTGCGCTATCTGGTGATCCGGGCTGAAGAGTAGGCCTGCGCCCCCCGGTGCGCCGCGCGGGCTTATGATTGCCAAGGTGTGCCGGCAACTGGCCGTGCCAGTGACGGAGGAGGACGATGAGAGGCCTTAACAAAGTCATGATCATTGGCCACTTGGGACGTGCTCCCGAGATGCGCTACACGCCAAGCGGCCGCCCCGTGACCTCTTTCAGCGTTGTGACAACCCGCACCTGGACGTCTGCTGAAGGGGAACGTCACGAAGAATCGGAATGGTTCAACGTCGTGGCATGGGGAAACCTGGCGGAGATCTGCAACCAGTACCTCGATAAAGGCCAGCAAGTCTACGTAGAAGGCCGCCTCCAGACCCGTGGATGGGAGGATGAGGACGGCAAGAAGCACTACCGTACTGAGCTGGTAGCAAGCGAGATGATCGTGCTGGGTGACAGGCGCAACAACATCAGCTTCAGTGCTGAGGCTGGGGACGATCAAGATAACGATGAGATGTACGCCTTCTAGCGACTCTCATGTGCAGACAGGTGTTTCAGAGGAGTAAGAGACCGTGAGCGAAGAAACTCGTAACCGTCGAGATGATGACATCCTTGACGATGATGAGGAAGAGATCGAAGACCTGGACGAACGCGACGAACGTCGCGGGCGGGGCCGTGGTGGCCCCGGTGGGCGTGGGCGCCGTAGCCGCAGCTTCTATGCTGAGCAGATCCAGAAGGCCAAGTATCTGGATTATAAGAATACAGATTTGCTGAAGCTGTTTATCACTGAGCGTGGGAAGATTCGCCCCCGCCGCCAGACGGGCATCTCGGCCAAACAGCAGCGTGCAGTGGCACGGGCTGTCAAACGCGCTCGCCACATGGCGCTTCTGCCGTTTGTTGGCGAGAGCGAACGCGAATAGGCTGAGCAGAAGTCGTCGCACGCGTAATCGAACCACAGGGCGTAGACGACGTCTATGCCCTTTTGATTGCGCGCAAGGAGTCATCGCATGCCGAAAAAACAAGAAACCAGGCCACCCGTCCCCCCTACGCGCAAAATGCTGTCGCGCGCCCAACGCGAGCAACGCCTGCAGCACATCGTAACGATTGTCACCGTCGTGGTGGCTGTTACGGTGGTGGCCCTGCTGGTGTTCGCGCTGGTGAACGAGCAGTTTATCAAGCCCCAGCGCCCCCTTGTCGCCGTGGGCAGCGAAACCATCACCGTGGCGGATTTCGAAGACAACGTCAAGTTCGGGTATGTGCTCCGCTATGGGAATACCCCGCCCGAGCAGCTTATCCAACTGGGCATCCCGTTCGATCCGGTCACATTCTCGCAGGATATCCTGAACATCATGGTCGATGATCTGGTTATCCGCCAGCAGGCAGAGCAGCAGGGCGTTGAGGTAACCGAGGCGGACGCCATCGAGCAGATTCAGCTCGTTTTCGGATATGACGCCGGTGACCCCGAACCCACGGCCACAGCGCTGCCAACGCTCCCACCATTTGACACAGCCACCCCGACGGCAACCTATGTCTTTACCCCTACCGTCCCGCCGACGGCCACGCTCCAGCCAGGCGTCACCCCCAGCCCTACGCTGACGCTGCCGCCCACGCTGACAGCCACGCCTACCCTGCCACCGGGTGTAACTCCATCGCCCACACCCACTCTGACACCCGCACCATCGCCCACCCCACTGACCGAGGTTGATTTTAACACCAGTTGGGATGAGCAGATTGCACAGGTGGCTGACCTGACAGGTCTGTCTCAGGCGCGTGTACGGCAACTGTGGATCAGCAACACTCGCGCGCTCATGCTGCGTGACGAGATGCTCAAGCGGTTTGAGTTCCAACCAGCGACCTCTCGCACGATGACCCATGCGGCGCATATCCTGATCCGCCCGATCTACCCCGGTGGGGAAATCCCCGCAGAACCTACGGATGAAGAGATCGAGGCTGCATTTGCCGCCGCAAAGGTGCTGATCGATGAGGCCCGCGCTCGCATCGTGGCAGGTGAGCCGTTCGAAGTGGTGGCTGCCGAGGTCTCCGAAGACCCGGGCAATGCCTATAAAGGCGGTGACCTGGGCTGGAACGCAGACGGCGCCTTCGTTACCGAGTTCGAAGATGCCCTGAATGCGCTGGAGGCTGGTGATCTCAGCGAGCCGGTGCGCACGCAGTTCGGGTGGCATATCATACAGCTTTACGACCGGCAGGAAGAGCCCATCTCCCAAAGCGAGCAGGATTATGAGAAGGAGCAGGCGTTCCTCACAGAGGTTGAGGGATGGCGTATCGAGATGGGTGTAGACATCGGGGACAGATGGCTGAACTTTGTGCCCAGCACCCTGCCCTAGTTAATCGATTGTAAGTTGAATCATGAATGAGGCCGGGCTTGCCCCGGCCTTTTGCTTTGTCCTGCTGGTGGCCTCACGCTATCATCTTTCTCGGAACACACTCGATAAGGAGTCCGCAACCAGCATGCAGATTCTGATCTTTGGTGCAGGCGCCGTAGGATGTTTCCTGGGTGCTCAACTTGCGCGTGGTGGTCACCGCGTTTCCCTGGTGGGGCGTCCGGCGCTTGCGGACGCCGTCCGTGCACGCGGGCTCCGGCTGCGCCTTGCCAGCGGAGAAGTGCACCTGGTTCAGGCACAGGCTTTCACATCACTCCATGAGGCTTTCGGCGGCAGCACATCCTATGACTGGATCGCCTTCACCATGAAGGCGTACGATACGGTAGACGCGATCTTTGATCTGCAGCCGCTGCTCCCCGCCGGCGTGCCGGTTGTATCCTTCCAGAACGGGATCGGCAATGAAGACTCGCTGCGCTCGGCCTTTGGCGCTGAGCAGGTAGCAGCCGCGACTCTGACCACGCCCGTATCAATGCCCGAGCCCGGGCTGGTAGTAGAGGAGCGCGCCCGTGGTGCGGCGGTTGCCACCGACACGCCTGCTGCCCTCCCGGTGTTGGATGCCCTGCGCGACTCCCCGCTGGAAGTCACCGCCATTCCGGACTCAGCCGTGCTCAAATGGTCCAAGTTGCTGCTGAATATCACCGGGAATGCGCTGCCTGCGATCCTGGATATGCTCCCTGGCGAGGTTTTTGCTCACCCCTCCCTTTTTCGCGTCGAACTGACTTGTCTCCACGAGGCGCTTGCCATGATGCGCTTGATGGGCATCCCTCCGGTCAACCTGCCGGGTGCGCCTGCCCGGACCTTCTCACGCATCGTCCGCGCGACACCCCCCCTGCTGCTGCGACCGCTTCTGCGCCGGTTGGTTGCTGGCGGTCGCGGCGACAAGGCCCCCTCGCTGTTGGCCGCGTTGCGGCGCGGCGACCGCCGTACAGAGGTGGCCTGGCTTAACGGTGCCGTGGTGCAGGCAGCCGACCGGTTAAAGCGCTACGCCCCTGCCAACCACGCCCTTGCCCTCACGCTCTCTGATATCGCCAGCGGCCGTATCCCCTGGGAGAGCTTCAGGCACAACCCCGAGATGCTGCTTGCAGCCGTACGCACTGCCACGGGCGATTATCGGCGCTGAGTGTGTATACTGGCGTGCGGCCCCAGGTGATGCTAGGATAGCCCTGTCCGGCCAGCTTGGTCTTTCTCTTCATGCCGAGACAGTGAGACGCCATGCGCAGCGAGTCTGAACCCTTCGAATCCTTTTTTGCCTCCGGCAGCCTGGCCGGAATGATCCGCAGCTCCTTCCGCCTGCTGCGTGCGCGGCGCGTGCGCGGCCGTGGCGCCCCTCGGCGCTTGAGCCTGGCAGATATCCGGGACCTGGCGCTCTATACAGCCGTCTTCCCCTTCTTCGGCTCCTTGCTTCATCTGTACCAGCAGGTCCACTATCTGCTGACCGGAAAACCGCGTTCACACCCAGAGGGTTCGTGGCAGTATTATCTGATCTCAACCCTGCGTGCGGATACCGCCCATCACACAAACGAGACGGTCGGCTACCACCAGCAGCGCCCCACCCAGGCCACACCTCTTGATGACCTGACCGCCTGGGTGATGACTGTAATGCAGTTTGTGTGGAGCTACGACACGCTGATGGGCGCGATCTGGGATGAATGGACCCTGCTGAAGCTGGTCGGTGAAGCGGCAGTCGAAGCTGAACTGGGCAGCCAACCGCTCTTTCAAAGGCTGCAGCGCCAGTGGGAGCTGGCCCGCCCCTACAATGCCCCGCTCAACGGCACCTATGCGGACGTCCGGCGAGCTGGTTTCGACGCATTTCTTCAGCCGCGGCTTGAAATGCTGCCCGCCGACCTGCGCTCGCGGATCCTCGCCGAGCACGAGAGGCGCGCCGAACAGGAGCGGGTACGCTTCCAGCGGCAGATGTCTGTGCTTGCGTCCGTTACCCCCGGACGCTTCTCGGACCATAAAGAGCCGCTCGAGCTGTGGCAGGCACGCATCGCCATCGTGCATGGTGGGCGCTACTATCTGGTCAACGTGGCTGCCCATGACAGCAGCGGCCGCCCCCTGATGTTCGGCCCGGGTGGTTACCGGCATCCGCTTATGGTCGTTGACGGGAAGCTTTATACGCTGGACGGCGAACGCCTGCATGCCCAGGGCGACCAGGTCTTCCGCGTAACAGACGGCCAGTGGATCGGCTACCTGGATATGGCCTCCGTTGCCAGCGTCAAGCTGCAGCTTCAGCATATCCTGCTTCAGGAACACCAGGAAACCTGGCAGGACGACCGGGCCGTTGACATCTTGCTGGCCGAAACCCCGCGCAGGCACCAGGTTCGCCTACGGCGCAGCCTTCCGGAAGGAACCCGGCGGGCGCTGGATGCCCTGCGCAAAGCTGCGGTGATCGTCAACTGGGATGCGCTTCCCCGCGATCGCACGCTGGCGGAACTGCGCCGTGTGCGTCGCGGCATCGGCGATCACGCGCTGACCCTGATGCGCACAGAGACCAGCATCCTGTTTGACCAGTCCCACATCTTTTTCGATGGTACATGGTCGTTGGCGATGGCCGAGGTGCTTACGAGCGCGGCGGTCCAATGGTGCAGGCGCTGCATTTCGATACCCCCAATAGCCGATGACCTACGCCCGGAGCCTCTCCGGCTGGAGAGCACCCCGCTTTTCCTGCGTGAGGCCAGTGTGCGGCGCCAGCTCCCGGAGATTTCCGCGGAGACCACAATTTACGACATCTCGCAGATTTTCAAACTGCGCGAGATGCTGATCTCAGAATATGGCACCTCGCTGACGGTCAACGACCTTTTGGTGACAACCCGCATTTTCCATGCTGCCCATTACGAGCCATCCACCGCAGCGAAGGAGGCCCTCGCAGAGCTCGCCGCAAGCAGCCGGGATAATCGGACGGAGCAGCGCATGGTTCAGGCGATCCGCAGGTCTCTGGCGCGCGGGCGCCGCCTGAATCCAGCCCTGCTGATCCCGGTAGACGCTTCGCCCATCGCCCCTCACGAGCGCATCTTCCCACTGACCTTCCGCAACTTCTCAGAGCCGCTGGTCTGGATTTGGGATGATACCTGGGAAGCCTACCAGGCTTATCGCCGTCACGACCCGCCCAATACCCCCGCAGGTTATCTGGCCTACGATCACTTTGTGGCCAGGCGCGAGGCACTGGTGGACCAACTGCATGAGTTCAGCAACATCCTGGATGCCTCCAAGGCTGTTGCACTGCGCGGGGAGAGTGTCAATATCGCCATCCTCAAGCTGCTCCCCTATTTGCCGGAGTTCATCCAGCATTCAATTAAGGGGATTGCGGAAGTGTTCCCGCTGGTCAATGAGATTGCGCGCGGCGACGAGGTATACTCTAACGTAGGTCGGGTAGCCGCAGACTCCAGCCTGACGCGCTTTATGAGCGCCAAAGATGACGGTAACACGAAGGCGCTGGTGTGGGGGATCATGACGGACAACGCAGGCCGGATGATTGTCACCATGCGTGACTTCCGGCCTCATGTGCGCCCGCTGCTCGAGGCCGGTCGTAAAGACCTGGCGCAGATGCTGGCGCAGGACTATGTTGTCAGTTATACAGCAGACCTGATCGGGCTGGTTGCGCGGCTGTGGGCCATGCTGCAGGCCGGTGATCCGCGCCGCATGGCACCAAATTAAAAGCGCCCCCTTCTGGGAGCGCTCTGAAATGCCCCGGGTGGGACTCGAACCCACACGCCCATAGGGCATAGGCCCTCAACCTACCGCGTATGCCAATTCCGCCACCGGGGCGTGACTGCACTAAGCGAGTGACATTATAACATGCCTCTTGAACGTGTCAATGGGTGGAATTTGTGTTTTACTGTAACGGACGGCGAGTGTCAAAGGTCATTCTAGTATGGGCGAGCTGATGCAAATGCCACTGTTCCCATTAAACACCGTGTTGTTCCCTGGCATGGTGATCCCCCTGCACATCTTCGAGCCGCGCTATCGCTTGTTGGTCCGTGATGTGGCCCAGGAACGCGCCCCTTTTGGCGTTGCCCTGATCCGTGAAGGCAGCGAGGTTGGCGGTCCGGCTACCCCTCACGACGTCGGAACCTCGGCATATATCACGCACATTCAGCAGCTCCCCGGCGGCCGCATGAACATCCACTCGGTAGGTTTTCGCCGGTTTCGCATCCACAAGCTCGAGCATGACCGCCCGTACCTGACGGCCCTGGTTGAGGATTTTCCCCTGGAAGACCCGGGTACCCCGGAGAGCACCGCACTGGCCAACCGGCTTTCAAACGAGCTCAGGCTCTTCCTGGGGACGTTCGCCCATGCCACACAGACCGATCTAAACCTTGAGCAGCTGCCCGACAGCGGAGAGGAGCTGGCCTATCTGGCAGCGATCGCAATGCCGCTCCCTATGCAGGAGAAGCAGGAGCTGCTGGAGGCATCTGACCTGACGGCGCTGCTAAAAGTAGAGCGAGCGCTGCTCCGGCGGGAGTGGATGCTCCTGCAATACATGATCGACTCCCCGGGAGCCAGCCCCGGATCAGACGATTCACCGGAGACCTCGCTGTTTTCTCCAAACTGAGTCTCGAAGCGTCTGCTCTCCGTTTTGCAGCCACCCTGTGTTACACTGAGTACACACCTGATACGCACGAGGAGAAACCATACTATGCGCATTGCAGTGGATGCTATGGGCACGGATAACCGCCCGATGAACGATGTGGCGGGCGCGGTAATGGCTGCACGGGAATGGGGCGGCGAGATCGTCCTGGTGGGTGACCGGGCACGCGTGGAGGCTGAACTCGCCAACCATAACACAGCCGGCCTGCATATCGAGGTCGTCCACGCGAGCCAGGATATCATCATGGAGGATAAACCCACCGATGCCGCCCGGGATAAGAGTGATTCCTCCATGCATGTGGGGCTGAATCTTGTGCGCGACGGCGCGGCAGAAGCATTTGTATCGGCGGGCAACACCGGCGGCCTGCTCACTGTTGCCACGCTTTACACGGTCAAGCGCATCCAGGGTGTGAAACGCCCCGCCATCACCGCGATCATCCCCGCGCCCGGCGGCAATGTGGTCGCAGCAGATATCGGTGCCAATGCTGACTGCAAGCCGGAGTTTCTGCTTCAGTTTGCAACGATGGCCAGCCTGTACGCCGGCATTGTACTTGGCAAAGCATCGCCGCGTGTTGCCCTATTAAGCAACGGAGAAGAAGACTCCAAAGGAAACACCCTGGTCAAGGACACCTTCCCCCTGATGCAGGCCCATGAGGGCATTCACTTTGTGGGCAACGTCGAACCGAAAGAGGTCATGGCTGGCCACACCGACGTGGTAATCCACGATGGGTTTACGGGCAACGTCTTTATCAAATCCCTGGAGGCTGCCCTGCGTGCAATGCGCAACCTGCTCAAGGAGGAGATCACGGCATCGCCGATCACGGCGCTGGGCGGGGCGCTGGCACGCCCAGCGTTCACGCGAGTCGGTGAGCGTCTGAGCGAGGAAACCATCGGTGGTGCCCCGCTGCTGGGGCTGGATGGTGTGGTGATCTCCGCCCACGGCCGGTCCACCCCCCTGGCCATGAAGAATGCCGTGAAGCGTGCCATGGAAGCCGTCGAAGGCAACCTGATCGCGCAGATCAAACAGCGCATCTGAGCGCGGCGCGTGCTAAAAGAAACATGCCTCGCCAATGGCGAGGCAGCTTTTTATTGAGGTTCAGTCCACGCCGGGCAGATCAGGTGCGGCGCCGCGCGGCGGAGATCACGTTCGGGACACGCTCGATCTTGGCCAGGATGCGGCTGAGCTGCGCGGCGCTTTCGACTTCCATCGTCATCTGGAATGTGGCAATGTGGTTCTCCGTGCGGATATTCACGTTGTTCATGTTGATTTTCTCTTCCGCAACGGCAGCGCCGATGTCGCGCATCAGGCCCTCACGATCATACGCTGTGATCATCACAGGCACCGGGTAATGCTCGTGGTTCTTGTTGCCCCACTCTACGCTAATCTGCCGTTCGGTAGCGAGGTTGAGCACATTCGGGCAGTCTTTGCGATGGATCGTGACCCCACGCCCGCGTGTGATATATCCTATGATCTCGTCGCCCTGTACCGGGTTGCAGCAGCGTGCCAGGTTGGTGAGCAACCCCCCGGTGCCCTGGATCGTCACACCGCTCGTGGACACCTGCGGGGCCGGAGTCTGCTCTTCCTCCAGAGCTGCGAGCAGCTCCTCTTCCTGCCGCTGACGGCGGTCAACTTCCAGGATTCTGGTGGCGATATGCTGCGGGTGGATGTCACCAAACCCGAGCTGTTCCAGAAGTGTTTCGGTTTTCTCAAACCCGAATAGGGCCGCGACCTGGTCGTGGGACATCTTATCCTCACCGAGCCGCTTCAGCTCCCGGTCGAGAATCTCGCGCCCCAGCGTGATCATCTTGTCGCGGTCCTGCTTGCGGAACCATTGGCGGATCTTCGCGGCAGCGCGCTTGGTGCGCACATAGCCCAGGTTCGGGTTGAGCCAGTCCCTGCTTGGCCCGCCGCGTTTGCTGGTCAGAATCTCTACGCGGTCCCCGACCTGCAAAGTGTAGTCCAGCGGCACCAGCTTTCCGTTTACTTTTGCCCCCCGGCAGCGATTGCCGACATCTGTGTGAATCATGAAGGCGAAATCGATGGGGGTAGCACCGTTGGGCAGGTCCACGATGTCCCCGCGCGGCGTGAATACATAAACCCGGTCATGGAAGACTTCAGTGCGCATCACCTCCATGAACTCGTCGGGATCATCCAGGGTGCGCCCCAGCTCCATCAGATCGCGCAGGTGCTTGAGACGGCGCTCGAAGGCTTCATCGCTGGCACCATGCCGCCCTTCTTTGTAGCGCCAGTGTGCCGCGATGCCGTACTCGGCGTGCTCATGCATCTCCCGTGTGCGAATCTGCACTTCCAGCGTTTTGCTGTCCTCAAGGATCACTGCGGTGTGCAGCGATTGGTAGAAGTTGTCTTTGGGTGCCGCGATGTAGTCATCGAACTCGCCGGCGATCGGGCGCCAGGTTTGGTGAACAAGGCCGAGCGCCTGGTAGCATGCGGCCACATCCGGCACGAGGATACGCACTGCGCGCACATCAAATATCTGGCCGAATGAAAGGCCTTTGTCTTCCATTTTGCGGTAGATGCTGTAGATATGCTTGGAACGTCCTGTTACTTCGGCTTTGATGTTGTGTTGTTCGAGGAGTTTGCGGATGCGGTCGATGGTTTTGTTTACGTAGAAGTCGCGGTCTGCCCGGCGCTCGTCGATCAGATTGGCGATCATCTTATAGCGCTCGGGCTCAAGGTATCGGAAGGCCAGGTCTTCGAGCTCCCATTTCATCTGCCAGATACCAAGGCGGCTGGCAAGCGGCGCGAAGATGTCGGTGGTCTCCTGGGCCATGCGAATCTGCCGTTCGCGCGAAAGGTGGCCCAGCGTGCGCAGGTTATGCAGCCGGTCGGCCAGTTTAATGAGGATAACCCGCACATCGTCGCTCATCGCCAGTAGCGTCTTGCGCAGGAACTCAGCCTCCCGGTCGCGTGGACGCCCGCGCAGTTCCTCACTATCCTCGCGTTTAAGGGGGATTTTCTCGATCTTCGTGACACCATCGACCAGGGCCGCTATCTCAGGACCGAAGGTTTGCTCAAGCTCTTCCAGGGTGACTGGCGTATCTTCAACCACATCGTGCAGCAGGCCCGCAGCAATCGTCGATGTGTCGAGTTTCAGATCAACCAGAATGCGTGCTACCTCGGCGCAGTGTACAAAGTAGTCCTCGCCAGACTTGCGCTTCTGCCCCGAGTGCGCATTCTCTGCAAATTCATAGGCCCGGCGCAGGATCATACGCTCGTTCACCGGCAGATCGGCGAGCGGTGCAACCAGGTCCTCAAACGTCGTCACCGTCTGTTTCGTGACCAACCCAACATCCTCACCTGCGCCCCAGGTCCTGGTGATGCCTGGGATACGAAATGTGCCCGCGCTGCGGGCACGAGCGTTGAGCCTCTACCTATATTATACAACTCACTGGCCCGCGTTGCCGTCAGGGTCCAGTTCCAGGTCAACCCAGTTCGTCATGCCCGGCACAACTTCCAGCTCCCCTGTCCACAGCGCATCACCGAATGTGGCGCGTACGGTGTACTTTCCGGCGGGCACATCGGCAAACGCGAAATTCTCGCCCCAGCGCTCGTCCGAGTTCACGCCGTTCCCCGCGTACGTGGTAGTGCGCTGAACCACATACCCCTTGGCGACGCTGAAAAGCTCTACATCGGCATCATAGACAGGCTGCCCGGCGCCGATCTCAATCTGCCCGGCCACAACCCCGGTTCCGAGGTAGGGAGCCATCCACAGGTCCGGATTCTGGACCGCGAAATAACTATCACGGCCGATGCGCACTTCGAAGTGCACATGCGGCCCGGTCACCTGGCCCGTGTTCCCAATCAAACCTATAACATCACCGGCCTCTACACGGTCGCCTTCCTTGACCAGAATCACAGCCAGGTGGGCATACAGCGTGTAAACAGCCTGCCCCCTGTAGCTGAAATCGTGCTGGATGACGACCGTGTTCCCATAGGTAGTGATAGTCTCGTATTCGTTGCTGTGCCCTTTGTCGGCCCAGATGACCAGCCCGGGCGCAGCCGCCATGGCCTCAACACCGATCGGGTTCGAAATGTCAATCCCATGGTGTACGCGCAGATCGTTGCCAGGCCCGTTGGATCCATACGGGTAATAGGGCAGCCCGGAATTGCGGAAATTGGCGGCGACCGGTCGAATCATCCAGTAATGGTCATTGGGATGCAGGGCCATGGGCACCTGATATGCGGGTGGGTTCCAGTCCGCGGCGCCCGGCGCTTCCTCTGACCCTATACCCGGCTCAGCAGGAGGCACCTGCAGCTCAGCAGCGGGGACCGCCAGTGGTGCCTGCGTGGGGCCGGTATCGGCGATCACTGTCGGGACGGCTAGTTCAGGTAACTGTGCAGGTGGCCCAGCTTCTTCGGCCTGAACACTTCCAGGCAGGAGTGCCTGCGGTTGGGGCATGCTTACGACCGGCGCAGGCGCGAAGCCAAGCTGATTATTGGATGCAGATACCTCCGGCTTCTGCCCAAACCGCAGCACCAAGGCAAGAATCCCGACAGTCCCAACAACCAGCAAGAATGTCACCCCCGCCGAGCGCCGCATCATGCACCTCCCCCTGATCTACCAGGGGAGGCAGGAGAGCCGAACTGCTCTTCAAGCCGCTCAGGCGCATATATCTCCAGCATGGCTTCCCACCAATCCAGGCCGTCCTGCTTCTCGAACTGCCAGTAGCGCACGCCTGGCCAGTTATAGCGCCATGAGAGATCAGAGGCAACGGGATACCAGCCAAAACGGCGCGCGATATCAGTGAAGTTGATGTAATAACCGGCTGGCACCCCTTCCTTGAGGCGCCCTCCTGCTTCGTAAGCGGCGGGATCCCCCGAAGCACGCGCGTTAAAATCCCACGGGATGTCGCGCATTGGCTCACCGAGCGACCCATCCTGAAGGCTGGCCCGCACAAACACTTCCCAGGTTACATCCGGGCCTGCTGCACGCCGTACTACCTCAACCTGAGGGGGATTCCCCTGGTTGTAAGCCTGCACAATTGAAAATGCGCGGCCTGCCATGTGCCAGTTGCGAGCTTCTTCGCCGGGCTGAGGCCGCCGGTCGATAGGCCACCACACATCATCCAGGCGGCCGAGGAAATCCCACCCTGCAGCCTGATTGGTGTATTCGCGCAGGGCATTAAACGCGCTGTCCACTCGGTCGCTCAGATAGGGGGACTCGGTGACCACCCCCGGTAGATTAAACAGCAGATAGGGTGCGTCCTCCCCAGGCTCCGGGGAAATGGTTTCTTCGTAGGCCGGGCGAGGAGCCACCTGGGCTGCCTCTGCCAGCTCCCCCCGCGGTGTGGAGGATAGTGCCGCCAGGGACCAATCCGGGTGTGAGGCCCGCGCCGGCAGGTCGAATGCCTGCACCGAGTTGTTCCAGGCCTGATACTGGCCGGAGAGCAGCAAACTCCCCTGGGCCCGGTCGGAGATAAAGACCAGGCTGCCCCCATCGGGGCTCCAGGAGGGATTCCGCCCCTGCCCGATTAACACACGCGGTGTTTGCCCCACATCCAGCGAGTGCACGTAAATTAGCTCGATACCGTTTTCCACCGCCGTATAGGCAATACGCGCCCCATCCGGGCTCCACTCCGGATCCCCTTCGTTAATGCCCGGCGTTGCAGTGACGTTGAGTGCGCGTTCCTCACTGGGATCGTCGAGGGAAATGACATAGATATCCTGCTGGCCATCGCGCAGCGCAACGTAGGCAAGCTGGCGTCCGCTCGGGTTCGTCGTCCAGGCCGGGGAGAATTCCGGCCCTGGGTGTGTGGTCACCGGATAGGGCCCCTCACTTGCGTCGGCCCGGATGATGTAGATATCCAGGCTGCCTCCGTAGTATGACTCATAGGCAAGCCACTGGCCGTCCGGGCTCCATGTGGGTGCCGCCTCATAAGCCAGATCATATGTGAGACGGGTAACCTGGCCGCTTGCCAATGCCATGACGTAGAGTTCCCAATTGCCATCACGGCGCGATGCGAATGCCACGCGCTGGCCGTCAGGGCTGATCGCTGGATCCCGATCATCGGCGGGATGTGCTGTTAGCCGCTGCGGCGCTGTCATCCCTGGCGCAATCGCGAAGATATCCTCTTGGGCACCCGCGGGCATCGCGAATACCACCGCGCCGCCGGAGGCAAGGAAGGTTTCTTCCTGTGCCTCACCCTGAGCCAGTGCCAGCGGCGAGCCACCCCCTCCCTGGCTATCACCTCCCACTGAGAAGAAGCGGATTACCGGGTTGGTAGCCTGCGGGTTGGTGGACCATAACAAGATGGTCACAGAGGCTGCCAGCAGAAACACGATCAACCCGGTTAAGGAGCCGATCTGAGCTTCGCGGTCGGCCGCGGCAGCAGTTACCGAATAGCCAAAACGGTCCGCCACCCAGTGGCGAACCGCACGGGACCGGCCTAACAGCCGGTCTCCAATCCAAGCGAATACTTTCAGCACGATGCGGCCAAGCCGATCGGAAACCCGCAGCATTCGTTCTAACATGCACGGATCATAGCACGGGCCACACATACGCGAAAGTCAGTTCATGCCCAGGCTGGCCCGAATCGCGAGTGTTAGGAGGAGCTGAGCACCCTGAAAAATAAGTCGTTATAGGCAAATACCGCGTTGCCCGCGCGCCGGGAGCGGGCATTGCCTACTTGAACGACGTGAAAGTAGGTCGGGGTATGTGCTTATATAGGAATCTAAGCAAGGCCACTTGTTGCCGCAGCGTCCCGACGCCCCGGCGGCGGAGGGTAGATTCCTATATGAGTTAATATCATAACTTATTCCTAACCTGAGCCTATCCAGGTTCAACCTGAGCTGCGCTGACGGCCCGATTAGGCACCCTTCGGCCCCAGGCGTGCCTGGTGACCCCTTTGTGTGAAGTGCGCCCTGGCCGCAGTTGGAGTGAGAGGGTTGCTCCGCGCGAAGGCCCGTTTACTCACCATACCGCCCCATCGTACAGATAGCAGCGCGCTGGACAGAATCCCGAATGACAAGGCTGCTCATGTGAAAAAACAGGCAGCAAAGCCTGTTTTTATGCGCCGAAGCACATCTGCAAGTGCTGAATGTTAAATTTTTTAACATTCAGCGCGCCTTAATCCGACCGGCGCAGGAGAATGGGCAAATCCATATATGAGATTTATATGAACAGGATTTATTATTCGCAACATTTATTTTGAACATACCTTCTGTAAATATTGTTGAAACCAGCCTTCTGTGTTGAAGAATCTGCCCCCGGGGGGAGACTTTGCACAGTGCCCCTCTCTTTTCAACAAATTCTAAACTTTTTATTAAACGGGCGATGCCACTAAAATCGAGGGAAAAACCTCCCAGATCGCCGGCTTTTCAACATTTCAGCAGCCTCTATTTACTACGTACGATAAGATCAGGTGATATTAACGGGTATAATGTATCTATGAAAAGCCGCTTTGCGACATCGCTTTGTGCCTGATACTTCAGGACGATACGTATGAAACATGTTCGCAGGTATTTTCTTGCCTTCATGTGGGTGTGCCTGCTGGTGAGCCAGCCCGTGTTCCCGACGGCGGCTCAGGAGCAGGCCCCGGACAGCAGCGGAACCGTCATACACACTGTGGCCTGGGGCGAGACTCTGGCGCGCATCGCTGCACGCTACGGCAGCTCGGTCGAGGAGATTGTCGCGGCAAACAACCTGGCTGGCGCCGACTTCATCTATGCGGGCCAGCGCTTGGTGATTCCGGCCGGAAGCAGCCGTGTGGCGGCAGGCACACCCGGGGCCACCCATGTAGTCCAGCCCGGCGAAACGGTATATCGCATCGGACTTGCCTACGGTGTGAGCTCGGACGCCCTGATCCGCGCCAACAACCTTCCTGCCAGCGGTGAGGTGTATGCCGGGGAGGTCCTCAGCATCCCTGCGGCAGGGGCACAGGCGGCACCGCCCGCTGCACAACAGGCAGGGACCTATCAGGTTCAGTCCGGTGATACCCTCTATGCCATCGGCGTTCAGTGGGGCGTGTCGGTCTCGGACCTGATGGCCGCCAACAACCTGATCGCGACCAGCATCTATACCGGACAAATCCTCAGGCTGCCGGGTGCTGCGAATGCCAACGGCACCGGCTACACGCCGTCGGACGCGACGACCGCGCATGTCGTCATGCGCGGTGAGACGTTGACATCGATAGCAGCCCGCTATGGCATCTCCCCCTGGGTGCTTGCTCAGACTAATAACATCGCCAACCCTTCGCTGCTTTATGTCGGGCAGGTCCTGTCCATCCCGCAGGCTGACGCACTTACCTCATCCCCCCCTGCCCCAGCAGTGACCAACAAACGCATCGTCGTCGATGTCTCCGATCAGCGCACTTATGTCTACGAAAACGATCAGCTCCTCTGGGAGTTCGTCTCCAGCACCGGGGAGCCCGGGCGGGAAACCTGGCGGGGGGAGTTCGCAATCCAGAACAAGATCCCGGTGGCCTATGCCAGTACCTGGGGGATCACCATGCCGAAGTGGCTGGGCTTTTACTGGGCTGGCTCTTTACAGAACGGCTTCCATGCCCTGCCGATCCAGGCAGATGGATCCAGGCTCTGGGCGGGCTGGTTGGGGACCCCCGTTTCCTACGGATGCGTGATCCTCAGTGACCACGATGCAGAACTGTTGTACAACTGGGCCGAAGTTGGTACGCCTGTGCGGGTGCAGGATTAAGTAAGTACGTTAGAATCGCGTTGACAGGCCCCCCCACGGGACGTATAATCCCCGGTCGAATAACACCTAACGAGTAGGAGCAAACCCCCGTGAGCGATACACAATCGGTGGAGGGCTTGGAGCCCAACACCAAACTAACCGGGAAAGTCAAGCGCGTCGAACTAACGGGCGCCATCTTGGATATCGGCAAGGAGTATGACGCCCTTCTGCATAACTCGCAGATCGACCGCCGCCGCACAGTGAATGCCCGCTCAATCCTGGAAGTTGGCAAAGAGATTGATGTGTGGGTCACTGGTGTGGATCACGACCGCAAATTCGTGCTGGTCAGCATGGTCAAGCCTGCGGCTGTGAGCTGGGATGATATCAAGGTTGGCGAGGTGTTCAAAGGCACCGTGACACGCATCAAGAAGTTTGGCGTGTTCGTTGACTTTGGTGCAGAACGCCCCGGCCTGGTGCACATCAGCGAGCTCTCTCACGACTATGTGACGACCCCCACCGACCGCGTCCAAAAGGGCGATGAGGTGGAGGTGAAGGTGATCGGCGTTGATCGTGAGAAGATGCAGATCGATCTCAGCATCAAGGCGCTTGAGTCCGTGCCGCAGCGCGAAGTGAATGAACCCGAAGAGTCCCTTCCGACGGCGATGGCACTGGCGTTCGAGCGCGCGATGAGCGGAGCCAAGCAGGAGAAGTCCGCCAAAAAGTCCGCAAACAAGAAGGCGGAAGACGCACAGGAAGACATCCTGCAGCGCACACTCAAGAAGCACAAAGCCGACTGATACTCCGGCCTTCAAGCATCTGGGCGTTTGCTGCTCCTCTCGTGCGGTCACTGTATTCCTGCTCCGGTTGGTAACTCCCTCGCGGCTGGCTTGAGCGCCGGCGGTCATCCGGGCCCGATCACACAGGTTCAGGCTGGAGTGAAAAGCTCGTCCGGGCCAAGATAAAAACAGCCCGACGCTGGTTTGCGCCGGGCTTTATGCGTTTTGGACAGCGTGACGCGCTGGATCAGAAGATGTGGGCAGCCACACCAGCGAGCGGCCCGGCAAGCATGCTCAGGGTGGATTCATGTGCCGGAACCTGGGCAGGGTCCGGTACAAATGGCAGATACTGCAGCAGCAGCCCCGTGTACGAGAGATAGACTCCGGCCGCCAGTGCCCCTGCTGCGAGGATCAATACGAGCAGCCAGGTCAAACAGCCACGGCGGCGCCCTTCTACTTGTGTCTGGCTGGCACGGCTGGATTTCGTCCACGGACGCGGCGCATCCTGGCCTACAACTGTGCTCGACGAGATGGCCGTCTCTGCCGTCGCCGCCGGGAGTTCCCCATGCTGCGGAATAGACAGGCGTGCTGCTGCGGAAAGATCGTTCAGCGCGCTTAGCATCTCCTGTACATCCTGAAAGCGTTCGTCAGGCGACTTGGCCAGCGCGCGGTAAATGATGCGCTCAACTCCCTCTGGGATGCTCGGGTTGAGGCTGTTGGGCGGCGGCAGCGGATCGTTGACGTGTTTTAGCACGACGGCAATCGGCGTGTCTGCGTTGTAAGGGACAGTCCCCGTGACAAGCTGGAAGAGCACTACACCCAACGAATAGATATCAGAGCGGTGGTCACCGGCCTGGCCCAAACCCTGCTCGGGCGACATATAGGTGGGTGTTCCTACCATCGAGCCGCTTGCCGTCATATGCGGGCCGCTGACAATGCGGGCGATCCCGAAATCGGTCAGAACCACGCGGCCATCATAGTCGATCATGATGTTGGCGGGCTTGATATCGCGATGGATCATGCCGCGCTGGTGTGCGTAGTCAAGCGCGTGGGCCACCGACCGTGTGATCCGCAGCGCTTCGTCGATGTCGATCTCTTCCTCGCGGAAGCGCTTCTGCATCAGATATGTGCGCAGAGTGGGGCCGTCGATGTACTCCATCACCATGTAGTACAGATCGCGCGACTCATCGTGCTCAAAGTCATACACCTGCACGATGTTCGGCTGGCGGAGCTGTGCCACGTTGCGCGCCTCGCGCTCAAAACGATCCTTGAACTCCGGGTCCTCCCCCAAAAACGGATGCAGGACCTTCAATGCAACATAGCGATCCAGTGCTGCGTGATAAGCCTTATAGACCTCGGCCATACCACCGCGCCCGATGCGCTCACTTAGCTCGTATTTACCAATCCGCCTGCCGACCAGGTCTTCCGCCACTCTTGCCTCGCTCATGTGCTGGATCACTCGCTGGAATGGTTATCGTGTTCACGTACCCCCGCCCCATCAGGTGGCAGGGTGACTGATGTATCTGCACTGTGCTGAATCACGCCTTCCTCGTAGTAGAGGTCGGCATGGAATGTATACACCCCGTGCGGGCGTGTGGGCTCGCGCAGGTGGATGGTGATCCCAATCTCGTTGTGCACCGTCTCGATAATACTTTGCAGGCTGATCGGACGGCCCTCCGGGTTGGTGGTGGTGATTTCCAGGCTGGGCCGGTCCGCAGGCCGGAACGGTGTAAGGCGAATCTCCAAACGCACGCGATGGCCGTCCTCATAAGGTTGAGCGGCCAGGTTCTCAATGCGGATCCTCTCGCGTGGTTGGGGGATAAGCCCCGGATCGGATATGAAATTCAAGTCCATGACATCTGTTCCCAGATCGGCATGAATGCCATTCAGCACGGATTATAAGCGAGGCGGCCCCAACAATCCATACGGAACCGCCCTACCTTCCCCACGATTATCACTCATCAAACAGATAAGTGGGCTCCTCGTAGAACCGCACTTCCCTGCGTGTGAATTTACCCTGCATCCACTTCAGGAGGCGTCTGTTCTTTTCCTCCAGTGAGAGCGCCGAGCTGAGCAGATCGAGCGGGTAGTTAACCCGCAGCGCGCGCCCGTTGATCAGATGCCTGGTGATACCGGCAGGGACACGCAGCCCATTGCGTACCAGTTCTAGAATCTCCTCGGGCCTGAACGGTGGGTAGATGATCACCCCCGCCATGTCAGGATAGGCTGCCTTTAACTCCCGGATATCAGCGGAGGTCACGCGGTTTACAGTACAGTGTGTGATGTAAGATGCCACAATCGCCGTCAGGTACTCCGCGCGAGCAGCCAGTGTTGTATGCTTGCCCGTCAGCGTGATCGCCTTGTTGTTGCTCAGCACACAGTAGCCCTGGATCGCCTCGGTCTCAAACTCCTCGACCGCAGTGCTGAGCCGCGTGATGCGCGGCTGCAGCCCTCTCGTGCCGATGATCATGGCCTGGAGCTCGTCCGGTGTGACATTGGTGACCACATGATTCCAGCTCCTGAGCTGGACAGACGGCTCGCGGTAGTCCACAACCTGAACTAGCGCATACCCGATGCCGAGCAGCTCAAGGGATATCTGCCGGTTGGTGCCGTCGAGGATCATGTACTCGGTCTCATCGCCGGCGTTGCTTAACGTCGTCACAAGGATCGGGCTTTTCAGGATGCCGTCATCGCGCAGCTTTTTTACGAGCGGCATGGCACGCTGTTCGTCATGCAGCTCGTGGGGGATGACCCTGCCTATCGGAACAATGCGCAGGTCAGGATAATCGCGGGTTGTTTTTGTCCTTTTTGCTGGCATGTGCACCATCCGGATCAGGGTGGTGTTTAGGGTACCACATTCTTAACCTGACTGGTAGATCTTGTGCAGACGCCGCGCGTCGGCAGCAAGGTCCGCACGCAGCGAGGCAGGCTCAATGACTTCTACCTCCGCGCCCCAGCTGCGAATCCATGGGCGCATCTCGCGCTGATCCCCGATCTCCACCCACAGATCAACCGAGCCATCCCCGAGCGTTTCGAGCCGCTGGGACGGATGCCAGATGCGTTCGCGGATGAAGGGGGCAACCGCAGCGCTAAAGTGCAGGTGCACCCGCGTGGGCGGCTGATCGCCGGTCATGATCCCCCAGGCATCTGCCAAGTGGCTGCGCGGATCGAAGGTTGCCGGGATTGTATAGGTATCCGCCAACCGCGTGGCCCGCTCAATCCGATCCAGTTTGAAGGTGCGTACTTCTTCGGATAAGTCATCGTGCGCAATCACATACAGGCCGCCGGTTGCGGATGGCTCCAGTGTATAGGGAGCGATGTTGCGTTCGCGCGCTTCTCCGCTGGCAGCAGAGCGGTAGCGAATACGCAGTTTGTGCCCCTCTGCCCAGGCCAGCGCGATCTCCTGCAAGACGGCCACATAGGATTCGTTCACGGGGCGGGTCTCAATTGCCTGGGCCGTCCGGGTCATGTAGTCAGCCAGCGGCTCGGGAAAAGCCGTCGCGATCTTGTTGAGTGCGGATACAATCGACGGGTTATGCTCATCCGCGTGGCGTGCCAGCAGGCGTGCCGCGATGTACAGCGCGACAGCTTCATGAAAGCGCAGCCGGATTGTGGCGAGGTATTGATCCCGGACAACCCCGTAATGCCTCTCATCCTGCCAGATCGGCACCCCGGACTCGCTCAACAGGTCAATGTCGCGGTAAATGGTGCGGCGATTCACGCCGCAGGCCGCGGCGATCTCGGTAATGCGCAGCCCCTTTGGGTGTCTGAAGAGCAGGTTTTCGATCTCGCGCAGCCGGGCAGCCCGTGAGAGGGCTCTCGTCATGCCGGTCCCTCCAGCTTACAGATGGATACCTGGCTCATTGTAGCACGAGTGATCGCTGTGGGCTCTCTTCTACTTGTTGATGCTCCAGTCGTAAGGCTGGTAGGTGATGCGCGGCACAGGATGTTCCTGCAGCAGCATTTCCCTATGCAGTGGGTCTTCAACGAACGGTGCCGCATAGGCCAGCATCCGGCGCAGGCCTCGACGGCCCGCCTGCCCCCCGCTGAAATCACGCTGGTACCATTTGAAGATCATGGAGAGTGAGATGGTATTCGCATCTGGCTCCACCTCGATCCCGCCCCCATTGACAAACACCCAGGCAGCCTGATTGAGCTCTGCGTCGATTCTGTCTGGTGTATAGACCGCAATCGGTGGGCAGGAGCGCGCCGCGCAGTTCAAGGCGAAGTGTATGCGCGGGTCAACCTGATCAAACGCCAGGGCGAGGCGTGGGTCGCCGCGTCGGAACTGCTTTCTCGGGAAATGCGGACGGCTGGCATTTGCACGGAGTATCCCATGTTCAATGTCATTCGCGCTGTAGCGCAGGCCCCCTATGGTATATGCTGCCTGAGAGAAAAAACCGCGCCGCTCGCGTGTAGATCGCTCGATGCGAAATGAGATCGCGGCATCGATGATCAGAAGGTTATAGAGGTTGATCCAGAAGGCCAGCCGAGAGGATCGGCTCCCCAGAGAGGCTGGGCTGAACACGGCGAGTTGGGCCGTCACGTTTCTGAAATCGCTGTAGAGCTTGCTGCTGCGCAGGCTCTCGTAGGCCATGCTCCCGGCACTGTAATACGCAGCCTTGAGCTGCTTGGAAAAGGCCGTCAACGCCTCCGGGACTTGGCCCAGGTCTGGCGGTGTGGTCGGTTCCTCCGGGTTCAGTACAGCAGCGGTCTGTTCGCCAAAGAACCGGCGGATTGGCCTGTGTGCTGCGCCGGGGACGTGGTTGATCATGAGATACCCTCCCTGTGGTGGTGGATTGACTTGCCTTATAGACTGTTGCTTCAGGTTCGGGCTGTCTTACTTCAGCTTGAAAAGCTCGTGTGCAGTGTGCCGTCGGGATTGTACCAGTAGAGGCCAAACAGCGGCGAGCTGCCTCGGTTCATATTGAGCACGTGCGCCAGGAGTTCGGGCAGGTCTTCGACCATCTCGCTGTGTGGAAGCGCCTGGCGATCCCACCATTCAAGGCTGCCTTCATTGGATTCGTGTGCTACGCGGGTGCGGCTTTCCCCCACAAATACGTACAGCATAATGCCGATCTGCGGCTCGGATGTGGTAATATGAATTACAGCGCGCAGTTCCAACCAGGCAAGCTCGCTGATGCCGGCTTCCTCCTGCACCTCGCGCAGCGCGGCGGCCAGGACAGTTTCCCCGGCCTCTACATGCCCTCCGACCCCGTTATAGCGATGCGCCCACAAACGCTTATTGGGTGCTCCTTTGAGGAGCAGGACATCGCTGCCGTGCAGCAAGAATACGAGAGTGCGCGGTATTACGACGTAGCGGGCGTTCTGTGTAGCTTGTTGCGCGGCTCCCACCACAGTGCCTCCTTCGCTTGCGTGCTGGGTGTGCCGCGATTATAGTAAGCGGCGTCAGCCCCAGCAATTGGGGGGAACATTTCCATCTCCAGCCTCGTATACTGTGTCAGATAATTGATATTCAGCGGGGAGTAACATTTATGAGACGGCGCTATCAAGTAGTGATAGCACTTATCGCCCTGATGGCGATCTTCCTGTTGTTGGTGCCCGGCCAGGCGCATGCCCAGGACCGGTCACTACGCTGGCACCGCTGGGATTCTGAGATCCAGATCAACCCCGACGGCACGTTCAGTGTCCGCGAGACCCTGGAGATCGAGTTCATCGGTGGGCCGTTCACCTTTGGTTTTCGCAATGTTGCGTCTGACCAGCTAGTTGGTATTGAGAACATCCGCGTCACTGAAGGCGGACAGGCCTACCAGCAAAGCTACGGGTCAGAACCCAATACATTCAACTACTCTTTTGACTCCGGCGCCCAGGAATATGTGATCAACTGGTATTACCCGTCGACCACGAACCAGACTCGTACATTCGTGTTGAGCTACGATGTGGTTGGTGCACTGCTGATCGACGAGGCAGGCGATCTGATGATCTGGCAGGTTGTAGGCCAGGACCATGCCTACCCGATTGAGCAGTCCGCAGTCACAATCCGCATGCCGTCGGGAGCTGCTATCGACACCTCCGACGGCCCCGTGTCACGGGGGACGGCTGCAAGCACACTGGTTTCCGGTGATCAGATGTCGGTCTCGTTCAGTGCAACCGACATCCCTGCAAACCAGCCGCTAGAGGTGTACATCCGCTTTACTCACGGTGTGATCCCGGCTGAGAAGCCCCCCTGGCAGGAAGCCTACGAGTGGAAGAACTCCACAGGAGTCATGCTGAATGTGGGCTTTGTGGCACTGGGGATCGCTGCCCTGGTCGGCGGGGTTCTGGGCGTGTATGCCTTGTGGATGCTGCGGGGACGTGATCCGGCCGTCGGCGCCGTGCCCGAATACCTGAGCGAGCCGCCGTCCGATGTGCCCCCTGGTCTGGTTGGTACGCTGGTAGATGAGAAGGCCGATCTCCAAGATATCATCGCCACGCTGGTGGATCTGGCGCGGCGCGGGTTCATCGAGATGGAGGAGCGGGAGAGCAAGCTGTTTGGCCTGACAACCGGCCATAACTACGTGTATCGCAGGCTCCCCGAAGCTGGCGATCCAACCCGGGCTTATGAGCGCACGCTGTTGAAGGAAATCTTCGGCAGCCGCAGTGAAGTTGACCTGGATGACTTGCGCAACGAGTTCTATACGGCGATCCCCAAACTTGAACGGCAGATGTACGAGGAAGCTGTCCACATAGGCCTGTTCCCGGGCAGCCCGAAAGCTGTACGCGGGCGCTATATAGCACTTGGCATTGGCGGGCTTGTGCTGTCCGTCGGTGTTGGGTTCTGTGCGATGGGTGCCTTTGTCGAGCAGGTAGCAGCCGTCATTTGCCCGTTTATCGGCCTGGCGGTTGCCTCGATCGTGATGATTGTTGTGGCTAACGTAATGCCCACCAAAACCCAGAAGGGCGCCGAAGAGGCAGCCAAGTGGCGGGCCTTTAAGACCTTCCTGCAGAATGCCGAGCGCCATCGCGATCTGGCGGAGATGACGGAGAAGTTCGACGAGTATCTTCCGTACGCTATTGCGTTTGGGCTGGAACGCACCTGGGTGTCGAAGTTCGCGCGTATCGCATCCACACCGGTGCCGCGCTGGTACATCCCGTATGGGTATGGCCACATGTTAGGGCGCACTGCGGATGCTGGCGGCCGTCGTATGCGTCCAGGCTCCGCGGGGGACGGCCCTCAGGTGCCTGACCTGCGCGGTGACCAGGTGCGACCGGCTCCATCGCTGGACAGCATGGCACAGGGCGCTTTCGGGGGGCTTAGCCAGATGAGCGCCGGGCTGTTCTCTATGCTGAATACCACCTCGCGTGTCTTCACCAGCGTCCCCCGTTCATCCGGGTCGGGCGGTTTCAGCGGTGGTGGCTTCAGCAGCGGCGGCTTCAGTGGTGGTGGTTTCAGTGCTGGCGGCAGCGGCGGCGCTGGTTTTGGATAAAACCTGGTAAAGAGAGGAGCCTGGATGAACCGGACAGTCGGCATCATTCTTGTGGTTGCGGCTGCGGGGATCTGTCTGCTTACTGCCGTTTTCCTTGGAACTGGCCTGGCTGCGGGCAATCTGACGACCAGCGGGGCAGTTTTGGGAGTCAGCATTGTTGCCGTTGTGCTGGTGCTGCCCCTGGGCGGGTTCGGCATCTTCACGATCGTGCGGGGCCGTCAGGAACAGGCCACCCAGGCAGAGTCGGCGGACCTGCGAAAAATCCTCGATATGGTATCTGCGCGCGGTCAGGTGCAGATCTCCGATGTGGTGATCGAGCTTGGCTCGGATACGCAGAAGGTGCGCGATATGGTCTACCACCTAGTTGGTATGGGTGTGTTCAGTGGTTATATCAACTGGGATGAAGGGACGCTCTACTCCGCAGAGGCAGCCGGGCTGCGCAACCTGACAAACTGCCGCAACTGCGGCGGGCAGATCCAGCTTGCGGGTAAAGGTGTTGCTCAATGCCCGCACTGCGGTACTGAGTATTTCTTGAGTTGACGAGCATGTGAAGGGGGAATCTTGTATGGCCGATTTCTATCAAAAAATCGTGGAACAGCAGGGAACGGTAGAGGACATCATCCGCAAGCTCCCGGGCTTTAAGGGATACTTCGACAAGAACGATCGCCGTGATGCTGACCGTTTACTGCGGGAACAGCTGGTGCGCACTTTTGAGGAGGCGCAGGCGCAATTCGGCCAGCTCCAAAAGGAGCTGATTGAGTCATCTGGCGGCCTGGCTCATATGGAGCACACACAGTCTATCGACACAAAGCTGCGCACCTTCATCGACCGGATCGAGAGTGCGGCACAGGGATATGCAGGACTCTTCGACGCGGTCAAGGTCCGTGAAGACGCGCTTGCCCGTGTGTATGCGTTTGACAATGCACTGTTCGCTTACCGGGATCAGTTTGATGAGGGTCTTGCCACCCTTAAGGACGCCCTCGGCACTGAGGCCGTCCGGGATGTGCTGCGACAGCTCGATGCTGTCGTGACCGAGGCGAACAACACGTTCAAGCGCCGGATCGAGGCTATGCAGGGCCTGCATGATGCGGTTTGAGGTTGCAGAGACGGCTTTGAGAGTAAGCAAAGAGAGAGGATTGATCGATGGCACGCATTCTTGATCTGATACAGCATCCAAATGTGGGGAGCGAGGAGCTTGCCTGGCGCGAGCCCCAGGCGGGGAGCGGCGATTTCAGGATCGGCTCACAGGTAGTCGTGCGTGAGAATCAGACCGCAGTGTTTGTGCGCGGCGGCGAAGCGCTGGATACCATTGGGCCCGGTACGCATACGATCACGACGGCCAATATCCCGCTGCTGATCAACCTGATTGGCAAAGCCTTCAACAACCAGAGCCCGTTTACTGCTGAAGTGTACTTCATCAATGTTGGAGACTTTCCGCAGGTAGGCTGGGGGACCACACAACCGCTGGCTCTTGAGACCCCCGGCAAGGGGCTAGGTTGGCTGCTGCTGCAAGGCCATGGTGTGATGGATATCAAGGTGAGTGATCCGCAGCGCTTTGCCAAGCAGTATGCGATCGGGAAGCCGGTTATACGGATCAGCGATGTTAAGGAGCGGTTGCTGTCGGTCGTGCTGGGTGAGCTGCAAGACGTGATCGCTTCACACGCGCCCGGAGATCTGATGGGGCTCAACCGCCTGATCAATGAGATTGAACAGGCTGTCCTGATCAAGCTTCGCGATAAATTTGATGCCGTCGGGCTCTCAATCAAAGCCTTCGAGATGAAACCTCTGACGGCTGCGCCGACATCCGCCGAAGACCTGCGCAACATGGGCTTGCTCGATGTGGCTACCTACCAGGCGCTCCAGGCTGCAGATGCGCTGCGAGATGCAGCTAAAAACCCGGGTGGTGCAGCGGGGACGGGTGTAGGGCTTGGTGCTGGGATCGGGCTGGGCCAGATGATGGCAGGCGCGTTCCAACAGCAGCCTCAGCAGCAACAAGGCTCTGGAGCCGTCCCAGCCTCACCCAAGACACGCGAAGAGGTGCAGGCGCTGCTTGACAATCTGGATATGCGCCTGGCTAATGGCGAGCTTACCGAGGATGCTTACAACAAGCTCGTCGAGAAGTGGCAGAAACGTCTCGATGAAATGACCTGATATATCGCTGCACGAAAGGGATGCAGGGGGCTCGCAGTTGGAGCCTCCTTTTTTCTACCAGCTCACGGTTAACTTAGGTTGTCCAGGCCACGCCGGGCTCGACGGCGCCCCAGCAGCTTCCTCATCCGCGCGTGGCGCTCACGGCTGATCGGGTAGAAGAAAGCGAGTACAATCGCGCCGATCAGGAATACTGCGGGGCCTGGCCCGGCGAGCATACGTATTGCCAACAAAGCCTGTTCGGACTGCTGGTAAATTTCCTGCCCTGCCGTCGGAGCCGAGTAGTTGAACAGATTCAATACTTGCAGTGCGACGAAGATAGCAAAGGCACTGGTGATCTTGCGGATGAACTGCTTGACCCCATAGTAGATGCCTTCGCGGCGCTTACCAGTACGCAGCTCGTCCCATTCGAGAATGTCTGGGAACAGCGCTTCGGGAAGTACATGAGCCGTCGATACGCTGATACCCGCAAAAAACGCCATTACCATCACCAGCGTACGCTGACCCTGACCGATGGTGAAGACAAATACCTGGACCACCGCCCAGAACAGCATTCCCGCGATGTACGCATTGCGCTTGCTCCAGCGCGAGGCAAGCCATGCCCAGAGTGGAAGTGTGAGTAGTGCAGTTGCCATCAGGATGAAGAATACCACCGATTCTGACGCCAGTGTACCGAACAGCGGGAATGGCACCTGTGCACGCTGGTTGCCGCCCTCGATCCAGTATGTAAGGAAGAATGGCAACATCAACCCCACCAGGTCGAAGGCCACCCAGTTGAGCAGGTTAATGCCTGTCGCGATCCGGAACGGGATGTTTCCCCAGGCAGCCTGGAAGGAATCGAGCAGTTCCGGGGACTTGCTGACAATATGATCCTTGCGTTCGCGTGTTACAAAGAAGATGGCTAGATATGGCAGCGCCCCGAGTGCCCCGAACATGGCAGCCATCATGAGATACCCCTGCTGAGGTGTAGGCGCACTTTTTACCAACTCGGGCGCCGCGACGGCCGTCACAAGCGAGGAGATCAGGTTAAACACCATGCGGAAGGTTGTCAGAGAAGTGCGCTCGTCATAGTCCTCGGTCAGCTCGGGTGTGAGTGACAGGAAAGGGACGGTGATCAGCGTCTGCATGGTATCTGCGATCATGTAAGCCAGCGTGATATGAACCATGAGCGCGATCTGGCTCTGCCAGGGGGGAGCCCACCACAACAGCGCGAAAGCGGCGCCGAAAGGGATGGCGAAGATGAGGAGAAAGGGACGGCGGCGCCCCCAACGTGTACGCACCTTATCGCTCAAAGCCCCGATCAGCGGGTCATTGACGGCATCCCAGGCGGCGCCGATGAGCGCGGCAAAGGATGCCAAGCCAGGATTCAAGCCCACGACATCAGTCAGGAAAATCGCATAAAACAACTGCCGGATGGTATTAAAACTCGCCATCCCCCAGTCGCCCGTGCCGTAGACTATCTTTACATAGAAGGGAACGCGCTCCTGCTCCGGTGGTGAAGGCGGCGCGGCAGGCGGTGTGGCAGTTGCTTGCAGTGTCATCAGAAGTTCTCCAGTTTGGTGCCGAAGACTTGTTCATCCGGGCTTATTCAGATGTGGAGGTCTCTCCAGGTACGAGATAACGCCTTGTGGTTGCACGGTCTGAGTGGCGGGCGAGCTGCTGGGTAGTATTGATATCACCTGTCTCTAAAAGGGTCTTGACCACGAAGAAGTGCCGGAACATATGGGGCGTGATCGTCCGGCCCTCTTCTGCAAGACGGGATCGTACATCCGGCGGGAGCGCGGCACATGTCCAGTCATCGACGATGTTGGCGCCCGTCCAACGCGAGATTGGTAGGACACGGCGTCCTGCGCGCTTGTCGTGACGGGCAAACAGCGGCAGGTCTGCAGATGAACGGGCGTGAGGGCCGGCATCCAACTCGCGTCGTTCGCCAAGATAGTGTTGAATTGCGCTCACCGCCGTCGGGGAGATCGGCAGTGTGGGATTATGGGTGCCCGGTACCGTGAGCAAATGCTGCTTGACGTCGAGGCTGCTGCGACGAAGTGCACAAATCTCAGACACCCTAAGACCTGACTCAGCAAGCACTATGATGAACGCCTTATCACGCAGCACCCGCAACCGCTCTCGCTTCAAGCTGTCGTCAGGTGGAGGGACAGGGGCGGTTTGGATATAGCGTATTACCGTTTCGATCTCATCGACAGGCGGTTCGTGGAGTCGCCGTTCTTTGGGCCGACGGTGTTGTTCAATGTAGTTAGCAAGTGTGCTGACGCCCAGGCTATGCCACCCCTGATCGTGGCTGTACTCCAGGAATGCAAGCAGCCCGCGTGTGTAGAGGTGTTCAGTTTCAATTGACCGTTCTGCCCGTAGGAAATCGGCATATTGTTTGAGGTGCTGGGGAGTGAGGGATGATAAGGCCGTGCCGGAGGCGGCAGTTTGCTGATTATTCTGGATGACTGCTATGAGAAGGTTCAATGACTGCCGGTATGCTGTGACCGTTTGCTGAGTATATTCAACCGAGATATGGCGCAAGAAACGCCCGGCAGCTTCAGAGAGTGAAAGAGTATCCGCCATTTCCCCCTACCCCGGTGAGGTAATCGGTGTGAAATAACAGGGAGGCATTGTAGCACCGGGTTCGAGGTGGGTCAACGTGAGATAGCGCCATCTTTACCATATCACTAATGCTGCGAAACCCATTACTAACCTCAAAATGCGATGTTTCGTGTAGCGTAATGGCCTGTCAAAGCGAACAAAAATACTCACACATTTCCGCACTTTTCGATGACTACACGAAGTGCGGCGCCGCGGTATGACTTACGAAAAGACTAGGAGCAGTCATACATGCTCCTAGTCTTTAACCATCGAGACGATGTAGTTTCGATTTATCACTACACGAAGTTTTTACTTCCTGTCGATGCGGTAGGGATCAAACGCCCCAGCATGCGCCGGATCGATGATCCCATGCAGCAGAACACCGTCTTCCCTGTGCTCCTCACTGTAGACCGTTCCATGCTCATGGAATTGGGCGACAAGCGCACCCTTCTGGTATGGGAGGTGCACGGTCATTTCCACAAGCAGGGCCCGAAGCTGGGTGTCGACCACCTCAAGCAACGCATCGATGCCCTGCCCTGTCTGCGCAGATACCGGCACTGCTGCAGGATATGCGGCCAGCAGGGCATCGAATACATTGGACCCTTCTTCGTTCAGCCTGTCGATCTTGTTTAAAACCAAGATGATGGGAATCGACGTAATCTGCAGTTCGTCCCGCAAGGTTCCCATCACCGCATGGACATGAGCCTGAGCAGCCGGATGGGTCGCGTCAACCACGTGCACCAACAAGGTGGCTTCCTTGATCTCCTCAAGCGTCGCACGGAAGGCGGCGATCAGCCCGGTCGGCAGTTTCTGTATGAAGCCAACGGTATCAGTGAACAGCACTGGCCGACCACCGGGCAGGTCGATCCGCCGCGTGGTTGGATCCAGGGTAGCAAACAACTGGTCGGCCACATATACATCAGCGTCGCTCAGGCGATTAAGCAATGTGGACTTGCCAGCGTTGGTATAACCCACCAGCGACACCACGGGGATATGCGAGCGCCTGCGCTGGGCTCGGTGCCGTTCACGGTGAGCGCGCACCTCTTCCAGCTCGCGTTTGAGATTCGCGATCAGGCGGCCGATCTCGCGCCGGTCCGTCTCTAGCTGGGTTTCACCGGGACCACGCAGACCGACACCGCCAGCTCCCCCGCGAGCTGAGGCACCACCCGCCTGACGAGCCAGGTGTGTCCAGGCTCGCGTCAGGCGCGGAAGGCGATACTCGTACTGGGCCAGGCTAACCTGGAGCGCCCCTTCCCGGGTGCGGGCATGCTGTGCGAAGATGTCCAGAATTAACTCGGTACGGTCCATGACCCGTACGTTTTCACCAAAGACCTTCTCAAGTTCGCGCTGGTGACGCGGTGACAGTTCGTCATCAAACAGGACGATATCTGCCTGCAGCTCTTCGACCCATTGACGGACTTCCTCAGCCTTACCACTACCGATGAAGGTCGCCGGATCAGGGTGTTTGACGCGCTGAAACGTCTGTCCAATCGTATGCAGACCTGCAGTGTCAGCAAGTAAAGACAGCTCGTCCAGCGAGGTTTCTACATCCAAAAGGCCAGGACTCCTGGCGACCTCAACCCCTACCAGGAAAGCCCGGCCAGCCGGACCACTTGTAGTTTCAGACATTTCAACATAACCTATGCGCAGGTGCGCGATATGACTACACGAAGTGCCGTTCAGACCCAGGCGCACCCGCGCACAGAACTAGCTCCGGGCCTGCCAGGCGGCAAGGCGTTCCATCCCTTCAGCGATATCGGCTTCATCCAGGACAAGTGAGAAACGCACAAACCCCTTACCCATTTCCCCATACATGCTGCCGGGTGCCAGGGATACGTGAGCTTCTTCTAGCGCTGCAGCCGCGAAGGCGCGATCATCACCGCCGGGAACCTTCGCCCACACATAGATCGCCGTACGTGGTGTTTGAGCGGTAAGCCCAACCGCTGGTAGGGCCTGCATGATCGCATCACGACGGCGCCGGTACACAGCGTTGCGCTGGTCGATCCACTCCTGGCTGGTCTCAGTCATCGCGACAACCGCCGCGTCCTGAATAGACCTGAACAAACCGCTGTCAATATTGCTTTTAAGGCGCCCCAGGCCGGCTACAAACGTCGGGTGGCCAACGCAGGCCCCAACACGCCAACCAGCCATATTATAGGTCTTAGACAGCGAGTTGAACTCCACAGCGACATCTTTTGCCCCAGGCACAGAAAGGACGCTGGGTGCGGGATCACCTTCCATAACCACATCGGCATAGGGGTTATCTGAGCACAGCACGATACTGTGATCGCGGCAGAAATCCACGATCTTGGCGAGTTCCGCGAGGGTGGCCTGTGCCCCGGTCGGGTTATTAGGATAGTTAATCCACATCAAGCGTGCATGCTTGAGCACATCTGAGGGGATCGAGTCCAGATCGGGCAGAAAACCAAGTTCCTCGCGCAGAGGCATGTGAAACGCCTGGGCGCCAGCAGTCATCGCACCGATTTCGTAGGTGGGGTAAGCAGGATCCGGCACCAAGGCCACATCCCCTTCGTTCAGAAATGCCAAGCTCGCGTTGAAAATGCCTTCCTTGGAACCGATTAACGGAAGCACCTCGGTATCCGGGTTGAGTTCAACCCCGAAGCGGCGGCTGTAGTACCCGGCGAACGCCTGGCGCAGCGCCGGCGTTCCGCTAAACCCACCATACCCATGATGCGTTGGCTGCTGAGCGGAACGGTGGAGCGCCTCGACGACAGCCGGTGGTGGCGGCATGTCCGGACTGCCCATGTGCAGCCCAATGACCTTATGGCCTTGCACCTGTAGCTCACGGATCCGCTTGCCGATTGTGGCGAACTCGTATGGGGGGATCTGTTGTAGTCTCTGGGCAAGCTCGATGTTCACTGTGGACTTCTCCTCTTTCGTTTAACTGCCTAATAGCCGGGGTATGCCCCGCCTTCCTCAAGAAACTTTTCGAGGACACGTCCAACACGCATCAGACTGGCGGCGCTTACCTTGTCAAGAGTGTCTTCAGTAGTATGCCAGTACGGGTAATCAAAGTCAATGATGTCGACGGCAGGGATCCCGCGCTCTATAAACGCGGTGTGATCATCCAGCAAAGAATGCCGCTCTTCGGGGATAAACTGATCGGAAAACCCCAGGTCTGCAGCAGTCTGCCACAGCGCGGCCCGCAGCGCCGGGTCCGAGTTGCTCTCATAGTACAACTGCTGATCCTCGTCGCCGACCATATCGACGATAATCACATACACAGGCAGTTGATCCATACTGCTGGCGAACAGACGAGAGCCCACTATCCAATCCCAGCCATCGAGGCGCCCATTATCTTCGGCATCAAAGAAAGCAAGCACAACCCGGCTCTGCACACGCTCAAGATCCAGCACTCGCGCCAGCTCCAACAGCACAGCGACCCCGCTGGCTCCGTCGTTAGCGCCGAGGACAGGAGCCAACGCATCAGTGGAGTCCTGGTCGGCCTGCCTGCGCGTGTCAAAGTGCGCACCCAGCAGGATTACAGGACGTTCATCCCGGCTGCTCACTGCGTATATGTTTTGCCCCTGAACATCCTGATAGACGAACTCCTGCACGCGCGGTTCCCAACCAGAACTGACCAGTTGTGCCTGTATGTACTCGGCTGTGGCGTGCGCCGCTTCGGAGCCCGTTGGCCGAGGGCCGAACGCAATCTGGGCCTCGACATGGCGCAGCGCGGCCGCGCCATCGAAGACCAGCGGCGCGGGGGTTGGCGTTGGTGCGGATGGCTGATCCGCACAGCCAACGGCCGCCACCAGGACTCCGATCAACAAGAACATGCCGGATGATTTACATAACATGAGGCACTTCCTGATCAAATCCTGCTTCGATGAGAAACTTTTCTAAAGCAGCCAATGCTCGCTCGCTATACGCCATGTAACGCTGCCTCTTGTTACGCACGTAGGGTACTAAAGGTGGCAGGATGCCAAAATTGGCTTTCATCGGCTGGAAGTGCTCTGGGTTAGCCGAACACACATAATTGGCAAGGGAGCCGAGTATGGTCTCATGGGGAAATTGCAGCAGCGGTTCATTTTGCAGGAGGCGTGCGGCGTTAATGCCTGCGAGCAGCCCGGAACCTGCATTACCGACATATCCCTCGATGCCGGTAATCTGGCCCGCAAAGAACAGGTCCGCCCGCTTGCGGCTTTGCATTGTACTATCCAGCGACATGGGGGAATTCAAGAAAGTGTTGCGGTGCATCTGGCCGTAACGTACAAACTCCGCCCCGGCAAGTCCCGGGATAAGCCGGAAAACCCGCTTCTGCTCCGGCCAACGTAGATTGGTTTGAAAACCCACAAGGTTATACAGTGTTCCAGCAAGGTCATCCTGCCGCAACTGCACCACCGCATGCGGGCGCCGGTTGGTATGCGGATTTACCAGGCCTACCGGCCGCAGTGGGCCATGTGCCAATGTGTCCAGCCCGCGTTCGGCAAGCACTTCAACGGGCAAGCAGCCCTCAAAGAAATGGGGGTCTTCTAGTTCGAAGGTGCGCAACTCGATACGCTCAGCCTGCGATAATGCCCCAACGAACCGCTCATATTCGTCCTGCGTCATCGGACAGTTGATATAGTCCCCCGAATCGTCCTCTCCCCGGTCATAGCGAGACGCGCGATAGGCGATATTCATGTCGATGGACTCAGCCGTCACGATGGGGGCCAACGCGTCGTAGAAGTAAAGGTACTCCTCACCAATGAACTGGCCAATCGCGTCTGCAAAGCGGGGAGAGGTCAGAGGCCCGGTCGCAATTATCGTTGGTGTGTCCGAGATCTCCAACACTTCTGTGCGACGGATTGTGATGTTGGGATGCTGTTCAATGCGTTCGGTGACGGCAGCAGCAAACGCATCACGCCCCACGGCAAGTGCTCCGCCTGCAGGCACACGCGCCTCGTCTGCACAGGCCAGTATCAACGAACCCATACGGCGAAGCTCTGCCTTGAGCAGCCCGCCTGCCCTGTCAGGAAGATCGGAGCCGAGCGAGTTGCTGCAAACCAGTTCGGCCAACCGGCCAGTAACATGAGCAGGTGTGGCAACCTCAGGCCGCATCTCCCACAGGATTACGTTGATACCACGCTGGGCGGCCTGCCATGCCGCTTCGCTACCAGCCAAACCACCGCCAATTACATTAAGCTGCTTCACTCCACTCATCCCTCATCCAAAACAGCTTTCTCGCGATGCTAGATTGTATCACGCATGAGCCCCCTACCCCGGATCGGGTCGAGGGGGCTACATGATCCACAGACTAATGCCACCAATCGCGATAACAGCCAGGTTCAATGCAACGAGCGCGGTCGATCAACTGACCCCTTTTTCCAGCCTCTGAGTGACCATGACAGATCGCATGGCATGTCGCGGTCAATGACTACACGAAGCAGCGTGGCGATACAGCCTGATGAGAGCCTGGTTTCATCTCGGTATCAGGACATACTTGCAGCCCTTTCCCGCTACACTTCCTCATCAGCTGGGTCAATATCCAGCGCAAGCTGCATAGATCCGTCTTCCTCGGCAATGCCAGTCTGTTCAGCGGACGGGCTGGCGATTTGTTGTATTGATGGACGACGTGGAACTACAACTCGTATCACCTGCTCGTCCGGACCTAAAGCAATTACCGAACCACCGCTGGTATTCCGGCCCTGTTGAGGCGCAAGACCTAAGCGCATGTATTTGGGTTTGCCTTTGTTGGTCACCACAATCAGGTTGTCGTCGACCGTGCCTGCTGCGGATGCTACAAGCCTGGACTGTTTGTCAGGAAAACGAAACGTAATGACCCCCTGCCCGTAACGGCCCTGCAGAGGATAGTCTGCCATAGGGCTAGACTTGGCAACACCTGCATTCGTAATGGTCCACAGGCTCTTTTGTGGGTCGAATATGTCCATCCCGACCACCTGATCTGCGGAGCTACCCAGCTTAACGCCTTTCACACCAGCGGCACGCAGCCCCATGGGGCGTACTTCTTCCTCGAGGAACCGAATTGCCTTGCCTTCTGCGCTGACCAGGATTACTTCGCGCTGCCCGTCCGTCCATTCAGCCCACCCAAGCACATCATCCGCAACAATCATCACCTGGAACGCGTCAGAACGGACGCCCGGTACTTCTGCCATCTCGATGCGCTTCACGTTGCCCCCCTCCGTGGCCAGGAAGAGGAACCCCTCATCCATGCCGGGGGCACGGGTGAGCGCTGCAACCACATCATGTTCCTGACCCAGGGCCGTGATGTCTGCATAGTGAACGCCGGTCTGGAAATCGGCGACCGCGTTCAACTGATGGACTGGGATGGTGGCTGCCATACCGTCCGCTGTAAAGAGATATAGGATGTCGCTTGCCCCTGCCTGTATCATAAACCTGGGGGGGTCTTTTACGGCAGTCGTGACCCGGGGCATCTCTTCATCAAAGGTGCGAGAGAGAAGGCCGGTGTCGGTCATCACCACCCAAACCTTCTCATCGGGAAGCAGCTCAGCCATGGTCACCGCGCTGCCTGCTGTGGTATCCACAATCAGCGTCCGGCGCGGATCGCTGTAGCTTTCCGAGACCCGGGCGAGCTCCTCTTTCACAACATCGCGGATCATCTTAGGGCTTTGCAGAAGCTGCTCAAGAAACTGGATGAGTTTGATCTTATCCTTGTACTCATCCTCAATCTTCTTGCGCTCAAGCGCGGCCAGACGGCGAAGGGGCATGTTCAAGATAGCTTCCGCCTGCGCCTCGGAGAGTTTGAACGCCTTACGCAGGTTATCATTTGCTGTCTCGGCCGTTCTCGAGCGGCGGATGATCTCGATCACCGCATCGAGGTTATCCAGCGCGATCAAGTAGCCTTCCAGGATATGAGCGCGTTCACGAGCGCGCTCCAACTCAAATTCGCTGCGCCGCCGCACAACAACAAATCGATGCTCGAGATACACGCGCAGCGCCTGCTTGAGTGACAGGAGGCGGGGTTCGTTCTCGACCAGTGCCAGCATGATAATGCTGAAGGTGGTTCGCATCGGTGTGTGCCGGTAGAGCTGTTCGAGCACGTCATAAGGGTCTACTGTACGAGTCAGGTCAATGACAATCCGCAGACCCTGTCGATCTGACTCGTCACGGAGATCAGTCAAGCCCTCGATGCGCTCCTCACGCACCAATGAAGCAATACGCTCGATCAGGCTGGTTTTGTTTACCTGGTAGGGCAGCTCAGTAATAATGATGCGGTTACGGTTGCGGCTGAGCTGCTCAATGTGTGCTTTGGCCTGGACCACAATCTTCCCGCGTCCGGTGGCATAGGCATGGGCAAGCGCATCCGTCTCATGGTCATCCGCATAGCGGAAGACCAGCCCACCGGTTGGGAAGTCAGGGCCTTTAATGAACTGCATCAGTTCCGGAACGCCCACATCATCCAGGGAATCCCAGTTATCTAGTAGGAAAGCGAGCGCCTCACAGACCTCACGTAAGTTGTGCGGTGGGATGCTGGTGCTCATACCTACAGCGATACCAGACGAGCCGTTGACGATCAGGTTGGGCACACTCGAAGGCAGCACGGTGGGCTCCAGCAAGCTGCCATCGAAGTTCTCGTCGAACGCAACGGTGCTTTTGTCGATATCGGACAGCATATCGGCGCCCACTGACTGGATGCGTGCTTCTGTGTAGCGCATTGCCGCAGCCGCGTCTCCATCGATAGAGCCGAAGTTACCCTGGCCATCGACAAGCGGGTAGCGCATGGCGAAATCCTGGGCAAGGCGCACCATCGCATCGTACACGGCCGCATCGCCGTGCGGATGGTACTTGCCAAGCACTTCACCAACAATACGGGCGCTTTTACGGTACGGGGTGTCAGGCCGCAGGCCCATATCATACATGGCGTAGAGGATGCGTCTGTGGACCGGCTTCAAGCCATCACGAGCATCCGGTAATGCGCGGCTAATGATGACGCTCATTGCATAATCGAGATACGCTTGGCGCATCTCGTTATCGATATCCACCTGACGAACGGTGCCAATCTCCATCAGGACTCCCTCAGTTAACAGTCGGAAATACCCTTCAACATGCAATCACGCATGGGATAATAGGGGCAAACGCCCGCTGTGTCAACGGTCTGCCGAAAAACTGCTCATTTGTTCTAGGGCTGGTATTGTAGATCGCCGGGACCAACAGTGCAAGGTAATTTGAAAAGAGGCCCACACCGGCTACCGGGTGGGCCTCTACTCTACTCAGCGAGTTCGATGTCAGTCCTCAAGCGCAATTTCATACGCGGCGTCATCCATATCGACAGCAACGGTCTCCGGAGACAGATCATCTTCGGCGATGATACGCGCGGTAACACCCTCATACTCAATCGGCTCACCGCGCAGGCGCTTGTAGTGATGGAAGCCTGTGCCAGCCGGGATGAGCTTGCCAATGATCACGTTTTCCTTGAGGCCGGTCAGCGGGTCTTCCTTCCCTGCAATCGCCGCACCCGCCAACACACGGATGGTGTGCTGGAAGGATGACGCTGACAGGAAGCTGTCGGTCTCCAAGGCTGCCTTGGTGATGCCCAGGAGGACGCTCTGGCCGCTGGCCGGCTGCCCGCCCTGAGCGATCACCTGCTCGTTAAGGCGGCGCAGCTCCAACCGGTCGATGCGCTCACCCGGGAGCAGGTGCGTATCACCACTACGGGTGATCTGGACGCGGGAGAGCAGCTTGCGCACCATGATCTCAAAGTGCTTGTCACTGATGTTCACACCCTGCGACCGGTAAACCTGCTGAACTTCCGTCAGCAGGTAGTGCTGCGTCGCTTCCACACCCAGGATGCGGAGGATGCGGTGCGGATTCTTGGCGCCCTCAGTGAGCTGGTCCCCGGCCTTTACATAGTCCCCATTCTGGAGACGATGCTTACTACCATTGCTGTCGATTTCTACCAGACGTGCAGCGCTTGGAATCTCGTATTCGCGTTCCTCACGACGTTCATATACGAACGTCAATATGTCACCCTCAATCGATACGCGCCCATCGCGCTCAGCATTGAAGACCTGGTCACCATTGCGGGCCAATTCCTGGCCAGCCTTGACTTCCGCACCGTCCTCGACAAGGAGTTCCCAGTCCTTGATGTTATAAGGTTCGGTGATCACTTCACTGTCGACAACCTTCACGTACTTGATGTCATCATGCTGATAAATCTGTACGTAGCCATCGATGTCTGTGATGACCGCTTCACCCTTAGGCTTCTTACGCGCCTCGAACAACTCCTCGACACGCGGCAAGCCCTGGGTGATATCGGTCTTCTCAGCCGTACCACCCGTGTGGAAAGTACGCAGGGTAAGCTGAGTACCAGGCTCCCCGATGGATTGGGCTGCGATGATACCGACAGCAGTGCCGATCTCTGCCAGCTCGCCGCGCCCGAGGTCGCGCCCATAGCATAGTGCGCAAATGCCTGTGATCAGATCGCAGGTCATGGGTGAGCGCACATAGACATCCTCAATACGCAGGCTCTGGATCAGCTCAGCTTTATCCTCATCGATCATTTCACCGCGATCGACGATGATTTCGCCCGTCTCCGGATGAACCACCGGCCCAGCTGCCACACGCCCGATCACGCGTTCGTACATGGTCTGGTCGGCGACCGGAATGGAGCGGCGGATCCAGATGCCCTTCTCTGTACCGCAGTCATGCGTATTGATAATGACATCCTGGGCAACATCAACCAGGCGGCGGGTAAGGTAACCGGCATCTGCTGTACGCAGGGCGGTATCCGCAAGACCTTTACGCGCCCCATGCGTACTGATGAAGTACTCAAGTGCGGTCAGGCCATCGCGGAAGTTGCTGCGGATGGGCAGGTCGATGATGCGCCCGGATGGATCGGCCATCAAGCCACGCATACCGGCGATTTGCGTCAGCGGCCCCATACCGCCCTTGGTGGAGCCAGAGTCGGCCATGATGTACACACTATTGTAGTGGTCCATCGAGCCCTTGACCGCTGTTTCAACGCGCGACTTGGCACCGGTCCACTCATCGATTGTGCGCTGGTAACGCTCCTCCTCAGTGAGCAGCCCGCGACGGAAGTCGCGTTCGATGGCGTTGACTGCAGAAGTGGCATCCTCAAGAATCTGAGCCCGATCCTCGGGCACCGTCAGGTCACGTACAGCGATACTCGCGCCGGACAGGGTGGCATACAGGAAGCCAAGATTCTTGATCTGGTCGACAAACTCAACAGTCACATCCGGCCCGTAAGCGGTATACACCTTGCCCACGAGTGCGTTCACCCGCTTCTTGCCCAGGGTCTCGTTGACCCAACGCATGTCTTCGGGCATGATGCGATTGAATATGCAGCGCCCCACCGTGGTTACAACAGGTTCGGTGAGCATCGGCCCATCATCAACCATTCGATACAAGCGAATGGGATCATGGACGTGGACGCGGTTGAGCGTCAGAGCCATTTCTACTTCAGCAATATCGTTAAACGCCGGCAGGGTCTTCGGATCAACCTCATCAAGCTGGCTACCAGGGCGTTCCATGGTCAGGTAGTAAATGCCAAGCACCATATCTTTGCTTGGGCCAACAATGGGCGCTCCATCTGCTGGCTTGAGCAAGTTCTTTGTGCTCAACATTAACTCGCGAGCCTCACGTACCGCTTTCTCGGACAGGGGTACGTGCACTGCCATCTGGTCACCGTCGAAGTCCGCGTTGAACGCTGTACAAACCAGCGGGTGGATCTGGATAGCCTTGCCCTCGACAAGGATCGGCTCAAACGCCTGAATGCCCAGCCGGTGCAGTGTGGGCGCACGGTTCAGCAGAACCGGGCGCTCGGTGATAACCTCCTCCAGCACTTCCCAGACTTCGGGCTTCTCACGCTCGATGATGCGTTTGGCTGCCTTCACGTTGGAGGCCCACTGGTACTTCACCAGGCGGCTGATCACAAACGGGCGGTAGAGCTCAAGCGCCATAGTCTTGGGCAGCCCGCATTGGTGCAACTTCAATTTAGGGCCGATCACGATGACCGAACGGCCAGAGTAGTCGACGCGCTTCCCGAGCAAGTTGCGCCGGAAGCGGCCCTTCTTGCCCTTCAGCATATCGCTGAGTGATTTCAGCTCACGACGGCCGCGACGGCTGAGCGCCCTACCCCGCTGGCTGTTATCGATGAGGCTATCTACCGCCTCCTGGAGCATGCGCTTTTCATTCCGGACAATCACATCAGGCGCGCCGAGCTCAAGCAAACGCTTGAGGCGGTTATTGCGGTTAATGACCCGGCGGTACAGGTCATTCAGGTCTGATGTGGCAAAACGACCGCCATCCAGTTGGACCATCGGGCGCAGGTCTGGAGGGATCACGGGAAGCACTGTCAGGATCATCCACTCCGGGCGGTTGGCGCTCTCGCGCAGTGCCTCAACTACCCGCAGACGCTTGGTTGCTTTCCGCTTGCGCTGCTTGGAACGTGTCGTGCGGACCTCGACCCACAGCTCTTTGCTGAGCGAGTCAAGCTCCATGTTCTTGAGGATTTCGTAGAACGCACCAGCGCCCATCCCGGCCTTGAAGACCTGCCCGTAGCGGTATTTCAGCTCACGGTAACGCGCCTCGCCGATGAACTGCATCGGCTGCAGGCTCTCAAGTTCTGCACGGAGATCCGAGTAGCGCTGGGCGATCTCGTCGCTGCGCACTGAGACCTGATCTTCATACTCCTCGATGCGATCCGCAGCCTCGGTCTTCAACGCGTCAGGCTGGCCAGTTACTTTGCGCAGTTCTGCTTGACGTGCTTCCTCAACTTCCGCCTGAATCTCATTAAGCAGCTGCTCGGCATGCTCCTGCACGCGGCTGATGTGCTCGTTCCCGATTACCTCGCCGTCCTCAGCGATGACCTCTCCGGACATCTCAAAGACCAGATCGCGCGGGGCCACTTTGCCAGCACGGTCTTCAAGGCGCGCCTGGAGAACCTGGGCTGCATGCATCAACTCGTCGGTACGGTTGGCAAGTTCTTCCTCGTAGCGCAGATTGATCTGTTCAATCCGCGCGTTGAGGTCCCCCAGGGCACCATCCCGCGCATCCCGAATCTGGCCGATCTGAGCGTCGGCTTCTGTCCGCACGGTAGAAATCTCACCGTGCATCTCTTCTTCCAGGCGCTTCAGCGCCTTCTGCCGCGCATCTTCGTCCACGGAGATAATCACGTACTGTGCGAAATACAGCACCCGATCGAGATTGCGCCGCGATACATCCAGCAGCAAGCCAAGATAGCTTGGCACGCGACGCGTATACCACACATGCGCCACTGGTGCTGCCAGCTCGATATGCCCCATGCGCTCACGACGCACGGAGGCACGGGTTACTTCGACACCGCACTTGTCGCAGACAATGCCTTTATACCGGACATTCTTATACTTACCACAGTAGCACTGCCAGTCACGGGTGGGACCGAAGATCGCCTCACAGAACAGGCCATCTTTTTCAGGACGCAGGCGACGATAGTTGATCGTCTCGGGCTTGGTCACCTCACCATAGGACCAGGACTTAATTTGCTCGGGTGAGGCCAAACTGACCCGCAGCGCCCTGAAGTCCTTTGCTTCCAATCCACCTTCTTGCACGCGGGTATGCAACACGGAACTCGACCCTCCTGGCTTAATTCACCATAGCCACTGGCAAAAAGTGACCTTGTCACGCACCCTATTAACGCGAAATTGCGCGTGAGGCACCCTGCCCCTGCGCATCTCATCTGACCAGAACGGAGCTGTGATCAAGGTCACTGACGCGGGTTTTGACACCTGCTTATATATGCTTGCATGCGAACTAGAATTATACCCGATTCGATATGCCCGAGTCAAGATTTTTTAAAGGTGTGGTAGAAAAGAGACACTCTGAAGTATCCTGCAGCCCCACGCCAGCACCGTCAAGGCATGACGCTTACACTATGCTCCCTGCTCATTTCTGCCTTTGCGCCGGGGATCTAATGGCTATTAATCACAGGATGAAATACTGTCAGCCACCGCGGAGATACGCCTCCATGATCTCATCAAGCTGCCCATCGAGGACTGCAGCGGTATTGGAAGTCTCGTAATCAGTCCTGTGATCTTTGACTTTCTGATAGGGATGGAGCACGTATGAGCGAATCTGGTTGCCGAAGTTGGCGTTCACATACGCGCCCTTCAGTTCCGCCAGCTCTGCCTCTTTCCGCGCACGTTCCTGTTCAAGAAGGCGGGCGCGGAGAACACGCATCGCCATCTCGCGATTCTGAGTCAATGAGCGCTCGTTCTGACAGGACACCACTATACCCGTGGGCTTATGGGTGATACGCACTGCAGTCTCGTTTTTCTGCACGTGCTGTCCCCCTGCCCCACCAGCGCGGAAGGTGTCAATCTCCAGATCGTTGGGGTCGATGTCGATCTCAACCTCACCCTGAACATCGGGCCACACTTCAACAAGCGCAAATGAGGTATGGCGACGATGGGCGGAATCAAAGGGAGACAACCTTACCAGGCGGTGTACTCCGCGCTCGGCACGAAGATACCCATATGCCCAGTCGCCACTAATGGTTATCGTGACCGATTTAACGCCCGCCTCATCGCCTTCAGTGCGGTCGAGAACCTCGGTCTTGAAGCCGCGTAACTCAGTCCAGCGCAGATACATGCGCTCGAGCATCTGGGCCCAATCCATTGCGTCGATGCCCCCTGTCCCGGCGTGCACCGCCAGTATGGCGTCCTCCGCATCATACTCACCCGAGAGCATGGTGGTAAACTCCATGCGACTGACAGCACGCTCAAGCTCTTGAGCTTCCCCTTCCAGGTCGACCCTGAGGCTTTCATCCTGCATCACGGCCAGCTCAAGCGCATCGCTAACACGGGTAGATAATTCTTCGACGCGTTCAATCTCATGCCGCAAGCGGGCGGCCTGACGCATCAACCCCTGGGCGCGGCGGTTGTCGTTCCAGAAGTCGGGGTCGGCTGTCTGTTTCTCGATTTCGACCAACTGCTGCTGTTTGGCAGGCAGCTCAAAGGCGCCCCCGAAGACTTTCAAGTCGTTCATCCATGCGGGTGAACTGTGCAATCAATTCTTCCATCACTTCAACCTCTTCATGCTCCAGGCTAATCCAACAAAGCGTCGACAAACGCGGGTGGGTCAAACGGCACCAAGTCATCTGGGCCTTCACCAAGACCTATGTAGCGAACCGGCAAAGCAAGCTCATGGCCTACCGCAAAAACCATACCACCGCGCGCGGAACTATCAAGCTTGGTGACGACTGCACCAGTCACGTGCACTGCGTCATTAAAATGCCTTGCCTGAACAAGCGCATTCTGCCCAGTTGTGCCATCAAGGACTAACCATACCTCGTGAGGGGCTTCGTGTACATTCTTTTCAGCCACACGCCGGAGCTTCTTTAGCTCCTCCATCAAGTTATATTTGGTATGCAAACGTCCTGCTGTATCGATGATTAACAAGTCGCGATCGCGGGCGCGCGCCGCCCGGATCGCGTCATAGACCACAGCCCCCGGATCACCCCCACTCTGACCTGCAATGACGGGGACATCCAGGCGGCGTCCCCACTCTTCAAGCTGTTCGACCGCCGCCGCGCGGAATGTGTCCGCTGCGCCTAGAATAACGCGGCGTCCCTGAGCCTTGAAACGGCGAGCCAGCTTGGCAATTGTCGTGGTTTTACCGGACCCGTTTACACCTACAACCATGAGGACCGTGAGCAACCTGGGATCAGCAAGGGTATCGGGGCCCGGTACAGGCAGCAGCGTCAACAGAACATCTCGCATTGCCATGCGGAGCTGTGCTTGAGTAGTCAGCCCTTCGCGCTGCACCCGCGAGCGAAGCGCCCTAACCACATGCTGTGCAGTGGCAACACCGAGGTCCGCCTGGATGAGAAGAGCCTCTACATCCTCCCATGTATCTTCATCGATTGCTGTCGCACCGAGCAAATTGGCAATCTTCCCGAAAAATACCTGCCGAGTTCGCTCGAGTGATGCGCGGAAATTCCCCACAGGTTAATCCTCTCTCAACCGTTCGATTATACCAAGCACTTTAGCTCGACACATCTGGTGATTGTACAGATATCTGGCTGTGCTATAATTCGCATACGTATGTATTTGTTAGCAGCTAACCCCATATTCCCCTCACCCGTGCTGCCTGTTGTGCCAACAAATCGCCTGCCAGCGCAACGTGCAGCCTGGCGAGTTGTTAATAAACTAGCCAGTGATAATCTTGTGTCTTGCCTAATCAGAATGCCCGTCGGGAGGGTTTAGGTACTATGCGACGCGTTGTTGTAACCGGAATGGGGGCTGTGTCGCCCGTAGGCTACAACGCTGAAGCCACCTGGCAAGCAATCCGCAACGGCCAATCCGGCCTAGGACCTATCACGATATTTGATTCCAGCAACCTCCCCGTCCATGTTGCGGCCGAGGTGAAGGATTTCGACCCTGAAGCACATTTCGACAAGCGCGAGGTGCGCCGTATGGATCGATTCCAGTGGTTCGGTCTTATGGCATCAAGTGAAGCGATAGATCAGGCTGGACTTGAGTCCAGCTCGATTGACCGCAGCCGTGTTGGTGTCATTGTCAGCAGCGCCAGCGGGGGGTTCATCTCATTCCGAGAGGAAATAGAAAACACCTTAGAGAACGGGCCCCGCCGCTTAAGTCCGTTCACCATACCGAAAGTGATGTCAAATGGCGCTTCTGGGCTGGTCAGCATCAAGTATGGCTTTCAGGGGCCCGCGTTCTCGGTCGCGTCCGCCTGCGCCTCTGGTTCTGATGGGATTGGGACGGCCTATCAGTTGATAAAAAACGGCATCGCGGACGTGATAGTTGCAGGCGGTGCGGAAGCTGCCCTCCATGAGGTAGGAATAGGGGCGTTTGTGCGCGTTCAGGCACACAGCATGAAGACAGAGGCTACCCCTTCTCCCTTCAGCCGTGATCGTGATGGGTTGATTATGGGTGAAGGCGGTGCCGCACTCGTACTCGAAGAACTGGAACATGCACGGGCGCGTGGCGCCGTGATACATGGCGAGATCATCGGGTACGGAGCCTCCGCAGACGCTTTTCATATCACTGCACCCACAGAAGATGGCTCTGGTTCGGGCCTGGCAATTCAACGTGCGCTAGATGACGCTCACTTGAATCCTGACGATATCGACTATATCAGCGCACACGGCACCGGCACTCCGCTGAATGATACATCCGAGACAGCCGCGCTCAAGCGCGTGCTGGGTCAAGCTATTTACAGTATTCCAATCAGTTCAACAAAGAGCATGACGGGGCATATGATGGGTGCTACCGGTGCCCTGGAGGCCTTACTGTGCCTGCAAGCTATCAGAGACCAAATTGCACCTCCCACAATCAATTACCATGAGCCGGACCCGGAATGCGATCTTGATTTCATTCCCAACACGGCCAGAGAGATGGTCATCAAAACTGCGATGAGCAATTCATTTGGCTTCGGCGGCCATAATTCTGTTCTTATTCTGCGCGCTTTTGAGGGTTAAATTCCAACTATCAGGCCTTATGAGTACGACACACGTCAAGCAGTTTGAACAAGATACTGGGCTGCAGTTCAACGACCCATCGCTGTTACTACGCGCCCTGACACACCCAAGCTACCTGAATGAGAACCCTCGTGAGGGGCTTGAAGATAACCAGCGCCTAGAGTTCTTAGGCGATGCAGTCCTCGACTTCATCGCCGGAGAACTCCTGTATCATCTGTATCCAGAAGCTCCAGAAGGACGCCTTACACGTCTACGTGCCGCGCTGGTACGGCGCGAAACGCTGGCGCAGTTCGCCCTCGAAGTGGGACTGGATCGAGCCCTGCTCCTGGGACATGGGGAGGATGAGAATCATGGGCGAACGCGCCCAGGGAACCTGTGTAATGCCTTCGAGGCAGTTATCGGGGCATTGTACCTTGACCAGGGCACCGAGGCAGTGCGCGCCTTTGTAAACCCCATGCTACAGCAAGCCTTAGCAAAAGTGATTGCCCTCGAACTTGACAAGGATGCCAAAAGTCTTCTGCAGGAATACGCCCAACAGCATCTCGGTGCAACGCCGAGCTACCAGACAATTGGCAGCAGCGGGCCTGATCATGCCAAAGTATTCACCGTCGCGGTAGTAATCAAAGGGCGCACGTATGCTGAAGGCACGGGCAGCAGCAAGCAAAGTGCGGCCCAGGAGGCCGCCCATAGAGCCCTCGATCGACTGCGGGAAGAACTGGGTTGAAACGGCTGCTGATCACCGGCGCCAGCGGTGTTGTCGGACACCGACTCACTCAGCAGGCGGCAGGGCGCTTTGAGCTGCTTTCAACAGTATACTCATCGCCAATGTCGGAGAGCCCAGATGTTGTGCGCGTCGATTTACGAAACGAGCAAGCCGCGCTCGAGATAATCAGGGATTTCCGTCCAGACGTGATCATTCACGCCGCAGCCAGTGATCGAAGTGTGCCGATGGCGGAAACAAATCGTGCGGCGGCACGCACGATAGCCCGCGCGGCACACGAGTGTTGTGCCAGACTGGTTGCCATATCCACAGATATGGTTTTTGACGGGACTGCTGCACCATACAGCGAAGACGCTCCCCCTACCCCATTAAATGAGTACGGCCGAGTGAAAGCCGATAATGAACGGACCTTTCTTTCCATGCACGCGGATTCTTTAATCGTGCGCACAAGTCTGATTTACGATTTGCGCCCAACTAACCCGCAGGTGCAGTGGATGGAGCTGCATATTGCCAGAGGGGAGAAAGTCCCGCTCTTTGTGGACGAGATACGGATGCCAATATGGGCACCCAATTTCGCAGCAGCTCTGCTGGAATTAGCCGCTGGCAGTGCAAAAGGGATCATCCATGTGGCCGGTCCGGAGCCGCTCACACGCTGGCAGTTCGGCGCTGCACTGTTAAGCGCGCTGGGTTACGATCCTGACAACCACGCTGAAGCGCTGCATGCCAGCGCCTTCGGACTTAATCGGCCCAAAGACCTCACACTCGATTTGTCGCGCGCATTTACTAATTTGAAATCCACACCACTGATGAGCGTTCCGGAGGCATTACGGCACGCGGTTGAAGAACGGATTTAACTCGGGCCAGCCTTATTCCGGCCAGGCGAACTCAACAACCACCAAGCGATGGTCTGAAGCACGGCTGTCAACCTGGCGTGAGTCAAGCGGGTTTAACCCGCGAGCGAGCACGAAATCATGACGGACTACGGGATTTTCCGCAGGCGCCGTGAAGCTTCGCTCAATGCCAAGGACAGCATCGGGGTCTACAAAACCAGAGCCGACAAGCTGCTGGTACAACACGTCATCAGGCCCGGCAGCCAGGTCCATCCCCAAGACCGCCGGGGTGTCCTCTCCCGCTAAATCCGCGAGCAGCGCGAACTGGCGCAACCGCAAGTCAATGGTTCCAGGCGAGAGGCCGGCTCCGACAACAGTTACCTCCCGGATCCCGCCAACCTCCTGCAAACGCGCATACACGGCTGCACGTGTCTCACCCGCTGCCGCAGGCAGCAGTGCGCCCCCGCCAGCCTGGATTGGCCAGCGTGAGAGTATCGCGGCCCCCTGTACTCTTTCGACGCCCGGCTGGTACATCTGGTACATATTCAAATGGCGCGCCAGGTACTGCAATTGATCGACACCAAGGCTGACGGGCCGGCCTGTATCGACCTCTTGCAGCAGTACAACATCGGCCAAACTGGCCTCAACCGACAAGGTGGTGAGGTCTAGCTGGTAAACTCCTCGGGCGTCATAGCCGCCATTAATGTTGTATGTTGCGACGCGCAGTGTGTCCCGGCTGGCCGGGATCGGATCTGCCTGGTAACCACTGAGCACCAATCCAAGGACAGCCAGCGGGAATACCAACAAGCCAGGTAATCCACGGGGTACCAGAGGAACCGCTAACCAAGGATCGTCACCACGCGGAAGCAAGCGAGCAAGGCAGGCTAAACCGGCAGCCAGGAGCACAACAATGATCGCCTGACCCTCAAGCCATGTGAGTGCCCCTCCGTAGTTGAAGGTCAGACTGTACACATAGACCAGCACTGTAAACACGAGGTAACCAAGACTCAATGACGGGCCAACATTATCTGCCCCATCACGGGCTGGCGGCTGCGGCACCCACCAGATCAGTAACCCAGCCACTGCCTGCGCCATAATCAAGGCACTGGCGCCTGCCAGACCGCCAAGACGATTGCCGACCACAATCAGAAGCACAAAGACAAACAGCCACACCCACCCACGAAACCTGGCGTCAAACAAGGCGAGCAGGCGCCCTACGGCAAGCCTGGCCCCCGGCATCAGCGGAAGGCCAGTGGCGAGCAACAGCCAGGGAACCACCCCTGCATAGCTCACCGTAGCCCAGCGTGCGATCACGTTAGGCATCCCCAGGATAATAACCTGGAGTGCGAGATATCCACCCAGGGTGATGCCCCCCCACAGGGACGTAGTTGCAGGTTCGTAGGGCTCTTTGGCAGCCGCTCGCCGCGCGATCCTGCTTAATACGATCAAGCCCGCGGAAAGCACCCCCTGGACAGCCAACCAGGGCACCCGGTATGTGAGTTCGCCCACTTTTACCAGGTGCCAGACGCGCAGTGATAGATCGAAGGTGTCGTATGCCCTGAAAAGCTGATCGAGCAGCAGACCAGCCACAAGGACGGTAAGGAAGCTGCGCCAGCTCGCGCGCAATATTGACGCGAAGTAGATGCCGGATGCAGCCATCATCACCAGGCCTGCATACAGGCGTATTGACGGACTCTGAAATGAGAGCCCGATACGCGCCGCGGCCACAATCAAAGCCGTGATGGCCAGGGTACGAGGAAGTAATTTGCGCGCCCCCGGTGCGAACCAGATCAGTAAGACAGCAATCAGAAGCAGAACATGCCCATAGACCAGGCCCGGGGAGACATACTGCGCAGCGAGTGCGGTGTTCAGCATGGTAAGCAGCACAGCAAACACAACGCGTTGTGCCTGGAGGAAAAAGAGGGCAACCATACTACCCTCGATGATTCGCGCTATTCGGGCAGATTCCATCCCGGCCCAGTCCTGAGTGTAGTCGGCGAGTTTGCTAGATGCTACCAGCGTGCAGGGCTATAATAGCAGGAAGCAATTCATGGAGGCAAGCATGGAACAAGTCGACAGGCTGCTGGTACACGGGCTGCTGATCAGTATGGACGCCCAAGGGGCGATCTACGAGGATGGGGCTGTTGCGATCCGGGGCGACAGCATTGTCGCGGTCGGGGCAAGCCATGAGATCACAGCCCGTTATTCTGCACCGGATATCCTCGACTGCCGGGGGATGGCAATCATCCCCGGCCTGATCAATGCACACACGCACGTCGCTATGACGCTGCTGCGCGGCCTTGCAGATGACCTTCGGCTAGATGTATGGCTGATGGGTTACATGATGCCGACCGAACGCGAATACGTCAGCCCGGAGTTTGTTCGCCTGGGCACGCTGCTCGGCTGTGCAGAGATGATCCAATCCGGCATCACCACATTCAACGATATGTACTATTTTGAGGAGGTCGTGGCGGAGGCGGCAGCACAGGCAGGAATGCGTGGAGTCTGCGGCCAGACCGTGCTGAAGTTCCCTTCACCCGACGCCAGCACATACGAAGATGCGCTGGATCGCTGCCGCGCTTTTATTGAGGCGTGGAAAGACCATCCTCTGATCATCCCGGCAGTGGCACCACATGCCCCATACACCTGCACAGCGGATATCCTTCAGGCCTGTGCAGAACTGGCCCTTGAATACGACGTCCCGCTGCATATCCACATCTCAGAGACCGCACAGGAAGTGCTCGACAGCCGGAATACCCACGGGATGCCTGTGGTGCCCTGGATAAAGAAAAACAGGATCCTGGACGCTCGGGTCATCGCTGCGCACTGTGTCCACTTAGACCAGGGGGAGATGCGCACGCTGTTGCATCACGACGCGGGTGTGGCACATAACCCCTCAAGCAACCTAAAGCTTGCGAGCGGCATAGCTCCTATTGGCGAGATGCTCAGGTTGGGACTCAAGGTGGGTATCGGCACAGATGGGCCTGCAAGTAACAATGACCTTGATATGTTCGAGGAAACTCGCCTCGCTGCATTGATCGCGAAGGTAGACAGCGATGATCCTACAACGCTACCCGCCCGTCAGGCATTCGCGATGGCCACCATCCAAGGTGCAAAAGCACTGCACATTGATCACCTGGTTGGTTCCCTGGAAGCAGGCAAACGCGCTGACATTACTGTGATCAACCTCAGACAGCTCCACAACTGGCCGCAGTTCAGACGGGACCCCGACGCTGTATATTCACAGCTGGTTTACGCGGCCAAGTCAACGGATGTGCGACACGTCGTCTGCAACGGTCGCATGTTAATGCAAGACCGCGAAATGCTTACTGTGGATGTTGATTCGCTGCTCAAGGAGGCCCAAAACTACGCTTCCCAGATCGACCAGTTCCTGACAGCGCGCGAGGGTGACGTGTTGTCCAAACTGCTGGCTATCGGAGAACTCCACCAGGAGGAGAGCTTCGAGGTTCAGGTCAAAGCCGAAGTGTCTTCCCCAGACATCGTTTCGAAGCTTCTGGCTATGCCCGATATTACGTTAGCTAAACATACACATTACCGACAGTACGATACCTACTTCGAGTTTAAAGGGGCTGATCACTACAGGCTTCGCTACCGCGAGGACGATTTTATCGGCGAAGATGGTGAGGTAACCAATGTGCGGACCCGGCTTACGCTCACCGGTGACAGCAAAGAGGCGGAACTGAAGGAGGCAGTGCTGCTATCTCATTCTCGGTATATCTCACCAGCGACCCGCCCGCTGCGTTTCTATCGTGAGTATTTCCAAGCGGAAGCGGAACAGCCAGTCACCAAGGAGCGTATGCGGTGGCATATCCATTACCGCGATATGCTGTTTTACGTCAATCTGGACAGGCTCCTTGACCCCCCTGCCCCAAGTTATTATCTCGAGCTTAAAAGCCGCACCTGGTCACGTCGTGATGCTGAGATCAAAGCCCAGATCATCGTGGACCTGCTCGATGCACTTGGAATATCTCAGGATGCGCTGACTCGCGAGGATTACGTGGCTTTGCGAGACTAAGAAGTAACACGCCCCCAGCCGGTGGTACCGGCTGAGGGCGCGGAATTCAAGAGTACTATCTCAGGACTGTTCGAGGCGAAAGCCGTGCCCACGCACAGTGACTATGTATTGATGCTCATGTGACAGCTCCCCAAGGCGGTCTCGCAAACGACGCACCAAGGCATCAATTGCTTGCTCGCTGACGCCTTCTTCAACCGCATCAGGCCAAACTGCGCGCACCACATCATCACGTGTGCAAATGCCCCCATTGCGCTGGTACAACAGCTCAAGCAGGCGATACTGATAAAGAGACAGCTGCGGCTCCAACTGCACACCGTCGATAAGGACCTGGCGCGTGTGCGGATCAAGGCGCAACCCACTGGTGCCTGCTTCCGTCTCCTCGACAGTGAGCGGAACGGTTGCCTCGGTTCCTGTGAACTTGAGCTTGGCGGCCAGTGCGATCTGCAGTTCATCCCCTTCGTGCAACTCGTGAACCTCGGCCAGCAACGTCCCATTCACATATGTGCCATTCTTGCTGTTCAAGTCCTCGACATGATAGCGACCGCCTGCCCGGAAGACGCGCGCATGTTCGCGCGATACCCGGGAGTCGGGTATTACAATGTCGCAGTGACCTCCTCGCCCGATCTTGACCTCGTCGCGATGGAGCATCCACTGCTGACCACGCATTTCACCTTCCACGATCAACAGCACAGGCTTGTCTTGTTTGGAACTACGGTCGTCCATCAGACCTCCCGTCGTTTTACTACACATGCCATGTGGTATAATTGTACCAACGAATCGTTGGTACTCCCTCGCGGCGTCCGCAGCCCGAACGCGGCATCGGGTTACTCCGTTGGGGAAATAAGGAGACTGCCGTTGCTGCCACCGCTCAAGCCGGACAGCGTATTACGTGATCGCTATCGAATTATCAGCCCGGTCGGACAAGGTGGCATGGGCTCGATTTATCGTGCGGAAGACCTGCGTCTGCACGGCCGGTTTTGCGCCATCAAAGAGATTCAGATTGACCAAAGCAGCTCCCCTGAACAGCAGCAGCAGGCCCGCGAGCAGTTCCACCGCGAAGCGAGCACGCTTGCCCGATTGGACCACCCTAACTTACCGAAAGTATCCGATTTCTTCAATGAAGGCAACCGCGATTATCTGGTCATGGACTTCGTCTCAGGGGTCGATCTTCGCCAGAAGATCGAAGAGGCGAAGAGCCGGAAAGTCTTTATTCCAGAGCACCAGGTACTTGACTGGGCCACACAACTGTGTGATGCCATCGCCTACTTACATAGCCAGGATCCGCCAGTCCTTCATCGCGACATCAAACCGGCGAATATTAAGCTGACCCCGGAAGGTTTAATCAAGCTCGTCGATTTCGGCCTCGTGAAGCTGATGGCACCTCACGATGACCGCACGGTTACGGTGGTCCAAGGGCGAGGAAGCGCCCATTATACGCCCCTGGAGCAGTATGGGGGGGACACCGGCCATACTGAGCGCCGCTCGGATCTATATTCCATCGGCGCAACTCTTTACCACCTTATCACCAATGAGCCACCCGCAGAGGCCAAGATGCGATTTCTGCAGCCTCATGCGCTGATCGCCCCGCGCGAGATCAACCCGCAGATAAGCGTGCGCTCCGAACAAGCAATCTTGTGGGCAATGGAAATGCACCCAGAAAACCGGCCATCGTCTGTGGATGAATTCCGTGAACTGCTGCTGTCGACGGGACCATTAGGGCGTTGGGCAACGCGCGTTGGCGAAACCAGACATGGGAGTGTAGCTCCGCTCAACCGGATTTTGATCGTAACGATTATCGCTATGCTGGTTGTAGCGGTTCTATCAACGATTTTTCCCGCGCTGATTCCGGGTACGTGAGGCACCGATAGCCCAACGGTCCCAGAAGAGCAGACCCAAGTATACTAACCCGAAGCCTAACGCTCCACCTGACCAGGTAGCCATCGGTGCTGCCCACGACCGCCCAAAAATCCCCAGCCACAGTGTTGCACCCGGCAAGAGCAGTGCGTAGTAGTTGTAGCCAATCAACCCCACAACAATGGTGGAAAGGCCGTAAAGCAACGCTGAGTTGAAGTCAGTGCGTGCAAACCGCACAACAAACACCGCGGCAGCCATCACAACAAGCCCAAGAATTGAGAAGAAAAGATGCCCGAAATTCACTGTGGATACCCCAGTCTCGGGCTCATCAACCTGTTGGGGAGCAGGGGTTTCTGTCACTTCGGGCACCTCTCCGTCGGTTGACTGGGTTGGCCTTGGTGTGATAGACGGCGTGATCTCGGGGTCCAGCACGTCAATAATCGCTGGCCCTGTATCTGGCACTGTCAGGCGAATGGTGGTTGAACTCATCGCAGGCGCACTGGAGGCAGTGATTTCCAGCGACCCCGCGCGCTCGAGCACAATATTGGTACGGGCAACCCCACCCATGGTAACAAGCGAGATGGTATCCCGCAGTCCTTCACTTAAGTAAGTAAGAGCGAATTCAACCGGTGTTCCATCAGGAACCGGGTGACCGTTCCTATCCAGAATGATGCCGGTCGACACCGTCACGGCATCACCAAGCCTGACGCTGATACCCGAAGTCGGCGTGCCCGTGGCAGCTGGAGTTAAGCCAGCGTCCAGGCTGAGTGCCAGCGTGATCACCTGATTTGGGTTGGGGGAGGTTGCTTCGATTATGTTGTATCCCACACTGCTCACCGCAACCGGAGAGGCACCGTTAATCGCCGCCTGTTGGAACAAGGCTCTCGCCGCGAGATCGATAAAGGAAGTGGTGTTATCGTACAGCGCGTACATTGCTGCGAGTTTGCTGATCTCGGTTGAGTCCAGGTAATAGGGGGCCCCCATCGCAAACAATACCATCTGCGTATCTGCGCTCACCGGAGGCTGTGCCAAGAAACGGCTGACCACGCGTGAATACGGGAGCGTAGGGTCTGTATCCTGCATTACAAATACAACCCAATCGGCGTTATCGAGTGCAATGCCCATCAGGTCCGGAACCGGGGTAGCACCCTCCACCACAGAGGGCAGCGGGCCAAAGGAAAGATAATCATCGAGCTGCTCGAAAGTAAAGCTGCTCAAGTTGGCAAAACTCACCAGCCCGCTGGCCTGGGGGCCGTACAGGCGCAAAATGGCGGATTGCAGGGCATCAACCGCAATTAGCGGCCGCGCTGTGCAGGTTGGGCATTGAGTAATCGTGCGAGCGTCTGTAAAGATCACGATGTTATCGCCTGCACCCGGCGCAGCAACTAACTCAGCCTGGTCTGGGGAAACCAGAGTGAGAGCCGCCTGCGCCGTCTGAAATGCAAGGTCGGAACGACCGCCAACTTCGCTCAGTGCTTCCACCGGTGGAATCACGTTCTCAAGACTGAAGTCGCCACCATAGAGATCAAGCTTCTTGCGCAAGATGCGTCGAACTGCTGCATCGACGCGTTGCCGGAAGGTCGGATCCTCCTGATACGCCTGCACAAAGAATCCCAGCGTATCGACGATGACATCTGTCTGATTGCTGTTGGCAGTAGGGCGGAAGTCGCCGAGGAAGAGTACATCGTTCCCTGCCAGCAGTGCGTCTTGAGCGATGCGACGGTTGCGAAGTGTCAGTTCGGTCGGATCGTAGAACCGGCGTATCCCGCGCTGCCCTAATGCATCTGTAACCAACAACCCGCCCTGGGCATACCAAGTAGTGACCGGTTCTTGCTGGAGGAGCACCCCTAAGGCAAAGGGGTCCAGACTGATCGGGCGAGTCGCCTGCCTCGGGTTATCTCCTTGAAAACCAAGGTACCGAATGTGGCCGGTCATGAGACCGTCGGCGACGCTGAGTGGGTCGCCGCTTGTGTCCGTAACCGCGAAAAACGGCTGAAGATCAGTCTGGATGAGCTGGTCTAATGTGCGGCGAACGGTGGGGACTTCGACGCTCGCCAGCCGGTCGGCCGACCCATACCCCGGGAAATGCCTGGGGACAACGGCAACGCGCCCATCACTGCCTGAGTGAACACCAAGCACATACGCCGCGGTCATTTGAGCAACCCAGAAAGGCTCGCCCCCAAAGACGCGTTCTCCCTGGTCGCCCGCTGTGGCCGGTTGCGGACTCTCCACCACATCTGCCGTGGGGCCTAACAGCAGATTGAATCCAAGTGCAGACATTTCCTGGCCGACCACACTGCCCGTCTGTTCAGCAAAAGACGGTTGCCAGGTCGCACCGATTGACATATTGCTCGGAACCGGTGATACCCCTGGGATGTAGTCGGTGGGCCAACCTGATCCGGAGTGTTCCAGGCCGATGAAAAGAGGGATGTAAACACCTCGTTCTTCGGCCCCCCCTACCCCCTCTGCATCGGCACCGGCAGATGCGGCGATAGTCTGTAGTTGTGCACTCAGATTGTAGATGAACTCGCGAAGGTCGGCATCGTTATTGAAGTTCCCATTCTCCGGCTGGAGGACAACCCCCCCGATGCCATATTCGGTAATAAGGTTCGTGATATCTGATGGTGGTGCGACGTCCGAACCGGAATACGTCAAGAGAAACAGCTGGCCGACTCGCTGCTGGGGGGTCATTTCATCCAGGATCGCCTCAACTTCGGGATCAGTCACTTGAAACGCAAATGACCCCCACTGGCTGCCCTTTAATAGCATTGTGGCGACAAGTAAGGAACAAACGAGTAGCCAACGTCGCATATGCGCCTGCGACTTCCCATCCACCAAGTCGCGCGCGAGCAGCGCCTTCTCTCCAGAATTGCGTAGAAGCTGCCCGGCGGTGATTCAAGCGAAACTGCCGCGCCAAGCGCGCGGTGCGGCTAGTATACCGTGCAGTTTTGAGCACTCGCAAACACTATCTAATTTCCCCGTAGCCTGTGCGTAGGGCAAGCGGCGAAATCCCGTCAATACCCTTCATGCACAGTATGTTACTGTAGGTTTGCGGACGCCTTCTTCTCCTCCTCAATATTCACAAAAAACGCCGCCACCCTCTGGTGGCGTTTTTTGTTGTCTGATTTTCGATTTAGCCAGTATACCTGCCGACCACACGCTGAAGGTGAGCACTTAACCGGTTGACTATCAGCACCGCTGTTGTAAGCGCCACGCCGGGTGCAATTGCGATCCATGGGGCAATGCCCAAGAAGCGGCGCCCCTCCTCCAAAAGGCGGCCCCAGGTTGGCATTGAAGGATCGCCTGTTAGGCCAAGAAAGTCCAACGCTGCCACGTTAAGAAGCGCCCAGGCAAAGACCAGCGCACCATACGATATCAGCTGGGGGAGTATCATGGGGAGCATATGTGATCTGAGGATATGCCAGCGGCCGCCCCCGAGAGCACGTGCAGCCAGCAGGAATTCCTCACCACGCACGGCACGCACGGTGGCCCGCGTTAAGCGCGCGACAGGAGGTGCCAGCGACAAGCCAACCGCCAAGGCGACCTGGATCAGGCCTTGCCCCATCACCGCTACAACGGCCATCGCCAGGAGCAGACCGGGGAATGCGAGCAACGCATCGATGAAGCGCTGGATCAATTGCTCCCAGAAGCCTCCGACTCCTCCCGCGACTATCCCCATTACGCCCCCTGCGAGGAGCGCTACCGCCACAGCTACCGCCGCTGAGGCCAAGGTGTGGCGAGTCGCCCAAATTACCAGGCCAAACTCATCACGGCCGAGGTGGTCGGTCCCGAGCACATTCGACTGGAGTGGGGCTCTAAACTCAGCGCCCGGCTCGGTGCGGGAGGGCAGTGCGGGGGCAAGCAAAGGTGCACCCGCAGCTATCAGGGCAAGCCCGATGAACAGCCAGACTGACCCGCCGCGCAGAACAGACCTAGTCATGCTGCGATCTCCCGTCGCAACCGAGGGTCCGCAAGCATTTGGGCAACGTCCGCGAGCAAGCCGAGGATTACATAGATACCGGCAGCCAACACGACCGCGCCTTGTACCACTGGAAGGTCCTGGTCAAGGACAGCCTGGAGGAGCACCCGGCCTAATCCCTGGCGTGCAAATACGCTTTCCGTAATCACCGTGCCTGCAAGCAAATAGCCAAACTGCAGGGCAATCGTGTCGAGGACAGGCAGCAAACCAGCTCGAAATGCATGTCGCCATAGGATCACCCGCCGTGATAAGCCTTTTGCATACGCAGTGCGGATAAAGGGATGTGACAGCGTCTCAGCGATACTGGCCTCGGTAACGCGAGCGATCCCACCCATGACACTGAACCCCAAGACTACCCCGGGCATGACAAGGTGCAGCAGGCTACCTTGCCCGGTAGCAGGGAGCCACCCTAGGAGCACTGCAAAAAGCCAGATGGCCAGCGTCCCTGAGAACATCACGGGTGTGGCAATACCTAGACTTGCAAGCACACGCGACAAAACAGCAGACCATCCTCGGTCCGCTGCTGCTGCAATACCAAGCGGCAGCCCGAAGACCATCGCAAACCCAATGGCTACAGCCGCTAGGGAGGCAGTCGGTCTGAGTACACGTCCAATCCGGCTACTTACCGGCTCACCGGTGGCCCAACTTATCCCGAGGTCACCACGGAAGAGGCCGGAGATGTACCTCAGGTACTGTATGGAAACCGGTTGATCTAAACCGAGGGCGGCTCTGCGTGCTTCAAGCACAGCCTGTGAAGCCGTGCTTTGGGACAGTGCTGCCTCCGCTGCATCTCCCGGGATAATCTGGAGTGCCAGGAAGGCTAATGTCGCTGCGATAAATACGGTCAGTAACGCGGCAGCAATTCTCAGAAGTACCTTACGGACGAGGCTCAAGGTTGCTCCGGCAGCTCTATTTGCAGATCAGCCAGCAGTGGAAACCAACCCATTGCATCGAAATGCAGCCTCTGTACTTCATGCTGGTATCCGTTCAGGTTTACGTAATCTCTGATAGGTAAGACAAGCGCCTGTTCCATGATCAACCGTTGGGCGGCTGCATATCGACTGGCACGTACTTCGGGGTTAGTCTCACTCAATCCGGCAAGCAGCAGAGAATCAAGGTCAACATTGCTTACGTGGGACCAGTTCAACCGGCCTGTAGAGAGGTAATAGGCGTTGAGCACCGATGGATCAAGCCCGAAGCTATACATTCCGATGGCGTTGTATTCGTTTGATGCCGCCACATCATTGAGCATCGTGAACGACGCGACCTGCAGGACACGTACCTGCACGTCCAGCGTATCTTCCCACTGCGATTTCAAGAGCTGCGCGACTTCGGGCATAAGCCCCCAGGGCGCCGTAACCAGGTCGACTACAAGGGGTACCCCGTTTTGGTCACGCCAGCCATCCTGATTGGTATCAACCCATCCTGTTGAGTTGAATAATGCAACTGCCTGAACGGGATCATATTGGTTGATCTGTTCTACCTCAGGGCTGTAGTAGAGAGTCACAGCGCTGAGGGGACCCTGAGCTACCGGCGAGTAGCCCTGGAATACCGCCTGGACGATAGTCTGGCGATCGGTTGCCCTAATTAACGCCTGCCGTACGGCCAGTTCACTGGTAGGTGCGCGTGTCGTGTTCAGCAAGAATTGGAGCGGCTGACCAGGGATCGGCACGGGTGCCAAATCGATCACGCCCTCCTGAGTCAAACGCCGGGCATCGGTGGGTAAAAGTTCCCCCATAACCTGCGCCTCACCACTTTCGAGAGCCAGCGCGCGGGTAGCGGTGTCTGTGTAGAAGCGAAACACCAAGCGCTCCACCTGAGGGACCCCGGGATTAGAGACAAATGAAGGCCCCCAGGCGTACTCGGGGTTCCGTTCCAGCACCAGGCGATCGTCAGGGATATATTCCACAAAGCGATACGGGCCGGTACCAACCTGGTGAAACTGATACGTTGCTGCATCATACTGGGCTAACGCTGCGGGAGATGCGATCCCGATATATGGTTGGCTTAACGCGTCCAGGAACGGCACATAGGGCTGCGACAGGAACAGCGAGATTCTCTTCATGTCGTGCACCTCAATCCGCTGCAGAGGCCCGAGCAGCTCGCGGGCCTTCAGCGAATTGTTAGCCGGATCCATGATACGCTCAAGGTTAACCCGTACTGCATCTGCATTGAATGGTGTCCCATCGTGGAAGCGCACATCATCACGCAGTACAAATGTGTAGATAAGGCCGTCCGCGCTCACCTGCCAGGATTCCGCTAAGCCCGGGACGAATTCCAGCGTAGCCGGATCGCGATAGATGAGCGTATCATAGACACTGCGCAGAGGTATACCCAGCTCAGATGAACTGTGGATATGCGGGTCAATACCGGAGGGCGTCAATGTTAACCCATAAACGACCTCTGCCGGCTCGCCGCCGGGATTATCTGCACGGCAGCCAGATATCCCGATGAGCGCCAGCACTGTGAGCAAGGCAATCCTCGTCAGCCGAGCCCAGCCGTTTATGCGCATCGTGAACACTCCCCTTTCAATCAGAAGGCCTTACTGAGAGACTGCGCAGAGTATACGGCACATGGAAAAAGTCGCCAATAACCTGAGGTATGGCTTACGGCAGCTTTACGTACAGCAAACGCAAATTGAAACCCGCTCTGTTGGTAGGTACAATGGCATCCACTGCTAACTGTTGAGGTGGGCACGATTGTGGCAACTTGGAGACAACCGGAGATCAGGGCTAACGCGCCAGCCAGCTTCTACGAAGATGTGAGGCCCCTATGGCGGGCGAACACGATCACCTTCGGTATAACAGTTGTGCTTGTGAGTACGCTTGGCCTAGCCAGCCTTGCCCTGGGTGGCGTTCAAGGAACGACCCGGGTTGTCATAAGTGTGGTCGTTGCAACATTGCCAGGTTTAGCATGGCTGGCTTTGCTGTACCAAACACCGCGCCGCCAGGACCAGCGCCCTTCACCTCTTGTATTGACCCTCTTTGTGCTTGGCGCGTTGATAGCCGCAGCGGTCACCCGGCCAATTTTGACGGACCTCTTTAGGGTCAATGAGTGGCTTGCTGCGACCAATGCAGTCAGGCGATTCACCACCACTGTACTTATTTCCGGCTTCTGGCATACCTTCTTGCTGTACTCTATGGTTCGATTTACCGTATGGCGCACCCCGGTGTTCGCCCACCGGGCAGATGGAATCCTGTACGGGATGGCGGCAGGGTGGGGCTATGCGACCGCCACAAATCTGTTGTTCGTGCTTGATAACAATGGGCTTGCGCTGCTCAACGGTAACTTACGCTTGGTAGCAGACGCGTGCGCTTTCGTCACAACGAGTGTTGTCCTTGGTTACTTCCTGGGGCGCAATCGTTTTGAGGTTATGCCGTTTTACTTTCTACCGGTGGGTTTGGCGCTCAGCGCCGGGGTCAACGGCCTGTTACTTTTTACCACAAAGGAAGTAAACGCAATTCGCATTGGTCTTGATCAGGATGGGTACAGCCCCTGGCCAGGGGTTGTGATCGCGCTGCTTGTGCTTGCCCTCGTTCTATTTGCTGTGTTTGGTATTGTGCGTCGCGAGAATACGCTCACCCGCACAAGATTGGAGCGTGGGCAGTGAGTGATGAACCATTCCAGCCAGCTGAACAGCCAAACGCTGACGAAGGTTTTACGCGGGCCGATCGCTTTGCTTCAGTATTAGTGATCGCACTTACGGTAGTGGCGATTCTAGCCGGATTGGCGCTTCGCCAACGCAGTCTGAACCAAACCTGGCAATATACCAGTCGCGAGGCGGGCATTGAAGCAGAGTATCCAACCGGCTGGCTAACTGACGAGCAGGGCAACTATGTAGTCCGTATCCGCGATCCAAAATCACGCCCGTTCAAGACGCAGTATATTATCTCAGTGATGCCCTATGGCTCACAGTCATCCGTCCGCAATGTGCTGGATGGTTTGACCATACAGCGCGCAAATGACCTCTCTGCCTACCGGGTATTGAACATCGAAACCGTCTCAGTAGGTGGTATTGAGCGCACAGAGATGGATTTCGCGTTCGTCGACGCAGACCCGAACCCATTCATCCAAAGGCTGCCTGTTGTAGTCCAGGCACGGGATATCGTGATCATTGATGGTGATCGGGCAATCATCGTGACGTTTATGTCAGAGCAAGCGCGGTTTAATGACAACCTTCAGGGATTCGAACGATTCCTGGACACTCTGCGGTATTGATTGATGTCTGAATACACAACCACACCACATAATAGGCCGACTAGCAAGGCCAGAGTCTGGATCGCAGCAGCGGGAGCTTTACTCCTTGTAATGCTGTTGTTTGCGCCATCGAGCCTGGCGCAGGAAATCGACCAAGCACCGTTTCTCCGTGCGCAGCAGGCTACAGTCTTTTTGATGCAAACCTATGAACTGGATGGCGTACAGACACTATCCTGCGTTGGATCGGGAACCCTGGTTAGCGCTAACGGGCTGATCCTGACTAATGCACACCTTGGTGCCCCGCTCGGTCCATGCCAGGGCGAACGTGTCATTGTGGCTTTGCCAGTCCGCCTCGACGAACCCCCGGTCCCAACGTATGTTGCGCAAATCTCCCAGATTGACCTAGAGCACGATCTCGCTGTACTTCAAATCAGCGGCAGCCTGGATGGCAGCCTCGTGGACCCAGCCACACTCAACCTGCCATTTGTCCCGCTGGGAGACCCATCCAACCTGGCAGCTGGTAATGTCCTGACATTTGTCGGGTACCCTGACATCGGCGCGACACCGGTCCAGTCCACCCAGCGTCTGACTACGACCACGGTCAATGAAACCCGGGGAGGCGCACTGGCATGGTACCGGGTCGATCTGGAGCTTGGTGGCGGCATGAGCGGCGGCGGCGCCTATGACTCGGAAGGCCGCCTGGTAGGCGTCCCGACCAGCGCACCGGCTACCACGGGAGAAGACCCCGGCCCAAGCTGTCTCATGATCCAGGATAACAACGGCGATGGTTCGATTGACTTGCGCGACGCATGTGTTCCAATTGGTGCGCCTGTGCGTGCATTCCGGTCGATCAACTTCGCGGTGTCAATCATCGAAGCAGCACGTGGTGATTTCAAGCTCAATCATGCCGCAGGCATCCAGGTGACGTCCCCAACCCAGGAGCCTAGCTTCGGCCGCCTGTTTTTCTCACCGGGGGTGAGCCCTCAGGGTGTGGCTACAGAGATAGTGTCATCACTGCCATCGCAATCTACAAGCGTGTTCCTTTTCTTCGAGTACAGCAACATGCGTCCGGGTCTTCCGTACGAGCTGCAAGTTGCGCGGGAGGGTGCGTTTATGGCACAGATGAGCATTGGACCACTCCCATGGGGCGGCGGCGAGAACGGCATATGGTACATCGGGACGGAGAATGTCATCTGGCCTGACGGGTATTACGAGTTCACACTTTTGCTCAATGACGTTGCCGTAGCATCGGCAGGCATCCAGATTGGCGTTGGTTACGACACGCAACGGTTCAGGAACCTGAGCTTCACAGCGATTGACGCGAATGGGCAAACGGGTGTCAGCGACACACTGATGCCCGCTGAGGTCGCCGAGATCCGCGGTTTCTTTGATTTCGAAGGGATGACCGATCAGCAGCCCTGGACTGAAGTGTGGTATCTGGACGGCACGGAAGTCTCACGCATGACGCGGCTCTGGGATCTAGGCCCAAGTGGGCGGACGACCGTGAGCGCCTCGAACCTCGATGGCTTACCCCTGGGAACGTACCGACTTGAGCTTTCGATTGGAGATAGGCTGGCAGGCACTGGTGAGGTTGTGCTGGCAGGCAATCCAAACCCGAATAACAGGGCGTCAATGGTTTTCACAAACGCCCGAGTTTTCAGCGAGATCACAAGAGACGGTAAACCCGACGGCCAGCAGGGTCCTGTCTTACCACTGGGTGTGAACAGCATCTATGCGTTCGTAGACTGGGATTTCATGCCTGCTGACCTGCCCTGGACGTTCAGATGGTTTCTGGATGGCAGACTGATTGGAAGCAGCACCCAGTACTGGGATGCAGGCGGCGTGGGGCAAAATTTCTGGGTCAGCCTGACCAGTGAGAAGCCCCTGCCGGAAGGCTCCTACGCGGTTGAGGTGCTGGTTGCTCAGCGGCCCATGTTCTCTGCGAATGCCTCAGTTGGTTCAGGGACTCAACCTGTCAGCGGCCAGGAAGCGGTGACTGACGAAGCCCTGATCCGCGGAAGAATCACCGATGCGCTGACCGGCGAAGGCGTCCCAGGAGCCCTGGTCGCTGTGCTTGATGTCCGGTTTGAATCACCTCAATTCGAGTGGGCTGAAGAGCAGATCTGGACTCAGGCGATTACCGACCGCGAGGGCCATTTCGAGCTTCCACGAGGACTGCCTCGGCGCAACTTTTATACACTGTTTGTGTGGGCGGAAGGGTATATCACTGCTGTGGAGGATTTTTTCGTGATTTCCAGTGAGACCCCCTCACCATCAGAAATCCAGGTGGAACTCGTGCGGCCCTGAGCCGGTTGGATCGCCCTACCCCAATGCCAGTGTGCCAGTAAGCCACGCCTGTACAAAGGCAACGATCTCGTCTGCACCGGTTTGAGAAACGTCAAACCAGGTGATCGACGGATCGTCTAGAGGGAACCAGTTGTACTGCTGGCGCACGAAGCGATGAGTCTCTATCTTGATCATGTGTGCTGCCTGCTCGAGTGTCACCTCGCCCCGCAAGGCCGCCCCGATCTGGGGATACCCCAGACTGCTTAATGCGGGAGCATCCCAGGACAACCCAGCGTCCACCAGCCCGCGAACCTCATCCAGCCATCCTGCTGCAATCATGGCGTCTACTCTGCTGTCGATGCGTTGATACAGCGCACTGCGCGGCATTGTCAAGCCTACAACCAATACCCGGTAGCGAGGTGGATTGCGATGCTGAAGTTCACTGATCGGCCGGCCGGAAACCCGATGAACCTCCAATGCCCTGACAACGCGCCGTGTATTGCGGTAGTCGATAGAACTGGCTGCTTGGGGATCAACAGACGCAAGCCGCTCATGCAGCACCATGTTCCCATAAATATCTGCGAAGGATTCGAAATCAACCCGCAGATGGTGGTGAGGACCAACGCGCGGAATTCCCCAACCCTCCAGGACAGAGCGCACGTACTGACCAGTACCCCCCACTAAAATGGGGAGCTTGTCCTGATGGTGAACTCCTTTGATAGCTGTAAACGCGCGCTCCTGAAACTCCGCAAGACTCAACCAGTGATCTGGTTCCAGTACATCGACGAGGTGATGGGGAACAAGCTTCAACTGCTCCGGCTCTGGTTTGGCCGTGCCAATATCCATGCGACGGTAAACCTGACGTGAATCGGCCGATATGATCTCACCATTCAGCGCGCATGCCAGTGTAATGGCGAGGTCAGTCTTGCCTACAGCTGTTGGACCGACGATGGAGACAAGATTGGGCAACCTGCTATTCCTCATAGATGACGGCATTCTGGAACAGGTCAAGGCGCTCAACTTTCCCAGAGGGCGCGAGCAGCACAGCCACCACATCGATACGCCAGTCGACGTCAAGGTCTTTCTCTGCGAGGTAAGCCTGCGCGGCCTGGATCAGATGTGACTGCTTTGCAGCGGTCACGGCTTCTTCAGGGGCGCCGAACGAAGCTCCCGACCGTGCCTTCACTTCGACAAAGACCAGGTCGGACCCCTGCCACGTGATGAGGTCGATCTCCCCTACCGGGCAGCGCCAGTTGCGTGTAATGATCTCATAGCCCAGGACTTCCAGGGCGTGCGCGGCCAGTTCCTCCGCATGCCTGCCACGCGCTGTCGCGGATTGAGGCATCGTTGTTCTCTGCTCCGGTACTGTGCTAGAATCGAGCCTTCTGCTCAATCATACCCCAGCTCACTGCGCGCATTCCACACAGGGTTGGCTGTGGGGTTACTCCATTCTAATCAGGCGAGGCCAGGTGACATGCGGGCGGAAGTTGTATCTATCGGCACAGAACTGCTCCTTGGTGAAATCGATGACACCAACGCGACCTTTATCGCACGGGCTCTTCGCGATATCGGGATTGACTTGATCTTCAGAACCACCGTTGGCGACAACCGCGAACGTATAGCACATATCATTGATACTGCTCTCAGCCGCGTTGATATTGTCATAACCAGCGGTGGGCTCGGCCCTACCGTGGACGATGTGACCCGGGAGGGCATCGCAGATGCAACCGGTCGGCCGCTTGTATTTAGCGAACTGATGATGAGTTGGATCGCAGCACGTTTTGAGAAACTAGCTGTACGCAGAATGAGTGAGAACAACCGGCGGCAGGCCTATCTGCCGGAAGGCGCGATCCCGGTCGAGAACCCTGTCGGTACCGCGCCGATATTCATCCTCGAAACTGAGCGCGGTGTGGTTATCACGCTGCCGGGGGTACCGCGTGAAATGACCTATTTGATGGAACACAGCATTGTCCCATGGCTCCAGGAGCACACCGATGCCCCGGCGGTGATCAAATCCCGCATCCTGCGGGCAGCCGGCCTGGGCGAGAGCACCATCGACGATCGAATCGCGGACCTGATGACGCTGTCTAACCCGACTGTCGGACTGGCTGCGCATACAGGCCAGGTAGATATCCGAATCGCTGCCAAAGCCAGTACAGAGGCTGCTGCGCTCGAGATGATCGGGCCAGTGGCTGAGGAAGTACGACGGCGCCTTGGATCGTGGATATACGGTGAGAACGAGGATTCCCTGGAGGATATTGTCTTACACATGCTCGCCGAGCGGAGACAAACGCTTGCCGCCCTGGAAATAGGCCCGACACATTTGCTCGTTGAGCGCCTGACACATGCCCGCGAAGTTGTACCGGACACGATCATCGAAACGGTTCAAATGCAAGAGGTTGGCGAGCTGGTCTCTCTCGGGGTTGATGTCAGCGATGCAGTAGTAAGCATGGCTGAGCTCGCTGCCCAGGCACTGCGACAACAGACGGGCTGTTCGATAGGGGTCGCGGTCGTGACGGCCACGTTATCCAGTGGTGAGCACTCTGCTGCCGTTGCAGTGGCACACGAGACGCTATGCCACTCGCGTGAGTACCCGTGGCTGACCGGGCGCAGTGACGCCTCCATTTGGATCGCCAACCACGCATTGGCAATGGTTAGACGCTGTATGCTGGAACTGTCAGAGGGCTGGAACGCAAGCGGTGATTAACGCCGCAGACCTTGCCTGCGTGTTTGATCAGTCTTCGTCCAGGCGCAGGACTGCCATGAAGGCTTCCTGGGGGACCTCGACCTGCCCGATCATCTTCATGCGCTTCTTGCCCTTCTTCTGTTTCTCCAGCAGCTTACGCTTGCGGGTGACATCGCCCCCATAGCACTTGGCAAGCACATCTTTACGCAGCGCCTTTACATTGGCACGGCTGATCACACGCTTTCCAACCGCCGCCTGGATCGGGACGACGAACAGCTGCTGGGGGATCAGGTCTTTGAGCTTGCTAACCAGTGCCTGCCCCTTATGGTATGCGTGGTCGCGATGCACGATCATGGCCAGGGCATCTACGGGCTGCTGGTTAACCAGCACATCCAGTTTCACGAGGTCGCCAGCGCGATAATCAGCGAAGTGATAGTCCAGCGATGCATATCCCCGTGAAACCGATTTGAGCCGGTCATAGAAATCCACGATCAGTTCAGCAAGAGGGATATCGTAGGAGAGCATCACGCGCTGGCGATCGAGGTACTCTGTGGTGATGTACGTCCCACGCTTTTTAGAAACCAGGTCCATGATAGGACCGATGTACTCGGTCGGTGTAAATATCTGGATATGCATCCAGGGTTCGCGGACTTCCTCCGCCTCGCCTTCATCCGGCAGCTGGGCAGGGCTGGAGATGCGGGTTATTTCCCCTGTATTGCGCAACAAAACCTCGTACTCCACGCTTGGCGCTGTTGCCAGAATATCGAGATCGTATTCCCGCTCGAGGCGCTCCTGCACAATCTCCATGTGAAAAAGACCCAGGAAACCGCAGCGGAAGCCGAAGTTCAAAGCTTGTGAGGTCTCAGGCTCGAAGATCAGGGAGGCGTCATTTAGCTGGAGCTTCTCCAGTGCATCACGCAGCAACGGGTAATCGTCGTTCTCCGTCGGATAGAGCCCAGCAAACACCATGGGCTTGACAGCTTCGTAGCCCGGCAGCGGTTCCGAGGCAGGATTCGACGCGAGCGTAATCGTGTCCCCAACCCGTACCTCCCGAATCGTCTTCAGGCCGGTCGCGATGTAGCCGACCTCTCCGGCTGAGAGGCTCTGTGCAGGGCGCATATTGGGGGAGAAGGTGCCGAACTCGATCGGCTCCAGGTTTGCCCCGGTCGACATCATACGGAGGCCCATGCCGCGCTCGATGCTGCCATCGACAATGCGCACATAGGCAATTACCCCTTTGTAGGAGTCGTAATGGCTGTCGAAGATCAGCGCGCGCAGTGGTGCTGCAGGATCACCATGTGGTGGCTTGATGCGCTGAACCACCGCTTCGAGCACAGTGGGCACATTCACCCCTGTCTTGGCGGAAATCTGTATCACTTCAGCAGCATCCGCGCCTACCAGCTCTTCGATCTCCTCCGCCACCTCGTCAGGCCGCGCGGCAGGGAGATCGATCTTGTTGACCACCGGGATGATCTCGAGATTCGCATCCAGCGCGAGGAAGAGGTTGGCCAGCGTCTGCGCCTCTATCCCCTGCGTGGCATCCACCACGAGAACGGCGCCTTCACATGCCTGGAGGGCCCGTGAAACCTCGTACGAGAAATCCACATGGCCCGGTGTATCGATCAGGTTGATCTCGTACTCAATCCCGTCCCGCGCCGTATAAGACATGCGCACCGCGCTGGCTTTGATGGTGACCCCCCGCTCGCGCTCAAGATCCATCGAGTCGAGAACCTGGTCCTTCATCTCGCGATCTGACACAGTGTGTGTGACCTCGAGCATTCGATCGGCCAGCGTGCTCTTGCCGTGATCTATGTGGGCAATAATGCAAAAGTTACGAATATGATTCTGATCCATTGTCCCGTCCAGGTTCATTCGCCTCATGCGGGGCAACCCCGCTGCTGATTGTACCAGACGCTAAAGCCTATTCACAGACACACAGCTTCGGCGCTTGACAAACCTTGAACGTGCGTGTAACGTGGATGGGCGCTCCACGCACCAATGCCAAATCAATAGAAAGACGTGCGCGCCATATGCTTCAAAAGTACGTGTCTACCGCCATAATTGCTCTGGCTGCTGCAGGCCTTGCCTGCAACTTCCCGCGCGCTACGACAACACCGCCCGGCTTACCAACCCCCACCCTAATGCCAGAGATCGCGATGCCGACCGCCACATTCATGGAAGCGACCGCGACCCCGTTGATTGTCGAGGCACCGACCAGCACACCCACTCCCGAGCCGCTGGTACCGGGTGAGCTTCTCTATGAGACGGATATGCGCCTGGGCTGGGAACCGATCGATGAGGCATATGGGACGGGCAGCAAAAACGACCGAGGATACCAGCTATCGGTTGAGTTTGACCAACCCTGGGCCATCTGGGCCTATACCACCAAAATACGGGAAAGCGACCTGTTTGTCGAGATCACAGCAACTCCGGATGAGTGTCCCGCGGGACAGGGTGCATATGGGGTTATTTTTCACTTTGTCTCGAACGCACAGTTCCGCTTTTTTGTGATTGCATGCGGTGGGGGCTTCACCTTATTTGAGCGCAATGGAATTGACAATGCCACAAATCTTGTGAGCGGCACGCTTCCCCCTGGCACAAACGCAGCGCAAGGTGAGCACAAGATCGGTGTGCGCGTGCAGGCTTATACGATCTCGCTGTACTTTGACGGCGTTGAGCTGGGGCGTGTGGAGGTAGCTGATACCCCGCCCGGGGATGTCGGCCCGTATGTCCAGACAAACAGCGGCCGCATGGCGGCGACCTTTTCACACCTCGCGGTATTTCGCCCTTAGTGTTCTATGAGCTTTTGAGCGGCAGAGAGCGCGGTCTGGATAGCAGCGTCCATGCTGACCGTCTGATCCGGCGGGATAGTCTTCAGGCCGATCAGGAACTCGATGTTACCCTTCGGCCCGGTGATAGGTGAGCATGTCACCGCGAACGGATGCAGCCCTATCGTGTCAGCAAATTCAATGGTTTCTACCAGAACCCGGCGGTGTACTTCAGGGTCACGCACGACGCCGCCCTTGCCCACATCGGAGCGGCCGGCCTCGAACTGCGGTTTTACCAGCGCGACCACCCATGCTGTGGGCGTGAGCCAGGTGCGAATCACCGGCAGCAACAGCCCAAGAGATATGAATGAAGCATCGACGACAACTGCGTCTACTAGTTCTGGAAGCTGCTCGAGATAGCGGGCATTCACCCGCTCCATGACGACGACCCGATCATCCTGGCGCAGCTTCCAGGCAAGCTGACCATACCCTACGTCGATGGCATAGACCTTCACAGCGCCGTGCTGCAGCAAACAGTCTGTAAACCCGCCCGTAGAAGCCCCCACATCCGCGCACACCCGCCCCTGCGGAGTGAGGTTAAACGCTGCAAGAGCATGCTCGAGCTTCTCTCCCCCTCGGCTAACATAGCGGGGCCGCTGTCTGATCGTGATGGCAGCCGAGGAGTCGATCTGCTGGCCTGGCTTTGTGACCGGTTCACCATCGGCCAGTACTTCACCGGCCATGATTAAACGACGTCCCTGTTCACGGGATCGCACCAGGCCGCGCTCAACAAGCAGAGCATCTATCCGGTTCTTTTTCGAGGCGCCGCTCATCGTGTCCTCAGTTACGCGCTATAATCGAACAAGGATTCCGCGCATTGAAGCAGGTATCCCCACAGTCTATAATAGCCGGGTTGGTGAACACTCCCAAGCGGTGACCTGATAAGGAATACGTCGAGCATGGCATTGGAACCACAAGCACAAACCGGATTGCGTACTCTGAGCAGCCAGATTACAGGGTTGATCCGGACCGCCCGTATAAAGCAGTGGATCAAAAACGGTTTCGTGTTTGTACCACTATTTTTCGATCGCAAAGTGATGGCTCTCCCGTTTTTGTTGAATACAATAGCGGGCTTTGTACTCTTCTCCCTGATCAGCAGTGCAGTGTATGTGATGAACGACTTGGTGGATATCGATGCGGATCGAGCCCACCCTGACAAACGAAACCGTCCGCTTGCTTCGGGGCAACTATCCCGTGGGGTGGCGACTGCCGCAGCTGTACTTCTGCCTGCGATTTGCCTCCCTGCGGCCTTTCTACTGAATGTGGGGTTTGGCGGTATTCTCAGCGGCTACCTTGTGCTGCAGATCATTTATTCCTTCTGGCTCAAGAAATACCCTATCTTGGATGTGATGGTTATCGCCGCGGGGTTTGTTCTGCGGGTTGCAGGCGGCGTCTGGCTGGTCGACGTGGTGCGTTTCTCACCATGGTTGTACCTTTTCACTACGATGCTTGCGCTGTTCCTGGGCTTCTCGAAACGACGGCAGGAGCTGATACTGCTGCGCGAGGGCGCTAATCACGCTCGGGCTAATCTGGATGAATACAATATCCCGCTGCTCGACGAAATGATCGTGATCGTCACCGCAATGACTGTACTGACGTACTCGCTCTATACGTTCAGCGCCGAAGGCCTCCCGGCCAACCATTCGATGATGCTGACTATTCCGTTTGTGTTGTACGGGATATTCCGCTACCTGTATCTGATCCATGTCAAAGGTGAGACTGCCTCCCCTGACGAGATTGCGCTAACCGACCGGCCTTTACAGATCACGGTCATCCTATTTGGTCTGGCAGTCTTCTTGATCCTTTATTTCTTCGGGTAACCCGATGGCTCGCTCGATCACAGCAACTGCACCCGGGAAGATAATCCTGTTCGGGGAGCATGCAGTTGTGTACGGTCAACCCGCTCTGGCAGCGCCGCTGAACAGCCTGCAAGCTACAGCAACGGTCTCCGCGAGCAGGCCCGGAAGCGGCCTGTTGATCCGAGCGCCCGATATCGCTGTACAGGCATCTCTTGCGGATGCCGCTGCACACGCGCTGGCGCTCACGGCTCAGCTTACGCTTGAGCACCTGCACTGCGCAGAGCCGGATGCTGAGATCGAGATCAGGTCCAGCATACCGATTGCAAGCGGCTTGGGGAGCGGGGCTGCAGTATCGGCAGCGCTTGCACGGGCTCTGGCCGGTTACCTGGCGCGGCCGCTTGACCCAGGCGAATTATCCAGCCTGGTTTATGAAGTCGAGAAAATCCATCATGGCACACCCAGCGGCATAGACAACACCGTGATCTGTTACAACATGCCTGTTTACTTCATCAAAGACAGAGAGCCAGAGACGTTCCGCGCAGCATGTGCCTTCGGCCTGGTGATTGCCGATACCGGTAAACCCAGCCCAACTCGCGAGGCGGTGCGTGGTGTCCGGTCTCGTTGGGAAGCCGATCGCACAACCTACGAACGTCTTTTCCAACATATCGGGCAGATCGCCAACCAGGCACGTGCGGCAATAGAGCATGGTGACCTAGACCGCCTAGGCGCATTGATGAATGAAAACCATAGTGCTTTACGTGCGATGGGCGTTTCATCGCCCGAGTTGGAGAAGCTGATCAGTAGGGCATTGAGCGCGGGGGCTACCGGTGCCAAACTCTCCGGTGGTGGGCAGGGGGGAAACATGATCGCCCTGGTTGATGTAAATGATCGCCAGAAACTTAAGGCCGCACTGAAGCCGTTCGCACGGCAGGTGCTCTACACTGAGATCGGCGGCCCTGGACGGGCCAGGAGATAGCAGCCTTGGACATCACCTTTCTTAAGCTTGGTGGCTCTCTGATCACAGTCAAGGATGAACCACTCACCGCACGACACGATGTCATCGAGCGTATCGCAGGCGAGATCGCCACAGCGCTCAATCACAAACCCGACCTTCGCCTCGTCGTAGGCCACGGAAGCGGCAGTTTCGGGCACAGTGCGGGTAAGCGCCATGGCACACGTGAAGGGGTTCGCACTGCGCAACAGTGGCGTGGTTTCGCTGAAGTCGGGCTTGTCGCAGCGCAGCTTAACCAGATAGTCGGCGAGGCGCTGGCAGAAGCGGGTATTCCGGTGTTCCGGGTGGCCCCATCAGCACTGGTCTCCTGTGTAGATGGTGCGATCATCCGTATGCATCTGGCCCCAATCCGCGCTGCCCTGGAGGCCGGTCTGATCCCCCTGGTTTATGGAGATGTCGCGTTTGATATGAACCAGGGTGGTACGATCGTCAGCACTGAGGATGTGTTTACCTTCATGGCAGGAGAGTTATTCCCAAAGCGAATCCTGCTGGCGGGTGCCTATGCGGGAGTATATGGCAACGACGGGCAGGTCATCCCACGCATCACCCTTGACAACTTCGATGAGATCCGCTCTGCACTTGGTGCCTCTGAGTCACCGGACGTGACCGGCGGGATGGAAAGCAAAGTGATCGCAATCCTCGACCTGTGCGATACGATACGTGGGACGCATGCGTATGTCTTCTCAGGGGAAAAGGTGGGGGCCATTCAGGCTGCTTTGATCGGATCAACAATCGAGGGTACGCATATCTCGGGGTAATCCCCCTACCCCTGAAGCAGCAGGATACGATACGATGACATCTTTGTCGGCATCGGCGCGCAGTTGCAGCAACATCGCGTTTATCAAGTACTGGGGAAACCGGGACGACGCACTGAGACTCCCAGCGAACGGATCGATCTCGATGAATCTGGCCGGGATCGAAACTATCACGCGGGTGGAGTTCCGGCAGGAACTGGAAGTCGACCAGTTTATACTGAACGGCGCCCTTGCTGATGCTGCAGCAACAAGACGAGTCAGCGCCCACCTTGACCATTTGCGGAAAATCGCTGGAACAGCAGTCAAGGCCAGGGTTTCGTCTACCAACAACTTCCCGACAGGAGCCGGGATAGCCTCGTCGGCTTCGGCTTTTAGCGCACTGACGGTAGCTGCAGCGAAGGCGCTCGGGCTGGATCTCGAAGAAGCAGAGCTCTCATATATGGCAAGGTTGGGCTCTGGTTCTGCCTGCCGTTCTATCCCCTCCGGGTTCGTTGAGTGGCGCCCTGGCCTCGATCACGTTTCGTCCTATGCGGTAAGCATCGCCCCTCCTGAGCACTGGGACCTGGTAGATCTCGTTGCAATCGTCAGCACTGCACATAAAGAAGTCGGCTCTACCGGTGGGCACGCGCTGGCGCCAACATCACCTTTGCAGGACGCCCGTGTCAGAGATGCAGAACGGCGCCTGGATGAGTGCCGCCGCGCGATCCTGGAGCGTGATTTCAAGGCATTTGCACCAATCATTGAGCTCGATGCATTGATGATGCACGCTGTCATGATGACTTCACAACCCGCCCTGATCTACTGGCTGCCCGAGACACTGCAGCTGATCAACGCGGTTCGTGCCTGGCGTGGGGAGGGGCTGGATGTTGCATTTACAATCGATGCGGGACCGAACGTGCATGTCATGGCCACCGCTGCAAACTGTCTTGAGGTAGAGGCTCGTTTGAAGCAGCAGCCAGGTGTCATCAATGTGCTGAAGGCGCGCCCGGGTGCGGGTGCTCACGCTGTGCAGGCATAGACAGGTGAGTAAATGACCGTTCGCCGCGTACAGGTGCTGTCGCTATAATCAAACAATGTACACATCTGTCGTCTAAATGGGAACAGAGTCTGGAAAGGTCCTGGGGCGGTTAATGGAAATCGGGTTGGATTTCGGGCTTGCGGTCCTGTCATTCTTCGTTGTGATCGGGCCGCTGATCTTCTTCCACGAGATGGGGCACTTCCTTGCTGCACGCCGTTTTGGAGTGACAGTAGAGGAGTTTGGTATTGGTTACCCGCCGCGTATGCTGACGCTGTTTGAACGTAAAGGAACCAAGTATACGCTTAACTGGATCCCACTCGGCGGATTTATGCGGCCTGCCGGAGAGGATGACCCGGCCATCCCGGGGGGATTGGCTGCCGCCCCCAAGCGCGTCCGTTTCGCAGTGCTCGCGGCAGGGCCTGCAGCGAACCTGCTGGTCGCGTTTATCCTGCTGGCGATCATGTTCATGGTAGGTGCGCCAGAACAGCAGCCAGGGGCCGAGATCACAGCCGTTCAGACGGAGACCCCCGCAGAGGCCGCAGGCTTGTTGCCGGGTGATGTTATCCTGCGGGTTGATGACCTTGTTATTGATGATTACAGCCAGCTGGGCCCGTATGTATACAATAAGATTGGCGAACCTATCACGCTGATGATCCGACGAGGTTCAGAGACGCTCGAGGTTGAACTCAGGCTGCGCTCGAGCTGGCCGGAAGACCAGGGTCCTATGGGCATCGGTTACCAGCCGGTGTTCAGAGTCCAATCCTACGGGTTTTTCCAGGCACTTGGCCGGGCGACCAGGGAAATGTGGAGCTTGATGGAAACCATGGCTCGCATCCCTGCATTGGTCATCGAACAGCAAATCCCCCTGCGCTTCTTGCGCCCGGTCAGCGTGGTTGGCATCAGCCAGCTTGGCGGGCAGGCAATCGATACCTCTATTCAGCAAAACGCTGCTTGGCCGATCATCCAGCTTACTGCCTTCATCAGCGTTGCCCTGGCGATTACCAACCTGCTTCCTATCCCTGCTCTTGATGGTGGCCGCATCTTATTCGTGCTCATTGAGGCCATTCGTGGAAAGCGCATGGATCCGCAACGTGAGATGGTTGTACATTTCATCGGCTTCGCTGTGTTGATGCTTGCTATGGTTGTGTTTGTTTATCTGGACATCGTCGATCCGTTGGTGCAATGACCAAGAGAAGAAGTACCAAAATCCCTACCAGGGAGCTGCTTGCCGCCCTCACGGAGCCGGAGACCAGCCTGCCGGCGGCATTGCTACGCCGGCTATCCGATATATCGGACGAAGATTTCGCCCTATACCAGGATATCTGGAGAGACGTGCCGGTAGAGCGAAGACGCCTGCTCATGTCACGGCTAGCGGAAGCAGTCGAGACTGATTTCGAGGTCGACTACGAACGGGTGGCCACTTACGGATTAGAAGATGACGATCCTACTGTCCGCATGCACGCGATCGATGCGTTGTTCATCCACACTGATGTCATTACCCTGCGGCACATGATCCGTATGATGGAGCTGGATGAGGATGAAGGTGTGCGGGCCAAAGCCACCTCGGCATTAGGTAGGTTCGTGCTTGCGGGAGAGTTGGGTGAACTTGACGAAAGACAGGCCGGGATGGCTGTTGAGGCGCTGCTTGAGGTACTTGGAGATCTCAATGAATCTCCCGAGGTACGGCGGCGTGCTCTGGAAAGCTTTGCCAACTCCAGCCGTGACGAAGTAGCCTCGTATATCGAAGAAGCCCTTGAGGATCCCAATCCTCACATGCAGGTGAGTGCGTTGTATGCGATGGGACGCAGCGGTGACGAGCATTGGGGCCCGCATATTCTGGATGCGCTGGAAAGCCCCACCCCCGAGCTTCGATACGAGGCGGCCCGAGCTGCAGGAGAACTTACGCTGCTTGACGCTGTGCCTCGCCTAGCCGAGATGACCCGCGAACGCGATCGCGAGATCAAGGAAGCAGCAATATGGGCTCTGGGCGAGATCGGGGGCAATAAGGCGACACGCGCGCTGATGCGCCTGTTAAAGTCGGACCCTGACCTGGACGACGAGCTGGTCAGTTCAATTGAAGATGCATTGAACATGGCAGCTCTTGGCGCAGGCGATTTTGCGATGTATCTGTTGGAGCACGTCGATGAAGTTGACCCCGTTCCTGACGACGAGGACGAGGCATGACTCACGCGCCACGCGTGCGCTGGCATTGGCCTGTGCACAGCGTTATCGCGGTATTGATAGCCATCATGGGTTATTGCCTGAGCCCTCGGAACCTGTTAGCTCAAGATGTCTCACCGCTTGAAACACAACAATCTGTTACGATTCTCTATGGTCATCGGATCACTTTTCGCGTTGAAGCAACGCACAGCAGTGCCCTCATTATGGCACGCCTCGTTCTGCAGGTAGAGAACCGCCAGACTGCATACAGTGTGGATGTCCCGGTCAGCCCAGCAACCCACGTCACGATCAGCCAGCCCGTCGACGTGACGGTGATTCCACTACCACCCACGGCCATCTTGAATGCAACCTGGGAATTCACCGACGAGACCGGGCTCACACTCCAGTCGGAGCCTCGCACCATCACATACGTGGATGATCTCGTCCCGTGGAACTGGGTCGAGTCCACTGGTGAGAGAATAATCGTATACAGCGACGGGCGCGAACCGACTCTTGCATCGCAGGTAATCGCACTTGGAGACGCTACGATTCGTCAAATGGGCCAGTTGCTGGATGTAACTCCGCAGGAACCACTGCGACTGTACCTGTATCCCGGGCTGGCTCCCATGGCAAACGCTTTGCGCCTGCACAATGTGCGTGTTGAAGACTGGGTGGTGGGATACGCTCTGCCAGACCAACGTACAGCCCTGCTTGCAATTGAGGAGACTCCAGACGCTCTCGACCAATTAGGCCAGGACGTCCCTCACGAGATCACGCACTTGTTAATCGGGTTATCCGCCGGGCCCAACAGCGGATCGGTACCCGGCTGGTTCAGCGAGGGGCTGGCTGTCATGTCATCAGTCAAACCCAATCTGGCCCTTGATAATGCCCTGCAATCAGCGGTGCGTGATGATCGCCTGCTTGATGCCCAAGCGCTGTGTGCTCCGGGGTTTCTCAGCCTGCCTCCAGGCGAGGCGACGCTCGCCTATGCTCAGAGTGCGAGCATGGCGCGTTACCTGATCGAAGCACACGGTGGTGTCGCAGTGCGCGGTCTTATGGAAGCGTATTCGGACGGTGTTCCCTGCGAGCAGGGTATTGAACGAGCGCTCGGCATTACCTACAGAGAGTTTGAAACAGGATGGCAGAACAGCCTGCGACGATCTGTTGCACGTTCACCTGGAAACGAATCCTCTCTGCTTCCCTGGCTGATTGTGTCACTCACGAGCTTCCTTTTGGCACTGTTGTTTATCGCGCCCGGAGCACGCAGGTTCAATCGCCAGCAACATCTGGCACAGGTCAGAATCGGTTCCTCGCGGATCGAACAGTAGTCAGAATATTGAAAGAGCAGGATATGCGTGAGAAAATACGCCTTCACGCTGTCGTCTCGGGGCGTGTTCAGGGCGTGAATTTCCGAGCATATACTCAGAGAGAAGCGGTAGAACTCGGGCTGACGGGCTGGGTCCGTAATCTACCAGGCGGCCAGGTCGAAGCGCTGGCAGAGGGGCATCCTAACAACGTAAAAGCTTTTGAGCGTTTTCTGCACCAGGGCTCACCCTCTGCAGTTGTGGACGAAGTTGCGGTAGAATGGAGCGAGGCCACCGGCGAGTTTACCAGCTTCAGAGTGCGGTACTACTGACATCAATCGCGCTACCGACGGGAATGTAATTGGATGCAGGTTAACCCAGAGCGCCGAGCCTGGTATATTCTGCTGGGCTCTTTCCTAATATTCTTACTGCTGTGCGGATTGGTTTTATACGGGGCCCAGTGGTTTGTGTTTCGTTCCACTGTCCCCATGCGAGTGGATCTAGCAGTAGCACGAGGCACGGTGCAGGTGCTGCCCCCCAACACGGGCGATTCAATTGCCGTAGTCGATATACGCACGGAACTGGACCCCGGAACGGTGATCCAGACAGATTCTACTTCCCAGGCCACGCTAACTTTCGAGGATTCCACAACCGGGAATCAGCTCGCGGCCCTGGTTATCTATCGCGACTCACGGATAGAAATCGTACAGGCCCGCCAGCCACGCTTCCGCTTCAATGTGGCCCCCGCCCGTGTCCAGATCCAGGTACTGGGTGGGCGAGCCGAGTTAGAGGTGTTTGAGACATCGGAACAACAGCGAACCATGATGGTCGAGACCGATTATGCTACGGCCACGACCCAGTATCCTGGGCAGTACCAAATAGAGGCAAATGCTGCCTGGTCACGTGTCTCTGTGCCGGAGGGACAGATCCAGATCGTCAAGACGCAAGGAGGCGGCGCGATCACGCTGGTAGCAGGCCAGACAATCCAGATTAACCAGGACGCAACTTCGCCACTCGTCATGAGCCTGCAGGAATCGCTGGCAGACAATGGTGAGTTCGGCGGCTCATACCTAGATATGTGGCAGTTTTATAACGACACTGAGACAGACCCCCCCGGCACTACCTACCCTGACGTTGTAGACGGCCGGAATGTTGCCGTGTTAGACCGTTCTCAATCTAACTGGCCTGGTATACAGCTTGGCCATGGCGAAACTGGCCTGGAGCAATCGCTCAATGTCAGCATGGCAAACTACAATTTCCTGGAAATCCGGGCCAATTTCCTGGTTGCCGAACAGTCGCTCTCGACATGTGGTCAACGCGGCTCAGAGTGCCCTGTCATGCTTAGGCTGGAGTATGTCGATACACAAGGTGTGGAGCGTACCTACATCACCGGGTTCTATGCGTTTCACGATCCGGGAGTGGCCTGGCCTGTCGCCTGTGATACCTGCCGGACCGAACACGAGCGCATAAACCTCAACAGCTGGTATACCTACGAATCCGGGAATCTAATGGACCGACTTCCCGCCGAACAGCGCCCAGCCACGCTGACAAGCATTCGCGTTTATGCGTCAGGCCATGCCTACAAGGTATTTTTGACCAGCGTGGAACTCATCGTATCGAAATAGCGCATCTCGGAGCAGGGATGCTGGTTCCTGCACGAAATCGAGAGTATAATGCCGAAAGCCTGGCTGGATTAGGCAGCCCGCGGGAGGACTCCGGTGCCTTTCACCATCGACCTGCAGCAACTGAGCGGTGTCTTAATGGCGGTGGTCGCGATATTGGCGGCGACGTTTACCGCTCTGTGGATTTCGCTGATCATCTGGACGTTCCGCGACATGAAATCACGTACGCGCGATGTCTTCGCGCAGGTTATGGCTGCGCTGGTTGTGGCCGTGCTCAATATCCCGGGTCTGCTTGTCTACCTGATCCTGCGCCCTCCGGAGACCCTGGCCGAGCAGTATGAGCGTGCTCTTGAAGAGGAAGCCCTGCTGCAAGAAATCGAGGAGAAGAAGGTTTGCCCAGGCTGTGGCAATCCGATTCAAGACGACTGGCGTATTTGTCCGTTTTGCCACACGCGCCTCAAGAAGCTCTGCCACTCGTGTGGCGGCCTGCTCGAGTTACCATGGACACTTTGCCCTTATTGTGAGGCTGCGCAAGTAGAGGATTCGGGCCACCGTCGACGTGCTGGCACGCGCCAAGATGATGAGCCAGAGTACGATGAAGCATTGTAGGAGAGGGAATGAAAAGAAGCCGGGCGCGCCCGGCTTCTTTTTTACGTCAGCATTTTGAACGGACGAACTCCATTAAAAGGTGAGGTTAGTAAACGCCCCTAACCCTGCATACTTGGCTGCGTCGCCAAGGTCTTCTTCGATCCGCAGCAGCTGATTATATTTGGCGATGCGATCCGAACGTGCGGGTGCGCCTGTCTTGATCTGGCCAGCGTTGAGACCAACAACCAAATCTGCGATGGTTGCGTCCTCCGTCTCACCTGAACGGTGGGAGACGACCGCAGTCCACCCGTGACGTTGTGACAGGTCTACGGCCGCAATTGCCTCAGTGAGCGTACCGATCTGGTTTACCTTGGTCAGCAGAGAGTTGCATGCACCCAACTCAATCGCTTTCTTGACTCGCTCGACGTTTGTCACAAGCAGGTCGTCACCAACAATCTGCAGACGCTTGCCCAAGCGCTGCTGCATCAGCACCCAGGAGTCCCAGTCGTCTTCAGCAAGGCCATCCTCGATCGATATGATCGGATACTTGTTCACCCACTCTTCATAGAAGTCCACCATTTGCTCGCCCGTCAAGGTCCGCCCCTCGATTGCGAGGTGGTACTTGCCATCCTTGTAGATTTCACTTGCTGCCGGGTCTAATGCCAGGCGTACCTGTTCGCCGGGGATATAGCCAGCCTTCTGGATGGCCTCCAGGATTACCTCGATGGCGGCCTCATTTGAACCCAGGCTTGGCGCGAACCCCCCTTCATCACCCACATTTGTGCTGTGCCCCTGAGATTTAAGCACTGCTTTGAGTGAGTGGTAAATCTCCGCGCCCCAGCGCAGTGCCTCCGCAAAGCTGTCGGCCCCAACCGGCATCACCATGAACTCCTGCAGGTCGGTACTGTTCGCGGCGTGCTTCCCTCCATTCAGGATGTTCATCATGGGCACGGGGAGCACGTGTGCGTGAACACCTCCCAGGTAACGATACAGGGGCAGTCCTGCGCTCTCGGCCGATGCTTTGGCGATGGCCAAAGACGCACCCAGGATGGCGTTGGCACCCAACCGCGATTTGGTTGGAGTCCCGTCCAGTTCCTGGACCATGTATTCATCAATCAATACCTGCTCAGCCGCGTCCATCCCAACTAAGGCATCGCGCAGCACGCTATTGACGTTCTCGACCGCTTTGAGCGTACCCTTGCCGAGGTAGCGCTTCTTATCCCCGTCACGGAGTTCCAGCGCTTCATGAGCACCGGTGGATGCACCCGAGGGCACAATTGCGCGACCACTTGCACCATCTTCCAGAAATACCTCGACCTCTACAGTCGGGTTGCCGCGTGAGTCAAGTACTTCACGCCCGATTACTTCGACAATCATCGCCATGTGAAACTGTCCTTTCTGAGGGAATGCAACACTGCCTCCTGGCTCTGCGAAAAGACGGCTGCGCCCGATTCGCAGTATATGTTCTTTGCAGGCCGCACACATCATAGACCACGCAATGACCAGTCGCAAGGATGAATGTCACCGGCACAGGTGAGTGTGGTCAGGTAGCAGCCAGCCCGTACGTGGCAGGGTGATTACCGGCACGTTAGAATCGGTGCTACCGGCAAGACCAGCAACGTGATTGTAGGTTGAAAAGCGAACAGATACCAGATGCAGCAGAGCAGAGAACGTGTTGTTGTAGCCATGTCAGGAGGCGTGGACAGTTCAGTGGCTGCAGCCCTGCTTGTTGAGCGGGGTTATGATGTAGTTGGCCTGATGCTGCGGTTGTGGTCAGAGCCTGGCGATTTCCCGCAGGCCCGCAGAGACAATCGCTGCTGCACGCGCGACCAGATGCTGGATGCAGCGTTCATTGCGCGGCGCCTGAAAATCCCATTTGAGGTAATTGACGCTCAAGAAGTGTTCAAGAGTGTTGTGGTGGATGGTTTCATCGACGGGTATGCTCGCGGAATCACGCCTAACCCCTGCCTGGCGTGCAATCGCCATATCCGATTCACGTACCTTCTCGATGAGGCGCTCAAGCGCGGAGCGTCATACCTGGCAACCGGTCACTACGCCCAGATCACACGCGATCAGCGGGGACGCTTCGAATTACGCAAGGGGGCAGACCCTGGGAAAGATCAAAGCTACGTGCTCAGTGTTCTTAACCAGGCACAGCTCAGCCATGCGCTGTTCCCCGTCGGTGGTTACACAAAGCCCCAGGTCAGAGAGATCGCGACGCGGTTCGGGCTTCCCGTGGCAAGCAAGAGTGAAAGCATGGACCTTTGTTTTATTGCTGACGGGGATTACCGGCGGTTCCTGGGGACTATCAAGCCAGATACAGTTAAGCACGGCGAAATCATCTTGGGGGATGGCACGATAGTCGGGAGGCACGTTGGCCTGGCAAACTATACGATCGGCCAACGCAAGGGATTAGGGATCAGCTGGCACGAACCCCTCTACGTGATCGAGAAAGATGCGATCAGTAACACACTGGTAGTCGGCACGCGTTCGGAACTGGGTGCCACCCGGTTTCTGGCCGGTCCTATGAGCTGGGTCTCCGGCGACGTTCCCCCCACCCCATTCAGCGCGGAGGTTAAAATCCGCTACACAGCAGCGCCGGTACCAGCCACGGTGACCCCTCAGGATGATGGGAGCGCTCTCTTCCAAGTGGCCATCCCTCTGCCAGATGTGACCCCTGGCCAGGGAGCCGTGATATATGATGGGGATCGTGTTGTCGGCATGGGGCTGATCGAGCAGGGCCTCACCCCAAATCGATCAACTCGCACTCAGAAGACGCGCGACCTGCTCACCCCACAAGAGCATCACTAAAGCGGCTACCACGATGGATGGCCCATAGGGAAGTGGAGTATGGGCACGGTAGTTGTGCATGACCAGTCCGCGAACGAGCAAGTATGCTAGAGCGATGATCCCGCCGGCGAGGACCATCAGGACGAGCATTGGGATAACGCCAGGAAACCCAACAACCAACCCGCAGAAGGTGGCAAGCGTCACATCCCCAAAGCCAAACGCGACCTCATCCACACGCTTATCTTCAGGGCGCCCTGTGTTGATGAGCCACAGGTAGACATGTCCGAGAAGGTAAAATGCCATCACAACAATCTGACCAATTGCGAACCCGCCAAGTGCATTTAGGGGACGCTGGCGGCCGCTTAAGAAAACCTCGATTAAAGCAAAAACGAACGCCGGGATCATGACGCTGTCGAGCACCAACCTGTGCTCAAGATCGATCACACTGATTAACACGAAAAATACGCAATAGGCGAGAAGGATCGCCCAGGTGAACGAGAGGCCCTCGCGCGTAACCAGATACACTGACGCACCTATCACCAGGAGTATGGAAATCACTCCGCGTGGGGAAAGCAGCACCCTTGAAGCCGGACGCAGTGCATCAGGAGCTTTCACCTCATCAGCCGCAGCTGGTACATTTTCAGCACCCTCTCGGAGACGAGGCAGAATTTCAGCGAGGTAATTCACCAGGAGGCCCAGAAACACGCCGACCGGGACAGCCACAGCATACGAGAGCATAGGGACTCCTTCGATTCAGAGATGAGGTGGGACGGCTGAGGGCATTATATACTATGCCGGAACAGGTTGCTCAGTGCCTAAGCCCATGCTACACTGAACTGGTCTGTCGAGGCGACTCTTTAGGCTGGAACCTGCGAAATGACTTCACGTATCCCTCTTGCATTACTCTCTACTACTGCAGTCTTCATGGTCACAGCAATGTTGAGTGGCTGCGCGACGCAGTCAGGCAATGCAACTACGTTTGATGACCCGTGGGGCACAATCGCCATCCCCCGAAATGAAGCTATCAAAATCGGTGTAACGGGACCTGCGTCACCGCCCGGAATAGCTGAACAAGGCCAGGAACAACTGCGCGGCGCCCAGCTCGCTGTTCAAGAGACAGGCCATATACGCGGTTTCCAGGTCACGCTCGTGCCTGCGGACAGCGGCTGTAACAGCGATCAAGGAGCGGCAGCCGCGCGAGGCTTGATCGAAGAAACCGGCATTGTTGCGGTGATTGGTGACATTTGCAATACAGCCTGCGAAACAGCCGCCCCTATCTTTGAGCAGGCTCATTTAACCATGCTTTCGCCCTCATGCGGAGCTATTGACTTTACAGACCAGATACTCCATGCCGAATCGTTCATGAGGGTTGTACACAGCGATGAAATAGAAGGACGGGCCGCTGCCCGGTTCGCGTATGCGGAACTGGGTGCGCGGAGGGCTGGAGTGATTTCCGACGGCACTCTTAACACGGATGACCTTGCGGGGGGTTTTCAACGCCAGTTCGCCGAGCTGGGCGGAGAAGTGGTTTTCAACGAGGCAGTCGCTTCCAGGCGCGGGGCAATCGTCAGCCAGGTGGACCGCATACGAGCCGCGCAGGTTGACATTCTGTATCTGGCGGTCCCGCCAGACCCAGCATTGCCCCTGCTGGAGGTGCTGGAGGAAAGTGATATCAACTGGGTGCCAGTAGTGGGCAGCCGGCACTTCATGTCAGACTGGCTTCGAACTAATGCAGGAGCAGCACTCGAAGGGGTGTACGCGACCAGCACATCCACTGTGTCCCCGGAATACCAGGCTCTCGCGGCTCTGTATGAGAGTACATTTGGTGCACCACCCAGCAGCCCGACATTCGCCCTGGCCTATGATGCCACCACGATGATCCTGGAGGCGCTCAAAGGGGCGGGGGCAATCTCTACCTCCTCCGGACTGCTGGTAGGCCGCAAGGCACTCCACGACGCCCTGTTTGGGACCGCGCGGCTGCGGGGTACTACAGGCCAAATCACCTGTACCGATTGGGGCGATTGTGCCACGCCCAGGCTCGCAATCAACCAGTTACAGAATGGCGCCTGGGTGCCCGTCTATGTGCCCCAGATCACGCCATGAGTGCTAGCGCGGGTTTTTACCAAGACGACGTGCACGTGGGCCGACCATACGTTCCGTGCCCTCGAGAAGGCGGCGGTAATTCGGTAATAGCGCCAAGGCGACCAAAATGAGAGTCACTGCGGAATAGGCAGCGTACTCCCAGGGCGCACCCCCCACAGCAGCGCGAATCAGAAATCCGATGAGCAGGACGGCACAGGTAACCGTCGACGTTACTGAGGCATATCCGGTAACCACGAGCAGCGCCGGAACAAGCGGCACGAGCCACAACCCGACTAGAGGCCAGATGGCTACAGCGGCGCCTACATTTGTTCCAGTCCCGGCTCCACCGCGAAACCCGATAAAAACGGACCAGTTGTGCCCTGCCACAGCCGCAATTCCGCATAAAGCGAGTAAGAACGGCCGATCACCGAACAGCCACAGGGGCAGGCTTACTGCAATAAACCCTTTAAGAAGGTCGCCAACACCTGTCAGGATGCCCGCCAGCACACCGCCAGCGCGAAAGGCATTTGTGCCGCCTGTGCGACCACTACCGACTGTTCGCACGTCTACCCCGCTTACTGCCCGCACAACCAGTAAGCCCATCGGGATGCTCCCAACCAGGTAAGCAACAAGTATTAATCCTGCATACTTAACATACTCGAGCATCAAGGTAACTGTTTACTCCTTTCCCAAGGAATCATTCAGCTCGCCAGGGGAGCTGGTAGGAAGTCCAATACGTTTTGACGGCTAGTAAAACCCCCATTTCAATGCCAGGTTGCGTAAAGCAGCCCGGTGAGGGTATTACAACATGGATTGAATCAACAATGGTCGCTCTTCCACTGTGTCCCCGAAAACCTCGAAGGCCCGAAGACTCGCAGGCCTGACAGACCACCCCAGCAAGAGCAGCAGATGCGTTATCCCCGGATATGCCTGTGCGGCTGACCGATCACTGACCGAAAGCTGATCCCCCTGCCCCGGCGGATGTGTATGATAGATTGCGACCAACTCCAAGCCCTGCCGCTCGATCTCAAGCAACGCCTTCAACTGAGCTGCCGGATCCATGTAGAATGTTTGGTAGCGATCTGCAGCGACATTGGGAATAGGGTAAAAGATGGAACCAACCTGCCCCGGGCCAGCGATAAACCCACAGGTTTCCTGGGGCGCTCCCGTCATCCCATAGTTGATTATCTGATGATATACTTGAGGAGTAAGTGCCAGCACTGCGGAACTCCACCGAGCCCATTCCACGAAACCGCCAACACCTCGCTGATATGCTATAATACCCCATATTGTAGGCAGAGACGTATTTGCATGTGAGGCCAGTTTGCTAACCAAAGGACGCGAGGACTATCTTAAAACAATCTATTCTCTGCAGCGCCAAGGCGCACCTGTGCGCACGAACGATATTGCGCGTGTCCTGGGCGTTGAGCCCGCCTCGGTCACGGGGATAATCAAGCGGCTGGCCGAACTGGGCCTGGTGGATTACCAGCCTTACAAAGGGGTCACCCTAACGGACGACGGCCTGAAAGCAGCACTGGAAGTCATCCGCAACCACCGGCTGATTGAGTTGTACTTAGTCGAAGCGCTGGGGTACGCATGGGATGAGGTTCACGACGAGGCCGAACGGTTAGAACATGTCGTGTCGGATAGGTTCATCGCCCGCATTGAGGCGCTGCTGGGATACCCGGCGAGCGACCCTCATGGTGCGCCGATACCCTCCAAGGAAGGTAAAGTCAGCCGCCAGAGCGATGAGACTCTGGCAACGCTCGCCCCAGGCACAAACGGCCATGTGTCACGCGTGGTTGATGAGGACCCCGGATTGCTGCGGTATCTGGATGGTTTGAACATTCGGCCTGGAGAGGAGATCACCGTACTTGAAGTCGGCCAGTACGGTGGACCGATCCGAGTGCGTGTGCAAGGTGCAGAGCATGACGTTGGCCGTGATGCTGCGACTCAAGTCTTTGTGATTGTAGGATAACCAGAGTAAAGCAGGGGTGGCGTTGCCACCCCTGCACCGTCATGTCCCCTTATTTCAAAATACCCCCGTCGGTCATCTTTCGTGCATCCAGCAGTTTGTCAGCCTCTTCAGGGCTCAGGTAGCCCTTCTCGACAACAACCTCGCGTATGGTCCGCCCGGTCGCCATAGCCTCTTTGGCAACCTCAGCCCCTTTCAAATAGCCAATCACGGGGTTCAGAGCTGTGACCAGGATCGCATTACGAGCAAGCCAGCCTTCAGCTTTTTCCTTGTTTGCCACCAGACCATCAATACCACGCTGTTTCAGCATGCGTAGTGAACCTATCGCGACATCCATCATCTGGAACAGGTTGTAGCCCAGTATCGGCATCATGACATTGAGCTCAAGCTGGCCAGCCTGCCCGCACAGCATGACTGTCAGGTCGTTGCCCATGATGTGGTACATCGTTTGATTTACCATTTCGGCGATCACGGGATTCACCTTACCAGGCATAATGCTGGAGCCTGGCTGCACAGTAGGCATGGTAATTTCAGCAAGCCCTGTAGAAGGACCAGAGGCCAGCAGCCGAAGGTCGTTGCTTATTCGTGTGATGTCCTGCGCGAGTGTTCGGATGGCCGCGGAGAAATGCACAACATCAGCCATGGACTGCATGGACTCAAAGAGGTTGTCCGAGGTTTCAAGCTCCAGCCCCGTTAACTTCTCAAGCTTGGCAACCATACGCGCGTGGTACTCCGGATGGGCATTCAAGCCGGTGCCTGTTGCGGTGCCTCCGATCCCCAACCGCCGGAGTCCGCGTGCAGCGTCGACGATCTTCTCGGTATCCCGCTGAACAGCCCGGGCGTAAGCACCGAACTCCTGCCCCAGCCTGACAGGGACAGCGTCCTGGAGGTGGGTGCGCCCGGATTTCACGATGCCATCCCAGTCGCGTGCCTTTTGCGCCAGAGCACCGGCGAGGTCATCGAGCACATCTGTCAGCTCATTGAGACGCCACAAGGCACCAAGTCGGATGGCAGTCGGTATCGTATCATTGGTCGACTGCGCCATGTTCACATGATCATTGGGATGCACCGGTTTGGATGGGTCATCCAGGGCAAACCCGAGGATCTGGTTGGCGCGGTTGGCGATCACCTCGTTGGTGTTCATGTTATGCGAGGTACCTGCACCCGCCTGGAATGGGTCAACAACAAAGTGAGAATCCCACTTCCCGGCGATCACCTCGTCAGCGGCTTGCATCGTTGCGCGGGCTATCTGTTCCCCACTGATGACCTTGCCCGCCGACTCTTTATCCTCAAAGAGGCCTAATTCGAAGTTCACTTCTGCGGCCGCGCGTTTGATCATGGCCATAGACCAGATAAACGCGCGGTATTGTTTTAGGCCTGAGATCGGGAAGTTCTCAACAGCACGCTGCGTTTGTGCAGCATATAACGCATCCGCAGGGACTTTCAACTCGCCCAGGGAGTCCTTCTCAATCCTGAACTCGCTCATTTGCTGATCTTCCTCCGTGGCCACGAGGGTCAATAAGCGAAAAGGGAGCAGCAAAAACACGCTGCTCCCTCCATGCCAAGCCGAATATACACTCTCCGCAACTAGCCGAGCGCGTCGTAGCCGGGCCCTTCCTCAAAGAAGGCGTAGTTCCTCTTGATGTCAGGCGTCAGGTCAACAACTTCGCCACCGGCTGCAGCAACTTCCTGTTTGGTGTCGAACGGAATCCGCTTCTGCCCGGCCTTCATCTCATATGCACTTGGCACTTCGTCTTCGATGAAGATCGCTTCGTAAGGGCACTCAGGAACACAGGCGCCGCAGTCAATGCAGGTGTCTGGGTCGATGAAGTACCACGGCCACTCGCCCTGTGGCTCGCCTGGCACGATACATTCTACCGGGCATACCTCAACGCAAGCGCCATCACGCAGGCACAAGCTAGTGATGATATGGGTCATTTGGGATACTCCTGAATTGTGTCCGAGAGTTTGTTGAGAGTTATACCTTATTTGCGTGCTTCATCAAAACGAGAAGCAACTGCATCCCAGTTTACCACATTCCACCATGCTGCGATATAGTCAGCGCGACGGTTCTGGTATTTAAGATAGTATGCGTGCTCCCACACGTCCAGGCCCAGAATAGGAGTCATTCCATCCGATATGGGGTTGTCCTGATTCGCCGTGGATGTGACAACAAGCTTCCCGCCTTTATCCACACATAACCAAGCCCAACCACTGCCAAACCGGGTGGCGGCCGCCGTGCTGAACTTCTGCTTGAACTCATCGAACGAGCCAAAGGCGGCTTTAAGTGCATCTCCGAGCTTTCCGCCCGGCTCACCACCGCCGCTTGGCTTCATAGAAGGCCAGAACAGTGAGTGGTTATAGTGTCCTCCCCCGTTGTTCCGGACTGCGCCGCGGATATCTTCAGGGACCTTATCAAGGTCAGCCAGTAACTCAACAACACTCATACCAGCCAATTCAGGATGCTTTTCAAGTGCGGCGTTGAGGTTGTTCACATATCCCTGATGGTGTTTGTCGTGATGCACGCGCATTGTTGCCTCATCGATATGCGGCTCTAATGCGTCATACCCATATGGAAGGGGTGGGCATTCGTGGGCCATACAATATGCCTCCTCGGGGCTTTCGAACTCAGATTCATACCAGCTTTGGTGAGGGGACCGAACAACTGCTGCCGGGCAAGGACCGCAGTCTAGCCAAAGCCTGGGGTGATAAATGCGTTATACTGCACCACCGTCTTGATTCTAACGACCGCGCAGTAGGGCGTCAACCGAATTCAGCACGAGTTCGCCTTAAACTCTTCCCAGGGTAGAATACAGAGTACGCTATACACAGCCCAACCTGTAACCTATGGAGCAGCGCTTGAGCCAATCTTTCCGCATTGGTCTGGTCATGTTTGTGGGCATCCTTGCCATGTCGTCTGCATCGATCTTCATCCGAATGGCTCAGGCTGACCGTGTTCCATCGATTGTGATCGCTGCCTACCGGATGACCGTAGCCACGCTGATACTCAGCCCCGCGGCAATCAGGCAGCAAAGCTGGCGAACATATGCTAAACTTGAATTGCGGTCGGTCGGACTTACTGTGTTAAGTGGTGTGCTGCTGGGATTGCACTTCGCCACTTGGATTACATCCCTGGAACACACTTCAGTAGTGAGCTCCGTGGTTCTCGTTACCACGACTCCTTTGTGGATCGCTCTGGCAAGCCCCCTAGTATTAGGGGAAAGAACACCCGCTCGTGCCTGGCTAGGTATCGCTGTTGCAGTGGCTGGAGGAATCATCATCGGCTTATCCGGTCAGGCTAACAGCACCGCCAACTCTGTTTGGGGAAACGGCCTTGCCCTCACAGGCGCGGTGATGGCAGCGGGATACTTGTTGATTGGCCGCGACGCGCGGGATAAGCTCGACCTTATCAGCTACCTCTGGGTTGTATATGGGGTTGCTGCTGTGCTGTTGATTGGGTGGTCGATACTCGGCCGGATGCCGTTCATTGGATATTCTTCTAGTGCGTATATCTGGTTAGTTTTGTTAGGTATTGTGCCACAGTTGATTGGGCACTCGGTGGCCAATTACGTAGTAAGGTACCGGTCAGCTTCGTTCGTTGCAGTCAGCACTCTTGGAGAGCCAATAGGGTCGGCCGCGTTGGCAGCGATTTTTCTGAGTGAACTACCATCGAGTATTCAATTACTTGGAAGTGCTCTGGTTCTCGCCGGCATCTTGATCGTATCCAGGGTCGAACAAGGTCAACAGGGACCTTCACCGCACACGCAGGTGGAGACTTAGCGAAAGAGTACTATATGCTGAAAATCACGTGCTTTAACTGCAAACAGAGCTGGACTCTTAACCAGGAGGCAGTGTCTGCCATTCTGGCCGGGTTAGAACCAGGTCAAAGTCATTATCCGTTAGAGTGCCCACGCTGCCGAAAGGTAAACAAGGTGTCTGTGAAGCAGATGAAACGCAGTATGCCACGGGACACCTCTGGTGGCGCCTCTTAAAAACCGCACTAGCGATACACGAAAGCTGCCCATGGCCACTAATCCCGATGCGATCTATGTCGTACCGACCTTAGGGTGGAAACGTGAAGGCAGAAATACCTACCAGCGCAGCCGGATAGAGCTTGTTCGGCGGCTTGATACCCTGCTGGAACAGCTTGAGCGTGACAGGCATCTCCGCTGCACCGCGGATGGTCATGTGATCCCTGTTGAGGATTATCTAGCTGTTCGCCCAGAGCAAACTGAGCGCCTCCAGAGGCTTGCCGAGGAGGGTCGCCTGGTAATTGGCCCCTGGTATACACAGCCAGATCCGTTCCTCGTAACCCAAGAAGGGCTGGTGCGCAATCTCCTGGCTGGACGTGCGTTTACGGCCGCACTTGGCGCACAGACTTCAGAGGCCTATATGGGTTTCACGTCCGGTCTGGGCGATCAACTTCCGCAGATACTGGCTGGTTTCGGAATTGGCTGTGTGATAACACCCGCGGGAGCTGGGGATCGCGAATCTGGTCTGTGGTGGAAAGGCTTAGATGGTACAAGAATACTGCTTATACATGCCCGCCCCGAGGCGCTTGTGAAGTATCTGCCCTCTGGCGTGAAGGATCAGCAAGCGCACTTGAGCAGTGTTCGTGAAGCACTTGAATCCAGGTCAAGGAGTGGCGAGTTACTCCTCGTTCTTGACGGAGACCCAGCCCTGCAGGCGAATTCCGTGCTGGAGAATCTTGTTCCCAAGCGGCGCCGCACCAAGCGAGTTGAACCCCAGGTCAGCGGATTCGCAGACCTGGCTAAATTCTTCCACGACACAGACTCTCTTAAGTCTTTATCCGGCGAACTGATGAGTCCCGCATTGTCTCCGCTCAGGCCTGGCAGCCGCAGCGCGCGGATGCCCCTGAAGCTCCGGCAGTTTGCAGTAGAGACACTGCTGACTGGCTGGGTAGAGCCGTTTGGAACCTGGTCGATCCTGACTAATGCCGCAAACAATCACCAAGTTATGGCCAGCGGGTACCAGGCTCTTACCAGAGAAGCCTGGCGCCTCGTCTTGCAGAACCATGGTCAAACGTCGGTAGGCGGACTGGCATCCGATTCTGTGGCCCGTGAGGTCAGGACGCGTTACGAGCAGGCGGAGCAGATCGCACAGCAGCTCACGGATGACAGCCTGGCCCAAATTGCCTCACAGATACCTTGCGAAAAGAAGGCCGTTTCAGTCGCGGTGTTTAACGGTACCGGGATAGAGCAGAGTGCTGTCACCGAAATTACCCTGCATGACATGGGCCTGCCAACGAATCCTGCTATCAGCGACGAACAGGGTGAAGTACATCCGTGCGAGAGCATTCGAGACCGCGCAGGAACAACGACACTGCGTTTTGCCGCACGCGATATCCCAGCGTTCGGGTATCGCACGTTCAGTGTCGTTGAGGGTGAAGGCTGGGAACATCAGCCTCACGAAGACCCATATACCATTGAAAACGAATGGGTCAGTATTTCAATTGACCGGGAACTCGGCTCGCTTGACCTTTACGACAAGCGAACTGCCCGGTCTTTCCATGATCTCAACCATTATGTCGACGGTGGTGATGCTGGTGATTTAGGCTGGTATACAGCCCCTGAACGGGACACTGTGATCGACGTACCAACGAATGCGCCGCTGCACGTCGAACGCATTGTCACACCCGTCGAGCAGATACTGCATTTTCTCCAGATTTACCGTTTGCCTGATCGTCTGACTCCGGATCGCAAAGCCAGGCTGCAGCTCACAGCTCAGTTTGTCCCTATCTCGGTCGTGACCACAGTGCGTATTGCCCGTGGGATTCCGCGTGTTGATGTATCCTGCCTGATCTCCAATGCTGCCCAGGACCACCGGCTCAGTGTATTGTTCCCAACCGGGATTGAAGCGAACAGAGCGTGGTTCGACAGCCACTATGGTGTTACTAAACGGGAGCTGGCACTCCCCTCAGGGCGTAAAGTACAGCAGTGGGCGGAGCCTCCTACTCCGGAGCGTCCTCAACGGGCTTTTGTCACCGTGATGGGGGATGAAACCGGCCTTACCATCGCCAATCGAGGGCTCCCCGAGGTTGCGGTGCATCAGACCTCACAGGGTGCGGTTATCGCACTGACACTGCTGCGCTCAGTTGGGTGGCTTGATGCTCGGTCTCAGGATGAGACACCATTGGCAGTTCCAGAAGCCCAATGCTTAGGCGAACTCGATGTCGAATACTCCATCATCCCACATACGGATGATTTACTCTCGGCATGGCGGATGGCATGGGCGTTTCAGAATGCACCGCGAACGCTGCGGCTAACACCCGGAGCAGGAGGCCTGCCGCGAGCAGACAGCCTGGCTACCAGCGACCACCCGGCGTTTATACTGACGTCGGTCAGAATGGGCGGGTCCGGTGAAGCAGTGATTGTGCGCGGATTTAATGTTACTGACGATGAGATCGAAACACGCCTACAACTGGGATTCCGAGTTAAGGATGCCGAATTTGCACTTCTGGACGAAACGCCGACAGATAGCAGGCCAGAGCGTCTATCAGCCCAGGAGCTTGCATTTGCCGTCGGGCCGCACCAGATCGTGACGCTTCGAATTACACCCGATTAGTGTTGGAGGTGTCTTTAGTAACCCCCTACCCCGAGGTATGTACTGATCCCTGGCCAGATTTGCATGGAGTCCAGCGGCGCCAATTCTTCATCTTCAGGCACATATGGGCGGAAATACTGGTCTCGAAGGCGATCAATGGTTCCGTCCAACGCCATATCCTGCAGCGTGTAATTCACAAGAGCTAAGAGGTCGGCATCAGTAGACGGCACAGCCATTACACGATTACGCGGCCGGTAGCGCTGACCAATCAATTCAAGATTCTCATCTGCCTGCCCCATCAGGTAGAGTGCATATTCATCTCCAACTACTGCCCATACAGTGAATAGGCTGAGCTGCCTATACGCTTCTTCAAATGTCTCTGCGGTCTTGATCGAAGGGAATACATTGTTATCACGGATTAACGACTCGCTAATGTCGAGAGGCGGAGCTGCCATAGACGGTTTGAACTCCAAATCCCCAATGCCGAACAAAGCGACTTCATTCTGGTGGATCACCCGCAAACCAATCTGGTAATATGGCTCACTAAAGGCCACATCTCCCAGATAGGTGAGCTCACGGGTCAGGCCGACTGCAACATCTGCCTGCCCACTTACGAGCATCTCATACGCTTTCTGCCCCGTAGAATCTGGCAATTCTGTGACGGGAGAACCCCACCTGCGGGCCATCTCATTGATTACCGCACGATTGTACCCGTCGATGATTGGCTGGCTGTCAAACAAAGCGGGTTCCTGAGAGAGATCAAGCCCTGCAATACGCAACGGTTCACCCCGCCGGATGCGAGCAAGAGCAGACTCGCGCCCGGTGATATCAGCGGGTAGTGTCTCAAACGTATACTTCACCTGCCCCGGGTAGATGGGGAAGATATCAGCAGGGTAGCCGTACAGATTGTATTGGAATGCATCGCTTAGTTTGCCCTCTGCGGCGACCTGTTGAAGGCCAAGGTTCAATGCATCTCGTAGGGGCGTATCCCCGCGACGGAAGGCGAACGCGTAATACTCAGTGCTGAGTGGTTCAGCAAGGAGCTCCAGATCGCGGTGAGCTGAGGCCAGCAGCATGAGTGTTTCGCGCCGGGCGACCAGTGCATCAATGATGGGCGGGATACTTGCATCCCCATCACCAGCCAGGGCAAGTTCCGCTTCATCAAGGCTGGTATACGGCCGTGCATCAAGCCCAATTCCAAGGACCGCAGCCTGCTCGCTGAGCAGAGCATTGGCCTCGTCAGAGATAAATCCTACCGGCCTGGCCGCGAGGTCTTCCAATCCATCTATCGCACTATCTGCCCGTACCAGCAGGCCATAACCGGATCGGAATATGGGATCACTGAACTCCAAATAGGCCCCCAAATCTCGGCGATGTGGTATTGATCCCGCAAGAAGGTCTACCTCACCGCTTTCAAGCATTGGGATGCGAGTCTGCCGAGTTACCTGCACAAAGGTCACGTCGATATTCCAGAGCTCGGCTATACGCCGCAGAATATCAATCTCGTAACCTTGCAGGTCACCATTATCTGCCAAGGAAGTGAATGGCGGGTCGTTGTAAAGGACACCGGCTCTCAGCTCTCCTCGCTCACGGATTGCCTGCAGGGCTGATTGTGTGACCTGCTGAGGGTAAGTTGGAGTTTCCTCGGCGGGAAGAGGGAGCGGTGTTCTAGTCGCCTGCGCTAGCGCCGGTGCTTCTGCAGTCACAGGGACACTTTCTTGATCTTGTGTGCAGCCAGCCAGCGCTGAAATCAACAAAATACCCAGCGCCACAATATAACGGGTGCTCTGAGCAGGTCGAGCCATAGGCCCTCCGGTTAGTCTCTGTACAGACCGCGTTCTTCGATATAGCGGACAACTGCAGGGGGAACGAAGTAGCGGATACTACGTTTTTCCCACACACGAGAGCGAATATCGCTTGCAGCAATTTCGACACAGGGGGCATCGATCAGTGTAATGCGCCCTGCCAACCCGGGCAATGAGCTTATCACTTGATCCAGGTCGACCTCCACACCAGACCGTTTCAGCACTGCAAAGTGCGTGAGTGTGACCAGTTCATCCGGCCGATGCCATGTCGGCAGATCGCGCAGGGAGTCCGACCCGACCAAAAAATAAAAAGTGCCGCCAGGGTATTGGTTGTGAAGGATGGAGAGCATATCGACTGTATAGTGAGGCCCGGGGCGCTCCACATCCACGAGTGACAGGCTAAAACTCGGGTTGTCTTCGATTGCTAAGCGGACCATCGCGAGTCGATGCTCTATATCAGTCCCTACTTCGTTCCGTTTATGGGGAGGGTCAGCCGCAGGCACCCAGAGCAACCGATCAAGAGAAAGCTGGTCACGGGCCTGCTCCGCAAGCATCAAGTGCGCGTAATGAGGTGGGTCAAATGTGCCACCTAGCACTCCGATGCGCATGTGCTATTCACCCCATTCCAGCTCATGATCGCCGATATATACGGTGTCACCCGGCTGGACTCCCGCGCTGCGCAACGCATCCAGAACGCCCAGCGCCTCCAGAATGCGCTGGAAGCGCAAAACTGCTTCGTGGTACTCCCAATACGTCATCTTGGCAGCACGCTCTATACGAGGCCCTACAACGCGGTAGGCGGCGCCTTCTTTGACGATTTCAAAGGTTTCCTCTTCTTCAAATTGGAATACCGGGACTTCTTCAGGTGCCACTGGCTTCGGTAGATCATCTAACCTTTGAAGGGCCGTGTTCATCAGCTCGCGGGTGCCCTGCTGGGTCGCTGCGGAAATGCCCGCCAGGGAAATGCCCCGGTCTGTCATAAACTGTTGGACTGTGTTCCAGTGCTCCTGTGCTTGTGGCAGATCCATTTTGTTGAGGACCACTATCTGTGGTTTTTGAGCCAATTCTTCGTCATAAAGAGCGAGCTCGCTCTTAATCTGCAGGTAATCGCCAATGGGGTCGGCCCCAGCACCATCCAATAAATGGATCAGCAACCGGGTTCGCTGTATATGGCGCAGGAAGCTGTGCCCCAAGCCCACTCCCATGTGGGCGCCTTCAACAAGGCCGGGGATGTCTGCCAGGACCATATCACGGTCGCCGATCAGGACGACACCCAGGTTCGGGGTAAGAGTTGTGAAGGGATAATCAGCGATCTTGGGTCTTGCAGAACTCACGACAGACAGCAGGGTTGATTTGCCTGCGTTCGGTACTCCAACAATGCCAACATCTGCGATGAGTTTAAGCTCGAGTTTCAACCTGCGTTCCTCGCCCGGCTCTCCTTTTTCAGCCACGCGGGGCGCCTGGTTGGTCGACGATTTGAAACGTGCATTTCCACGGCCGCCACGCCCTCCGTGTGCGATAACCGCGCGCTGTCCGGCTTCTACCAGATCGGCGAGCAGCCCGCCGGTGTCTGCGTCTCGCACAACAGTGCCTGGCGGTACCTCAATCACTGCATCAGACCCGCTTGCACCGGTCTTGTTAGAACTCCCACCATTCCCGCCACGCCCTGCCTTGAAATGCGCCTTGTGCTGAAAGGTTGCGAGCGTGTTCAGGCGAGGGTTGACAACAACGACAACGTCCCCGCCGCGCCCACCATCACCGCCTGCGGGGCCGCCAAAGGGGACGTACTTCTCACGGCGGAAGGTGATCATCCCATTTCCGCCATCCCCGGCTTTTACATGGATCCTGACTTCATCTAAGAACATCGTTCGAGTAGGATACCGCGTCGACCTATAAAGATCAACGAGCGCCGCCGTTGTGAACACTCGGCGGCGCTATTAGGCAGCATCACGCTTAGTTTAGTGATCCCGGTTTACCACGAGGCCAATTACTTCGCGCAGCTCTTCGACGCTCGGGTTCGGGGGCAGTTTATCAAGCGCCAGATTAGCCTGAACTGCGATTGCGGAGACCATCTGGCGGCCTTCATCAACAGCGCCATTTTCAATGAGCCGCTGTTTAACTTCGAGGAAAGGGTCGTCCGGGGCGTCGTCCTGAGCGACGGCAGCTGCATTCCGCCCATTCGAAGCAGCACCCACGGCTACACCAACTCCTTTTCCTTGAGCTAAGTCTATGCCTGCTGTCTTACCCATCAGGCGTGGATCGCCAGTAAGATCGAGGATGTCATCCACTATCTGAAAAGCCAATCCGATATAAAACCCATACTCACCAGCGGCATCCAAATATACCTTGGGCGCGGCTGTAAGTTGGGCGCCAAGAAGCACGGCTGCTCTGAACAACGATGCTGTCTTTTTCGCGACAATTCTCTGGTATGTATCCCGGTTCAACGCATTATTCTTGGCTGCATAAGCCTGCAGTGTTTCGCCTTCAACCAACGCAACTGTTGCTTCAGCGAGCGTTATATTCAAGTCTTTGTACGGAGCCATCAATTCGTAAACCTTGGAGAAGAGAAAATCTCCGGTGAGAAGCGCAAAAGTGCGCCCCCACAGCTCATTGATGGTAACGCGGCCCCGACGCATAACTCCGTGGTCGTTGATGTCGTCATGAACCAAAGTTGCCGTATGGACGAGCTCTAATGCAGCTGCGACCGGGACGGCATACTCGAGGTTGTCCCCACCGAGCGCTTCATACATCAGGAACATCATGCGCGGGCGGATTCGCTTGCCCCCTGCCCCAATGATATGGCGGCTGGCTTCTTGCAAGACCATAACGTCGCTGGCCACAATATCATACATCAGCTGGTCTGTAGCGCGTAACGCCTCAGAGATATTCATGGGACAGGGCCTCCATACAAGTGCCATCCCAAAGCACTTTGTTACTTTTAGAACTTTCTAAACAGATTATATAGTTGTTGACTATTCCAGTCAATAAATGTCCTATTACGCAGATTTGCCACGATCCTCTGACGATCCGTTATGGATCGTGACGAGTTCTTCAGGCGATGGAGGGCTGCGCCGCGCCAGCAGGAATTCTAACCCCAGCTGGGCAAACCGGAAGAAAGAACGCATATCCGCGATACGCTGTAGATAGTAGTCCGCGAGAGCACGCTCTTCTTGTGACATATCCGAGAGTGCCTCGCGGATTGTCTTCTCGTCCTCGCCGAGCACTGTGAGTGCGACACCGACTTCCCGGCGTTCTCTGGTTTCTAGTACCGAGCGGATGATCTTCCAGAAATCTGTCTCCGCCTCATAGTACTTCCTCCGGTCGCCTTTGACCCATACTTCCCGTACCATACCCCAGCGTTCCAGGGCACGCATATTCATACTGACACTGGCTTTGGATTTCGCAACCATCTCTTCGAGTTCATCGAGTGAGAGCGGGCCCGGGTGCATCAGCAGTGCACCATACAGATGCCCCATCACCGGACTGAACCCGAAGAAATCGGTCAGCTCGCCCAAGCCTTGCATAATATCATCGCGTGCGGATTCCAGGGCCTGATTCATCTAGATTATTCCGTCGTTTCAGAATTGATTGAAATCTTCGATGATGATAACGATCTGGCGTACGCGCGTCAACTTAACACGCCCTGCTAGTGCGGTCGTCCGGTAAACAAGGTGTCAAACAGGGTAATCCCAAGAAAGATGATGAAGATTGTACATGAAATAGGGACCTGCCAATATGTGAACCACTCAGGAGACCAGAAGAACACCACAGCGAGGTTTACCAGCACTAACAGGGCAACTGCTATTCCAATACGTCGTATCAACCTGCGCCAGGTGTTATTCATCTTCTTGTACTCTCGCTATTCATACCGCAGTGCATCAATTGGATTCAGCCCTGCAGCACGATAAGCAGGATAGATGCCAAAGAAGATGCCAATAGCGGCAGAGACACCCGTCGCCAGCGCGACAATGTCCATTGAAACCACAGTGGTGAGCTGCTCAACCGCACGCTCTGCGATGTTCGCCCCTAATGCGCCAAGCAGAATCCCGACGATCCCTCCGGCCAGGGCCAGCAAGGTAGATTCAATCAAGAACTGTACCAGAATATCCCGTCGTTTGGCCCCCACAGCTTTGCGCAGCCCGATCTCACGAGTGCGCTCTGTGACCGATACGAGCATGATGTTCATGATCCCAATGCCACCAACAAGCAGCGAAATCGCGGCGATAATCCCGAGGAACACCGTCACCGCCCCGGTGATTTGCCCGGCTGCAGACAGTATCTCCTTTTGCGTGATTACCTGGAAGTCGTCCTGCTCACGGAACTGGATGTCATGCTCCTCGCGGAGTATTTGTGTGAGCTGCAGAGCGGCCGCATCCATGCGTTCCTCAGATATCGCTTGAGCAAAGACTCCTGAAACGCGGTAGCGTCCATCCGATCCACGCGTCTCGAACAGTCTACGCTGCGCTGTTGAGAGAGGAATAAAGACCACGTCGTTCTCATCATTGAATCCGCTCCCGCCCTTCTCCTCCATAATTCCCACCACGCGAAAGGGCACGGTGTTAATCCGGACTGTCTCACCAATCGGGTTGACGTCCGCAGGGAACAAATCTTCGACCACCGTCGTGCCTAACACAACTACCCGTGATTCACCTATGATATCCTGTTCTGTAATGAAGCTCCCTACACTCACATTGAAGTTGCGGACAATTGAGTACTCCGGTGTGACACCGCTGATATCCGTCTCTGCCTCGTCCCGACCGTAGGTCACCACGCCACCCCTGAACAGTGCAGGGGCGACTAACTCGACATCCGGCGCTCTGAATGGGTCGCGCATGGCAGTGATATCAGTATCGATAATCCCGAGGCTCCCGCGTGTACTGGGAGGTCCGCCTCCCGGCTGCGTACCGGGAGCTACAGGAAAAACAAAGATGAGGTTGGAGCCCAGCGCATTGAACTCCTGCTGCACTATCGCTTCCAGACCCCGCCCGATCGAGATGAGCACTATCACCGCCGCAATGCCAATAATGATCCCCAGCATGGTCAGAGCGCTGCGGAGTTTATTGGCAAGCAAGCCGGAAAAGGCGACGCGGAAACTCTCGATGAGGTTCATCAGTCTCCCTTATGGATAACGCCCAGTTCTTCAAGCATCTGATCGGAGGGACGATCCACCTCCCCGGCGAGATACGGATTTTCGACCGGACGATCAGCTACAACCAACCCGTCACGCAGTACCACAATACGCCTCGTATGTTGGGCGATAAACGGATCGTGGGTCACGAAGATGATGGTGTTTCCAGCCTGGTTAAGCTGCTGGAATATGCGCAGCACATCGATGCCGGATCGACTGTCAAGGTTGCCAGTCGGCTCATCTGCCAGGATGATCGAGGGGTTATTCACGAGAGCCCGCGCGATCGCAACGCGCTGCTGCTGACCACCGGATAACTCAGCCGGGGTATGGTTGAGCCGATCACCAAGCCCTACAGACTGCAGAGCCTCAACGGCGCGCTGACGCCTGCTCTGAAACCCGCCTGCGTAGACCAGAGGCAATTCAACCTGGCGCACTGCCGTTGTACGCGGCAGCAGGTTGAAGCTTTGAAAGACGAACCCGATTTTGCGGTTGCGGATTTCTGCGAGTTCCCTGTCCTTGAGTTTGCTCACATCAATACCATCGAGGTAATACTCTCCACTGGAAGGCTGATCCAGCGCTCCAAGCATGTTCATCATGGTAGATTTTCCAGACCCAGAGGGCCCCATGATGGCCAGGAATTCCCCCTGGACCACATCCAAGGACACACCGCGAAGCGCGTGTACCTTGAATTCTCCCATCTCATACACCTTTGCGAGATCGCGGACGCGGATCACAGGTTGGGATGAGTTCGACCCGGTACTGTCCACAGAGCTTACCATCGGGTGAGCCATAGATACCTACCGTATTCACTCACATCAATCGCCACGAGCGCCTCCGAATACATCCAACCCTTCACGCTCCAGGCTGGTTACCACGACATCGCCCTCGTGAAGGCCACTGAGCACCTCGCTGTTGACCTGGCCGCGCGTGCCGATCAGTACTTCGATCTCTTCGATAGCACCATCATCTCGCTGCACATTGACATATGCTTTGCCGGTTTCACGGTCGAAGCGGATCGCCCAATTGGGGACGAGCAGAACATCCGTCAGCTCAGATACTACAACATCGACGGTGGCGGTCATCCCATCGCGGATAGCCACATCGGTTGGATCAACGCGCAACCGCACCTCATAGCTTGTGATGCTGTTGAACACGACCGCATCGGGTGCGATGCGTTCAACGTGCGCCGTGACTTCCGCACCCGGAAACGCATCAAGGTCGATGAAGGCAAGCTGACCAACTTCAATCCGGGCAATATCGAGTTCGTCCGCCAACACGTCGACTGTATATGACGAGTCGTCGATCAGGCGCAAGGCTGGAAGCCCCGCTGCAACTTGCTCCCCGATATCGAAGTTAATCGACACAACAATCCCACTAAAGGGTGCAGTAATGCGGGTATCTTCGAGCGCGGCACGCGCATTATCAACAGCCACCTGTGCAAGGTCAATCTGGCGCTCGGCGATGCGCAGATCGACTTCACGCGGACCCTCCAACAGTCTCGTAAGGGCCGCCTGAGCCTGGTACACTGCTGCCTGAGCCACCCCGATTTGTTCGTTTGGCACGCCCTGCAGCGCGTTCGTCAACTCCTGCTGGGCGATTGCAAGCGATAGTTCGGCACCATCGATCTGTTTTTCCGCGATTTCGAGGCTGCGAGGCAGCCCCTCGAAGCGAATCCGGTCGCGGTCATTGAGAGCAAGCCACAGATTAGAACGGGCAATATCGAGATTTGCCTGCGCAGTGCGAACGGATTCCTCTGATGATGGTTGTCGCAGCCCGTCAAGCTGGGACTGCGCGCGTGCCACGGCAGCACGCGCGGCAGCAAGATCATATTCGCTTGGGCCCGCCTTGAGCTGCTCCAGTGCGATTTGTTGGAGCTGGACGGACAGTTCTGCCTCCAGCAAGGAAAATTCCAGGCTTGCTGCATCCAACCTCATCAGCTCGTCGCCCTGTGAGACCCGCTGGCCAGGAGAAACCATAATCTCCGCGACTCTCCCTGAGCGAAGAAAGGTGAGGTCAGATCGCTGCTGCGCGTCGACTGGGCCGGTTACACTGATTGTCTCACGCAGATTCCCGCGCTCAACGACCGCGCTGCGCAGGTTCGTGGAGTCATCTTGCAGGCTTGCTTGGCTAGCGCATCCTGCGAGTGCGAATGTGACCAGCGCAGTGGCGACGTATCGTTGTGCTGGGTTGATCATCCTTCGCCCTCCTCACCGGCCCCGAAGATGTCCAGTTGCTCACGCGTCAGTGCGACGGCAACAACCTGCCCTTCCTCAAGTCCAGCGATAACCTGACTGCGGTTCTCCCCACGCACGCCGAGAGCTACCGGGAGATCCACAATAGTCTCATCATCCTGAAGCACACCAACATAAGCCTGCCCACTTTCCCGGTCGAAGCGAACAGCCCAGTTTGGTACTACCAGCGTATCCGTCAGGGACTGCACAATCACCTGAGCGGTGGCGGTCATCCCGGGCAGCAGGTCTTCAGGTTGTTCTGCAAGGTCAATACGCGCCTCGTAAGTGATTACACCGTTCGTGTTTGTGGCACTCGGCGAGAGTGCTGTCACCTGCCCATCAATCACTGTCCCTGGTAGAGCATCAAGGGTGACTCGTGCAGGCTGGCCCGGAGATACGCGGCCAATGTCCAATTCATCTATATTGACGCTGACATGCAGATATGAATTATCAATCACAACTACAGCCGGCAGGTTGGTCGGAGATACCTGGCCTGTAGATATGTTCACGGCAGATATCACACCAGTGAAAGGGGCGTAGAGTGTGGCTGCGTCGAGGCGTTCGATTGCCTGCTGTAAAGACAACTGTGCTTGATCAATTTGCGTTTGCATCTGGGCTACGTTGAGATTATTGGCCGGTGCGAAAAGTGCATCAAGGCGAGCCTGGGCCTCAGCGATCGAAGCAGCGGCGGCGGCGGCGGAGAATGCATCCGGGCCAGCCCCTAGCTGCTCCAACCGCAAGCGTGCGATTTCAACCTGTATAAGAGACTGCTTTACACTCTCTTGCAACGGGATTAAGGCACCACCTTGCAGGAACGGGGCCGTATTGCGTAAATCGATGCTGGCTTGCTCGAACTGATTGAACGCTCGCTCGAACTGTAGTTCGGCGATGCGCACCTGCTCCGAATCAGGAGGGGCGACTACGCTTTGGTAATTGGCAACCGCGCTGTTCACCGAGGCGCGCGCCGCTGCAAGTTCACCTTCAGTGGGCACCGCGTTCAGTTGTTCCAGGCGAAGCTGCTGGATTTCAAGTGATAATTCCGCCTGCCTGACGGCGGACTCAGCGAGCGTTGTATCCAGCCTGGCAAGTGGCTGCCCCGCGACCACATGATCGCCAACGTCAACAAAGACTTCTTCAACAATGCCCAGCCCATCAAAGCGAAGCTCGACCCGTTCCTGCGGGAGGATCAACCCAGTTGCACTTACAACCTCGTCGATAGAACCGCGTTCCACGACGCCCTTGCGATAACCAGTTTCGGTACCCGTGCCAGAGCTTGCACAGGCGCTGAGAGCCAGTACAGGAAACAAAACAAGCCAAAAAGCGGTCTTCCGCACAGAACCCTCCCGAAGGTAATCAACCGTGCCTGATCCATATCATGGCGGTACCGCACGGGGCATATATCAACAAAAAGGGGAACAACGCTGTTCCCAGAGTTTCCCACATGTCATTATAGCATCTTGGCTGCGTCTGTTCACCACAGATCGAAGCAAGGCGTCTGACAGCAAACAGCCCCCTACCCTGATACAGGTATTACAATCCTCTTGCGCTTAATTTCATTAACTGGTATGGTAGTGAAAGCAATCACATCTACGGGATGAGAATAATCTAATTTAATCCTCACTCACCCGACCAGGGAGGAACTATGGCGCGATCCAATATCCCCGATATTGTGATCGGAAGGTTGCCCATCTATCTGCGGGCCCTAGTGCGCCTGCAGGCCGAGCAGCGCGAGATCACATCGTCGCATGAGTTGGGGAAAAGATTAGGAATTAGCTCTGCGCAAATTCGCAAAGACCTCTCCCACTTCGGTGAATTCGGCAAACAAGGTACCGGTTACCATATAACAACCCTGAGCAATGCTCTCCAGAAGATACTTCATGTGGATCGCGAGTGGCGGGTAGTTCTGGTCGGCTTCGGCAACCTGGGACACGCAATCGCCAACTATGGTGGGTTCGCACATCGTGGATTTCATGTCACGCATATTTTCGACAACGACCCCGCGATAGTAGGAACTCAACTGCCATCAGGGCACACAGTACTCCCTATGGAAAAGCTGCAAGAGACCGTGCGTAAGGAAGGCATTCAAGTAGCCATGTTAACAACCCCTGCGGATTCAGCACAGGAAGTTGCTGACCAACTGATCGCCGCGGGAATTCGCGCCATTCTGAACTACGCACCTATCGTGATATATGTTCCTGAGGGTGTTCAAATCCAGTATATTGACCCGGTAATCCATCTTCAACGCATGACGTACTACCTAGATAAATAGATGTGAATCCGGCACACACAGAAAGAGGGCGCCAGTTGTGTGGGCGCCCTCTTTTATTCCAGCACGGCAAAGCCTTACATATCCGGAAGAATGCGTTGGAGCACATCGATGCGCTCAAGACCACGGCTGGCTCCGATTGCCATTGCGCCTACTGGATCGTCCGCCAGGAACGCCGGGACATTGGTCTCCCTCGTGAGATATTGGTCGATCCCACGTAACAGCGCCGAACCCCCCGTCAGCACCATCCCACGGTCGATGATATCCGAAGACAATTCCGGAGGTGTACGCTCGAGGACGCGCCTGACCACACCAGCGATCAGACCCAGCGGCTCTTGCAGGGCTTCGATGATCTCGGACGTTGCCAGGGTAATAGTGCGCGGGAGACCGCTCACTTGGTCTCGCCCCTGGATATCCATGCGCATTTCCTCACCCAGATCGAACGCAGCCCCGATGTTAATCTTGGTGAGCTCGGCGGTGATCTCACCCACAATCAGGTTGTACTTCTTGCGGATATAGTTGATGATCGCCTCGTCGAGACGCAGACCCCCTACCCGTTCAGAGGCAGCACAGACGATACCGCTCATAGACACAACTGCCGCTTCAGTCGTGCCGCCACCGATATTGACCACCATATTGCCGGTTGGGGTATCAATGGGCAGCGATGCACCAATCGCAGCAGCAAGGGGCTCAGGGATTAAGCGGGCCTCGCGCGCCCCAGCCTGGATCGCCGCCTCGTGGACCGCACGGCGTTCAACACTCGTCACGCCGTAAGGCACTGTGACCATGACAGTGGGCTTGAAGACACGCATCCCGCCCGCAGCTTTGTCCATAAAGTAGCGCAGCATCGCTTCTGTGACTTCATAGTCCGCGATCACACCATCGCGCATGGGACGCATGACTTCCAGCGTCTCAGGGGTACGGCCAAACATCTCGCGCGCTTCCTGGCCTACCGCTACGATCTTTTCTTCCTCAATTGTGATCGCGACCACGCTGGGCTCATGCAGCAAAATCTGCTCGCGTTCAGCGATTGTCACATTGACCGTGCCCAGGTCTACGCCGATCTTTCGAGAGAACATGGTTCCTCCCGCCGTTCGTCAGTTACGCCACCCCGGCCAGTGCGGTCGACCCGGGCCACTAAACTATCCACTCAACCTAAGCGAATGCTGGGGGCAGCCTTAGCGACTCATGCCACCAGACTCAAAGTCCATTCCACCCGGCCCGGTCCCTCGACGAGGACGCCTGCGCCTGCCCACCTCGAGGCGCAATTTCGCCCGCCGGATAGATGCCTCAAGGGCGGCTAACTCGTCCGGGTCGCTGGGTTTCCCCTCCGCCATAATGTGTTCAGCCCGCCGGCGGGCTTCATCTGCACGTGCAAGATCGATTTCCTCTTCGGCCTCGGCGGTATCGGCCAGCACGATCACCTGATTGTTGGCCACCTGGATCACGCCGCCACCGATTGCGAAGTGTATCTCATCGCCGCCTGTCCGCACGGTCAGCTCACCCAGCGAGAGCGCTGCGATCAGCGGAGAATGATTAGGCAGGACGCCGATACGGCCCTCAGAAGCTGGAGCCAGGACGATATCAACCTGCTCATCAAAGACCAGGCGCTCCTGTGTGATAATCTGGCAACGCAAAGGCATGTGCTTTACCTTCTTATGGTCGGCTCAGGCGGTTAGGCGTCCTTTTTGGCCTGCTCGAAGCGCGCAAGCACATCTTCGATAGGGCCTGCCATATAGAAGAACTGCTCTGGAATCTCATCCAGCTCGCCATCCAGGATCATACGGAATCCGCGGACAGTTTCTGAGATTTTGACATAGCGTCCTTCGCGTCCCGTAAACTGCTCGGCAACGAACATTGGCTGGGACAGAAACTGCTCGATACGGCGCGCACGCGCGACAAGCAGCTTATCATCTTCGGAAAGCTCGTCGATGCCAAGAATAGCGATGATATCCTGTAAGTCCGCATAGCGCTGGAGCACACGTTGTACTTCACGCGCGATATTATAGTGTTCTTCTCCAACAACATCTGGCTGCAGGATCCGACTGGTGCTGGCCAGCGGGTCAACCGCCGGGTAAATCGCCTTCTCGGCGATAGCACGCTCCAGTGCAATTGTGGCATCAAGGTGTGTGAAGGTAGCGACAGGTGCGGGGTCGGAGTAATCATCAGCAGGCACATATACTGCCTGCATTGACGTGATTGACCCTTTACGTGTCGATGTGATCCGCTCCTGCAACTCACCCATCTCGCTGGCAAGTGTGGGCTGATACCCTACGGCGGAGGGCATACGACCGAGTAGAGCAGAAACCTCTGAGCCTGACAGGGAGAAGCGGAAGATATTGTCGATGAACAACAGTACATCTCGGCCTTCGTCACGGAAGTATTCGGCGTTAGCCAGCCCGGTTAGCGCAACACGGAGCCGTACACCAGGTGGCTCGTTCATCTGACCAAAGACCATCACGGTCTTATCGATAACCCCACTCTCGATCATCTCATTGTAAAGCTGCGTCCCCTCGCGGGTGCGCTCGCCCACCCCGGCGAACACTGAGTATCCGCCGTGTTCTGTTGCGATTGAACGGATCAGCTCCATGATGATCACGGTCTTGCCAACACCGGCCCCACCAAAAATGCCAGTTTTACCGCCTTTGGTGAACGGGGCGATCAGGTCAATGACCTTGATGCCCGTTTCAAACACCTCGGTGCTGGTCGCTTGTTCTTCGAATGTTGGTGCAGGGCGGTGAATGGGATAATAGTGCTCTGCTTCCACTTCATCCTTGGCATCAATCGGGCGCCCCAGAACGTTGAAGATACGGCCCAGAGAAGCCTGCCCGACCGGCACGCGGATTGGACCACCCAGGGCAATCGCACGAGCGCCCCGCGACAACCCATCGGTAGTATCCATGGCTACCGCACGAACCCGGTTATGGCCGAGATTGTTCTGTACTTCGAGTATCAGTGGATCCGCGTCCGAACGCGGGACTTCTATCGCCTCGTAAATCTCGGGCATCCCTTCCGGTGGAAACTCGCAGTCCACCACGGCTCCGAGCACCTGGACAACTTTGCCTTCGCTACGCTGATTCGCCATTAGTACTCCCCTGCAACCTAGATTATGGCTAGTTGATTATGGGTCTTATCACCGAGCTATTGAAGCCGTTCCTACTCGGCTTCTAATGCCTCCGCACCACCGACAATATCCAGGATTTCACTGGTGATAGCAAGCTGGCGCGCTTTGTTATAAGTCAGAGTAAGGTCATCCACCAATGCATTCGCGTTTTCGGTTGCGTTGCGCATAGCTACCATGCGCGCGGAATGCTCACTTGCCGTCGATTCGAGCGCAGCCTGGTAGAGCTGCAGCTCTGTGAAGGCCGGCAGTGTTTCATCAAGGATGGCCTCAGGATTTGGTTCGAATGAATACAGGGCGTGCAGTTCACTCGCACCCCCCACCACGTCCCCTTCCACGATATCAGACTGCAGGGGTTTTAAAGGAAGCAGCCGGACAACCTTTGGTTCCTGGCGCAATGTATTCACGAAATCCGTGAACGCGATGTAGACTTCGTCGACACCGCCGCTGAGGAAATCATCCACAACAGTGCGTGTGATGGGTGTGATATCGAGGATCTTCGGGTCGGCAGGCAGCCGCTCGCTGTAATCCGCTACGATTTGGGCACCCCGCCGAACCATCAGATCTCGGCCTTTGCGCCCGACTGTCACATACCCTATAGGTATGTTGGGGTGTGCATGCTCAAAATCGATTGCTTCACGCACCACGTTGGTGTTATATGGTCCGGCCAACCCTCTATCACTGGTAAACAGCACCACAGTGATTGCTTGCACCTGCTCGCGATCCTCCAGCAGGGGGTGTGAGATTCCACCATCGGTTCGCGCGGATATATCATGCAGGATTTGACGTGCAGCGCGCGAGTAGTGACGCGTCGCCAGGGCCGCAGCCTGCGCGCGCCGCACCTTGGAGGCTGAGACGGCCTCAAGTGCTCCTGTAACTTTGGCTATGTTCTTGACGCTACGGATACGCCGCCTGATCTCTCGAGGTGTGGCCATCAGTCGCTTTCTTCCCGCTGCCTAGCCTGCCGCAACCCAGCCTGAGTTGAAATCATGGACAATTGTACGCAGCTTCTGCTCAAGCTCGTCTGAGATAAGCTGCTTCTCCTCAACCTCCTGAAGGACTTCAGGGAATTGAGCAGAGAGATGGTTGAGGTAGTCTGTCTCCCACTCGCGAACCTTCTCGACCGGGATTCTGTCAATCAGCCCGCGCGTCCCAGCAAAGATGACCACTACCTGTTCTGACAACCGGTAGGGGCGATACTGTGATTGCTTGAGCAGTTCGGTGAGGCGCATGCCACGATCAAGCTGTTCCTGGGTGGTTTTGTCCAGGTCAGAGCCGAACTGGGCAAACGCTGCCAGATTTCGGAACTGGGCCATCTGGAGACGCAAGCCACCTGCCACCTGCTTCATGGCCTTACGCTGGGCATCTCCGCCCACCCGGCTTACCGAGATGCCGGTGTTAACGGCCGGGCGGATACCCGCGTTGAACAGATCGTTCTCAAGGTAAATCTGCCCATCGGTGATCGAGATAACATTCGTTGGAATATATGCTGAAACGTCACCCAGGAGGGTTTCAATGATGGGCAGTGCGGTCAGGCTGCCGTTTCCTCGGCCGTCTGAGAGCTGGGCAGCCCGTTCAAGCAGGCGTGAGTGCAGATAAAACACATCACCGGGGTATGCTTCACGCCCAGGTGGACGGCGCAGCAGCAGGGATACCTGGCGATACGCCCACGCGTGTTTTGAGAGGTCGTCATATACGACCAGAGCATCCCGCCCGTTCTCCATGAAATACTCGCCGATAGCGCAGCCAGCATACGGCGCAATATACTGCAAAGCTGCTGGGTCTGCAGCACTGGCCGCCACGATGATGGTGTGATCCATCGCACCGTGTTTCTCAAGGGTAGAAACCACACGCGCCACCTGGGCGCGCTTCTGGCCAATGGCAACATAGATGCAGACAACATCCTGGCCACGCTGATTGATTATCGTATCGAGTGCGATCGCTGTCTTGCCAGTCTGGCGATCCCCGATGATCAGCTCGCGCTGACCACGGCCAATCGGGATCATGGCATCGATTGCCTTGATACCCGTCTGCAGCGGGCGGAAAACATTGCGGCGTTCTACAACACCGGGGGCAATCCGCTCTACAGGGAGATATTCCGCTGCCTCGATAGGCCCTTTTCCATCAAGCACATTGCCAGTCGGGTCGACCACCCGGCCGATCAGGCTGTCGCCGACGGGGACAGAGTTAAGGCGGCCTAAGGCTCGAACCCGGCTGGCTTCGGGGATGTCGCCATACTCGCCCATGATGATCACGCCTACCTCGTCTTCCGCGAGGTTGAAGGCAACACCGATCGCCCCATTTTCGAACTCGACAAGCTCTTGCGAACGCACCCCGGCCAGGCCACGAACGCGAGCAATACCATCGCCTACTTCGAGCACCTCACCGATGTCAGCAACGCGAATAGTGGGTTTATACTGTGTAATTTGTGCCTTAAGCTGTTCAGCGAGGTCCTTGGAGATGTTTGTTGCCATCTTGTCTCCCAAGTTTCTATAGCCTTGATTGAGGATAACTACCCGGTAGGGCTGCAGCTGCGCTGCCCCAGAGCCTAGGAGGACCGAGGCTGGTTGGGCATCGAGACCCGTCACCCTTTTAAATTCTACCGAAACGAACCGGATTTGCCCACCATTTCACAAACTGCGCGTTTCTGGCCCTCAGAATGGCGCTTAATCCAGGCCGTTCTGGCGACGCCCAAGCGCGACGGATCGCTCGTAAGCCGCCCAAATTGACCGGGAAATGACCGTGCGCAGACCGCCTTTTTCCATGTGGTAGAGAGCTTCTGCGCTAGTTCCGCCAGGCGATGTAACCTCATTGCGCAGCGTGGCCGGGTGGCGGCCGGACTGCCGTGCATACTCCACTGTGCCCTGCATGGTCTGGAGCACTAAACGTTCAGCAATCCTGCGAGAGAAGCCAAGGTGCACCCCGGCATCGATCATCGCCTCCATGAAAAGGAGCACATACGCAGGCCCGGTTCCACTGAGAGCAGTCGCCATGTCAAGATATACCTCATCCCCCATCTGGACCTGCTCACCAAGTGCGCCCAGAATCGCTTCCGTCTGGTTCACCTGATTATCGGATACAGAAGCGGTGGCGTACCATACGGTTACCCCCTGGCCGATCTGGGCAGGGGTGTTGGGCATCGCGCGCACAATTTCCGAGTGGATAAGCCCGTCCGCAACCGTACGGATAGACACGCCGGCCGCAATCGAGATGACTAGGGCCCCTTCGGGTATAGCGCCCCGCAGCTCCTGCAGAACCTTTCCAATCACCTGGGGCTTGGTAGACAGCACCACAATATCACGCCCTTCAGCAGCGCTGCGGTTCTCCGTAGAAGACGTCACACCGTAACGTTCTTCAAGAACGCGACCCCGCTCCTCACGCGGTCCAGCGGCGACAATCCGATCAGGTGTAATGAGATTGTCTCGCAGAAGTCCTTTGATCATTGCTTCTGCCATCACGCCGCTGCCGATGAAGGCGATCTGTTTGTTGTTCAACATATGTTTGCGTTTCCCATCAGCGATTGGATACCGGCGGAGTATACCATGTGCGATAAGCACGTAAAAATCCCCCTACCCCACAGATCAATCCCAGCGGGTAGAGAAGATAAAAGTCAGTAAATCCAACGCCCACCAGCGGTTTCGTAAATATGTCTGCAATACATGCAAATCAAACGAGGTTGGCCGGAAGCCGAACTTCCGCTCAATCATCCCCAGCTCTGCTGTCTGGTTCGACGAGAGAAGCTCCACCTCGTGTTCAGTATAAGGCCAGCGAGCAAACAACCCATCGAAAAACCATGCCCCGATACGGTGAAACAGCAGAGGCAGCCCAATGATGGTACGCTGGCTTCTGCTAGCATACATCACGCGCATCACCATCCGGCGATACGAAAGCACCTCAGGACCTCCCAGTGTAATTGTTGCATCAATTAAATCAAGGTCTTCGAGTGCCAGCATCAGGCAGGTTACCATGTCCTCTACCCAGAGCGGCTGCAGCGTCATTTCACCATCGCCAGGCACCGAAAAGAAGGGGAATACACGGGCAAGCATAGCGATATGCTCGCTAAAGCGATCTCCAGCTCCGAAAAGGACACTGCTCCGGAAAATCGTATAGGCAAGACCACTGCGTCTGATCAGATCCTCGATCTCGCCTTTCGTACGCAGGATTGGAAACGCCGAGCCCCGATCTGCCCCGACACGGCTTAAATAGATGATCCGCCCCACCCGCGCATCACGTGCCGCAGTCAACAGATTTCTGGTTCCGGCCAGATCAACGTCCTGCAAGCGCGCGTGCCTGCCGCGGGTGTCGGTACCAACCAGATGGTAAATCGTATGCACACCATCCATCGCAGTCCGCAGCGCATCCAAATCGTCCAACCCTGCCGCTACGACATGCATTGGTGTGGAACGGGGCAAACTGGTTGTATCACCCCCCGGGCGCAGCAGGACTCTCACCTTCAACCCCGATTCGCCAATCAGGCGTCGAGTCAGGCGGCGACCCACGAAACCGGTGGCGCCGGTCACCAGGATCATTGCTGGAACACACCTCGTGTCTTGGATGTTGTGAGGGGCGGACGAGGAGAACGCCCCGCTGGGTCATCAAATACGATCACTGCATCAAGACTATCGCAAAACTGTCCGAAAGCATAACCAAAATGGTACAGTGGGGTTTCAACGCGTGAAAATTGTAGAGGGGGTTGTGCCTTGAACATATCAAAGAAGCGTGTTGTGATCACTGGATTGGGCGCTGTTTGCCCAGTTGGAAATGATGTCGCATCGAGCTGGGACAGCATCATCAACGGGCGATCTGGTATTGAACGCATTTGCGCATTCGACCCATCAGAACTGAAAACCCAGATTTCCGGTGAAGTCAAAGGGTTTGACCCTCTGGCGCTGTTTGGGCCACGTGAGGCGCGCCGAATGGACCGCTTCACACAACTGGCCCTTGCGGCTGCTCAAGAGGCAGTTCAGGATGCAAAGCTTCAAATTGAGGGGGTCGCAGACAGAATCGGGGCAGTTATCGGTACAGGTATAGGAGGTGTTGGAACACTCTTATCGGAAACGTACCGTACAGTCAAGGAGGGACTTGACAGGGTCAGCCCCCACCTGGTCCCCATGATGCTGCCTGACACGGCACCCGCAAAGATTGCGATTGAGATGGGCTTGCGAGGGCCTAACATGGCAGTCGTCACTGCCTGTGCTTCCAGTACCAACGCGCTCGGTGAAGCGACAGAGATGATCCGGCGCGGATCGGCTGATGCCATGGTTGTTGGAGGTGCGGAGGCGGGCATCCTGCCTCTGGTGATCGCCGGGTTCAGCATCATGCAGGCGCTGTCACGCCGTAATGATGAGCCGCAGCGCGCATCCCGTCCCTTCGACCGCGACCGGGATGGATTTGTGGCTGGCGAAGGTGCTGCCGTGCTGATCCTTGAGAGCGAAGAGTTCGCCCTGGCACGCGGGGCCCGTATCTATGGGGAAGTGTTGGGATACGGCACATCTGCAGATGCGTATCACATCACCGCACCCGACGAAAACGGCGAAGGCGCGGTGCTGGCCATGCGTGCCGCCCTGAACAGTGCAGGTCTGGCCCCAGAAGACATCGACTACATCAACGCCCATGGTACAAGCACAACACTCAATGACCGGGCTGAGACGATGGCCATAAAGACTGTGTTCGGCGAGACAGCTTACAACATTCCAATCAGCTCAACCAAAAGCATGACTGGGCATTTAATGGGTGGGGCAGGTGCTCTTGAGGCGCTGTTCTGTGTGAAAGCGCTTGAGACGGGGATTCTACCACCTACGATCAACTACGAGACCCCCGATCCGGAATGCGATCTCGATTATGTGCCTAACACGGCGCGGACAACTCTCCCGCAAGTCGCGATGTCGAATTCGTTCGGCTTCGGCGGTCATAACGCAACGATTATCCTGGGGCAGTATGCATAATGGATCGGTCAAAACAGCGGCAGGCAGCCACTATGCTCAACTCAGTGGCGCCAGGTCGATATGCACATGTAGTCGGTTGGGGTAGTGCAGTACCTGAACGCGTACTCACCAACGCCGAGATTGAGAGTTTCGTAGAAACTAACGACGCGTGGATCCGCGAGCGGACTGGGATCTGCGAGCGACGTATCGCCAGCCCCGATGATGATACGGTCAGCCTGGGGACGCGCGCGGCTCGCCGCGCGCTAGCTTGCGCTGATATCCTGCCCAATCAGGTTGATCTGATCATCACAGCGACCTCAACACCCGCACGCTTTTTCCCAGCCACGGCCAACCTGATCCAGGATCGTCTTGGCGCAACGCGCGCAGGTGCGTTTGACCTGCTTGCGGCGTGCACTGGTTTCATCTACGGTCTAGGACTGGCTGCAGCGCAAATCCGGACCGGTGCCATCAACACAGCGGTGGTAATCGGCACCGAGACGCTCAGCCGCATCGTGGATTGGCAGGATCGCAACACCTGCATCCTATTTGGCGACGGCGCCGGCGCGTTCGTATTAACGGCCAGCGAGGTCCCAGGGGGTGTTCTTGACGTAGTCCTGCATTCCGATGGCTCAGGCGGGGATTTACTGACGTGCCACACAGGCATGCGCTCGTTCTGGCTGGAAGAAGAAGCCAGCAGAGACGCCATCCATATGTCCGGCCGTGAGGTCTTCCGTTTCGCCTCACGCGTGATGGTTACCGCGACCGAAGAAGTTCTGGAACGGTGCGGACTGGAACCAGAAGATGTCAGCCTGGTGGTGCCGCATCAAGCCAATATTCGCATTATCGAGGCGGCAGCCCGGGGGCTGAAACTCCCCATGGAGCAGTTCGCCGTCAACATTGAACGGTATGGCAACACCTCGACTGCGTCGATACCCCTTGCCTTTGAGGAGGCGATGCAGGCAGAGCGTGTGCATTCTAACGACTATGTGGTGTTGGTGGGTTTCGGCGCAGGGCTGACCTGGGGAGCAGCTGTTATCCAGTGGGCCGCCCGCCCGACGCGCGCGATCCAGCTTCGCGCGATTCTGCAGGAGAGCTGGTACATTCTGGCCCGAGTCCGGTCCCTGTTCCTGCGATTCCTGCGGTTTATCGGCGCGCTAATTTTCCGCAAGAGCGACACAGAACGTTGACCCTGATACAGTCCGGGCCAACAACCCCCGGGATTAACCAGTCCCGGGGGCTGTGTCGTATCAGCGGTCAGTATGCTGGGCCGATGTAGCGATACTCCAGACGCGGCCCACTGATGTCGGCTAGAATCCGCCCCAATGATGCATAGGTATCGCTCCTGGTGCTGATCCCATAAAGAAGCTCGAGTAAGCCGGGCTGGTGCACGTATTCGTGAACTCTGGGCTCACCCTGGATACCGCCTAATTCCCCGGCCTTGCGTATGGCATCATCCAGATAGCCTATCTCATCCACAAGGCCAAGCTCCAGCGCTTCCGTCCCGATAATCACCCGCCCATCGGCGAACTGCTGAACCTGGTCGACCGTCAGCCCACGACCTTGCGCTACGACATCTACGAAATTCGCATAGGTCTGATCAACCATACTTTGCCAGTAAACCTGTTCCTCGTCCGTCATGTCTCGATGGAAGCTTCCGAAATCCTTCCCCTCACCGGCGGTAATCACGACCACTTCGACGCCAATCTCATCAAGAAGCTTCTGGGCAGTTATGAACTGGCTGATCACCCCAATGCTCCCGGTGAAGGTATTGGGTGTGGCATAGATATAATCGGTGGGAGCGGCGATATAATAGCCGCCTGAGGCTGCCAGTGAACCCATGCTGACCACAATGGGTTTTTCTATTTGTGTAATCGCATGATGGATCTCATCGGAAGCGACTACCTCCCCGCCGGGGCTGTTGATGCGGAGCACAATCGCCATGATGTTGGGGTCCTGAGCAGCCTGATGAAGCTGATCGATCACGCTATCAGATGTAGCAAGCGCGCCGAAGCTGCCAGATGAACCCGAGGATGTAATTGGACCTTCAACTCGTATCAGCCCAACAGATGGTCCCAAGGCAACGCTTCCCGTTCCTTGCTGCGTGGTGCCAAGAGCCAGAGCGAAACCAAAAGCACCGCACGCAATCACGGGCACCAAGATCACGGCACCTACTGCCAGTAGAATCCATAACCACGCCAGACTTCGTCTTGACTGCGAAGCTGGAGGTGATGTCACTGCCATTTGTTGTGACACGTTGCACTCCTTTGTGTACCGGGCGCATCACATTGTCGTGAGGATTTGCTGCACAGTTCATCCCATACCCCGGATGACAGGATAACAATACCACCAGCGAGGAGGTTCAACTACATGCTTGGGCGCTTTCTTGAGGGGTTCGTGTTGGGTTTCCCGGCTGCAGCAACACCGGGACCTTTCCAGGCTTTTTTAATGGCACATGCCACATCGCGTGGGTGGCGCAGAGCCTTACCGGCAGCAGCCGCTCCGTTAATCAGTGACGGCCCTGTCATCGGAATCCTGCTTATAATATTCCTCCAGCTGCCTCCCTGGCTGCTTATTGTGATACGGCTGGCGGGAGGGCTGTTTTTGCTGTACCTCGCATGGTCCGCTTACCGATTGTTCCGGTTTCATGATTTCGAGGCAATACCTGAAGACTCGATAACAAATCAGGGGGTATTGAAGGCTGCGTTAGTCAATGCACTTGGGCCGGGTCCCTGGCTTTTCTGGGCTACCGTTGGCATTCCAACTATATTGAATGCATGGAGTATTTCGCCTATACACGGCGCAGTGTTTCTATTCGGATTCTACGTAGCCCTGATTGGCACGTTTGCAGCCTTTGTATTTATGTTCAGCGCTACCCGTTCACTCGGACCTCGCGTTTCAAGATATTCAAGCGGGTTTGCAGCACTGGCGCTGTTTGGCTTCGCGATTTACCAACTATGGCAGGGAATCCAGGCGCTGGTGCTGCCAGTGTAGGCGTTGTCACCTACAAACCGATCCCGTATAATCTCGCTACACAAGCCAACTACTGAGAGGGTAACAGCCGGTCACATGAAACGATTGACTAGTGACGAGATACGTCAGAAGTTCCTGGATTACTTTGCGGACAAGGGCCATCAGATCGTGGCGGCATCTTCCCTTGTGCCCGGAAATGACCCTACACTACTCTTCACAAACGCCGGTATGGTTCAGTTCAAAGACGTATTCCTCGGCCTCGATAGGCGCCCCTATGACCGCGCCGCCACCTCACAGAAGTGCATGCGCATCAGTGGTAAACATAATGATCTTGAGAACGTTGGGCCTTCGCCGCGCCATCATACATTCTTCGAGATGCTGGGCAATTTCAGCTTCGGCGATTACTTCAAGCGCGATGCTATCAAGTTTGCGTACGAGCTGCTGACCGAAGTATACGGACTGCCGGGAGATCGGCTGGCTTTCACGGTCTACGAGACGGATGACGAAGCCTACAACGTGTGGACCCAGGAGATCGGCGTTGATCCGCGCAGGGTAGCGCGCATGGGCCCAAAAACCAACTTCTGGCAGATGGCTGAAACAGGGCCATGCGGGCCAACGAGTGAGATTCACTGGGATAATCACCCTGAAAAGGGTGCGGGCGGGATCATCGAGTCGCTGACGCGGGAGGATGATCGCTTCCTGGAGCTGTGGAACCTGGTGTTCATGCAGTTTAACCGGACTGAAGCCGATCCAAGCCATACCGGACGTTATGACGTTCCCCTCCCTGCCCCAGGCGTGGACACAGGCATGGGGCTGGAGCGTATCGTAGCAGTACTGCAGGACGCTCCGTCCAACTACGACACAGACGTATTTCTAGACATCATGGATGCGACGCAGGAAATCCTGGGGCATGATGACGCGTTTCGCCATGAGCATTACGTGGCCTACAGGGTTATCGCAGATCACACGCGGTCTGCCGCTTTCCTGATCGCAGATGGCGTGAACCCAGGCACGACCGGACGTGAATATATCACACGGATGCTGATCCGGCGCGCCTGGCGATTCGCGCACAAGATGGGTGTCGAGAAACCGTTTTTGAGCAACGTCGCAGATGCAGTCATTCAGAAGCTGGGCAGTGTCTACCCGGAACTGGTCCAGTTTCGTGACGCTATACAATACCAGATATCCGCAGAGGAACGGAATTTCATCCGCACGCTTGACCGAGCCCTCGCCGAGTTAGATGAGCGCATCGCCAGCATGGAAGATGCCGGGAACACGGTGATGCCAGGAGAGGATGCTTTCTTCTTGCATGCGACGCATGGGCTACCGCTCGAAATCACGCGTGATTTGCTTCGTGAGCACGATCTTGATGTCGACGAGGCAGGGTTCAGATCAGCCCTCGAGCAGCATCGTTTGACATCCGGTATCAGCGTGCAAGAGTTTGATGATGTCCGGATTTATCAAAAGGCGCTGGAAGACCTCAAAGAAGCGGGAATTCTCGGGCCGCAAGGGGTCGTCTATAATCCATACGATTATGGGCACCTGAAGCGATCCACAAAGATCGCAGCGCTGCTAGTGGACGGCTCCGTGAGCAAAAGTATTCTCGGTGATGGTTCATCAAGCATCGAGATCGTGCTTGTAGAAACTCCTTTCTACGTTGCAAGCGGCGGTCAGGTGAGTGACATGGGCACCATCTGCGGGGATGGTTGGGAATTCGCGGTACAGGACGTTTTCCAGCCAGTTGGCGGTCTGATCGTCCACGTGGGCGTGCTCCAACGAGGCGCGAAAATCAGCCAGGGTGAGCGTGTGACCGCCGCAGTCGACACCACACGCCGCTGGGATATTATGCGCAATCACACTGCCACCCATCTACTGCATGCCAGCCTGCGTAACGTGCTGGGAGAGCATGTGCGTCAGAAGGGGTCTTTAGTTGCGCCGGAACTACTGCGTTTTGATTTCTCGCACAATGCACGCTTGAGCGAGGCAGAACTAAAAAGCATCGAGCGCGAGGTTAATGAACGCACCCTGGAAAACCTCCCTGTATCCATCGCCTTTAAGAAGCTGGATGAGGCGCGCAAAGAGGGGGCGATGGCGTTGTTCGGTGAGAAATACGGTGAAGACGTACGCACCGTAACAGTTCCCTCCGAAGATGGTGCGCGGTATTCCTACGAACTGTGCGGCGGCACGCATGTGCAGAGCACAGGGGAGATCGGGCCTTTCGTCATCACGCACGAGGAAAGCAGTAGTGCAGGCGTCCGGCGCATCACCGCACTGACAGGGCACGGTGCACAGGCATACATCAACAAGCGGCTGGACCTGCTGGACACCGTGGCTGCAAGGCTCAAGGTCGAGCCTGATACGCTCGAAGAACGCATTGACGGGCTACTTGAGGAACTGCGGACTGCCCAGCAAGCTATCGCGGAGATGAACGAAACACAGGCTGGCAACGTCGTGAAGAATCTGCTGAGCCAGGCGATTACCATACAGGGGAGCACAGTGCTCACTGCGGTTGTACAGGCCGCGGATGGGGAGCTTCTCGGTTGGATGGCAGATCGCTGCCGTGAGCATATCCAGAGCGGCGCAGTCGTTCTAGGGGCTAACGTGGATGGGAAGGCCAGACTGGTTGCAAAGGTATCAACGGATCTGGTTGAAAAAGGCATCCGGGCAGGTGATATCATCGGCCAGATAGCCAAGGTGGTAGGCGGCGGCGGCGGCGGTCGTCCCGACTTCGCGAGTGCAGGGGGAAAAGACCCTGCCAAGCTGGATGAGGCTATCACATTGGCACAGAGTCTTATCAAAGAGAAGCTTAGATAACCTCGAAGCCCGAGCTTATCCTCAATCATTTGGCGGCACAGTGAAAGAGCAGATCATCCAGCTAGAACCGCATGATGACGTGATCTCGGCACGCGACAAGTTAGGCTGGGTGCGGGCTCCGCGTGTGCTGTTGATACTTCCCGACGATCCAACTCAACCGATCTTGCAACGCAAGCTGGATTTGCTCATTTTGCAGCGTGAGGCAACGCGCAAACGATCCCAGCTTGCGATAATTACCCGAGACCCGATCATCCGTGAACACGCCCGCGAACTTGGCATCGCCTGTTTTCGTACTGTTGAGTCAAGCCGAGAACGTTACTGGCGCACGAAACGAGCGCGCATCAGCGTGGACCGCGATGAACAGCCTCTCGCACTGAGTGCCGAATTGGCTGCGGCAGGCACTCGGCTGCGACCCCGTATAAAACTATGGTCAGGTGCAGCCAGCATCAGGTTACAGCGCTATGGATACACTGCCCTGGGTTTGGCGTTGATACTCGCCTTGGTGTTGTTCGGCCCAGGGGCACACGTCTACATAGCGCCTGCCGCGAATCAGGTAGCCGTGGTTGCTGAGGTTGTCGCCGACCCTCAGGCACCTCAGGTGGACACAGCCAACGGGGTGATCCCGGCCCGGATTGTGGGGGTTGAAGTTGAGGGAAGCGAACGGATCAGCACCACCGGGGCCAAACAGATACCATCCGAAAAGGCTACGGGTGTTGCCCTGTTCACGAATCAGATCCCCGGCCAGGTGACCATTCCTGCAGGGACGATTATCCGCACCAGCGCGGCCGAGCCGGTGCGCTTCATCACCCTCGTAGATGTCACCCTGCCCGGACAGGTCGGGGCGACGATCGAAGCCCCAATTGAAGCAGTTGAACCTGGTTTCACCGGCAACTTACCAGCCAACCGCATCAACCAGGTTGAAGGTCCACTCGCGAACCGGATCGGTGTTACCAATCCGCAACCCACGCGAGGTGGGGATGCCAGCCAGGAGCAGGCGATATCCGAAGATGACCTGGAGCGTTTACGCGCGCTCCTGCTGCAGCAGCTTCAGCAGCGCGCCTTTGCTAAGATGCAAACTGACCCATTTATTGCGCTGCAAGAGACCGAGTTTATCCCGGTCGAATCTCTCAGGGTTGCGCTGGTAAATGCGGAGACTTTTGACGGATTTCCAGGCCAGGTACGTCCTGACGTTGGACTGACGATGCGAATCACCGTGCAGGGCCTGGCAATCGACGAACGGAGAGCGCGCCAGGTTGTCTATGCCCGTATGGCCGAGCGCGTGGGGGCGGGGTACCAGATCAGCCCGGCCACACTAGATTTCAGCGAACCGGAACTGGCGGAGCTCGTGGATGACCAGCACGTTACCTTTGTCGTGCGCGGTGCAGGAGATGTGCGCGCCTCGTTGGACGAGGATGCGATACGAGGCGAGATCAACGCCATGAGTGTGTTGGCAGCCGCTAATAAGCTCAACTCCGGACTTCCGCTTATACGGCCGGTTCGCATTGAACCATGGCCTAGTTTCTGGCCGTTTATGCCAATTCTGCCAGGTCGTATCACTCTGATCCTGGAGGATCGGTAATGACAGTGCCAGGTCGAATCATGGGCATCGATCATGGTGAACGGCGGGTTGGTATAGCGCTCAGCGACCCCCTTCGGCTTATCGCTCGCCCATACGGTATTATTGTCCGAAAGCGCGGCGAAGAGGCTCTGGATCAAGTTGCAGAGCTTATCCTGGCTGAGGGCGCCACAAAGGTTGTGATTGGGCTGCCCACAGACTCTCAGGGCGGGATCGGCCGCCAGGCAGTAGTGGTCATCCAATGGGCTCGGGCACTGGCTGCCAAGAATGGTCTACCAATAGTACTCTGGGATGAAAGCTACTCGTCGGAGTACGCAGCCGAGCTGGGCCAGTCGCAGCGCAAAAGTCGCAGTTCCAGCCAGTCCGAACACTACGATGACCTCGCCGCGGCAGCCATACTCCAGGAGTATCTCGAGGCTGCGGCAGGGAGAGACGATTATGAGCCAGGGCAACCGCTCGAGACGTTCTCGGACATCTCCTAAACAACCAGGGGGCGTACAAATCGCCCTGCGGTTCCTCGCTATTTCAGCGGTGCTTTCACTGCTGTTGGTAGCCGGGACGCTGGTGTACCGCAACTTGACCCAGCGAGGGCAGCCCGTGCAGGTCAACGTCGCTGTGAGTCCCGCCTTGAACCCCGTGGAAGCTCTGTATCTGAATGCCTACCTCGCGTTGAATAACGAGGCACTGGGAACCCCGGCTCGCAACGACACTTTCCAGGTGATTTTCGAGATTCGCGCGGGTGAAGACGCAACGACAGTTGGCAACAACCTAGTAGCGGCAGCATTAATCAATGACGCAACGCTGTTTTCAAACTACTTACGATACTATGGGCTGGATCGTCAACTGGAAGCCGGTGTATACGAGCTGGCCCCCAGCATGACGATTCCTGAGATCGCCTATGTGCTGACAGCCGGGATTCCCGCTGAGATCACAGTCCAGATCATCGAAGGGTGGCGGCGCGAACAGATAGCTGAATGGCTCGACCAACAACCTAATCTACCCTTCGGCAGTGTGGAGTTTCTGAGTGCGACAGGGCCAGGTGAGCGGCCACCAGCGGAACTCGGCATTGACTCTGATATACCACCCGGTTCGGCGCTCGAAGGCTTTCTGTTTCCAGACACTTACAATCTGCCTCTCGATGCGAGTGCCGAGGAACTGGTAATGCGTATGCTGGAGAATTACTCGGGTAAAGTAACCCAGCAAATGAGGACAGACGCAGCAGCGCAGGGACTGACCATGTACCAGGTGTTGACGGTCGCCTCGATTGTAGAGAGAGAAGCGCGTGTTCCTGATGAGCGCCCCAGTATTGCGAGTGTCTATCTCAATCGCCTGGCGGCTGGCATGAAGCTGGAGGCGGACCCGACTGTCCAATATGCGATGGGCTATCAGCCGGATACAGGTCAATGGTGGAATCTCGCCCTTACGCAGGCTGATTACTACGCCGTTGATTCCCCTTACAACACATACCTGTACAGTGGTCTGCCCCCTGGCCCAATTGCAAATCCAGGATTGGGCAGCATAACCGCAGTCATCTACCCGGCGGACACTCCTTTCTTCTTCTTCCGTGCTGCATGTGATGGCAGCGGCAGACACTTGTTTGCGGTCACTTTTGAGGAGCATGTCGCCAATGCGTGCCAGTGATCGCCCTACCCTCTCGGCGCGTTTGCTTCACGGGGGTGTACTCCTCGCCATACTGGTGGCAGTCGCTGCACTGGGTGGCTGTGCTGCTGCGCCTGCACGTCTCATTAAGATCGGCCTAGTCGGACCGTTTGAAGGGCGGTACCGCGAGATAGGTTATGATGTTATTCCGGCTGCCCGGCTTGCATTACGCGAATACGCCGTGCACGCAGCGCAGACCGGTGTTGCCGTAGAGCTTGTAGCCTACGACGACCTAGGTGACCCGGATCATGCTGTGATCGCGGCCGAACAGGCAGTCAACGATCCGGCCGTACGTATCGTGATAGGACACTGGCGCGACGCCACAACTCTGGCAGGGCTGCCAGTGTATTCTGCGGCAGGGGTCCCGCTCGTCACGTTTTCTCCTTTAGATTTGCAGGATGCAGCAGGTATTTACAATCTTTCCCCCCACCGCGAATCTCTCGAGGAGGCTGCCCTCACGGTAGCAGATGATCAAGCCGAAATCCTGAACTGGATGGGCGAAACCCTGGAAGATCACGACCTAGTGGGGGCTATTCCCGAGGGCACAACTATCATTGGAGGTCCTGACCCTGCAGTAAGCCAGTTATTCGCGTTGCTGGGAGAGCGCGCAATAGGACTCCAGATTGTACTGGGCGCCGGGTTACCCTCAGATACGCCGCTGCCCGAATTTGAATCCGACACGTTTGAGAATGGATTTAAGCAGGGCAGCCTGGGAGCGCCACCTGGTTTGTTGTCGCTAACCGGCTACCTAGCGACTTGGCAAGCAATCCGAATCGCACTTGGCGCTGAGGGGGTTAGTTTTAATCCCGAAGACGTTCCGCAGCTTCAATTCGATGCAAGCGGCAGGCGTGTTAGAGCGCCCATATTCATCTACGAGTGGGGTGAACAGGGGCTCTCGTTTGTAGAAATGCGCTGACATCTGCCTGCACCAACAGCAACCGCAGGTTTAGCGCTGATCGTAATCCGGCGCGATAAGCTCCAGATCAGGGTTGTCGCATGGACGACGCCCGATCTTAGCCATATCAACCCATGATCCGTTCACTTTAACCCGGACAACATCGGCGGAGAAGTCCGTGTTAGTTAAGGAATCATTTGCCATCAGGCTGGAGCCAACACCGTAGATATCCACAGGCACCCCAAGCCGTTCAAAGCGACGTATCTTCTCTGGAACAAACCCTCCGCTGACCACGATACGGATGCTGTGGCAGTACTCACGAGCCTGTTCCTGCCATTTTTGAGGGAGGTCCCAACTTTCCCACGCACTGTTGAGCGCCTTGCGAGTCGCCACTACAAGCCGAGGATTCACACCCAGGTCCAGGGCGGGGTCACCCAGCGGTTCGAGAGCGCTGTCACGCATATTCCCCCCGGTATCAAGGCGCACCCCAAACAACCGGAACTGCTCAGCCTGTCGATCGGCACCCTGTTCCTTTAATTGACGGTAACGGTTGAACATTGCCCGTGCCACGTCAAGCGATGTCTCAACGCAGTTATTGTTGAAATCAACCAGCGCTATGCGTGGGACAGTAGGAGGTTGGGTGGCAGCGAAGCAGAGCATCGCTTCGGTGGTATTCGCAAAGAAGCACGCAATCACCGCGTGTGGGACTGTTCCACCCCCAAAGCCACCCCACCAGTCCGCCTGGGCATCTGTGCTGACAAAGCTGGTCAGGTTGCCATGGTAATCGAGATTGTAGCGCTGTACAGCGATGTTGTAGGCGTACCCGTCGGCTGCCTGAACCTCGTGAACGTCAAACCGCGCCGGGAAATAAAGGACGGGTTTGCCCCGGGCCGCCATCAATGTGTTATAAACGTTAGTCGCAATCCTGCTGGCACGCGACAGAATACCTAGAGTAGGTGTTTCCAGCATAGCGAAGTGACGGTAAACACCCCGCACCTTGAGGGCCGGCTGAACATTCATCGGATCGCCGTCAAAGCGGGCAAGCACGCCATCCTGAACCGCTTCAACCTCCAATTGATCCCACGCGTTAACGAATTCGCCGCTATCATCGAAATAGCCTGTGCAATGGCGCAGCATCGCCAGCGCTTTATCCACTCCAGCTACGAGGGCATACGGTTCCCGGCGGCAAAACCACTGCATCTCAACCTTCATATCACCCACGGGCGCCGGGTGATTCGGCAGGTCCGGCAGCCGGGGACTCTCCGCCTTGAACCTGTATCCTTCGTTACTCAGCGTGGTGAGCATATGTACAACGTTCTCGAAGTACTTATCCGAGTACCAGCCGCGCCGCATCCGTTCGATATCAAGTTTGAACACCTTATCTGTCAGGCGTTTCCCATCAAAAACGCTCATGAAACCACTCCCGCTTTAGCAACCCTTTGGATGCGAAATTGATACTGCTCAAGAATCAGGGGAACAGCCTGCGAGTCCTCGTTTCATGGACACGCATCGGCTTGATACGGAAAACCCTTGCAGGGCGACCTTCTCCACCATGCATGCGCCCGGTCTCCTCGAGCAAATCCGCTTGAAGGATTTTACGCCTGAAATTGCGCTTATCCAGCCGCTCTCCGAGGATTGCTTCATATGCACCTTGCAGCTCGGAAAGCGTGAATTCCTCCGCAATAAATTGAAAAGCAATATTTGTGTATTCAAGCTTGATACGCAGTCGTCGCACAGCCGTTTGCAGGATTTGAGCATGATCAAAAGCGAGGGGTGGCACCGCATCAAGAGCACACCATTTTACCTCTGAGACACCCTCACCAGCGTGCGGTTCTGAACCCCCTGCAGGGGAGACACCCAGGTAAGTAACACTAATCACACGTCCACGCGGATCCCGTTCCAAGTCCCCGAAGACTGCAAGCTGTTCAATGTGCACGTCGAAAAGTGAAGCCTCCTCCTGGAGGAGCCGATAGGCGGCCTTTTCGAGCGACTCACCATCGTCTAAGAAACCCCCAGGGATTGCCCACATATCGCGGTAGGGTTGATGCTGGCGCTTCACTAAAAGCACATGCAGCTTGGAATTCCGCAGACAGAAGTTTACGATATCTACGGAAAGCGCCACAGCTTTACTTGAAATCAAAGATGGTAATGGATTAGGAAGGCCCATAAATCCGTTCAACCCCACTTCCATGCAGAATGCACACTGCAAATATAAATGTCGGTTGAATTAGTGTCAATGAAAAGGGACGGCATGATGCCGTCCCTTTACACAACGGGTGCGATCCGACGGGTTATGAACCTGCCTCAGCTAACGCCTCTTCGATAGCAGCACTCAGCTCCTGAAAACGATCGCCGGCAGCAGAAAACGTAACTATCTGCCCGTTCACAAAGACGGTCGGCGTTCCTGCCACGCCTGCCTGTTGAGCATCGGCAAGCACACCTTGCAAGGCACTAACGGTCTCGCTCGAGTCAAAACACTGTTCGAATGCGCTTACATCAAGCCCGATATTATTCGCCCGCGCTGTCAGTAATGCGCGTGTGTAAGCATTTGGACCGCCACGTGTATATAAATCCCACACCTCGTCGTGCATCTCAAAGCCTTTACCCTGCTGTGCAGCACAGACCATCGCCGCTGCCGCAGGCACAGAGGTTGGTGGATTGACGAAGGAGATCGGCTTGTAAACCAAGGCAACCTTGCCTTGCGCGACGTATGTCGCGATGACCTGGTCTATTGCAGGTGAAAGGTCATAGCAGTGTGGGCAGCTATAATCGGAATACTCGGTCACAACGACAGGAGCGTCCTCCGCGCCTATCCGGATGCCGAGGCCAGGAGCTTCTTCAACGGACTGCGGCAGTCCTGCATAATCGGTGGATGTTGTGCTGCGGGGCCGATTCGAGAGTACCACGAGCACAACCACCGCAATCACGGCGATCACGGCGACTGCACCTACGATCAGAAGTTGATTGCGACGCTTCGCGCGTTGTGCCTGGGTCCGCCGACGAGCCTCTGCTTTGGAAGACATAATCTCCTCGCGATCAATGAATATCATCTAGCCAACAAACTGGTTAGTGCAAGAGTCTACCATTATTAGTTGTGAATCACCTAATTCTCGCTCCGGCTGAACCGTGGCATTGGGATAAGCCACGGAACACGCTGGCGATAATGGCGATATGAATCGCCGTACATGCGTTCCAGGCGCCGTTCTTCGATCAGCGAACCCAGGGCCATATACAGGGTAGCCCCTATCACGAACGCCAGATAGTTCACAGACATGGTCGGGCTGGCCCAGAGCACCACCAGGGAGAAGAAATACAAGGGGTGCCGAGTTACCGCATACATCCCGCGAGTTTGCATGGGCACAGGCGGCAGCGGCAGCTCAGCGCCGCTAAAGAAGGCCATCACCTGACGCACGCCAATGAAGTCCAGAAAGTCCGTTGCAAGCAGTGAGACCGCAAGTCCCAGCAGTCCTGCAGCCTGCAGCGCCAGGAGAGCGAGAGACAAAGGCAACCGCACGCTGTAAAGACTCATATCGGTCAGGAGGACTAATAGTGCCAGTGTGGGGGACAGTGTAATCACTGCGAGCAAGTTGTAGACAAGGCGATAAAACCCTTCCACGACACGTTCGCCTACCCAATTACTGAGCAACCGCCTGGGCCTGAGCCCGGCTGTGACACTGTGAATCACGCCGAATCCAACCAGGGAGAGAGCTATAAGTAACACATTTTTCCAGGGAACCACCAGCACCCTCCAGCGATGGGATTCGCGATCCTCTATGGTAATCTGTAACAGCACAAAGGTGTATCGAAAACGCTCAATACCTTATGATTGTAGCAAGTGTACGCGCAGGTTTTCTACGAAATATAACGGTAGTAACAACTGTCTCTTGTTATTCCGCCAGCGATGATTTATCCTAACAAAGTGGCAGGTAAGACAGCCTGCCTGAATTCCTCTTTTGCTTCCTGATAGAGAGCTACCCCATGAACGCTGTCGACATCATTACTAAGAAACGTGACGGATTCGAGCTTAGTTCAGAAGAGATTGATTTCTTTGTGCAGGGATATACGCGAGATACCATCCCTGATTACCAGGCTTCGGCGTGGTGCATGGCCATATATCTGCGAGGTATGACGCACCGCGAGACTGTGGACCTGACCATGGCGTTTGCACGTTCCGGCGAAGTCCTGGACTTATCTAAAGAACTTGGCTTCGTGTTAGATAAGCATTCTTCAGGAGGCGTGGGAGACAAAACCACCCTCGTCGTGCTCCCCCTGGTGGCAGCTTGTGGGATTCCAGTCGCGAAAATGTCAGGCCGGGGATTATCTTTCACAGGCGGTACGCTAGACAAGATGGAGAGCATCGCCGGGTACAATACCCAACTGAGCCGCGAGCAGTTTATCCGCCAGGCAAAAACCACAGGTATCGTACTGGCAGGCCAGTCGGCCGATCTAGCCCCGGCAGATGGTAAGTTCTACGCCCTCCGTGATGTGACTGCAACTGTCAGCAGCACGCCTTTGATTGCCAGTTCGATTATGAGCAAGAAGATCGCTGCAGGCGCTCAAGGGCTTGTGCTTGATGTGAAATGTGGCACGGGGGCATTTATGCCCTCGGTTGAAGCTGCTCGTGAACTCGCCCAGATCATGGTCGATATCGGGGGCAGTGTGGGACTCAAGGTCACTGCCCTGATATCCGATATGAACCAACCCTTGGGCGCGGCGGTTGGCAATGTACTTGAGGTTCGCGAAGCGGTCGAAACATTGCGCGGTGGCGGTCCCCCGGACTTTGTGGAACACTGCCTGGTCGTTGCAGGGCACATGCTGCGGTTAGCAGGGCAGTCGGCCCAACCTGATCTCTCAGACATCATTCCGCTTCTCCAAGCCAAGCTTGCGAATGGCGAAGCCTTCGAGAAGTTCCGGGCGTTGGTAGCAGCCCAAAGTGGTGATGTGGGCATGGTCGATCAACCGGAACGCCTCCCGTCGGCTCCTGTGCAGGAAGCATTGACCGCAGGACAATCTGGTTTTGTCTCCAGGATTGATGCACGCGAAGTTGGCCTGACCGCCCTGGAGCTTGGAGCTGGGCGGCATAAGAAGGGCGATCCAATAGATGCCCGGGTGGGGCTGGTGGTGCATGCCAAGGTGGGTGATCGCGTTGAGGCCTCGCAGCCTCTGATCGACATCCACGCTCGCACTCATGCTGATGCGGAGGCTGCGCGTATCCGGCTGCAGAGGGCATTTGAGATCACCCAGGAGCAAAGCCAACCGCTTCCCCTGTTTTATGACACGATCCTGGGGTCGCTGTAGTCGGCTGAACCCGGCGCAGGTTGGCACACTGTCCAGGTCAAGACATCCATCCGCAGGTTGTGTGCAGAATGCACTACCTGTTATCCAGGGAATGGGCCTATTTACGCTATGAGTTCCAAGCGCATCCTGAATACCCCCTTCTGGCTATTGGCTGTATGGGTTTTTGCACTTGTTTTGACAATACTGTTGGCGTTTGACGCTGTCCCGCTGCTGCGCGGTGATGCGGATTGGGTGTGGGCCTACTACCCCGTGGTATCACGCCGCCTGATCCCGGTCACTGCGGGCCTGGTCGCTTATATTGCGCTCTCTGCGCTGGTGTGGCGCTGGGCGCGCGACAGCGAAAGCCGGGCGCGCTGGGTAGTTGCCTTCGCGGTAGTGGCAGGCATCGCAATACAAGTCGGTATGCAGTACCTGACCGATCCAAACCCGATCCGTGACCTTGTCTGGCGCACGACGGCTCCAGACCTGGGCGGTTACTACGATATTGCCGTTCAGGTGGATGATGTTGGAGAGTTCTTGCGTGATTTCCCACAGAATGCCCCCGGATGGAATCCACACCCGCAGCGCCATCCGCCCGGGCACATCCTCACATTCATCGGTATAAAAACCATTCTCGAACATATACCCGGCCTGGCTTCCTGGCTGGCGGGTGTATTCGCACTCTACCGATGTGAGTACTGGCCGCTCCTGTACATCAGCGATCCGGCGTTTGCGTCGCTGATCGGCGGATTGCTGATCCTGCCTTTAACTGCCGCTGGTGTGATTCCCCTGTACGCCATAATTAAAGCTACGGTCAACCGGCGGGCTGGCCTGGCGGCTGTATTACTCAGCCCGCTTGTGCCCGGCTACTCCTTGTTTGCTGGCCAATGGGATACTGCCTTCGTGCTAATCACAGGGCTGCTGGTCTGGTTTTTGTACCAGGCAATGGCCCGGAAGCGGCGCCTGGCGTGGCTGTGGGCAGGTGTCCTGCTTTCGGTCGGCACGTTCCTGACACATGCCATGCTGACGTTATGCGGGGTCGTCGTATTGTATGCACTGCTCAAACTGTGGCAAGACCGCAGTGTCTGGCGAAGCACCCTTCCACAACTGCTTGCCAACAGCATGTTATTCGCGGTTGGGTTGGCAAGCCTCTGGCTCGTCTACTGGGCGGTATACGGCATCACCTGGCTCGATGTTTGGCGTGCCAACACAGGGCCGCATTTTAAAGAGACCACCAGCTACTTCGCCCGGCTCCTGTACAATCCGTATGATTTCACGCTTTTCCTGGGCTATGCCCTCGGCCTGCTAGCATTGGCTGCGATCTACCAGACCACGCACGCTGTTCTGCGCACGGGCCGGATGACTGAAGCCCAGACTGTGCTGCTGGCATCCGCAGTCACATTTACACTGCTCGTAGTTTCGGGTATCGCCCGGGCAGAGGTAGGCCGTGTATGGATATTCATGATGCCGCTGGCAGTATTTGGTGCTGTCTTGCTGGAACACGGCCCATCGAGCAGCACAGTGCGCCTGGCAGTCACAGCAGCCCTTCTGGCTGTGCAGATGCTGGTGATGAACTCTGTGCTTATGAGCGAACGGCAGCCGCGCCATTACTATGCGCTCCCGCCTGACGTCGTGAGCATTGGCACACAGGTAGGGGACAGCTTCGAGCTTGCCGGCTACTCCGCCGACCTGAGTAATGCTGTGCCTGGGGGTACAGTATCTTTGACTCTGTACTGGCGTGCTCTCGGCGATACTGACCAATCTTACACGCGATTCGCCCACTTGTACCGCGCTGGTGACCAAGACCTGGCCGGACAAGCCGATGCGCTGCCTCGAAATGGAGAATATCCCACAACCTGCTGGCTGCCCGGTGAGGTAGTCAAAGACGAAGTCGTGATTCCTGTTGAGATAGATGCTTCAGGCAAATACGAACTACTGGTCGGTATGTACAGCCTGCCTGAAGTAACCCGTTTACCCACGCACGGACCGGGGGCGGCAGGCGATGTGATTGTGCTGACCCAGGTTGGGATCAAAAGGTAACCCCCGTAGATGGTCTTCATAGGTCAGTGGGGCAGCCGTTCACTTACCATCAGTTTGAAACCGAACTGTGTCACGGTCAGTTTTGATGATCCGGCTGAAGCGACCGTACTAAGCTACGATCTGGCTGGACGGCTGTGGACCGCCTATTTGGACGGGGTATCATACCGCCGGGGATTAGACGGCAAGATGATAGCGAAGTGGCGTGCACCAGGCAATGAGCGTAAGCGGCACTGGCTCGCCTCCACTGAAGCTGCCGCAGTTGAACAACGTGCTCATGATGAGATGGCAGGCCTGGTACACGCGCTTGAGACAGATGAGTTTTCCATCAATACCCCCCTGCCCCCAGATGGCATGGAGGTGCTGTGCCGGGCAGCGGCTTTTGACCATACACAGTCACTCGCTGACGCCGAGGGGTTTCAGCAGGTCTACAAGCCGATTGGCATTCTTCCGCCCGACCGGTACATGTCCATCGTCCTTCAGGTAACTGAAGGATGCTCGTTCAACACATGCACTTTCTGCACGTTCTACAAGGACCGCCCTTTTCGCATCAAAAGCCCTCGCGAGTTCCGCGCCCATTCTGCGGCGGTGCGCGATTACCTTGGAGCAGGGATCAGCCTGCGCAGGACTATCTTCCTCGGTGATGCAAATGCGCTTGTCATCCCGATGGCCAGGCTGCTTCCGCTTATCGATGTGGTTCATCAGGAATTCGACGTGAGCGCCTCAGGCGGTATCTACGCGTTTTTGGATGGGTTCAGCGGTGAAAAGAAATCGAGCGAAGACTATGCAGTCTTGGCAGATCAGGGGCTAACCCGCGTGTATATAGGGTTGGAAAGCGGCCATGATGCACTACTAAGTTTTCTTAAGAAACCGGGAACAGCCGCGGACAGCGTGGCTGCTGTACGTGCCATGAAAGAGGGGGGGATCGCCGTTGGCGTGATCATCCTGCTCGGGGCGGGAGGCCGCCAGTTCTCACAAGAGCACGTGACAGATACCGCCAGAGTTCTGAATGTAATGGACCTGGGGGCAGATGACATTGTCTACTTCTCTGAGATGATCACCAGTGAAGGCATGCCCTATGCGCAAGACGCGTTAAACGCTGGCCTCGTCCCTCTGACACACCCTGAATGCACAGCACAACAGGAGGCAATCGAAGCCAGGTTGATCTTCAGAAAGGAACAGGGACTCCCGCGTACCAGCCGCTATGATATCCGCGAGTTTATCTACTGAGTCTGCTTCATTTGAACAGATGTTTATCTCGCTTGACAAGTGGCGTGCCACTTAATATGATCTTTGGCAGTTAGGCAAGCCACATCACCTGGAGATAGTTCTCCTGGTACGCGGCGTACTGGAACAAGCAAATAGGCTCTATGGGAACAGAGCGCCTGGCCCCTGCCTGAGTTCAGGCGGGGCGACGAGGGTGGAGGTTCCCCTCTGCAAAGAGGGGTTAAGCACGCGGCTTGCGAACGTCAGAGCCGATGCGAAAATCGAATGTTCGGCGGATGCCTCCCCGGGTCGCCACACCCGGAGTTCCCCTTCGAAAGTGATGTGACAAACCGGCACAGGAAACTGGCCGACAAAACGCATCACAGTGGCTGCGGACCGGTCCACTGATCGGGTCGTTATCCTCGCCGTATTCCATTTGCTTAGTTATCCAGGATCATGCTGCGTGCGGCAAACGGCCATGCGGCCCTATTGCATTTGGGCGCATTGCGTTTGTATGCGAACACAGGTGAGATGCGCTTGTTGAGTGGCGATTAAAGCACAGTTTGAGTGTGCAGCACACGCCCTCTGATCCTTTGAATAAGCGAGGACACAAACGCAGCATGAGTACACACAGCCGCTACCATATTAAGACCCGCCCTGCGCCGCCTCCTGAGGGCGGCTACCCTGCCGATTTCGTCATGACCGACATGGGCGCCTATGTTAAATACGGCCATCCCGTGTTCTCAGGGAAAACAGCCCGGGGGGACGAATACTGGACAGCCGAGATTGTTACCCAAACCTGGTACCAGGCCGAGACCGGACGCATCCCGATCTCAGGTGCGGGGTATGGGGGTAAGTTCGCTGGCAAAGGGTTCGAGGGTATCTGGCTCGACATGAGCGAAATCGTCCGCCCCACGCGGGACGGCATCCATGGGCGAGAGTACATCTCGACGGCTGTGAACATTGGGGCAGGTGTTGAGATGCTCCGCTTCAAGGCTGATGGGGCCCTGTCCACGCAACTGCCAGGGTGGATCAACCTGCCCATCCCTGTGATATTTGACCCACTGCCTGAGGAGCTCCCTGGCCGCGGAAGTCTCGAGGCAGTTGCGCGTGCCGCACATGAACTGGGAACGCGCGCGCTGATCCCCGTCTCAGATTACGGGTTGGAACTTAGCCTCTATTCGAGCACTCTAAGTGCCCTGATCACCCCTGACACAATCGAGCACTGCAGCGATGCGTGGCGGCCAGACTACCTGGAAGCCGCAGCCTCCGGCCCGGCGCTCCTGGATTTGATCGAGCACGCCGCGCAGCGCTGGCCGGATGCGGTCATCGCGGCGCGGATTTCACTTAACAGCCGCAGCGGCGATGAGGTCGTCCGGCTTGCCGAGAGTGGCGTTCGCGCCATTCACCTGGCCGCCAACGAGATGGGCGAGGATGCTGAAGGGACACCCCTGCCAATCGCCATCCGGGCGATCCACGAGCAGCTTGTGGAGCATGCTCTGCGCGATCGGGTCACCCTGATTGCCAGCGGCGGGATCGCTGCTGCCGAGCATGTTGCCAAGGCTATCGCCTGCGGAGCAGACCTGGTGGGTGTGGATTACATCATGCTGGTGGCCTGGGGCACCTCACTGTGGGCAGATCGACGCCCTGCACCTATCGAGGACGAAGCCTTTGACGCTGGCTGGGGCGCCCAACGCCTGGTCAACCTGATGAGTGCATGGCGCGACCAGCTACTGGAGGCACTCGGCGCGATGGGCATGCGTGAGGTGCGCCGCCTGCGCGGCGAGCTTGGTCGTACGATCTGGTTTGACAGCGAGGATGGCGCATTCCGCAGACTGCTCGGCGGCAGCGTGCCTCGGGCGGATTACCCCCTGCTCAACACCCCGGAAGGCGCAGAGGGTGACTTCCGCTGGCCTGTCTGGCTGCTGCTATCTACCCAGGCGATGGCGCGGAGCGGCGAGGCACCATCCGGCACTTTAGAGCACCGAGTTGGGGCTTCAGATGGTGGATTCGACCGTCTCGCGTTCCGCTTCGAGCTTGAACACGATCCTATGCAGCCGGTCAGTGCTGATCCCGCGGGATTCGATCTGGCACTGCCACTCAACAGGCGCCGCGACGGGCGCCCTGAGCGCGTGCTCCCTATGCCGTGGTACGGTGCCGGCATGTCCTATGGCAGCGTGGGTGTACCCGTGATGAAGGCGCGCGCCCGCGCCGCAGCCCACCTGGGGATCCTGACCAGCACGGGCGAAGGGGGTTATCCAGAGGAGCTTGAGCCATACGCTGAGCACATCATCACCCAGGTGGCGACAGGCCTATTCGGTGTCACAGAGGCTACTTTGCAGCGCACCCCGGTCATTGAGATCAAGTACGCACAGGGCGCGAAACCAGGCCTGGGGGGGCATCTGCTCGGAAATAAAAACACATCGACCGTGGCCCGTTTGCGCGAAGCGGTTGAGGGCACGTCGCTGTTTTCACCATTTCCCTTCCACAGCGTGTACTCCGTGGAAGATCATAAGAAGCACGTCGACTGGCTTAAACAGGTGAATGCGCGAGGGCTGGTCAGCGTCAAAGTCTCAACACCAACCGACGTCGATATGGTGGCGGTCGGTTCGTATTACGCGGGTGCACACATTATCCACTTGGACGGTGCCTACGGTGGCACAGGTGCAGCCCCAGAAATTGCCAAAAAGAATATCGCCATGCCTATCGAGTATGCCATCCCAAAGGTGCACCGATTCCTGGTCGAAGAAGGCATTCGCGATGAGGTCACTCTGATGGCTTCCGGCGGCATCCGTACGATCTACGATGTAGCTAAGGCCATCGCATTGGGGGCAGACGGAGTGATTTTGGGCACCGCTGAGCTAGTTGCGATTGGGTGCATCCGCATCGCCCAATGTGAAAAAGGCCTCGGCTGTCCCTTCGGCATCACGACGACAGACCCAGAGCACGCCAGAAAGGTCGATGAGGATCGATCCACTCAAGGGATTATCAACCTGTATACGGCCTGGCAGTGGCAGCTAGCCGGTATACTGCAGCAGGTTGGCATGACTTCGATACGTGAGCTGCGGGGACGCAGCGATCTGCTGGTCTATCTGGACTGAACTCACAGCTCACAAAGGCAGAACAAGACAGAGCTTCTATGGCATACGAGATCGCGCTGCCTGAGAGCAGCCATAAAGCAGGAAAGACTATGGATCACGAACGTATTCTCTCGTCACGCAAGGCATTGATCGATAACCTGCCCACCGACGTGCGCCAGCTCAGCCGTTCCAGCGACGCTGCTGAGGGTGGCTGTGGCGTGCTCGGTTTAGCCAGCAATGTACCCATCGCGGGTCGCCATGTGCTGACCGCTTCGCAGCAGATGCACAATCGCGGTAACGGCAAGGGTGGCGGCATCGCGATGGCCGGTCTTGACCCTGCACAGATGGGCGTACCTGCCGACACACTGCGCACTCACTACATCCTGCAGGTCGCGTTAATTGACCCATCAGCACGTGCTGAGGTAGAAGAACAGTACATCACCCCCGTATTCGATGTGACAGCGGCGTATGAAGTTGAACACCTCGAGGATTTCAGTTCGATCCCAGACCTGGATGTGCGCCCGCCCGATGTGTGGCGCTATTTTGTGCGGGTTAAACAGAGCGTCCTGGCTGATTTTGCAGCAGCACATGGACTGGAAGGCTCGCCGCCCCGCGAGGTGGAGGATGAGTTTGTATACCAGAACAGCTTCAAGCTCAATACCGCATTCTATGCAAGCCTGGGCGAGAAGCGCGCCTTCGTGATGAGCCATGCCCGCGATCTGATCATCATGAAGATCGTCGGCTATGCCGAGCAGGTTGTAGCGTACTACAAGCTGGAAGATGCAACCGCTCACATATGGATCGGTCACCAGCGTTATCCAACAAAGGGGCGCGTGTGGCACCCCGGTGGCGCACACCCCTTCGTAGGGTTAAACGAGGCACTGGTGCACAATGGCGATTTCGCAAACTACCACGCGGTGAGCACGTACTTACGCCAGCGGAATATCGCCCCTCTGTTTCTGACCGACACCGAAGTCAGCGTGCAGCTATTTGACCTCTGGGACCGCGTCTATCACTATCCGTTGGAAGTCACTCTCGAGGCGATGGCGCCGACGACCGAGTTCGATTATGCGATGCTGCCTGACGAGAAGAAACAACTGTATCGCGCAGTTCAGGCAGCCCATATGCACGGTTCACCAGACGGGCCGTGGTTTTTCATCATTGCGCGTTCGAAGCCTGATGAAGGCATACGCGAGCTGCTCGGAATCACCGACACCAGTATGCTGCGCCCACAGGTCTTTGCCCTGTATGAGAATCACAACGATAACGAAGCACCGGTTCAGATCGGGTTGATCGCCTCGGAACGCCAGGCCATCAACGCGTGCCTACGATCGCTCTCAGAGTCCGATCCGCGGTTCGAGCCGGTGGCCGATCGCTACTGGGTCGCGCGCGGTGGTTCACATACTGATGGAGGCTCGTTCAGGTTTACAGTGCGTGACAGCGGGCAGCTTGAATGTGCCAACAAGTTTGGCTCCGTCACCAGCATGAAGGATGGCCGGCGCCAACTAGACCGCCAGGATTTGGATCCCTCCCGGGCTATGCCAGACATGCGCCGCAGCTGGGAAGAACAGATCTTCCACGGGCTGGACAACGGCGGGCCCCGTTCGATCTGGCCTTCGCTCACAAGGACCCTGCGTGAAGCAACGTGGGACGAGGCGGCATGGGGTATCCAGAGGTTGTTGGAGATCGCCAGAATGGGTAGGAGCGAGTGGGAGTTCGGGTTGGCCGTATTGACCGATCTGCACGACCGCCCCTTTGATATGGGTTCGAAGAAGCGCGCCTCGATGCTGGGTCTGCTCGATGCTGGGATTACCAGCCTGCTGGACCATACAGCAAGCATTGATGGCCGGTTGAATGGCCATCCGAGCGCCCAGCGTCGTATCTCATGGGATTCACGCGAGTGCCTCCGTGCACCGTCCGAGGGTGAGCATACTCTGGTAATCGATGCGTTGTGTTTCCCACCGGAGGGTGAGGACAGCGCCGCGCGTTTGATCGCCCGCGCCTACACACTAGGCTGGATGCACATCGTGGCTTATAACTGGCGCGGTGGCCGCTTCGCAGGCGCGGGCATCGGCCCAGACTCGTACGGGCTGCGTCTGGACCTGTATGGTGATGTGGGAGACTACGCTGGCTCTGGACTCGACGGCTGTGAAATGCACATCCATGGCGCCGGGCAGGATCAGCTTGGCCAGATTTTGCGGCGCGGCAAGCTGGTTGTCCACGGCGATGTCGGCCAGACGTTCTTATATGGCGCCAAAGGTGGCGAAGTTTATGTGCGAGGGTCAGCGGCTGGCCGCCCGCTGATTAATGCTGTGGGATGCCCAAGGGTTGTCATTAACGGGACCTGCCTCGACTATCTCGCTGAGTCTTTCATGGCAGGAGATCCACATACCGGTGGGGGTTTTGTGATTCTGAACGGCATCACCATTGATGATGTCGGGACGGTCACCACGCTTGAATCCCCCTACCCCGGTGGCAATCTGCTGTCCCTGGCATCTGGTGGGGCGATCTATGTCCGTGACCCCAACGGAATTCTGATTGAAGACCAGTTGAATGGGGGCACTTATGCTCCACTCAGTGATGACGACTGGGCGTTAATCGAACCTTACCTTCAGGAAAACGAGCGGCTCTTTGGAATCCGTGTTGAGGACCTCCTGACGGTAGACGGCACGCTTCATCCGCCTGGCGATGTGTACCGCAAGGTTGTGGTGGCAGTAAGCGACCTGCTTACTGAAGCTTCCAACCGCTAGCACGGGGTTCGACGAAGGGGGCGTTTCACGCCCCCTTCAATTCGTCTTAGTGCTGGTGCAGACGTTCGGGACGGTGTTCCAGGGTCCCTGCAAGGTGCGCGTCAACGGCCTCATCAATCGTCTGTAGGTCGGTGAGGATCGGCCGGACCCCGGCTTCCCGGAGGTGGGTGTAAGCGCTACTCCCCATTCCGCGCGCGATCGCGACTTCGCAGTCGAGTATCGGCCCGAACATGCGGTGGTGCCGTTCGGCATGGAGGTGTTGATCTAATTGGTTTTCGTCATTGTGGTGAAGGTCGCCCGCCCGGTGAGGGGAGTACTTTTCGACCACTTCACGAGCCACGATAGCCCCATCTTCAATGGTCACGATGACATAGAATTCCGCGCGTCCGAAGTGCGGGCTGATCCTCACGCCATCATCGGATACACAGGCGATTTTCATAATGCTCCCTTTCGCATAGATGCTACTCGCTCAAATATAGCAGGCTGTTGTAAGAACTTTGTTTGAAACGATCAGCAATGGTCTTGGCAGGTGTCCCGGTGACACGGTAAACTTGGCAGCGGCGCTTTGTCCTGCTGCTCGGCAAGCGCGGTTCTTTTTAGCGTGATCGGGCTGGAATGGCGGGAAACCATGAGGACAGTCGAGTGGCATGATGGTTGTGTGCGCATGATTGACCAAACCAAGCTCCCCTGGTCGCTTAAACACGTTGAGCTGAACCAGAGCGCCCAGGTTGTTGACGCGATCCAGCGCATGGTGGTACGAGGGGCTCCGGCAATTGGCGCAGCAGCGGCGTTTGGTATGGCTCTGGCTGCACTCGAGTTCACAGGAACGGACCCCGTAGAGCTGCAGAAAGCCCTGCAACGCGGTGCAGATTTGCTTAAAGGCGCACGCCCTACAGCGTCGAACCTTGAATGGGCAGTTGAACGAATGCTGCAAGCAGCGCGCAACATGCAAGCAGATGAGGTCGGGGAAGTGCAGTCCAGGTTGATTGAACTCGCGCAGCAGATCGCCGATGAAGATGTGGCAATCAATAAGCGCATGGCTGGGCATGGCGCTTCACTTATCAAGGATGGAGATACCATCCTGCATCACTGCAACACTGGTGCGCTGGCAACCGTGGACTGGGGCACAGCCCTGGGCGTTATCCGATCCGCACACCGGCAGGGAAAGCGGATCCATGTCCTGCTCGATGAAACGCGCCCCCGGCTGCAAGGCGGCCGTCTTTCTGCGTGGGAACTGGCGCAGGAGGGCATCTCGTTTGAGGTGATACCCGACAGTTCCGCCGGGCATTTCATGCAGCGTGGAGAAGTGCAGGTGGTTCTGGTAGGCGCGGATCGTGTCGCGGCAAATGGCGATGTCGCAAACAAGATCGGCACTTACTCAATCGCGGTACTTGCGCAGGCTAATAGCATCCCATTTTTCCCGGTTGTACCCACTTCGACGGTCGACCTGAGCCTGAGCGACGGCAGCCAGATCCCGATTGAGGAACGCTCGCCCGACGAGGTACGCGCCCCGTTTGGTGCGCGGTTGATGCCAGACAGCTGGCCGGTGCGCAACCCAGCGTTTGATGTCACGCCTCACCAGTACGTGACAGGCATTGTCACGGAGCACGGAATCGCGTATCCCCCGTTCACGACCAGCCTGCGGCACATGGTCGAGTTGAGCCGGACCTGACACCTGGATCACACCAGAGGAGCATTTCGTGAAGGTTGTCATTCTGTGCGGAGGCAAAGGCACGCGCATCGCTGATGCTGATTATGATGCGAAAGCGCTGGTAGAGATCGGCGAGCGGCCGATTCTCTGGCATATCATGAAAATCTACGCGGCTGCCGGACTGACTGATTATGTGCTGACATTAGGTCATGGTGCGGATGCGATTAAACAGTACTTCCTCAATTACCAGGCAATTGTGCATGATTTCACCTTGACCTTTGGCACACAATCCGGCACGCATTTCCACGAAACGAATGCAGAAGCCGACTGGCGCATCACGATGGCGTTTACGGGCCTGGATACGAATAAAGGCGGCCGGATCAGACGTGCACTGAAATACGTAGGAGACGAGCCTTTCCATCTGACCTACGGTGATGGCTTGGGGGACATTGATCTCGCAGCGCTGATGAGATTCCACCGTTCCCACGGGCGCTTGATGACTGTGACCGGATACCAACCGCTGTCGCAGTATGGAATCCTCCAGGTCGGTAAAGACGGACAGGTGACCGGCTTTGAGGAAAAGCCTCGTCTCAACTCATGGATCAACGCGGGGTTTATGATCTGCGAGCCCGGGATACGAGACTATCTAGACGATGATGATACACTCGACCTCGAGCGTGAGATTATGGTGCGTCTGGCTCATGATGGGCAGCTAATGATTTACAAACATACGGGGTTTTGGCGTTCAATGGACACCTTCAAAGAAGCACGTGAGCTGACTGAGCTGTGGAACACCTCGGCCCCGTGGAAGGTATGGCGGTGATCAACGAGACACGCAAATCATTCTGGCTGGACCGCCCTACTCTCGTAACCGGGTGCAGCGGAATTCTCGGATCTTGGCTGACCCGTTCACTTGTGGACCTCGGTGCCGACGTTGTAGGCCTGGTGCGCGATTGGGTGCCCCAGAGCGAACTAGTGCGTAGTGGGACACTCGACCGTGTTCGCATCGTGCGCGGTGATCTGCGTGATGGCGATGTCTTGCTACGGGTATTCAGTGAGTATGAGATAGACACCTGTTTCCACCTCGGGGCCCAGACCATCGTCAGCATTGCTAACCGCACCCCCGTACCCACATTCGAATCAAATATCCAGGGCACATGGAACCTCCTAGAAGCGGCGCGGCAGTGGGGTGCCACCAAACGCATTGTGGTGGCGTCATCAGACAAAGCATACGGGGATCACGAATCGCTTCCCTACTCCGAAAGCGCTCCCCTCCAGGGACGCCATCCTTACGATGTCAGCAAAAGCTGCGCGGACCTGATCGCCATGACCTATGCGCACACATATGGCTTACCGGTGGCGGTCACGCGGTGCGGCAACATGTACGGTGGGGGTGACCTGAACTGGAATCGCATAGTGCCGGGCACTATGCGCTCGCTGTTACGGGGCGATCCGCCGGTGATCCGCTCCGATGGCTCTATGAGACGCGACTACATCTATGTACTTGACATTGTCGATGCGTATCTCACATTAGCTGAAGCGATGGTGGATGGCGCCTACAGCGGGGAGGCGTTCAACTTCGGGCTTGACCATCCCCTCACGGTCCTGGAATTGGTCAATGAGATCATCGCGATATCACCTCATCCTGAGCTGCGGCCCATTGTGCTTGGCGAAGCCGTCAATGAGATTCAGGACCAATATCTGAGCAGCGATAAGGCGCAGCGTCTGCTGGGCTGGCAAGCCAAACACACACTGAGCGATGGGTTGGCGGAAACCATGGCCTGGTATGCCAGCTACTTAGAGGCCGCGGAAGCGTAGTCACATGCAGATCGAAGAAGCCACTTGGCTTGCAGGGCTGATCTCAGAGGTGGTAGCTCAGATCAACGATGGCCCTGGCCTGACGATCGAAGTGGAAGGGCGGCCCCATTTATGGCTGCAGGTGATCCCAGAATCAGGGGACGATGGGTCCCTAACGGGCTTCTTGCTCAACATGCCTTATCGTGAGCATCAGGGGGATCCGCTTGAAACGCTGGCGAAGTCCGGTTTCGCGGCCCCACCTGGCACGGTTGCTGTAAGATGGGAAGATGGGCAGGTGGCACAGTTATGGGTCAGACCAGATATCCCTATGATTCCGCTTGCCCTGCTGGTTGGAGATCTGCTCGAGCGGCTGGTCGGTGCCCCTGCCGAGTCAGAACTGACCGTCCAAATTGAGCGCGGATATTGAGTCGCTAGGATGACGGCAACGCGACGGATTGCCCTGGGCAGCGGTCTGCACCCAGATAAACTGCTTGAGACGATCAGGCAGCTCGAATCAGGAACTGCGCTGATCTGTGATGCCCCTGAGGTCGAACACGGGTGGATACATCTGCGTAAAGACGGCGCCTGGCTGCTGCAGGCAGGGTATCCTTCCCTAGAACGCCCAACGCATGGCGTGGCCGGCGAACGAGGCCGCGCACAGCTAGCAGCCTGGGAAGCCGGCATCTATCTCACACTGGTTTACCCGCCGGATACCGAGGCGGAGACACTTGCACAAGCGATCATGCACCTGATGCTGACGGTGCAGGGTGTCGCGAAGCCAGGGAGCGTGCGGGTAGCGCTTGAATTTGCACACGGCAATACCGGTTCAGAAGACACTCGCGGTGAATGGGGTTCAGGAGACCCGGCGGATGATTGAGCTTGCTGACAAACGCGTCCTGGTGACTGGTGGACTCGGATTCATCGGGTCTCACCTGGTAAAACGCCTGGTGGGGCTGGGCGCTAAAGTCACAATTCTGGGTCAGCCCAGTACAAGCGCAGAACGGCTCGGCGCGCTGGCAGAGCATATCCAAATCCAGTTTGCCGACTTGCGCGACCATGCCCGAGTCGTCGAACTGGTGAAAAAGACCAGGCCACAGCTTGTCTACCATCTGGCAGCCGCCGGTGTTACCGATCCCTTTCTCCCACATGAAGTGGCGACAGCCATCAACGTCACCGGGACACTGAACCTCTTCCAGGCAGCTGTTGATGCAGGTGCCGGCAGACTCATCCATACCGGCACGAGCCACGAATACGGCGACCAGATCAGCCAGGCCGGTATCAATCCGATCTCCACCTATGCGGCGTCCAAGGCAGCGGCCTGGGCCTTTTGCCAGATGTACGCTCGCACGAACAACTGGCCGGCTGTCGGGCTCCGCTTGTTCCAGGTCTATGGACCCGGGCAGTCCGGGACGATCATCCCAGCCGCCATTGCAGCAGGCCTGGAAGGACGTAGTTTCCCCACGACCGCAGGCGAGCAGGTGCGTGATTGGGTGTATATCGATGATGTGATCGACGCGTATGTACAGGTTGGCATTGTCCCTGATATCAACGGGCTGATGTTCGACATTGGCACCGGGCAGGGTACGCAAGTGCGCGAGATCGTTCAGGAGATCTTCCGGCACTTCCCAGAGGCAACCCCGATCATCGGTGCTCTTCCTTATCGCCCAGGTGAGATTATGCGCCAAGTCGCGGATACGACACATGCGCGAGAAAGGCTGAATTGGAGAGCCCGGGTCTCCCTGGTTGAAGGCTTAGAGCGCACAATTGACGCGATGCGGGGGACGGCCAGCGACCCGCGTGTGGCCAGCATCCGCGAGCAGGCAGACAGGCGCAGGACGCAGCAAGCAGATGTGCTGCATGACCGCATCCTTGAGCAGGTTACTGAGTATTACAGGCTGGTCCACGAGCCGCGCACCTGGCAACCAGGAGATAGGGTTCAGTACGCAGGACGTGTCTTTGATCACCGGGAGATGCGCCTGATGACCGAAGCACTGCTTGAGTTCTGGCTCACCGCAGGGAGGCACGCCGAGACGTTTGAGAAGCGGCTGGGGAATTATCTGGGGGTCCGTGAGGTCATCCCGGTCAATTCAGGTTCGTCAGCCAACCTGGTCGCTATGACCGCCCTGTGTTCAAAGCGCGTAAGAGGCCGACACCTCGAACCAGGTGATGAGGTCATCACGACCGCTGTTGCCTTTCCGACGACGCTTGCGCCGATTATCCAGAACCGGTTGATCCCCGTGCTGGTCGACAGCCAGATGGGCACTTACAATATCGACGTATCCCAACTCGAAACGGCGCTGTCCCCCCGGACGAGAGCGCTCTTCGTGACGCATACCCTTGGCAACCCCGTCGAGATGGATGTAGTGATGGAATTTGCCAGGGCGCACGATCTGTACGTCATCGAGGACAACTGTGACGCGCTGGGCAGTAAGTACGACGGTCGTTATACCGGCACATTCGGCGACATCGCGACAAGCAGCTTCTATCCTGCCCACCACATTACACTCGGCGAGGGTGGTGCTGTTTACACCAATGACCCACATCTGGCACGCATCGCTCGCACCGTCCGGGATTGGGGGCGTGACTGCTGGTGCGGCTATACCAGCCCTCCGAACGGGCAGTGTGGTAAGCGCTTTGAATGGGAGGTAGACGGGCTGGAAGGTCACTATGACCATCGCTACCTGTTTACCGAGATCGGTTACAATCTCAAACTGACTGATCCGCTGGCTGCTATCGGTGTAGCCCAGTTGGAGAAACTGCCAGATTTCGTTGAAGCCCGCAAGCGCAACTTCAGCACACTGTACCAGGGCATTGCCCCGCTGGAGGATTTCTTCGTTCTCCCCACATGGAGTGCCAGGTCAGAGCCTAGCTGGTTCGCATTCCCGCTGACGATCCGGCCTGGCGCACCGTTCGATCGAGACAGCCTGCAGCGCTACCTTGAAGGACGGAATATTGAAACCAGACTCCTGTTTGCGGGGAATATCATGCGCCAGCCAGGCTACCGTGACGCAGAATTCCGCGTCATCGGCAAATTGCCAGTTGCGAACCAAGTCATGGGCAGCACGATTTTTGTGGGAGTTTACCCCGGACTCGGGCAGGCACAGTTGAGTTTTGTGATTGAGTCATTTCATGAATTCGTCAAGAACCCCGCGCGAGCTCTCGCGTCAATAGACAGGAGTTAGAACTCCCGGGGCATTATTGGCGTGTGCTGACTGGGACGGTATACTTGCGCCCGGTTTAACCCAGCCGGACCAGGGAACAATGAGTGAGAACACACACAAGACAATCTCTGTGATCATCTGCGCGTTCAACGAGAAAAACACGATCCTTGATGTGCTTGGCAAGGTTCAGGAAGCGGACCTCGGAGATTGGAAGCGAGAGATCATCGTTGTCGACAACTGCTCCACAGATGGCACGCGTGAGCTTCTGCAGCGAGTCGATATGCCTGATACCCGGATCATCTACCAGCCGCGTAACATGGGCAAGGGGACCAGCATCCGGACAGCCATTTCGGCTTTAACCGGGGACTATGCCGTCATCCAGGACGCCGATCTCGAGTATGATCCGGCTGAGATCCGCCTGCTCCTGGATGAAGCTGACCGGGGGGCAGTGGCAGTATTCGGCAGCCGCACACTCGGTGGACGGGCAGTGTATGAATATGCACATGCCTACCTTGGTGTCAAGGTAATCACGGCTATCATGAATTTGCTGTTTGGCGGGAACCTGACGGACGCAGCCACCGCGACGAAGATGGTGCGGAGCGACATTCTCAAGCAATTGAACCTGATTGGCAACGGTTTCGACCTGGACTTCGAGCTTCCTGATAAACTGCTGCTGGCCGGGTACGATATCCGAGAGGTGCCGATCAGCTACCGCCCCCGTACCTATGAAGAAGGTAAAAAGATCACCATGCTCGATGGTTTGAAAGCACTCCTGGTCATGGTCCGTGATCGCCTGGGACTATCACGAGTATGGAAGAACCCTGCTGCAAAGCCGAAAGCACTAACATCCAAGTAAAAGGTAGCGCTACGTTCACCTCAAGGCGGTAACCACGCCTTCTGAAAGGGTCATCAGACAGCCATGAAGACGGTCATCACTGGGTCAATTGCATACGACTACATCATGCGCTACCAGGGAGAGTTCAAGGAGATGCTGATCAAGGAGAGCCTTGATCACATCAGTGTGAGCTTTCTGGTGGATGAGTTGAACAGGCAGCGGGGCGGAGTCGCCGCGAATATCGCGTATACACTAGCACTGCTCGGTGAACGGCCGCTGCTGGTGGCCACAGCCGGGCAGGATTTCCCGGAGTACCGCGCCAAACTGGAGGTCGTTGGTGTAGATACAAGCGGTGTAAAAATACACCAGGACCTGTTCACTGCATCATTCTTCGTCAGTACAGACAGTGAAAACAACCAGATCGCCATGTTTTACGGGGGCGCGATGATGCGCGCGCGCGATCTCAGCATAAGCGAAGTTTGTCAGCCGCTGCCCGATCTCGTGGTGATTTCCCCCAACGATCCACAGGCGATGCGCAACTATGTGCGCGAATGCAAGAAGTTTGGCATCCCTTACCTGTATGATCCGAGCCAACAGGTAGCACGTGTAGAAGGCAATGAACTGGCAGAGGGTGTCAACGGTGCTGCAATCCTGGTGGTTAACGAGTATGAACATACTGTCCTGTGCAAGAAGGCCGGGTTAACCCACGACGATCTGCTGAGGCAGGTGGATACAGTGATAGTAACCCGTGGGATTAACGGCGCGGATATCTATACAGAAGGGCGTACAATACACGTCCCAATATTCCCAACCGATCTGATTAAGGACCCCACCGGTGTTGGAGACGGGTTCAGAGGTGGCTTATTGAAGGGGATGGCTGCGGGCTGGCCGTGGGAAATATCAGGGCGAGTCGGTGCACTGTGTGCTACCTACGTACTCGAACAGGTTGGTCCGCAGAAACATCATTTCACCCCTGCAGAGTTTGCGGCGCGCTTTAGAGAACACTTCGATGACCAGGGGTTGCTTGATACTATGCTCGTTAGTAGCTCAAGTTAACCCGTTATAGCTGACAGACGGCGCGGGCACGAGAGACGTCGAATTCCTGCAAATAGAACAACACGTTGAGGAGAACAGGGAAATGGGTATTGAATACGACATTAAGGATCCCAAGCTGGCTGAGGGCGGCCGCTACCGAATTGAGTGGGCTGCCCGTGAGATGCCAGTCCTTCAGCTGATTCGCGAACGTTTTGCAAAAGAGCGACCGCTGGATGGTGTGCGTATGTCCGCATGCCTGCACATCACAGCTGAGACCGCGAACCTGGCCCGCACCCTGCAAATGGGCGGCGCCGATGTTGTCCTGACAGCATCAAACCCGCTTTCCACACAGGATGATGTAGCAGCCAGCCTTGTGCTGCACGACGAAATCCCCGTGTATGCCATCAAGGGCGAGGATGATAAGACGTACTACCAGCACATTGAGGCAGCCCTGAACCATCGCCCGAACATCACCATGGATGACGGTGCGGATCTGGTCAGCGAACTGCATAAGAACCGGACTGAGCTGATCGAGAATGTGATTGGCGGCACTGAGGAAACAACCACAGGTGTCATTCGCCTGCGGGCGATGGCCAAGGAAGGCGCGCTGAAGTTTCCTGTGCTGGCGGTAAATGACTCGATGACCAAGCATCTGTTCGATAATCGCTATGGCACAGGCCAGAGCACAATGGACGGGATCATCCGTGCAACCAATATCCTGATTGCAGGTAAGAATGTCGTAGTTGCCGGATATGGTTGGTGCAGCCGCGGTATTGCGATGCGGGCACGCGGACTGGGCGCGAACGTAATTGTCACTGAGATAGACTCCCTGAAGGCACTCGAAGCGGTAATGGATGGCTTCCGTGTAATGCCAATGATGGAGGCTGCGCCCATAGGCGATATCTTCGTTTCAGCAACGGGCGATGTCAATGTCATCGATACCCACCATATGCAGGCCATGAAAGACGGGGCCATCGTTTCGAATTCGGGTCACTTCAACGTGGAAATCAACCTGAAGGGTTTGGCTCAGATGGTGGAGTCAAAACCTGAACTGGTACGCCCCTTTGTTGAGAAGTACGTGCTGAAGGGGTCTGGCAAGTCGATTTTCGTGCTGGGTGAAGGCCGCCTGATCAACCTGGCAGCCGCGGAGGGGCATCCCGCAAGCGTGATGGATATGAGCTTCGCGAACCAGGCCTTAGCAGCCGAGTATATGTTCACCAACGCGAAGACTCTGGAGAAACGCGTCTACACGATCCCTGAAGAGCTGGATATGGAGATTGCACGTCTCAAACTGGAGGCGATGGGCATCGCGATTGATGTGCTCACGCCCGAGCAGGAAGCTTATCTGAACCAATGGCAGGAGGGGACTTAGCCGCTCCCTGAATGTACAGTATGGGAGGCCGCCTCGCATCACCGGAGGTGGCCTCTTTCTTGCTCAGCGCAGGTGAGCAGGCCGTCAAGCGCCTTTGTCGGGTAGTAGTGGTTCAGTTATACTCGGCATACTCAGCTCGTGTACTCGGTAAGCAGCCCGTGCCAGAAATGAGATGAAACCGTGAAAGCTCTGATCACAGGTGTCGAAGGGTTTGTGGGGGGCCATCTGGCAGAGCTTTTGCTCGCCGAATCTGGAGTCGAAGTATTCGGGACATCGTTCTTCCCGGTTGAGCGATCCTCACATTTGACCGTGAAAGGCGTGCACATCCGGCAGATCAACCTACGCGATGAAGATAGTGTGCTGGCGTATCTGCAGGAGGTTCGTCCTGACCATATCTACCACCTCGCTGCTCAAAGCTTTGTGCCTGAGTCATTCGACAACCCCTGGGAAACTTTAGGCAATAATATCCAGTCACAACTTAACCTGCTGCATGGGATGGTGAAGCTCGATCTGCCCGCTCGCATCTTAATCGTGGGTTCAGGTGAAGAGTATGGTCCCGTTTCCCCTGACGAAGTCCCCATTAACGAGAATCAACCTCTCCGACCTGCTAACCCGTATAGTGTCAGCAAAGTCGCACAGGATATGCTGGGGCTTCAGTACCACTTGAGCCATGACGTTGCTGCCATCAGGGTGCGTCCCTTCAACCAGATTGGACCTGGACAGAGTAAGCAGTTTGTAGCACCCGCCTTTGCAAGCCAGGTGGCAGCCATCGAGTACGGTCTGCAGGAGCCGGTGATTTACGTGGGGGCTTTGGATGCGCGACGCGACTTTACCGATGTACGCGATATGGTACGCGCCTACTGGCTGGTCATGAAGCAGGGAGAACCAGGCGCAGTGTATAACATTGGCAGCGGGCAGGCCCACAGCATCCGGGAATTGTTAGATACCCTGATCGGTATGACGGACTCCGCGGTTCGGGTTGAGGTTGATCCTTCCCGCCTACGCCCAATAGAAGTACCCATCATCGTGTGCGACAATGCAAAAGTGCATGCCACGACGGGCTGGGAACCTCAAAGACGATTTGAAGAAACTCTGGCCGATGTGCTCGCGGACTGGCGCCAGCGTGTACGCCAGCGAGCATGACTTTCATGTATCGAAGCGTTGCGGGCCTTGGCTGGCCTGCAGGGGAGTAAACTATGCCTACAGCACTGATTACAGGGATTACCGGACAGGACGGCTCGTATCTGGCCGAATTACTGCTTGAGAAGGGCTATAACGTTGTTGGCCTGGTACGTCGAACCAGCACGGTGAACTTCGAACGGATCGGCCATATTCAGGACAAGATCACACTGGTCTCGGGTGACCTCCTCGACCAGACTTCGATGCAAGACGTCCTGCGCGAGCATCGCCCGGACGAACTATATAACCTTGCAGCCCAGAGCTTTGTCCAAACGTCATGGAAACAGGCAGTTTTTACAGGTGAAGTCACTGGACTGGGGGTAACCCGAGTTCTGGACGCTATACGGGCTGTCAACCCCGAGATCCGGTTTTACCAGGCATCGAGTTCTGAAATGTTCGGGAAGGTTCGAGAAGTCCCACAGAAAGAGACGACTCCATTCTACCCGCGCAGTCCATACGGGGTAGCGAAAGTTTACGGACATTGGATCACCGTGAACTACCGCGAGAGCTATGGCCTGCATGCCACGAGCGGCATCTTATTCAACCATGAGTCACCAAGACGAGGCCTCGAGTTTGTGACACGCAAGGTCACGGATGGGGCAGCCCGCATAAAACTGGGCCTGGCGGAGACTCTCGCCCTCGGCAACCTGGACGCTCGCCGTGACTGGGGGTACGCAGGAGATTATGTGCGCGCTATGTGGCTGATGCTGCAGCAAGATGAACCGGATGATTATGTCATCTCCACCGGCAAGACCTGGTCTGTGCAGCAGCTCGTAGAGACTGCCTTCAATTACGTCAGCCTCAATTGGCGTGATCATGTGGTCCAAGATCCACGTTTCATGCGGCCCGCCGAAGTCGATTTGCTGGTGGGTGATTCATCGAAGGCGAAGCAGCAACTCGGATGGGAACCGACTGTGAGTTTCGAAGAGCTAGTGCACATGATGGTTGATACGGACCTTGAGCGGCTTGAACGCGCAGTCAAGAACGGCACGCATGTATGACAGACGCGCAGTTGGTCGATACCCACTGCCACCTGGACTTCGAGCGTTTTGAAGCTGACCGCGATGCCGTAATTGGCTGTGCACTGGATGCAGGGGTTGTACGGATTGTTGTACCCGCGATCGATCTTATGACGGCGCGAAATGCCCTTGTCCTTGCAAGCCGGTATGACTCAGTCTTCGCCGCTGTCGGCATCCACCCTAACAGCGTGCCGACTGCCGCCCCCTCCCCCGACACTGGCCTTAATGAGCTCCGAGAACTGGCCGCGCATCCTAAAGTTGTGGCCATTGGGGAGATTGGGCTGGATTATTACTGGGACAAAACCATACCTGTGCACCAGCAGCGCTGGCTGGTCGCGCAGCTTGAACTGGCAGCGGAACTCGCAAAGCCTGTAATCTTGCACAATCGCGAGGCAACTCATGATTTGTGGTCCACGCTTCAGAAGTGGGTAGCCGGGGGTCTCCCGGAAAAACTGCAAAATCGTGCGGGTGTTCTGCACTCATTCTCTGCAGACCAACCTGCGTCACACTTGGCTGTAGAGATGGGGTTTTTTGTCGGTTTCACCGGGCCCATTACATACCCGAAAGCAGACCAGACACGCCTTGTCGCTCGCAGTGTTCCAGAAGATCGAATCCTAATCGAAACTGATGCTCCCTTCCTCGCACCACAGCGGCACCGCGGCTCACGAAATGAACCTGCCTTTGTGAAGTATGTCGCAGAGAAAGTCGCTGAGGTGCGTGACATATCCTTTCATCGCGCTGCAGAAATTACCACCCGCAACGCCGAGCGCCTTTTTGAGTTTGGCATCTAATAGGGCATCCTCCTACCTGGAAGGTAAGCACACCAGTACGGTGCCTCTTGCCATTTTAGAGCACTGTGCTGTATACTTACCGGGTTGGAGAGATGCCTTTTACAAACCTTGTCCATCATCCGCAGAGATACGTCCGCAAACTATCCTGCGCAAGGCAGGCAGGCTGGCTCCAAACCCGAATTGAGCATTGCGCCAGGCAGGCAGGGAAGTACCCACAGCGCACAGTCTGACTGCTTCGGCTAAGTCGGGAGCCTATTTGTGCGCCGTGGCAAACTTTACGCAAGGGTTCTGAAATGAGCGACGATTTGAATAACGCTGTTGAGATGCCAAACGAGGATACTGACCTCACCGAAGCTGGAGAGGTAGAGACCAGCTTCACCGATCTGCTGCAAGAGTACGAGTTTGATCAACCGCGCCGCGGGCAGCTCCTCCGTGGAGTCGTCATTCAAGCAGGCGCTGAAGAGGTGATCCTCGACGTAGGGCTCAAGCACGACGCGATTGTGCCGAGAGACGACCTAGAGAGGCTTGACCCTGAAACCCGCGCTACTCTGACACCTGGCGAAGAGGTGACGGTCTACGTCGTCAACCCCAACAGCCGCAGTGGCGATCTGATAGTGTCGGTGTATCGTGCGTTGTCATCCAAAGACTGGGATCGCGCCCGTGAGCTGATGGAGAGCCAGGAAGCCATCGAGGCGGCAGTCGTGGATACTAACCGCGGCGGCGTGCTTGTCCAGTTCGGCCTGCTGCGCGGATTTGTGCCTCAATCACTACTCGGTGATGGGGGTCGAAACATGCAGCGCAACAAGCGGTCCATGCTTGGGCGCAAGCTGCAGCTTAAGGTTATCGAGGTCAACCAGCAGCGTAACCGTCTCGTGTTCTCCGAGAAGGCAGCCCGCGAAGAAGCACGGCGCGAGCAAATCGGCGGCCTGACCGTTGGACAGGTGGTGTCGGGACGCGTGGTCAGCCTGGTTGACTACGGCGCGTTTGTCGACATTGGCGGCATTGATGGCCTGATCCATATCTCGAAGCTGGATTGGCAGCATGTCAAACACCCCAGCGAAGTGCTGAAGGTCGGTGATGAGGTCGAGGTCCAGATCGACGATGTGGACATTTCACGCGAGCGCATCAGCCTCAACCGCAAGGTCCTGCTGCCCAGCCCGTGGGAGCGTGTCGCGCAGAAATACCAGGTGAACGATCTCGTGACCGGTCGGGTAACAAACATCGCAGACTTCGGTGTGTTTGTAGAGATCGAACCCAGTGTCGAAGGTCTGGTACACCTCAGTGAGATGAGCAGCCTGGGCGGTGAGGCCAGTAAGCTGCTGCAGCGCGGCGAGGAAGTACCGGTACGGATCATCAGCATCGACTCCACCCGCCAGCGGATCGGACTGAGCATGGACCGGGTGACCTACGAAGAGCAGATGGACTGGATGGCACAGCGGTCGGAAGCCGACGAGATCGCCGAGGCCGAAGAGTTAGAACCCGAGTCTGTCGAGGTGGAAGCCGCTGAGGACGAGGCAGTTGAGGTTGCAACAGAAAGTACAAAGGACGAATTAAGCGAGGCAGAGCCCGTTGAGGTAGAAGCGGCTGAGGTTGAAGCAGCTGAGGCTACTGCCGACGCATCAGAGGCGGAAGACAGCCCTGAAGAGGTGGAAGTAGCGGAAGAGAGCAGCCCGGAGGCTGACGAGGACGAAAAAGCGGAAGCCTGACCTCTTACAAGTCCGGCAGATATCCGGCAATTCGATACGTAGTCACTGGCTGGATGCAGATGCATCCAGCCTTTTGTTACGCCTCAGGCCGGGCGCTATAATCGCCAAGCCACCACGCAGCCCGATCTGCCTGGGTTGTACCATCGCAGAGGTCAAGAAAACATGCCCGTGGTTTCGGTTGTCATCGTAAACTGGAATGTGCGAGATTTGCTCCGCAAGTGCCTGGAGTCGCTACCCGGTGCACTGGCGCTGCCCGAAGCAACGGTAACATTCGAAACGATCGTCGTTGACAACGGCTCCCGGGATGGCAGCGTCGAAATGCTGCGCGAAACGTTTCGGAATGTGCAACTCATCCAGCCGGGAGAAAACACGGGCTTTTCACGTGGAAATAACATCGGTATTGAAGCCAGTTCGGGACAGTATGTGCTTATCCTTAACCCGGATACCGAGGCTCTGCCCGGCAGCATAGCAAGGCTTGTGCAGTACATGGAGGCGCATCCGACCGTTGGAGTGGCAGGGCCGCAGCTCCTGAACGAGGATGGAAGTGTTCAATCGTCACGGAGACGCTTCCCCAGCCTGATGACTGCATTCTTCGAAAGTACCTGGCTCCAGCCGCTGGCACCGCGAGGGATGCTGCGGTGGTATTACATGCTTGATATTGATGACAGCGCCGAAACTGCTGTTGATTGGCTGCAAGGGGCCGCCCTGTTAGTTCGCCGGGAAGCGATTAACGATGCAGGCATGTTCGATGAGCGCTTCTTTATGTACTCTGAGGAGCTTGACTGGCAGCGCCGTATGAAAGCTGCCGGATGGAACATCATCTATCTACCATCCGCCAAGATCATCCACTACGGGGGCAGAAGCAGCGATCAGGTAGTGGCTCAGAAACACATTCATTTCCAGACAAGCAAAATCCGTTATTTCACCAAGCATCATGGCCGACTGGCCGGAGTGTCGCTAAGACTGTTCTTGCTGGCGAACTACGCAGCCCAGCTAGTTTTGGAGGCAGCCAAGTCATTAGTGGGGCACAAACGTGCGCTGCGCCAGGAGCGCATCGCGGCGTATCTGCAAGTATTGCGTTCAGGTTTGAAGGGGTAGTCTATGCGTGTCGGCCTGGTGACCGGTGAGTACCCACCCATGGAGGGCGGAGTAGGGGCATATACCCGCGAACTTGCCCGTGCTATGGTTGGTATGGGTCATGATGTGCACGTGTTCACCCGGAAGGGGGCGCACAGCCCGGAATCATCCAATGACCCTGGAATTACGGTTACCGGCGTTGTACGCTCAAAATGGGGCTGGGGGACACTCGGCAGCATCGCCAGATGGGCCAACGAGAACGCGCTTGATATCATCAACCTGCAATTTGAGACGGCAGCATTTGATATGCACCCATCCATCCATTGGCTGGGTTCACGGCTAACACCCCACCCACTTGTCGTTACCTTTCACGATTTGAGGCCCCCTTATCTGTTCCCCAAAGCCGGATTCGCCCGGACAATGGTCATGAAGAAGCTGGCCCAAGATGCTTCAGGGGTGATCGCTACCGACCGCGCTGACGAACGGGAGCTGGACAGCCACTGTTCGTTACGCATGCTGACCTGGATCCCAATCGGCAGTAATGTTCGAGATGAACTCCCCCCGGATTTTGACCGCTCAGCGTGGCGCGCGAAAATCGGCGTATCCGCTGGCGATCTGCTGATCAGCTATTTTGGTTTCCTAAATGAAAGCAAGGGAGGGCTGGTCCTCGTTGAGGCACTGAAATGTCTTGTCGATGCCGGTACGCCCGCCCATCTCGTCATGATCGGCGGACGCGCCGGTGCGAGTGACCCCACCAACCATGCCTATGCTGGGCGAGTTGACGCGATGATCGCTAAAACCGGGCTGACGGAACGTGTCACATGGACTGGTTTTGTAGATAACACAACGTTGAGCTGTTACTTCCATTCCAGTGAACTAACCGCCCTACCCTATCTGGATGGCGTATCACTACGGCGTGGAACGCTGATGGCGGCGCTTGAGCATGGTATGCCGATCGTTACCACGGAGACCCAGACCCATGCACCCGAATTAGATGGAGTTGTCCACACAGTGGCAGCCGGCGATCCTGCAGCTTTGGCGGACGGCATCCGTTTGCTGTGGGAGGATCAGAGGTACCGTTGGGCACTCGCGGAAAGCGCGCGTCTGGCATCTCGGCACTTCCATTGGGACGACATTGCCAGCCGCACGGTGACGTTTTACCAGAATATCCTCGACCGGAGAACCTGACTTGAGCAGCACTGCGAACGAATCGCAGCAGGCACCTTCTGCTACGAAAGCTGAACGCGTCCTGCTGGCATTGGTCCTTGTTGTGTTTGCTGTTGCAGCAGGCATCTACAGCGTTGCAACTCCCTTGTTTGAGATGTCCGACGAGCTCTGGCACTATCCGATGGTCAAGCGGCTGGCGGATGGCGACGGGCTTGTTGTTCAGGACCCTAACAACGTTGGGCCCTGGCGCCAGCAGGGCAGCCAGGCCCCCCTCTACTACTATGCCGGGGCAGCCCTGACTTTCTGGATCGATACCTCCGACATGCATGAAGTGCGGCGCGAGAACCCGCACGTTGACAACGGGTTGATCACAGCGGATGGGAACACCAACCTCATTGTGCACAACTATGATCGCGAGCGATGGCCGTGGCGTGGAACTGTGCTCGCGGTTCATCTGGTACGTTTACTGTCGGTAGTGTTCAGTACAGCCACGATTTACTTCACATACCGAATCGGCATTGAGGTGTTCCCTGACAAGCGCTGGGTCGGGCTTGCTGCGGCCGCTGTTACCGCCTTCACCCCGATGTTCACATTTATCAGCGGAGCTGTTAATAACGACAACTTGGCCGTGCTGCTCTCAGCCGCCGCAGTCTGGTTGATGATCCGGCTGGCAAAGCGCGCTGAGGCCGGCAGCAGCACCCTCGCGTATGCTGCCGTGCTGGGGATCGTGCTCGGCTTGGGGGCTTTGACTAAAGTGAGCACGCTAGGGCTGTTTGGGCTAGCCGGCCTGGTCATGCTGTACGCGGCCATGCGCCGTAGGCGCTGGCAGGTCTTCTTTCTGGAGGGCCCACTGATCCTCGCCATCGCTGCTGCGATCGCAGGCTGGTGGTACCTGCGCAACTGGCAGCTCTATGGAGACCCGCTCGGGCTGAATGCGTTCATCGCGGTACTTGGGCAGCGTGCACGGCCTGCCTCGCTCGCCCAGCTTTGGACGGAGCGCCAGGGCTTCATGATGAGCTACTGGGGGCTGTTTGGTGGCGTCAACGTGCCGATGGAAGGCTGGATATACACGGTTCTCAACGTACTATTTGTAGCGGGCTGGGCCGGCACACTGGTGGTTCTGTTGTTCAAAGCGAGGCGCGACGGGCTGCGCCTAGACGCCTGGGTAACAGCCTTGGTGACCCTTTTATGGATTGCTTCCGTCGTTGTGCCTCTTGCTGGAAGTTGGTCCAGAACCACTTGGTCAAGCCAGGGACGGTTGGTGTTCTACGCTATTGGTGCCATCAGCCTGTGGATGGTTGCAGGGATCAGCGCGTGGCAACCTGAACCATTTGGAAAGGCTACGGCAGGGCTGCTGGCAGGGTCCATGGCAACTTTGACGCTGCTTGCCCCGTTTGTGTGGATTCAACCAACATATGCACCCCCGCCTCAAGCATCCCTGCCAGCGAATACCACCTCTGTGGACTTCGCACCGCCGGGTGAAGAGCCTGCCATGCGCCTGGTCGCTTTTCAGGTAAAAACCACCGAAACCCTGCCAGGGGGGCAGGTTCATGTGGACCTGACATGGGAGAGCCTGCGCCCGATGGAGCGCCGCTGGACTACTTTCGTGCACCTGCAGGACAGTGCAGGGTTTCTGGCCGGACAGCGCGACACCTATCCCGGCCTGGGGCTGCTCGCCACCACTGATATCGAGCCGGGGCAGCGCTGGGTGGATCACTACGTGGTGCAGGTGCAAGAGGGTGCCTACGCACCAGAAACGCTGGATGTGCTGATCGGCCTGTACGATTACACCTCGTGCCCGGTCTGCGAACGAATGCAATTGAATGATGGAGCAACGTCTTTACAGATCGGGACGGTCCACCTCATGCCCCGCCCGGATGCGCGCGATATCCCCAACCCGGTTGCTGTGAACTTCCAGGACGAACTCATGCTGCAGGGATACCGGCTTGATCGCCGCGAAGCCCACCCAGGCGAAGCCATCACTCTGGCCCTATACTGGGAGGGAAGCAGGCCGATGGCCCGTAATTACACGATTTCCGCCCAGGTGCTTGCTGAGGATACCACGCGCTACGCCCAGGAAGATTCGTGGCCGCTGGATGGTGCCCGCCCGACATCGAGCTGGCTGCCCGGCGAGCTAATCGAAGACGAGTACACCCTGATGCTGCATCCCGATACACCTCCAGGTGTGTATTGGGTGCAGGTAGTCATCTACTGGCAGGATGAAGCGGGAACTTTCAACAGGCTGCAGCGCATCACCAGCGATGGGCGCCTGGTCGAAGACTACGTCCTGCTCACACGTATACGGGTAGGACCCGGGTAAGAGACCGTGAGAATCGAGGTAGGTCCCGGTATTTTTCTATGGGTGATCGTTGCACTGTACGCTGCAGCAGGAGCATTGTACAGCGTGAGTGTTCCGCTTTTCGAGGCACCCGATGAGGCTTACCACTATCCCGTTATCTGGAACATCGCCCGGAGCGGATCACTCCCAACGCTGCACCCAGGCATCCCTACACTGTGGGAGCAGGAAGCCAGCCAGCCGCCTTTATATTACGGGATCGCCTCTCTGTTGACCGGCTGGATTAACACAGACGACCTCTCTGAGGTCCGGCAGCTCAACCCGTTTCGCAAGATCGGACTGATCAACCAGCCCGATAACAAGAACATGGTGATTCACAGCCCGCTGGAACGCTGGCCCTGGAAAGGAACGGTGCTTGCGGTACACCTCGCCCGCCTATTGAATGTAACAATGGGCGCAGCCGTGATCACCGGGGCAGGTTTCTTCGCCAAGGAACTCGCCCCTACCAACCGCTGGGCGGCACCATTAGCGGCAGCATTATTGTCATTTAACCCAATGTTCCTGCTTGTCACAGGTGCAGTGAATAATGATGGCCTGGTCAGCGCGCTCTCCGCATGGGCGTTGGTATTCGGAGCGCGAGCACTGCGCCGGGGGTTCTCCGGGGGAACGGTAGTAGGCCTTGCTCTGTGTGCAGGGCTGGCACCTGCAGCTAAGGCCAGCGGGTTGATCATACTTGGGGTGGCTCTAGCAGCAGGGGCGCTACACAGCGTGCAGAATCGCTCGTGGCGTGCTGGGCTGCTCACAGCGTGCGGAGTGCTAGGCGTGTGGATTGTTTCCACGGGCTGGTGGTATCTGCGCAATATGCAGTTGTACGGAGAACCACTGGCGACCTCAGCGCATATCGCAGTAATCGGAGCTCGTACCAATCCTATTGACTGGCTGCTGGAAGCACGAAACGTCTGGGTAACTTATTGGGGCCTGTTCGGGCAGGCCAATGTGCTGGGCCCTGCATATCTCTACCCGGCTGCTGGGCTGCTGGGAGCAGGTGGGTTGGTTGGACTGGTCGGCTGGTTGCGTAGGCGCCTCGTTGAGCACGATCCGATGGCTATCAGTGTGGCGGGGATTGCTGTGCTGCAATTCATACTGGCAGTTGCAGCCGTGGGGTTGTGGACATCCCAGACTTATGGCAGCCATGGAAGACTGCTCTACCCTGCGGCTACGGCGATCAGCGGATTGATGGCAGTAGGGCTTCTGGCCTGGCTTCCGGAGCGAGCACATGGATTGTTGACCGCAAGTATCTCGGTGCTGATGCTAGCGACTGCCCTTACCACGCTGTTCATGCATATCCTACCGACCTATAAACCGCCTGCCGTCATACCAGCCGTGCCGGACGGGGAGCAGAAGATCAGAGCCACAGCTGATCAAGCTCTGGAGATCGTAGCCATTCAGGCTGATACGGGGATACCGGAAGACGGGCAGGGGCCGAACGTCACGGTATACTTGAGGGCGATCCGCCCGTTGGCGTCAGGGGGCACCCTTTTGATTACGGCAGTCGCGGGAGATGCGGTAGTGGGATCGCTGCGTACGTATCCGGGGGGCGGGCTGCTGCCAACCGATCATATGGAACCCGGAGTCATTTATACCGACCACTATAAGGTGCCGCTCAAGCCAGGCGCGCTGCAGCCTATCGCCCTTGAAATCCGTGTCGGGTGGCTGGATGAAACTAACCGAACAATCCGCCTGGAACGATTTGTTACAGATCAGCAGGCGAGTGTGGAAGCACTCGTTCTTGATCTTACCGGTGAGGCAAGATGACGCGTCCCTCTGAAGTGGAGAAACTGAGCACCGCAGATCGCCGTGTACTGCTGGGACTGGCCGGACTCTTCGCAGCCCTGGCTACGCTATACAGCGTAATTACCCCGGTCTTCGAGGCCTCGGACGAGATCTCTCACTTCCCTGTTGTAGAACATATAGCTCGCACCGGCTCCCTTCCCGTTCAGCAACCTGGGACTGAGACACTATGGGAGCAAGAAGGCAGCCAACCGCCACTGTACTACCTGCTGGCAGCAGCCCTGGTGGCTCCGCTCGACACTGGTGATCTAGAGGCTATCCGCTGGCGTAACCCGCATGCCAAGCTGGGTGTTCCCCTACAGCCTGATAACAAAAACATGATCATCCATACTGAGGCAGAGGCCTGGCCGTGGCGTGGGACTGTGCTAGCCATCCACCTCGTCAGGTTGTTCAGCGTCGCATTGAGTACAGCCAGCGTCGCGCTGATCTACCTGCTTGCTCGCGAGATCTGGCCAACCCAACAGGCGGTCCCAATCCTGGCCTGCTTTCTTGTTGTGTTGAACCCCATGTTCTTGTTCATCAGCGGGTCGGTCAACAACGATAACCTGACCGTCCTGTTGGCTTCATGGAGCATGCTGCTCGCCCTCAGAATCGTAAGGCACGGCATCACCAGTCGGCGCGCTGCAACACTCGCTGTGGTAGCAGCGCTGGCGACGATCACCAAAGTCAGTGGGCTGACGCTGCTGCCAGTCATTGGCCTGGCCCTTCTCTACCATGCCCTGGTGCACCGGGACTGGAAGGGGGCGATCTACACCGGCCTGGCCTTGATCGCAGCCTGGATGGCACTTGCGAGCTGGTGGTATATCCGCAACCTTGTGGTCTACGGGGAGCTTTTCGGGATCAACACCCACGTCGCCATCGCCGGTACGCGCGAGATCGGGCTATGGGAGTTGAGGAAGGAGTGGTTCAGTTTCTGGGCCAGCTATTGGGGCCTATTCGGTGCGGTCAATATCCTAATGCCAGACTGGGTATATGCAGCCCTGGGTCTGCTTGTGGCTACGGGAGCTGTGGGCGTCAGCATTTGGGTTGTGCGTCAGGTGCGCAACCGCGCGTGGTCAGAGCTGGTAATCCCTGGCCTCCTCCTGGTTCAGATCGCGATCACCTTCATCGCTCTGGTGCGCTGGACGATGATCACCTATGCCTCGCAGGGGCGCCTGATGTTCCCGGCGATTGGCGGGATCAGCACGCTGCTGGCGGTGGGGATATTGTGGATGTTCAGAGAGCGCTGGCAGCGAATCGTGACGGCGGCAGTCGGAGTACTCATGGGTGCAATGTCTATCACAGCGCCCTTCACCTTGATCGCTCCGACATATGCCATCCCTGAACCTGTTGCTGCCGTGCCTGAGGATGCCATCCCAGTGAAGTTGTTCTACGATGACCTGGAAATCGTCGCGATCCGACCAGAAGGTGTCATCACTCAGGAAGGCGGCTGGCTGCCGATTACGCTATACGTACGCGCTAACGCACCAATGGGCCGCGATATCAGCCTGTATATGCAGGTGCTTGGCCGTGACGAGGAGGAGATAGGCAAGATCGACACATACCCCGGCGGAGGGGCACTTCCCACCAGCCGTATGCAGCCAGGTGCGATTTACGGCACACGCTATCTTATCGAGCTGGCCCCGCGATTCGCAGCCCCTACCGGGGTGCGCGTTATAGCAGGCGCCGGTGTATTCAACGCTGATAGCTATTCTGTGCTGCCCCCGTATGACGAAGATGGGAAGTTAAGCGAGAACGCAGTGATCGAGGCAGGTGTGGCATACCCAAGCGACATGGCTCGCTGCGGGCTGCCATCAAATGCTGACGAACCCATAGGATATTTCGCGGATACCGCCGTATTGTTCGCCCCTGCCCTTCCAACTACCGCCAGTGCAGGGGACAGCATCCCCGTGGTTCTGCTCTGGGATGCACTCACCCCTACCGCCAGCGATCTGAGTGTTTTTGTGCACTTGGTCGGTGTGCAGGAGCAGCAGCCTGCAGCACAGGCCGACGGACCTCCACTTGGCGGCAACTATCCGACGCGTCTCTGGATGCAGCGCTGCGCTTTCTATGACGAGCACGTGCTGACCGTCCCGGCGGACACAAGCCCGGGTGATTATCGTGTGCTGGTAGGGTTGTATGATCTGAACGATCCCCAATACACGCGGCTCCCCGCATCCGCGCCGGATGGGGCCCCCTACCCCGATTACGCTGTGCCACTTGGCGTGATCCGCGTGGAAGGAAACTGACTGTTATGCAACGCCTGACGGGCTGGCTCCGTGCAAAACCCTGGCTGATAGACTGCGCTGCGATCACCGTCCTGGCACTGCTATGGGCGCTCTATTTCTGGCGCGTCCTGACGCCCAATCCGGTTGATCAGGTTTCATACCAGGAGGGAGACTTCTCCGGTCAGTTTTACGCATTTGGATCGTATCAAGCGCGCCGCCTGCTCGATGGGGAAATCCCTCTCTGGAACCCTTACAACAACGCAGGGCATCCCTTCCTGGCAGATACGCAGGCTGCGGTCTTCTATCCCCCACGGTTCATCACGATCGTTGTGAGCCACTGGCTTGGTGGTTGGAGCTATGCGGCACTACAGGCCGAGGCCGTGGCCCATTATCTGGTTGCGTCGCTGTTAATGTACACCTTTGTGCGGGTAACCACCCGCTCAGCGACAGCAGGCGTCATCAGCGCGTTAGTAGTGACCTACGGCGGGTATCTGACAGGTTACCCACCGCTGCAGCTTGCAGTGCTGGAAGCAGGCATCTGGTTTCCACTAGCGTTACTAGGCGTCTACAGAGCCTCCGAACAGGGATGGCCCGGAAGAGCCGCCCCTGGATGGCATCCAGGCTGGCTCGCGCTGAGTAGTGCCAGCCTGGGTATCAGTTTGCTGGCAGGCCACCCGCAGACGACCCTGCTGTTCGTATATGGCTTGATGGCCTACATGGCACACAGAGCGGTGCGGCGGCACATTGGCTGGCTGCCTACCGTGCTAGCGGTTGGCGCCACTGTCGCACTGGGTTTTAGCCTGGCCGCTGTGCAGATTCTGCCAGGTTGGGAGTACACCCACTATGTGGCGCGTTCCGGTGAAGGAGTGGATTGGGGTGCAGGGGGATTCCCCTGGTACGACCTGCTCACCTTGCTGGTACCGAATGTCTTATCCATGTGGTCACCGTTGTATGCTGGGATCGGCGCACTGGCCTTAGCTGCGACTGCATTGTGGCGACGCTCGGAGACAGCCCCTTTCTGGGGCGGCACTGCTGCAGCAGCGCTGGTGCTAGCATTGGGCGGTTCGACAGTGGTTTACAATATCGTCTACCTGATCGCACCGGGGTTTACGCTCTTCAGGGGGCAGGAACGGGCTGCTTTCCTCGTTACGTACTCAATCGCCATCCTGGCCGGGATCGGAGTGGCAACACTGCAGCGCGCAGAGAGCCACGATCCACGCTCAGGAAAAATACTAGCGACGGCCTCCGGAGTGATGTGGCTTCTGGCAATACAGGCTGTTGTTGCCGAGCTGCTCACCCCAGAGGTTGACCTTTTCCTGTGGGCACGCTGGGCATTCTTCGCCGCCGTAATGATGACACTAACATGGGTCACAGTGGGAGTCCTTGGGAAGCGAGCACACAGCCCCTGGTGGAGTATAGCGATTGCTGCATTTGTGGTTTTCGATCTATTCAGTGCCACAATGGGCACGGATCTGGAACCGATATCTCCGAATGAGCGCACTCTGGGCAGCCCTTTAGTTGGCGAAGCCCTGTACGACGCAGGATTGTTCCGAGTAGATGGTTGGCTCGGGCTCGGCGAGAATTATGGCACGCTCTATAGCCTGCAGGATATCCAGGGTACAAGCCCATTGCGGATGACGACACTGGCAGAGTACGATCGTCTTCCACAGTACCGGCGCCACGAACTGCTGAGTGTAAAGTATGTGTTCACCGACTGGCTCCAGTTGGAAGTGCCCAGCACAATCGTTGCCACCGCTCAGATACCTTACCCGGTGCAACTGCATCGCATCAGCGACCCAACCCCACGCGCGTGGATGACCTACCAGGCCATGGTCACGTCTGACGACGACCAGGCGCTCGGCTGGCTCGCAGACCCCAGTTTTGACCCACGAGCCACCGTAATCTTAGGAGAGAACGCGGAGTTCGATTTACCAAGCAAGCCTGTTGACGGTTGGCAGGTATCGGTACGCACCTACAAGCCTGAGCGGATCATCCTGGATGTCACAACGCCACAGAACGGCTATCTGGTTATCAGTGAGCTTGATTATCCGGGGTGGATGGCGACGGTTGATGGGAAGCCTACCCGCATCTGGCGTGTCGACGCAGGGCTGCGCGGGCTGCCCCTACCAGCAGGGGTTCATGTGATAGAGATGCACTATTGGCCAGCATCATATCGTATTGGTCGCGCTCTCACCCTGGTCAGCGCGGTCACCCTGGTGGTGGCTGTGTCCATTGCGTTTGCTGCGCATTACAAGGCCAGCCATAAAACTGAGGAGCCGTTGTGATGCTTCGACAGAATCGCCTCACACACTTGCTGGCTACCGCTGACCGCCGCGTGCTGGCTGCCGGATTAGCCGCGCTCCTAGCACTCATCGGGACAATAGTGGGGCTATCCCTGGCGCTCCTGGGACCCCTGTTTACGGTGATTCTGCTGGCGGTACTAGCCGCTGGTGTCTGGGTCTTAGCAGGGCTGGATAACGCGCTGTGGGGGGTCATTGCCGTGATTGCGCTGCTCCCTTATGGCACACTGCCATTTAAGGTTGTGATAACCCCCACTTTTCTCGACCTTGCGCTGGCGGTATTTTTGTTCCTCTATCTTATGCAGTGGATGACGGGTGAGCGCCGCAGATTAGCCACAACGCCTGTACACCCGCTGATCATCCTGTTCATCCTACTGGCGATCTTCAGCTTTGTGGCAGGCTTACGTTATGCAGGCCTGACATCCACGGTGCTGCGCAGGTTTGCCGAGCTGGTGCTGAGCATGTCCCTAGCGCTCGTGCTGGTGGATGTGCTGCGCACCCCCGAGCAAATCAAACGGCTTACGCAGGTACTCATGCTGACAGCTGTAGCAGCTGCTTTGATCGCTATTGCTTTGTGGCTGATCCCGTCCAGGCTTGCGGACAGCATCCTGGTGCGATTGAGTGTAATCGGGTACCCGGCGGCCAATGCGGTACAGTACATTGAGTCCAACCCTGACCTCCCACAACGCGCAATTGGCACAGGCGTCAACCCGAACTCGATGGGCGGGTATATGCTGATGATGGCCGCTCTGTTCGCCCCCCAGCTTGCGAACAAGAACCCCTTGTTCCGCCCGCGTTGGCTCAATTACGCATTCTTTGGCCTGCTGCTTACCTGCCTGGTCTTGACATTCTCTCGGGGGGCTATGCTGGCCCTGGGCTTTGCACTGGTGCTGATCGCGGCGCTGCGCTACAGACGCCTGCTGATCATCATGATCATAGGCGCAATGCTACTTCTTCTGCTGCCCTGGACACAACTCTATATCGAGCGCATGGTAGAGGGATTTCAGCTTGCTGACCTAGCTACCCGCATGCGATTAGGAGAGTACAAAGATGCTCTGATCCTGATCCAGCGCTATCCGGTCTTGGGAGTGGGCTTCGCGGGCACTCCAGACATCGATATATACCTGGGGGTAGCGAATGTCTACCTGACTATCGCATCAAACATGGGGGTATTGGGTGTCCTGGGATTCCTGCTGGTGATGGTCGGGGTGTTCATTTATGGCTGGAGCGCGCGCCGAGCAACCCAGAGGATACCCGGCCTGTATGCCGTCTGGCTGGGCGTACACGCAGCGCTGGCCGGTGTGCTGGCAAACGGCGTGTTTGACCATTACTATTTCAACCTGGAGTTTCATCACATTGTGACGATCTTCTGGATTTATATAGCGATCGCACTGGCAACAAGCCGGGTGGGACATGCCCGCGCAGCGGCGGATTCCGAAGTGTTACTGGCATCGCGTACCCCAGCACCGTCAGAATCCCTGCTCATTGAGCCTTAAGCGCCAGTACGAGAGTATTGCCACGACCATGCATTCGTGGTACACTAAGCAGCGTTCGGGGCGTGGCGCAGTTTGGCTAGCGCGCTACAATGGGGTTGTAGAGGTCGACGGTTCAAATCCGTCCGCCCCGACTCGCAGTAGAAAGAGACCCACCTTAAAGGTGGGTCTCTTTGCGTAATAAGACAGGAGTTACAGGCCAAGCAGGCTTTGCAGCTTCATTGCGAGCGCCATATTCCCATCGACTTTGACTTTGCCCTGCATAAAGGCACTCACCGCGTTCAACTCACCGTTGACGATGGCAAGCATGTCGTCTGATGTGACGGTCATGGTCATATCAGCACCAGCGGCAGCACCATCACGTACAGTAAGGGTGCCTCCCTTGATATCGGCAGTCCACTGGCCGCCACCATCTCCAGTGATGTCAAAAACAAGCACGGCGTCCTCGCTGCCCCAGGATGCAGGATCGAAACGCTTGGGGATCTCGTTGAAGATCTCCGCCACTGTACTGGCCATTCTCTGATCTCTCCTTGGTTATTGTGGATCAGCGCGGTACTTATAACCCAATCGCGCTGGCCGCGATTGATCGTAGCCCGCCCAATTGCTAGTATACAGTAGACGGATCACAATATGCCATGCCCAGCGGGTTTTTGGCAGTGGGATGACGCGAATGAAACCCTCTCATCTGGTAATTACACTCCTCGTGGTTGGCGTGCTCGCTGCATGCCAGACAGTGCCGGACGCCGTTGACAGCAGCACACAGGATGCGTCGGCGACCGCGGGAGGGGAGGGATTTGAGGGGCAACTCGCCATTATCGGCACAGACGGCAACCTTTATCGCTACGATTCTCCGAGCGGAGCAGAGGCGGTTACCCATGATGCGGCTATCGCGGATGGCTTCTTTTACCGCGATCCAAGCTGGTCCCCTGATGGCTGGCTGTCGTATGTGGGTGTCGCCCATAGCGGCTCAGACGTCGAGATCGGTGTAAATGCCATCCCTCCTGGGGGCGGTGATCCGGTCCAGCTTGAGAGTGGCCCTGATGATTATATTTACGGGTATTGGTCTCCTGCGACCTGTGTGCAGAGGGAAGCGTGTGCACGCTTCGCATACCTGATGCAGGATGCGGGCCAGATCGGGATGCGTATTGCCACTCTGGGCGATAACCTTGATGCCCTGACCATCTCACGGTTGGGGCGTGCCAGCACGTTCTATTATTCCTGGTCGCCTGACGGGCGTGCGATGCTGTGGTTCACGGGCGGAACCGACCTCTCGATTTACGATGCTTTAGAGGACCAAGTTACTGAAACGCTTGAGGTGATGCCGGGGACTTTCCAGACGCCTATATGGTCGCCAATTGATGATCGTCTGTTATATGCAACGGCCCAGAACAGGTTGACCCAGATGGCTATCCGAGAGGGAGCATCTGAACAGCCTTTCGGTGATGCCGTTGATGACCGGTTGGCTTTCACCTGGTCTCCAGATGGGGCGCGCGTTGCATATGCCCATGGCATTTCGGATTTTCAGGCGCTCACGATTCATAATCTCGAGACTGGTGTGGAACAACGATATGAAACCCTTGAGAAAGTGCTGGCATGGTTCTGGTCACCTGACGGCACCAAACTGGCTGTTATCAATATCGAAATGACACGCCCTGAACTCCAACAGGCGGCGTCGGGCCGCCATGCACGCCCTCTGAACCAGGAGACAGGCCATCCCGTGCTGGTCTGGTATCTCATTGACGTTAAAGAGGGTTCTCTTCAGCGCGTTATCGAGTTCGTGGCTACTTTTGACCAGACCTATTTCTACCAGTGGTTCGAGCAATTTGCGCAAAGCCACCAGATATGGTCACCGGACAGCCGATATCTGGTTTACGCTGAGCGGCGCCTGGATGACAAGCCACGCGTACGGATAATCGATACGGAGAATCTGACAAGGGCACCAGAGACTCTCATGGAAGGTACCCTGGCGATTTTCTCGTTTGGGTAGGCCAACGCACCCGTCGCGTTCCATACGGTATCATGGCGGAGGTTGATGTGAACGATCTACACTGTTGGCATGCTGTTTTCAAGGTGGTATAGTCACATAACTGCCAGCGACCGCTGGCCTGTTTTTATCAGGTGGTTAACGCAGGGAAAGCCAGTGGCACCTACCATGAAGCGAGCCAAGCGTGACCGGCTTGCCCAGGCACTCAAGCGAGTCCCCTGGCTGGTCGAAGCAGTGATCATGGCAATGCGCTGGACACAAGCACACTACACGGCTGGTGTCGTGGGGGTTGTGCTGAATACTCGAGGCGAAGTCTTACTGGTGGAACACGTACTCCATCCGAACTGTCCATGGGGCCTGCCTGGTGGCTGGATGGGACGTCGTGAGGACCCGGCCACCACGCTTAAACGAGAACTTCAAGAAGAACTGGGGCTAGAGGTCCAGATAATCAGACCACTGCTCATCCAGAATGATTTCTCGCGGATAAACCACCTGGATATCGCCTTTCTTTGCGAGGCAGCCAACAACGTCAGCCAGCTCAGTCGAGAGCTGCTGGATTACCGCTGGCTTACCGCCGACCAGGCTCCGCCGCTCAAGCCATTCCATGCGGCTGCCCTGGCCGCGGCAGCAACCGTTCTTAATAGTGGGTAGGAGTTAGCCGAATGTACAAGCAGGCGCCACCTCCACGTCGGGGAGGTCTTCCACTGCTAGAAATCGTAGGGACAGCGCTTGTGCTGATCGCAACTGTGTTATTCGTAAACCAGTTGAGCAAGTTCAGCGCGGCCCGGCAGAGCCTGCCTCCAGGTTTGTTGATGGGGGGAGTCCCGGTCGGCGGTCTGTCACGTACCGAAGCCAAAGCGTATGTTGAACAGGTCTATGGCAGCCCTGTTACCGTCATCTATAACGACCAGGAACTCCGGCTTAACCCGAACGAAGTGGGCTTCCGAGTCAACTCTGATGTCATGCTTTCACAGGCCGACGAACTGCGGACGGAAGGTACATTCTGGGCAGGGTTCTGGGATTATATATGGCGCCGGCCCGAGCAAGCGTACAGTATCGACCTGACTGCAGAGTACTCTGAGGAACTGCTGCGGAGTTGGATAGCCGACGTATCTGTTCGTTATGACCGTCCGCCGGTCCCAGCACAAGCGGAGGGCAGCGGGTTGGCATTCACCGGTGGCCAGGATGGCGTGACACTGGATACAGAAGCGTCGATCCCACTCATTGAAGAGGCGCTACAGCGCCCTGTCAATCGCACGGTAACCCTTATTACCGAACAGCAACAAGCGCCGCAGGTTGGTTCCGACACCCTACGCAATATGCTCACCGAGTATATCCTCAGCACACATTTTCAGGGTGTAGTCTCAGTTTTCGTAATCGACCTGAAGACAGGTGAGGAAGTTGAAATCAACCTGGATATGCGCGATCTCGACAATCCCCACGAAGTTGACTGCGAAATCGCTTACGCGGCGATGAGCACAATGAAGATCGCCGTAATGACTGAATACTTCCGCTATCTTGACTTCCTGCCGCTACCTTATGAGTACGAGAAGGTCGACATCACCATGGTGCAGTCAGGGAACTGGTCGGCAAATTCGATGCTGCTGGATATTGGCTTCGGAAGTCAAGAACGCGGCGTTGAGATCGTGACCGAGTCGATGCGTGATGTACTCGGTTTAGAAAATACTTTTGTCGCCGCCCCCTATGATGAAGAAGTGGAAGTCTATGTGAGCACACCAGCCCGCGAGGCCGCTCGCAATGGCGACTGCATCGACACCAGAGCCGATCCAGCCATGCAAACAACACCGCAAGACCTGGCTGCTCTGCTTGACATGATCTACCAGTGTGCCGAGTTTAATGGGGGCGGGTTGATCGCGGCGTATGGCGAACAATTCACCCAGACAGAATGTAAGATGATGCTGGAGACGATGGGGCGTAACCTCGAAGGGCAGTTGATACTGGCAGGGGTTCCAGAAGATGTGATTGTCGCACATAAACACGGCTGGGCAACGGACACCCATGCGGATTCGGGTATTGTGTTCTCACCTGGTGGTGACTATGTGCTCTCTATGTTTCTGTGGGCGGAGGTTGACTGGCTTCCAGCAACCCTGAGTTTCCCGGTCATGGAGGGCATTTCAGCAGCAACATTCAACTACTTCAACCCTGACCTGATCAACGTGCCGAGACGTGGGCTGAATCCGGAGCTATTCAGCTAGGCTTTACCAAAGGAGCCTAGAGAGTGGGGCGGTCTTCGACCGCCCCACTGCGTGATTACTCCGGCAAGCGACGCAAACACCAAATCGTAAGATCGTCACTCTGCGGGGCGCCAGCGACAAAGGTATCAACCTCTTGCAACACACGCGCGATCACATCATGCGCGGAAGCTCCACAGGCCTCGTTAACGGTCTGAATGAGGCGCTGCACTCCCCACTCAGCATAATCTGCAGTCATCGCCTCGGTCACCCCGTCTGTGTAAGCTATCAGGGATTCCCCGTGTGCAAGGGTTATGCTGTGTTCTTCCAAGCTAATCTCTGGAAGCACACCAAGTGCGATACCGCGGCTTCGTAGTTCTGCCGCGCCACCATCGGTGCAAGTGTAGATGGCGGGATTATGTCCGCCACTGGCATACCGCAATTCACCGGTTAGTGGGTTCCATACAGCATAGAACACTGTGACAAACAGGTCGGTTGTTGAATCGTTGAAGATCAGTGTATTGACACGTTCCAGTGTCTCTGCCGGTGCTACGCGGCTGATAGCCGCGCCGCGCAGCATGGTACGGCACATCGCCATAAACAACGATGCTGGGATGCCTTTATCCGCCACATCAGCCATCACGAGACCCCAAAGGCCATCACGGAGTGGGATAAAATCATAAAAGTCACCACTCACCTGGCGTGCGGATCGCCATGCGGCAGCCAGGTCCCAACCGGGAAGCTGAGGGGGGCGATCTGGAATCAAGCTTGCCTGGATGCTATGGGCGACCTCAAGCTCACGCTGCAAGCGATCGCGCTCCGCCGCGCTTTGCTGCAGAATCGCCGATTCAAGTGCTACAGCCGCCTGATGAGCTACGCCACGCAAGACATTGCGAAGACGCAATCCTGCCGCCTGCCCGACCCTGGGTGAGTCAACGATCATTAATCCGACCAACCCGCGACGTGCACGCAGAGGGAAAGCCAGGACGGGCGCGCTGCCAAGTAACAACTGCAGAGGCTCTGGCAGAGGAAGTTCATCGGGCCCCCCTGCCCCACGGACCTGATCAGCAACGCTCATCAAGTCGAGGAACGGGTGCTCCTCCGCTGACAAGACACACTCTCCCATCGACGCTGCGTGCTCCAGGTCGATGCCGTATTGAGCCTGGCACGAGAATGTCCGATCGGATTCATCCCAAGCGAGAATCACACAGCGCTCAATACCGACCAGCAGAGAAGTCAGCCGTGCGATGGTATCCAGTGTGCTGTCAATATCGGGTTCGGCGTTTGCTGCCTCAGCAACCTGTAGCAATACAGTCGTGACGTAGGCTTCAGCCTGCTGCGCTTCATATAACCGCGCGTTGCTAATGGCAATTGCAGCTTGATTGGCAAACGCCCGGATGATCTCCCGCTCCGCGGCTCCGTAATGGCCGGGCTCATGGTGATCGACCAGCAAATAGCCAATTTCACTGCCGCTGACGTTCAGTGGCACGGTTAGTGTGGACCGCTCTTCAAGGAACTGGGCACCCAGGAAAATCTGAAAGAGATGTTGGATCGCGGTTTCAATAGGGACATCGTCTCCATATTGGAGCACTTCTAATGGCAGCTCCTCGCCCACCACTGCCAGCATATTCTCATCCCCAAGCGCGGCAGCCAAGCTGACAGTGCCTGCCTCATGGTTGAACAAGAGGAGAGCGGCATTGTCAACGGCCACGACGTTACCCAGGCCGCTGAGGATTCCGTCGAGCACCTGCTCAAGGTCCAGATCAGATACCAGTGCGTTGCCAATCTCGCTGAGTGTTTCAGCCAGATTCCGCCTGCGGCGCTCAGCTGCATACAATGTTGCGTTGCGTAATGCTACTGCAACCGAGTCAGCAAGCGCACGCATGAGCACGACATCATCCGTGTTAAAAACACCGGCCTCATCAGCCTGCAGTTCAATGACACCCAGAACGCGTTCCCCAATCTTGATGGGTACAACCATTAAAGCCCGGGCGTCTTCCTGATGGCGCGTCGGTTTGAATCCCTGCCAGGTTTTCGTATCCGGGATGTTCAGCGCTTCTCCTGAGCGCAGGACCTGTGTCAGCACGCCGGGACCGGTTGCCGGGTAGGTCAATCCTTCAATCATCCACGTCACGCTTTGCGGCCCGGCGCCCGCACGGAACACCAGTCGTGATCCCAGGCGAATGAATATATTGACACGCTCAAAGCCGAAGTACTCGATAATCTGCTCGACTACACGGTCCAGCAGTTCATCCAGATCGAGAATACCTGCAACTGCCTGGCTGACCTGAACCAGCGCCTCCAGGCGCTCAGCAAGGCGGCGCTCCGATGCGTATGTCTCGGCCTGCTCGATGGCAACAGCAATCTGCGCAGCCAGCGTTTCAAGTACAAAGACATCTTCATCCTCAAACGCATTTAACTGGCTGCTCTGCACGTCAAGGACGCCCAGAACACGGCCTTCAACCTTCAGCGGAAGGGCGATCTCAGAGTGTGTCTCAGGCAGACTGCTAAGCGCAGTATAAAGTGGCTCTGTAGATACATCATTGGCGAGCACGGTCTTGCCTTCGCGAAAGGCCCAGAGGATCATCCCCTGTACGTCATAGGCTGTCTGCGGCATGAATACCAGGCTGGTACTCGCACCGACCTGAAGGTGCCCGCTGCTGTGGGCGAACACGGTAACACAGTAATACCCGAAAGTCTCTCTAACCAGCGCAACTACCTGCCTGAAGAGGTCTTGCAGCGGTTGGATGGAGGAAATCTTCGCGCTGATCTCCCCGATCAACCGAAGGTGTTCAGCACGGCGATTTGCGTGTTCGTAGAGCTGGGCATTGCGTATTGCCCAAGCAGCCTGATTGGCGAGTGCTGTGAGCACTCTCAGATGCTCGTCGGTAAAGCTGCGCGGCAGACGACTCTGGATCGCGATTACGCCCAATGTGGAGTCGCCCGCAATTAACGGGACAAAAAGCCCTGACTGCGGGGGGTCTTCAAGACGAAATGTGGGGCGTGCCGGAAGCGACTCGGCCTCAGACTGGAAGTCGCGGACGAGCAGCGGCTGCCCAGATTCGCGGACCCAGCCGATGAGTCCGCGTGCTCCAGCGCCGCCAAACACCTCGGGGGGGTGCCGCTCTCCGTCACGAACCCATAACTTGACATGGTATGTGTCCCCCACAAATAGGCCTAACTGGAAAAACGAGGTGTCGATAATCTGACTGGCCGATCGATAGAGAATTTCGCACAACTGATCTACGTCAAGGGGAGCACGCAGGAGTTCGCGGCTGATATCGTTGAGGCTGCTGAATTCGTGTTCAATCCTGCTAGCATAACGCAGCCGGATTAACGCAACCAGCATCACTATCCCAAAGGCCACACTGGCCACAAGCAACCCCGCAAGCACGGGTGTGGGGGGCAGGCCTAGTGAAACCATCAGAATTTCATCCAGCCTCGCGATGGCGGTACTTCACCATCACCAGGCGGTTTCCGGAAGGTCCGGTCGAATAGGCAACTTCGTCCATCACGCTGCGGATCAGGTGCAGTCCCCATCCGCCAGGTCTTGCAGCTACCAACGTAGGGTCTTTCTGACGCTCGCTGACCATCGCGGGATCGTACGGCTCACCAAAATCCATCAGGTGGATTTCCAATACGCCGGGGCGCGCGATTACATAGACATCAATTTCACCATCATGACGGCCATGATACGAGTGCCGGATGATGTTTGTTGCTGCCTCATCGACTGCTAACTGGCAGTGAAACAAATCATGGTCAGTCAGCTGAGCACGTCGTGCGTAACTGCTCACCAATGAATGGATTAAGCGGGCATTTTCAATGCGCGCAGTAACGCGGAAAGCGCGGCTTTGCTTTCGATTATGAAACACAACCGCGCCGAGCAATATCACTAGTGCGGCGAGGCTGATCAGTGTGATAGAAGCAGTGCTCCCAGTCATCGGCTGAATGCTGTCAGGCTGTGATCGCCGGTGTTCACGCTTGAGCGTGCATGACTATCGAAGCGCATCAAGTGCGTCGGGCAGGGTATCAAACATCTCGAAAACTTGATCGAACCCCACCAGATCGAACACGCTGGCAACATTACCCGATAGACGGGCAAGCACCAGATCTCCCCCCTTACCTCGAACTGCACGCCACGCTGAGACTAAAGTCTTTAACCCCCGGCTGGAAATGTAGGTAACCCCATGGAAATCTACTGCGAGGCGTGTTACACCCTCAGAAAGCAACCTCTGCAGTGTCTCCTCCAACCGGGGTGAGGCATTTGAGTCAAGCCGTCCCAGAGGTGTAACTAGCCACACCCCCGGGCGTTCTTCGTTGACCAGAATCTGTAAGCCCTGTGCACCCGGACGCGCATTGTTGGCATTCTTGACCATTGTCAACACGTTCTTGCCTGGTAAGAATTCAAACCGCACCTCGTCCATCAGCTTACGCATGAGGTGTAGGCCAATACCACCTGGCTTTACTTTGTCAAGGCTTTCAGGAATATCCGGTTCGGGAATGCCCTCGGGATCGAATGGTATACCTTCATCGACAATCGTAATCACAAAGCGACCTGGTGACACAGCACAGGTCAGCTCAATGTCACCCCGATCATCCCCGCCATACGCATGTTCAATGACGTTAGTACAGGCTTCATCAGCCGCCATCTGACAGTGATAGCTTTCGTTATCACTGAGGCCAGCTTCTTGAGCCGCTTCCGCCACGAAATCGATAATCAAAGGGATGTTGGCGAAATTCCCGCGGATACGCAGCTTACGCTCGTCGATCATATTACATAGTCGCTGTGCAGAGTAGATTAGAAGCTGCCGACTGCAGCGACCTGTGTGTCGAAAACTTCAAAGAGAGTCGTCAGGCCCGCCAGCTCCAACACTTCCTTCACCCGGTCAGACGGCGCAGCGAGACGGAGGTCACCGCCATCCTGCTTGGTACGCTTGAGAGCCGAGACGAGCTCACGTAAACCCGCACTGCTGATGTATTCAACCCCTGCCATGTCCACGACGAGACGATTCCGCCCCCGGTCGATCTGCTCGTTCAGTGTCTCGCCGAACTCGCGCGCAGTATTTGTGTCGACGCGTCCATTTACGACAATCAAGTCAACACGGTTCATCTCGGTGACTTTCACATCCATGCCTGGTCCTCCAATGAATCGTATGTGGATACCCATTGTGCGGGGTAGCGGCATTATACCATCGCATCATACCAACAAGCCAGATCATCGTGTGACCAGGGTCCTTGTATATAGCTACACCATGCCCGGTATGCTACAATCACCGCATTCGGTACTGGACAATACGATTATCGACCTGGATGCGCGAGGCGTGAACACCACAGAATTGGGCTGGCGTCGTAATGGGAAATAGCTTACCAACTAGAGACGAACCTGGGCAAGGTTCCCGGCTCAGCCCGTACTCTCGTCGGGAGATCTGGCGCGCAGTCATCCAAGGTGCAGCGCTCGGGATTCTTCTGGGGGCTGCCTTTGCGGGCGGCTTCTTTTACCGAGACATGATTCGTCCAACGCCGGAATCCCAGCTACCACTCGACCTGCTCCGCGAAGCTGATACTCTGCTGGCGGCACATTATCTTCGCACACTCCCGCCAGATCAAGAACGTGTATACGGTGCGGTTGCCGGCCTTGTTGCCTCACTTGGCGACCCACACACCTATTTCGTTGAGCCTCAAACTGCAGAGGTTGATTCGACGAACCTGGCCGGGCGGTTTGGTGGCATCGGTGCCGAGATCGGTGTATCGGAGGATGGCCGATTCGTCATCGTTCGTGTCTACCGGGATAACCCTGGTTTCGAAGCAGGGCTACGGGACGGCGATGTCCTACTGGCTGTAGATGGTGTAAATGTCAGCACAGGCGATTTTGACCTGGATGGGGTTATATCACTCGTGAGGGGTGAAATCGGAAGCACAGTCACCCTCACCGTTGAACGCAACGGCCAGAGCCTGGATGTCACAATCATACGCTCCGAAGTGCTGCTGCCGTCGGTCTTTTGGAACCTAGCCGAACAGGACGCGCGCATAGGGTATATCCGCATCGTCCGCTTTACGGACCGCACGCCGGATGAAATGCGCCAGGCACTCAGCGAGCTAAAGGATCAAGGCGCCCAGGCATTTGTGCTTGACTTACGTGACAATGGGGGCGGTCTACTGGACTCTGCAGTTGACGTCGTAAGCGAGTTTCTTGATGGAGGCGTCGTGCTGTATGAGGATCGCCGCGATTCGGATACCGAGGTCAAGAATGCAAGCGCAGGGGGTTTAGCGCTGACAGAGCCTCTGGCAGTCCTGATCAACGCCGGCACTGCCAGCGCATCGGAGATCGTGGCTGGTGCGCTGCAAGATCGAGGGCGTGCTGTACTGATTGGGCAGACCAGCTTTGGAAAAGGCACAGTGCAGGTCATACTTCCCATGAGTGATGGATCATCCCTGCGTGTCACTACCGCGGAATGGTTTACACCAAACCACACCCCGTTAGAAGGGAACGGCCTTGTTCCGGATCGATTAGTCGAACCCGTCCCCGACCAGGATGTTCAACTGGCAGCAGCAGTAGAGGACATCATAAAGAACCTGGCGTCACTGGATGGTAATTGATACCTCAATGTACTTCGTGATGGTAGCTTTAAGGATCGGGATATGATTGATGGCAACAGGAATCCAACTTCGCTTGTGCTGAGACGCATAGCGGTCAGCGTGTTGACGGTCCTGCTGGTCGGGTTAGTCTTCCTCACAGGCTATGTGACGGGCGCTGGAATCCCTCCGCAGGCCCTGATCAACCCCTACGCGCCGGTAGGAGCGGCTCCTGTTTCCTCAACAGACGAAGGCGTCTCGGAAGATGATTTCGAAATCTTCTGGGAAGTCTGGAACACTGTGGAAAGCCGCTATTACTACGATCTGCCATCTTCGCGCGAACGCGTCTATGGCGCGATTAACGGGCTGATGGAAAGCCTGGGCGATGAGCACAGTGGGTTCATCGATCCGGCTGGCGCCGATTTTATGCGGGAGCGGATGAGTGGTTCGTTTGAAGGCATCGGCGCAGTCGTTGAGACTGCTCCCGATGGGGGCGTTTATATCATTCGCGTGTTTTCTGACAGCCCCGCTGAGACCGCCGGAGTACGAGCAGGTGATGTAGTCATTGCTGTCGATGGCACTGACGTTACAGGCAAGACCCTCGACGAGGGTGTGCAGCTCATCCGTGGGCAGGCGGGCACCAGTGTCGAGCTCACGATTTTTCGAGAAGGCACGCCGGATTTATTGCTCATCACCGTTACGCGTGCACGTATTGAATTTCCAACAGTCGAGTACCGAATGCTTGAGGGTGATGTCGGTTATATCGCTCTGTACGATTTCTATTCACTGGCTACTCTGCGAACCCGCGAAGCCTTGCAGGATCTGAAAGATCAGGGAGCACGCGCAATTATCTTCGACCTGCGTGACAACGGCGGAGGCTATCTGAATCAGGCCGTCGATGTGGCCGACCTGTTTCTGGATCAAGGGTTGATTCTGATCCAGCGTGACGTAGATGGTAACGAGCGGGACTACCGCAGTAACAATGGGGACGTCGGTGAGGAGCTCCCTCTGGTCGTCCTAATCAATAAAAACAGTGCAAGTGCCTCGGAAATCGTGGCCGGGGCAATCAAAGACCGGGATCGCGGCACCTTGATCGGTGTCACCAGCTTCGGCAAGGGATCAGTTCAAACGTTGTATGACCTATCAGATGGTTCTGTGCTGCGGCTAACAACGGCGAACTGGTTTACGCCGGACGATGTGTCTATCTCTGAGAATGGAATCGATCCCGACATCGAAGTAGAGCAACCGCTGCCGGAGGATGGGCAGCAGCCCCACAGAACACTTGAAGATGCGCAGCTTGACGCTGCGCTGAGGTACTTGCTCAACGAACTGGGTAACTGATGAATAAGGCGAAGACATCTGCGGATAATATCAAGGTGGTTGCGACAAACCGCAAGGCGCGTCACGAATACCACATCGAGGAACGCCTCGAAGTTGGCCTTGTTTTGACTGGCTCGGAGATCAAATCAATTCGTGCCAGCCAGGTCAGCCTGCAGGAGGCATTCGTGCGGCCACTGGATGGTGAAATGTGGGTGATTGATATGTACATCGCCCCCTATGAGCCCGCCAGTCGTGAGAATCACGAGCCACGCCGTCCACGCAAGCTGCTCATGCATCGCAGTGAGATCGCACGATGGACTGCCAGGGTTGAGCAGCGCGGGTATACAATCGTCCCTCTCCAAATGTACCTGAGCCGAGGCCGTGCCAAACTTGAGATCGGTTTAGCTCGTGGCAAGAAGCTGTATGATAAGCGGGAAGACATCGCCAAACGTGATGCCGAGCGGCGAATCCAGCGGGCACTTAACGATTACTGAAACGAGTCCCGATGAAAGCACCTGAGATCGATCTGAACAGCCTGGTGTGGCCTCAGTCCCTGCGGGGTATTAATGAACTGCCACGCGAGGTTAAAGAGGCAATTTACCTCACCTTGATCCCGGAACCCATCTTCGAACGATTTCGCGTTGACCGATACAACCGCGATCTGCTGCGCATTAATGCGCCTGCTGATACACGCTCTGTCGAGATCGTGATGTTCGTCCGCAGCACAGATCGAGACCCAGTTTTCTATCTTCATATGGCGGATACCCTGAATTACCAGATCGCGCTGCTGCTGCTGGTCATCAACGATGTTACAGCGGAGCGTTACAACGTCGATGTCACAGAAGATGGCCTGCCTACACGCTTCGGGACCTTGAAACGCAACATCCCAGAGGAAATCCGTGCAATGGAAGCCGGCCTTGCCCCGGGGCAGGTGCGCCCGGGCCTGCGGCTGTCGCGGTATGCCCTGCCGACATTCGAGACATTCATCCGACGCTGCAGCCATGAGATGGTGATTATCGACCCACTGACATACAACAACGCCATCGTTTATGAACGCTACGGCTTCGCGTATTTCCAGGGGCGCACCCGCATGGAATGGATCGACCGAATACTGCGCCCTGGTGGTGAATTCTTTGACCGGTTCGATGACTCAACGCCATTCCGACACAGCGAAGCTTGGCGCAGTATCAGAGGACGATCCTGGGCCATCCATGACGGTATCTTGGGCGAGCCATTCGGCGACATCCGGATGTACAAGCGCATTGATCATCATGCGGGCGTGAACACATTCCCTGATGGAGTGTGGTAGCCACCCTGCCACCCCCTACCCCCCGCACAACCCGACCAACATTTCGTGTTGGCTGGCATTTGGTTAATATGAGTGATACGATATAATTAGTACAATCCGGAACAATGAACCTGCGCGCGCTTACCAACAGGAATGTAACCGCATGAAGCGTCCAATCCGCTCCTTTCGAGCCATGCTCGGGATGGCCCTTGCGCTGGGCTTGCTCGCGGCTTTTCTGGCATTTCCTCACGCAGCTCTGGCGCAAGACCCCAATCCCCCTTCACCGTTAACTCCTGCATCTAATCTAGCAGCGCAGACGGCGCAGCTTTTCTGGGTGGTGATCAGCATCGGCGGAGCGGTTTTCGTCATTGTCAATGCGCTTCTGATTTATGCGCTGCTGCGTTACCGACGCCGCGACGCCGATGAAATGCCCGAACAAATCCACGGAAAGAACCGCCTTGAGTTGGTCTGGACGGTGATCCCTTCGATCATCATGCTGGTGTTGTTCGGTGTCACGCTCGATACGCTGCTCAAGCAAGAGCGTGTCCCGGCTGATGCTATGGTCATCGAGATAATCGGCCATCAATGGTACTGGGAAGTCAACTACCCAGACACTGAAGTCTCTCTACGCAACGAGGTGGTCATCCCGGTGGGCCAGCCCGTGCAGTTCGAAATCACCTCTGTGGATGTAATTCACAGCTTCTGGATCCCGGAGCTTGCCGGCAAAATGGATGCCATCCCAGGGCACACGAATACACTGTGGTTTGAGGTAACCCGTGAGGGCGACTACGCCGGGCAGTGCGCTGAGTTCTGCGGGTTACAGCACTACGCGATGCTTTTCGATGTGCGGGCTCTGCCAGCAGAGGGGTTCACAGCCTGGATGGATGAGCAGGTGTTCCTGGCCAGCCAATTCCAACCTGTCTATCCTGACCCAAACCAACCGCTTGACTTGGCCACACTGGAGCTCCCGACCGGGGACCCCACGCGTGGTGAAACGCTCTATGTTGAGACGTTTAAATGTACCGCCTGCCACTCACTGGACGGCTCACAGCTGGTAGGCCCCAGTGCCCTGGGCCTGGGACAGCGGGCAGGGGACAGAGTCGCGGATTATACAGCCGAGCAGTATCTCATCGACTCTATCTTGCGTCCGTGTGATTATGTCGTCGATGGGTTCACCTGCGTCATGCCACAGAACTTCGGCCAGCAAATGGAAGCACAGGATCTGGCCGACGTCGTGGCTTTCCTGTTGGAACAATAGCAGGTACCGGTATGTCATCCAGTGTGCGCTCCGGGTTGGTGTGCGGGATCGGACTGGCTGTCATCGGGTTCGTATCAACAATCATGTGCCAGCTTTGCGGCCCTCTGAACGCGCTCGCCGGGGGTGCAATGGCAGGCTTGCTCTCGCAGCGCTGGGGTGTGACAGAACAAGACAGCCCTGCTGCCATTCAAGGTGCGATTGCCGGAGGCATTGCCGGGATAGGCGCGATGATCGGCCAGTTGGGTTCAACTGCCCTGAATACGTGGATGTTCATCAGCCAGCGCACGTTGTCGGATCTGGCTGAACAAATGCTCGGCGCACCAATTGGACCTGCAGATATTGTGGTCAGCGCTTCGATGTGGGCACTTGTCGCGATCGTAGGAATTGGCCTGGCCGTGGCGGCCGGAGCCTCAGCGGGACACATGGGCCGCCGAAACCGAATGCCAGACCCGAGGATTTTCATCTAACATTACCCGCGCTCGTTCCAGCGAATCACTGGACGTGCATAGAGGAGCAACAGCAATGGCAACTACTGCACCCAGCATTCCCGAAACCGCCCAGGTAGAACCGCGCGGCTTTGTAACCTGGTTGACGACTGTCGACCACAAGCGCATCGGGATTCTTTACCTGTGGACAGCGCTGGTGTTCTTCATCACAGGTGGGCTGCTTGCTCTGCTGGTCAGGACCGAACTCGCGGCTCCAGGTTCGCAGCTACTCACTGCGACCCAGTATAACAAAGTGTTTTCACTGCATGGGACTACGATGATCTTCCTGTTCGTAATCCCGATACTAGCCGGGTTTGGAAATTACCTGGTACCCCTGCAAATCGGCGCACGCGATATGGCTTTTCCGCGCCTGAATGCGCTGAGCTACTGGCTCTACCTTTTCAGCGGCATCTTGCTGTACGTCAGCTACCTACTCCCGGAGGGAGGTGCTGCCATTGGGTGGACCGGCTACGCACCGTTAAGCAGCGTCCGCTTCTCAGCAACAATCGGTGTGGACCTGTGGGCGATTGGGCTTGTCCTGATTGGCGCCTCATCGACAATTGGCGCTGTCAACTTCATCACCACAATCCTCAATATGCGTGCACCGGGAATGTCATTATTCAAGATGCCGGCTTTCACATGGACCGTGTTGGTCATGGCTTTCATGGTCCTGATGGCGACACCCATGTTAAGCGGTGGCCTGGCTATGCAGATCGCCGACAGGAATTTCGGAACCCAGTTCTTCACCGCCGATCAGGGTGATCCGATACTCTGGCAGCATGTTTTCTGGTTCTACTCACACCCTGCTGTATACATTATGGTCTTGCCAGCAATGGGGATCGTGTCAGAAGTGCTCCCGGTCTTTTCGCGGAAGCCGCTGTTTGGCTATCCAGCGGTAGTCTGGTCAACAATCGCGATTGGCGTATTAGGGTTCTCAACATGGGCACACCATATGTTCACCACCGGCCTGCCGCCGTTGCTTGAAGCGTTCTTTGTGCTATCGACCATGATTATCGCCGTGCCCACCGGGGTGAAGATCTTCAACTGGATATTCACTATGATGGGGGGCTCTCTCAAGTTTGATACCCCAATGCTGTATTCACTGGGCTTCATCAGCATGTTCGTCATTGGAGGTATCAGTGGGGTTGTGCAGGCAGTGCTGCCTATTGACCGCCAGGTACACGACACCTACTGGGTAGTTGCCCACTTCCATTATGTGCTATTTGGGGGCAGTGTTTTCGGTATCTTCGCTGGCCTGTACTACTGGCTTCCCAAGATGTATGGCTGGCGCCTGGGTGAAAAGCTCGGCAAAGTCCAGTTCTGGCTGCTGCTGGTCGGGTTCAACCTCACGTTCTTCCCGATGCACATCCTCGGCCTGCTGGGAATGCCGCGCCGCTACTTCGACTACCCGGCAGACCGAGGCTGGACCCAGTACAACTTCGCAGCAACTGTCGGCGCATTCCTGATAGCACTAGCTGTGCTTGTTTTCTTCATCAACTACGTCCAAAGTGCGCGCAGGCGAGAACCTGCCGGAGATGACCCCTGGGAAGGTGATACGCTTGAATGGGCGACGACTTCGCCACCACCAGCGTATAACTTCGCCCGCATCCCTCAGGTGACCAGCCTGCGACCAGTGCGCGATGCACGCCTAGCACTTGAGGGTAAAGTTGATAGCAGTACCCATTAGCGTGAGCCTGAGCGTCAATGCACTAAAGGACCTGATGAATGAGCAGCAATGAACTGATAAATCATGACGAGATCCATATGCCCAGCCCCAGCGCTGCTCCGATTGTTGTCGCAGCCGGAATGACTTTGGTGCTCACAGGCCTGATTGTCACGGGCTTGTTGATAATCGGTGCGATACTGCTGGCGGTGGGCGTGGGAATGTGGGCTTTCGGTCCCAACCACTGATTATGGACTTTGGGGGGCAGCGCAGGCGTCCCCCCTTCCTGCCGAGGCAGGGCATCTGAACCGCAACGTACAAACGGGAGGCTGCTACCTTGCAACTCAGCCCTGAAGTAACTTTGTTCTTGATGATCACCGCTGGCGCGCTGCTGATGATCTTGGGGCTCGGCATAACGCTGACCTTCGGTTTATATAACCTCGATCGTGGTGTTCGCAGTGCGGCCGGTGCTGCGCGGGCAAACCGCAGCATGGCTTCAGCGAATTCGGCCTTCCCGCAGATCCTTTCCCCGGTCAGCCAGCGCGTAATGGCCGATGGCCAGGTCGCTGAGCGCCCTACCCTCGGGGTGCGGCATGGCAAGCTGGGCATGTGGATGTTCATTGCATCTGAGGTGATGTTTTTTACGGCCTTGATCGGTGCTTACCTGGCATACCGCGTGGGCGGTCGTATTGTCGTTCCGCACGAGCACCTAAACCTGCTGCTGGCATCCTTGAACACGTTTCTGCTGATTTGCAGCAGCTTTACAGTCGTAATGGCTTTCGATGCTGTCCAGGAGGGCAAGACCTCAAGGTTTATTAGTTTCCTTCTGGCATCGATTATTCTCGGCGGCACATTCATCACCATTCAAGGGATTGAATGGAACGAGCTGATAACACACGGGATCACAGCGAACACCGATCTGTTCGGAACGGCGTTTTTTGTTACCACCGGATTCCATGGCCTGCATGTGATTATCGGATTACTGTGGCTCGTGTTCACTCTTCTGCGCGCTTTTCGGGGTGACTTCAGCCCTCAGAACAACCTTGCTGTAGAGAACTTCGGTTTGTACTGGCACTTCGTTGACATCGTATGGATCGTGCTTTTCACGATCATCTACCTAGTCTAGCGGGGAGGATCAGCATGGAAATCGCCCTGAGCCCGCAAACGATTTTCTTGGTCATCGTTGTTGGGGTTGTGCTTTTGCTGGGCGGCATGGGTGCCGGGCTGGCATTTGTTGCCTCGCAGCTAGATAAAGCCAATAAAGCCAAGTCTGCACCACCCCAGGAGCCCGCCGCAGACACACGCACCAGCAGCCGGGTCTATGGCACAGCAGTATTAACGTTTCTAATCACGCTTACCACGCTCGTTATCCTCACAGGTTTGTTGTTTGGCCCACAACTCTCCGAATATGGCCTGCTGGCACTAGTGGCAATCCTGCTGGTCAGCGTGGTTGCTGCAGCCATCGCCATGATGATTTCCCGCCTCGACAGCCGTGATCCGGAGGCGGAATCGGAGAAGGCGGAACGCGGGCACGGCAAACCGTATTTCGCCGTATTCGTGATTCTGGCTGTACTTACGGCGATTGAGGTAGCGGTCTCGTTCATGCCCGTATTCCGCGCCCCTATCCTGGCAGCTCTTGCCACGGCAAAAATCGTGTTGGTTGCTATGTTCTACATGCACCTCCGGTCAGACAGCCGCGTTTTCTCGTTGACGATCCTTGTCCCTATTCCTTTTGTGATCCTAATCATGGCCGCACTCCTACTTGCCTATTAGTAGACTGGCAGCACTTACAAAGAACAGCCACTTCTAGACGAAGTGGCTGTTTTATCGTACGGTCTTTGATATCAACTCCCGAAAGGCAGAGGTACAACACGGGCGTTTACCGAACCCTCCTTGCTGTGGAGTATGCGGCCCGGGTTCGCATAGGCGCGGCGGATCACAGCGAGGGCGATGTCACCAAAACGGGGCGAAACAGCATATGAGGTAACAGCACCCGCGCGTTTCCCGTCCTCAGCCACGAGGTCTGATCCGGGCGGAAGCGGATCGCTGAGAAGAATACCCACCAGTTTCTGCGTGACTTTGTCATAGGTAAGCTGTCTCGCGATCACCTCCTGCCCTGTATAACATCCCTTGCTATCGGAGATGATCTCGTCAAGCCCAACCTCCAGCGGTGTAAAGGTGTCTACCAGCTCGGTTCCCGGACCTGGAAACCCGGCCTCAACCCTGAGCACTTCCCAGGCAGACGGCGAGACTTCAACTGCACCTGCACGTTCCAGAAGCAGCCTGAATTGAGGGCCATAATTAGCAAACACACCTACGACCGAGGTAATCCCAGCAATACCTTTGATGCCAAAGGCGAAACCCTCCACACCTGTTGTCTGGAAGCGAATCAGAGTATCCAACCCCGGCACCTGGGTGATACCTAGTTCGTGGAGAACGCGAGCTTGTCCTGGCCCCTCCAACCTGAAGGCCAGATACGCATCGCTTAGGTCGCTGACAGCAACCTTGTCCATGAAAAAGATCTGGTTGTTGAGGTAGGTCGTGAGCGCCCCTGCACGGCCGTTTTCCGTAAATAGGAGCAGGTCGTCGCCTGCCTGGCTCACGGTCGTTACGTCCAGAATTCGCGCGGTAGGTGACGCCATCACAGTACGCACAACACGGTCTGCGTTAAGCAAGCGCATGTCATTGGTAGTCTGTCTTTGCAGAAAATCGAGCCGATCCGCACCATTCACTTGGACTGGCCCAACCTGTTCAAGCGGCAGGTAGACAGCACCGGTCAGCGCCTCGTCATAACCGGGCAGATCGCGCCCAGCAGCGGAAACTGACATCCCCCTCTCCTTAGCAACTGGCGGTGTTCATCATTATCTGATGAAATTGAGTATAGCGTGAACAGGAAGGGATGTGTGGCGCCCCCGGCAGGACTCGAACCTGCGACCATCAGCTTAGAAGGCTGCCGCTCTATCCGCTGAGCTACGGGGGCGTACAGGGGGATTCGCGATCTGCAGACAGTTCCCGCAGATGCAGATTACTCTGGATGGTATGGCCTAATCCCCTTGAAGATTGTGCGCCCGGATAAAGCCCGCATGATATGCTCAGCAGGGCGGTCAATCCGAGTTGCAAGCTCAATGGGAGACATCGGCCTATTTCCCGCTCCAAGCAACGCCCTAAATACTGCTTCCACGACTGGTGTGCGGTCGGTGATGTAGTCCTCACGGGTCGCACATGACTTGAGGAAATTATAAGTGAACTGGTTGACACGAACCACCACACCTGTCAGAGGGTCTACCCAGTCCACCCTTGAACCATCATCTTGAACGGCAGGGAGGTCTATCTCGAACTCCCCACAGATCTGCCCCATCGTCACTTGCAGATCCTGGTCTGACCGCTCCCACCAGTCGAGGTCTATATGAAAGCGCGTCTCAAGCGTAGGCTTGCTCGCGGTTGCAGGTGGTTTTGGCCTCGACACAGTTTTCCCCTTCTTTCACACTGATCGGAATTATCAGCCTAACTTTCCACCACTCGCCAGTAACCACCACCAACGTACTCAAACTGGGGCATTTTCTGCAATGTAGTGAATATTGGTCCAGGGGGGCAACGTCGCAGGACGTTGACGGCACTGTAGACCGTCTTGCTATGGACGTTGCCCTGAGGGTTGAGCGCGGTCAGCTCACGCACGAGATTGTCTAGCAAGGCTGCTAACGTGGTTTTTTGCTTCTCAAGACGTTCCGCGTAAGCATCAACCGCTTTGGGATTCTCCACATCGATGATCAGCTGCTCATCGTAATCACAACCAATAGGACGGCTGCGTTCCTCGAAGCGAATGCGATGGTCTTCAACCAGCATAGTACGTACCCACTCAACACGTGGATTACGACGCATAGCGTAATTGACTTTGACCTGGCCGGGTGACTCGGTACGCGTTACCGTAAGATAGCCACCAATCGGAATATCCTTCTCCTTGAACCAGTCCTGCAGTCCATAGACATACCCATGCGTGCGAACAACCCATCCGGGTATGTCTTCATCGGTGGCGGCATCTATCAAATTGAAGCGAATGCGTGGTGACTGGTACGCGGTAGGAAACATACGGCGCAGTTGAAGCGACAGCGGCATAGTACCCGCGCGCAGATGGGGGTACGTCAGGGTGACCGTCACCGAATCCGGTATGGGCCCTCGGCGCGCGGGGATTTTGGTATGTTCGTCGCCAATCTCCAATTCGATCTCGCGCAATTCCGGATGCAAGGATGCCGGGTCGTACTCAATTGCTTCATAGTACAGAGCAGGCGGTGGATTGAGCACACCTTGTGGCTCCATGCGGCGCAGATACCACAGTACCCGCCCGGAAGGGCCTACCTCATCAAAGCGCTCATCTTCTTGCAAAGCATAGTTCATAGAGAATTCTGCCAGCCGGGGATTCTCATCAACAGGAATGCCGATCTGCTCCAGAATCTCAGTGGTTGAGAGCGGCCCCCCACCAACAAGGTCCAGCACCGCTTCTGCCAGGTTCAGATGCCCGACTGTAACCTTCGCCAGCAGCGAACGCGGGAACCAGCGCCCTGCCAAGCGAACAAGATCATCGTGGTTTTCCAGGGCTTCTTCAATGGCATCAGCCACATATCCACCATAGTCGATGAAGAGCTCTTCAGCAGTGCGAAACTGGACAGGCTCTTCTTCGGGCTCATCCTCAACTGCATTGAGAATATGATCCGGGCCGAATTCGGTTGCCAACTCGAGATGAGAACCATTCTCAAGTTCGACTTCGACGACAGTGAACTCGCCGTAGTCCGGATTCTCTCCGGCACGTTTGCTCACCACCTGCGCACGCACGTCTCCGAGCGCAGGCAGGCGCATCGTGTCGCCAACTGCATAACTCATAGCCGGGTGATACACTGCCCCGGGTTGTACATTTGCTGCTGGCTCCGCCGTATCGTTCTGTACGCGGTACACGACCAAAACAAACGCCATCTCATCAGCCGCGAGTGGCGTTTCATTCTCCAGCAACACGTTGTATAGATGGTTGATATCAGACTGGCCAAGCTGGAAATCTTCAACCCAATACTTCGCCGTCTGTGTAATACGCTGCGCCACGCATGCGCCTCCATAGCCAGGGATCTATGCTCGCCCCGTAGGCGAGCAGCGCCTATAACCGCACTGTGGTCAGAGGTGCGGCGTGATTATAACCAATCGCGCCTCAAAGTAGCAATGGCTTGGAGCTAAGGGAATGACTGACGGAGCCACTGTGTGGCATCGACATTGACACCATTCACCCACATTTCCCAGTGGATATGGCTTGCCGTGGACAACCCGGTGCTGCCTACCGTGCCAATCAACTGACCGGCCGCTACAGTATCACCAGGGTTGACGGCAATGCTGGCAAGATGCCAGTAACCGGTATAGACACCCCGTCCGTGATCCAGGATGACAATGTAACCCCGTATGTCGAGCAGCCCAGTGTCCACCACGCGGCCGGCGGCAGGAGCATACACGGGGGTGCCCGCCTTAACCCCAAAGTCTGTGCCAGAGTGAAACGTGTTGAGGTCCGTATTGTTGTAGACACGGTACGAACCGAAGCGAGATGTTAGCAGCCCAAGTGACGGTCTGAGGAATACCCCGTCCCAATCCTTCTCGGGCCGATACCCCCGCATTGTGGTTTCAACATAATTGATCTCACCCTGAACGAGATCGCGATCAGTGAGCACCTGTTCGATATCTGGTGAGAGCTGCACGCGCTCGGTCTCATATCCGGCATCCTGGATCAGGACCGGTTGTATGAGAGTGGAGATAATTCCGGCGCCATCATCAAATACGAGGCTCATCGGGTAGATACCCGGCGTCACACGGCGGTTTATACCGAAAATCAACTCGTGCTCTGTACCTGTACTGTTAACCGGGATGTCGAGGTCAAGGAACATGGCGCGTACTGTGCCGGGAACACTCGTCGTGATCCTAGCTCCGACGCTGTAGCCTGGCTGAAACGGTAGGCCGCTGAACACGATCGACTCCCAGGGTGCATCAAGCACAGAGGAGGGCGAGGCTGCAGCCGGGACAACGAGTGTCATACCCGGTAATAACACGGGATTCTCTATCTTCTGGTTGAGCCAGAGCAGTCCAGTCGGGGCGAGGTTATACCGCAGCGCCAAAGAGGCCAACGAGTCCTCCGCCCGCACCCTGACTGGCTCCAGCGGTACTTGGGGCCCCTGATAGTCTGAGCCGGGCACAGCGAGCATAACACCGGCTGGCAGTGCTCCCGGATTCACGATACGGTTGAATTCAGCGAGACGCTGTGCGGTGACGCCCGATCGCCCGGCAACAACATCAAGGGTCTCAGCAAATCGAGTCATGATCAGGGAAATCCCGGCAGTCTCCCGGCCATTTGCTGTGCCTGGGATTAGCAAGCGCTGACCGGGCAGCACAGGTGCCAGATCGCCTAGTCCATTGAATGCACGTAGATCGGCGGCCGCAACCCTATACTGCACAGCAATCTGATCCAAAGTCTCACCGTCAGCGACGATATGGATCATCACAGGAATAGAAGCTGCTGGCTGTTGATCCTGAGCGTGGACTCCCCCCCTGCCCCACAAGAGCGAGACCGCGACTGTGCAGAGCAGCACCCCTAGAAGACGCGGATACCGGGATTCATGCGCGATAGGGTTCAAGATGGAGCACCTCTCCTACCTCAACCTGGTGAAATACCTCGGTACCAGCCTCCAGGACATACCGCGCTGGCATGCTAGGAGCATAGAACGGGCGCCAGGGGAGTGCCAGTTTCTTGTCGACAACGCACATAGCTTCATCCAGCCAGATCACGGCAATGGAGAAGCGCATGAAGAACATATGGATCGATGCCGCGGAACGTGATGCGCGAGGCTCTACCATGAGCAGCCCCTCACCAGGCAGCAAGGCCGATCGGAACATCAGCCCCCGAAGCTTGCAGATGAAATGCTCACACCACCGAACCCGATCAAGCAATATGTGATTCCGGCTGTTAACCAACTTAAACATTTGAGGGGGCTGAGCCATATGCCTCTCAACCTAGAGTAACTAAAAAGGGCGCCGGGAGCGCCCCTCGCTTTGCTCGGAACCCTGCGTACTCGGTTCGCAGTTTAAGATTGGTATGCAAACAGGTTAGTCAACTTCGCCTGCAAGCACACGCTCCACCACTGCTGTGAGCTCGGATGGGCTGAACGGTTTCGTGATATATGCCTGGACTTTCGCCACATGCAAGCCCAGAACCTTGTCAATGTTACCCGCCTTGGCGGTAACAACAACAACCGGGATATGTTCCAATTCAGGGATGGCCTTCATCTGTTGGTACACGTCCCAACCACTCATATCAGGCATCATCAGGTCGAGTAACACAAGAGACGGTTTCAGCTCTTCAACCTTACGAATCCCCTCCTGGCCTCCCATCGCACCAACCACTTCGTATTTGGGCCCAGCCAAAATGAGCTTGACCAGATCGATCATGGTTGGCTCATCCTCAATGCAAACAATTGTGATTGGGTTACCCTGGTCACTCATTGAGAAATCCCTTGCGTGGATGGGTCAGTCCCTGGATTGGCAGTCGGATAATCATTAGTAGGATTGTACAGCAAATGAGAGATGTAAGCCAAGACCTCAAGGTCACGGGCTCGACCGCGCCAGCCAGTCGACGGCGGCGCGTGGCAGGTCTGCTGCAGATCCCCGCCGGGTTGTGCAGTGAGGCAGTGACTGCAGGAACTGCTGGCCATAGCGTTTGGAAAGCACACGGCGATCAAAAACTGCCACGACACCGCGATCGGTCTTGCGCCGAATCAGGCGCCCAAAGCCCTGCCTGAAACGCAATATCGCTTCAGGGACTGAGTATTCCTCAAAAGGATTATCAAAAGTCTCGCTGCGCGCAGCAAAGAGAGGATCGGATGGGACACTGAACGGCAGGCGGACTATGATCAGTACGCTGAGATCGGATCCAGGCACATCGACACCCTCCCAGAATGAGCGGGTGCCCATAAGAACAGCTTTCTCGCTGCTTACAAATCCCTCCAGCATTTGCATACGGCTGATGCCTTCTGTCTGGTCAAAGACATCAATCCCTGCGCGCGCCAGTTCATCACCGATATTGAGCGTGGCATCGCGAAGCTGCGCATAGCTTGTAAAAAGCACCATTGCCCGGCCCTCGGTCGCGAGGCACAGATCGAGTATGCCCTTCTCGACAGCTCGTTGATATGCCCCGTGTTCGCCAGGTTCCGGGATATCGTTCACGATATAGAGCAGCGTGCTGTTCTCATAATCGAATGGCGTATCGACAACTTCCTCCTCTGCATCGTCGGCTCCTAACCGGCCGCGCAGGTACCCAAACGAACCATCTGTACGCAATGTGGCGCTTGTGAGGATCACACATTGTTTCTCGTACCAGATGTTCTGACGGAGCAACGACCCGATCTCCAGAGGCGCCGCATGGAGTGAGAACCGCCACGAACCACGCTGGAATTCTGCCCAGTACACCATATTCCGGTCTGGCTCACTGACAATCTCGTTGAGCCGTTCATGCAGCACCTTCAGATGCCGCGCAGCCGCCCCAATGGCGGAGACGAGATCCGGGTACCCTTCGAAATCGTACTGCTCAAGTTCGCCTAGACCGCCAACGAGTTTCTCCATCGCTTCAGCAATGGTAGATGTGAATTTACTCAGGTTATCCCACCTGATTTCTACTTCAGCCCAGGCTGGATTCCTGCGCAAGGCTTCGACAATGCGAACCTGCTGCGTGTATTCATTGCGCTGCAGCCGGGTGTTGGTCTCAAGAAAGCTCTGCAGCGCCTGGAAGAACCAGGCTACATGCTGCTGCATATTCTCCGAAGCGGCCACAATCATCGCGATGAAGTCTGTGAGCGTGTCGTGATATCCCTGCGGGATGACGCCGCGCGACTGGCGCAACAGATCGCCGAGCAGCCCGCTGTTCATAGTGCCGAGGTCATTCAATTGGCGCTGGATGGCATCCGGATCCGTTCTGAAGGTCATGCTGTTAGTCACAGCATCTTCAAGGTGATGGGCCTCATCAATGATCAACTGGCGATACTCAGGTAGTACCCGGCCTTCCGCAGCCATATCCGAAAGTAAAAGCGCATGGTTGACGATGAGGATGTGAGCGGATTCAGCCCGTCTTCGCGCCTGATAATAGGGGCATGTACCCCCCATCTGGTCTAAGCAGCGGTTAAGCGTACACCCTTCATCCTCCGCACTCAGACGGTACCATACGCTGGTTTCATCCGGCCCACGTAGGGTTAGGCTGCCGCGATCCCCTGACTGAGAAATGTTCAACCATACGAGCAGCTTGGCCAGCATATGCATTTCCTGCTCGGACGTAGGGCCGCGCCGCCGTAACGCTGAGAGACGGCGGGGGCAGAGATAATTGCTGCGTCCTTTAAGAAGTGCAGCTCTCAGAGGCAGTCCTAAGGCTGTTTGCAGGAATGGAATGTCTTTGTTGATCAACTGCTCCTGCAGGTTGATTGTGTTGGTACTGATCACGACACGGTCGTTATTGGCAAGTGCATAATGCGCTGCTGGAACCAAATACCCTAAGGATTTGCCGACACCAGTAGGGGCTTCTAGCAATACATGACGTCCATCGTTGAGCGCCCGAGTCACAATACGGACCATGTCAAGTTGCTCCTGGCGGTGCTCATACCCCGCCAGTGAACGTGCCAGGGGCCCATCGGGTCCCAGTATGTCCGCCATTGCAGCCGGATCAACCGGCCTGACGCTCTCCTCATGCCTGAGCCGTTCGTCGGCGAAATGGTCACCTCCGAAGAGCCGCCCCATTTCCTTATCCAGCTCGACAGCCGAGGGTGGTTTATTTGCCACAAACGTTTCACGTGACCGCTCGCGCAGGACTTCCTCAAAGAAGAACCCACCCGCCCATGGTGTCAACTGTCCCGCACGAACGATCTCAGCAAGAATGTTTAATGGCAGACCCTGCGCACGCCTGTAAAGCTCCAGATACACATCACGTGCCATCTGAGCATCATCAAGTCCTCGATGCGCGCTGCCACTTTCAATTCCGAACACACGTGCCAGAGCACCCAGGCTGTAGCGTGGGGTATCCGGCAGCAGCACGGACGCCAATGTATAAGTGTCTATCGCAGGATTGGGCATGCTAAGGCCGTTGCTTGCCAAAACGGTCAGGTCAAACCGGATGTTATGTCCAAGCAGAGGTGCATTTCCGATGAAGCGCTGTAACCGCGGAGCTATCTGCGAGAAGGACGGTGATCCTTCCACATCGCGATCTCGAATACCAGTGAGCCGTGTGATATGGACAGGGATTGAGCGACCGGGGTAAACCAGTGACTGGAATTCCTCCAGGACCGTATCGCCCTGGAATTTCACAGCACCTATCTCGATGATCTGGTCACTGCGAGGATCAAGCCCTGTCGTCTCGAGATCAATCGAGACCAGCACATCTCGCATTAGAAAGCCTTTCTAGCGGCAAGCACGGCACAGGAGATGGACACTATGTGGTCGTAATTCGACAATGGTAGCCAACCACCCCGCCGGATGCAACCCAGAGCGAACAAATGACCTATAGCTGCCGATGTTCAAAGACATTGCAGTTTTCACGCAGCGAGGCTATCAGCGCATCGTACGCCTCGATGGTATCTGGAGCGATGATCAGCGTTTGTCTGAATCCCTGGCCATAAACCGGACCCGGCAGCCGATTCAGGGGAGATAGTCCATCATATAGGCCGATGCTGGTGATCTCAAGCTCGGCGCCCTCCCCTTCAGAACCCGCGCCGAAGATGATGACGCGGTCAATGGCACTCCAGGGCACAAAGCGTTCGGGTAGGAGCAATCTGTCAATGATCAGACCCTCCGGGGTTACGGCAATCTCACTGATCGACACTAGTGCGCTGACTGCAACATAGATGAGGAAGACCAGTCCGACAAACTCGAACAGCCTTATACGGGGCGCAGCAAGCCACCCGCAGAAAAGGACAGTGAGAAAAAGAACCAAAGGTAGCCAGATGCGAATCGCCGGGCGCTTGAAACGATGTAGTGAAAGTATTAGGCTGTCTGGATATGGATAGCGCGGCATCGAGGTTGTACCGCCTTCAATTATAGTCGTGCCGATTCTACCACGCATACCTGAATTCCTCGTAATTGACCACACGTGCGCATATTCGTGCATCATGGTAAACTGATCATCAGCGAGGTTATAGGCGCCTGATGCTCAACACCCGAGCGGGTCTCACAAAGAATATCGAACTCCCCCTACGGCCAGCAGAGGAATGCAAGGTCCTGTTGGTGGACGATGATCCGCGCGTTTTGGATATGTTAAAGGTCTTGCTCGAACGCGACGGCTACATAATCGAGTCTGCGACCGGTGCTGAGATCGCCTTGCGTAAGGTACATGAGTTTGACCCCGATGTGGTTGTTCTAGACGTGTTCCTTCCCGATTCTGATGGGATCACTGTTTGCAGGCAGATTAAAGAGGCGCCTGAAACCCGCTTCCTGCCTGTGGTGTTAGTGACAGGCGACAAAGATCGTGAGCACAAGCTGGCCGGGTTGAACGCCGGTGCCGATGACTTCCTCCCCAAACCATTCGATCCGCTTGAACTGATCGTGCGTGTTCGCTCGCTGCTGCGTACTAAACAACTATATGAAACGGTAGAGGCGCAGCGGCGCGAACTTGAACAGCGCGTGGCTGAGCGCACTCGCGAATTGCAGCAAGCCTATGAGCGGCTGCAGTCGTTAAGCCGAGTGAAATCGAATGTTCTGCAGATCGTATCCCATGAACTGCGGACCCCCTTGCACCAGGCACAGGCAGCGCTAAATCTGCTGCTTCAGGAATCCGTCGCGGAGGAGCAGCGAAGGACCCTGCTGCAGACCGTCGTTGATAAAACTCGCCAGCTCGAATATCGTGTTGGCGATGTAGAAGCCTTCGCAGACCCGGGCGATTTAAGGCTAGCTCCAACCAGCGTGAACGCACTGGTTGCCAGCGCGATCGCACAGGTGGACTTTCTAGGTGTTATCGCGGGGGCGAAAATCGTTGCAGATGTGCCACCGGGGCTGCCTGCTGTTATGGTGCATGCTACGCCGATGACGCGCGCCCTCGCGCATGTGATCCATAATGGTGTGAAATTCGGCAACGGTAAACCTGTCAAGGTTACTGCCAGGCGAGTTGATACGGGTATCTACATCGAAGTGCGCGATGAAGGGGATGGGATTGCGGAAGATCAGATCCCCCGGCTTCTCGAACCCCTTACTCAAGGTGAAGAGGGCAACACACGCCGGCACGGTGGCCTGGGCATCGGCCTAGCGCTTGTAAAAATGGTTCTTGATGAACATTCGATAACCCTCGAGATTCACAGCAAGCAAGGTGAGGGGACAACCCTCGCATTTATCCTCCCATTTGCTGAACTATGACATCGCCAGAACCAGAGGTCGTGCCGCGTCACCTCGACGAGATGGCACGCAGTACGCTGCACCAGGCATTGATCCGGCCGCTGGTTCTTGAGAGGATTCCTGCCTGGCTCTCAGTGCCGCTGGTGATGCTTGTCGCAGCACTTCCCAGCATTTTATGGTCCGAAAACTTGCGGATATCCGTGGCCGGCATGGCAGCTTCACTGGCTGTGCTTGATTGGTTAAGTCTGCGGCTTCTGCCAGTCGCCCGGGTTTCTTATGGTCCTGTCAACCCGCCCTTCTTTTCCCTGACCTTTATCAGAGGAGGCATTAACGGGATAGTGGGTCTGGCCGGTGCCACATGGCAGGGATTCGCCTGGTTAGTTGTGTTCCAGAGCGTCATCACCATCATCTCGATCTACACACAATGGATCGAGCCTCAGTGGATTACGGTGACACACAGGAATCTGCGCAGCCCTCGCCTACATGCAGGTGCCCCAGCGATCCGCATGCTGCACCTAGGTGATCTGCATCACGAACGCCCAGCTCAACGGGAAGAACGACTCCAGCATCTGGTGCGGCGCCTGAACCCCGACCTGATTCTGTTCAGCGGGGACTTTGTGAGCCTCTCGTATAACGAGGATCCGGAAACACTGGCAGGGGCACGCAGGATCATCTCCGAATGGAAGGCCCCGTTTGGCGTCTATGCTGTATCGGGCACACCGTTAGTGGAAAGCTCCGAGACGGTCGCTCGTATCTTGGATGGGCTGAACATACGCTGGCTGCGTGATGAGACCGTCACTCTCGATATCCGAGGGCAGCGTATTTCTGTCAGCGGAGTCAGCGTATCGCATATCATCGATAACGATGCGCACCGTATGCAGCGGGTGGTCAAGGAAGCACCGGCCGATTCCCTGCGGGTGTTATTATTCCATGCCCCTGATGTTGCTCCACAAGCCGCCGAGGCAGGCGTTGCCCTGTATCTGTGCGGACACACACACGGCGGGCAAATAAGGCTGCCGTTCTATGGGGCGCTCATCACAAGTTCAAAGCTTGGTAAACGCTACGAAATGGGCGCATACAGGGTGGGCAGCATGATCCTCTACGTGACACGAGGCATAGGGCTTGAAGGTGCTTCAGCACCACGCGCACGTTTTCTCTGCCCCCCGGAGATCACCCTCTGGACGCTGGAGGGGGAGAGTTAAGCAATTTCATCGCTTTACTGGCATTGTGCTGGACTAACTCCTTGGCTGCTCAGCATGACATATCCGCAGTGCCGTATCGAGCGCCTGCCGAAGCTGGTGCCAGTGCGTGCGGTCATGCTCCATGATGAAACTGACCATTTCATGAAACGTTGTAGGCCCGAAGATGGCATGCCGTGCAGGCCGGTGCCAGGTCTCTGCTGGGAGACCCTCGAGCCAGTTGACGAGATTCATCCTAAGCTGGTGAAACGCATCCAGGGCCTCTTCACAGCTCATGGTCGCCCACCGATCTGCGTCAGACCAGGGATCATAATTAGCGGAGAGGAAGGGGTTCTCACGCTCCACAATGGCATGCAGGCGGTTCCAATCCTCGTCTTCCGCGTAGTTGCGCAGGTGACAGATCACGTCCCGAACCGACCACTCACCATCAGCAGGCCGACATTCAAGAAGACGTGCAGGATAATTCTCGCAGAAGGTCCCAATGGCCGAGGGAAACGCCGTCAGGCGATGACGCAGCGATTCGCGTGTCTGTCCAGCAGGCTCAAGAGTTTCAAGAGTTCCCTTGTTGACCCAGGCCAGGAACTCCACCCATGATCCGGCTCCGTCGATCTTGAGGCGCTCATCAGGCACGTCGGCATCTTCCCCTGTGACATAATACGTGTGAAGTCCCGCCGCTGAGGCTGGGATGATGTCGTCATCCCAGCTATCCCCGATCATGATAGCCGATCCGGGGTCGAGGTCGAGACGCGCCATGATCTCTGCGTAGTATTCGGGACGGGGTTTGCCGAAAGACATTGTCTCCAGCGACGTGATCAGTGCAAATGGATGTTCCTCAGGCGGTACCTGCCCCCATGTCATGCGCTGCCGGATCGCGGTAAAAGGTAAGCCCGGGTTCGTAGCGAGAACCAAGGTATATCCCCGGTCGGCCAGCAGCTGCAGTAGCTGTGCGCTGCCTGGCTGCGGCCTGATACGGCTGCGCAGCTTTGGATACTCGTCTCGATAAAAAGCATCAAAGACTGTTTCAAGACGGTCAACAGCCTGGCCATAACGGGCTGCCTGCGCTCGCAGGAGCCGTGTATAAAGAGACTCAGTCGATCCCTTTTCCTGAATCAAATGTGAGAAATCTGTCATGAGGGCGCCAATGAACTGTTCTGGCGGCGCGTAGTCCGTGCAATACATACCCAGCATGGCCAGGTAACGTTGAAAAAACGCCTGGGTATCGGTCTTGATCAGCGTGTCGTCAAGGTCCAACAGAACCGCCTGAAGCATAGCCGGCCTACTCCTTGAGGATGGCTTCAATGCCAGGGCGTTCCGCGTTGCACTGGGAGCACCCCACGAAAGGGTCTTCTATTGGGATATCATGCTTGCTACACGCTGCTTCGATTTTGATATGACGCCCAAGACCGAGCAACCCTGGCCTGACTTCGGCGCGCAGTAAGAGATTCTCACTTGCGTTTGCCCATAGAATCTCCGGGACAGTGCACGCCGCACAGTCACCCGGGCGCCAGGGTGGCGAGGATGTATTCCGATCAATCAGCCGGCATTCCTGGCGACTGTGGCCCCGGTGGAAATCCTGATAATAGTAACGGCATTCCTTCCCGGCAGGTGTTTTCATGCGGCTGCTTTCTTAGCTAAACGGCGTTCCAACACTGTGCTCTGATTATACGGTGCTTCGACGAGGTTGGCACTCAAACAAAAAGCCCAGCAGATGCCGGGCTTACGCAGGAACATAACGCGGGTCAAACACGGGTAATGTAGGCGCCAGATTCGGTATTAATTTTGATAGTATCCCCAACCTGAACAAAAAGCGGCACTGTTACTTTCAGCCCCGTCTCTGTCACAACTTGTTTCGTCGCGCCCGTTGCTGTATCACCGGCGACAGCCATTTCTGCCTCAACGATCTTATGCTCTACCGTTGTAGGCAGTTCGTAGCTCAACATCTCGCCTTCATAGCTTGAGAGCTTCAGGTTCATATTCTCTGTGAGGTAGTAGACATCATCGCCGAACACATCGATACTTACGTGCGGCTGCTCAAAAGTCTCCGTATTCATGAATACCAGGAAATCGCCTTCCCGATACAGGTACTCTACTATCGAAGTCTCGAGCTGGACTGCAGGAACCCGGTTGCCAGAGATAAACGTCAGCTCACGCGTATCGCCAGAGCGGAGGTTGCGCACCATGACGCGGATGGTAGCTTTACCACGACCAGGTTTGTTGTGTGTGTATTCCAGCACGCGGTAAAGCTCACCTTCATGTCCGAAGGTTCGCCCTCGGCGGAGTTCATTTACATCGATCATTTCGAAGGAGTCTCCATCAGTTGACAGGGTACAAGCTGACCCATGCAGCCAGCCGCCAGGATTATAACGCGGCCGAGTCGCTGCCAGCAAGGGCACAAGGCAAACCACGGTTGCATCCAGGAGGTTGTCGGTTATAATCTCGAGGCGTCGGGGAAGTGTCGGAACTGGCAGACGAGCATGACTTAGGATCATGTGCCGCAAGGCGTGTGGGTTCGAGTCCCACCTTCCCCACTCAGGCGCGAGCTTAGCGACAGCCCGCCACCTGCCGGTGACAGGGCTGTTTTTGTATTATAAGCATCGTATTAGAAACACCCAGCACGATAGCAGGCGGATCTGGCGCATGCTATAATTCCTTGACCACCCCACAACTCGTATAAAGGGAACGTACAAGACCGTGAATGTTGAAACCGAAATCCTTGACAACTGCCAGGCGCGGTTGACGGTGACTGTTGAGGCGGAACGTATCCAACGTGAAATGCAAAATGCCGCCAAACGTATCGCCCGCATGGTTAGCATCCCTGGTTTTCGCAAAGGCAAGGTGCCCTACCAGATCATCGTCCAGCGATTCGGGGAAGAATCCATCCTAGAAGAAGCCATTGAGCCTATCGGACAGGAAGCCTATCGTCAGGCGTTGGAGAACAGCGACCTCAAACCGTACGCGCCAGGGATCCTTGAGGATTATGATCGCGATCCCTTCGTTCTGAGGTTCACGGTACCATTGATGCCGGAAGTAGACCTTGCCGGGTATCGCGAGGTGCGTATCCCATACGAAGAAGAAGCCGTTGATGACGACGCAGTTACAGAAGCCCTTGAGCAAATCCGCGAGCAGCATGCCACAATGAATCCAGTTGAGCGCCCTCTTGAAATGGAAGATGTTGCGCTGCTTGATATTGTTGGAACACTGGATCGTGAAGTGGATGAAGAAGGTGCAAACAATACGTGGCTGGCGCGCAAGGGTGTGCGTGTGAAAATCAGCGAGGACTCCACCTACCCTGTGCCTGGATTCCCTGCACAGGTCGTCGGTATGAGCAAGGGGGATCGGCGTGAGTTCGACATGAGTTTTGCCGAAGACGCCGATGTTGCAGAAGCGCTGCGCGGGAAGACGCTTCACTTTGACGTGACCTGTGATGAGACGTTCGAGTATTCTGTTCCCGAATTGGACGACGACCTGGCTAAAGACGCGGGCGATTACGAAACACTCGATGACCTGCGCCGTGCAGTACGTGAACAGCTTGAGGAGAACGCAGCCCGTGCAGCACGCAATGCCTACTACGATCAAGCCATCAACCATCTGCTAGACGAAGTTGTATCGGTGAAATATCCGCCCATCATGCTCGAAGAACAGATCGATGACATGGTCAAGGACTTTGAGAGAACCCTGCAGCAGTCGGGACTTAACCTTGAGGAGTATAAGAAGCTCAGACAGGTTACCGATGAGCAGATCCGAGCGGATATGCGTGAAGAAGCGGAACGCCAGTTGAAACGCGGATTGGTGATCGGCCAGATCGCCAGCACAGAGGGTTTGAAGGTCAGCGATGACGAGGTCGAGGACCAGATCCAGACGATGGCGTTGTCCTTCGGCACCGATGCGGCAATGGCGCTGCAGTTCTTTAACTCGGAGGAGATGAGGCGATCGATTATCAACCAACTGCTGGCAGAGAAGGCAATCGATCGACTGGTCCTGATCGCCCGCGGCGAGGCGCCTGAGCCAGGATCAGAGGTCGAGGCACAGGAAAGCAGCGATGCGTCCGAAGACGAGGGCACTGCAAAGCAGGACGCGCAGGACGCGCAGGCAGCCCATGCGACAGAAGATGACACACCAACAGCACCAGATGATTCGTCTGGTGCCAACGCAGCGCAGTGATAACGATTTAGTGGTAGTATCTTGTATATGAAAGGACAGCCCTAAAGATGACCCCAAGCATCCCTTCCTATCTTGTACCGATGGTTGTCGAGAGCACGGGCCGTGGTGAGCGTGCGTACGATATCTATTCGCTGCTGCTCAAGGAACGGATTGTTTTTGTTGGTTCGGGCATTAATGATCAGGTAGCCAATCTCGTAGTAGCCCAGCTCCTGTTCCTCGACCGTGAGGACCCCGAGGCTGAAATCCAGATGTTCATTAACAGCCCAGGCGGTCAAATCTACTCCGGCCTAGCCATTTACGACACAATGCAGCAAGTGCGTGCGCCAATCAGCACCGTAGCGGTTGGTTTTGCGGCGAGTTTCGGCACGGTGCTGCTGACCGCTGGCAGCAAGGGGCGGCGCTTTGCCTTACCGAATGCGACCATACATCTGCACCAGCCCCTGGGCGGAGCACAGGGTCAGGCTTCCGACATTGAAATCCAAGCGAAAGAGATCCTGCGCCTGCGCGAACGGTTGAATAACATCATCGCATTCCATACTGGGCAGCCGGTTGAGAAGATCTCTGAAGACACGGACCGTGATATTTTCATGACGCCTGCACAGGCGGTGGATTACGGTCTAATTGACGGCGTGCTGGAACGCTCTAACGAGGAGGAGTAGTCGATGCCGGTAGAGCACGATGGTCCGCAGCGCTGTTCCTTCTGTCGACGGCCGCAGGGTGAGGTAGAGCGCCTCATTGCCGGTCCGGACGGTGTCTTCATCTGCGCAGATTGCGTTGACCTATGCCACGAAATTCTTGATGAGGAAGTATCGGAGTTTCCCACTGAACGCCACGAATATGGCTCAGCGATACCTTCTCCTCAGGCAATCTACGATCACCTGAACGAGTATGTTATCGGGCAAGATCGGGCGAAGCGCGTGCTCTCGGTGGCTGTGTACAATCACTACAAGCGGATTCGCTCCGGTAAAGGCCTGGATGATGTGGAGCTTGATAAGAGCAACATCCTGGTAGTCGGCCCAACCGGAGTGGGCAAGACTCTGTTGGCACAGACTCTGGCCCGTATGCTTGACGTGCCGTTCTGCATCGCAGACGCAACCGCGCTTACCGAGGCGGGTTATGTTGGCGAAGATGTGGAGAACATCCTGCTGCGTTTGATCCAGGCAGCGGATTTTGACATCCGACGGGCCGAACAGGGCATCATCTACATTGACGAGATCGATAAAATCGCTCGCAAGAGTGGTGACAACCCATCTATCACGCGAGACGTCAGTGGAGAGGGTGTGCAGCAGGCCCTGCTCAAGATCATCGAAGGTACCATTGCCAACGTTCCCCCACAGGGGGGGCGCAAGCACCCGCATCAGGAATTTATCCAGATCGATACACACAACATCCTGATGATTTGCGGCGGAACATTCTCAGGGCTTGAGGACATCATCGCGAAGCGGGTCGGAGCGAAAGGGACGATAGGCTTCGGCAGTGATCCCAGGCGCGACGGGCGGGATGACGATCTGCTCAAGAGACTGGCGCCTGAGGACCTTGTGCATTATGGGATGATCCCCGAGATGGTCGGGCGTCTTCCGGTCACGGTGACAGTCGAGCCCCTGTCACGAGAGGCGTTAATCGAGATCCTGACGAAACCGAAGAATGCCATCGTCAAGCAGTACAAAGTAATGCTGGGCCTTGACGGCGTGGCGCTTGAGTTCACTCACGAGGCACTTGAAGCGGCTGCCGATCTGGCTATAGCACGCGAGACAGGGGCACGTGGCCTGCGCTCAATCATTGAAGAGACTCTACTGGATGTGATGTTTGAGATACCCTCACGCGATGACATCCGGAAGGTCGTTATTTCAGGCGAAGCTGTCCGTGGGGAAGCACGCCCACTGATCCTGTCCGAGGCAGAAAAACCCTTGAAGTGGCGAGACGAGGAACGTGTAGCGTAGCCTTTTAAGAGATGGACAGCGAAGAGGCCGCCAAGTAACCTACCTGGCGGCCTCTTTATCTTGGTGAATTGAGGTTGAAAGCCTAGTAGTTACTGTTTTCGACAGGCAGCTGCACCCCGGTACATCCGCCGTTAACCAACTCCACGAAACGCCGTCCTGCCCGATTCGTGATGTCGCTGCGCACACTGTACGACATCGGGATCGCGTACACCGGCTTGAGCAGTTTGACAGCCTGTACAGCATCTTCCACGGCCATCATGTACTCACCGCCGATGGGCAGAAGTGCGATATCGCAGCCGATGGTCGCCATCTCTGGGATTAGTTCAGTATCTCCGGCATAATATATATCATGCCGCATCATGGAGATGATGAACCCGAGGCCCCCGAAGTTTCGGGCATAAGATGCATGGTTGACGCTATAGGCCGGTACGGCGGTGACTGACACAGAACTCGATCGGTACGCCCCTTGCCAGGGGCGCAGGACCTGTACATTCCCTGGAAGACGGCCTGCAGCACGTTGGTTGGCCAAGATCACAGTGCGAGGCCCAGTGACACGCGCGACATCCTCAGGTGAGCAATTATCATAATGGTCGTTGCTTACCAACACCAGATCGGCTGCCGGCGAATCCGCCGGAAGCCGGAACGGGTCGATGTAGACAACTGGACCTTCGTTATGTGGAGGCCCGTTTATACGGAAGCTTGCACTGCCCAGCCAATGAATCCGCTCGATCATTGTCTGCACCCCATCAATGCAGTGTCCTGTGAATCAATGTAACGGCACCTCATTTACCCCATTGTGCTCCCCGGAACTATTAGCCCAGTATAACCCCGCCATTGCACCTGAACTGTACGGAATCCCTACTTTCACGGGTTTATGCCCCGGTGTTGTACCTTGTGTCTGTGAATCAGCAGATGCTATAATGCCACACAATAGGCTCTTCTTCAATACATACGAGGCACACTATTGGCCACACAGACCTCACTGCACCCTGCCTATAACCTTGCTCTACTCCGTGAACAGTTCGAGATCACCGCAACTGGTATGGCGTATCTCAACCATGCCGGCATGTCACCGCTGCCAACTCCGGCACGAAACGCCATGCAGGAGGCCCTCGAGGCGTTTTCGCGAGAGGGAGCCGCAGGGTATGATGCACTTGATAAAGCCTCCCTCGATACTCTGTACCGGCTATTCAGCCTCATCGTCGGTGCAGACCCGGAGGAGATCGCGGTCGTCGCAAACACTGCGACGGGCGTTAATCTGATTGCAAACAGCCTGCCACTACAGCCAGGTGACTCTGTACTGTTATGCAGCACAGAATTCCCCAGCAACGTATACCCCTGGATGAACCTGGCTCGCCGTGGGATCGAAACGATTGTGGTGCCATCAGCTGATGGGGGTTTGAGCCTGGAGCTGCTGGATCAGCACCGAGATAAGCGCAGCCGGGTGGTAGCTGTCAGTGCAGTCCAGTTCCTGACGGGTCGGCGAGAAGATCTCGCTCAAATTGGCGCTTATTGTGAACAGTACGGCCTGTGGCTGGTTGTGGACGCTATGCAGGCAGCCGGCGTCGTGCCGATCGACATGCGGACGATGGGGATTCATGCGCTGGCGGCAGGGAGCCAGAAAGCCCTGATGGGCCCTCCAGGCATAGGCTTACTGGCTGTCCGCGCTGAACTGCTGGAGCAGATGCATCCCGTATTTGCCGGGCCCCTCTCCGTGGAGGGTTGGGAACACTGGCTCCAATACGATCTGACCTTTCGCCCAAAAGCACGCCGTTTTGACTGTGGTACGCATAACGTACCCGGACAAGTAGGGTTAGCTACCTCTATGCAGCTGTTGGCAAACCTGGGGATTGACAATATCGCCAGCTGGGTAACCCGTTTGAGCAATGTGGCCATCCGTGACCTGACCAGCCGAGGATACCGGGTAATAACACCTGAGGACCCGGCACACCATGCTCATATTGTGACTATTGTCTGGGATGGCGATGCGCATACCGCCGTTGACTATCTTCGCAAACATGGTGTGCTTTTGTGCGCACACCAGAACAGGGAAGGCACCTGGCATTTGCGCCTCTCGTCGCATTGCTATAATACTCAGGAAGAAATCTTGTGTGTTGGGGATTTATTAGAAGGGGTGCGTCATGAGCAGCATTAAACCCACAGCAGCTCAGATTGCGCAGCAGCAAGCAGCGGCGCGCAGTGCACGTTCATTAAGCCAGGACAGCGGCCCGCAAGAAGCATACGGCACAGGGCGCGGAGAGAATTGGGCACCTCCGCCTATTCGAAGCCTTGCAGACACGGGGCTGAACAAGTTCTATATCGCGGACCTGATCCTGAAGATCATGTACTTCACCGGCTATATGACCGGTTACCAGGTCGCGGAGATGGCCAAGCTGCCCTTTACCGGCGTAGTTGACGAGATTATGGAGCTCCTCAAGCGTGAGCGCTGGGTCGAGGTGAAGGGGTCGGGCGGATTTGGCGAGGGCGCATACCAATACATGATCACCGGCCTCGGCGTAGAGAAAGCACGCGAGGCGTTGGAACGATCGCAGTATGCTGGTCCCTGTCCGGTGCCCCTGGCGTTTTACGCCGCCTCGATCCGGATGCAGCGCACACATATGCTGGTCAGCCAGGCGCAGTTGGAAGGCGCACTCAGCCACCTGGTACTTTCGCCAAGCATCCTCAACAAAGTAGGGCCGGCCGTTAACTCAGGTAAATCCATCTTCCTGTACGGCCCCCCCGGGAACGGCAAGACAACCATCTCCGAATCAGTGGGGCGCGTTGTGCTCGGCCAGAATATCCTAGTACCCTACGCTATCGACATTGACGGCCAGATTGTACGGGTCTTCGATAGTGTTAACCATGAGGTGGTCGAGGAAACCATCGCCGAGCCGGGCACTGGCTCCGCAGCACCAAAGATAGACACTCGCTGGATCAAAATCCGCCGTCCTGTAATCATGGTTGGCGGCGAACTGACTCTCGAGAGCCTAGACCTGGTATACGATCCGATCAACAAATTCTACGAGGCCCCGTTCCAGGTAAAGGCCAACGGGGGCATGTTCCTGATCGACGACTTCGGACGCCAGCAAGTGCGTCCTCGCGATCTGCTGAACCGCTGGATCGTGCCGCTAGAGAAGCGGGTTGACTTCCTGACGCTCGCTAACGGGCGCAAATTGGAAGTACCATTCGACGTGATGGTAGTGTTCTCCACCAACCTTGATCCGGCCGACCTGGTTGACGAAGCCTTTCTGCGACGTATCCGCCACAAGATTGAGATCGGCGATCCATCCTATGAGGAGTATCGTCAGATATTCATGCGTGTCGCGAAAAACCGGGGGCTGCCCTATGATGACAAAATGCTGGCTTATCTACTGCAGGAATGGTATATCAAGCGCGACCGCCCGCTGCGCGGCTCACAACCCCGCGATCTCGTTGACCAGATGAAGGACATCGCCAGCTATCGCGAAGTCCCATTCGAGATGAACCAGGAACTCATCGATATGGCCTGTGAGGCGTATTTTGTAGACCTTTAAGCAGGCGTTATTGAACCTAACAGGCGCTGGCCCCGGTCCTGATCGAGGGCCAGCGTCCGCATGTATAGGCCACTGTGACGATGGATAGAACGGATCAACTGCAAGGGATATACCGCCCAGATAGACCTCTGAACTTCGCCCACCGGGGTGCGCGACGCCAGGCGCCTGAAAACACGCTGCCCGCTTTTACGCGTGCATTGGAACTGGGTGCCGATGGTGTGGAACTTGACGTCCAGCTTTCTGCGGATATGGTACCCGTAATAATCCATAATGGCACTGTTAACGCTACAACCGATGGATCTGGCCAGGTTGCGAAACTGTCCCTGGATGCCCTGCGTGAACTGGACGCAGGAAGCCACCTTTCGGCCGAGTTTGCGGGGACTCGTATCCCGACGCTTGATGAGGTTTTCGAGCTGATCGGACGCCGCCTGCTGATCAACGTGGAGCTAAAGGACTTCAAGCTCAACAGCCCGTTACCTGAGATCGTTATAGATCGGGTTCGTGCTCATGGACTGGAACAGAGTGTGCTGTTCTCCTCGTTCAACCCATTCATGCTGCGCGCCACCAAGCGGTTAGCACCTGAGATGCCAGCAGGGTATCTTTACGCACCCGGCCTACCCCTGCCCCTGGCGAAGGGGTGGCTAGCCCGGCCGGTGATTGGCCCACACGAAGCTCGCCACCCGCATTTCAGTATGGTTGATACTGGCTACATGAATTGGGCAAGGCAGCACGGATATCGGGTCAACGTGTGGACCGTCAACGAACCCGAAGATATGCAGCAGATGATAGGTTTAGGCGTTGACATGATTATCACCGATGTGCCCGATGTGCTGCACCAAATATTGGTGGAGCAGATGCGTTAATCCATTCAAAGAAAGAAATCTCTATGTTAAAGCAGCTCATCGTTAATGCAGACGACTTCGGGTATACACCAGGCGTCACCAGTGGGATCCTGGCTGCGCATGTGAAAGGCATTGTCACCTCCACCAGTGTGATGGTCAATATGCCTCACGCAGCGCAGTCAATCCAGCGCGCTAAGAATGAGGCTCCCCAGTTAGGGCTGGGCCTCCATCTTACCCTTACAGCGGGGCGCCCCTTGCTCGATCCAGTCCAAATACCGACTCTGGTAGGAACGAGTGGGACATTTAAAACACGTGCCGAGTTAGTCCCAAACCTGCACAGTGTGGATGTGGGGGAAGTCGAGGCAGAACTACGCGCGCAGATCGCCGCGTTCTCCCGGATGGCCGGGCATCCCCCGGATCACCTGGACAGCCACCACCACATCACCTACCTGACTCCACCTCTTCTGGCTCTCACAATGAAGATTGCCGGGGAACTGGGCGTGCCGATCCGCCGTCCTGTACCAGGTGATGTCGAGAAGTCCGCATCCATGTTGACCGACCTGGGGATCGCCGTCAACGCTGATATGGCCTGGGAGCTGTCTAATACACTGGTCAAGATGACCGAGACAGCGCAGGTGCGTATGCCTGATCGCCTGATCGTAGACTTCTATGGTCAGCATGTCATTCTGGGCGACTTACTAAACCTCCTGATGGAGCTGGACGAAGGTGTCGCCGAGATCATGTGCCACCCGGCGGAAGTTGACCCCCTGTTAGAGGAACAGTCATCCTACAGCGCACAGCGTGCGAAAGAGCTGGAGACGCTTATCCACCCTTCAGCCAGAGAGGTATGCAACGCACAGTTCATCCAGCTCATTAACTTCAGCGACCTGAGATGAGACGCTTACTGCAATTGTGGTGGATGCTGGTACGGTTCGGGTTCAGGTTGCTGTATAACGAGCTGGCATGGACTTACGATCTGGTCAGCACCATTGTTTCATTGGGGCGCTGGCGACGCTGGCAGCAAGCTGGTATTGATCGTCTGAACGTGACTCCCGGGCAGAGGGTGCTGGAGATTGCCCATGGCACCGGAGACACCCAGATCGACCTGGTAGATCGGGGTTTTCGAAGCATAGCGCTTGATCGGTCCGTTCATATGGGGCGTATCGCGCGCCGTAAACTGGCTCGATCAGGCAGAGCATTCTCATTGACTCAAGGGGATGCCGCGCATCTCCCCTACCCCGACGCATGTTTCGATGGTATCCTGAGCACCTTCCCCACTCCGTTTGTCTTCGAGAGCCAGACCATTGCTGAAGCCTACCGCGTCCTGAGGCCTGGGTTCCGATACGTCATTGTCGCGAACGGTTTACTCACCCTCAACGGCCCGGTCGCACGTGTATTGGAGTGGGTTTACAGGATTACCGGACAGAGGGAGAGCCTGCCAGCCGAGGAAATCCTTGAGCGCTTTATTCAAGCTGGGTTCGCACCTGAATTTGTGCAAGAGGAGCTGCCAGGAAGCATAGTCATGATGGTGGTGGCGAAGAAGGCAGATTCCGGGCAGAGTGACGCATGATTATCTCACCGATATTCTCATTTGGCCTGATGGTGGCTACGTTGATTGGGGCGCTGGTACACCTGATTATCGGGGGGGACGGCCGTCAACTGGTTGCCATGATCCTTGCAGCCTGGATCGGCTTTGCATTAGGCCAGATGATTGGTGCCTTAATGGGCATCACAATTCTATCCATTGGCTCACTGTACTTGTTCACTGGCGCGCTCGGGTCACTGATCGCTGTGATCGCAGCGGCCTTACTGCTGCGAAGGGGAAGAAGAGCCTAGCCGCGCTATGTGCTTTTCACTCGATCTGCCGTATGCTATAATGAACGTGAGATACCGGCTAGATGTGCATGGCTATCCAAGGCAGCCCCGCCCTTAACCAAGAGAAGCAGGTGCAATGAGCAGTTCACAACCCAACACCAACGCGAACAAGCCAGCAGAGGGAAGTGAATCCCAAGCGGCGTTTATTGTGATTGGTGTTGTCATCGCCCTGATTCTAATTGGCTTAGTTGTAGGGGCTGTTCTGTTAGCCCTGCGCCCCGGGCCAGCCGCTCCCAGCGTGGAGATCATCCGCGACTTACTGATTATCTTCATGACGCTGGAGTTGATTGTGGTTGGGCTTGCTCTGGTTGTTCTACTGGTCCAGATTGCTCGCTTCATCAACTTGATTAACAATGAAATCCAGCCGGTCCTTGAGTCAACGCAGGAAACTCTGCGTACGGTGCGTGGCACGGCACAGTTCTTAAGCAAATATCTTGCAGAACCTGTATTGGATGCCAACAGTGCCTTACGGGGTGTCAGCAATATCGTGCGTGACATCGATGTAATCCGCAAGGCGGCTGGCAGCGTGACCTCAGCTACCGTGCTGAGCCCGACGGATAGCCCTGATGCCGAGCCTGCCGCCAAGGGCGTTCAGGATGGTGCGGCTGAAGCCGTGCCAGAGGCACAGGAGAAACCGACAAACGTTCAAGAACAGACACCTAACAGGCATGAGGAGGCAAAAAGCGATGGCTGATAACGATGGTGATCTCGGTTCCTTTTTAACCGGATTCATTCTGGGTGGTTTAATCGGTGCGGGTGCTGCGCTGCTATTTGCCCCGCAGTCCGGGGAGCAGACACGTACGATGCTCAGAGAGCGCGGCATCGAGCTGCGCGACCGGGCAGATGACGAGATACGTGAACTGCGCCAGCGTGCCGATGAGACCCTGGCAGATTTCCGGAAGCAGGCCGCCGATGTTCAGGAAAAGGCAATGAAGGCCGTAGATGAAGCGCGCACGCGCTTGACCGAAACCGGGGAGCAGCTGATTGAGCGGACCAGGGGTAAGGGCAAGGAAGCGGCTGGTTAACAACGCCTGATTTAGTCCGTAATACAAAAGGCGGCATTCAGCCGCCTTTTTCGCTGCACAATACCCTGTGCTTTATGTTTCGATAACCAGGCTTAACGCTTCAGGTAAAGCATGCAGAACATCTCCTGCGGTAGTTGAACGGCTGGTGTAGCTCTCCCCAGCCAGGACGCCAGCCAGACCATGCAGGTAAGCGCCCGCAACCGCCGCACTGAAAGGATCGCTGCCCTGCGCAAGCAGCCCGGTTATGCAGCCAGCCAGCACATCCCCTGTGCCGGCAGTCGCCAGGGCATCGGTAGCAAATGGCAAAACTACTACCCGGCCCTCAGGAGAGGCCACTACTGTAAACGCGCCTTTCAAGACGATATTGCACGTCCATTCAACGGCTTTTTGAACCGCGATACCCACCCGGTCGGCCTGAATGTCTGCCGTTTCCATGGCAGTTAGGCGCGCCATTTCGCCGGGATGGGGGGTAAGGATCGTTCCGCGAGGAACCAGCGCAGGCCAGTCTTCAATGCCTGCCAGCAGATTAAGCCCGTCTGCGTCTATCACAAGCCTTTCAGGCAACAGCGATCCCGAAGGCTGATGCGTAAGGGTACTATGGGTTGCAAACCCCACTCGGCCCCGTCCTGCGGTACGATCACCCATCAGAAGCGCCCGCATGAAGGCCTGGGTTGTATCGTCCTGTCCCATTCCAGGGCCAACAAGTATTGCTGAAGTACGCTGTGTCTCCTCAGCGATCAACGGCAGGGCGTCTGCTTCGATTACCCCCAAATCGCTGGGCAGGATAAGCCAGGTTGCCTCGAGCAGACGGGCGGATAATGCCTCGTATACCGAGCCAGGGACTGCCATCCTGACCAGCCCCGCTCCGACTCGGTAGGCAGCCTCCCCTGCCAACCCCATGGCACCTACGTAGTTTGTCGACCCTCCCACCAGGAGCGCCCGACCAAACGTAGTTTTATGCGCATTCATGGGGCGTGTGGGAAGCATATCGATTACATCAGACCCTGTGACCATTTCCAATGTGGCCGCTGAAAGCTCGGGCAGATCGGCCGGGGTACCGATATCTGCCACGAAGAGCGATCCAACCGCCTGAGCCCCTGGGAACCGCAACTGCCCGGTTTTTACTGCCGCGAATGTGACCGTCAGGTCCGCCGGAATTGCCACCGGATCGAGCATGCCAGTGTCACAGTCCAGCCCAGACGGGCAATCCACGGCGACCACTGTCGCATGCCGACTGCCCCGTGGGGTGGGCAGCGCTGGCTCGATCAGCCACAGCTTCTCCTCCTCCACACCATAAGGCAGCTTCTCAAGATACTTGGCGGCCTGGGTCAGAACCTTCTGGATGGTGCCTTCTACCGGCAGGCGTGCACCCGTTCCAAGCAAGGCATCAACCAGGATGTCGGCGCTGCTCACCAGGTTCGAGAGTACTCGCCAGCGAGAGTCCGCCTCTGCATCAGCTATAAACACACCGGCATCTCTCGCGGCGACAAAGACCGGGTCATCATCCCCGCGGGGCCGTACCAGATAGGCGCCCACCTGCGCCCTGGTCTCCTGCTTCAAGATGCGGGCTGCTACAAGCCCATCGCCGCCGTTATTGCCCGGCCCAACCAGAACCGCAATGCGCACATCCTCGTCTTCTCTGTTGTAGAGGGACATGATCACGCGAGCGAGGCCACGGCCGGCATTTTGCATCATCTGTGCGTAGCTCACACCGGCTTTGTCTGTCGCCGCTTCAACAGCTCGCATCTGCTCAACTGTCACCACTTTTATCATGAGCACGGCCTCCTGCCGCTGCCCGGCTAACTCCTGGACAGTGCCCCAGCCAGTATATGATACAAAACTACCGCAGCGCTGACATGGACATTCATCGACAGTCCCTTGCCCATCATGGGGACAAACACGGCGCTGTCACACAGGTCAAGCACAGCGCGGCTTACACCATGATCTTCGTTACCAAGCACCAGGCAGGTACGATCAGGGAAAGCGAATTCATAGTAGGGACGAGCGGCGTCGGCAATCTCCAACGCAGTGATATGGTAGCCTGCCTGGCGGAGTTCCTGAACAGCCACCTCCGTATTCTCAACATACCGCCAGGGAACCACACGATGCTTGTCGCGTCCCACTTTTGCAATAGTTGTCTGCGGCGGAGTGGGAGTCGCGCTGGTCAGCACGATCTCTCTTACTCCAACTGCATCTGCGACCCGGAACAGCGAGCCCACATTTACAGGATAGGTCACGCTCTGGAGCACCAGCACCATACCCGGGATGGCACGATGCGCCCTGCGCCAGTCGCGAGTGAACCGTTTGAGTTCAGTCCCTCGGAGCTGCTTCATCATGTATCGCGGCTGCCTCGATACGGGCAACTTCGTCGCGCGAGCGGCACGCAGCATAGAGACTCAGAACAACGAAGGCGATCACGGTACCACCAATCGGCCCCCCGGCAATGGCGATCAACAGTCTGATATTCTCAGGTAACCCTGAAGCACCCAATACAACATAGAGTATAGCTGTAAGCACAACAAATAGGAGCGCAAGCCCCAACCCGATCGCGCATCCCCGCCCTAAGGCTGGCTGCACACTTGACCAGGGCGATGGATTATTCGACATCATGAACAGTGACCGACCGTGACTCTGTATCTAGGATCATGTAGGTGCTTCGCCCAAACCGTCCCATCAACTCCCCCGGGTTGACTAGTGAGCAATCGCCAACCCGCGATTCGTGGAGCGTGTGGTCGTGTCCATAGCAGACAACATCGTACAGGCCTGACGCGGCCAACCCACGCGCGATTTCGGGATAATGGTTTACAGCAACGCGCAGCCCTCCGAGTTCGAGCTCTGCGAACTGGCCATGCAGCGTGACGCTGGGTGTCTCCTGCGCGACGCTGACCAGCAGGCGTGGATCGCCGTCATTGTTGCCAAATACAACATGCAGGGGACCCTCGAAACCACCCGCGAGCTGTGCCAAGGTGAATGGCGCGCAGAAGTCCCCACAGAAGATCAGGACGTTAGCACGGTTCATGCCCGGCAGGGCAGACTCAAGCTTCCAGATGTTATCGTGGATATCCGAGCAAATTGCTACACGCATCAGGCACCCCTAATGATTCGAAGGTATCAAGTTGAGTGTACCTACTGCATCGCGAACATCCTTCGGCCAGACGAAGAGTCGATTGTATGGTGCGATGCGATAGTAATCCTCTGGGTACACGATCTCCTGGTTGGTCATATCAACACAATAGCGGGAAATCCACGACTTTCGAGCATATGACGACACTTTCTCACCGGCCACGAGCTTCTTCGTAGTCTCATAAAGCTTGATAGCCATGCGGAATTCATAACCGGCCAACATGAGGGGTTCCGCCCAAATGCCCCGCCCTGCCATATAAGCTTCCTTGGCAGCATCACGCAGCATTTCCAGGTCGCGATGGCTCGGAAGGCTGGGGTAAATCACAAACATGGCAGCCCAACCGGCTTTGACCATCAGTGCGTTAAATGTAGCACGTTCCCACGGTGTCATCGTTGCAAGCTCTTCGGAGGAGTAGGAAGGCGCGACGTAAGCCAGCAAACGGCCATATTCATCAAACGGCTGATCGGCTGTTCTGATGAATAGATTGCGTTTACCCCCGCTGGGCTTAGTAAGAAGTCGGGCAAGAAGTTCCTGGAATACCTGCTTGGCACGCTCACCCTGCTGCTCCTGCAGCGTGCCTGCACGGCCAGATGCCAGGCGTGGGTGCAGGTACGCTGCGAGGCCATCTTCAACCGGCGCGCGGCCCTGGGAGATCCATTCCGCCAGTTGAACCAGCGTCGCATCGTGTTTCGACGGTTTCGTTGATCCGGGATAATGCGTTTCCGGGGCATCGATGCTCAACATCCGGATAGAAACGGAAACAAAGGGTGTGTCGCCATCCGTTGTACGAACCAGCTCTTTACTGCCCAGCGAGTCAAAGGTAGTGCCGGATGGATCCCAGAATATTTTAACTTCAGTCATCATTCCCTCCCGTCATTGCCGGGAGCGCCCGGCTGCTAACAACCACCCCCCTGCCCCACCGGCAAGGGTTAAGCACACTGCTGCTGCACCCCAGAGACCCCACGCGACTGGCGAGAGACGGACTGGCTGAGACGGACGTTCGTAGGGGGCAACCTCGAGCCACAGCCCATCTGGCTTAGCAGGTGCACCTTCAACGAGGTAGATCGGCGGCCCCCCGATCATGCAGTAATCTTCGATGGTCTCCTGACACTCGCCAGCAGGCAACGCCAATGTATAACGCCCACCTGAGGCAACCAGTACCTTCATGTTTCCCCACATGTCAACCAATTGCGCTTCTGCTCCCAGAGCAGGCACTTCAACGCTGGTTGGCTCTGGCAATCGATTCCATATGATACGCGTAACCTCATTTGCGTGCATAACCAGCACTTGCGAAACTGCGCCTCGCTCGGTCCAGAGGACCTCTGCAGACCCCGCAAGCTGGTTGATCGCGACCTGGGTAGTCCGGAACACAGGACGCAGCGTGCCATCAGCCCGTACAAGACCAAACGGCTCAGGGTTGGCTAGGAGGTCTCCGGGCGTATCCACCATCTTGAAAACGCCCACCCGCTGTGCACCGGCTGCCCGTGCGAGCGCAAAGGCCTGAGGCATGTAAGCAGCCTGCTCAAGCATTGAGATATCGAAGGTAGGGGCCTCAACCGGGCGAACGGGATCGGTCGAGGGAGCGGCATTGGTCTCCACTAACCAGAACGGTTTTTCAATACCATAGCTTTCCTGAATAGCCCTATATTGCTCAAGCAGATCATAGGGCGAAGTGGCAGTGAAATACACATGCATCGTGGCGATATCGTAGAAATACCCGTGTTCCGAGGCTCCCGGGTAGCTGGCGAGTACGCGCATGAGCCGCTCAAAGTACAATTCTCGCCCATACAGGGCATCCCACCAATGTGTAAAGGCTGCCAGGTGGATCACGACATCTGGATTAACCTTGTGAGCCGTAAGATATGAGACCTCCATGAGCCGGGCGAAATCTCGTTCTGTTCCAGGCCAGGTAAATGCGGGGTGTTGCGCATCCCATATATCGGGTTCATTCCAGACGATCCAATGATCGATCTGCCCGCGATAGCGTCCAACAACGGTGCGGACGAAGGCTGCCCATACATTGGAGGGATCGTTGATGTCTGTGTACAACCCATCTGGCAAACCAACCGGGTCCTGCGCCCACTCGGGGAGGCCGATCAGAAGCCCTACCACTTCACGCCCAGCCGATAATTCAGCGGCGAGCTCTGCGTCTGACAGGTCAGGTTCGATCCATTGATCGGCACTATCTGGCTGGATTAACCCCCAATGAAACTTCGCGCGCGTCCACGACGCACCTAATCGAGATGCTGCTTCTGGGGCGTCATAAGCCTCTATGACGCCAAAAGGATTGTCAGGATCGGGCGTTGGGGTCGGATCTTGTGCGACAGCGGGGGATGTTGTGATGACACCGGCCAGCACGCCAAGTGCCACACCCATACACGTACTGCGTATGCTGCAGTGCGCCATCTTCAGCCTGGCCAATGTGGTGTACGCGCGTCGAGGTCCCCAACAAAAACGAAGAAATCCTCCGGCCGCATTTCCACTCCCACATACCAGCGTTCATCCTCAGCCGCTCGCAGATGGCCCTGGCGCTCGACCTGGGCGCGTTCGTCTACAGTACGGGCCGATTTCTCAGAGATCAGCCGTTCAAAGACAGGCCACTGCAAGAATTCATTGCTCTGGCGCGGATGGAAAAAGGCATAAGGAATGATGATAGTATCGCCTTGTTTAATCCGCACTGCGACCATGTACCAGCCGCGCGGCACATATGATCGACCCCGGCGAATCGGAAAATACCACGATAAGACTTCGTAGGGGCTGCCCCAATCAATGGTGAGATCATCAAATGCCTTACCCTTAAGGACCACTTTATCGGCGTCAACCTCCAGAACGCGCCCACTGGGCCACGTTGACCAAAGAATACGCTCAAGTATCATTGTCAGCCCAAACCCAATCAGGAGTCCTCCTGATGCAGAAAGCAACAGCCGTGGTAAACTGAGCACACCAAAAAGGTTCAGGAGGGCTGGCATCAATAAAAAGCCCCCAATAGATGAAAATACAACGAGGGCAAGTAAGAGCACCAGACGGAGCCCGGTATGGCTCCTGTCAAGCTGATAAATCTTCTTCACGGGTGCTGGTTGAACCATGTGGATTATCCTGGGTTATTGTTAGGTGGAACTCGTGATTGTGTGGATTAAGCCTTAAGACTTCCTGTTAAGCCATACCGGTACGCCAACAGGCAGGTTGAGCTGGATGTACTCATTTAGCAATCATATGTGCTCACCGATTGTAGCATTCGGGTTGCGGGGTCGCTAGTTACTTGCTGACGATCATCCACAGGTTTGATTTGGGGGGATTCTGATGGCATTTCCTGTACCATTAACGCTTGGTGTCGAAGAAGAGTACCAGATTATCGACCCCAACACACGCGAACTGACGGCCTATATTCAGCATTTGCTGGACCATAACCAGATACTTGGGGAGATCATCAAGCCAGAATTCCTGCAGTCACAGATCGAGATGGGCACCCCGATCTGCCCCACGGTAAAGGAGGTGCGCAAGGAGCTGACGCGCATTCGAACACAAGTATGCAGCCTGGCGGAACAAGAGGGGGTCTGGATTGCCGCCGCCGGAACGCACCCGTTCTCGCACTGGGCGGAGCAAGCAATCACAGACCGCGAGCGCTACATTGATTTTGCAGCGGACATGGGTGCTGTAGTACGCAGCCTGCTGATATTCGGGACACATATCCATGTCGGGTTCGGCGAAAGCCCAGGCCAACGCGAACTGTTGATCACCGTGATGAATCAGGTGCGGTATTTCTTGCCGCATATTCTGGCACTATCCTCCAGCTCGCCCTTCTGGATGGGAGAGGATACCAAGCTCAAAAGCTATCGCAGTATTGTCTTCAAGCAGCTGCCACGCACCGGCATCCCGATGGCATTTAACTCATGGTCCGAATTTGAGACGTATTTACGACTGATGGGCAGAATCGGCTCCCTGGGCCGGAAAGCCCAGGCGGGTGAAGATATCGGGGATGCCACGCGCATCTGGTGGGATGTCCGCCCTCATCTTACATATAACACTCTCGAGTTTCGTGTCTGTGATGTCGCCACGACCATCGATGAGGCAGTCTGCATTACAGCGCTCTTTCAAGCTCTTGTAGCCAAGCTGATCCGTCTGCGCGAAAACAATATGGCCTGGCGATATTACCCACGTGACTTGATCAACGAGAATAAGTGGCGTGCGGTACGCTATGGTGTGCGCGGCAGCCTGGTAGACTTCGGCAAAGGCGAGGAAGTGCCACTGCCAAACCTCGTTGATGAACTGATCATGCTGGTTGATGATGTGGTGGATGAACTGGACTGCCGCGAAGAAGTGGCCTATGCGCGCACCATCGCCATGCAGGGAAGCAGCGCGGACCGCCAGCTAGGAGTATTCCATGAGGCGCTGTCACAAGGAGCAACACGGCAGGAAGCCCTTCATGCCGTTGTTGACCATCTTGTCGCGGAGACAAGCCAGTGTACATAGGGAAATCGACGCATTTCCATTCCGTGATCGCGTTATAATCGGCCCTCAGGTTGGAACGGAGGGTCTCAGATGCGAGTAATGAATGTTCAACGCTGGATAGCACTGGGAATGCTGGGGGCTGTAATTGCCTGCGTTGCAAGCAGCAATCTGTGGCTTTCACTTATCGCCAACGTGTTCTCAGATGACGAGGCCGCTTCTTCCGGGGCCCCTGTGGCTGAGGGGGCTATTACCGGCGAAGAAGCAGATGGCGCCGAAGTTACACCAACAGGGATTGTGAGCATTGAGGATATCGTTTCTGGCCAGGCTATGCTTGTCGAGGAACCACAAACTGAGGTAGACCCCCTGATAGCAGAACTCCTCGACACATTAAACCAGGAGACATTCGCGATTGGCGAGGAGCCGTATATAGCCAGGGCCGGGGATTTTGTAACCATCGACTCTATGCGCCGTGCAGAAGGCACAGCTTCAATCTACCAGATCGGCGAGAGCCGCCGGGTGCTCCGTCTTGATCCCTTCAGTGTAACAACAGGCCCTGACCTGCGAGTCTTGCTGTCACGCAGCGAGGCGCCACGCACAAGTGCAGAAGCGCTACTGCCCAATTACCTCGACCTCGGCGCACTCCAGAGCACCAGTGGGGCGCAGAATTACGAAATCCCTGCAGACGACAATTTCGACCGCTATAAGAGTGTCGTCATCTACAGTATGTCGCTCAATATTATTTACAGCACCGCAACGCTGCAGGAAGTTCGTGGGCGTTAAGCCAGATCATGGACCCGGAACAAACCGCCTACCTGCGCAGGTATTTTGAGCGTGCCTCGGAACAATACGCGGAACGCATCGAACCGTCGTTTGTGCAGCTTGCGTCGGTGTTAGTCCGCGCAGTGGAACCGAGAATTACCGATTGTGTGCTCGACCTTGGCACAGGGACCGGCGCGGTAGCCCAACGTATATTCGGCAAAGTGCGTCGCATCATCGGTGTGGATTTCGCCTACGGGATGGTGCAGGCAGCACGCACAGCCGCTCCATTGCCTGTATTGCAGGCTGACATCCACTGGCTGCCTTTGCCGGATAAAACATTTGATCTGGCCCTGGCTGCATTCACCTTCAACAGTACGAACCCTCCCAGAAGTATGGGCGAAGCCTTCCGGGTACTCAAACCGGGCGGCCGGCTGGCTATCCATGAGTGGGGTACCGAGGATGTGCTTGAAGTGATCCTTGCGGAGACAATGGCGTTGTATGCAACCGATGACCCACCCCCCGCCCTGGCTGTACAGCGCGAATACAGCGCGCGCACTCTGCCCTGGGAAGCGTTCAACAGCACTCAGGACGTGTCCGACGCTCTGCTGCGCACCGGGTTTGCGGAGGTGACCAGCCGGGTGATCAGTCCCCCTGTCCTTTTTCGCGATGCCAAAGAGTTCCTGGATTACAAACTGGCGTGGCCTTTGCGGATTGCGGAACTGGCAGCTATGGATGAAGAAACGCGCCACCTGTGTATCGCGGACCTTACTGAGAACATCACTGCATACGCACACACTGACGGTCTCGTATGGAGACCGAACGTTGTCCAGATAATCGCGACCAAAGCCTCTAATTAGCTGAAGGTTGCGGCGAGTTCAGCACTGAGGGCTGCTGCCAGCGCGCGCAGTTCCTGAATACGAGCAGATTGTGCTCCCGCCTCCCCACGCCGCGCATACGCGTGTTTGCTATAGGCCAGTTCGGTCAAGGTACGGAAGAAGCGCCCTGTCTGCATGTATCCATTCAATCCAGCACTTGCGAGGGCGTTTACCCGAATTCCGAAGCGTCGCATCGGGGAATACGCAACATGATACTGCTTCTCAGAGAGTGTTCGGAACCCAACTTCCTCACCCAACTGCTCCATGATCCAGGCACGTTCGCGCCGCAGTGCGAGGATCATGACAACCAGCACAAAGAAGATGCCCGCATAATCCGCGACAATCGCGGCGAAGAATAAGCCAGGGTATTGGTCTGCCAGAGAAACCGTCAGATTATGAAGGCTGTGCGCACCCATTGCGGCCATGAGGCCGAGGAGCGGCGCTACCTGACGCCCCAACCATCCCCGCGTGTGCCTTGCAATCCCGAAACCAATACCGGTCAAACTGGTATAAAACGCATGGTTTAAACCGAAAACGAACGCCCGCAGGACAATTACCGTGGGATCAGCGCCCAGTGACAGGAAGTAAAGGATATTCTCAATTGCAGCGAAACCGAACCCAACGAGGCTCCCATAAATGATGCCGTCAAAGACGCCATCGAACTCACGGCGCCAGATCAGATAGATCAACCATACAGCCAACCCCTTAAAGAACTCCTCAGTGATCGGCGCGATGATCGAAGCCCCCACCAGGTTCGATAATGTCCCAGTCTCATCCAACAGGAAGAGCGGAACATCGAGGATCACCTGTGTGATCAGGGAAAATACCGCAGCGGGGACAAAACCCCAGGCAAACACGGCCAACAGCAAGCCCAATGGTTCCTTCTCAAAGCGATCCATCCAGTAAAGGAACAAAGGGTAGAGCAGCATCGGGACAACGCCTGCCACTACAGAGACAATGGCTATTCCCATCAGACCCCCTCCATCAATGGAACTGGCCGCTATCAGGCGCGCAACGCGGGGATTAACCGTTTAGCATACTTGGCAAAAGTCGATGAGAAATGCACGCCAGGGCCGCTTAAGGTTGTCTCATATGTGGCGTCCTGGAGCGCCTGGCGTAATCCCTGGGCATTATTCGCAAACGGCCTGACGTGCGTCAGGGCACGCCCGTATTCGCGCCTTGTATGCGCGTCACTGCCTACTGTCATCAGTTTGTCATGCAGCTGAGCAAATTCCAATGCGCGCTGGTTATCCTCGGGATTGAGGCATCGTGAATTGAATACCTCAATTGCATCGACCTGATCGACGATCGCTTCCAAGTCCTCCTGGCGCCAAGCACCCTGACGGTACCGATCAAAGGGATGCGCCACACCAATCAGGGCACCCTGTGAGCGGAGCATCTGTATGGTCTCTATCGGGGAGAGACCTGGCGGTACTTCACCGGTGATGTACCAGGCCAGCAGTTCTCCCTGTGTAGTCATGATTTCCTCGCCAGGGATAACCAGCATTGGGTACATACGTGCCAATTGCAGCGCTCCACCTGCCCGGTTGTGATCTGTGATAAAGACCCGATCGATACCCTTGGAACGGCAGATCGCGGGGAGCGCATCCAATTGAACCAGACAATCCTTGGAATAAACCGTGTGACAATGAAGTTCGAGAGACCAGGTAGGTACGGTCATCGCCCTCTCCCGAAATTAACCATGGCCATCAAAGAGTGCGCCTTTTAGTATAGCGTAAGCAACCCGTAATAGGAATTGTGCGGGGTTAAGCAGTGCTTTTGCCTCCAGCTTCGATGGAGATCCCCCGTTTCAACGAAAACCCTCACTAGAGTGAGGGCCAGCCGGTTTCGTTAAGTTCAACGCCGCCAGCGAAAACGCCAGCGACCACCGTCACTCTGGTCCCGGTCGCTCCGGGGATTCACGTCGAGCGGCGATTGGACAATCCTGAGCGTCATCCTCAGAGCGCCGAGCTCGATTACATCCCCATCAGTGAGCGGATAATCGCGCCCACTGAGCAGCCGCATACCATTCACCCAGGTTCCATTTGTGCTGTTCTGATCGATTAAATACAGTGCTGTCTCTCCCGGGCGGATCAGAGCATGGCGGCGAGAAACTCCATGCCGCATGGCCCCATATGCTGCAAGGTCCAGGTCAGGGCGAAACGCACTCATGGGGTCGGCGCGACCAAGTACAGTCACACGCCAGATATCAAGACCGATGGTGCTGGCCTGAGGGCCCGCAATGTGGTAAAGCACTCGCCAGGCGGGGCCTGCACGTTCCGGCGTTACATCGGCCGGGGGCATGGAGGGTGCAGTTTCCTCATATATCTCAGGTTCGATAGCATCAGTATCGTACCCTTCAAAGAGGACCTCATCTTCCTCCAGTGGCTCGCGCGGTTGGTTCAGTGGTTTGGTAACCAAGAAGCTCCTCGATTTCTCGCCAGGAAGGACTACACACCCTACTGTATCTCAAAGCGACTAATAGCGTGGACATCCCAAACCCAACGTTCAGTATACCCTTTGTACACCCAAAGGCCAATGGGGACAAGCACTCAGTGCTGCGGATTCACGATTGCCCTGGTAGGGGGTGAATGTTAAGATGTAACGAGTGGAGGGCATCTTGGATCGCAGAGACTTCTTACGAGCAGTGGTATTTGGAGCCGGGGGTGAAGCACTGCACAGCCTGGGCCTGCTATCAGGCCATGATACGGCCCGACGAGTGTGGTGCCCGATTTTGATGTATCACTATATCGAAGAGCCACCAGAGGACGCTGACCGCACCCGGCGCGATCTTACGGTCAGCCCCTTGCGCTTCGCAGAGCATCTCGACCAGCTGCTGGAAGAAGGCTTCACAACCGTTTCACTGCGGGTGCTGAACTCAACACTTACGGAGAATGCCGAGCTTCCTGAAAAGCCGGTCATCATCACCTTCGATGATGGCTATGTAAATGCCTTTGACAATGCATATCCACTGCTCTCGGAGCGAGGGATGACCGGGACATTCTTCCTGATCACCGGGTTTGTTGGCAGCCCCGGCTATCTGTCCTGGGAGCAGGCAGTTGAGATGGCAGCAGCAGGTATGGAGATCGGCAGCCACTCTGTCAGTCACCCGGATTTAACCTCGCTTGATGACACAACGCTGCGCAAAGAATTAACGGATTCAATGGGTGCAATTGAGGATCGGCTCGGAATCCATATTGCTGAGCTCTGCTACCCACTCGGGCGCACTTCGCGGCGTGTCCAGAGTGCAGCAGCGACCGCGGGGTACACGTCCGCAGTCACTACGCGTGATGGAACCGTACACGCAGCAGACAGGCTGCTGCGATTGAGCAGGGCGCGCGTGCGGGGTAGTTACTCTGCCCATTCTGTGTCATGGTTGGTGAACCGGCAGATTTGATCGCTGGCTTGGTTCGGCGAGCGCGCCGGTCTTTCGCTGTTCACACGGGCAGGAGGTGATTGAGGATACGGTTTAACACCTCGACAGGCTGCTGAATATCAAACCGGTAGATACGCCCGGTGTTAAGCAGAGCGGACAACTCACTATCCTCGGAGCGTCCGTCCAATACCGCAGCGGCCAGATCGTCAGCGAATCTTCCCGTGCCTCCCCAGGTGAGTACAGTCCCGCCCTGTGCTACAAAGGAACGTACATCGTGGCGCGTCACCGCACCTCCGTTGACCACAATCTCCAACGGCACGGACTTATTAGCTATGATGAAAGGAAGTGCTGCCAAGACATCAGATTCCACACCCCAGCGATCCCCCTCAACGAGCATGAATGCCGTATGGTTGGCATCAAGGGGGGCGGCATCCGCAGACCGAGGTTTCCCAGGCCAGGTCACTAATCCGGAAGGGGCGACGCCAACCAGGTGCACTTCAGCCGTCGTTGCAGCTCGCGCCTCTCCCGCGAGGCGCATCACGCCAGAGAACGTTCCGCCATCGATCAACACAGCTCCCCGCTCGACAGCAAACCTGAACAGCTCCAACAGCAAGGGGCGCATTCGCATCCGGACTTCCGTGAACTCAGGCCGGTCGAGCCCTGCGGCACCGCCAACCAAGCTAATCGCCGGGCGTCCAATGGGGATTCGCAGTATGGATAACGCCAGGGCGAGATCCTCCCCACCCCTTACGCTCACCGCAGGCACGGTTTGACTGCTGGAAAACTGTATGATCATGCTTTGTGGCATAAGGCTTCCTCCACCCCGAGGTTTGACTCGCACCTGAAGCACATCTATAATGCGCGAAGAACTAACCTACTAATCCACAGGATAACACAATGGTATCCGCTGCCGAAATGCTCGCGGAGCGTCTCCGCGTAAAGAACCGCATCCTGGGAATCCTGCTGCGCGACGCCCGTGAAGATGCCGGACGCACGGCCGATGAATGCGCCGATCTTCTGGGGATTCCGACGGATGGTTTTACCGATTTCGAAACCGGCCACCAGTCTCCCAGCCTCCCGCAGCTTGAGGTGCTGGCGTACTATTTTAACCTTCCCATTGAGCACTTTTTCGCTGCCGAGAAGACTCTCAAGGCCCAGCGCGCAGAGGACGAGTTGAAAGACCATGTGCCAGACTTGTTGATGCTGCGCCAACGTGTTATTGGGATCAAGATCAAGCAACTGCGCGAAGACGCTGGCCTCAGCATACAGGCAGTTGCGGACCGCACTTCGCTCTCTGTGGAGAGAATCACCGCAGTTGAGCAGGGCAGGGAATCTGTAGCAGTAAACGAACTTGAGCTCGTCGCCCACGCGGTACGTGCGAATCTCTCCGATTTGTTTGATGGGCACGGCACAGTTGGCAGTTGGCTGAAAAGCCAGGCAGAGTTCGAACAGTTCAAAAAGCTCCCGGATGAGTATCGCGAGTTCGTCTTGAAGCCTATCAACCGCAGCTACCTGGACCTCGCGATCCGGTTGAGCAAACTGGATGTGGACAGCTTGCGAACTATCGCCGAGAGTATTCTCGAAATCACCTTCTGAGGTTTTGTCTGGTGGATGGCGAATCGCTCAAACAGGAAGGGCTGCGTCTGTTCAATGAAGGAGCTTACAGCGAAGCTCTGGCATATTTCGAACATGCCATGCATGTGTTCGAGGCAGCAAATCAACCCCTTGACGCCGCGGAGATGTTAAATAACATCGGTGTGATTCATCGAATGGAAAGCCGCTGGGAAGACGCTTCTACTTGTCTGGAAGGGGCTCGCAGCCGCTTTGCGCAGGCTGGAGATCGTAACCGAGAGGCCCAGGCGCTGGGCAACCTTGCCCCGCTGTACAGCAAACAGGGGCGCCAGGCCGATGCGGACGCGGCCTATTATCAGGCATCTGCGATCTTTGAGTCTCTTGGTGACGCCGAACGACGCGGCGAGATCCTGATGGCGCTTGGATTGATGCAGTTCGACAGAGGTGAGCGGCAGGCTGGACTAGCTAATTATGAGGCAGGCGTGCTGCTGATTGGCAATCCAACACCTCGACAAAGACGTGTGCAGCGGCTCCTACGGATTAAACGCTCATTGTTGGGCGGATGATTTATAAAAAACGCCCCCGCCAGTGTGCGGGGGCGTTTCTATTGCATGCGAGAGAACTACTCTTCCTCTTCCTCGCGCTTGGCCTGTGCAATGATCTCCTGGGCAATATGCGATGGTGCTGGCTGGTAGTGTGAGAAATCCAGCCTATATACACCGCGCCCCTGGGTCATCGAGCGTAAGTCGTTGCTGTACCGCAGCACCTCTGCAAGAGGCACCATGGCCGTGATGATTGACCGCGAGCCCACGCTCTCAGTACCCTGAACCTGCCCCCGGCGCGACGACAGGTCGCCGATAACGTCACCCATGTTCGAGTCAGGGACCGTGATGCGGATTGACATGATCGGCTCGAGCAGCACAGCCCCCGCATCCTGAAATGCCAGTTTGAAGGCTTCGCGCCCGGCTATCTGAAAAGCGATATCCTTGGAGTCAACAGGGTGCTCTTTGCCATCGTAAACCACAGCCTTAACGTCAACCACCGGATATCCGGCAATCACCCCACGTTCCATGACACCGCGGATGCCCTTCTCGATGGAAGGGATAAACGACTGTGAGATGACGCCGCCGAACACCTCGCTGGCGTACTCAAAGCCGCTCCCACGTTCGCGTGGCTCGACACGCAGAGCAACCTCTCCAAACTGCCCCGCACCACCTGTCTGCTTCTTATGACGATACCGGGCGTCGCCAACTTTCGTGACAGTTTCTTGGTATGGCACCTTGGGCACGGCCGTATCGACATGAACCCCAAGGGTGGCAAGGCGGTTAATTGCCACGGTGATATGGACATCACCCATTCCTTCAAGGACCGCCTCTTTTGTCGCAGGGTCCTGCCGCCACATCAGCGTCGGATCCTCATCACACACGCGCGTGAGCGTTGGGCCCATCTTCGCCGAGTCAGCCTGCGTGGAAGGCGAGACTGCAACAGCATAGACCGGGCGTGGGAATGCTGGTGGTGCCACAAGCACAGAGGCATCCTTATCCCCGACTGTATCCCCCGTAGCTGTGTGGTTAAGCTTGGCTACGGCACCAATATCACCGGCGTTCAGGACGTCAATCTGGTTCTGCTCCTTGCCCCGCATTACGTACAGGGGGCCGAAGCGTTCCTCCTCGCCCTTCACGTGGTTAAAGTATCGCGAGTCAGCTTTGAGCGTACCAGAGATGACCCGGAAATAGGTCAGACGCCCCACAAACGGATCAACGGTCGTTTTGAAGACATAAAGCGCCAGAGGGCCTTTCGCGTCAGCCTGGAGAGTGCCCTCCTGCCCTTTGACTACCGCTTTAAATGTACGTCCATGTGAGGGTTCGGGCACGAGCTTGACCAACAGATCCACAAGCGGCCTGATCCCAATGTTTCCCGTGCCCGCAGCATAGATCAAAGGCGCGAAAGAATTCTGTGCGAATCCTTTCTTGAGGCCATCGATGATCTCGGCAGCAGATAGCTCCCCGGAGTCCAGGTACTTTTCGAGTAGTGAGTCATCGGATTCAGCCGCTGCCTCGATCAAGGCCAGGCGTGCTTCTTCCACTGCGTCAGCCATCTCCGCAGGGATTTCCTCTGCCTGACTGCCAACTCCGCGATACGCCTTCAAGCCAAGCAGGTCAACAACACCGGTGAACTTGCCGCCCTCGATAATGGGAAGCTGCAGCGGCACGACTCGCATGTCAAATGACACGCCCATCTGACTCATAGTATTCTCGACCTGGAGATTCTCCCGGTCCATCTTGTTCAGTACAATCATACGGGGCAGTGCGAATTCATCCGCAAAGCTCCAGTACAGCTCGGTGCCGACCTCGATGCCTGCGCTTGCATCAACCACGATAAGTGCCGCGTCGGCCACCATCATGGCGTTCTTAACATCGCCTTGAAAATCCGTGTAACCGGGCGTGTCCAACAGGTTAACCTTGACCCCATCTACTTCGAGCGGGATCATCGACGTATTCAGTGACATCTGGCGATTGATCTCCTCTTGATCGAAGTCGGAGATCGTTGTGCCATCCGCTACGCTGCCCAGACGATTGGTGACGCCAAGGTCAAATAGAATGGCCTCTACCAGTGACGTCTTGCCACCGCCCTGGTGTGACACCAGTGCAACGTTTCGGATCGAGTTAGTGGCATACGCTTTCATAATTGGGACGTCCTCCAAGGATCGATGGAATGGTGAATAGCCGATGAAGTGCACTCAAAGCCTGGCTTGCTACACGTGTATTCCACGCTGACGCGGGTGCAAGTCGCGGACCCTGTGTTAACAACCAGGGGAATTGACTTCTCATCAGCGGTAGGCCCGGTGGCCGAGACAATGGGGCATCACGCAACCGACCTATCCAAAGCAGGATTCTAAGTGCCTTTAGCGCGCTTGTCAAAGCGTTGATTCCTTCTGATCGTAGGGAGGACGCAGGGCAGCCGACTACCGCCTTTACGGGAGTGCAGGTTGTCGGGCACAAGTGCGCAAGGGTATACTCTTCGGATAGTTGGTTTACTGGAATACGACAAACCATCGCAACGGCCCTGGTATAAGAGAGTTCGTAAAGCATGATGTTCAAACGCAGGGAAAATATCCCACAGATCAAGCGCAGCGGGCGCTCGGATTTTTATCCTGACACGCCCCGCAGTATGCCGAAGATCGGGGGCCCTGCCCGACGAGGTGGACTGGGGATCGACCTCAACCTCCGCAGGCGACTGGGTCGGCGCCCCCACATTCCGCAGCTATACAGCCACCAACGTCAGAAGCGGCGCGGGTTCACCCTTGCATGGATTGCCCTCAGTGCAGCTATCGGCATGCTCTTACTCTTGTTGACGGTAAACAGCTGGCTGCCGCGAATTGCGTCGATCATTCCCGATCGCTATATCATGGCCTATGCACCGGAGGGGCTTAAACAAATCATCTTTGAGATCGATGTCAGCGAACAAGTGCCGACGCCGATCGCGAGCATGGATGGGGATGTCGAGGCATTGGTTGCGGAAATACCCACCCCCACTCTGGCTGTGACACCCACACCGGCACCGACTCTTGCACCGGGGGCACTTCCCAGTGGTGGATATATCCAACCAACGCTGGTGGCAGTTGCCCCTACCCCAACCGTAACACCCGCATTCTCAGTCCAGGTCGATCCACGCGCAGTCGATAGAGAGAACGCCGCTGACCTCTCACAGATCCGCCAGCTGCTGACGGGGTTCAACTGGGAGCAGCAGGGGTATAACAACTGCGGACCGGCGTCCCTCAAGGTCTATATGAGTTACTGGGGCGTCGAGTTCACAGAGCAGGAAGCGGCTGCATTTCTCAAACCCAATCCGGAGGATCCCAATGTGCGCCCGGATGAGATGGCCGCATTTGCCGCAACGAAGGGTTACCAGACACAGATACGAATCAATGGAACCATTGATAAGTTAAAGCAGATCATCCTGGCAGGTTATCCAGTCATGATTGAGACTGGCTACGATCCAGAGCCAGACACAATCGGCTGGACTTCGCACTACCTCACTTTGGTTGGGTTTACTGATGACGGATTCATTGCGATGGATACGTACCGGCGTCCGAACTGGTACTACAATTTCGAAGAGGTCGATCAATACTGGCGCCAGTTCAATCGTAAGTACATCATCTTTCACCGCCCGGATCAGGCTGTTGCTGTCGCATCTCTGATCAGCGGGGAAATGAACGATCAGGTGATGTATGAGAACGCGCGTTATACCACACAGCTTGAATTAAGTGTGAATCGAAACGATCCGTTTGGGTGGGCAAACCTCGGGAGTATCCTGGTAGAGCTCGGGGATTACGAGAGTGCGGTGTCAGCGTTTAACCAGGCACGCAGGCTAGGCTTACCGTGGCGGTACTTCTGGTACCAATTTGAAGGCTACGAAGCATATCTTCAGACCGGCCGTTACGACGAGGTGATCGCGATAGCCGACTCTGTCCTTGAGAAGAAGGGATCGGAGGAGGCATATTACTACCGTGGAGTGGCGCTAATCGCTCAGGGTAACGTAGATCAGGGAAAACGTCAGCTTGAGCTGGCTCTTAGGTTTAACAAGAACTATGAGGCTGCACAGCTGGCCCTAGACGCTCTCGGTAGTTAGTACAGGAGAGGTATGGTGCACCCAATCGAAGGTGACATGGCCTACCGGCGCAGTCCCCGTCCTCTGCTAAAGACTGCCATATTGGGGGCCGCGATATCCATACTGCTGCTCGCGATCATCATGCCTCTGTGGCTGCCACGGGCAGTGCGGATGGTTATCCCTGATCGTTACTTAGTGGCCTATGCACCAGAGTTTGTGAAGGACATTGTGTTCAACGAGAGTGCCGGGGAAGCGCTTCCTACACTGGCCCCACTGGAGCTGCAAGCCCAGGAAGACCTGATGGCGCAGCTCGAACGCCTGGCTCAATCGACACCTTCTCCGCTCCCAACGCTTCAAAACACTGGCGGGCTGGCCACTCCGGAGGCCGGTCCTCCATCTACCTTAACTCCCGCTGTGCTGGCAGAGAACGCAACCGCTGCGCCGACGGCCGTCCCACCCATCCCCTCATATGTGCTTCTGACTGGGTTCACGTATGAGGCCCAGGGGTGGAATAACTGTGGGCCTGCCACACTGGCGATGATGCTCAGCCATTGGAGCCTGACAGATGACCAGTTCTCTGTGGTGGCCAAGATAAAGCCACACCCAGAGGACTCCAATGTACGCCCTGACGAGCTTGTCTATTACATTAAAAGCCGAGGGTTAGGTGCTATCTCGCGGATTAACGGCTCGCTCGACACCATGAAGCGGTTGATTGCAGCCGGGTATCCCGTGATGATCGAGCGAGGCTTTCCGGCCGGCGAGCTGGAAGGTGAAGACTGGATGGGGCATTTTATGCTCCTGATCGGTTACTCCGAGGAGTCGCAGGAGTTTTATACTCTCGATTCCTTCTGGGGTTGGCGTCATGCACGGGAGGATCGAGGGTTCCCGGTCGATTACTGGGATTCCGCCAGGCTGGATGATACGTGGCGGCACTTCAATCGTGTGTACGTCGTCGCGTTCCCTCCAACAGACTATGATCGTGTCGCTGAGATCATCGGTGAGGACATGGATGATCAGGTGATGTACGCGAAAGCACTCCAGAATGCATACGCAGAAACTCGTGCATACGATGATACGTTTGCCTATTACAATCTGGGTTCGGTGCTCGCGCTGACAGGTGACTACTCCAACGCTGCCACAGCGTTTGATCTGGCGCGCGAGCGCGTCCTGCCCTGGCGGATGTACTGGTATCAGTTTGATTTGTACGAGGCTTACTACCAGGCCGGGCGCTACGAAGATGTGCTGACACTTGCTCAGTACACAGCCGACATCACCAACTATCCGGAATCGGAAGAGGCCTATTATTACATCGGCAGAGTCTACGCAGCACGGGGCCAGATTGCGGCAGCTCGCAGCGCCTTCAACCGGGCGCTCAGCTACAACACAACCTTCCAGCGCGCCCGAGATGCGCTTGCAGCCCTCGATGCCCAGGGCTGATATGCCTCGCTGTTCCGCCAACACACGCACCAAATAACCCTACAGCGACCATGGGGGGGAGAATGGCCGATTCAGATGATGGGCAGGTGGGCAGCGAAGCACGAATAGGCCGCGTTGCTGGGTCCACCTTGATTGTCATGGGTGGTATGGCCGCTTCCCTTGTGGTTGGCCTAGTCCGCCAACGCATCATCGCCCAGTCTTTTGGCACATCCAGCGCGCTGGACGCGTTTACTGCCGCTAACGGCATCCCGGAGCTTCTGTTTACGCTTCTTGCGGGGGGCGCCCTGGCGTTTGCGTATATCCCGGTTTACACCGAAATGCTGGAGTCAAAACGCCCGGGCGAGGCGACACTCCTGGCGAGCCAGGTGATTAACACCATCTTCATGCTAACAGCCTTATCTGCCGGCCTGGTTGCCTTGTTCGCGCCGGTGCTGGTACGTGCAGCGTGGGGCGTCGCTCCGCATTTCTCCCCGGAGGTTCAATCCACTACAGTTGACTTGATGCGCATACTGCTGCTGTCGACGGTGATTTTCTCCGTGAGCGGTATTGTTACGGGTACGCTGCATGCGCACCAGCACTTCCTGCTTCCTGCCATTACCCCGGTTATGTACAGTGGGGGGATCATCTTTGGTGCCCTGGTATTCACCCCAAGCATGGGCGTCCACGGTCTGGCATGGGGTGCAGTGATTGGGTCAGCGCTGCATCTTCTGGTGCAAGTACCAGGGCTTATACACTTCAGAGTGGGCTGGCGTCCCAGCCTGGGATGGCGTTCCCCTGCATTACAGCGAGTCGCGGTTCTGATGGCACCTCGGATCGTGGACCTGTTAATGGCACGCATCATGATTGACTGGATCAACTCGAACATCGGCTCCGGGCTTGGCGAAGGAAGGGTCGCCGCACTTAGGTACGCCTACCAGCTCATGAACATGCCTTGGACATTGATCGGTACAGCGATTGGGATTGCAGTCTTCCCTACCATGGCCATGCTGGCGGCCCAGCACGATCTAAAAGCCCAACGTGACGCCCTGAGTGGCGCGTTACGTGCCGTCCTCACGCTTGCATTACCCGCAGCAGTGGGATTATTGGTGCTTGGCCGCCCAATCATCCAGGTTCTATTCGAAGGGGGGAGCTTTACGCCTGAAAGCACTGAGCTCGTGTTCTATGCCCTTCGATTTTATGCGCTGGTTCTGATCAGCCAGACTATGCTGGAAGTTGTAGTACGGGCTTTCGCAGCTCAGCAGGATACACTCACCCCCCTACTGGTATCCTTCTTCACAACAGCCCTGAACGTAGGTCTTGCGATCATGCTGGCGCGCCCGGAAGCTGCTGGAGGGCTATCCCACGGCGGGCTCCCACTCGCTAACGGGATCGCTGTACTCCTGGAATCCCTGGCAGGTTTGACGATCCTGCAGTTCCGATGGGGTGGAATTGGCGCAAGGCGGCTTATCATAGATACCTTGAAGGCCGCCACTGCGGCCGCGTTGATGGGCGCTGGAATCATACTACTTCAGACGATTCTGCAACCCAGACCGATCGTCCTGCTCGGATTAGGCGGCGTGGTTGGGCTAGCAATATACTTCGGCGCTGCACTGCTTTTGGGCATCCGTGAGGTTCGGTCCGTCCCGATCGCGGTGCTGCACCGCTTCGTTCGGCGCGGCCAGGCAGCAACCACATAGGTCGCATACACGAGGTTCAAACGCTATATTCTAGGTACATGAATGCCTTTACGTTCGGAGCAAGGAACACATCGGATGCGTATCCTCGTTCGCGTATTTAACCACAGGGCATACCCTGTATTCTCGGTGGTTCTGGTGGGGGTGCTCACCTATCTGCTGGCGGTTAATGGATTCAGCCTGGTAGACGCATTGACCGTTGCTGCTGCTGTCGTGATCCTTTTCATTATCTGGCGGCTGCTTGTCTCAACCGAGACGGGAGAACTCGACAGCGTGCGTGCTGTGCGTGAGGAGCTCTCCAACGGACGCAGGCCGACCATCATTGAGTTCTTCTCATCGTATTGTGTGGGCTGTATGGCCATGAAACCTGTTGTTGACCGGCTGGAAGCTGAAGCCGGGGACAGGCTGCAGATCATCCGCTTGAATATCGATACCGAGCCTGGAAAAACCCTGATGAGTGAGTTTGGTGTCGTCTTCACACCCACCTTTGTTTACTTCGATGCCAGTGGTAACAAACTCCGTGAAAGCATCGGCGTGCTTGACCGCGCGCGTGTTCTGTATGACCTGGAAACGCCTTGAGACTGCGTTGGAGATTCGCTCTCAGGTATCTGCGGCGCCAGACACCTTGGGATACAGGAGTCATCCCACCTGAGCTGGTCTCGCTGATTGAGGAGCAGTGGACAAATGCTCCTGGTCGTGCCCTTGACCTCGGGTGTGGTACCGGAACGAATACCCTGTACCTGGCAGCACAGGGTTGGGAGGTCACAGGAATCGATTTTATTGCACGCCCGATCACTCAGGCACGCCGTGAAGCCCGTAAGCTAGGCGTGGAGGATCGGGCACAATTCATTGTGGGCGACGTCCGGAGGCTGTCGAGATATGTGCCAGCCAGTTCGATTGACCTGGGCATCGATATTGGCTGTGGGCACTCACTGCGTCCCGACGACCTGGCAGAATACGCTAACGGCGTGGCAGGCGTAGTCCGTGAGAGCGGCGTCTTTATGATCTACGCACATAGGTTGGATCCGGCGCGCCGCCGGGGCCTGTCTACTACGATGCTGCTCAAAGCCTTCACACCAGCTTTTGAACTTGAGTGGACACAGGAATCAACCGACACCGGCTCAGGGAAACCTGCTGCATGGTACCGATTCAGGCGGGTAAGATAGGGCTATGCGTATCCTGTACGTTTTCCTGGATGGGGTCGGTTTGGGGGCGGATGATCCCTCTTCTAATCCCTTTGCGGTCGCTCACCTGCCAACACTGACACAGTTCACCCGCGGGCAGCGCTGGGTCAATACGCTTGGGCGTGTTGAGACCGACATCTCTGTGTTTATTCCCACTGATGCAATGCTAGGGGTACTTGAGACTCCACAGAGCGCGACCGGGCAGGCGGCGATCATGACTGGCTCGAACGTGCCAGCGCGACTGGGATACCACTATGGACCTAAACCCAACGAGCCCATACGAAGCATCCTCGAGCAAGAGAGTGTCATCGCACGCCTGACCGCACGGGGTGTGCGTGTATCCCTGGCTAACGTCTATCCATCTGGCTACATTGACGCGATCCAGCGCGGGATGCGCCTTCCGTCAGCCAACCAGCTTGCGTTAATGGCGGGTGGGGTGCGTCTGCGTGACGGTGCAGACTATCTGACCGGCCAAGGACTTGCCGCTGACCTGACCGGTGAGATGTGGTTGGAAAGGGCAGCAACCCATGATGCTGCGATGATCGCCTATCGGTCAAGGTTAAACGGCGCTCTACCTGCCCCGATCACAGCATTTGAGGCCGGGTCGCGGCTGGCTCGCCTGGCACAGCAGGCCGACTTTACCATGTTCGACCAGTGGTTGACTGACTACGTCGGTCATCGCGGTAGCATGCAACAGGCTGTGACAATTCTGGAAGACCTTGATGCTGCCCTCGCCGGGGTGTTAAGCCAATGGGACACCGAGTCCGGACTAGTGGTGATTACCAGTGACCATGGCAATCTGGAGAACCTCGATGTGCGTGGGCACACACATAATCTTGTGCCGACTCTGGTGATTGGTTCCGCGTGGCGCGTATTTGCGGAAGGCCTGGTCGATTTGACAGGGTTTGCCTCCGCGTTCGAACGTGTACTCCTGTGATGCCTCTACCGCTCCCCGATTGACGCGAACACCCAGATGAACTTACGATATAGAGTAAGGTCTCTTTAGAAGGTCTTGTAGGAGGCCGCCATGCACGATGTCGCCCCCTCCCCCATGGACAGCTTCACTCCAGAGGATAAGGCTATTCTGCTCGCTTTCGCGCGTCGGGCAATTGAAGCAGCCGTAATGGGGCAGTCACCTCCAGAACTTAACAAAGATGATTTACCAAGCACCCTATTACGATCCGCAGCCTGTTTCGTGACCATAACAGACTCTGGTATGCTGAGAGGATGCACTGGCGTATTGAATGCCCGTGCACCGCTCATCGAGGAAGTGATCCGCACAGCAGCAGTCACCGCTTTGCGTGATCCGCGCTTCCCGCCTGTGTCACAAAGCGAGCTCTCCAGACTGTCGATCGAAATCTCTGTATTGAGTACTCCAGAACCACTTCTGTACAGAGATCCCGAGGACCTGCTGCGACGCCTCAAGCCAGGGGTTGATGGAGTAATACTCACTCACGGCGCACGGCGGGCAACATTCCTGCCACAAGTATGGGCGCGCGTCTCAACCCCGGTGGAGTTTCTCGACCGCCTGTGCCAGAAGATGGGTCTGGAAGAAGGTGCTTGGCGCCATCTGCCCATGTTAATCGAGACCTACCATGTTACGGAGTTTTCGGATGCGGGGCTGCGAAGTTAGCTCTCGGTATCGGTCTCTTCCTCCACCTTATTGACCGTAAATGTGTATGTCTTCTCATCCAGGCTGTACTGAGTGCCTCCATAACCCTGCAGCATATGTACCCCTGGGCCCGACACCCAGGTATCCTGATTACCGACAGTCCCACCGGAAATATACTCGTAAGGCGCGACGAAAGGCACTTCGTTCAGGGTGGCCCAACCCAGCGCCTGGCGCTCGGCCTCCGTAAGCTTGTTGCGCCAGACATGGCCAAAGCCACGTATCGGCTCCAGGAGGCCTTCTGGTGGCTGCACAGACGGGTCGGATTCCGGCTCACTGACCGGATCCCAGTCATCAACGAAGCGCAGCCAAGTGCCAGTATCTCCGCCAGAGTCGAAGACTAGGACGAATATCACGCCGGTACCAGGCTCGAAAGCGTGCACAGGACGGCAGCGTTCCTCAATACTAAGCCCGAGCCAGAACATGCGCCCGTTCTCAAACGGCTGCTCAATGAACTGCCCTGAGCATGCAAATGAGGGTGGATAATCCGTCGGGATTTCTCCACCGCCAAGTACTGACGGGCGTTCTGAAGAGATATCGCCGGTACCTGAAGTAACTACGACAACCATCGGTGTTTGGGTAGCGGGGGGCCGGTTTGCCAATGTACCCCGGCACCCGAACAGCAGGAATGCGGTGCAGGCGGTTAATATCAACACATGACGCTTTACAGTGATCATAGGTGCCTTCCAGATGAAAGTTTGCAAGGCATTCTAACATCCTGCCTTGAACAGGCCAACGTATCCCAGAAGTGCATATACGCCACCTGGCGTATGCGCTTTCACACAATCGGTTGATGAAGTTGAGAGAAGCTTGGTGTACACTGTAAGGCACTGGGGGAGTCAATCTGGAGATTGTTAGCGTGAGTCCTATGAGCCATTCACTACCAGCGTATGTCGAGATCAAATCAGTGCTGCAGCCAGATGCAGATGTTCTAGCTGAGCTTGAGGAACAGGTCCTCCAGGGCATCGCACAGCCCAATCTGAAAGTTATTGTCGAGAATATACGCAGCAATGACCGGCATGCTTTATTGATTGACTGGCCATTTGCTAATGCTGAGGAGCTTACACAACTGATTTCCCAGCTCCTCGGATGGCAGACCACGAACCCCATGGACCCGTTTTTCTGGATGTTGTGGCGCGGTTGGGCCGGCAAACTGGATGCAGCGATGGTTCGTTCACTCGATGGGCTGAGTGAAGAGGTCATGGCTAAGATCGAGAGCGGGGTACCGCTGCGAGGTGAGGCCTATGACCAGTTGTTAGAGGCGCTGTCGTGGGCTTATGCCAACGTGCGATGTGAATGGAGCCAGAGTGCCAGCTGGAAAATGGGCAGATTATCCCCCAAGCACCTCGCAGCCAGGCGCCAATTAGCAGATTATATACACCAACGAATGGTTACCCTCTATTCGGAGCAATACAGGGAGGCCCGGCTTTAAGGACCAGCTCTGTATCGCGGTCTCCAAGTGACGCCTAGAAGATTAAATGGATATACTCAAGCCCGTGAAATAAACCGCACGGGCTTGAAATTTGTAAAAGGCTGCATGGGTTGAACCGCGTGATTCTCCCCGCACTTCTGCTCGGAATCGCTGCGCTTGCCGGGTTGAGCGCATGGCTGTACTGGCATCTTATCGTGGCTGAGGGCGCACTGGTTGGGCAGTGGCTGGTTACGCTGCTCTATGATCTGGCCGCATGGCGCTATGATCACATCAAGAGCTACTCAATTGAAGCTGAGGATATATTCCTCGGTGGGCCGATCGCGAAGCTGCTGGCCAATCGTGCTTCACCACTGATTGTTGACATAGGAACCGGCACCGGGCGATTGCCCGCTGCTCTGCTCGCCCGGCCGGATTTCCATGGGCAGATTATTGGTGTTGATGCATCATTGGCGATGCTGCGTATCGCCGCGCGTAAACGCCTGGGCGGGTCTGGCAGAGTCGTTTATGTGTGGCAGGACGCGTCCTGCCTCCCATTTGAGGATGCGATTTTCGACTGCGTGACCTGTCTTGAGATGTTGGAGTTCACCCCGAGCCCCGCCGATCAGCTGACAGAGGCTGTACGCGTTCTGGCTCCGGGTGGGCTGTTGGTTGTCACTCGACGACGCAACATCCGTTACGGGTTGATGCCTGGTAAACTGCACAGCATCGATGAGTTCGAAGCACTCCTTTCGAAGGCCGGGCTGGTTGGGGTAACCCGCCACGTATGGCAGGTGGACTACGATCTATACTATGCGTGGCGCGCTAGTTCCGGACACCAGCCCGTGAGTGGACAGCTGCAAGAGGCCATCCGCTGCCCAGCTTGTGGGGTTCGGTCCTGGTTGGTCAACCCGGGCTTCTGGAAGTGCCAGCGCTGCGGTGCGCAGATCCGCGAACAGGCTGGGATTCTGCACCTTGCGCGCTACCGTTAACCTGAACCCATACAGCAAGGAGACATCATGCAAATCTGCCGGTATATGAGCGCGAATGGCCCAGCTTGGGGGGCAGTCGAAGGAGGCCAGGTATATGCCCTGCAGGATAACCCGCTGGAGGCATTCGAGGTGGGAACAGCACCTCGCGTAGAGTACGACAAGCGTATCGGAGCGGCCGGCAACGTTGCCCTTTTGGCTCCTGTGGCGCCTCCCAAAATGCTGTGTATAGGTCGCAACTATGCCGAACATGCGGCTGAGAGGGGGCATGAGGTACCAAAAGAACCCCTTGTTTTCCTGAAGCCGCCGACTACCCTGATTGGCCCTGGTCAGCCCATTGTGCTGCGCTCGCACAACGGTAACGTACATCATGAAGCTGAACTGGCGATAGTTATTGGGCGCGGCGGATTCAATATTCCGCAGGAGATGGCTTTAGATCATGTGCTGGGTTACACCTGCGCCAATGATGTGAGCGACCGTGACTTCCAGGCCAATGATGGGCAGTGGTGGCGTGCCAAAGGCCAAGATACTTTCTGCCCGTTGGGGCCCTGGATAACGAATGATATTGAAGCCTCGGATGTACGCGTCACATGCCGCATCAACGGGGAACTGCGCCAGGATTCTCGTACCAGCCTCATGGTATATAAAATCCCGTTTTTGGTCAGCTATCTGTCGCGGTTTATCACGCTGGAGACCGGAGACTTGATCCTGACCGGGACCCCGGCGGGCGTGGGGCCGATCCGCCCCGGGGAAGTGGTAGAAATCGAGGTCGAAGGTATTGGGGTATTGAGCAATCCGGTAGTTCAGGCTGACTAGGCCGTCACGCCGAGGCCCGGCTTATCACTCAACCTAAGCGCCCAGTCATTGGACCGCTGGACGCTTCGTGATACAATCGCGCCGAACTTGCTCCGGAGAGGGAGATGCCCGTGATTCGTATCTCGCAAGACCTTGCTCACAGGATTACCGAAGCGATTGCCCGTGCCCAAGCTGCCGGAGACCTGCCGGCTTTCGAGATTCCAGAAGTGCAGGTCACCCGGCCGAAGAACCTTGAGCACGGCGACTACGCCACCCCAGCCGCCATGCAGCTTGCCAGCCTCGCGCGCATGAAACCCGACCAGATCGCAGGCCTGATTGTGGAACAGCTCCCGCAGATCGAGTACGTCAGCGGGGTGACACGCACGGGTGGTTTCATCAACTTCCAGCTTTCAACAGCATGGCTCCAACAGCAAGTTGAGCAAATCCGGCTGGAAGGTGAGTCCGTAGGGCAGATGACGGACTTCGCCGGCAGGCGTGCGCAGGTTGAATGTGTGAGCGCAAACCCAACCGGGCCAATCACTGTAGGTAGGGTGCGCGGCGGTGTGATTGGTGACACGCTGGCCCGCCTGCTGCGTGCCGTGGGATACGATGTCGAGCTGGAGTACTACTTCAATAACGCCGGGCGCCAGATGCGCATGCTGGGGGAGAGCCTCAAAGCACGTTACCGTGAGAGCCTGGGGCTTCCATTTGAGTTCCCTGATGGCGGGTACCAGGGTGACTACCTGTACGAGATCGCCCAACGGATGATCTCCGAACAGGGCACCAGCCTCGCAGAAGCGGGCTGGGAGCCCTTTAAGGAGTACGCCGAGCGCGCCATCTTCCAAATGATCGAAAACGCACTGCGCCGGGTCAATATCCAATTCGCCTCTTTCTTCAATGAGAATTGGGTATACGAGGACGGCTCAATTGAGCGCGTGGTGGCAGAGCTGCGAAAACGCGGTTTGGTCTACGAAGCCCTCCTCCCAGAGCATGATGAGGATGTCGACGCCCGCCCCGACGCCGCCGATCTTGATGATGCTGTCACCGCTGATGGCAAGCCTGCCACCTGGGTCAGGATGCGCCAGATACGTGGTGTCAAGAAGGATGCCGCGATCATCAAATCAAGCGGAGAGCCGACCTACAGGCTGCCCGACACTGCCTACCACATCAACAAACTGGAGCGCGGCTTCAACCCCGCAATCAACATCCTGGGAGCTGACCATATTGAGGAAGCGAAGGATGTGGCAGCCATGGTCGCGGCACTCGGCTATGATGCAGATCGCATCAAAGTTGTACTGCACCAGTTTGTGACGCTGACCGAGGGGGGCGAAACCAAACGCATGAGCACGCGCAAGGGTGAGTTTGTGACCCTCGATGAGTTGGTAGACGATGTGGGTCCAGATGCCGTGCGCTACTTCATGCTGGCACGCAGCCCGGTCAGCCATATGGACTTCGACCTGGAGTTAGCCCGTAAGCATTCCAATGAGAACCCGGTATTCTACATACAGAACGCACATGTGCGCTGCGCTAGTATCGAGCGTGTCGCGGAAGAGCGAGGCGTTAATTACCGGGATGGAGATGTAACACTGCTCAGCAGTCCGGAGGAGCTGGCACTCATCCGAAAGATGGTGGAGCTGCCAGATGCGATCAGCTTTGCTGTCGAGACGCTTGAGCCACACAAAATCGCCTTCTGGGCGCTGGAGCTTGCACGGGTTTTCCACCCAACCTACGAGGAAGTCCGCGCCCTGCATGGCGAGGTGCCCGAAGCACTTGCTAAGGCGCGCTTAAAGCTGTATGCGGCTGCTCGCCTGGTGCTCAAGCGCGCACTGGACCTGATGGGTATGAACGCACCCGAACGCATGTAACCCAGTTCACTGTCACGGGCCCCTGCTCCATCACAGGGGCACAACTCCACCAGACGATTCAGGGGGTACACCCGGATGGGCTTGAAAGCTGACAACTGGATCCGCAGGATGGCACAAGACCACGGCATGATTGAGCCGTTCAATGAAAGTCAGGTTGGGAACGGTGTGATCTCGTATGGGTTGTCGTCCTACGGGTACGATATCCGCATCGCTGGCGAGTTCAAGGTATTCACGAATATCTACTCAACCATCGTTGACCCGAAAAACTTCGATCTGAGTGCCTATGTGGACTTGAAGGGTGATGTGTGCATAATCCCGCCCAACTCATTTGTACTGGGTAAGTCCGTTGAGTATATTCGCATGCCACGAAACGTTTCCGGCCTGGTACTCTGCAAATCCACCTACATTCGGGCGGGTGTGCTGATCCCAACAACAGTGCTTGAAGCTGGTTGGGAAGGCATTATCACACTGGAAATCTCCAATGTGACCCCGCTTCCTGCCAAAATCTATGCTAACGAGGGTATCGCGCAGGTGCTCTTCTTTGAGGGCGATGAACCGCCTGATGTGAGCTACGCCGACCGCAAGGGGAAATATCAAGGGCAGCGCGGCGTAGTACCTCCCCGCATCTAGGTGTTTTGCGCGGCCTGAATGGAGCGGTATAATCGCAGTGGGATGGGCGGTTAGCTCAGTTGGTTAGAGCGCCTCCCTTACAAGGAGGAGGTCACAAGTTCGAGTCTTGTACCGCCCACAGCAGCGAGCGCAGGGATAACTTCTGCGCTTTTCGTTTTATGATCGCGCCAGCTAACTACTTGCGCTTGGCGACGATGCCCATGATCTCAGAATCGCGCCATGCTTCCGGTGTATAACCCCATGAAGCAGACATCACATACGATATCAATGCGCCCAGGTTGGGTGGAAGCGCCTTGGCTGCCTGGTAGAATTCTTTGTATTCAGCGCCCTTCACGCTTTTCTTGATGGTCGGGCTGGAATTGCTGAACTCGCTTACGACGATCGTTTTGCCGGGGAACCGCTTACAGTACTCGCGGATCTCATTCAGCGAGCGGGAATAGCCATCTGCCTGCCAATAGGTGTGCATACAGACGAAGTCACACTGCCCGGCAGCGACCTCAGCTTCATCCAGGAACTGCGCCGAGCTATAGCGTAAGGGCTTTCCCTGCTCATCATTCACATCATCACCGGGTGAGAGCCCCGGCCAGCCGAACTTACCTGTGGGAAAACGCGTTCGGAGGCTTGAGAGGCATTCCAGGAGGAAGTCGCCAAACTCCCGGCCGTTCTGCCAGTTAACCCACATACCCTCGGGCCCATCCTTGTGATGCAGATTCGGCTCGTTGTGTACCTCGAAGTAACGCACTCCGGCATCGTAGAGTTTCTGCGTGGCGCCTGATACTTCATCGACGAAACTCTGTGCCGAGCGCGGCTTCTCGAACTTCGCGAACAGCCGCGCCATGATGAAGTTCACGCCAAGATTCTGAAGATTATGCACCACATCTTCATCGATATCCGCTGCTGCAAGCAGCTTCACCGCCTCCATGCGTGCCTGCTTCACAATATCGTAAGCACCGACATCCCATGGCCACTTGCCGGGATCGGCCGGCCCGTGAATGCCCGCAAGTGCATGACCAATCGGCGATTTGATGTATGCTGGCTCCTCTTTTGGAGGTGCCTCTGGCGACCACTTTTCCAGGAGCCAGGCGGCCGCCCATCCTGACGTATCTTGGGATGTGCGAACAGGCACCCACTCGTCCTGCTTCCCCAGCTTGTCTAATGCTTCGGCATGTTTCCCCAGGGCTACAAGTTTGTCTCCAGCCTCTGCAGAGGCAACGATACTGTAGTCCAGGGACGGCCCGCTGCGTATGTTCATGCCGCCGGGTAATACTGTGCTAAGAGCGAGGATTTGCCCAGGGGCTTGAGCTGGGACAGGTACTGTATCATCTGGCGATAGTGTAGTAACGCCGATGGAGGATTCCTCTCCTGACACCACTTTTTCGACCAGCCACGCCGCTGCCCAACCTACCCTGCCTTCTGGCGTTTTGACCTGGACCCACTGCCCATCTTGCCCAACTTTCTCAAGAGCTTTTTCCGCATCACCCAGCAGCTGCAGATTGTCCCCTGGGAAGGCAGATTCGACGGCTTTAAAGCCCTTGGAAGGACCTGCCCGCACAAACATGCCTGATGCGTCAGAAGGCGTCACAAAGATTTGTTTTTTTGTCATCACAATCCCCCCTCATGGGTATGAACGGAACTCATTCGTGGAGATCACTCTGCACATCCGTGCATCGGTTCACACTTGTAGTATACAATCACCGAAAACAAACCCGCCCGGCGCATAGGTTCGTCGGGCGGGTGGCTTCTGAGCCAGGGTAAGGCACACCGGTATGAAGTTCTTATGTTGAGGTAGCAGCTCGATGGTTTTACACTAGATGAAGCACACCCGCTCAGACACGTCGGGCGCCAACAATGCCCGGGATCGGCGAATCGCGCCAGGTCTCCGCGTCATATCCGTGCAGTGCGGACAGCACAAAGGCAAACAAAGCCCCAAGGTTGGAGGGTAATTTGCGGGCCTCCTGGTGGTATGAGACATATTGGTAGGCTTTGACGTCCTTGCCAACGCTGGGACTGGTGTTGCTGAACTCCGTAACCATGACCAGTTTGTCGAGAAAACGATCACAGTAATCACGAATATCCTGAAGCGAGTGCGCAAAACCCTCTTCTCGCCAGAATGTGTGCATACAGATGAAATCGCACTGCTGCGCGGCGAACTCAGCCTCTGACAGAAACCGTTTTGCATCGTACCGCAGGGGGCGCCCTTGCGAATCATGTACGTCAGGCCCTGGGGACAGGCCCGGCCAGCCAAATTTGGCATCCGGAAGGCGGCTGCGCAGCATCTGAAGGCACTCGATCAGAAATTCGCCAAATTCCCGCCCATTCTGCCAGGCCACCCACATCCCTTCAGGTGCGTTCTCCGCATGCAGATTGGGCTCGTTGTGTACCTCGAAGTAACGAACACCTGCTTCATAAAGCCTGGCAGCAGAGTCACTCACCTCGCGTACAAACGATTGTGGGCTGCGTGGTATATGGAATTTCGCGAAAAGCCTGGCCATTATGAAACCCACGCCAAGAGCTCGCAGCTTGTTTACAATCTCCCCGTCCACGTCACCCGCCGCGATCAGTTTGACAGCCTCCACACGTGCCGTTTTCACGAGATCGTATGCGGCAGGATCCCAAGGCCATTTGGCAGGGTCGGCCGGCCCATGTAACCCCAGCAGTGCGTGCCCAACCGGAGATACGATGCGCCGGGGGGGTGCTGTCCAACGGGCGAGCTGCCAGGCAGCGGCCCATCCTCTGGTTTCATCTGGAAGCTGCACGGGCAGCCACTCTCCGTGATGGCCAAGCGTGGCACTGACCGTGCCCGGTTCCACCAACGCTACCAGCACATCATCGGGGCGTGCCCTGCCCATCACAGGATAGGTAATCGCCGGGCCGAGGTAGATTGGAATGCCGTCTTGCACGAAGGTACGGACCGTCAATCCCTGGAGCGAGGCGGGCACAAGGGGTCCAGCGGTCTCGTCGGCAGCATCGGGGGGACCTTCAACAGGTTCAGCAGTGACGCGCCGCACCAACCAGGCGGCGACCCAACCAGGCCTGCCACTAGCCGTTATGACCTGCAGCCAGGCACCCTCGACGCCGATTTTGAGCATTGCCTGCGATGCAGGCTCATCGGTGGTCATCTGATCGCCAGGGAACGCCGATTCAATTGGCTGGTAACCAGTTCCCGGCCCGGTGCGCACAAATATCCCGGATGGTTCAATAGGTGTCACATAGATGGAGGCTTCGCCCATATGCGTCTCTCTGCACTTTATTTCGAATATGCCACTCAGTTGAAAGAGGGGTCACCTTCACTTGTAGCATAATTCGGTTCAAAGTGAAAGCACGAATAAAGCAACAGGCTCCAAATTGGAGCCTGTTGGTATCCGAGGGACTCAGCGGCTAGCCTGTTTCGGACTTCTCCAGAGGCCGACAGCACAGCACAAGCTGCTTTGCAGCCAGCACCTCATCCAGGCGTCCAACCGGGGTGTGGTGCGGTGCAGCATGCAGCAGGTCTGGCTCCTCGCGTGCCTCTCGAGCGATGGCCAACATCGCTTCGGCGAAAGCATCGAGAGATTGCTTGCTTTCGGTTTCTGTTGGCTCGATCATCAGTGCCCCGTGCACGTTCAGTGTGGTGCTGTTAGCCTTTCCCAGTGGGAAGTAGTTTGTCGGTGGATGGTATCCGTAATCCATCAGGCGTTTAGAGATATCGAGCGCCATAATATGGAGATCGAGGAGATCACCTTCCGCCACAAACTCATGCATACAGCTGCGTTCCCCATATGGTATTTCCCAGGCATCCCGCAGCCGCGCCATCAGGTAGTTGGCATTGAGCACAGCCATCTCGCTGACCTTGCGAAGACCATCCGCGCCATTGGCCAGCATGTAGGTGTAGGCGCGCACAATCACACCGAAATTACCATAGAAGGCCTTCATCCTTCCAATGGTTTTCTCTGGCATGACCAGCCCGTAGACGGGCACCCCGTCCCTCTCGCTTGTGATGTCAACAATTGGGCCGGGCAGAAACGGCACAAGCCGTTCTGACACACCAACAGGCCCGGAACCGGGACCACCACCGCCATGCGGTGTGCTGAATGTCTTATGCAGATTGTAGTGCATGACGTCAAAGCCAACGTCGCCGGGGCGCAGAACACCAAGGATGGCGTTGAAGTTGGCTCCATCACCATACACAAGGCCGCCAGCCTCATGAACCAGCGTGACCACTTCAACAAGGTGCTCCTCAAACAGCCCCAATGTGTTGGGATTGGTGATCATGATCCCGACCACCGTGTCATCCAGTGCCTGCTTAAGGGCTTCCAGGTCGATGTTCCCACGCTGATCGCTTGGTAATACCACGACGCTTAAGCCGCTCATAGTGGTGCTCGCCGGATTGGTGCCATGCGCGGAGTCGGGGATTAGGACCTTGGTGCGCTTCAGATCACCCCGGGCGTGATGGTATGCCCGCATCATCAAGATGCCGGTGAACTCCCCATGCGCTCCTGCTGCGGGCTGCAGCGAGACTCCGGCGAAACCGCCGATCTCCTTCAACCAACGTTGCGCCTCATACAGCAGCTCAAGGGCCCCCTGAACGCTGGTCGGGTCCTGGTACGGATGGATGCCTGCAAATCCAGGCAAAGCTGCCATATCCTCGTTGATTTTAGGGTTGTACTTCATCGTGCACGAGCCGAGCGGATACATTCCCTGGTCGATCGAGTAGTTGAGATGGGAAAGCCGCAGATAGTGGCGGACTACGTCAACTTCGCTTACTTCAGGGAGGTCCAGGTCATCCCGTATGAGGGCGGCCGGAATCCCGGTCTCTGGTACATCTGGATCTGGCATACGGATCCCGCGGCGCCCTGACATCCCCAGGTCGTAAATTAACGGCTCTGTCATGCTGCCACCTCCGTAAGTGCGGCCACCAGACGATCGATCTCCTCACGGGTGTTCATCTCGGTAACCGCGATGAGCATCTGGTTGACACGTTCGGGATAGTCACGCTCCAGGTTGTAGCCTCCGATAATGTTGTGCTTGCCAAGCAGGTCCCGATTGATCTCATCCACCGGTCGCGGGCATTCAACCGCGAATTCCTTGAAGAACGGGTAATCACGATTGACCCGGTACCCTGGGATTTGATCGATTTGATCCGCTGCATAGTGTGCCTTGTGATAGCAGAGCTCAGCCACCTGGCGAAGGCCGTGCTTGCCCATGGCACTCACATACACTGCCGCAGCAAGCGCCATCAGACCCTGGTTGGTGCAGATATTGCTGGTGGCACGCTCTCGCCGGATGTGCTGCTCGCGGGTTGCCAGCGTCAGAACATATCCTCGTTTGCCGTCCACATCAACCGTTTCACCTACCAGGCGCCCGGCCATTTTCCTGACGTATTCCTCACGCGTGGTGAAGATGCCCAGGTAAGGACCGCCGAAGTTCAAGGACAGGCCCAAGCCCTGCCCCTCACCCACGACGATATCAGCACTGTAGTGTCCGGGTGGTTTGAGCATGCCCAATGCAATCGGGTCAACAACGATGCAGGCAAGAGCGCCCTTCTCATGGGCGGCGTCAATGACACGCTGGATGTCCACGAGCTGCCCGAAGAAATCGGGATACTGGATTGCGACAAGCGCGGTGTTATCATCAATCAGTGCGATGAGTTTGTCGACATCCACGTAGCATGCGGTATCACCAACGATCTCAAGGCCCATACCCTGTGTGTAGGTGTGAACCACCTGCCGGTACTCGGGGTGCACACCAGAACAAAGCACGGTGCGCGAGCGTTTACCACGGTGCACGTTCAAGGCCATAATCACAGCTTCAGCAAGTGATGTCGCCCCGTCGTAGTGACTCGCGTTCGATACTTCCATGCCCGTCAGCGCACACATCATGCTCTGGTATTCGAAGATCGCCTGCAACGTACCCTGGCTGACTTCGGGTTGATAGGGTGTGTAGGCAGTCAGAAACTCTCCCCGCTGGATCACATGGCCGACAACCGATGGTACGTAGTGATTGTATGCACCAGCGCCTAGGAATATCGTCTTCTGGTTTGCTGGAAGGTTGCGCTCGCTCAGGCGCGTTATCTCACGGGCCACATCGAGCTGGGCCCTTCCCTGTGGCAGGTCCAGATTCGGAAAGCGCTTATCCGCAGGCACATCGTGGAACAGTTCCTCCACGGTATCGATGCCAATCGCGGCTAGCATTTCCTGGATGTCCTGCTCAGTATGAGGCGTGTAACTCATACGAGTTGCTCCATTGTATTTCGCTACTCTGGGGAACCAGAGAGTTCGCTGCAGTTACCGTTCAGCGCAGTAAGCACTATACGCTTCTGCATCCATCAGGTTATCAAGATCAGCCATATTGGTGATCTTGATTCTGACAATCCAACCCTTTTCATAGGGGTCTTCGTTGATAGTCTCCGGCGTATCCTCGACAGCTTTATTGACAGCAATGACTTCGCCTGACACAGGCATCTTGAGGGGGGCAGACGCCTTCACAGACTCAACCGCGCCGAACTCAGCGCCAGCGGCGAATGTATCGCCAACCCCGGGCAGTTCGACATAAACCAAGTCGGAGAGCGCATCCTGGGCATAATCCGAAATACCGATGACACCCTCTGTACCCTCAACCCTGATCCACTCATCTGTCGAGGCGTATTTCAGCCCTGCTGGTGTGTTCCAATCACCCATGGTTCTGTCCCTTTCTGAAACGTTAACTGTATTTGCAAAAACAAAACAAGGGGCACACGGCGAATAATCGCTGCATGCCCCCTGTCATCAAACCTGAGAGATTCACCCCGAAGCTCGGAGTTTGCCCCGTCGGTACCCTGCTCACGGCGGGGTTTTCCAGGGTCGTGGGATATGTGGTCCGCTTGCCTGAGAGTTTCGCGCTACGAGTGCAGCCTCTTGCGCTTGCCCCTTCGGCGCTCCGGGTGGAGTCTCTCCCACATAGCCCGCGTATTCTGTTTGTTGCCCCAGTACCTCCCAATTGTAGGCGAACGATGAGACAGTTGTCAAAAGATGAATGTCACCAACCTTCAGCTAGAAAGCACCAGCAGCCGACTGGATAGGCTGGATTCACGTTGGGAGTCAACCCTGGAAAGTGCCAGCGAAGGCCGTGTTCCGAGCGGGTTTCCTGCCTCTATGGATTGTGCTATTCTAATTGGAGGGTAATCCTGTCCGCATTTATCGAAACATACGATTGGGGAATAAAGGGCATGGGCGTGAAGGAGAAGGCCGAGAAACTATTCCGTATGGCAACCAACCTGCCGTTCGAGGAAGTCCGCGATGATCGCGATGAAACGAGCGTCCCCGAGCTGGCTCAGGTTGCAGAACTACGTGATACAGGGAATTATCAAGACGCAATCGGCTATGCCGAAGCCCTGATGAAGATGTACCCGAACAACGATTTAGTTCCGTTTATGATTGCTTATATGTATTATCAGAGGGAATACCCGGAAAAAGCGATCGAGATCGCTGTCGAGGCGATCCCGCGCTGCCCACGGAAATACCGCCTATACTCGGTTGCGGGATTAGCACAATTCGGCATGGGACGTTTGCCGGAAGCGATTGTTTGGTGGTCCCGCAGTGTGGTTGCTCAGTGCGGCATTCTTGACTTCCAAGAAGAAGACCCGTTCCTGCACCTTGCACACGCTGCAAGTGTGGTCGGTGAAACCCGGCTTGCTGAGAAGTTCTTCAATATGGTCGATTCAATCGATCAGGGCAAGCGCCGCTTGAAACCTCATGAGGTAGATCCCTTAATCCCCTTACGGAAGCACTGGTCGCGCGATCCGCTTGTGCGTGTGCTTCAACATATAGTAACGACTTATAACCTGGCCTAGGAACAACCCTTTTGGTCAGATCAAAACTGGCTTTCCTAACCTGTGGCACACCGGATTGGCAGCGATGTATAATGCCGCCTTGCGATGGCTCAACAACCTTTTACGTTCGACCTGATCGCTACCGATGAGGCTGCCCGGGCTGGAGTATTCCACACACCGCATGGTGCGCTGGAGACTCCTGTTTTCGCCCCGGTAGGTACTCAAGGTACTGTGAAGGCAGTAACCCCACGTGACCTGAGCGATCTTGGGGCAACCCTGGTGCTTGCGAACACCTATCATCTATACCTGCGCCCTGGTGATGACGTTGTCCACGAGCTGGGGGGCCTCCATGACTTTATGGGGTGGGATGGGCCGATTCTGACTGATAGTGGGGGTTTCCAGGTATGGAGCCTCGGGCAGATAAACGCCATCGACGATGAGGGCGTTACCTTCAGCTCGCATATAGATGGTTCCCGTCACCGACTTACCCCAGAGCAATCCATTGCCATTCAGCAGAATCTGGGTGCCGACATCATCATGTGCTTCGATGAGCTGGCCGACCCTGATAACCTTGACTACATTCAGGTAGCTCTAGAGCGAACTCATGCGTGGGCAAGACGCTGTAAGGAAGCATGGACAAACCGCGAACGCCAAGCGCTGTTTGGGATTGTCCAGGGCGGGATTTTCGACGACCTACGTAAGCGATCTGTGGAAGAGCTCCTGCGAATTGAGTTCCCCGGTTACGCCGTTGGTGGGCTCTCAGTAGGCGAGAGCAAACCAGATATGTACCGGATTCTGGACGTACTCGAACCGCTGCTTCCGGCTGACAGGCCGCGCTACCTGATGGGCGTTGGCACGGTTGAGGACCTGGTGAATGGGGTGGCGCGCGGCGTAGATATCTTTGACTGCGTGCTGCCCACCCGTGAAGCACGGCATGGTGCCGCGCTTAGCTTGCATGGCCGCATGAACCTTCTTAATGCGCGCTATCACAGGGACCCGCGTCCGATCGATGAAGCATGTGAATGCTACACGTGCCAGCACTTCTCGCGTGCGTATCTGCGCCACACGTTCAAGGCAAAGGAGATCATCGCAGCCACATTATTAACAATCCATAATCTGCATACACTGATCAGCCTGACTCGCGCGATGCGGGAAGCAATCGTCGCGGGCCGCTTTGCCAGCTTCGCCAACCAGATACTGTCGGAACTGTCGATACACGCTAACAAACCCGATGTGAGCTCTTAAGAGAGGGGATTCTCCTTGAGCGTTTTCCAAGCGATCCTTCTAGGAATAGTACAGGGGGCAACGGAGTTTATCCCTGTCTCCAGTTCAGGCCATCTCGTTCTGGTGCCCTGGTTATTAGGGTGGGATCCTCCCGGGCTAGCGTTTACCGTCGTGGTTCACTTTGGCACTGTGTTCGGTGTGTTGGCGTACTTCTGGGTGGAGTGGATCGAAATGGCCAGCGCAGGCCTGCGCTGGCTAAGAACGCGCAGCGTTGAGCAACCTCTGCGTTTGTTATTGTTGATCCTCCTAGGATGCATCCCTGCAGGTGTATTGGGTTTGCTGTTCCATGATTTCTTCGAAGCGCTGTTCACTCAACCCCTCCTCACCGCTTTAATGCTGCTGGTTACTGCTGCGCTGCTTACGCTTGGGGAGCGCGTAGGACGCCAGCAGCGGGATATCGCCGCGATGACTTGGGTTGACAGCCTGTGGATTGGCCTCGCCCAGGCAATCGCGATCATCCCGGGAATCAGCCGTTCAGGAGCCACCATCACAGGTGGGCGCCTGCAGCACCTGAAGCGCGAGGATGCCGCACGCTTCAGTTTTATGCTCTCCACGCCGTTGATCGTTGCGGCCGGTGTGCTTCAGGTGATCAATCTGATAGAAGCAGGGATGGACCTGGTTCAAGTGCTGCCACTAGCGGCAGGCTTTGTGAGTGCACTCGCTAGCAGCTACCTTGTAATCCGCTGGCTGTTGAAATTCCTGAGAACACGCTCGATGGTCGTGTTTGCCATCTATTGCGTCGTCGTGTCTTTAACTAGCATTGTGGTGTTTTTCCTGCGAGCCGGGTGATCGAATGCGCTGGTCAGTGCCTGCACGCGCTGCTGCGGTAATCCTGGCATCCTTATGTGCCGGGTGCACCCGATCCGACGGCACGTACTTCGAGAGCAGCACGCTCACGGTAGGTTATGATGAGGCTGTGGCGCCCCTCGCAGAAGGTCTTATGAACGCGTATGAAGGTGTTCACGAGACTTTGATCACATCCACACAGAACGCTTCTCGCGATGCACTTGAGGCAGGTCTCCGTGAGCATCAGTACGATGTGCTCTTGTTGATGCTGTCCATCGACGATTCGAATCTACCCCAGGTCACCATCGGGTTCGAGACTCTGGCCGTCGTCGTCCACCCAGAGCTCTCCATCACCGGTCTAAGCAGGGACCGCCTGCGCTCCGTTTTCAGTGGCCAACTCACCACCCTGTCTGAGCTCTCAGTCAATGAGTCTATTCAGGTTATCGTCGGTTTACGCGGAACATCACCACGATTGGCCTTTGAGACACTCGTGATGGATGGTATCCCCTTTACTTCGTCCGCAAGGCTGAGTTCCTCACAGACGGAGTCTCTTCGGTTGGTCAGTGAGAATCCCTACAGTATGGCATTTCTACCAGCGATGTATGTTGAGGGACGCGTTCGGAGGATAGAAGTACTTGGCGAGGCTGCAAACGGGCAGACGGATGCACCGCTTTATCAACTTTCAGTTCCAGTAGTCCTAGTGGCGGCAGGTAACCCGGAGGGTCCGGCGCACGACTTCCTGGACTGGGTGCTCAGCGAGGAAGGGCAGAGGGTTACAGCGCGCTATATCAACCCCGTAGCAAGCCATTAGGGTTATCTCCTGTTTGGCTTTTCATGCCAGCCAGGGGTTCATTAAGCGTTCATCACCGATTGTCGTGCGAGGCCCATGCCCGCTGAGAACTACCGTCTCATCAGGAAGCGCGAATAATACCTCGCGGATCGACTTCATCAATGTGGGCATATCACCGCCGGGCAGGTCGGTGCGACCAATCCCCCGGTTGAATAACACATCCCCGTCGAAGACGATCCCTTTGTCCGCTTCATAGAGTGAGATGTGTCCCGGGGCATGCCCAGGAGTGTACAGTATCTTAAGGCGCAAATCGCCGACGATAAGTTCTGTCCCCGGTTCAAGCAAGACACCCGGCTCCGGGCTTGGCTCCAATGGAATATCCCAGGCAACCGCGCCACCTTTCGCGCGTAACATGGGCAGTGCCTCCGGATGTATGGCGAGGGGTGCGCCTGTCAACCGGCTCAGCGCAGCATTTCCGCCGATATGATCCCAATGCGCGTGCGTATTGACTATATACTTGACAGATGCCTGGCGCCGTTCGATGGCAGAGGGCACACGCGGATCATCCCAGCCTGGATCGATTACCACAGCCTCATGCGTGCGTTTGCACATAGCGAGATAGCAGTTTGTTTGAATTGGCCCAATCGAAAGCTGGTCAATCTCCACTCGAACGCCCCCTACTCCAGCGTCAGTCCTTCAAACAGATCACGTTCCACTCGGTGATGTCCGTTGACAGGCGGATAAGCGCGCATAAATGTGTATTCCTCGGGAGAGAGTAATCCACGGATCCAACGCGTCAGACCGAACACATCAAGAGATGGCCGTTTGGGAATCGGGATACGCTGGCTGGCATGGCAATCCGCGGCTTCCTCGGCAATATGGGCATATCCTGTAGTACGAACTCTGGTATGGATAGGATAGGAATGCCTGGTGATCTCTATCAGGTCAATATCCTTGTTGCGCCCGTACTCGCGCGGGTTTAACCCGACCAGCGGCAGGAGACTAACCAGAATCGTCAGCCACCAGCGGCTCCACGTTGAACAATACAATTTCAGCGGCTGGTAAGCAGGGAGCCCATCCTCCAACCGCTCGGGGCGGTACGCGGGATCACCCGCCGCATGGAAGGCAGCCATGGTTGTCTCATACATCTTGATATGATCTGGGTGACCATAGCCGCCATATGGATCAAACGTGATGACTATATGCGGTCGCACTTTGCGGATCACCGTCACGATACGGTCTACAACTTCGGCGGGATCGGCGGCGAACAGTGAGTCGGGGTGATGATTATCGGGGGTGCCCGGCATCCCAGAATCACGATACCCAAACGTGATCACTTCTTTGAAGCCCAGTTTTTCGGCGGCACATTGGAGCTCAGCCAGTCGCAGCTCCGCGATAGTTGAATAGCCCTGCATATACTCAGCATCGACTGTGCCGACATCACCATTAGTGGCGCAGATCAAATATACTTCAGCACCTTCGGCAGCATAGCGTGCGATTATTCCCCCCAACCCGAACGATTCATCGTCCGGGTGGGCCATAGCAACCAGAATGCGACGGTCTCCGTTCAATTACCTGCTCCACCGATTTTTCAAGGACTAAATACGCTAACGATGAGCATAGCAATCTTGCACTTGAGTGATCAACTGCAGAGGTTAATCGGCTGCAGTCTCTGCAAACCCGAGTAAGGGGATCAAGAAACGCCCCGTATAGCTGGTTGAAACACGGGCCACCTCCTCCGGTGTGCCTGCCGCTATAACCTCGCCTCCTGCATCGCCACCTTCCGGCCCCAGATCGATCAAGTGATCGGCTACTTTGATGATGTCAAGATTATGTTCGATGATCACCACGGTATTACCTTGATCCACAAGCGCCTGAAGAACCTCGATCAACCGGGCGACATCCGCCGAATGAAGACCGACCGAAGGCTCATCCAGCACATAGAGCGTCTGGCCAGTGGAGCGCCGCGCCAACTCGCGGCTGAGCTTGACACGCTGTGCCTCCCCGCCGGAGAGTGTGGTAGCCGGCTGTCCGAGCCGCAGATAGCCAAGGCCTACAGCTGCCAGGGTTTCCAGTTTGTTGACTATCGCCGGGAAGCTGCTGAACAGCTCATGTGCCTCGCTGATGGTCATGTCCAGCACATCCGCAATTGAGTACCCCTTGAACTTGACCTGCAGGGTCTCGCGATTGTAGCGCTTACCTTTACACACATCACACGGGATAAACACATCAGGCAAAAACTGCATTTCAACCTGGATCACACCCTGGCCCTGACAGGCTTCGCAGCGCCCACCACGCACGTTAAAACTGAAGCGGCCGGGCTTGTACCCGCGGATTTTGCTCTCGGGCAGGGATGAAAACAGCTCACGCATTGGATCGAACAGCTTGGTATACGTGGCCGGATTGCTGCGCGGCGTGCGCCCGATTGGCGATTGGTCGATATGGATAATTTTGTCTATGTGCTCAATCCCACGGATATCCTCATGCGCTCCTGCTCGAGCCCGGCTTCCATGGAGGAGTTGTGCCAGTCGCTTATAGATCACTTCCAGCAGCAACGTGCTTTTACCGCTGCCGCTTACGCCCGTTATACAGATCAGTTTACCGAGAGGCAGCTCAACGGTAATGCCTTTCAAGTTGTGCTCAGTTACCCCTTCTACAACCAGCGATTTGCCTGTACCGTTGCGCCTTCCATCGGGGATCGGGATAAACCGGCGACCCGAAAGAAATGCCCCTGTAATTGAGTGTGAATCCTGCATGATCTGGTCGATAGTGCCCTGCGCGATCACTTCACCACCATGTTCGCCCGCACCAGGTCCCAGATCGATCACCCAGTCTGCGTGGCGAATAGTCTCCTCGTCATGTTCAACAACCAAGAGCGTGTTTCCAAGGTCGCGCATACCTTCGAGCGTATGCAGAAGCCGCATGTTATCACGAGGATGTAGGCCAATGCTTGGCTCGTCGAGCACGTAGAGCACCCCCATAAGCTGTGAGCCGATCTGGGTCGCCAACCGGATGCGCTGCGCCTCTCCTCCGGAGAGTGACCCCGCGCTGCGTGCCAGTGTCAGGTACTCCAGACCAACATTTACCATGAAGCCCAAACGGTCTTCGATTTCCTTGAGCACCTGCGTCGCGATGGTAAGCTGGCGCTCGGTCAGCAAGGATGGCTGCCCATTGGTTCCCCGCAAAGCGCGTACCCAATATAACAGATCGCTGACCGGTTTCATGGTGATTGCAAAGATGGGTTCACCCGCCACAGTTACGGCACGCGCAGCAGGGTTAAGCCGCTCGCCTCCGCATGTATCGCACGGCACCTCAACCATGTACCCTTCAATTTGCGAACGGATATACTCGGAAGAGGTCTCCTGGTAGCGGCGCTGAAGGTTCCCCACCAGCCCTTCATAGCGCGTTGAGTAGCGCCGCAGATGTCCTTCGCGATTCTGGTAAGTCACTGTGACGGCCTGATCACCGGTGCCGAACAGGATTACGTCTCGCTGTTCCTGGGGCAGCTCGCACCATGGTTTGCTCATATCGATGTGATACGCCTGGCAGACCGCTTCTACGATCTGGCGGGCATACCCACCTTCCTCCCAGTTGTTCCAACCGGATGCTTCGAAAGGCCCATCTTCCAGGGAAAGGTTAGGATTGGGCACCAGCAGCTCGGGATCAAGCTCCAACCGCACCCCGAGCCCCTGGCACTCTGGGCAGGCCCCATGCGGGCTGTTGAAAGAAAAGCTGCGAGGTTCGATCTCAGGAAGGCTGATACCACAATGCGGGCAAAACAGATGCTCGGAGAATAGGATGTCTTCGTTGGTATCGGGAAGGTTGATCGTTGCGACACCGTCACCCAGCTCGAGAGCCGTTTCTATGCTGTCAGTAAGCCGTGAGCGATCTGCGTTCGCTTCTTCCCCTGCCGGATTATCATGCCTATGTACAACCAGGCGATCCACAACGATTTCAATGGTATGCATCTTATAGCGGTCGAGCTGGATATCTTCATCAACGTCATGTAGTTCACCATTGACACGGACGCGTACGAACCCAGCTTTCCGGATATCTTCAAACACGCGCTGATGGTGGCCCTTGCGATCCTTGATAATTGGGGCAAGTACCTGGATGCGCTGGTCGTCTGGCATCGTCTCGATCGCTTCGACGATCTGTTGGGCACTCTGCTGGATCACCTCACGACCACATTGAGGACAGTGCGGCACACCCACCCGGGCGTATAACAGACGCAGATAGTCATAGACTTCTGTGACCGTACCAACCGTTGAACGCGGGTTCCGGCTGACCCCTCTTTGGTCAATCGACACGGCCGGGCTGAGCCCTTCGATCTGGTCCACATCCGGTTTCTCCATCCGCCCAAGAAACTGGCGTGCGTACGCAGATAACGACTCGACGTAGCGCCGCTGCCCTTCAGCAAAGATTGTGTCGAACGCAAGTGATGATTTTCCAGAACCCGACAATCCAGTGATCACAACCAGCTTATCGCGTGGAATTTCCACGTCAATGTTCTTAAGATTGTGCTCACGCGCACCGCGAACAATGATCTTGTCCTGGGCCATGTGCCCTGTTTTCCCCCTGCGGCTCAAAGCTCGTCCCGATTGATTGTAGCTTGATTATCCGAGTGGATCATGCATCTAGGATCAGCAAATGCGAACACATATTCTATCTCGTAGGAGTGCCCCAGTCAATAGAATCCACAGCTTGCAGACTGAACAGTGGAATGTAGGAGGACGTGACCAGTAGCACCACGAGCACCAATGCGCTATGTTCTTCTGAAGATATGTGTGAGGCTATGAACAGCGTTAACGTGGAGTCTGGGATTTCTATGGTGGCAAATAACACAAAACTCCAAGTTGGCCAGGTTGAGATAAACCGCGACCAGATCGATCACCGCCGCTATAGAAAGGCCATGCGGTTCTTCCGCCGGGCAGCGCTTCAAATCCTTTTATGGGAAGTCGTTCTCAGGAAAATGTTGGGGGAAGCGTTTGTCGGCCGCCAGCGGGATGAGCGTATGCGGCGTATCGCCCGCCAGTTCCGTGGGCTCGCGATCGAGATGGGCGGTGTGATGATCAAGCTTGGGCAGTTCATGAGTGTCCGGGTTGACGTGATGCCTGACTCCTTGATTGAGGAGCTGGCCGGTTTACAGGATGAAGTTCCAGCAGAAGACAACGCTGTGATGATGGAGGTGCTCGGCAGCGAACTGGGTCGCCCGATCGATGAGGTGTTCAGTGCGATTGGCCCCGACCCGCAGGCCGCGGCATCTCTTGGCCAGGTTTACCGGGGACGACTGGCGAATGGCGACCGCGTCGCCGTCAAGATACAGCGGCCATTCATTGAACGCATGGTTATGACAGACCTCGGAGCGCTGCGCATCGTCGCTGGGTGGATGATGCGCTGGAAGATGATCCGTAAGCACGCTGACGTGCCAGCCCTGCTCGATGAGTTCGCTCTGACTTTATGGGAGGAGCTTGATTACATCGCCGAGGCAAAGAATGCGCAGCGTTTCTATGACCTGTACAGCGATGACGTCAAGATTTACATCCCGCAGGTTTACCATGAGTACACAACGAAGCGCCTACTAGTGATGGAAGATGTTACCAGCATCAAGATCACCAATACGGAAGCCTTGCACGCGGCAGGAATTGATTCGGGCGTGGCCGCTCAGCGCGTTGTAGATACCTACCTACAAATGATTTTCGAATTCGGCTTTTTCCACGCGGACCCGCACCCTGGCAACCTGTTCGTCTACCCGCTGCCCGATGAGGCTGCACACAGTATGTACAACGGGAGGCGCATACCCCATGAGGGGCGCCCGTTCTACCTTATCTTCGTCGATTTCGGAATGTGCGGTCATGTGCCTGAGGGCTCCCGATCCGGTCTGCGAGAAGCAGTCATTGCGATGGGCATGCGTGACGCGCGACGGTTAGTCAGAGCCATCCAGGAACTCGGCCTCCTTCTGCCTACGGAGCACATGGCGGAGTTAGAAGCTGCGGCCGAAGACGCGCTCAGCATTGTGTGGGGGAAAACCCCGAAAGAACTGGCATCATTCTCCAACGACGAAATGATGCGTCTGGCGCATAAATACCGTTCACTGCTGTTTACATTACCGTTCCAGATTCCTCAGGACTTTATATATATGGGGCGTGCAGTCGGTATGTTATCAGGCTTATGCACAGCCCTAGATCCAACCTTCGACCCGTGGCAATCCGTTTCTGAAAGCGCTCGTAAGCTATTGACACGTGAGATGATCGGCGGGCGATCAGGAGAAGTGTTATCGACTACACTTAAACTCGTGGGCGAGGCGCTTCGCCGGCTCGGAAGCAATCCGGCCTAGAGGGGTTGCGCAGCCAGGGGGAGGCTCAAGCCTCCCCCTGGTATTGCCATCTCAATTCACGACATTGCGTAGAAATTCATCGATCAGAGTATCAAGTGGAGGCGTGTACCCCTGTCCAAACATGTTCGTTCCGTGCGCTGAGCCGGGGTAGATCTGAATCTGATAATCAGCCAGACCTGCTGTCCGGCCCTCCTCACAGGTGCCAGGGGAGGGTACGTCGCTTTCAGCCGCTACACACAGCACGGATGGACTGTGCGCAGCCGCCAATGCAGCGACAGCGTCACTGTAAGGGATCGTGGTAAAGCTGCCCGGACTCAAGGAGACTATCCCAATACAGCCCTCACTACATGAATCCGCCACAGAATCGGCGCCAATGCTGGCGCCGATCAGCACGATATGATCCCGGTCGACACCAGGCTGCTCGCGGATCCAGGCAAGCGCGGAACTGACATCTATAGGAAAAGCCGCGCGATTGTTCGCTTCACCGCCGCTCTCCCCATGCCCGCGCAGATCAATAGCCAACACATTGAAAGGACCGACAACTTCTCCCACCTGCCACTGTAAGGCATATGGCTCCCACACAGTGCGATTGCTGCCCAGCATGTGGACAAGTACTAACCCCGGCGCCCCCTCAATGATCGACCGGTAGTATGTTCCAACCAGTGGGATACCGTCCTCACTCGAGAATTCAACTCGCTCCGGCGCGGGCTGCTGCAGGTTCGCATCCGGCGGTGATGTTGGCTCAACAGGAGGTACTTCGGTTGCGGCCGGTTGTGTCGGTTCATCCTTTCTGGCAGTGGCGGTTGGGCCTTCATCCGCAGCGGTTGGCGGCGTCTGACATGCGCTCAGAAACAACCCCGTCGTTGCCAGTATTACTATTAGTACCCGATACATTGTTCCCTCCTTGCGGTCTTTTCAAGATTGTATAGCAGTTTATGCCCGGCATGGAAATGACCGTATGACAGTCTGCTGGCACATTTGTGACATTCGGAACTTAAAGAATATAGACCGATTTAGTATCCTCACAATAGCTTCATGAGATACCAGACCCCTTTGGAGGTTCCTATCAATGCCCCAGACTGAAGAGATGATGGCGGTTGACCGTAAAGCCCGCATGGAACTTGAGGCCGTGGAGGTCAGCTATCGGCCCCCAGAGGAACGCGTCAGCGACTGGCAAGAATGTATGATCCCGCTCACACCAGAGGCAGCGATGGCGGAAGCTGCCCGCTGTCTGCACTGCGCACGTACCCCATGTATCCTGGCTTGCCCAATCGGCAATGATGTGGCCTCGGCGCTATGGTATGTCGAGCAGGGCGATTTCCTGAAAGCTGCCGAAATATACCGAGAGACCAACCCTCTAGCTGAGATTTGCGGGCGTGTTTGCCCCACGGACGCAAGCTGCGAGGGTGCCTGCGTTCTGTACAAAAAGGGCAAAGCCATCCACACGCGCGCCATCGAGGCATTTGTGGCCGACTATCAACGCACGCATGGCGGTGTCCCCCTACCAGAGAAGGCACCTGATACGGGAAAACATATCGGTATCGTGGGCTCCGGCCCAGCAGGGCTGGCTACAGCGGAAACCCTGGCACGGACGGGTTACCGGGTCACCGTCTACGAAGCGCTACCTGAGCCAGGTGGACTCCTGGTGTATGGAATCCCCACCTTCAAACTTGACAAATCCCTAGTTGCCGAGAAGGTCGATTGGTTGAAGCAACTCGGCATCGAGTTCGTTACGGGTGTGATGGTTGGGAAAGATATCACACTGGATGATCTGGTGGCTCGTGACGGTTTAGACGCTGCATTCCTGGGAACCGGTGCTCTGGTGGAAGCCAGCATGAAAATCCCGGGTGAAGACCTGGCCGGTGTGTATGGTTCCTTGGAATTCCTGACGCGCACCAACCTGGAACCCGAGATGCTCCCCGAAGATCGCCGCGAACCGCTCAACGTGGGCAAGCGCATCGCAGTGATCGGTGGTGGCGACACGGCGACAGATTGTCTGCGCAGCGCACTCCGGCTTGGTGCTGAGGAAGTCGTATGCTACTACCGCCGCACAGAAGCCGAGATGCCAGGTAACCCGGATGAACGCCACCATGCTATCGAAGAGGGTGCACGGATCGAATACCTGATTGCCCCGGTAGCTATCCTTGACAAAGATGGTGACGGCCATGTGGACGCGGTTCGGATGATCTGTATGGAACTGGGTGAGCCAGATGACTCCGGACGGCGCCGCCCTGTTCCCGTGGACGGATCTGAGTTTGAATTGGCTGTTGATAATGTGGTACTCGCGATCGGATTCTGGCCAGACCCGTTGATTGGGGAAACCACACCAGGGTTAGAGACCAAGAACTGGGGCCTCATCAGTACAGACGCAGAGACCGGCGGGACCAGCCGAGAAGCGATCTTCGCAGGCGGTGATAACGTTACTGGGCCTGCACTCGTCAATGCTGCGGTCGCTGCCGGAAAGCGGGCTGCGCTCGCTATTGACGCGTACCTGTCAAGCAAGTAACCTGACGACAGTAGGTTGTTCAAACAGGCTGCTCGAGCGAGCAGCCTGTTTGCTTTAGCCGTCTGCTCCACCTAAGATCGAGGCTATAGGGGATTAAAGGCAAGGATGTGAATCTGAGGAAGCGGGTCATCGAAAGCGCTGTTGAGCTTGGGTTTAATCTGGTTGGCATTGCACCAGCCGTGCCCAGCCCTCAGCTCAACGCGTATCTCGCCTGGATCAGCGCAGGGATGCACGGCACGCTGGCCTACATGGCCCGCGATGATCGCGTAAAGCGCCGCCGTGATCTAAATACAATACTACCCGGAGCACGATCCCTTGTTGTAGTCGGTCTGGATTATGCAGTATCCGCGCCGCCTGCCGATGTGCTGAATGATCCTACTCGAGGGCGAATCTCGAATTATGCGTGGGGCGCAGACTATCACACCGTCATGCTTCCACGCCTGCTAACACTCTGCGAAATGATAGCCAGGGAGAGTGCCCGAGCGGCCACCTGCAGGGTTTATGTGGATACAGGGGCGATCCTGGAGCGCAGCCATGCAGCGACTGCCGGGATTGGCTTCGTGGGAAAGAACACAATGTTGATCAGCCCCCGGCGCGGCAGTTACCTATTTCTTGGCGAGATCATTACCGACGCAGAGATAGAGCCAGATTCTTCTACAGCAATGCCCGGATGTGGTCGCTGCACGCGCTGCCTGGAGGCATGCCCGACTGCCGCATTCCCAGCACCATACGTGCTCGATGCGCGTCTGTGTATATCCTACCTCACCATCGAACTTAGAGACTCCATCCCCCATGACCTGCGTCCCAAAATGCGCAACTGGGTTTATGGCTGCGACATATGCCAGGCCGTGTGTCCCTGGCAGCGTTTCAGCCAGCCAGCCGGGAAAGACAGCCCGTTTCATCCGATCCGCATCGAGCGCGCAGCACCCTCGCTCGATTGGCTGCTGAGACTTGGAGAGCGAGAGTTCGAGGATGTTTACCGGGGCTCTCCCATTGAACGCATCACACGTGAGCGGTTCATCCGTAACGCCTGTGTGGCAGCCGGTAACAGCGGCGCCCCATCGTTATCACGTGCCCTGATCCCGCTCTTGAGCGATCCGAGCGCAATGATCCGTGGTCATGCAGCATGGGCATTGGGGCGGTTGCGTCAAGGGAAAGACGCTCTCCGAGCTGCCCTGTCGCGGGAAACTGACCCAGCTACCAAGCAGGAAATCGACCTAGCATTAAAAGATGGCTGATTATCCTTCCGTCGGTTGTTCAGGCATACATGCAGGCAGCTTCCGAACTTGCTCGACAACTGCCTTGGCACCAAACAGGCCAACAAAACGCCCAGTTTCGGTACCACAGCCATCTACAATCACAAGGGTGGGCACGGCTCTGATGGCATACAGCATCGCAGCCGGGCGCCCTTCGCGACTCAGTGCGTTGACGCGAATGACCCGTGCCTGCCCTTCCAACTCACGTTCGATCCTGTCTACGACAGGTTTCGCCGCCAGGCAGGACGCTCAAGTGTTGGAATAGAATTCAATAATGCTTGGTTGACCGCTGCCGATGGCGGCTTGAAGCTCATCAAAACGCAGGCCGCTTGAACGTGTTCGAAAGGCCAAGAATACTAAACCGATGAGGGCTATGAGTATCAATGCCGTTCGATGTTGGCCCAGCCACTGGGAAATTGAGTTCACCATCGCTCCTTACGGTATCGCTTTTACAGTACCGGTGATTGTAACATAGTCGAGGTGATTATGACCGGAGAGATAAAACGCCAGGCACAGCTGCAGTTCGGTGCCCATGCTGAGGAGTATGTTGCCAGCCCTGTACATTCAAAAGGATACAGCCTAGGGCGTATGATTGAAATCATCAAGCCCGACCAGGGGTGGACAGCCCTGGATGTCGCTACTGGGGGTGGACATACAGCGCTGGCGCTGGCCCAGGCTGGCGTACAGGTTATCGCAAGCGACCTGACAGCCCCTATGCTGCACGCGGCACGCCAACACATCCAACCTCAAGGAGCTGCCCGGATCGTTTTTTGTGCAGCGGATGCGGAAGACCTCCCCTACCCCGGCAGCACATTCGATTGCGTCACCTGCAGAATTGCGGCGCATCATTTCCCGAATGTACAGGCCTTTGTCAGGGAGTCGGCACGGGTCTTAAAACCCGGGGGGATCCTCGCAGTTGTTGACAACATATCCAGCGGAGAACCGGCAATAGCGCGGTATTACAACGATTTCGAAAAACTCCGCGACCCATCGCACAATTGGGCGTATTCCATTGATGATTGGGATACCTTCTTTTTCAGCGAGGGGTTAAAGGTCTTCCATAAAGAGCTGGTGTCAAAGGAGATAGACTTCGATGTGTGGGCCTCACGTATGGGGGTGACAGGTAGTGACCTTGTGCGACTGAGGGTTCTTCTACTCCGGGCACCGCAACAGGCGGCATCCTGGTTGCAGCCCCGCGAGAAAGCCGGGCGTGTGAGCTTCATACTCACTGAGGGCATCATCGCAGGCCGCAAACCCGGCACCATTTGAAGGCTATTGAATCACCCTGTGAATGGAGATACAATCTGCCAACTTAACGCTCCCGCGAGCGAGAAGGAGTGAGGTTTTACAGGATGAACGCGTATGAACGTTGGGGCACCATCCTGGCGACCCTGGCAGAGATCAGTGACATGGAACGCCAGCTTGTGCTTCAGGCAGAAGAACCTGGCCTCTTTGTGCCGGATGAACTGGTTGATCGCTGGTTCGATACATTTCGTGGCGGGCATGGACTGGGCGCTTTACACCTGTCCGAAGCCATTGTATCAACACTGATTGAGTTTGATTTCGAGCTGGATGATATTCTCGATGTGCTGCCAGAAGAGGCAGATGATAAAGAAGCATACATCCGCTATGATGAGGTATGGAGTGCTATCCGTGAGATGGCCGATATCACCCTGCGCCAGCTTGCAATGCTGACCATGCCTGAAGAAACGCTCTTCGAAGCGAACTGATGGCGTGTCGGGCATACGGTTCCGACGGGCCAGGGCAACCTGGCCCTTTGTTTTTCGCGAATGGTTCGCTATGATGGGGCTTGTATCACCCGTTGTTGCTGAGGTGAGGGATGTCTGATGTGATGACAAAATCCACGATCAAGACCTACAATATCCGCACGTGGGGCTGCCAGATGAACGAAGCAGATTCGCAGCGGTTGGCCAGTGAACTTGAACGTATGGGGTTACGGTACGAGGAAGACTCGGACGCTGCGGATGTGATCGTGCTCAATACCTGTGTGGTTCGCCAGAGTGCTGAGGATCGCGCATACGGGCGGCTGGGCCAGTTGAAAGTCCTCAAAGAGGCCTATCCGGGCAAAGTGATAGGGTTGATGGGTTGTCTAGTGGGCGTGCGAGATGCTCTGCCCCTGCGCCAGCGCTTCCCCTTCGTTGATGTTTTCCTTCCTCCCAGTGAGCCTGCGCCAATGGTCGAGTTCCTGCAAGATAAAGGCCTTGAGCGTGATCTGATCGTCCTCGAATCAACGGAACGCATGCGCCGTGAGGCAATTCAAGATGAGGAACTGATACTACCCGCCCACGAGCGTGGACAATTGGTAAGTGCACACGTTCCTGTTGTATACGGCTGCTCTCATGCCTGCACGTTCTGCATCATCCCTTTCAGACGCGGTGTTGAACGCAGCCGCAGCGCTGGGGAGATAGTGGCAGAAGTGCGCTCTCTGGCCAGCCAAGGTGTCAAAGAGGTAACCCTTCTTGGCCAGATTGTTGACCGCTATGGCAAAGACATCCCAGATGGACCTGATCTGAAGGACCTGCTGCGCCTGGTGCATGAGGTTGAGGGCATTGAGCGCGTTCGGTTCCTGACATCGCACCCGAACTGGATGACAGACGAGCTACTAAGCGCTGTGGCCGAGCTTCCGAAAGTGATGCCGCACATTGAGGTGCCCGTCCAGGCGGGGGATAACACAGTACTTGAGAACATGAAACGTGGCTACACCCAGGACGACTACCGCAGGCTGGTCGCACGCATCCGTGAACGGATACCTGAAGTGGCAATCCACACTGACATTATTGTCGGTTTTCCGGGAGAGACAGAAGCCCAGTTTATGCGGACATACCATCTGCTTGAGGAGCTCAGGCTTGATAAGGCACATCTGGCCATGTACAGCCCACGTCCCAATACCGTCTCCGCGCGTCGCATGCCAGATGATGTGCTGCCTGAGGAGAAGAAACGCAGACTGGAAATGCTCGACGAGCTGCAGCAGCGCGTTGTGAGCCAGATCAACAGCCGATATCTCGGGCAGACAGTTCAGGTTCTGGTTGAAGGGATGCATCGTGGAAAATGGCGCGGCCGCACCCCACAGAATAAACTGGTATTTTTCGAAGCCGGAGGGGATGATTGGACGGGCAGGCTGGTGGATGTTGAGATCACCTGGACCGGCCCATGGAGCATGCAGGGCAGGCTGCCCCGCAGCGAGAGCCTGCCATCTCCAGCCGATGTAATTGCCCTGCGTGCGGACTAAACCATTGTCACAGACATAGGCCGCGCTCCCAGGCGCGGCCTTTTAGTTGCCAGCTACTCTGACCATCCCTACAATCTGAAAGCGGGTGGTCAGCATCAAAGGAAAGGTACGATTGCCTTGACACAGCTGCTGTTGATCAGGCATGCTCAAAACGAATGGGTCAAGTCCGGTAAGCTGGCAGGCTGGACACCGGGGATACACCTTAATGAGGAAGGGAAGCGGCAGGCGGAGGCCCTCGGCAGACGCCTTGCGAGCGTAAAGTTTGCGGCGCTATACTCAAGTCCACTGGAGCGGGCAGTGGAAACCGCAGAGGCTGTAGCCCGCCATCACGAGGGGTTACAGGTGCGGATAGACGAGGGCGTCGGTGAAGTACGCTACGGTGGGTGGACCGGGGGGCGCATCATCCAGCTTGCGCGTACCCGACTGTGGAAGGTTGTGCAAGGTTATCCCAGCGGGGCACGCTTCCCAGATGGTGAAAGCTTCCTCGAGGTGCAGTTCCGGTTGATCAGCGCCATCGAGCGTATCGCGGCACAACACCCTGGCGGGCGAGTCGCTGTGGTTGCTCATGGCGATGTAATCAAGCTCGCGGTTGCTCACTTCGCTGGAATGCATCTCGACCTGTTCCAGAGGCTGGTCGTTGAGCCCGCATCAATTTCGGTGATCCAGATGCGGCGTTTCGGGCCTTTGATCGTCCGGCTTAACGATGTCGCGCACTGCGAACAAGTGCTTAACGCAGAATAAAATAGGTATAACGCATGGCTGAAGAATACACCTTCGACTCGATAGACTTTATCACCGTAGGCACAATTGGTGAACCTGGCCAGCGTGTGTTTCATTTACAGGTGGGCAAAGGCCAGCGCCTGTTGACCCTTATTCTTGAAAAAGAGCAGGCAGCTGCATTGTCGGCCAGTATCAAAAACGTACTTGAGGAGATCGAGAAGCAGTTTGGGCGCGCCACCGACGAACCAGATCTCTCAGAGACTGATTACGAGCTTCGCGAGCCAATTCTGCCAAGCTTTCGGATTGCGCAAATAGGCCTTGGGTATGATGACCGATTTGACCGCGTTTTACTGGTTGTGAGCGAGTTACTGCCGGAAGATGCGACTCAAGAACCCCGTTCTGCCCAGGTCTCAGCGACACGTGATCAGATGCGTGGGCTGGCGGAGTTCGCTGCCCGGGTAGTGGTCGCAGGGCGGCCTACTGCACAGAGTAATGGGAAACCGCGTACCTGAAGTGATCACTGTGAGTTCGACGCTGGTCAAGAGTTGTACAGGTAGCTTGCTAGAGTGATCGATTTTAACCAGCCTGAACTGAGCATAGACACGGCACTCAACCTCCTGCAGTCCGGCGAGGTGTGTGAACTCCACGGCATGCTGCCATGGGGCTCTAATGCCACCCTGCTGGCTACTGTGAGCGACGGTGCTGTCAGGGCTCTGGCCGTATATAAACCGCAGCGGGGTGAGCGCCCGCTTTGGGACTTTCCTGAAGGATCACTGTGCAAACGTGAGGTTGCCGCATTTGAAGTCAGCGAACTGATCGGCTGGCACATCGTCCCGGCAACAGTCCTGCGTGTGGGGCCGCATGGTGTGGGAAGTTTGCAGTACTTTATGCCCCATGATCCTGAAGAGCACTATTTTACTTTCGATCGCACTCTGCGCAGCCAGCTCAAACGTATCGCGTTATTTGACCTCATCATCAATAACGCCGACCGCAAGGGGGGGCATTGCCTGCTGGCCGATGGCGGGCGGTTGTGGGCAATTGATCATGGTGTGTGCTTTCATACTCAACCCAAACTCCGTACAGTGATATGGGATTTCGCTGACCAGCCGATCCCCCGTAGTCTTCGCAATGATTTGAGCGTGTTGTGTGAACGTCTCGATCAACCTGATGTACAGGAGCGGCTCCTGCAACTGCTCAGCGCAGGGGAACTGGATGCGCTACGCAGACGTGTCGAGGCGTTTTCCCACAATGAAGTATTCCCAGATGCAGGCCCTGGACGCAGCTACCCATGGCCACCCGTGTAGAATGACTTGTGGAGCCGCGGCCTGAGGTTTCCGCTCAGTTTTCCCCCGAAACCTGGGAGCCTATTCATCCGTAGTATTCGCTAAGATAATCTCATTGACCCATCCATTTAAGGATTGCACACCATATGAGTGACCCTTTGCTTTCAGTTCAAGGGCTGCGTAAGCGCTTCAATGGATTCCTGGCAGTTGATGGCGTATCGTTTGAGGTCAGTCATGGGGAGATTTTCGGATTGCTAGGCCCCAATGGCGCTGGCAAAACGACTACAATTCGGTCAGTCATGGACATTATTAAGGCCGAAGAAGGTCAGGTTACTATTCTTGGAAATAGCCCTGCCGATGCACGATCTCGTGTGGGATATCTCCCTGAGGAGCGCGGCCTGTATCGTGATATGCGCGTGCACGAGGTCCTGGTATACCTCGCCCAACTCAAAGGCGTAGACCGATCGACCGCACAGAAGAATGCTGAGACCTGGCTTGAGCGGGTCGACCTGGCCGACCGGCACGGCTCGCGGGTCAAAGAATTAAGCCGCGGTATGCAGCAGAAACTCCAATTCATCGCTAGTTTAATCCATGGCCCTGATCTGCTGATTCTGGACGAACCATTTCAAGGCCTCGATCCGGTCAATGTAGAACTGCTTAAGGCTTTGATTCGAGAGCTGCAAGCCAATGGGACAACTATCGTCTTAAGCGCGCATGAAATGAACCTTGTTGAGGCTTTGTGTGACCGCATCCTGTTAATCAACCGGGGCAAATCCGTGTTGTATGGGGAACTCGCGGCTATCAAGCAGCAATACGCACCCTCAACGGTGCGCCTGCGCGTACAAGGGGAGCTGCCCGATCTGACCGGTGTTATGCGGGTGGAACAACAGGATCAGCAGTACATTCTCACCCTCGCTTCGGGTGCACATCCGCAGGCCGTTCTAGCCGACCTTGTCTCTGCTGATATCGAAGTGCAATCGTACGAGGTCGGCAGCGCCCCATTAGAGGAAATCTTCATCTCCGTGGTCAAGGAGGAAACCCATGCGTAAAGTATGGATCATCGCACGGCAGGAGTACCTGTTTAACGTCAGGCGTGCAGGTTTTATCATCACGACTCTCTTGTTCCCTGCCCTCGGGTTACTTGGTCTTGCGATTGCGGCGCTTTTTGGAAGCCAGGCAACAGACTTTCTCGGGGCACAGTTTGTCCCTCAGATGGAAGGTATCGGCATCGTGGATCACTACGGCGCCTTTACCCCGATCCCCGAAGAATATGCCTATACATACACTGCCTATGAAGATGATACAGCAGGCCGTGCAGCCATCGAACGGGGTGAGATCGGCACACTCCTGACATTTGGGGCTGATTACCTTCAGACCGGCAATGTCACGATCACCAGTAAGGAGCGTGATTTCGCTGTCTCCTTGATCGAGGAGTCCGATACGCTCCGCGAGTACATCACGACCAGTCTACTGCGCGATCAGGTAAGCGACGAGGTACAGCGCCGCATCGTTGATCCAGTGGTGCCGAGTATCGTGCGCCTGGAAGGTGCGGGGCAGGAGCCCAGTGGGACACAAGGCGATAGTGCGATCTCCATGATCGTCAACACAATGGTGCCATATTTCGTTGGCATCCTGTTGGTTATCACGATTTTTAGCTCCTCCGGTTATCTCCTGCAGAGTGTTTCAGGTGAAAAGACCAGCCGCGTGATCGAGATCGTTCTCTCGTCTGTCACTGCGTGGGAGCTGCTAGCCGGGAAGATCATCGGTTTGGGTGCTCTGGGTCTCACGCAGATCGCGTTCTGGTTGATCTCTGCTTCCCTTTTGAGTGGTGGTGCGTTTGGTTTATTTGGCATCGCGATCGCGCTATTCGCAAAGCCCTCATTGTTTATACTCAGCATCGTCTACTACATCCTCGGGTTCCTCATCTTCGCCGTATTGATGGGCGCGGGGGGTGCGATGGGGACAACACAACAGGAATCCCAGCAGATCGCAGGCCTGTTCTCATTTATGGCAGCCCTGCCCATGATGATCATGGGTTTCATCTTCGCAAACCCGAATGCTGGTATCGCCAGGGTACTGTCGTGGATACCCTTTACTGCCCCCACCATGATGATGCTGCGAATTTCCCTCGGGGATGTCCAGATCGTGGATATCATCGGCAGCATTGCAGTATGTGTCGTCACCGTGCCGGCGCTGATTCTGGCAGGTGCAAAGGTATTCCGCGCGAGTCTGCTCATGTACGGCAGCCGACCTAAACTGCGAGAGATATGGCAAATCGTGCGAGAGGCTTGATCGAATCAGAAAGCCACGGGATGGAGGTCGTCCAGCCCGCGGCCCTGCTTAAGAATCGCCAATATCAAAGTTCGTCACCACTTAAGAGACGGTTGTAAAGAGTCTCAAGGTTGCTGCGGTGCAGCTGCGGCCCGAGCCCATTCAGCGCAATGCGGCTTTTATGGCACTGCTCGATATCAACGCGAGACAGGGCATCTGGCCCATCCCCTTGGCTGACAACCCGCTCAGCATGCTCGCGAATGCAGTGAAGATAATCGAGGTCTTCTTGAATCCGAGACTGTACCTCTCCGCGTAGAACAACCTCACCATGCCCCTGGATAATGCATTCGTAAGGTTCATCGCGCAGGCACTGCAGCGTCTGTACAAACATCGTCCATGATCCATCTGAGAAGAAGGGGACCGGGGTCAACGCGTCTGCGGCAAACAGGACACGCTCTTCTTCAACCTGGCACACAATAGAGTCGTGACTGTGGCCAGGGGCATGACGCAGATTGAGAGTCACCCCCCCGATGTGCAGGCTCAGGCCGCCATTGTCAAACACAAGGTCTGGTAAACGCAGTTCAAGGGCAGCCAGCTCACGCGAACCGCGCCGAGCTTGCTCGATAGCAGCCTGCCCATGCCTCTCCAACATCTCCCGGCACAACCGGTGACTGATCACCTGTGCCCCGCTAAAGAAGCAGGTTCCAAACGTATGATCAGCGTGATAGTGGGTGTTGATTACATAGCGAATGGGGGTATTGTGCCGCTCTTCGATGAAATGGATTATCTGCCGGGTCTCAACAGGGAAAGGCATTGTGTCGATCACAACGGCCCCGGCAGATGTCAGGATAGCTCCAGCTGTGACCTGCGCGTACAGTTCGCTGGTGAAGACATATATGTTATTGGACACTAACTCACGGAGCATATGAGCGACGCTCTCTGGAGGTTGCTCAAGAACAGGTCAATTGAAAGCGTAGATGTTCGCCTAACAATAGCATATAGCCACACCCGTTGCAAGACTTCGTGTAACTGTGACACAAAAGTAAAAGCACCCTGACCGTGTGGTCAGGGTGTCGACGGCTGAGTTGCAGAGAGCCCTGCTATGGGTGTGCGGCGTCAGTGAGACCCGCATTATTACGTGGGATCTTCCTCTCTGAGGCAACGGTGACCAACAAGGGTCGCGTATCAATCAAAGAAGGTCAGATCCCAGTTTTGGTACTGTTGGCTCAAGGCGCTTATACAAGACACCCAAGCAGGGCAGTTCCTTTTTTACCATATGGCCAGAGGGCTTGCAAAAACCTGCCTTTTGTGCATAGAGCCAACTCTAGCCGGTAGGTATTCAGCTAATGCAGATCATCAGCCAGCCGAATGTGCAGTTCCTCAAGCTGATGTGCATCAACGTCACTGGGTGCTCCTGCCATTAAATCAGAAGCCTGCTGAGTTTTCGGGAACGCAATAACCTCACGGATATTCGGTTCGCCTGCCATCAGCATTACAAGGCGATCCACCCCGGGCGCTATGCCGCCATGTGGCGGCGCGCCATACTCAAATGCCTCCAACATATGGCCGAATCGCTCGCGAGCCTGATCGGGGTCAAGACCTATTAAGCTGAAGATCTTCTCCTGAATGCTGCGGTCGTGGATACGAATACTCCCTCCTGCCACCTCATAACCGTTGCACACAAGGTCATACTGCTGGCTCTTGACTGCACCCGGATCGCTGTCCAGCAGGTGAACATGCTCTGGCTTAGGAGATGTGAACATATGATGTGATGGATCCCATCGCTTATCTTCATCGTTCCATTCAAACAATGGGAAATCAACCACCCAAGTGAAACACATCTCGTCGTCGGGCCGCACCAGGTTCAAACGCCGACCAAACTCGGTGCGGAGGCTGCTCAAGGCCTCGTTGACAACGGAATGTTTGTCCGCGACAAGCAGTACTAGATCACCCGGTTTGGCGTCAAACACAGCCACTAACTCACTCAAGAGTTCATCCGAGAAGAACTTAGATAAGCTGGTTTTGGGGCTGCCGTCCTCTTGAACCGCAATCGTCGCCATCCCCTTTGCACCGGCACCTTTGGCGATCTCCTCCAGATCGCCAATTTCCTTGCGGCTGTACCCTGCGCAGCCTGGCACACAGATACCTCGGACATTACCACCACCCTCCACCGCGGAGGAGAAAACCTGAAACTGGCCCCGCGTGGCGATCTGGCTCACGTCTTTCAACTCCAGGCCGAAGCGCACATCGGGGCGATCTGTCCCATAGCGGTTTATGGCCTCGTCGTAGGAAAGGCGCGGGAATGGTTTATAAGTAAGCTTCTTGCCCGAGACGGTCTCTACCATCTCCGTCATGAGTGCTTCGATCAGGTCAAGTACATCATCGCGCTCGACAAAGCTCATCTCCATGTCAAGCTGGGTGAATTCTGGCTGCCTGTCGCCGCGCTGATCTTCGTCGCGGAAACAGCGCGCAATCTGGAAGTACCGTTCAAAGCCTGCGACCATCAACAATTGCTTGAGCTGTTGGGGGCTTTGCGGAAGCGCAAAGAACTTGCCAGGATGCACCCGGCTCGGCACCAGATAATCGCGTGCGCCTTCAGGTGTACTTTTGAACAGGATGGGCGTCTCAATCTCAATGAAACCGCGCTCGTTGAGGAAGTTGCGAATGAACAAGATGGCCTTATGTCGGAGCAGCATGTTGCGCTGCATGCGCCCTCGCCTCAGGTCAAGGTAGCGGTACTTCATGCGCGTTGCTTCGTTTGGCTCGATGTCAGAGGAAATCTCGAATACCGGTGTCTTGGCGGGATTAAGCACAACGATGCGGTCAACCTGTACCTCGATCGCACCGGTCGCCATAGCGGGGTTTACTGCCTCCGGAGAACGCGCGATAACCATTCCTTCGACCTGTACAACGTACTCATTGCGCAAGGTGCTCGCCGCCGCCTGTGCGTCCGGGGCCTGGGTCGCATCGACGACCGCCTGGGTAATGCCCCATCGATCGCGCAGGTCGATGAATATCAGATTGCCGAAGTCGCGTCGACGGTTAACCCATCCAGCCAGTGTGACCCGCTGGCCGATATGCTCGGGACGAAGCTCTCCACAGGTATGTGTTTTTAACATGGACTCCTCCTGCTTGTGGTGATGAGGGTGATGGATGGTACGCTGCGAACGGCCGCCAAACAAAAAACCGCCCGTTGCACGAACGGGCGGCATCTGATGGGCTGTGACATAACTAACTCGGGTCAAACGCCATCAGGATGCGCCCGCCGCTGGTATTGATATCGTCGTTATCGTTAGGATTAGCCGGGCGCACAATTGATGGCAGGCTCATGAAATGACCTCCTGATTGTGCCGCATTGTAGCATAGGCACAATAGCCAAGTCAACACCGTTCATGTGCTGTGATCGACCGCCGGGGTGACATTCATCCGGTTCTTCGGTACAGTTGGGGCAGCATTTTCTCCTCAGGGAGGTCGCAAAGGCATGCAGCGTCAACCGGTGATCCGAATGGAAGCCCTCGGGCGGTGCAATGTGTGCAAACGCCTGACGTGTATGTTGGCCGCCATGATGGTCATATCCGGCTGTGTTCCCTACGCAGTAACCCCAACTATCCAACCGGAGACATTCAACGAGCGAACCGCCACGCCTCCAGCCGCAACCCAACCAGTCCTTGCTTTACAGGGCACGCGTGCTGCCCCTCAGGTACTGAATACGCCCGACCACGCGTTGTCTGCAAGGCACTTGCTGGCCGCTGAAACTGCATTGAACCAGGGCAATACGCAGGAGGCGCTTCGGCTGCTGGATGCAGCGATGGCAGCAGATCCAACCAATGTCGATGCACTTTCGCTGCGGGCCAGCATCTATCTTGATGAAGGTGATAATCCTGCCGCATTGAGGGACCTCAACCAGGCAGTTCAAATTACCCCAAACCGGGCTGACTTATACATCGCTAGGGCAAGCGTCTGGCTCGCACTCGGTGACACTGCACAGGCGCTCCAGGACCTCAATATAGGCTTGGCAATAGAGCCTGATCACCATGAAGGCCTGCTTGTACGAGCCTACATCCTGCTCGGCGAAGGCCGATTCGATGAAGCCCTGCGTGATTACGAACACGCTGATGAGACAGGTGCAGTAAATCCGGAATTCCTGATCGCCCTGGGAGAAGCGTATAACGAACGAAACGAATATGAGCAGGCACGCGGTGTATTGACTGAGGCCGCGCAGATCGGTACAGATGGGCTGCGGCTGCACCTCGCGCTTGGCACCGCCAATCTTTTTACGGGTCGCATTGAGGAAGCGCTTGCTGATGCTGAAGCAGCACTGGCCGTTGATCCTGTCTCGCCACAGGCGTTGGGGCTGCGGGCCACGATCTATCTGAACCTTGGCCGCTGGGATGAATCGGCAGGGGATTACAGACAGGCTTTTGCCATAGATCCCACCTATCTGGATGCGCTCTATGGATTAGCGCAGGCGGAGGTAGGACGAGGAGACCCACGTGCAGCTTTGAGAGCCCTGGACCAGTACATCGAGCACGCGCCGCCAGATGCCCGCAACCTCCCTGCAGTCACAGCGTACCGGGCATTGATCGTACAAGAGCTGGCAACGGCCACACCCAATAAGACGGCGCAGCCCCCTACCCCTGAGCCAGCACGCTAATGGGATGATCCTGCCAGTTCGGCAAACAGCGTACGCGCAGTCTGAATATCGGAATGTATTTGGGCCAGCAGTTCATCAACACCCGCGAACTTGCGCTCGTCGCGAAGCCGCTGTATGAATTCGAGGCTCAGCGAGGAACCATAGATCTCTTGGGAAAACCTAAGCAGATGAGCCTCAATCACGGGGCGTGGTGTACCATCGAAAGTCGGGCGCACCCCTATATTCACAACAGCTTCATGCCGTTTCGATCCAAGCAGTGCGTACGCCGCATAAACCCCGTTCGCCGGGAAAGCCTGTTCATCACCAACGTCCAGGTTCGCCGTGGGTATACCAATGGTCCGCCCGCGCTTCGCCCCTTCCACGACTGTCCCTGGTACCCGGTAAGGACGTCCTAGGAGCCGCTGCGCTCCTGATACGTCACCCGCGGCAAGCGCCTCGCGGATTCGTGTGCTGCTGATGTGAACTCCTTTCTCATCCTGGTAAAGCTCCACTGCATGCACTGCAAATCCGCTAATCTCTCCCTGCCTCGTCAGGAATTCGATATCACCTTCCCGCTCGTAGCCAAGAGCGAAGTTGCTGCCCACCCAGAGTGACTGCATCTTCAGGTACCGGCACAATGCATCAACAAAATCAGCAGCACGCATAAACCGCACATGCTCATTGAAGGGATGAGTTACCACGATCTCAACGCCTAGTGCGCCGAGCAACTCGGCTTTTGCATTCGGCAGGGTCAAGTAGCTGCCTGGCTTAAACCCTGCTAACACCGTCGCCGGGTGCGGATAGAAGGTCAAGACAGCAGGAGTTAGGTCGCGCTGCTTTGCTTCGTCCACCAGCTTTCCAATCAAATGCTGGTGCCCTCGATGGACGCCATCAAATACACCAATCGACACGACCGCTGGCCGTGAAAGATGAACGTCGGAAAGGGATGTAACATGCTGCATATATGAAACAGCCTCTGTGCTATGAGGATGGGAGGTAGCTGAGTGGTAAGTACCTGCTTAGTTTAGCCGGGATTCGCAAGAAATGCGAAGACCTTTCGGGGGCGCCATAGGTCTTCTGAAGGGTCGCCCACAAGCACAGCGAAGAAGCGGCCGTCTGGCGTAAACGCGCACGCCGGACCATCCGCTACATCATGCCACGGTACCGCAATTCCGTGGATAACATTGTCGACTTCCTGTGCCCCCAGAGTGATATGTGGCATATCGACCAGGGCCCTTTCAACCGGTAGCAGGAACTGTTTCCAGTTTCCGGCATCAAATGCCTGCTGCAACGTCACGAGGGGAACAGCCATATCCAAAGAGAAACCGCCACTCGCCGTACGCCGCAGTGCACTCAAAACAGCTCCGCACCCCATCGCCATGCCGAGATCATGTGCAAGGCTCCGTACGTACGTCCCCGCAGAACACGCGACCTCGAGATCGATTACCGGGGGATCGAACCGCTTGAGTTCCAGCCGATGGATCTGCACCTGCCGGGGAGTGAGCTCAACCTGTTCACCCGCCCGTGCACGGGCATAAGCGGGTTTCCCACCCACTTTCAGAGCTGAGTAAGCAGGTGGTTTCTGTGTGATCACACCGCGATACTTAGCGAGAACAGCCTCTAGCAAGTTGTGGTCTAACCTATCTGGGAGCGGCTGACGGGTGACGATTTCACCATCAACGTCGTAGGTCGTTGTTTCGATCCCCAGTGTCACCTCGGCCTGATAGACCTTGTCGTGCCCCATGACGTATTCAAGCAGACGTGTGGCCTGGCCGAGCGCTAATATGAGAACCCCTGTCGCAAGTGGATCAAGGGTTCCCGCGTGGCCAACACGGCGTTCTCGGGTTCCTTTGCGAACTGCGGCAACGACATCGTGGGAGGTTAATCCAGCAGGCTTATCGATGACCAGCAGGCCAAACACCATCAGTTGATTATTCTTCCTCGGCCAGGCTGACTGTTTGTGCCTTGAGCAGGTTTACGACACGTTTAACAACATCGTCGAGCGGGCCGTCTACAGTCGCACCTGCGGCGAGAATGTGCCCACCACCCCCAAGGGACAGTGCTACGCCTGCGACGTCATACCCAGGAGCCGCGCGCAGGCTCACATCAACGGTTCCGTCATCTCGCTCGGAAAACACGGCTGCGATAACTACCCCAGCGACATCGCGCAGGCTTGTAGACAGGCCAGCCCGCATGTCCTGCTCCAGGTTAAGTTGGGCGCGTTCTTCCCGGGAAATAACCGAGTAGACAACTCCCTGCTCAAAATACAGATTGCGCAGTCCAATTCCCCAAAGACGTAATGTGTCGAGGGTTTTCCGCCGGAGCACCTGCTGCGCAATACCCGAAACGTCTATGCCGTACTCAATAAGACGTCCGGCAGTACGCATTGTGCCAGGCGAAACGGATGCAGTAGAGAAGCCAACTGTGTCTCCCAGGATACCGGCATACAGGCTGGTCGCGATTGTTGTGTTGATCTCGACTCCCAGTGCATCCAGCAGGGCCGGGATCATTTCAGCGGTGGAAGCAGCGTGCTCATCCACCCAATTAACCATGCCAAAACGGGAGTTTGTCGCATGGTGATCGATACTCAACAAGGGGAGTTTGAGAGCGAGCAGCGCATGCCCGGTTTCGCCCAGACGCTCGGCGTCGCTGGAGTCAAGGGCCACTACAAGGTCGGGCTTATAGGCTGCAGGCACTTGCTGGCGAACCTGAGATACCCCAGAGAGGAAACTCACACTATCTGGAGGCACATCATCATCGAACAGCTCTACCTCTTTGCCAAGGCTGGTTAATCCGAGGCCGAGCCCTAAAAGCGCACCAATTGCATCCGGATCTGGTTGAATATGGGTTACTAATGCAATCCGCTGTGCGCCCTGGATCAGACGCACAGCGGATTCGATATTCTCATTCGTCATCGTCAACAGGCTCGTTATCCAGTGATGCTAGCAACTGATCGATAGTGCTGGCGCGTTCCGGCGTATCATCCCAGATGAAGCGAAGCTCTGGTGTATGGCGCAGAGACAGGCGAAGCGCCAGCTCACGCCTTAGATATCCTGCAGCAGAGACCAACCCGGCCAAGACCTCTTCCTTGACGTCCGGACCCTCTAGGTCATGGACATACACCTTTGCATACCGCAGTTCGCGATCGACTTCCACATCAAGGAGCGATACTCCTGCCACGCGAGGATCGCGTACTTCGAACCCAACCAGCTCACTAAGGGTCTCAAGTATCTGCTGAGCCACTCGCGCTTGACGCTTGGTTGTCATCACCCTTCTCCAAACTCACCAAGCCAGGTGCGGGACGATCAGCGTACGCGTTCGCGTAGAATGAACTCGATCCGATCCCCCTCCTGGAAGTTGTCAAAGCCATCGACATTGATCCCGCATTCAAATCCAGTACGGACCTCGCGCACATCCTCCTGGAAGCGTTTTAGTGAGGTCACCTTGCCTTCATGAATCTGTTTGCTATTCCGTATCACCCGAGCACGGGCATCACGGCGCGCTTCACCTTCGATTACGTAGCTGCCTGCCACCTTACCGATCTTGGGGATCCTGAACACCTGGCGGATTTCGGCGACACCGATGACCTTGTCTTCGTACACCGGCTCGAGCATGCCGTTAAGCGATAACTCGATATCTTCAAACAACTTGTAGATCACGTCATACAGGCGTATTTCCACCCCGTCACTATCAGCGCGGCGCTGGGCGGAGTTGTCCACGCCTACCTGAAAACCTACTATCACTGCATCAGAAGCAAACGCCAACATAACGTCTGATTCGGATACATTGCCGATATCCGCATGGAGGATGTTCACCTTCAATTCGTGCTCCCCATCCTGGACACGGATACGGCCAAGGCCGCTAGTAACAGGCTCGAGTGATCCCTGCACGTCAGTCTTGACAATCAGATTCAGTTCTTTTACTTCACTCTCACGGAGCCGTGCGTACAGGTCCTCAAGCGACAAGGGGCGACGTTCAGCAACCGCACGCTGAGTGGTCGTGCTGCGCTCTTCAATGATCTTACGGGCTTCTTTCTCGTTCTTGACGACGTTAAACAGGGTGCCAGGAGCAGGCGCGTTATTTAGCCCAAGCACACTAACTGGCATCGATGGACCAGCCTCCGCGACGTCCTCACCCCATTCATTGAACATGGCCTTGAGGCGACCATACGCCTCACCAGCCAGTACCGTATCACCCTTACGCAGCGTGCCGTTCTGCACCAGCAGCGTCGCCATCACGCCACGGCTGTGATCCATATTGGCTTCAAGGACTGTCCCCGCAGCACCCTTACCGGGATTGGCGGTAATTTCGATATCTTCTGCCACTAACAGGATGGCCTCGAGCAGCTCGTCAATACCATCTCCAGTGACGGCGGAAACCGGGATTACCAGCGTATCCCCGTCCCATTCATCAGACACCAGCCCGTTATCTGCAAGCTGCTGTTTAACAAAGTCCGGGTTTGCGTTGGCTTTGTCCATTTTGTTAAGCGCAACAACAATCGGCACGTGGGCCGCCCGTACATGAGAGATCGCTTCCTTGGTTTGCGGCATTACGCCGTCATCCGCAGCGACAACCAGCACAGCAATATCTGCGCCCTTCGCTCCTCGCGAACGCATCGCAGTAAACGCCTCGTGGCCTGGGGTATCGAGGAAGGTGATCTTCCTGCCTTCGATCTCGACCTGATATGCGCCAATGTGCTGAGTAATACCACCTGCCTCGCCTGCCTGCACATTGGTTTGCCGAATCTTGTCGAGAAGGCTGGTCTTACCGTGATCGACGTGCCCAAGGATCGTCACGACCGGCGGGCGGCGGATCAGCTTCTTGGGATCCTCACCATCATACAAATGACGCCACTCCGGCAGGTCCTCTGTCGATTCCTCTTCTTCGACTACGACATGCGCACGCGGTTCAAATCCCATCTCTGCGGCAACGATTGCAGCGGTTTCGTAATCAATTTGCTGCGTTATGCTTGCCATGATGCCGTTCCGCATCAGCTCTTTAATCACATCGATTGGGCTGGCCCCCATGAGCTCGGCAAGATCGCGCACAGTCAGGTAATCTGGTATCTCGATGCTGTTCTTTTCGGTTGCTTCAGCCATTAACACCTCCACAATTGGTGTATCACTAATCGAACTGAGCGGACACTCTATCAGGGAGTCTGCAGCGCGCGGGTCCAGTCCAGCAAGCGCTGCTTTTCATCATCGGAGAGAGCCACCTGCAAAGCCCGCTCCAGCACATTGGATTTCACTGCCTCACCCCAACAGGTGGCTTGACTGCATATATACGCGCCGCGCCCTGACATCTTCCCTGTCGTGTCTATCTGAACACCCTTATCAGGTGTTCGCACGATTCGTGTCAACTCTCGTTTAGGTTTGATCGTGCCGCATACCACACATGTCCGTTGTGGCACATGCTTCCTTCGGGGCGCCATCAAGTTCAAACTCCTTATTGGCCCGTCAGATCACGCTCAGTATTCGACATCCTCAATATCAGATATGTCGTCCCATTCCTTCTCACCGCGCTTACGCCGGCGGCGGGCGACGACCTTACCGAGGTCCTCATCGAAAACGAGCTCACGACGCCGCTGCTTATCCTTGCGACGGCGGTCATCCCGTTTATCTTCATCCACCTCATCATCGTCGAAATCGCCTTCATCGAACTCGCCTTCATCGGGCACGAGGTGTTCCTGCTGCACCGCTTCCGGTTCAAGGACGCCGATCTCACCGGCAGGCTCCGCTGGTTCTGAGACAGGAAGCGGCACTTCTGCCGGCGGGATGGGTGTCTCCTCGATACCGATATCGAGGCTTGCAGCCATGCGAGCCGCGAGTTCGGCCCGGCGCCTGCGCCCTTCTTCATCCTCATCGTACCACTGCGGTTCCACCGGGTGTGACGGCTGCGGTGCTTCTGCCTCAACCGGGACAGAGACGATTTCGTCCGGAGTCTCATCGACAGCCTCAGCGACGATTTCAGCCTCGGCGTCTGCCTCTTCAGGAAACTCCTCCACAACCTGAGGCTGCTCAGCCGCCGCGATAACCGCATCGATGGTCTCGGCCAGTTCTTCGACAGACTTTAGCGCCGCAGGTCCGAACCCGGAGATCTCAAGCAACTTTTCAGGATCACGGTAGAACTGCTCCAGCAGCTGCCCAGCTGTCGCATACCCAGCCTCCACAGCCAGGTTGTAAATGCGCAGCGGGAGATCCGTCTCCTCAAGCGGCAAATGGAACGCTGCCTCGGGTACCTGAGCACGCGCTGCCTCGATCTCAGCGCGGCGCTCAATGCGCCGATCCTCGCGCTCTGAAAGACGCTGGCCTTCCACGACTTTCACGAAATCTACCATTAACTGGTAGTCTTCGGGCATGATTGGCCTGTTGGCATTCTTCTTCTCCATGATTCCAGCCATGGCGGATACCATATCCGGCGAAAAACCAGCAGCTTCAACCAGGTCCGCATCAGCGTAAACGTGCTCAAGGGCATCGCGAGCTGCTTCGCTGACGCTTTTGATGTCAATACGCCAGCCGGTCAGCTTGGCCGCAAGCCGCGCATTCTGCCCTTCACGACCAATTGCCAGGGAGAGCTGATCATCGGGAACCACCACCGTCGCAGTACGGCCTTCATCCGGATCGTCATCCAGAAACACTGCGCTCACTCGTGCTGGGCTCAAAGCCTTGGAGATGAACTGAGCTTGATCGGCGTTCCATTCGATCACGTCGATTTTCTCGCCGTTCAGCTCCTTCACAATGCTCTGGATGCGGACACCACGCATACCCACACAGGCACCAACAGGGTCAGCCCCTGGCTGCAGTGCGGCAACGGCTACTTTGGAGCGTGCTCCGGGCTCGCGCGCAATACTCTTGATCTCTACGGTGCCGTTATAAATCTCCGGCACTTCGTACTCAAGGAGGCGGCGCAGCATGTTTCGATGGGTGCGGCTTACCACGATCTGGGGGCCGCGATTGGTCTTTTTGACCTCCATGACATACGCCCGCACTTTGTCGTGCATCCGGTACCGTTCACCGGGAACCTGCTGGCTGCGGGGCAGGATTGCCTCAGCTCGCCCCAGGCTGATCGTCACCACATCGCCGCCTGTGCTCTGAACCGTGCCGGTGATCAAGTCTCCAACACGCTCCATATACTCCGAATACTGGGCGTCGCGCTCGGCTTCCCGCATTCTTTGGAGAATGACCTGCTTTGCCGTTTGGGCGGCAATGCGCCCGAAATCCTCTGGTGTCCGCTCTACAAGCACCATATCACCGAGGATTACATCCGGGTAGAGCTGGTGCGCTTCGGTCAACGAGACCTCAGTGTTTTCGCTCTCGACATCCTCGACCACTTCCATCTCAACCCAGATGCTTGGTTTGCCGGTTTGTTCGTCGATACGCACCTCAACGTGCTGGTTTGAACTCAGGCCAGCATCACGCCGGAAAGCTGAGACCAGTGCCGCACGGAGCGCATCGAGCACTACCTCACGGGGCAGCTTGCGCGTTTCCGCGATTTCATTGAATGCCAGAATAAACTCGCTCTTCATGGTTCGTGTCGTTCTCCCTGTCAGGCAGGTAGATGCTGAAGTGCCTCTATCCGTTAACGTCCTATACAAACGAAACGTGGGGGCTGCCCACGTTTCAAAAGAAGCCATAGGTGGATTGGGTCGTACCATAGTATACCATTTGTAGGCTCGCTTGGCAATAGATCGCGGGGCTTGCCGTGTGGCTGCCAGGTATGACAACCCGCGTGGGCATCTGTGACGTAATGCACTGGTGAGCATCTGCTCATAGAAATACGATAAAGACAACCCAATTCTTTTCCCGGAGGACACAATCTGGTCACTGCCCAACCGGGCCGCATAGGTGGAGAGAGGTATGGCAAGAGGTACGATCCACATCGATCAAGATCGCTGTAAAGGGTGCACTCTTTGTACGACGGTTTGCCCTCAAAACATCCTGGTGATGGACGAGGATAAGCTCAATGCCAAAGGCTACCACCCAGCGCTTCTGCAAGACCCCCAGCAGGAGTGTACAGGTTGTGCCATTTGCGCTGTCATATGTCCAGACGTGTGCATCACTGTCTTTCGTGAAATACCCGTGCGCGCCAGCGCTGTAGCCACAGGTTAGCCCAGGAGAAACGAACGCATGCCAAAAGAAATGCTCAAGGGGAACGTGGCCATCGCTGAAGCCGCTCTTCGAGCCGGGCTTCAGGCCTACTTTGGCTACCCGATCACCCCTCAGACCGAGCTGCTCGAGCATCTTTCCAGGAGGATGGTCGAGCTGGGCCGCGCGTTTGTGCAGGCTGAGAGTGAAGTAGCAGCAATCAACATGGTCTACGGCGCAGCATGCGCGGGCGTGCGCGTCATGACTTCCTCTTCGAGCCCGGGCATCAGCCTTATGCAGGAAGGTCTCTCGTATATTGCAGGGTCTGACATCCCCTGTGTGGTTGTCGACATCATGCGAGGTGGACCGGGCCTGGGCAACATCCTACCATCACAGGGTGACTATTATCAGGTGACGCGCTCAGCGGGGCATGGTGACTACCATCCCATCGTACTTGCACCTGCGTCCGTACAAGAGGCAATTGACTTTACAACACTAGCATTTGACCTTGCAGAGAAATACCGTCACCTAGTGATTGTCGCGGCTGATGGCCAGATCGGCCAGATGATGGAGCCTGCTGAGCTGCCGGCCATGCAGGAGCTACGCAAGGAACGGCCAGCATGGGCTCTCACCGGTGCCGACGGCCGTGCTCCGAACGTGATCACCTCCATCTACCTAAAAGGTGAAGAGATGGAGGCGTATAACCAGCGCATCCAGACGCGCCTGGCCGAGATCAAAGCCAACGAGAAGCGCTGGGTAGAACACCGAACTGAGGATGCGCGCCTGCTGGTCGTAGGCTTCGGCACTTCAGGCCGGATTGCTTACACGGCGGTAGAAGCCGCACGTGAAAAAGGCCTGCTGGTCGGGCTGCTGCGTCCTCAAACATTGTATCCGTTCCCGGATGAAGCCCTCGATAAGCTGGCAGACCGTGTTGCTGGCATCCTAGTTGTCGAGATGAACGCAGGCCAGATGCTTGATGACGTCAGACTGGCCGTTGGCGGTAAAGTGCCCGTCAGCTTCTACGGCCGTATGGGTGGTATGGTTCCGATGCCGGATGATATCTTGCAGGCTATCGAGGACGTATACGCGCAGCAGGTCGAGAAGCAGGCCGCTACAGTCTAAAGGAGGCATCATGGCGCTGAGTGAAATCAAGGCCCCTGAGGGGATGCAGGTTGTATACCAGTATCCAGAGTCCCTCACAGAAGTTCCAACCCACTACTGCCCGGGCTGCACGCACGGCATTGCTCATCGGCTTGTTGCAGAAGCGCTCGATGAACTTGGGCTTCGCGAGCGAGCCATCCTGGTTGCATCCGTGGGGTGCTCTGTATTCTCCTATAAGTACTTCAACATGGACTCCTGCGAAGCCGCACATGGGCGCGCGCCCGCGATGGCCACCGGGATCAAGCGCGCCTCGCCGGAAAACATCGTCCTCACTTATCAGGGTGATGGTGATCTGGCCTCCATTGGCACCGCGGAGATCATCCACACCGCATCGCGCGGCGAGCCGATCACAACCATCTTCATCAATAACGCGATTTACGGTATGACAGGCGGCCAGATGGCCCCTACGTCACTGCCCGGCCAGAAGACCACCTCGTCGCCTTTCGGGCGCAATGTTGAGCTGGCAGGCTACCCGATTCGCATGAGCGAGTTGCTTGCTCAACTAGACGGTGCAGCCTATGTGGTACGGCGCTCGCTGCATAATGTGCGGGAAGTCCGTAAGGCCAAGAAGGCGATTCTGACCGCCTTCAAGGTGCAGATGGAAGGTCTAGGGTTCTCTATGGTGGAACTGCTGTCCAGTTGTCCAACCAACTGGGGTATAACACCTGAGGACTCGTTAAAGTGGATCGAGGATAACATGGTGCCATATTACCCGCCTGGAGACTACAAAGTCACCGATGCGGTTAAGGCCCTGATCTAGTTTTGGAGGCTCCAGTGCAGGAAGAATTCTTGTTTTCCGGGTTCGGTGGGCAGGGTGTGATGTTCGCCGGGCAGCTGCTTGCCTATACGGCTATGGATCAAGGCCTTGAAGTCACCTGGATCCCATCGTACGGTCCTGAGATGCGCGGCGGCACCGCTCACTGTTATGTGGTCATGAGTGATCGCCCCGTTGGCTCGCCCATAGTACGCAACCCGAAAGTGGTAGTTGCGTTCAATAAACCTTCCTTCGACCGCTATGAAGCGCTGGTTGCCCCTGGTGGGTTATTGGTTGTCAATGCCTCCTTAGTGGAAGCCGAGACCCTGCGCACCGATATGGATGAGCTACGCGTCCCAGCAACCGAAATTGCGGATGAGGTGGGCAGTTTGAAGCTGGCAAACATCGTGCTGCTTGCAGCTGCCCTTACGGCTCGTCCGGTCATTTCCTTGGATGCACTGAAACATGGTTTGGAACTGCATATCCCTAAACATCGGCGCGATATGCTGGAGATGAACTACAAGGCTATGCAGCGCGGCGCAGACTTCACGCGCCAGCTGCAATCTGTGGGTGCCTGATCGCGCTGGAGAACTGCCGGTAATGGTGACTGTCGCCGACCTGATGACTGCCAACCCGTGCGCCGTGAGCCCTGAGACGCCCCTGATAGACGTCCTGGGCATGATGAAGACCCATCAATGCCGACAGCTTCCGGTAGTGTTGGAGACCGGCGAGCTGGTCGGCATTATCACGGATCGCGATGTCCGGCTTGCCCTGAACTCGCCTCTCACCCTCCATGAACGCACAGATGACATCACACTCCTGCAAACAGTTACCGTAGAGGCCTGCATGACCCCCGATCCATTGACCGTTGAGCCGGATACGCCGGCAGTTAAGGCGGCCGAACTGCTCTACCGGCATAAGTTCGGTGCCTTGCCAGTGGTAGTTGAAGATAAAGTCGTGGGGATCATTACGGTCACTGATTTGCTGCGCTACATGGTCGAGAGTAATAAACCCGGCTGATCCCAGTGTGGTTAACCCGAAATTGTGAAACGGGCTGACCCTGGTGTCAGCCCGTTGGCGTTCTGGGATGATTACTTTATACTACTGCGAGAGTCGCCCTTGTTACCCCAGCGGAGGAAGCACCATGGCACCTGATCCCCGTATGCCCGATCCCCAGAGTCTTGCGGTTGAGATGGATGTTCTGGAGGATGGCAAATCATGGGTTGAACTGCAGGATATGCTCCCACACCCGACTACGGGGATTACGCCTGACATGGCGGTAGTCAATGGTGCACGTGTTTCATTCTTAGGTGAAACAAAAGGCGGCGAGCGCGATAAAAAACTATTGTTTTACCTGCTGCGTCACCGGCATACCTCGCCGTTTGAACAGGTAGAATTCAAGTTCCGGGTGCGCGCTCCGGTCGTTGTGTGGTGGCAGTGGGTCAGACACCGCACATGGCACTACAATTTCCAGAGTGGGCGCTATCTGCCGTTTGAACGGGACGATTTTTATATCCCCGTTTCATGGCGCCAGCAGAGCGATTCCAACAAGCAGGGCAGCGAAGGCACCCTGGATCCGACTACCAGTTCAGGCTATAGCGGCGAGCTTGAGACGCTCACCGAGCGAGCTTACGCACTCTACGAAGAGGCTCTGCAAGCAGGCGCAGCCAAAGAGCAGGCTAGGTTGTTTCTACCTGCCTGGTGCAGCTACTACATCGCGATCTGCAAAGTAGATGCGTGGAATTTGATGCACTTCCTGCGCCTGCGTATGGCTCCTGACGCTCAATGGGAGATCCGCCAGTACGCAACTGCGCTGCATCGCATCTTCCAGCGCAGCATGCCCTGGACAGCCGAGGCATTTGACCTGTACGTCCAATCCGAAGGGCACAGTTAAACGCGACATTCTATACATGACTCGCCTTATCAGCCCGGTGATCTGGCCCTCAAACGCGCCAAGTGGGTGCCAGTCATCTCATCGAGGTCAGTATGTTCGAGACTACCGTCAATGACGGAGCCCTCCGATTGGAGATACAACCGGAGAGCGCACTGCTGCGATTCCAGGCAGGTGACTGTGCCATCCTGAGCCGATGGGGAGTGGTGGTCCGTGAAGAGAACGGACGACCCTGTTCACTCCGGGTGAATGCCGCTGAAGTGGCGGAGTACCAGGTTGAAAGCACGATCGGCGTAGGAAGGGGATTCGAAGTAACAGGCAGGTCCGGCCGCTTCGCCCTGACGCTGCAGGCCGTTTTATATCATGGGCTGCCCTTCCTCACCTTACGTATCGGTTTGACCAATCACAGCAGCACACCCGTGCCAGTGATAGCACTACAGCCGCTTGTCTCGCAGCAAATCGAGCTCGCTGATGGTGCGCTGGATGGGTGGGTGAACGGCTTTCACTCCTGGAGCTATACCGGGTTCGTACCACATACGCGCGTCCAGCCGCGTATGGTCACTAATTTGCTGACTCGCCCCCATGCCGAGAACCTCACTACCCGGCACCCGCGCAGTGCGGGGTGCTACGTTGGGGAATGGGTTGGCGCGCTTATTGACCCATCCCGGCGGGCGCTGGTTGCCGGCTTTATCGGCGTGGAGCGCATGTTCGGGCAGGTATACGCGGATGGCCGCCCCAGCAAACATGCGTTGTTGCTCGAAAACACCACCGACGACGTCCTGCTCCAGCCCGAGACTACCTGCTGGGGCGAGTGGTCCGTAGTGTATGTGGTGGATCTGCCGGACATCGATCCACTCGGTCCCTATGCGGACGCTGTTGCCCGCCTGACCCCCCCTCGCAGCACATTGAAACCCCCTACCCCCGGTTGGTCAAGCTGGTACCAGTTTTTCGCGAATGTGACCGCAGAGGATATGGACCGCAATCTTGCGGCGCTTACAGATATTCGTGACAAACTCCCGCTGACACTGTTCCAACTTGACGACGGTTACCAGCCTGCCTGGGGCAATTGGCTGGAGCACAATGAACGGTTCCCGCAAGGAGTCCAGCAGTGGTCTGAAAGGGTACGCAGATCGGGACTCGAGCCAGGTTTGTGGTTGAGCCCGTTCACAATCGACTCGGGCAGCCGTATATTCAAGGAACACCGTGAAGCTGTCATACGCAGCCCATCCGGGCGACCAGTGCACGCGGGTTTCCTGCTGACTCGCTGGATCAAGGGTTTGGATCCCACGCACCCAGCAACACAGGAGTTTGTCAACAATACGATTGAGACAATCGTACATCGCTGGGGCATTAAGTATCTTAAGTTGGATTTCCTGTACTGCGGTGCCCTGCCAGGCTCACGCTACAACAAGTATGTGACGCGTGCAGAGGGCCTCCGCCAGGGCTTCGAGTTGATCCGCCAGACCGCCGGTGACGATGTGGTGATTGTGGGCTGTGGCTGCCCGCTTGGCCCAGCAGTCGGCATTATGGATATCATGCGCGTGAGTCCTGATGTAGCCCCGGACTGGTACCCGAGGCTCCTCGGAGTCGACGCGCTGGTGCGCCGAGACTATGGACTACCTGCGGCACGTAACAGCATCACCATGTCGATTAACCGCAGCTGGACAGGCCGCCGCTGGTGGCGGTTGGACGCGGATAACCTGCTTGTCCGCGAAGAGCAGAACCTAGATGTAGAGGAGGTCAGGGCGCTCGCAACCGTTGCGGCGATGACGGACAGCCACCTGGTGATCAGCGATGATCTTCCTAATGTCCCGGATGAGAGGCTTCTTTGGGCCGCCAGATTACTGCCATTTGCAGAAGGCAGGTTGGGAGTGCCAGAGCAGTTTGGGCAGATCACCCCGGACCTGCTGGTCAAACACCTGGAAGGGCCTACTGGCTCATGGACCCTGATCGCCCTGTGTAACTGGGAAGACAGCGTTCGTGTGCGCCGCGTGTCCCTGGCCGATCTGGGCTTAACATTTGAAGGGCCTTTCGTATCACACGAGTACTGGTCTGAAGTGACCTGGCAGCCTGATACAACACTGGAGATTGAAGTGCCGTGTCACGGCACCCGTCTGGTTGCGCTGCGCCCGCTTCATGCTGGCCCCATGTATCTGGGCAGCAATCTCCACTACAGCATGGGCGCCGAAGTCAGCCGCTGGGTGACCCAGGCAAACTCCCTGCGCATGACATTATCGTTGGGTAGGAAGGACCGGGGATCGATCTGGATCTGGCTCCCCGCTGCTCCCGCACATGTTGTGTACGGGGCACAAGAGAGCGCCGCAACCGCTGTGACCAACATTCCGGGGGTATACCGGCTCCCAATTGAGGTTGACGGGGATGCTGAAGTAGTGTTTTCCTGGTAGACAACAGCTCAGCGCAAAGTAGCTGGGGGCATCAGCCGCTCCAGCACCTCGATCAAGGCTGCTTGCCCGGCGCCAAACTCTGAAAGCAGATCGAGTGCGGCGTTCTGATCGGAGCTGGCCAGCCCCATCGCAATATGCAGCGGTTCAACTGCCTGATGCCCACGGTTCCATGCCTCGCCAATTGCGCTGCCCAGAATGCGCTGCGTGTCTTCCGCAAGCGGAAGACGCGTACGAGATGCGTGCCCCGGGTTCCCTGTACCCAGGCGGCGCATCAGGATGTCCGAAGTCATGCCGAACTCAGCCCCCAACGCCTCCTGGACCGGTCCGGGAATGGCAATTAAGGCCGCTAACAGATGCAGGCTGGCAACCCTTGAGGCGCCCATTTGCCGGGCAGTATCTACCGCGAGACTCAAAACCCAAGCGCTTTCGAGCGTCAGACGATATGCGTGTGTCGCGCCTTCACGTACGGGGGGAGGCGGCGCTGCGTGTCGGACATGGTCAAGCTGAGCAAGGACGGCGGCCGGTGTGACATGGAGGGTATGCAGCAACTCATCCGCGGACGTTGAGGTAATCAACATGCCATGGAGCAGATGCTCAGTATCCAGCACGCGGTGCCCCCATTCGCGGGCTGCCGCGACTGCGCGGTCTAGGCTGTCACGCGCTTCGTCGGCCAGGTCAAGATGCCCAGCAGCAAGGCGATCATGGGGCGCCGCTTCCTCTTGCAGCAAATCGTGCAAGTGTTCCGCGCTAACCCCAAGACCGTCCAGAACTGCACGCGCAATGCCTTTGCTCTCACGCGAGAGGGCATACAGCAGGTGCTGACAGGTGACAAATCCGTGCCCTAAGCCATCTGCCTCGTCCGACGCAAAAGCCAGCACGCGCTGGATGCGCTCTGATGGAACAGGGGCAGACTCTGCCTCCACATGGTCCATCATACAGCTCGTCGAGTCTCGAATTGAGCAGCCAGTTCTTCAAGCTGCGTGCGAAGAGCAGCCCGTTGATCGAGGACAGCCTGCACGGGGGTGGAAAACTCGGCCTGATAGCGTGATTCCAGCTCTTTGAAGCTGTCCACCATGCTCTGCCCGGGTTTGAGCAGGAGAGAATCAATCGGTGTCAACAACGCACCGGAGAGGCTTTTTGACTCATTGTCACCAAACCAATCAGCAAGGGGATCGAGCACAGTTGTATTCAGGCCTTCAACGTGAGCGGGAAGACTGTTCACCACATTCTGCATCGCCTCAAGAGCCGCCGTGGCCCGCTCACCCGCACCGAATGGCAGCCGCGAGAGAATCCACAGGATGAAATCAGCAATTAGCTTGGTATACGGCTCGACAGGTGCGACCACCTCTTGAGCCTTTTTGCCGAGCCAGTCCAGCGCCTCCGCAAGCGCGGCAACCTGCGCCTGCAGCCAGAAAACACCATCGCGCGGGCCGGGAATTGCGTCCAGAAAGCGCACGACCGCATCGCGTACTTTGGTCAAGCCAATCTGCACATCGCCGGTGAGGATCACCAACCCAGCGAATAAGCCATTCATGAAGTTAAGCCCTGCTACCACCAACGTGTCAAGCCCGGTGTCGTCAAGAGCCTGCCATAAAGCTGCCATCTGCTGCAAGGTGGTAATCTGTATATGTGCCTCATCGAGATCCAGGAGAAGCTGGTCACGTTCTGCTATCAACTGATCGCGTTCTGCCTCCAGGCTGTTAAGGCGCACAGCGAGATCGGCCACCTCAAGACCGCCCCGGTCATCGGGACCAATGATAGTTCCATTGGGTAGAACAACCACTGTTGGGTTATCGCGCTGGCGATTGTAGTAGAGCAGTGCCGCGCTGCCACCCAGCGCCAGTGCAGCAATCCCCCCCAGGGCCACACGGCTGATAAACCGCCGCCGTCCGTTATCTGGTGCGGGGCTTTCATCGACGGTGGGCAGAGGCGGCTCGACTGCTTCCTCTTCCTGTACCTGGGGCAGATTCAGCAGCGTATGGTCAGCGTACTCAGCGATCACCTCGCCTTCAATCGCATCCTGCTTCGGGTCGCGCTTGGGATTCCAATCACCAGATGTCATATCACACCCCTCGATCTCGTCTCACTGATCGCTGCCAAACCCCAGACGGCGCATAGCCCCGGCGTCACGTCGCCAGTTCTTGAGTACTTTGACCCATAGATCAAGGTAAATGCGTGTGCCAAGCAGTTCGCGCAGCTCCCGGCGGGCAGACTCACCGAGCGTTTTGAGCGCGGTACCTTTCTTCCCGATCAGGATTGCCTTCTGGCTGTCTTTCTCAACATAGATGACCGCTCGGATATATGTGAGATCCTCGCTGCGTTCCTTGAACTCATCGACCACCACTGCGACTGAGTGTGGAACCTCCTGCTCATACTGCAGGAGAATCTGTTCGCGGATTACCTCCGCCGCGTTCTCGCGCAGCTGCGTCTCAGTGAGCTGGTCTGCCGGGTAATAACGCGGCCCTTCCGGGAGGTGTGCCACGATCAGCGCCTGCAGCGCATCCACATTCGTCGCTTGGGTGGCACTGATGAACACAGGTTCGGCGGATGGGACCAATGCCGTAAACGCCGCAGATCGCGCCTCCAACAGCGGTTCCTGCTCCTCCAATAGATCGATCTTATTGAGCGCAAGAATCACCGGGATATCCGTCGTATTCTGGACCAACTCAGCAATGTGCCGGTCAGCACCGTCTGGGTCCTCAGAGACATCAACGATAAAGAGGATCACATCAGCATCCGGAATGGCCTGGCTGGCGGTTTCAACCATGTATTCACCGAGACGCGAACGCGCCTGGTGAATCCCCGGCGTATCCACGTAGACTATCTGGGCATCGGGAAGGGTCAGAATCCCAAGCTGCTTGTCACGTGTGGTTTGCGGTTTGGGAGAGACGATGGCGAGCTTCTCTCCTAGCAAAGCATTCATAAGGGTGGATTTCCCTACATTTGGCTTGCCGACAACAGCCACAAACCCGGAGCGGTGCCCGGCAGGTGACTGCTCGCTAAAAACCAGGCCATTGATATCTTCCGGATCGTTCATACTGCCCCCATACGGAAGGGATTAAAATCTGTGTCTATGTCGTAGTAATCCTCTGACTCTGCCCGTTTAAGTGCGTTGACTATCCGGTATGTGGCTGGGGTAAATAGAACTTCGATGGACACCTTAAAGATATAGTTCGTGACGATCAGGCTCAGAGCAATCGACCATGGGAACACGCCAAACAGCGACGCAACCGCAATGAATATCGAGCTGTCTACAAATTCCCCAATCAGGGTTGACCCGATCGTACGCATCCAGAGCCAACGGCCCTGCGTGAGCACTTTCATACGGGCGAGCACATAACTATTGGAGAACTCACCTGCGAAATAGGCTACAAGGCTGGCCAGGATGATCCCCCCGCTCGATACACCGCCAAGGATCGCGTTGTACGCGCCCTGGCCAGCGTATTCCTGCCACGCGGCTTCCCCCGGCATGACACCAACCAGCCATAACGTCAGCCCCATCAAAGCGGCCGCCCCGAAGCCCGCCCAGATGACCCGCCGCGAGCGAGCGTATCCGTAGACCTCGGTCAGCACGTCACCGAAGATGTAGCTTACCGGGAACAGCAGCGTGCCTGCATCAAAGGCCAGCCTAAGGCCGAACAAGCCGATGCCCCAGTCAACGATTTTGGCCGAGGATGCAATGTTGCTAACCAGCAGTACTGTGACAAACAGGGCCATTACCAGATCGTAATATCGATGTGCTCTGCGGGTCCCGGCGACCTGATCAGGTGGCATCGTTATCTCCCATTAAGTCTGGATGAACTCCTCTTCCGAATCGCTTCACCTCAAAAGTAAAGTTGGCTACGTCACGATGGCCTGTTGCAACACGGATGAGCTTGATATAGCCGGCTTCTTCATCGAACAGAATGGTCAGAGCATCCTCGTCAATCGCTTCGTTGCCAATCAGGTCACGAGCCCAGGCAAAGGCCCCCGCGACACTGAACAGCCAGAAGTCCTTACCGGGCAGCACCTGACGCCAGCTGCCTTCCCAGCGGCGCCACAGCTGCCCCTCTTTCACGGCGATATCGTGATCGCCGAACCTATGGAGCTCGCCACCCATATAGCCAACATGCATCCAGTAATCGATGATACCGCTCTCACGCCACATTTGAATGTGGGACGCCAATGCAGCTAATCTTGTGTCCATACCCTTGCCCTTCTCATGCTTGCCAAGAGCACGCGGCTACCCCTATTATACCTGTCCGAGTGACCTGCTACTTCACCCCGCGTTTTCTTTTCCAAGCATCGCGGGTAAAGTCCCCAGGCTGTCTGGGCCGCAAACAAACTGTGGTACGGAGCGGCCGAGATAAGGCGAAATATGTCGTTCTTCTATCGAGAGCATCGGTGTGCAACCAGTTGCCTCACCAGCCCAGATTACTGTATTGACACGTGTCAATGCCGGGTTTGCTCCTGGGTCCGGGTCTAAAATATAAAGCCGATATGGGCGCGCCAGGTCAAGCTCTTTAACAAAAACCTGAACGGCCCTGCCTGTTGAGACGCGCAGCCCCAGCACGTCCGCACGGGGGAAAGCATCCCCTTTATCGTATAGGAAGTCCAGTGCTGCCGCCCCAGTGTACTGCCGCCGGAAATCATCGATGGCAAGCTGTGGGATAACTGCGTCATCCTCCTCGTACAGGAGGACAATCGCATAACAAAGCGCCATCTGACCGGCTGCCAGTATGCTACCGGGAGGTTCCAAGTCCCCAAAGCCGATCAGCAGCACCGTATGAGTGCCAAGCCGGATGAGCGTCCCCTCGACACAATCCATGTACGGGGACTGTGCCTGCATCCCCCTACCCCCCAAAGTACTGCAGCGCGGCGCGGACGCGCTCCTCAATATCGTCAGGAGTGTCGCGCGGGATCGACTGGATGGCTGCCTGTGCCTCGACAATGCTGAAACCCATTGAAGTAAGGATCTCAAGAACATCAGTGTCAATCGTCGATATAGCCGCCAGGCCCCCCACCGCAGCAGTTGGTGTCAGCCGTCCCTTGAGTTCCAAAACGATCTTCTGAGCGGTCTTTTTACCGACACCCGGGACACGCGCTACGGTTGTAGCATCCTCACTGTGTATGGCATTAGCCAGGGTTTCTGGAGAGAGTGTGTTCAATACGGATAACGCCAGACGAGGGCCAACTCCGGAGACCTGCAGCAGCAATTCGAAAGCGAAGCGCTCCTCAGGGCGGAGAAAGCCGAACAGGGTCAGTGCATCCTCTCGCACGATGAGATGCGTAAGCAGGCTGATTTCGTGACCGATACCCGGCGCCTGGCTGATCACACTATGAGGCACGGCGATTTGCAGCCCAACCCCACCTACTCGAACCACAACCTGGCTTTCGCCTATCACTTCTAGAATCCCGCTCACGGATGCAATCATTGCCACCTTCTTCAGCCACGACAGGCTGCCCTTTGTATCATCTCAGGCAAAGCACCTTCAATAATAACGGTTTTTGTGCACCTCGGCATTGACAGGCGCCCACCTTCCGAATAAGATAACGATGCCCGATAATGACTCAGAAAATGGGTCGATTTTATCCTGTTGCCCATTATGAACGAAAGAGGGGAGTGGCACGATGAGCGCAACAGCAACCGCTCTGGGGAGCGAGCGTGATGAAGTACAGCCCTGGTTGCACAGCAGAAACTGGGACCTGACATTCATCATTCTCAATGTGGTGCTGGTCACCGTTCCATATCTCAGCTACCTAGGCTTGATGCGGCTGGATCAGCTGCTCGGCCCTATCGCAACCACTTTCGGCACCAATGTCGATGATATCAGCCGTAATATTATCAACGCCACAGTGGCCCTGCTGATCGGCGGCCCGCATATGTATGCCACCTTCACGCGCACCGCGCTTGACAAGGACTATGTTAAGAAGCACCCACGTGTCGTGTGGACATCTCTAGCAATCCCGGTGATCGTAGTCAGCCTGGCGTTGTTCAACCTTCAACTGCTGCTGACGGTATTCTTCTTCTGGGCATCGATCCATGTGCTGCACCAGATCATCTTCATTACCGAGATGTATAACCACAAGCAAGCAACATCCCTTACTTTGTTTTCGCGCGTGGCTGATTATGCAGTAATCCTGACGTCTTTATATCCGTTGGCCGCATGGAAAATCTACAACAATAACTTCGCGATTGGCCTTAACAATCTGAGCGGGACTATCCGGCTGGTGTTTGACACGATAGGCATCCCCTGGGGAAACTGGATGGTCTGGCTGGCCGGAATCGCGTTTGGTGCCTCTCTGCTGCTCTGGCTCGTCAAGACTGTCATCGAATGGCGTAAGGGCGCACTGCATATTCCCAAGACCCTCTTTATTGGTCTGACTGTGCTGGCTGCGTTCTGGGTTCCTTCGCTGGGCAACCTTGACACCGCCTTTCAGGGTATGAATCTGTGGCACTCGCTGCAGTATCTTTCGCTGACGTGGATGCTCAACAACCTGCGCACGCAGCGCGGTGATAATGAGCACAAGCCATTTCTTAAACGCATCTCTGAGGATGGCTCGGCTCGCAAGTACTACCTGTTCAATGTCGGACTAACCGTCGCAGACGTGGCCCTGGCCGGGGTGATCTTTGTTGTGCTCCGGTTTGTGGTTGGATTTGAGTTCGATGCAGCCTTTGATCGCGCGTACTACATCGCAATTCTGAGCTTCCTGTGGATACACTACTACCACGATCACTTTCTGTTTGCCGAGCCAGATGTCATCCGATAAGCATCTGGATGTTCCACGTCAGGGCGAGCCCGTGAGCCGGGCTCGCCCTTTCTCTTGTCTCGTGTCGTCCTCCACAGTAAAATGCGGCACTGTGACAGAGAAAAGGTCTTGCTGATGGGGTTTCGCCGGGATATTAGTGATCGCATTATCCGGCTGCATCATCACTCGGAGGTGCTGTCGGACAACCCGCTCGGCGATCCTGCTGCGCGGACGCTGCTTGTGCTTCTACCGGAAGTTTATGAAGCTGAGCCGGAGCGGCGATATCCGGTCATATGGGTGTTAGCGCCCTTCACAAGCTGGGGCGCACGCTTGCTTAACCTGCAGGCATGGGATGAGAACGTGGCACAACGGGCTGTCCGGCTCATGGGCAGCGGCCAAATGCCTCCTGTGCTGTTGGTATTCCCCGATTTCTTTACACGCTATGGGGGAAGCCAGTATCTGAACTCAACCGCTGTAGGGCACTATGAGGACTATCTTATCAATGAGCTGGTGCCCTATCTCGATGATCATGTGCGCACAATACCGGATCGAGACTGCCGTGCGCTGCTGGGCTACAGCAGCGGCGGCTATGGGGCGTTGGTCCATGGCATGCGGCACTCAGACATCTTCGGAGCGGTGGCAGCACACAGCGGGGACCTGTTCTTCGATACCTGTTACCGTCCTGATATCCCCGCAGCCGTGCGTGCCCTTGAGAGCTTTGGCGGCCTCGGTGCGTTTCTGTCTTCGCTTGATTCAACAGAGAGGATCGAACGGGGAAGCGCATGGTATGCGGCCCTGAACCTGGTTGCCATGAGTGCCTGCTATTCCCCAAATCCCGACAGCCCGTTCGGATTCGATTTACCATTCGACACCTACACAGGTGAGATCATCCCTTCCATCTGGGAACGCTGGTTAGCTCTGGATCCTATTTCAATGACCGAGTTGCACGCCAGGGAATTGCACACATTAAACGCACTGTTCTTCGACTGCGGAAATGCAGACGAGTTCAACCTGTTCCTAGGCGCCCGTCTTTTACACCGTAAACTGGAAAGCTTAGGCATACCCCATACGTATGAGGAATTTGACGGCGGGCACCGCAACATCAACTGGCGGTTTGATACTTCACTGCGTCTGCTTGGAAAAGCATTGGCAGATCAAACAGGATAGTGGCTAAAGTAATGGTTCGTCGTGCTGCTCTTATGTTCGTATTAACTGCTAGCCTGGTCCTGCTCGCTACCGCATGTGGGTCACGGGAACCTGTGATCATCTTCGTGACGGCTACCCCCGAAGACGGACAGCCCCACAGCGTTCTTCCCGATATCCCTGGGGCTGTAGGTGGATTAGCGCAACCACCCGCAAGCAATGAAGCGCTGGCATCGCAGTCACCACCCTTGCCATTGCCCACACCCACCTTCATTCCAACACCCGAGCCCACACGCATGGGCGTACCCAGTGCCACTGAAGATCAGTACTATGTCGTGCAAGCCGGTGACACTCTAGCACTCATCGCGGGGCGCTTCAATGTATCGGTAGACTCACTTGTAGCGGCAAACAACCTGACAAATGCGAATGTCCTTTCAGTAGGGCAGAACCTACTCATCCCCTTGTCCATCCAGATGGTCGGTCCGGCATTCAAGATAATCCCAGACAGTGAGCTGGTGTACGGACCAGGAGTGCGCGGGTTCAGTGTAGAGCGCGCGATGGAGATCGTACCCAACAGCTACCTGGCTCATTACTCTGAAGAGCTGGACGGCCGCATGTATACAGGTCCCCAGATAGTCGAGCGCGTGGCCATAGAACAGAGCGTAAATCCCCGCCTTTTGCTGGCCCTGCTGGAGTTCCAGAGTCGATGGTTAAGCCGTTCAGAGGTCGCTCAGGAGGCTGCTATATACCCGATGGGCTATATCGACCAGCCCGTCAAGGTTTATGGGCTCTACCGCCAGCTCGATTGGGCAGCCAAAATGCTCCAATCGGGGTATTACGGCTGGCGGCTGCGCGGCCTCAACGCCGTATTGATGGCTGATGGCCTCCGTGCCGGGTTTGATCCATCGATCAACGCGGGGACTGCGGGGGTACAATACCTTCTCGCTCAAACACGGGGCTATGATGCATGGTACCAAGCGGTGCTTCACAGCGGATTTTTCGCCACGTATGTCAGCCTATTTGGCGATCCTTTCCTGTATGCTGTAGAGCCACTTTTGCCATCCGATCTCACCCAACCTACCTTAAGCTTCCCCTGGGCAGACGGTGAAACGTGGTATTTTACCGGTGGGCCTCATGGAGGCTGGGGCATGGGCAGCGCCTGGGCTGCCCTGGATTTTGTATCGCGCCAGGAAACAGAAGGATGCGACATTGACCCGGCCTGGGTAGCTGCCATGGCGGATGGTGTCATCGCACGCAGCGAGTATGGCCTTGTAGTATTGGACCTGGATGGAGATGGGGATCCGGGAACAGGATGGACCATCGTCTACCTGCATGTCTCGTCGGACGAGAGGGCAGTTGCGGTGGGTGACCATGTAAAGCGCGGTGACCCAATCGGACACCCATCATGTGAGGGTGGCTTCAGTACTGCAACGCATGTACATATCGGACGTCGCTATAATGGCGAGTGGATATCAGCCGACTGCACAGGATGTATTGCCACGGTACCGCATCCACCTTTTGTGATGGAGGGATGGACGGTCTATTCGTTTGGACGTGAGTACGACGGGTCAATGGAACGAGGCGATGACTACCGCGAGGCCTGCGCCTGTCGCGCGGATTTCAATACACTGGTAGGCGGTAGATAACTTAACGATAGAGCATCAACCGTTCATCGGGCGATGGTTAGGGCAGTGGATGAAGACAGGCTACCAGGTCTTTCGCTGAAGCAATCTCCTGAGCCGCATCGAGAAGAAGATACATGCCAGCGCTGTGCGGGCGTGCGTGCGTCCAGCTGGCCACACGAAGCTGCCTGTCTGCTACTATCTTGTAACCACCCTCGATAGTAATATGTCCTGTGACCAGGGCACGCAGCGGGCGCTCTGTTGAATATGCTTCGAGAAACCGCTCCAGCACCCGTTTGTACGCCCTCTCATGATCGTATTCCTGCTCGCAGCGTGTGAACATCGCATCCCATAACCAGCGAAAGGCAGGGATTCCCTCACTGATCACAACGCCTCGCAAAAGGTCTGCGTACCTCGGATCGCCACGCCCACTCACATCGAGATAGAAATGCACCATCTGGAGGTATTCCGCAGGTGTCCAACCCAACATGGATTGCACCAAATCATCCAGAGGGACTGGTGCGATCAGGCGCTCCGCTTCTTCAATAAGCAACTCGTGAGAGCATTGGCTGAGCCATTCAACTGCCTCGGCACTGATGATCGTCTCGGCCGCCCCGGCGTGCGCCAGCAGGACTCCGCCCGCCGTGCGGACCATGAATGGGAGTGACCTGAAGAAACCAAGTACGACATCCCGATGCTCGCCCAACGCTGTTTCAAATCGCGGTGTAAAAACCTGGTCCCCCTTAGAAAGAGTCAGACCGTAGATATGGGGCAGCTCATGATTGCCCAACAGCATCCCAACGCGCTCGTGACCGAGCTCCTCACGCAGCCGCAGCACATCGAGTATGATGTCGAGCGAGCGATCGTTCTCGGGTTCTACCTGCCCATGAATAAGATCACCCAGAAACAACAAGCGGTCCGCCTTGCCCTGGCCCAGCAATTGCAGGAAGCGATCGCGGTATCGAACGTACGGCTCCCATGCCCCGTGCAGGTCTGTGATGACCATCACTAGCCCCGTCGATATGTCAACGATACGCTTCATGTTTTGAGTCCTGTGGCAACAAGCCCGCCGTACAACGAAACGGCGGGCTCTATTGTATGAGGTCGACTTGTGTACTAGTAACCCAGTACGTCTACCACGCTGCGAACCGCATCCGCTGAGTGATCGAGCATTGCCTTCTCCTCTTTGGAAAGCTTCATCTCAATCACTCGCTCAACACCCTTTGCGCCCAGCACGACCGGTACACCAATGAACAATTTGTCATACCCATACTGGCCGGCAAGGTATACCGCGCTGGTTATTACACGCTTCTGATCTTTGAGGAGCGATTCCACCATGCTTACGGTGGCTGCAGCGGGGGCATAATATCCGCTGTATCCCAGCAATCCGACGATCTCTCCCCCACCCTTGCGGGTGCGCTCGATGATCGCATCAAGCGCTTCGCGGCTCATGAGTTCCAGGACGGGAATGCCCGCTATAGAGGTATGGTGAGGGAGCGGCACCATAGTATCGCCATGACCACCCAGCACCAAACCATGCACATCTTTGACCGAGACACCCAGTTCCATGGCGATGAACGTCTTATAACGCGCTGCGTCGAGTGCCCCTGCCTGCCCGATTACTCTATTAGCCGGGAAGCCGCTTTCGTGGAGTGCAACGTGGCACATAGCATCAAGTGGGTTTGATACAATGACCAGGATCGCCTCAGGGGAATAGCGAGCAATTGACCTGACAACATCGCCAACTATCTTCTGGTTGATCTTGACCAGATCGTCACGGCTGGGAAACTTACCGGTGACAGGATCCGCTTTGCGCGGCACACCTGCCGTGATCACGCAGACATCGGAGCCGGCGGTATCTGCGTAGTCATTAGTACCCACGATCTTGAGGTCAAAGCCCTCAATCGGGCCAGACTCCAACAGATCGAGTGCTTTGCCTTGCGGCATACCCTCGACGATATCTACTAACACAACATCCGCCAGCTCTTTACTGGCTATCCAGTGGGCACAGGTAGCGCCGACATTGCCTGCACCTACGATGGTCACTTTCTTGCGCATTCTCTGTAATTCCTCCGTCGAATTAGGATCACAGTCTATCGATGAAAAGAGCCTTATGATAAGGCTCTTTAGCATCCTCTATGGAGCGCTTACTTACCGTTTGCGCCCAGCATTCAGGTCACTCTGCAGCCTGGCCAGGGCGTCCCAGTCTCCCTGAGCAGCTAACTGCGCCTGGCGCGGCCAGGTTGCAGCGTCGAATGGTGCTTTGAAACCCGCCTCTCGAATCATTCCGGTAATTGCATCAGGGCTTTGCGCGGCCAAATCCGCATATGTCATTACTCCCGCATCCCGGAGTATCTGCTGGAGCTTCGGGCCAATCCCTTCAATGCGTGTGAGATCATCCGCCTTCCCAGTTCCCGTTGAAGCTGGAGCATGCCCGGTATGGGGTGCGCTCACTTGTTCGTGTTCGTGGGCATGGTCACTGGGAGGTGAGGATTCAGGCTCACCCCCTTCTGGCCAGGTGGAGGTGAATGGCTTGGGGAAAGCAGGCATGAATGCCATGATGATCAGGGCCAGCAGCATCCCACCAAGCGTCAAACCAATGCCAACCTGGGTAAGCAGTGGCATAAAGGGCTGCATGTTTGCTGCGGCTGCAACAATGAGCACAAGAGTGCCACTTACGGCCAGGAAATAGAGTAAGGGGTTTAACTCCGGCTTGCCCGCCTCATCCCGGCGCGCAGCAACCCAAAGTGTCATACCGGAAGCCATCAAGCCTGCGCCAAGTGCACGCAGCGCTACCAGGAGCGGCAGCTCGCTGAAGATATCATTTGTGATGCCCCCGTATCCCAGGGCAAATACCATGATGGCAAAGCCAAACAAGAACACCAGTGCGAACTGTTTGGCGAAGTTACTCACGGGTTCCTCCCAGTGTGGATTGTATATTCAGGGAAGTCATAGTTGGTTGTTACTGCGCTCTCGAAGGAGTCCAAAATCGATTTTAGCATGCAAGGGTATGATCCGCCATATCAACGGAGATGGTTGACCGGGTTGCTCTTGTTTATAACGATAAAAGGCACAGTACTTTCGGTTGTTGTCTGTGTATGAACCTATCCTGCATATCTGTGCGAATATAGCGTCCGCTGCCGCCAGCCCCTGTACACGGCCCGGGCTTAGTTCAGCTCCCAAGGGTGGCACCCTGAGTTTTGCCAGAGTTGCCCCATGAAGAATCCAGCGATGGTCCGGCTTCCGCCCTAATCAGAAGCCGGTGCAAGCGCAGCTTCTGCGCGCTGCTCTGCCGCCAGAACATGCTCCAATGCCTGGATACTGACCTCAAGCATGTCACTCGTTGGCGGTCGGGTCGTCAGCCGCTGCAGCCACAACTGTGGTTTTACGAGGATGCGGGCGATGGGGTTTTGCATGTGGCGTGCCAGAAAGCGGATATATTCGTAGGCAATACCGGCGATGACCGGAACGAGCACCACTCGCGACACGAGCCTGATCAGGATGGGAGGACGGCCAAACAGGGCAAACACCAGGATACTCACAGCTACGACCACCAGCAAGAATCCTGTGCCGCAGCGTGGATGTTCCAACGGATATCGAGTTACGGACTCTGGCGTCAGAGGCGCTCCATCTTCATAGGCGTTAATGGTTTTATGTTCAGCACCGTGATACTGAAATACTCGTTGAATGTCGGGTATGCGGCCGATCAGCCAAATGTACCCTATCACAATTACGAGGCGGATCAAACCTTCGATCAGGTTGCCGACCAGCGGCGAAACCGCACCGGTGAGCTGATGCAACAGATCCGCGGCGGCTGCAGGGGCGAGAAAGAACAATCCGATACCCAGCGCCAGTGAAACCGCAATGGTTCCCCAGGCCAGTGGGCCGGAGAACTCGGCTTCTTCTCCCATGGCCACATCCGCGGAGAAGGTGAGTGCTCGCATACCCAGTCCAAGCGAGTCCCAGAGTAATCCTAACCCCCGCACGAACGGCACACGCGCCCAGAAACCGTTGTATAACGCAGAAGTGATCTGCTCCTCATGCACCACGATGCGGCCCTCAGGATCGCGTACGGCAACGGCAAATCCGTAGCTTCCACGCATCATGACACCTTCGATGACGGCCTGGCCGCCGTAATTCAAGCTTTTTTCCATCGATGCTCCCTCTGGAAAACCATTTGTGGTGGCATTGTAGCCCCAGGGATGACCAGTGTCCAATAAGCAACGCGCTATCAAGTCGTTAAGCTATGATAGCGTGTTGCGTACAGGTGCGTGATCGCTATGGCGACTGCGTCAGCCGCGTCGTCTGGAGTAGGTACGCGGTCGAGGTTCAGAAGCAGCCGCAGCATCTCTTGAACCTGTGTCTTGCTGGCGTTGCCGTATCCAGCTATCGCTTGCTTGATCTCGGCAGGGGTATATTCGGTCGTGGTGAGGCCGCAATCAGCCAGGGCAAGCAGGGTTACCCCTCGTGCCTGGCCAACATTAATTGCGTTAGTTACGTTTTTGCCGAATAACAGCTTCTCAATGCCAGCGCTTACCGGCTTGTAGCTCTCCACAAGCGCGCGCACTTCACGATAGATCGACTGCAGCCTGACTGCGACAGGGTCCGTTGATGGCGTTGATACAACCCCGTGCGCAACATATTCTGCATCACCGCCGGGGCCTTCGCGTACCAGCCCGTAGCCCGTCAGTGCAATACCCGGATCGATGCCCAGGACCAGCATAAATCCTCCTTGAATCAGCAGGGCGGACGATCATGCGTCCGCCCACAGTTCTGACAGAGGTCGGCAAAACCAAGTTGGCGGTGTTAAGCTTCAATCGCAGCGAGTATTTCGTCCGTAATATTCAGGTTGGAGTAGACATTCTGGGTGTCGTCGAGGTCTTCTAGCGTCTCGATGGCCCCCAATACTTTAACCGCCACTGCCGCGTCAAGATCTAGGGGGGTCTTTGAAACCCATTCTAGCTGGGCGTTCTCGACCGTATACCCGGCATCTTGCAGGGCATTAAGCACCGCGTGAAGGTCCTCGCGAGAAGTTGCGATCTCGATGTAATCGTCAACAGTCGAGACATCTTCAGCACCTGCATCGGCGGCAATCAAAAACAGATCGTCGAATGCTACCCCGGCGGATGGAAGAGAAATGCTGCCTTTCTGTTCGAACTGCCAGGTTACAGAACCAGGCTCAGCCATCGCACCGCCGTACTTACCGAGGACATGTTTAAGGTCTGCAATGGTGCGATTGCGATTGTCAGTGACAGTCTCGATCAGCAGTGCAACCCCGTGCCCTGCATAGGCTTCATAGATGATCTCCTCCAGCTCCGCGCCATCCTTCAGCTCGCCAGTGCCTCGTTTGATCGCCCGCTCGATGTTGTCTTTGGGCATGTTGGAAGCTTTGGCCTTATCCACGGCGAGACGGAGTGCGAAGTTAGATTCTGGGTCGCCTCCCTGGCGCGCTGCAATCGTGATCTCACGGGCAAGGCGAGTGAAAATCGCCCCGCGCTTTGAATCGTTTGCAGCTTTCTTGCGTTTAATGGTTGACCACTTACTGTGACCGGACATAAACGAACCTCGTGTTTTTCCAAACGGTTGCCGGCAGCATGGCGTTTCGCCGCCAGATCACCTTGAAGAAGGTGTGCCCCAATTATACCACCCGACGGATACAGCACGTCAAGACAGCAAACGGGCACAGGGTATACCCGTGCCCGCTGTGCTGGCAACTCCGGGTGCAGATGGCTACTCGCGTGCTTTACGCCATGCACGCAGCGCAAGCCGAAGAGCCCCGCTGACCGCGGCGCCCGGGTTGGTCAATGCGTTAATCACCAATTCGACGGCATCAGGGGCTACGTCTTCAAGCACCGCGAGGATTTTATCTAACCTATCGGGAGCAGGCGGTTCCTCGCTAGTAGCCATCTCTTGCAATTCGTTTACAGCCTGCTCAGCCTGTGCTTGCTGCTGGGGTGGCGCACCGGCCCTCTCCGCGAGATCCCGGACCCCCTCGCGTATCTCCTGAAACGTCTCGTTGACGGTGATCGTGGCATTGTCGCCGACAACGACATTACTTCCCCCGGAGACGTTCCCAATGCTTACCTTATTACCTGATACTTTGTCACCGCCAACCTGATCACCTTTTACGGCCTTGTCGCCAGCAACAAAGTCACCCCCCACGTTCACATCGCGCCCGAAGAAGATGCCGCGCCGCTTTTTCTGCTTTTTGTTATCCTTGGCCATGCCTCTCTCCTTGTGATAGCTGCGTCCTGCCTATTATATGCGCCAGAAGCACCACGCGCCTAATTCCCCTGCTCCGACCTATTCCCTGGCGTGCGTAATGTCTAAAGCCGTGACCGTTGTGTTTAAACGCCGATAAGTTTTATGCGATTTTAATGCATCTTCACGGAATTTTACCGAACCATATGCTACAATGCCTTCAACAGTTGAGGAGAAGCTCTCATCCTTATCCTCACCCCAAAGAGAGACGCGGTACATTGTGACGCCCCATCATAGTGTGCACGCGTCTCTTTTGTTCTCAATGATATACCAGCAACCTTGTCACATTGGCCTGCAGTGGTTACACTAACCCTCGGTTGGTTTGCAACAGGTCCGCGAGAGTCGAGCTCCACACCACAGGGGGGACGGAGACTATGGAGATCATTCAGAGCCACCCCGAGCTTGAAGCATTGGGGTTCCGCAACCTGAATCAGGTCTACTGGCAGCTTCATACGCCACAGCTTTACGAACAAGCAGTACGCAGACAGGAGGGGTTCATCGCCCATCTTGGTCCGCTTGTAGTGCGTACCGGGCACCATACTGGGCGTGCGCCCAAAGACCGTTTCATCGTGAGCGAGCCCAGCTCGGAGAAGTTTATCTGGTGGGGCGATGTCAATAAACAGTTCAGCCCCGATCAGTTTGACGCCCTTTTCCATAAAATGATGGCCTACTTCCAGGGCAAGAATGCTTTTGTTCAGAACTGCTATGCCGGTGCAGATCCCGACTACCGGATTGCAGTGCGTGTGATTACGGAAAAAGCCTGGCATGCATTATTCGCGCGGAATATGTTCATCCGCGCCTCAGAGGAAGAACTGCGCGGTTTCAAGCCGGACTTCACAGTGATCCACGCGCCCAGCTTCCACGCACAACCTGCTGAGGATGGCACCAATTCGTCCGCGTTTATCCTGATCAACTTCGCCAAGAGATTGGTCTTGATCGGAGGCACCAATTACGCAGGCGAGATCAAGAAGTCAATCTTCAGCGTGATGAATTATCTGCTGCCCTCTCAAGGCATTCTCACCATGCATTGTTCGGCCAATGAAGGTGATAATCACCAGGCTGCGATTTTCTTCGGTTTATCGGGAACGGGGAAGACAACGCTCTCGACCGACTCCAGTCGGACCCTTATTGGCGATGACGAACATGCCTGGACGGACGATGGGATCAGCAACCTGGAAGGTGGCTGCTACGCCAAGGTAATCAAGCTGTCACCCACGGGCGAGCCCGAGATTTACCAGACCACCCGACGTTTTGGTACGATTCTTGAAAATGTCGGCATGAACATGAACGACCGCCGCATCGACCTTGATGACGAGTCCCTGACGGAGAATACCCGGGCGTCTTACCCGATCTCGCATATTCCGAATGCAACCCGCAGCGGCCGAGGCGGGCATCCTTCCAACATATTCTTCTTGACTGCGGATGCCTTCGGGGTGATCCCGCCTGTTTCTAAGCTCACGCCGGAGCAGGCTATGTACCATTTCTTAAGCGGCTATACTGCCAAGGTGGCCGGCACTGAAACCGGTGTGCAGGAGCCCCAGGCCACGTTCAGCGCATGCTTTGGCGAACCGTTCCTGCCCCGCCATCCTATGGAGTATGCCCGGCTGCTTGGGGAGCGAATCCGGAAACATGGTGCAGACGTTTGGCTGATCAACACTGGTTGGACGGGAGGTCCGTACGGTATTGGGCATCGCATGGAATTGCGTCACACGCGCGCCATGATCCATGCTATTCTCGAAGGGACACTGGCCGAAGTGGAGATGCAGCAGGAGCCATTCTTTGGATTATATGTACCAGTACACTGCCCCAGCGTGCCAGATTCTGTGCTGAACCCACGCACCACCTGGGCTGATCCCACAACCTATGACATAGCTGCTAAGCGGCTCGCAGAGATGTTTTCGGCGAACTTTGAGAAGAAGTATGCCAAAGAGGTTGACCCTGAAGTGCTTGCGGCAGCGCCGCCGCATTGAGGCAGATGACGAACCGCGCGGCGGTGGCTTTGCCACCGCCGTTTGTTTTTATCTCCCAGACCACCAGCGTGCCAAAAGACTGATGATAGCCACACTGAGGACCGGCCCCCCAATCGCACCGGGCCACCCCAGCAGCCACCACCCAGCCCAGGCAGGCACTCCCACCCCTAATACAAGGTACCCGACGGCACCACACACAGGTGGCAGCCAGCGGGGCATGTTCTGGTATCCTGCACGGAGCAGCAAGCGCTCGGCCCAATCTCCTATCGATACCACGGACACAATGACAATCACGATAATGATACTGAACAGAATGCTGGCTGCGAAGAAGGGAGCGCGTATGATCTTCGCGATAATCTCAACAGGTGCGGGTTTTCTCAAGTTCTGGGCAGGTATCCCAACAACCATCTGATGCTCCATATTAGGTAATTCAGCCAGCATCCAATTCGGCATGCAACTGCTCTATTGTAACAACCGGAAGTCTGCACACAAAGTTGCGGCATACATACACGGTGGGTTTCCCATCAACCAGCTCTCGCCCAGAAAGCAGTGGTATCAATGCCGGTGCTTCATCGTCATCTGGACGGCGTAATGCAAGCACCTGGTTGGGCCGATATGCTCGCGTTAGTTCGTAAAGGAGTGCCTGCGCTGCTGTGTTGGAAAGCTCGCCGACAAGTGCGACCTCATGTGGTTCCCCAAGTAGAAAGTCTGCCTGTGACGCAAGATATGCAAATGCGCGCGGGTATTGCTGGATTGCCGATGCAAAGCGACTCACAACTCGTTCTGCGTACTCGCGCCACTTCGGCTGGTCCGCGAGAATCGCCATACGTGCCAGCACGGCTACTGCACCAGAGGTCCCCGATGGCATAGCACCATCGGTTACATCCTGAGGGCGATACACCAGTGATTCATGATCGTGGGCAGTATCAAAGAAACCCGACTGATCATCCCAAAACAACTCAATCATCTGATTGGTGAGTATCTTTGCCTCACGGAACCAGCGGAGATCAAACGTGGCCTGGTAGAGCGCTAAGAGCCCTTCGATGAGGAAGGCGTAGTCCTCCAGATATGCACTGAAGCGGGCCACGTCTCCTGTCAGGGATCGGCGCAAGCGGCCGTCTACCCGCCCGGTTTCAAGTACATACTCTGTAGCCTGTACCGCCATGTGGATGTAGTCTATGCGCCCTAAAGCGGCCCCAGCTTGAGCGAGGCTGGTGATCATCAACCCGTTCCAGGCTGTCAGCACCTTATGATCAAGCCCCGGTTTGATGCGTCGTTCCCGGCGCTCGAGAAGGATGCTACGTGCAGTTGACAACGCCTCTTTTAAAGCGTCCGGGCTGATACCGCGACGTTCCGAGACGGTCAAGGGGTTATCGGGCATCCAGAGGATGTTATAGCCTTCGAAGTTTGGTCCCCTGTCGACACCCCAGGCATCCAATACCAGGTTGCTATCGACTGCGCCAGCAAGTGCGTCACGCAGTTCATCAGCCGTCCAGATGTAATACTTCCCTTCCTGCCCCTCGCTGTCAGCATCTAACGCGCTATAGAATGCACCCTCTGAAGACATCATCTCACGGCGGATGGATGTAATGGTGTCTTCAACTACGTCTCGATATCGCGAGAAACCAGTTACCTGATAGCCGTAAAGGTAAGCCCGAATGAGCAGGGCGTTATCGTACAGCATTTTCTCAAAATGCGGAACAAGCCAGACGGCATCGACGGAATAGCGGTGGAATCCGCCACCGACCTGATCATATATGCCACCATACATCATGTGATCTAGTGTATTGGTGACGATTGTGAGCAGGTGATCACCTCCGAACCGCTTATGCAGACGCAGTAAGAACTCTATACCCATTGCCGGCGGAAACTTCGGCGCCCCACCGAATCCCCCGTAACGCTCATCATATGAAGCAGCATAATCTTGAAAAGCCGCTTGCAAGAAATCAATCGGAGGGGCGGCACTATCCGGTGCATCGAGTGCAATAGTCCGACTGATAGCATCGGTGAGATGTTGGGCATCCTGCTCCAGGGATGCCCGGCTTTCACGGTAAATCTCCGCGACGCGCTGCAATACCTGTTTGAACGACGGCAGGCCGTGACCTGGCTCCTTTGGGTAGTAGGTCCCCCCGTAAAATGGCCGCCCGTCAGGCAGTAGCCAGACTGACATCGGCCACCCCCCTCGCCCGGTGATAGCCTGGACCGCATTCATGTAGATTGAGTCAACATCCGGCCTTTCTTCTCGATCAACCTTGATGTTGATGAAGTACTCGTTCATCAACCCGGCTGTTTCAACATCCTCAAAGGACTCATGCGCCATGACATGACACCAATGGCACGCAGAGTACCCCACACTCAGGAAAATCGGTTTATCCTGCTCACGGGCGGCCCTGAACGCGGCCTCACCCCAGGGGTGCCATTCAACAGGGTTATCTTTATGCTGAAGCAAATAGGGGCTGGTTTCATCCGCCAAACGGTTGGGCATGGTGCCTGTCCTAAAAACTCTGTGACATCTTGCATGAGTATAGCGCGCGCAGGCCATGCCTTACCCGAAAAAACCCGGACCTGAACAAAAGGGCCGGGCTGAGTAACCCAGTAATCAGATACTGATTACTCGAGACGCGAAGCAGCAGCCGTGTCGACAAGCCAGGTGAGTGTCCCATCGACCATCTTGATGTTCTGTGTGGGATAAGTCGAGGGGCGATATTCGGCGTGGAAGTGATTATGGAGAGCGTCCGCCTTGGCAGCACCAGATACCAGGAATACCACGTTGCGGGCATGATTGAAAACAGGGATGGTCAGTGTCATGCGCTCTCTGTTGAGTTGTGGTACTTCATAAATCAACACGCGACCCGAAAGTTCCGTAACAGCCCGCGTGCCGGGAAAGATCGAGCCGAAATGCCCATCCTCACCCAGCCCGGCCAGCATCAGATCAAAACGCGGGAATTCCCCACGCTTCAACTCAAAATGGCGTTCAAGTACCCTGTCGTAGTCACGCTCAGCGCTGCGCGCTAACCCTGTGCCGGGCATCGGAAAGACCTGTTCGGCGGGTACCTGCACCTGGCTCAATAAACTTTCATATGCCACGCGGTAATTGCTCTCCGGATGGGAATGAGGCACCCGGCGCTCGTCCCCGAAGAACACATAGGTGTCCTGCCATGGCAGCTCACCAGACCAGGGTGCGGAAGCCAGCAGTTGATATAGGTTCTGCGGGGTGCTGCCTCCAGACAATGCTACGGTAAATCGCCCTCTTGCCTCAACCGACTGCTTGGCAATTCGAACCCACCACTTTGCAGCTTCTCCGGTGATTGCGTCGAGGTCGGCAAGTTTTACGATCTCAGACACCGATGGCACCCCTTGTTTGTCAAAGGCCAATCAAACGAACGCGTTCACCGCTGCTTGCAGTGCACGTCTATATACCGGATCGTATCCAAAATCCAGCTCCTCAGCCAATGCAGAAGCTGCATCCACAGGACCAGCGGCATAACCATGCCGGCGCTCGGACAAGCCGTCCAGCATGTTGGTAAGCTCAATACAAGCCCGTTCGGGTACATACGTCAGGCTGATAAAGGCTGCGCCGGCTGCCCCCTGGAACACGCAGCGCATAATGGTGCCATGGGGCACAGTACCAGACTCCACCGCATTCAGCTTCACGCTGACGGCATCCTGTGAGGTGCTGTAGCGGAGAGTCATACTGCTGCTGGTGCTTTCAGCTTTATTGAATTCCCATTTGAGACTATCTGCTAACCACCCAGCGAGAAGCACAGCGCTGCTGGGGACAGCCTTACTCACAACCTCAATATGGACGGAGCTGAGCCGTGAGACCAGAGTGTGCGCACCGATCTCGTCAACAAGGTGGGCAACCAAACGACGGAAAGGCGTCAGGCGTGCCCAAGTGAGATCTCCAATCTGGAATCTCGCGGGAAGCAGAGATTGGGCCCTTAATGTCTCTACGATATGTTCTGACCGGCTCGAGTCAAAGATGACGCGGTCTGTCTCTTCCAACAGCTCAAGAAACAGATGATCACGCATCGAGGGTTGGTCAAGCCAGACAAGTACGACCGGCAGATCGGGAAGCAGCAAAGAAGAGACAGTGCTGTGCACCTCGTCCCGAAGATGCCCGGAGGCGGCCAGTGCGACTAGTTCCCCACATACTTTGTGGTTTTTCACCGGGCGGCAGTAGGTTGTCACCCAGGCATTCAGCCCATCCACACCCGTGCTGTCAGCATGGATCAGTATTACCCTCCCAGGCCGCAACAGGGTCGCTTTAATTACACGCTCCATCGCCTGATTGATGTCACCCAAAGTCGCAGGCACGTACACGATCAGGTTATGTGTATGGGCACGGATCACCGCCCGATCAGTGAGGGCTTCGGACATCCAGAGGGAGCGCAGCTGCTCACGAACATCCTGAACCGACACTTGTCGAGGCTCGGTTTGGAATATCTGCACCATAGCATATCCTCCGTGCTACAGACGCCGCCACTGGCGGCCATCGCGCGCCATCAGCTTCTCGGCACCCTCAGGACCCCAAGTACCTGCTTCATACACTTCGAGCAGAGGATCGTCGCTGGACTGCCACGCATTGAGGATCGGGTCAACCTGCCGCCAGGCATGCTCGATTTCGTCGCTGCGTGCGAACAGAGTGGCATCCCCCAGCATGGCATCGAGGAGCAGCCGCTCGTACGCCTCCGGCGGATCGGCAATGCCAAAAGACGTACGATAGCGGAAGTCCATCGTAACGGGGCGTCTGATCACACCCTGGCCGGGCAGTTTTGCTTCAAAACGAAGGGAAATTCCCTCATCCGGCTGGACGCGAATCGCCAGGACGTTCGCCCGCATAGCATCATCGCTTGCACTCTCGTGTGCAGCAAATAGGAGGTGCGGAGGACGTTTAAACTGGATTGCGACTTCGGTGGCACGCAGCGGCATCCGTTTGCCGGAGCGAATGTAGAAGGGCACCCCCTGCCAGCGCCAGTTATCGATGAACCACCGGATCGCTGCGTAAGTGGGCGTCTGTGAATGGGGAGCAACACCCTCGACATCGCAGTAACCGGGCACGCGTTCCCCATCCACTGTCCCGGGCTCATACTGCGCGCGCACGGTGCTGGATGGGACTTCCTCAGGCTGGATGACGCGCATGGCTCGCAGCACCTTGACTTTCTCGTCGCGGATGGCGTCAGCCTCAAATGCGACAGGCGGCTCCATTGCGATCAATGTGAGCACTTGCAGGGCGTGGTTCTGGAAAATGTCGCGGATCACGCCCGCTTTGTCGTAAAACCCTGCACGTGTTTCGACGCCCACAGACTCCGCCACACTGATCTGCACATGATCCACGTATCGACGGTTCCAGACCGGCTCAAAGATCGCGTTGGCGAAGCGCAGCACCAGGATGTTCTGAACGGTCTCTTTGCCCAGGTAGTGATCAATACGGTATACCTGCCGCTCGTCAAAGACCTTGTGGACGACGCCGTTCAAAGATTGCGCTGTCGAGAGGTCCACCCCAAAAGGCTTTTCGATAATGATCCGGCGCCAGCCCGAGTCACGGTCGCGGCTCATGTCAAGTGCGCCCATCGATTCGACGATCTCCGCATAGTACTCAGGCGGAGTCGCCAAATAGTACAGCCGGTTATCGGGCATACCTCGCTCGGCAGCCTTTTGAGCAAGGAAGTGGTCCAACTGGCCGTAGGCTTCCCTAGCGTCGAAGTTTCCCTGAACGTAGTACAGATCGTCTGCGAAGCCCGTCCACTGAGCTCCGTGTGAATCAGCCACCTCATAGCGTGCGTAATGCTGCACTCCGTCCAGCAAATGAGCACGGAAATCCTCGTCAGACCATGGGCGCCGGGCGAACCCAACGATGTTGATCGTTGCAGGAAGCAGTTCCTCCTGAGCGAGGCTGTACAAGGCAGGAACCAGTTTGCGCTGGGTCAGATCTCCCGTCGCGCCGTAAATAACCAGACTCACAGGCGCCGGAGGGCTGCCCAGCCTTGGGCCTTCGCGTAAAGGGTTAGCCTGCATCTCCTTCCTCCTGCCTGCGCTTAACCGCGTGGCCGCCGAACTGGTTGCGCAGCGCGGCCAGCATGCGGGATGCAAAACTGTTCTCCTGACGCGACCGGTAGCGCATTTGCAGTGACAACACGGTTACCGGCATTGGCACGCTCAATTGCAGGGACTCTTCAATAGTCCAACGCCCCTCGCCAGAATCCTGCACAAAGGGGGCCAGTGAGCCCAGGTCTGGGTCGATCTCCAGCGCATTACCTGTCAGGTCAAGCAGCCAGGATCGAATAACGCTCCCACGCTGCCAGAGGCGCGCCAGCTTATGGAGATCGACCTGGAACTCCCGCTTGGCAGCAATTAGCTCGAAGCCTTCGGCGATGGCCTGCATCATGCCATATTCAATGCCGTTGTGAACCATCTTGACAAAATGCCCGGCTCCACTCGGCCCAACGTGTGCGTATCCTCCCTCAGGTGCCAGTGCGCGGAAGACAGGCTCTACTACCGCGAATGCCTCAGAATCTCCACCGGTCATCAGGTTGAAGCCTTCTTCCAGGCCCCAAATCCCTCCGCTCACCCCGGTGTCGAGGAAATGTACATGCCGGGCAGCGAGGTCATCCGCGCGGCGCATTGAGTCACGGTAATATGAGTTGCCCCCGTCGATGACGATGTCCCCGGCTGAGAGTGATTCCTTCAATGTCTCAAGCACACTGTCAACAGCCCTGCCCGCAGGCACCATGATCCATACCACACGGGGGCTTTTTCCTAGGAGCTTAACGGCCTCAGCAATGCTGGAAGCCGCATCCGCTCCAGCCTCTGAGGCCTTGAGTACAGACTGTGGATTCAAATCGAATGCTACGACCTCATGGCCATGCTGGATCAGGCGCTCGGTTAGCCCCATCCCCATGCGGCCCAGGCCAATCATCGCGATTCTCATCAAACGCCTCCCCTCACTGGCGCTAGATATGCGGATCGAAAAGTCGTCCCCGCCCTTTGATGGGGCGGGGATGACTTGGCTTACCGATCAGTTCTTAAGCAGAGCTTTCGCACGGGCAACCACATTCGGAACGTTGAAACCAAGCTTGTCCATAACAACCTCGCCGGGTGCTGAGGCTCCAAAGCGATCCAGGCCGATCACACCACCACGATCACCGGTGTATTTGTGCCAGCCCAAAGTCACACCGGCTTCAATCGCCAGGCGCGGAGGCCCATCAGGTGGAAGCACACTGTCGCGATATGCCTGCGGCTGGGCCTCGAAAAGCTCCCAGCTTGGCATGGAAACGACCCGAGCCTTAATCCCCTCTGCCGCCAGCGCCTCTGCCCCGGCGATCGCGAGATGTACCTCAGAACCTGTCCCGATCAGGATAAGGTCAGGCTTCCCCTGTACATCGCGGACTATATAAGCTCCCCGAGCAACATTTGCCACACTGTCTGGGGTTAACACAGGCAAATCCTGGCGGCTGAATACCAGAACTGTGGGACCTGCTGTTTGCAGCATGGCCTGCTTCCACGCACCTACCGTCTCGTATGCATCAGCTGGCCTGACAACTGTAAGGTGCGGGATAGCACGCAATGCCATAATTTGTTCCACGGGCTGGTGAGTCGGCCCATCTTCCCCTACCCCAATGCTGTCATGTGTGAAAACATACACCACGGGGATGCGCATTAGAGCACCTAGCCGGATCGCTGGGCGCATGTAGTCACTGAAAGTAAGGAATGTAGCGGTATAAGGTCTGATGATCCCACCATGGAGGGCCAGGCCATTCGTGATTGCCCCCATGGCATGCTCACGAACACCAAAGCGGATATTTCGTTCAGCGGGATTGCCGGGGCCGGTATTAGCCGCCCCCTTGATCAGCGTTTTGGTGCTCCCGGCCAGGTCCGCGTCACCGCCGATCATAGTTGGGATATGCGCTGCAATCGCATTGAGCACCGTTCCCCCGGCACTGCGGGTCGCAACAGGTTTGGCCGGATCGAACTGCGGTAACGTGCTGTCCCATCCCTCAGGAAGCTCGCCTGAAAATGCGCGGTCCCATTCTGCAGCTAACTCAGGATAAGCCTTGCGCCAAGAGTCGAATGTGGCCTGCCAGGCCACCTCTTTTTCCGCCCCGCTCTTTGCTATTGCGTTAAAATGCGCGCGAACTTCATCTGGAACGTAGAAGTCGGGCTCAAGCGGCCAACCAAGATTCTGCTTGGTCGCCCGTACTTCATCTGTGCCCAATGCTTTGCCATGTGCTTCGCTGCTGCCTGCATACTTGGGGCTGCCAAATCCGATGACGGTCCGGATTGCGATAATCGACGGCTGGTTGGTGACCGCTTTTGCGTTGGCAATTGCCTGATCAATGGCATCCACATCATTACCATCGGCTATGCGCTCAGTATGCCAGCCCTGCGCGGCAAAGCGGGCTAACACATCCTCTGTCATGGTCATCCGAGCTTCGCCGTCCAGGGTGATCTGGTTATCATCATAAAGGACGATGAGTTTTCCCAGAGCCCAGTGCCCCGCCAATGAGGCAGCTTCTATGGCGACACCTTCCATCATGTCACCGTCCCCAGCCATAACATAGGTATGGTGATCTACGATGTTGTAGCCTTCACGATTGAAATGCTTAGCCAGATAAGCTTCGGCCAGAGCCATTCCAACCGCGTTGGCCAGTCCCTGCCCGAGCGGCCCTGTGGTTGTTTCTATCCCACCGGCTTCCCCATACTCAGGGTGCCCTGCAGCACGGCTGCCCCACTGACGGAAGTTCTTGATCTCCTCGAGCGTCATGTCTTTGTAACCAGTCAGGTAGAGCAGCGCATCCAGGAGCATGCTGCCGTGCCCGGCACTTAATACGAAGCGATCGCGGTTGGGCCAGGAAGGATTTGCCGGGTTATAGCACATATGGCGTGTCCACAAGGCATACCCTGCAGGGGCAGCCCCCATCGGCATACCCGGGTGCCCGGAGTTCGCCTTCTGAACTGCGTCAACAGCGAGGAACCGGATCGTGTTGATGCTGAGCTGATCAAGTTGTGTGACTGTCATGGTTTCTCCCTTAAGGTGAGATGCGCGCTGAGGCAACTGCAGGATAACTACCTGCTTGCGCGCGCTGTGGTCATCCAGGTGGAAGTGTCTGGGCGCGGCAATTCTAACCTCTCAAGCGCCATGCTGTTTATTTTAAGAGCCGCCTCTGGGCTTGTCCACTGATCCGCACATCCGTGGATGACCACCAGAAGTGATGCCCCACCATCTTGACGCTGTTCAGTAACCCCGGTTATACTAAAACTACCGACCGGTCGGTAGGAAGAAGAGCAATGGCAAAGGTCAATCGCGAGGAGATCATCGACGCCGCTGTCAGGCTGTTCAACCAGAACGGCTACCACGCCACCTCCATGCAAGATATTGCCCGCGCGGTATCCATCAAGAAGCCCAGTCTATACCATCACTTCGAGAGCAAAGAGGCCATCCTTCTTGAAGTGCTCGAAGAGAGTATGAATCACCTTATCAGTGAGATGGAGGCTGTCGTCGCGTCTGACGGTAACTGCACCACCAAACTCTGCAAAGCAATCGAGGTTCATGCCGGCACTATTGCAGCCAGCCCGCAGCGTGCAGCAGTATTCCTTCGCGAGGACCGGGGGCTGGGAGATCAGTATCTGGAAGTTTACCTCGCTAAACGCGACCGTTTTGAAGACCAGGTGCGCACCATTATCCGCCAGGGCATCGCTGAAGGGACTTTCCGCGAGACGGATGTCACCATTACTGCGCATGCCATATTCGGCATGGTTAACTGGATGACACGCTGGTATCGGACCGAAGGCAGGCTAAGTGCCCAAGAGATATCAGCCATGTTTGTAGATTTGATTTTGAAAGGGCTGCTCGATCAAGGCGCCCGATCATAGGATTAGGCGGAAGCGTCATCGCATGGAAGTGGAGAGGAGAGCATGATTTCGTTCCAACCTACTGACGAACAGAAGATGCTGGTCGACTCGATCAGGCGCTATTCAGAGGCCGACGTGCGCAAGGTGGCACATGAGGCTGACGAGCAGGATCATGCGCCGGATAGTGTGATTGGCAAGGGATGGGAGCTGGGCCTGCTGCCAGGCCTGATCCCTGAAGCGTATGGAGGTTATGCCGACGAGCAGCCTGCCGTCACAGGGGTGCTTGCCCTAGAGGAACTAGCCTGGGGCGACCTGGGCATCGCATTGAAAGTATGGGCACCGGCGAACTTCGCACTGGCCGTTCTGTTAGCTGGCACCGAAGCCCAGAAGGAAGAGTATCTGCCGCTATTCTGTGATATCGACCGCCCGCATATGACGGTCGGTTTAATTGAGCCGCATCCACTCTTTGACCCTTGGCGCCCCAAGACGCAGGCAGTAGTGCAGGGTGACAAGGTGACGCTCTCGGGCGAAAAAGCCTATGTACCCATGGCGGATGGTGCAGAGAAGCTGATCATCTTCGCCTCAGACAGCGAAACCGGCAAGGTAGATGGCTATATCGTAGAAAGCGGCTCTGCGGGGCTTGAAGTCGGGGAGCGCGAGAAGCTCATGGGTGTCAAGGCGCTGCCCGTGTATCGCATCAAGCTAAATGACGTAGCGGTGCCCCTTGTCAATCGGCTCGGCGGCGAGGCTGGCACCAACTTCCCAGTGATACTTAACCGCAGCCGTATAGCGCTCGGCGCAATGGGCGTCGGGGTTGCGCGTGCCTCGCTGGAGTATTCGGTTGAGTACGCGAAGGGCCGCATCCAGTTTGGTGTTCCGATTGCCACCAAGCAGGCGATTGCCTTCCGCATTGCCAAGGTGGCCATAGAGGTGGATGCTGCGCGCATGCTCGTATGGGAGGCTGCATGGCAGGCAGATCAGGGCAAGGAGCTGACCGCGTTGGCTGCTCAAGTGAAAGCGCAGGTCAACAAGATGGTTATGTTTGCCACTGACTCCGGCGTCCAAATCCTGGGCGGCTACGGTTATATACGCGAGTACCCAGTAGAGCGTTGGCTGCGCCATGCGCGGGGTATCGCCACTTTCGATGGTCTGGCACTGGTATAGGGGGTGTTCCGATGATCGATTTCAGTCTTCCTGACAAGCTGAAGATGCAGGTCCAGATGACCGAAATGGTCGCACAACAGACCATGCGACCGAAAGCGCGATATCTCGACGAGCACGAGCATGAGCGCCCTACCGATTACATCAAGTTCATGTGGCCGGTGATGGCTGATATGCAGAACGCCTCGCTGGAGCGTGCTCGCCGCAAAGCTCAGGCGGAAGCAGAGGGCATAGAAGAGGTCGACGAGAAGCGCGGACCGGGCACCTTCAATATCTTGATGCTTCACCTGGTCGAGCGACTCTCGTGGGGCGATGTAGGCCAGTATCTCACCACGCCCTCGCCGCTGCTCGGCGGTGCCGCCGTGGAAGCAGTCGGCACCATGGAACAGAAAGAGCGCTTTCTGTGCCGTTTCGCGGATTCCAAACTACCGCCCGCGTGGGGTGCGATGGCGATGACCGAACCTGGTGCCGGATCGGATACTTCAGCCATCCAGACAACAGCCGTGCTTGACCCGGAGACAAATGAGTGGGTGCTCAACGGTGAGAAAATCTTCTGCACCAGCGGTGGGCTGGCACTCAATGAGTCCAATGGCATCGTTGTGGTCTGGGCCACCGTGGATAAGAAGGCCGGTCGCGCGGGGATGAAGTCGTTCGTAGTTGAGGCTAATACACCCGGCGTGGAGGTTACCAAAGCTGAAATCAAGCACGGCATCCGTGCAAGCGACACCGTGTCGATCAGCTTTAAGGATGCCCGGCTGCCGTTCGATAACATCCTGGGGTCACCTGAGGTGCAGGACCCAGAAGCAAGAACTAAGAAGGGCTTCAAAGGCGCTATGAAGACCTTCGACTCGTCACGCCCGATCGTCGCCGCGAGCGCTGTTGGCGTTGCCAGGGCAGCGCTCGAGATTACCAAGAAGAAGCTGGCTGAATACGGTGTGACCATCCGGTATGATGCACCCCCTCAAGATCAAACCAGCATCGAGCGGGATATCATTGAGATGGAAGCCGATTTAAAGGCAACCTGGCTGCTGACACTGCGCGCGGGCTCAATGATGGATTACGGCGAGTCGAATGCGCTGGCTGCCAGCATGTGCAAAGCTAAGGCAGGTGAAACCGGCACACGCATCGCCCAGAAGTGTGTGGAGATTCTCGGGCCGATGGGGTATAGCCGCGAATGGCTGTTGGAGAAACTGATGCGTGACTCGAAGATCGCCGACATCTACGAAGGCACCAACGAGATCAACCTTCTGATCGTCGCGCGCAGGGTTCTTGGGTACTCCTCCAGCGAACTGCCAGCCTGATCACAGCGTCTGATCAGATCACAACGGCGGGCCTTTCAGCCCGCCGTTGTCGTTCCAAGGCAGCATCATATACGCCTGGGCACTGCGACGGTAAACTCACCTTTGATCTTCAAGGAGCCGTCCTGCTTACCTTTAATGGTCAGCCGCCCATGAACAAGGCCCTCTGTGTCTGCCTCCTCAAGCCGAGTGACGGTGCCCTCACAGACAAGATATTCTGTGGGCTGGGTCATACCGCTGAAACGTACTTTGAAGCGTCTAAGTGCCGCAACGCCTGCCCAATCAGTAAGAAACTGGCCGGCCACCGCCATGATCAACATACCATGCGCGATGGTACCGGGTAAGCCCACCATCTTGGCGATATCAGGCACCGTATGGATCGGGTTGAAATCCCCAGAAGCGCCTGCATACCGGACAAGCTGTACCTGGCTGATCGGACCCTTGACCATCGCCGGGAGTTCCGAGCCTTCTTGTAGGTCTTCAAAATAGACAGCCATCCTGCTACCCTCGCACGATGATCAGCGCGCGGTCGATCAAGACCAGTGCACCGGATTGGTTCGAGTACTCTGTGATAAATTCAATGAACTGCATGGAGCCGCTGCTGCCTTTACGTTCATAGATGTCGTTGATGCGTGTCTGGCCTGTCACAGTATCTCCAACCCTGATTGGGGCAAAATACTCATATTCCTGCTCCCCGTGCAGGACATTCACCATATCGACACCCATCTCTCCCAGGCGCGCTTCCAGGTTTGCCCCACCCCAGAAAGTAAATACTGTGGGGAAGGTCGGCGGTACCGGCGCGTCCTCACTCTGATAAGCTGGATTCTGCTCATCGATAGCCAGCAAGAATTCGCGAAGCTTACCCCGCTCAATGGTAAACTCGTAAGGAGGATACTGTTTACCCTTATAGGATGGATCAACCACAGCGCTTCCCCTATTTGCTTACAGGTATGGTATCAGCATGGTAATTATCATGAATCGGATGCAAATAAACAAACACGGTATATTGACCCGAGTCTTGCTCTTCCAGCAGACGGGTATCAGGCAGCCACATAGCACAGGGCTTCAGCAGGGCGGCCCAGCGCTTCTAGATTCGCGATGCGTACCAGCCCCCGCTGGTTGAGATATTCAATGCGTGCGCCAACCTGGGATAACTTAAGGATTGTGCTATACCCTTCCAGCTCGCCATAGATCAGCCGTGCAATTTCGTAGATTGTACGCGGTTCTTTGCACATGTCATGGACGAGTCTCACCTTCTCGCGTGCCTGCATAAGCGTATTCTGTGCTACATCATAGAAGTCAGGCATTGTCCGCTCGTGGCCGCCAAGGGCAACACGAATCCCTTCAAGGCGTAAAGCCTTCTCCAAAGATTCGATGTAATGCCCAACTCCGGTATAGGGCAGGATGCTCTCCGGCCACAGCGCCACGCTGGTACCGGGCAAGATGTGATCTGCTGTGAGCAGCAGGTCTCCGCACCTGAGCATGATCAGGCCCGGGGCATGCCCAGGCACATGAATCACCTGCATAACGCCATCAATCCAATCGCCATCACGTAGGGCTTGGTGCACGGGCATCTCAGTGTAGGCCCCTTTGCCAAGGTCATACATATCGAGCATCCATCCGATGCGGTCTGCTGGCGCCCCGGCCCGTTGAAAGAAATCCCGCATGGCTGCAATAGTGATCATGCGCCGCTCGGTGTAATTGGTAAGCACCGGCTGCGCCAACTCATGGCACGCAATCTGGGCGTGGGTGGCGATTTTCGCCACAGCAGGCAGTCCTCCGAAATGATCGATGTGGCCATGCGTGATGACAATGCGCTCGATATCTGCGAGCGATACGCCAGTGCCCCACTTCTCACCGAGCGCGGTAAAAGCTGCCTCCAGATCGCGGTGGGAATGCCCCAGCCCTGAACCGACATCAACCAGGATGCTATGTCCTTCATGAATCACAAGATGGGCAAATGCGTGATAGTCAGGGAATACCTCTAACGGAAGCCTGAACACTTCAGATCCATTTGAGGCAAGGTGTCGTTCTATATCGATCGTAGCCATCAACTGACCTCTTTGGCAGTACGTTGTACGCGGTGCATGATCATGATCTTAAACACGAATGGAACTGCCAACGCCAGTAAGGCACTGGCTCCGCTGGCGATAGACATGATAACCGGCCAGATCAGCGCTCGCCGGACGCGTGCGCGATAATCTTCAACCGTCCCTGCGAAAACGAGGTTGGCTGTAACGTGTACCGGCCCCTTGATGACGCCATCCACAACAACGGGCATATCCCGCGTCAGGTAAAAGACATCCAGGCTTTCAGACGAATGGCGAGGCCATTCAAATGGTTCGTAATCTTCGTTGGCAAACTGAATCTGGCACCCGTCCAGTTCCAGCAGCAGTGCCGGTGTCAGACGTTCCTCCGGAGCAGTCGGGCTGACACGTACCAGTGCGACATACCCATCCTCGACCTCGGGCTGTATACCGCTGACAGTGCCGGCCAGCAGCACACGATCCCCTGTCCGCAGAGCGTTGACGGATTCGGCATCGTCAGCGACCTCAGGGGATAACAGGGCTTCGAAGCCCGGTATCCGCAGGTAGTAAACAAATGCCACAATTGCCAGAAGAACCGCGATCACGACATAGTCACGGATATAGCGATTCACCGGACGCGGCGTGCGCTCGTGGCGCATCCGCAGGGTGAAAATACCAACCCCCAGCCCTAATAGAACCAGAAACACCAGGAACATCGTTCAGCAACCTTCAGCCCGCGCGTGGCAGGATAAGATGGTCATCTAGGCGGGTCAGGCCCAAATCGAGCGCCATCTGCCTGGCTTCCTGGTATTCATCAGCGGTGATCGCCCTGCCTATGTCATCACGGGCAAATGCCCGGTACGCCGGTCGGTACTGGTCCATCAGGCTCAGATAGGTATTTGAGCCCAGATGCTCTCGAACCCAGGCCAGCACACCCCGTGTGTTCTCCAGATGCCCGGGCATCACCAGGTGGCGGATAAGGACCCCTCGCAGTGCACGCCCATCCGTGTCGATCTGTAGATCGCCCACCTGCCGATGCATCTCACTCACCGCAGCACGGTTAACAGCAGGATAGTTCCGCACCCCACTCAGGCTGCGGCCAAGTGCAGCGTCGCTGTATTTCATATCAGGCAGGTAGATGTCAACCACGCCATCGAGCAACGCCAGCGCCGTGGGCGAATCGTATCCGCCTGAATTCCACACCAGCGGGAGCTGCAAGCCTTCCCTGGCTGCGTGATATAGGGCACCCAGTATCTGAGGCAGTACATGGGTGGGTGTCACCAGGTTGATATTAACAGCACCGCGCGCCTGTAGATCGAGCATCACATCCGCTATTTGCTGCGAGGTCAACGGCTGTCCGCCGCCCTTGATATTCCAGCGAGCCGTCTGGCAAAACTGGCAGCGCAAGTCGCAGTTGGCGAAGAAAACAGCCCCCGAGCCACCTCCTGCGACGAGGGGGCGTTCCTCGCCAAGGTGAAGATAGGCACTTGCAAGCAGGGCGGTGGCTCCCGTGCGGCAGGGGCCCAACTCGACATGACGATCGATCGCACAATCCCACCCACACAGCTGGCAAGAGTGAAGCTGCTGTTGTGCAGCTTCCACGCGGTGGGCTAGCTCACCGCGCCGCAAGAGCGACAGGTAGACTGGTTCAAACATGCGTTCCCCCGGATCTTGCCACGCGGAAACCAGTGACTGCGAAGCTGTCCCCTGGCAGCTCACCCTGCCGTGCAGCACAGCGGAGAGACACCGGGCGGCTGCGCCAGGAACCACCATGCATCACATAGCGCTCTGCTTTCGCGGCCGGGTCTTCCCGCCCATCAAGTGCATGATAGGGATACGCCCAGAACAGAGAGGATGTCCACTCCCACACATTACCCGCGAGGTCCTCGTGCCCGTACGGCCCTGCCCCATCAGGGAATAACCCTACTGCACACAACCGTTCGATGCCGCCCGTCTCCCATGCATTGGCTGCCAGCGTGTTAAATGAATCTCCCCATGGAAATACCCGCGGGGCGTCCGAACCCCGTGCAGCCAACATCCATTCCGCCTCCGTAGGCAGACGGTAGCTGAACCCGGTCCGTTCGCTAAGCCATGTACAATATGCTCGGGCATCATGCCAGGAAACAAACACGACCGGTTTGTTTAAGTCCGTCGGGGCAGGCTTCGGGCCGCGCCACCCCTGAGGCACCCTGACATTGGAGGACTGGATAAATGCGTGGTACGCTGCCTGCGTAACCGGGTATTTGGCCAGAGAGAAACCGGGCACATGTACTGTATGAACGGGGCGCTCCTCGGGATAATCGTCGCTGCCAAGAATAACCTGGCCAGCAGGCACAGCTAGCATTTCTGAGAGATATAACGGGGCTGAGAAACGCGGATCGCCAAGCAGCGACAGCCCCTCTCCGGCTGCAACACGCTGCCAAGGCTGCAAATGAAAAACTTCCTCTAATAGTTGCTGGGTGTACGAGCGCTCTGATTCCAGCGCGCGGATCGTGCGGGCCGCCTCTTCACGCCGGGGGCCATCCGGCCCAAGCAGCGCTGCCCACAGACGCTCGTCACGTTGGCGGCGCTCGCCTCCCAGCGCGGGGGCGTGATTCGCCCGACCGTCAGATGAATTCATATACCGGTCTCTTCCAGTACAGCAAGTGCCCTAACAGTCCCAATCCGTTTCAGTGCGGTCCGGGCTGCGGTTTGGATGTCGGCCTGTGCGTGTAGCAGCAGTGCGGCCAAACCTTCCACAGCTGCATCGCCGTGTGGAATGACCAGTTCGATAGCGAAATAGCGTACCACCAGGCTCGGATTGAGCAGGGCAGCCAATGGCGCGGGACGCAGCGGCTGGGCAATCAGACGTCGCCAGGCAGCCAGAAGATTCTTCGTGGTCTCAGGGATAGTCACATAATCATCCGCGCCCCGAGAGAGCGCCCGGTGTGCCCCGGCAGCGCCCGTTCCCAGGAACTGAATCACCACACGGTTAATCAGGGGATCGGGCCAGTTCCTGAGCGCTGCAACGAGTTCTTCGCCAGTTGCATGGAACAGATACTGAGACACCACCACCAGGTCCGGGCTCAGTGCATGGACCATATCCCATGCCTCATCAGCGTACCGGACATGACGTACTTCGTAGCCATTGGATTCGGCCAGCAAAGTCAGTAATGCCGCGATTGACTCGTCGTGCAAGGCAAACAAGATCAACGGGCGGGCACGCCCCGGCAGCGTGGGCGCCTCTAGACCTTGCTGACGAAGCTGCCCATACAGCGGGGGCGCCGTCCCACTCAGGATCGGAGCGTCACCCCCACGGGCCGACCCACGTTTCCCACCAAGTTGCGGTGCTGCATTATCGCGCCTTGTTCTGCGTCTCATAATTCGGCCCGTTCAACGCAGCTCAACAACCGGCGTATCGAGCAGCAAAGTGCGCTGCGACTGGAGGTCCTTCACGGTGACACGCAGCGTGCGATTATGGTCCACCATGAAGTCAACACTTACGCGATCCTCATTGGCGCGGCCTGGGGGGTCAAGGTAAGCCAGGACACGAGCGCCTTCCTCATCATTAATAGGACGCACCCGGCGGGTTTCTATTCCTCCTTCCACCAGGCGGAGCACACGCTTACCGATCATAACCTCGATAGTCTCGCTGGCACTTTCCTCTACCTCACCGATCACCAGCTCAATCGCGCGCTGGCCGTCCCGATGTGCGGCGAGCACAAGATTGATCGGCGCTGCGAGCGGATAGCGCGTGCCCGAAGGGATGATCTCCTCCCATTCATGCTGGCCGGAAATCGGGCTCAAATGGCGAATGCCGTATGAGTGGTATATGAAGTCATCCAGCCCGACACCTGCAGCAAGATAGAGGGCCCCCTGTGCAACTGCTTCAAACGGCCTGTGTTCGTGAACACGGTGACTTCCGAACTGGGCACGCAGTAAACGCCGCACAGCCGGTATCTGCGAACTTCCCCCGACCAGCAGCACTGCAGCCACATCATCCCGGTTAATCCCGCGCTGGCGCGCGCTCGAGATAACTTTATCTACTGTCGCCTGCACCATCTCGAGGAACTCATGGCGATCCAGTAAATCATCGAACTGACTGCGGGTGTATTGAGCCTTATACGTGCGTGCAGTCTGCGGATCAAAAACGCTGAAATCAGCGGTCTCGTGTGTTGACAGCCTGACCTTGGCGTGTTCACAGGCCAGCTTGAGCCGAGCATATGCGTTTCCCACATCGGTAAGGCGCCACCCGTTGCGGCTCAACGTATCCTCTAACAACCAGTGATCCAGGTCATCGCCGCCAAGAAGGCGGGCGGCTTTGGCCACCACCCGCGCGGCGGTATCAACGCCCGCAGCCGCTGCCCGCGCTCGCAGGCCGGGTGGGAGTTCTCCCCGGTCGAAGATGATGCCGCTGTTCTCATCCGCCAACGGCATTCGCACCAGGGATATATCCAGTGTGCCGCCTCCAAAGTCGAATACAAGCACAAGCTCACCCGGGGCTCTGAATTCATACCCCAGTGCTGCGGCAGTGCTTTCATCAACGATACGCACTCGCTCTCCACCCCAGCTATCGTCGCCGCTGAGAATGGCAGTCTCATCACGCAGCCACTTGAGATACCGTTCGAAACTTTGAACTGGCACAGTCAAGACGATTTCATCAATAGGATGCCCCTCGATGCGGGCAACCTCCTGGAGCACCCGGCGTAGGAATGTCTCACCTGCACGGAGATCATCCCATGCCTCTCCGTCGATGATTCGCGGATAAGTACGCGCTTCGGCGCCGATGCCGCGTTTGAATGATGAGAAAAACCGGTCATCACCCTGGATGTCATAACCGGCTGCACGCACCTCATGGCCGGCCAGGACCTTGCTTCCATCTCCTGACAGCACATAGAGAAGCGACGGGATGAGCGGCGGCTGCCCGGTCTCTGACGGTAGGGATAATCCAGGCAGCCGGATTGTCTCAGGGGCATTGGCGGCCTCTCGCCAACTGGTTACAACAGTATTTGTGGTGCCAAAGTCAATCGCGATTTTCCTCATAGTATCCCGGTTAAGAGAAGGGCCCTCATCTACCCTGACAGACTGCGCATCGAATTCGCGTACCGAACCCTATTCAGGCCTCGGCAGGTATTACTTCGGCTTTGAGAAGGACATCCCCTTCAAAGGTGAACCCTATATACTGGATGCAGACATCTGCACCTGCGCTCACAGGCTCTCCCCCAGCAAGGCGGTGTAGGCGTGGATCGAATGAGACTTGCTGACCGGCCGCACCGATAGGCTGAAATCCTTCTTCAATGAAAAGTGTCAAAATGGGGGCGACCATGTCAAGCACGTCCCGTGCATTTAACCGGGCACCGTGCTTCAGGGCATGGTCGATTGAAGGAAGCTGTGAGAGGACATTCTGCATCTCGCGAAAGAGCCGCAGCCGCTCAGCATGAGACGCCTCAGCCTCACTGTTAGTAAATCGTGCGCTGAGCAGTTCATATTCATCGCGCAGGCGCTGAATCTCGGAGTCGCGCTCCCTGAGCCTGTTTACCAGATCGTCCTGGATACGAAGCTGCGACGCAAGCACAGCGCGTGCTTCGGTCAACTCTTGCGCCAGAGAGTCGTACATCCCACGCCTGGAGCGATTCACTGCCAGGCGCAGCATCAGCATTGTGGAGATGTCGCGAACCAACGCCATGACCTTATGTATCACGAGGGCGTACCTCAGTGGTATCAGGATCATCGCCTGAGGGTGGTATATCGCACAGGAGGGGCTGATCCGGGTTAAGTGCCTGTGCAACCGGCAGAACCTCCATCGCGAGATCGGCAAATACCACACTGCCGTCCGGCTGAATGTAGAGCTCTACTTCGATTGGCAGAGCCGTCTCTTGTGGGGACCTTTCCCCTTCATCTGGGCGATCGCCCGGTTTGCTCGCAGCCATGCTGTCGCTCTCCACAGGATGTCAAGAAACCCCGGAGGCCAGCGGAAATTGACCGTATGCTTTCCGCAGGCTCCGGGGCATCACTTCGATAGTCGTTCGTTCAGCTTCCCTACGAATTGGTAGACACTGTATCGGCAGTGCCCTGGGCATTATCGAAGTAGTCGCCGGTGCGCTCGCGCTCCGCAACCTCTCCGAGAGCCTTCTCGATGGCTTCTGTAATCTTCTCGCAGTCCGGTCCGCTTACCCCGCTAACCTGCTCGACCACTGTGCCATCCGGCTTGATGACGAATTCGATTTGCTGCTTATTACCAGCCATTTCCTGATCCCTTTACGAGCTACCAGTACAGGTCAACTTTGTGTGTGTACACTAACCCCAGCGCTGCATCACGAGTCGTATACTACCATCCTGCTGTACTTCTTCAGTCGCCATAGCCCACCCGTGCATCTGGGCCTGCTCCATCACAGTGATGTATGCGTAACGCTGGGCAAGCTGCTTGAAAAACGCCTCTCGATCAATGTGGAGTCCCCAGAAATCCGCAATCGCCACGACTTCCTCTCCATTCTTGCGGAAGCCAATGTCGTAGCCGCTGTCGGTGTGCACCACGAGATCAGCGTGTGTCTGGTTCCCCAAGTAACCATGCACATCCCCGGTATGAACTTGGTAGCCCATATCCTCGAGAGCTCGTTTAACAGTCTCCAGGTTGCGCAGTCGTGTTGCAACTGTTGTAAAGTGTGACATTTCCAGACTCCTTCCCAATTACAAGAACTTCCAGCACAAGACTCGAATGACGCCATTATAGCATGAAATCATCGTATGCATGCTTGTCGCCCTACTCAGCCTCAGGGGTCCGCTCAGGATCAGGCTCATCAACATGGCGTTTGGCGTCATTGAATAACTGCTCGATGCTCGAGGCCGAGTCGGAACTCGCAGCACGGCAGCGACCACTGGCAGCCCATTCTTGCAAGCGACGAATGCGCTCACCCGCAGTGCTGCTCAACGGGATGATCTCCGACATCGCGTAAAGAATGTCCTGGGTGTTGAACTCGCGCTGCTGGTGGAACGCCAGGTGCATCGCATCGTAAATCGCCTGCTGAATCTCAGCCCCATTAAAGCCCTCACTCTGGAAGGCTAAACGCGAGAGGTCAAACTCCCGAATCCGATTTGGCCGCACTTTACTCATGTGCACCTGGAAAATCTCGCGGCGCTCACGCTCGCTTGGCAGATCGATGAAGAATATCTCGTCAAAGCGACCCTTGCGGAGCACTTCAGGTGGCAGTGCCTGGATCGAGTTAGCTGTTGCTGCGATGAAAACCGGCGAGGTTTTTTCCTCCATCCACGTCAGTATTGTGCCGAATACACGAGCACTAGTCCCAGAATCCCCTACATAGCCTGAGCCGAGCCCTGCAAATGCCTTATCCAGCTCATCAATGAATAAGACGCAGGGAGCCATCGCCTCTGCTATGCGGATCATCTCGCGCGTACGGGCTTCGCTCTGTCCGACCAGCCCTCCCATCAGGCGCCCCACATCCAAGCGGAGCAGCGGCAGCTGCCACAGGCTCGCCGTGGCTTTGGCCGAGAGCGACTTCCCGGTCCCCTGGATGCCCACCAGCAGAATGCCTTTAGGATTGGGCAGCCCATACCGGCGCGCCTCTTCGGTAAAGGCTGAGGAACGTTGATCAAGCCAGGACTTGAGGCGATCCAGGCCGCCAATATCCTCCATGGTTTCTGTCGCAGGCCAGAACTCAAGGACTTCGGTCCGGCGGATACGCTGCTTCTTTTCCTCAAGCATGATGGGAATCGCACGCTCATCCATGCGCCCATAGCTCGCCACAGCACGGCCCAAAGCGAGGCGGATCCGGCTGAGCATGAGACCCTGGGCAGCCTTGATCAACGCATCCTTGCCTCCTTCACTGAGGCGAACCGGCGTGCTCTGAAGCAGGGTATCCAGCTCAACGGCAATCTCGTCGTAAGTTGGCGGAAGCAGATCGAGCACCGTGATCTCTTCAGCGAGGTCATCGGGGATGCGCATGGAAGGTGCTGTCAAAATCAACGTTTTCCGGCTGTCCCGCAGATGTCGCGCCAGATTACGGAGCTTGCGTGAGACCTGCACGTCCTCAAGGTAGCGATGAAAATCCCGCAGTACGAAGAGCGCAGGTATTTCGGGACGTGCCTTCTCAACTTCATTAAGGCCGGCGATCGGGTTATTCCGAGCTTCGCCACCCTCAAAGCCGTTGACAATATCCCACATATGTACTTCGCGCGCGGGGGAGCCTGCCTCCCCTACGTATGTGATTAGCTGCTCGACCCGTTCTTCTTCGGGCGTGGGGATGTAGATAATCGGATAGCTTGAGCGGATCAAAAGGTCCAATTCTTGCTCGAATACCATTCCATCACTTCCTGTGCGAATCAGAGAAGTAAGCCAGCCAGGCACGATCATTATACTACCGGCAGCACTTCAAGGGAAACGTGTAACCCGGGCCCTACACGCCGGAGAACCGCCCGGCAACCCTGCAGCGAACGGCGTATAATAGCGGTGGCTGCGCGATCGTATGAGGTGAGGAGCACATGAGCCGTCAGGTATCCCTGTTTGCTGCACTAATGTTAAGCCTGCTGCTGGTTGGCTGTGGTATGTTCGGTGGAGTTACCCCTACCCCAACACCCTGGGTTGTGATCGTGACCGCAACACCGGGAGGCCCGGGACCTCAACCTGAAATGAGCGGTGATCCTATCCCGGCAGATTTGCTGACAGGACCCTGCGATCACCTGCTGTGGCCTCTTAGAGATGGTGCCGTATGGCGATACTCCATGACCCGTGGTTCAGAAGTACGTGAAGTCAGCCTCAGCAGCGCGATCCTGCCGGAAGGATTAGTGATGCGCTTCGATAATCAGGCCAGCCTACTGACATGCCTTGAAGGTGCAGTTGCCGGGCTGCCACCGTCCCCTTTGAGCGGGCACCCCGATTTAGGCGCAGGCTTGACTGGCAGCAACCCTGTAGGAGATTTTCTGGCAGATGCCAGCCTGCTCACTCCTTTTGGTACAGCGCAAACCTGGGACGAAGAACTTACACCCGGAGGAACCGTCAGGCTGCCTTCGCTCGATCAGGGCGCGGCCCTCAACGTCACTGGCGGTAAGATTGTGCTGGTCAGTACGTCTGCACCGCTTGAGAGCATCACCGTCCCGGCCGGCACGTACAACACACTGCCAATCGACCAACAGGGGTTTTATGACCTACGCGTCAACCTGCCCGATGGACAGGAAGCCAGCGTACTCATCGCGCTCACTCAGCGCCTCTATCTCGCGGAAGGAATAGGCCCTGTGCGTATTGTGTTTAACGGTGGCACAATCAGCACGCAAGGCGGCACGTTCGAACTGCCCGGCGGAATCACGCTTGAACTGGTTGATGCTGCTCTGCCGCGCTAAATCGTTGTTTGGGTGTGAGCTCTGTCAATCGGTATAATCCCTGGCGCAGTTTGTTAGATACCCCCAGTTATTGCTGACCACTCAAGAGGAGACGACGTGAAGCTCCACGAATACCAATCGAAGAACCTCTTTGCCAAATTTGGTGTCCCCACACCGAAAGGTAAAGTAGCCACCACACCCCAGGAGGCTTATGAAATCGCCAAGGAAATCGGCACCCCAGTCGTAGTGAAAGCCCAGGTGCTGGTGGGCGGGCGCGGTAAAGCAGGTGGTGTAAAGCTTGCCAAAACACCTGAAGAAGCTGAAGCACGCGCCAGTGAGATCCTCGGTATGAACATCAAGGGACTTACCGTAAAGAAAGTCCTGATCGATCCGGCCTCTGACATCAAGAATGAAATTTATCTGGGCGTGACCAACGATCGCGCGGCCAAACGCGCGGTTATCATCGCGTCAGCGGCTGGTGGAGTCGATATTGAGGAGGTAGCCGCTACTACTCCGGAGAAAATCATCCGCACACATATCGACCCTTTCCTGGGATTGACAGGCTACCAAGCGCTTGATATCGCCAATGCAATTGGCCTTCGGCGTGAGTATTGGAAAGAGTTCAGCCAGATCGCGAGCGGGCTGTACCAATGTTACTTCGCATCAGACGCGACGCTCGCAGAAATCAACCCCCTGATTATCGATGGCTCGGGGCACCTGCTGGCCGTCGATGGGAAGATGATCATTGATGATAATGCACTGTTCAGGCACCCTGAACTGGCCGAGATGCGTGACACGGACGAGGAAGCCCCCCCTGAAACACGTGCGCGCCAGGCCGGGTTGAGCTATATCAAACTGGATGGCGACATCGGCTGCATGGTAAATGGCGCTGGCCTGGCGATGGCCACAATGGATATGACCCAGTTGTTTGGAGGCTCGCCTGCCAACTTCCTCGATATAGGCGGCGGCGCAACCTCAGACAAGGTGGCTGAGGCTCTGCGCATTATCCTGGCTGACCCCAATGTGAAAGCGGTCCTGTTTAACATCTTTGGCGGTATCACACGCGGCGACGAGGTTGCCCGAGGCATCGTGGCAGCTCTCGAGGAGGTCAAGCCAACTGTCCCGATGGTTGCCCGCATTGTAGGAACCAAGGCTGAGGAAGGCCGCACTATTTTGGCAAAGGCGAATATGATCACCGCGACGACGCTGGCCGAGGCAGCCCAGAAGGCTGTTGAGGCTGTTAAGTCTGCCTCTAAATAAACGGAGTGATCTGAAGTGAGCATTCTGGTTGACAAAAACACAAAGCTGATTATCCAGGGCATCACCGGCAGAGAAGGGCGCTTTCATACGGAGCAAATGGTTGCCTACGGCACAAACGTTGTTGGTGGTGTGACACCAGGCAAGGGCGGCGAGTGGGTTGATACCGACCGCTTAAAAATCCCAGTATTTGACACTGTCAAGGCTGCTGTGGATGCAACGGGGGCGAACTGCTCGGTGATCTATGTGCCCGCTCGCTTCGCGGCGGAGGCGATCCTAGAAGCGGCTGATGCAGAGATACCATTAATTGTGTGCATCACAGAAGGCATCCCCATCCAGGACATGATGAAAGTGCGGGCTTATATTGATCAGAAAGGGGTGCGCCTGGTCGGCCCTAACTGTCCGGGTTTGCTGACGCCGGGCCAGGCTAAGGTAGGCATTATGCCGGGGAATATTGCTACACCAGGCGGCACCGGTGTGGTGTCACGCTCCGGCACGCTGACTTATGAGGTGGTCTACGCGCTGACGCATCATGGGATGGGCCAGACCACCTGTGTAGGCATTGGCGGGGACCCGATCAATGGGACGAGCTTCATTGATGTGCTGGCCTTGTTCGAGGACGATGCTGATACTGAGAAGATCGTGATGATCGGCGAAATTGGCGGAACCGACGAGGAAAAAGCTGCCAAGTTTATCGCCGAGAATGTTACGAAGCCTGTAGTCAGTTTCATCGCCGGACGCACTGCTCCTCCAGGCAAGCGAATGGGCCACGCTGGTGCGATTGTAGAGGGCGGTGAAGGCACCGCTGATGCCAAGGTAGCTGCGCTTGAAGCAGTCGGCGTCCGCGTTGCAGAGCATCCCGAGCAGATACCAGATTTGCTTAAGAACATGTGAACCCGCCGGAATAACAAACACGGGGCTGGCTACAATAGCCAGCCCCGCTTGATCCATTCGCAATGGCTGCAGATTAGGGGTTCTGCGCAGCGTACCATGCGTCAATCAGGCACTGCTGTGGATTGCCCACGTTAGGCCCGGACGAAGGCGCGATGCAGTTCAACCAGAAATCTGGATCAGCACCCTGCGCACGGACGAAATCGCGGGCGCCATCGCACTCCTGCTTATTCGCCGCCTGCCCGCAATAGTCGAAGCACCCTGCACCACTCTGGAAAATACATGTCAGCGGTGGCAGACTCAGCCTGGGCGGTGGCGGGGTTGGCGTAGGCGTGGGCGTCTCCGTCGGCGTGGGCGAAGGTGTGAATGTAGCTGTAGGCAGCGGCGTGGCTGTTGCCAGGAATGGCAGCGACAGGCCCTGACCACCGCCAAAAACACCCGAAAGCAGTGCCAAGGCGAGAACCACAACGACGCCTATTCCCACGATTGCTCCGATAAAGATCAGCGCCTGGCTCCCCCGCCCAGACGGGCGCGCTGGCGCGTAATCAGGCTCCGGAGCGCCCCGTCCACCCCTGGCCCGACTGGGCACCTGCGGCTGTTCCTCGTAATATGCATCATCAGCGGGCTGATCTGCCTCTGCGCCACTTCCCTGCCGAATACGGTCAATACGGCTGCGTGCCTCATCCGGCTCGCGGCGATCTCCAAATTCGCGATTGCCCATGATCCCTCTTCCTTCCTCCCCGGTCTCCCAGTCAGGGGCACACCCGATCTAGGATAATACACCTCAATTAAAACGTAAAGTGACAATTAGCGGCAAGACACGTGCTAGGTCGCAGGCGGTGCCTCGATGACTGATATATACCAGCCGATTGGTCCCTACAGCGTCAGCATAGATGCCCCCGGATTCACCGTCTCCGGTCGACCATTGGAACCCCGGGACTACCAGGTCGCCCACCTGCTGGTACTCGATAGGCGTGATGGCGATGAGATCGGACCGTCCCGCTATCGCCGTGTAGCGCGGCTCGAGATATCTGGCCGGGTCGCTCAATTCTGTGATGAACACCACAAGCTGGCATTCACTTTCAGATGACGCATCCATGGGCTGTAATCCAATGGCCTGGCCAGGCGTAGTGCCGAGCGTTGCAGCAACTCCACCATCAAAGTTTTCGGGCACCCATTCAGCAGGTGCAGCGATGCAGAAACCCAGGCGCTCGTGCAGAGTATACCCGTCGGGCGCTGTACAGGCCCCGATCAAACTCTCGAGGCGCACCCCCTCCAGATTTGGAGGCGCCATCGAGGGGGCCTTTTCCGGGGTCGGGGTGTCGATCTCTACAAGTTCGTTTGGCACTGCCGTACCAACCCAGGCAGCCGTTTGCTGCACCTCTGCCTGGATAGTTAAGGCTATCTGCGGTTCCGACGTACCGCCAGGCTCCTGAGTGACATTCAGGACATCGGAAGGTGCGCCAATGCTCCCACAGCCGGCAAGAAAACCAAGCAGGAAGGTAGAAACGCCGATAGCTTTAAGGCCACGCTTTGAAAGCATGGTTCCATCTTACCGCAGCGGACTTCCCTGCGAAAGTGTCTAAACGCTTTGCAGGCCTTGTGCCAGCCCGTTACAATCGCGCGATGCCTATGTTAATCACACGTGCCCGCCAAACATTTAAGAACATCGATCCAACCCTGCTGATCGTGCTAGCTTTATGTTTGCTCGCTGCATGGTCGTTCTTACTCCGACCCTCTCTGCCCCGCGAGACGGACACGGAACTGCACGTCTTTAGAACTGCGGAGCTGGGCAGCATGATCCGCGAGGGGATTCTGTATGCTCGGTGGGCGCCTGATTTCTACTATGGTTACGGCTACCCGATCTTCAACTACTATGCGCCATGTACTTATTACCTCGCGAATCTGTTCTCCCTGGCGCTGCCCGGGGGCGCTGTCTTTGGTGTCAAGATGGTGTTTGTGTTCGGTTTCCTGCTGGCAGGAATCGGGATGTGGGGGATAGGTCGTACGCTCGTCAGCAGCCAGGCAGGTGTGTTTATGGCTGTGGTGTACCTCTTTGCCCCGTATATCTATTTGATTGATCCACACACTCGCGGAGTGCTCGCGGAGACTTTCGCCCTGGGCGCGGCACCTTTTGCCCTATGGATGCTGGCGCGTTGGGTGCGATCCCCTGATCGGGCCAGCTTTGTGGGAGCCAGCCTGGGAATGGCCGGGGTGCTGCTCTCGCACAATATTATGGCTGTCGTGCTGCTGGCTCTTGCACTCGCCTTCGTGCTTTGGGAGATACATGTAACCCGCGCATCGGACAACCCGTCTGGTCGATGGACGGTCACTCTGCGAGGGGTGCTTCCCATAGGGATCGCCTTGCTCCTGTCCATGTTCTTCTGGATTCCCGTAATACTCGAATCGAACGAGATCCAACTCGGCAATCTTGTCGGACCCGGCCATTTCGACTTCCATAATCATTTCATCTCGGCTTTCGAGTTGTTCGCTCCCTCACTGCCACTCGACCTCGGCGCGACTAACCCGACCCTGAGATATAACCTTGGCCTTGCCCAGTGGGTGCTGGGACTTGGAGGCCTGTTTGCCGTCACCTGGATTGCGATACGGCGGCGTCACGAGGGGGTCGAGGCCAGCACATCCTTTGCGTCTGCAGCCTTCTGGGGTTTGTGTGGCACTGGTTTAACGTTACTGATTCTGCCACTCAGCCAGCCTGTCTGGGAGTTTCTCCACCCCATGGCATTCATCCAGTTCCCATGGCGGTTAATAGGCCCAGCGATTCTGTGTTTTTCCGTTGCTGCGGGGTTTGTTATGCCAGCAATCAGTGATCTGGCACCCAAGTGGAGAAATCCGATCTACAGTTTGCTTCTCGTGCTTCCCCTGATGTTTTGTCTGCCAATCCTGGTTGTGCCAGGCTGGGGCGATTTTGGCTCAACGGATCGCGAGGCAATCCATGCATTTGAGCTGAGTGGGATCGCGCTGGGCACGACTTCTACCGGTGACTATTTGCCCCGAGACGTCCAATACGTCCCCCCGCCCAGCCAAGAGCTAACCGCCCAGTTCACTCGCCATGGTCCGATTGACCGTGCGATCTACTCATCGCTGCCCACAGGAGTCAGCGTCGAGCTCCAGGACGCACGAACCCTGGCGTATCGTTATAAGACAAGCTCGCTGTCGCGCTTCGACTTGAACCTTTACATTTTTCGGTTTGCAGGATGGCGCGCTTCGGTTGATGGCCAGCCAGCGGAAGTAAACGTAATCGGGCCGGAAGGTTTCATGACAGTCAGTGTGCCACCGGGTGATCACACCGTGCGGGTTTGGTTCGGGCCAACCCTCGCACGACTCGTTGGCTCCGGCACCAGCCTGCTGGGTCTTGCGCTGCTCGTTGTAATAGCGTGGCGCATGTCCCCTGGCCCCTCAACTTCATCACTCGTCGATGCCCGGGAGTGGACATGGGGAGCAGCTACGATCACGGGATTCATCGTGCTGGCGTCAGTCGGAACCGCGCTCGGCATCTTCCAACCTCACAGCAGCGGTGATATTGCACTGCCCGCCCAGCACACCCGGCTGGACTATTTTCAGGGCGGCATCAACCTAATAGGTTACGACCTGCCTGAGACGAGCATCAGACCCGGAGAGACCCTATTCCTGCGGTTGTACTGGCGTGCACGCGAGCCGGTGCCAGCGAATTACCAGGTATTTGTTCATATAACCAGTGTGCCGGAGCATACATGGGGACAATCCGACAAGTTGAATCCGGGTGACTACCCTACTATGCGATGGGCTACGGTGCGCTATGTCACAGACCCACATTCAATCACCATACCGCCCGGAACCCCGCCCGGCGAGTATACCATTCGAGTTGGGCTGTGGAATCGCGAAACGGGGGTCAGGCAGCTCGTGTTGGAGCAGAATGGAGCTATCCTGGGTGACGCAGTTGACCTTCCCATACTCGTTCGGGTTGAACCCGGCCCGGCACCTGATATCTCAACTCTACCAGTTGCGCGAGTTCTGAGTATCGACATTGCGCCGGGGATCAGATTGGTCGGGTTCCAACAACAACCGAGCGATTCTTTGGGTGGATCGTCGGCTCTTTTGAACACGATACTCTACTGGCAGGTGCTTAGCCCGATCAACGAAGACTACACCATCCATGTGCGGGCGGTAGACCCCCAAGGCGGCGAATATCTACAGACGTCAGATCAACCGGCCGACGGTATTCATCCTACAACGAACTGGCGGCAAGGTGAAATTGTCCGTGATGTTCACTCACTACGGTTCAGTGAGCAGACCCCACCGGGCGTATACCGAATCGAGATTGGTGCAGCCAGCGATCGCCGGCGTCCGGCACGTTGGTTTTCCCTCGGTGAGGTGACGTGGAATCCGGCTCCTTAGCTCGCACAGATGTGGTATATTTCACCAATTGTGAGATATGTGCTTGACATGCCCGGGTCTCTCTGCTAGTATGGTCGCTATCATCCTGTTTGCGAATGAGCGCCCAACTGTGTTGGACGCTCATTGCCATAGGAGATCGCGCTTATGGAGAATTGTCCCGGCCTGAGAGCCGTGGAGATTCGCCCCAGGTGGGTGATTGTCTAACGTCCGCAGAGAATTCACGTTAATCGGTTCACATAAACCTCTAGAGGGGGTGAAACCATGAAGAAGGCGAAGTACCTGGGTATTTTCATCATCCTGATCGCGGCTGTAGCGCTGGCAGCATGCCAGCCGGCAACGCCTGCGACCGAAGAGCCGATGGCCGAGGAGCCTGCAGCAGAGGAACCCGCAGCTGAGGAGCCTACTGCCGAGGAGCCCATGGAATCGGCGATGCCCGAAGATGAGTGGGGTGTCATCGAGGTAGCACCGGGCGATCCGGTCCGCATCGCGACGAACACGGTAACCTCAGGCGCCGGTGTTGATGTCTTCGGCATCAACCAGAATCGCTTCGCAGCGCTGGCGGTCGAGGACCTTGGTGGAGAAGTTTTGGGCCATCCGATTGAGCTCGTTGCCGAAGATACACTCTGCTCGGCAGAAGGTGGTCAGACTGCAGCAAGCAAGACCGTTAATGACCCCAGCATCGCCGCAGTTATGGGCCACACCTGCTCCAGCTCGTGCGTCCCGGCAGCCGAGATCTACGCACAGGCCGGATACACGATGGTCTCACCGTCGTGCACAGCTCCTTCGCTGGCTGGCTATCCTGATATGGCAACCCACCAGGTTTCCTTCCTGCGCTCGGTCTTTAACGACCTGGGCCAGGGCAAGTTCGCTGCCGAGTGGGCCTTCAATGAACTGGGTGCGCGCAGTGTCGCCACGATCCACGACGGCAGCCCCTACGCCCAGCAGCTTGTTCAGGTATTTACCGATAACTTCACTGCCCTGGGTGGCGAGGTCGTAGCCGCCGAGGCCGTGAACGTGGGTGATACCGACATGCGTCCGGTTCTGACCACCATCGCTGCTGCTGGTCCGGACCTCATCTATGTGCCGATCTTCCCGGCTGAGGGTGGTTTTATCGCCCAGCAGCGTGCGGATGTTGGACTCGAAGATGTGCCGATGATGGGCGCCGATGGGTTGCAGACAGCGACCTTCATCGAGGCTGGTGGCGACGCCGCCGAAGGCCAGTACGCCAGTGGCCCCGCATTGCCCGAGAGCGATGCTTTCCAGGCTGTGCTGGATAAGTACGTTGCAGAGTTCAACGAAGAGCCCCCTGCGCCCTTCGGCCCGAACGCCTATGATGGCATCCTCATGATTGTTGATGCAATCAAGAAGGTTGCTGTTGAAGGTGAGGATGGTACGCTGTACATCGGTCGCAAGGCGCTGAATGACGCGCTGTATGCCACCGATGGCCTGCAGGGTATCACGGGTTCGTTCACCTGTGATGAGCGTGGTGACTGCGCGTTCGCACAGGGTATTGCCGTCTATCAGGTTCAGGACGGCGCGTGGGTGCAGGTAACCGACTAGCTCACACTGGCGGTAACCTTTTCCACGACGCACTAACAGAAAGCCAGGGAAGGCCCGTTCTTCCCTGGCTTCTTCTCAAATGACGAGAGGTAAACGACCATGCGTCAACGCCTGGCTGGTCAGCTTGCGTTCACCAACTTCGTTGTCTGGGGTATCGGGGCAGCGGTGTTGGTCTTCGTAATCGTTGGAAGTATCGCCACAATAAGCAAGGGTATTTATCCGCCCGACGTTTGGGCCTCATTCATCATTTTCGGTTTGGCACAGGGCAGTGTGTACGCACTGATCGCGCTGGGCTACACGCTTGTTTACGGCGTGCTCTTCATGATCAATTTCGCGCATGGCGAAGTATTCATGGGCGGGATGTACATAGCATTTTATGTTGCCCGTGCCTTCGAAGAGTCCGGTCTGTTAGATGCCAACCCGTTCCTGGCTCTTCTGATCATTACAATCGTCGCGATGGTCTCGTCCATGGTGATAGCTTTTCTGGTGGAACGCATAGCGTACCGCCCCTTACGCCGAGCCCCACGCCTGATTCCCCTGATCACGGCGATTGGTGCTTCGTTTTTCCTGCAAAATGCATTCCGCGGCTTGTTCGGCCCCAGCACCAAGGTTTATCCGGATGTGGATATCCTCAAGGGCAACTGGGTGCTATTTGGCGTCCGTATCCTCAAGACCCAGGTCCTGGTGATTGTAGCAGCCGTGGTGATCATGATCGGCTTATATCTGCTGGTCCAGTACACCAAAGTCGGCCGTGCAATGCGGGCTGTAGCTGAAGACAAAGACGCGGCCGCATTGATGGGTATCAATGTCGACCGGGTGATCGTGATCACCTTCGTTGTAGGGGCCGCAATGGCAGGGGCAGCCGGAGTGCTGTATGCGCTGCTGTTCAAACAGGTCACCCATACGGTCGGTTTTATCCCAGGCCTTAAAGCGTTTACTGCAGCCGTCCTGGGAGGCATAGGCAATATCCCCGGCGCCATGGTTGGCGGGTTGTTCCTAGGTATTTTCGAGTCAGTCGGCCCGGCGCTGTTCTTCGCGGGCCTCAATATCCCCGCGCCGAACCAGCTCAAAGATGTCATCGCGTTCACGATGCTGGTGATGGTGCTGATTTTCCGCCCGACAGGCATTCTCGGCGAAGCACTATCTGAGAAAAAGGCCTGAGTCACTAGGGCAATATAGGGGGAGAGAAGAACCACATGGCTACGCTTACCGCGACAAGACATTCTACCATCAGCCCCTGGCGCTCAACTGCCCAGCGCGGAGTCGTGCTGGGACTCGTCGTGTTATTCATCGCGTTGGTCGGGCTGGTGGGTGCGTTCGCCAAGAAAGACCTGGTTTATGAGGTTATCTCTGTTGGTCAGTTCCTGCTGCTGATCTCGGGGTTCATTGGAGGATATATTACAGGCCAGCGTTCCGAGCACCTGGGGATCGCCGCACGTGTGCTGCACGGCACCATGGTCGCCGTGATCAGCGGTGTGATCGTCGCATTGTTCTTACTGCTAGCAACGACGGTTGATTTCCGTGACATCCTGGTTAACAGCAATCGTGACCTGTTTGCAGTGCTGCAGTTCAAGCAAGAGGCTCCACTCAGCGGCGCCATCGTGCTCGTTGTCGTCTTTGCTGTGACAGGGCTGGCAGGCAGTCTGCTGAGCCTTCCGCCTCAACGCTGGCGAGCGCCCATCATGACGGGGCTGCTCGTTGTACTTTTAATTGGTTTGCTGGCCGATTTACTGGATGTTCTGCTGGTAAGCGGCCCTTTCAAACCACTGGCCGAATTCCTGTTCCCTCGCAAAGGGATATCCGTTCCTGGAGCCCTGGCCTTATTCGTAGTATCGGCGATCGTGAGTACGATATGGCCATTCTTCGGGCAAGTGACGACTCCGGCGCGCAAGTGGATCAATTCTCCGGGGCGCAAGCCGGTCAAGTTCACACTGATCGTCGCCGTCCTTGTGCCACTGATCATTGTTCTGCCCTGGGTCCTGCAGCTCTATCTCAGCGATGTGATGACCAATGTCGGCATATACATCTTGATGGGCCTGGGCTTGAACATCGTCGTAGGGTTTGCGGGCCTGCTCGACCTGGGCTATGTCGCCTTCTTCGCGATTGGCGCTTATGTCATGGGTTTGCTGACCTCACCTGATTCGTCGCTTGCTTTGAGCCTGACGTTTTGGGAAGCGCTGCCCATCTCGATGGTCGTGGCAGGTACCTTTGGTGTGCTTCTCGGCATCCCTGTCCTGCGTATGCGCGGTGATTACCTGGCGATTGTCACTCTGGGCTTTGGCGAGATTATCCGCATCCTTGCTACTTCAGAAGTGCTCCTGCCGGTGATCGGCGGGCCGCAGGGTATCTTGGGCATCCCAAAACCAGCTTTGTTTGGGCTGGTGTTTAAAGACGCACAATACATTTTCTACATCGTAGTGGTATGCGCGCTGATCGCGCTATACGTGTCATGGCGTCTCAGTGACTCGCGGATCGGGCGAGCCTGGGTCGCCATTCGCGAAGATGAAGATGTCGCAGAAGCGATGGGGATCAATCTGGTCAGTTACAAGCTGCTGGCCTTCGCCATCGGGGCAACATTTTCCGGCATGGCCGGAGGCATCTTTGCCGCCAAACTGGGCTCCATCTTCCCACATAGTTTCAACCTGCTAATTTCCATCAACGTTCTGTCACTGATCATCGTGGGTGGCATGGGCAGTTTGCCGGGCGTGTTCATCGGTGCACTGGTGCTCGTTGGGCTGCCTGAACTGCTGCGTGAGTTTGCTGAGTACCGGCTGCTGATGTATGGTGCCGCACTGGTCGGCATGATGCTTATCAAGCCTGAGGGGTTCGTCCCAGCCCAGCAGCGAAAGCGAGAACTTGCGCAAGAAGATGTATTTCCCGAGGAGTTAGAAGAAATATCAGCCCCGGCTGTCGCTGAGGAGGTTGCGTCATGAGCCTGCTGGTCGCCAATATGGTCACCAAGCGATTCGGTGGCCTCACGGCTGTGAGCCGCTTCAGCATGGAAATACCGGAACGTACCATTTTCAGCCTGATTGGGCCAAACGGGGCAGGTAAGACAACCTTTTTTAACTGTGTAACCGGATTCTATACGCCGGACGAAGGTGATATCGTTTTCAATACACGCCGCATCAACGGGCTTTCTACTGATCGCATCACACGGCTGGGCATCGCCCGCACCTACCAGAACATCCGGCTGTTTCAGAATATGACGGCGATCGAGAATGTGATGGTTGGGCAGCACTCGCTGCTGCACAGCGGGCTCGTCAGAACGCTGGCCTGGCTGCCCGTGCTGGTTGAGGAGAACAAAGCGACAACCCGTGCCCGTGAGCTGCTCGAGTTCGTCGGCCTCAAGGGCAAAGGTGACGTCATCGCTAAGAACTTACCTTATGGGGACCAAAGGCGTCTGGAAATCGCCCGAGCACTGGCAAGTGACCCGCAGCTGCTCCTGCTTGATGAGCCTGCTGCCGGTATGAACCCGCACGAAACCACAGCGATCATGCGATTCATCCAACGACTGCGGGACGAGCTTAAGTTAACAATATTCTTAATCGAACACGACATGCGTGTTGTGATGGGCATCTCGGATCACGTTACGGTGCTCGACTACGGGGAAAAGATCGCCGAAGGCTCCCCGGACGACGTGCGCGCCAATCCCAAAGTGATCGAGGCGTACCTCGGCAAGCCTGTCGAAGAGGTTTGATGTCATGGCCCTTCTTGAGATCCACGATGTCCATACATACTATGGGAACATCCATGCCCTTAAGGGATTGTCCATCTTCGTCGAAGAGGGTGAGGTTGTTACGCTGATCGGAGCCAACGGCGCCGGGAAATCCACCACTCTCAAGACGATCAGCGGCATTACGCCCGCGCGCCGTGGGTCGATCCACCTGGCGGGAGAAGATATCACGCATGTGCCAGCCCATGATATTGTGCGGCTGGGTATCACCCAGGCCCCGGAAGGCCGCCGGGTCTTCGCCCGGCTGACGGTTCGGGAAAATCTGGCAATGGGTGCATTTACGCGGAGTAACAACGCGGAAATACGGGATACACTGAACCGGGTGTACTCGATCTTCCCGCGTCTTAAGGAACGACAAAGCCAGCCTGGGGGCACCCTTTCCGGGGGCGAGCAGCAGATGCTCGCGATAGGCCGCGCGCTGATGGCGCAGCCCCGTGTACTGCTTCTAGATGAGCCCTCGATGGGCCTTGCGCCCATCCTTGTCCAGGAGATTTTCGCCATTATCAAACAGCTCAATGAGAGCGGAACCACGATCCTTCTGGTCGAGCAGAACGCACAGATCGCATTATCGATCTGCAACCGTGGTTACGTGCTCCAGACAGGCGAAATCGTCCTGGGCGGTACTGGAAGAGAACTGCTGGCTAACGAAATGGTACGCAAGGCCTACCTCGGCGAGTCGTGACCGGCATCCTGCACTGGACAAAAAGGCACGAGCGCCCGCTCCTGTGGGGAGCCTGGGCGCTCGTTTTGTTTGCGGCAGCCCTGCTCCGTTTCACACACCTTGATTGGGACGGTCTGTACCAGCTGCATCCCGATGAACGGGCAATTCTGTTCCGTGCAGAACATCTGTCGCTGCCCACCTCGCTTGGTGAGGTATTCGACCCAGCCAGATCACCTCTCAACCCTCTTCGTGCCGATGACGGTGAGATCAGCGGTTATGCCTATGGGCACTTACCCTTATACCTTCACGCCTTGGCCTATCATGTGTCGGTACTTGTATGGCCTCTGGGAGACACAAGCGCATTTGACCGGCTTACATTGGCCGGCAGGGTGCTCTCGGGATTGTATGATACATTGACCGTGCTGTTTGTTGGCTTGAGCGCGGCAAGGGTATTAGATCGGCGCGCAGGCTTACTTGTTTCCGCACTTGCCGCTGTGGCGGTGATACACATCCAGAATGCCCATTTCGCCACGGTCGACAGCGCCCTTACACTGGCATCGACTGTCTGCTTATACGGACTTCTGATAATACAAACCGGAGGAGGGCGGCTCGGCGCCCTCCTCGTGGGCATCAGTTTTGGGGCGGCCGTAGGGTGTAAGGCAAGCGGGATGGCACTGCTCATCCCGGGGCTCGTAACCTTCCTGCGCGTATCCAGGCCGGTAAACGAAGCCTCCTGGCAACTACGCCTTGTCGGGCCGCGCCACGCAATGCGGATAACGATCACCGGTGCGCTTCTTACGTTCGTCCTGACCAACCCTTATGCCCTGCTCGATGCAGGCGCCTACTTCAATGCAGTTTCTACGCAGGCTGCAATGATGGCAGGCCGTGTGAACTGGCCATTCCTAGAGCAGTATACAGGCACACTCCCTGTGCTGTATGCGGTGGAGCAGCAGCTATGGTGGGGCCTCGGGCTTCCCATGACAGTTGTACTGTTTGGGGGTTTGGTCTGGAGCATTTGGCGTGCACCACGGCAGGAACACCCCGGGCTCAACACTGTGATAGTTTGGGCGGTAGGAGCGCTGATTATATTTGGTTCGGGTGCGGCGAAGTTCCCGCGCTACCTGCTGCCCGGAATACCCCCGCTGCTGGTGCTGGGAGGGTTGGCGTTATCCCAGTTGAAACGGTTGAGGCTGGCAGCCGTTGCGATTGTTGTAATCCCTTCGGCTCTCTATGCGCTCAGTTTCATGCGAATGTACTCCACAACCCATCCCTGGGTGGCAGCAAGCGAGTGGATATACGAGCACATCGAAGATGGTGCTGTTCTTGTTGTTGAACAATACGACGCGGATATCCCCCTGCCCCGCGAAGCAGGTAACGCAGAGGTGGCTATCCACGCTGGTTACGATATACGGACGATTAACTCTTTCGCTGATGAGCCGGAACAGTGGCTGGATCATGCTTTAGAGACTGTTGCGAAAGCCGATTACATAATCTTGCCAAGCAACCAGGTCTATGCCAGTGTAGCACGCCCTGGCACCCAGCATGGAGCGGCACAGGCATTTTACGAAGCACTGTTCAGCGGTCGGCTGGGCTACGAGCCTGCAGCGATCTTTTGCCGCTATCCGCACCTGGCCGGGATCGCGCTTATCGATGATCCCTTTGCCAGGACGACCCTGAGGCCCGCCCAGGCGTTCCAACCACCTGCGCCCGGCGTGCATCTTGGGTTCGCTGACCAATCGTTTACCCTTTACGACCACCCTTATGTGCTCATCCTTTGTAATGAACGCCGCGTTGATTGTATATCCCTGCACCGCAGCACGGGGTTAGCAGCAATCATGCGCTGAGTACAACCAGCCGTTGACAGTGTGCCAGCACGTCGGTATAATCTCTTGCTGCTGCCCCGCTGGCGGGGCTTTCTTTCTGTCCGCAGCAAAATGAAAACTCAACAACCGTCTTCCCCTGGCCGTGGCAATCTGCGCGACGCGCCCAGGAGGCAAGCGAAGAACGGGGGATTTCGAATGTATGCGATCGTTCGTGTTGGTGGAAGGCAGTACAAAGCCGAGCTTGGACAGCATCTGGTCACTGAGAAGCTGCCCAACGAGATCGGCGATGAGCTGACCTTTGACGACGTGTTGCTGGTTAAGGATAATCAAGGTACGGTTACTGTAGGCCAGCCCAACGTCAAGGGTGCGGCTGTCAAAGTCCGCGTGGCTGGTCAGTTTAAGGGCAAGAAGATTGTGGTCTTCAAATATCGCCCTAAACAGCGCTATCGCCGCAAGCAAGGCCATCGCCAGCGGTATACTCGTCTTGAGGTTATCGATATCAATCCGGGCAGCTAGCGGCACGGTATTGGCATCAGGGTAGGAGAAGGATCATGGCACACAAAAAAGGTGGCGGTTCTAGCAGGAACGGTCGCGATAGCAACGCTAAACGGCGCGGGGTAAAGCGCTTTGGCGGTGAATACGTGATCCCTGGCAACATATTAGTCCGCCAGTGCGGCACTAAGTTCCATCCGGGCACTAACGTGGGTATGGGGCGCGATTACACGCTGTTCGCCCAGGCAGAAGGCTATGTCTACTTCGAGTGGGCACGCGGTGGGCGCAAACAGATCAGCGTGTACCCGGAGAACCCAAACCCGACGAGTTAACAAAGCGCAACGCAGTATTACATATGCCTTACGCTACCCTGACGGGCCGTGAGGCGAAAAAAGCGAGGATAATACGTGAAGGAACAGATCCATCCGAAGTGGTATGCACAGGCAACAGTGATATGTGCATGCGGTAACACCTGGAAAACCGGAGCAACGGTTCCGGAGATCCGCACCGATGTGTGCAGTGCGTGTCACCCCTTCTATACCGGGGAACAGCGTATTGTGGACACAGAGGGACAGGTTGAGCGCTTCATGAAGCGCTTGCAGGCGCGTGAGGACATCCGGGCAGCCTCTGAAGCCCGCGCGGCGTCAGATTCTACGGCAGACCGCATGCTCGCAGAGCTTGAGCTCAGCAGCCGGGTAGTCAAGGCCTTGAATGCTGCCGGACTTGAAACGGTTGGGGATGTGCTCGACCGTATGGCTGAAGTTGGCGATGAAGGCATGCTGGCGATCTCGGGCTACGGTCATAAAGGCCTGATTGACACCAAGCGAGCACTGCGCCAGCTTGGATACGAAATCGCAGAGCCTGAAGAGGCCTGATCCTCCCTGAATCAACCAAGCTGACTCGAGGGCGCGGCATGCTAGATGAATGCCGCGCCCTCATGTATACTGGACCTGAAAGCAAACGCCAACACCTAGCGAGGTGCACATGAGCAGTTCAGCTGGCCATATCGAAGTGATTTGTGGATGTATGTTTAGTGGCAAGTCTGAGGAACTGATACGGCGTATCCGGCGTGCGCAGATTGCCAAACAGAAGGTACAGGTATTCAAGCCAAGTATCGATAACCGCTTCGGGATCGACCAGGTTGTATCCCATAATGGGAGTGTCACTAAGGCAATCGCGATCGATAGTGCAGCGGACCTTCTCACCCATCTTGATGAAGAGACTACCGTCATTGCCATCGATGAGGCACAGTTTTTCGACCACGCCCTCGTCGATCTATGTCGTTACCTGGCTGAGAAACGCGGCATCCGGGTCATCATAGCGGGCCTTGATCTTGACTTCCGGGGGGAGCCGTTTGGCCCGATGCCACTGCTCATGGCGGAGGCAGAAGAAGTGCAAAAGCTGCACGCTATCTGTGTCATCAGCGGTGAGGAAGCGACCCGCTCACAGCGCCTGATCAACGGTAAACCCGCGCATTACGACGATCCGATTATTCTCATCGGAGCACAGGAAACCTACGAGCCGCGCAGCCGGAAATATCATGAGGTTCCAGGCCGCCCCAGCCGATTCTCATAGCGATCCCGTCCCTCCGGAGGAATGAGGAAACGACATGCCCCCGCACTACCGCGATTTGCTGGACCACGTGTTGATTGATGAAAAATCCCTACAGGCCCGTATTGCTGAGTTGGGACGCCAGATCACGGATGATTACCGTGCGTTAGGCGAGGTGATGCTCGTAGGTATTCTTAAGGGCTGCGTGCTATTTATGACCGACCTGATGCGCCATTTAGACGTCCCGAGCACGGTTGACTTTATGGATGTCTCGTCGTATGGTGCTGGCGCGCGCGAATCAACCGGGAATGTGCGCATTTTGATGGATCTGCACGTTCCAATCCAGGGCAAGAACGTGCTCATTGTCGAGGACATCATTGATTCTGGACGTACACTTGACTACGTCCTGCGCCAATTTCAGGCGCGCCGCCCGGCAAGCATGCGTGTGGTCACACTGCTGGACAAGGCCGAGCGCCGTGAGGTGATCATCCCAATCGATTATGTGGGCTTTACCATCCCCAACAAGTTTGTGTTTGGCTACGGGCTGGATATCGATGAATACTATCGCAACCTGCCATTTATCGGTGTTGTCAAACCAGGGGTGGCCATCACCCAGGAAGCACCCCGGCCACCAGATTGAGTCAGTTCGATGGAGCAACCTTTTGTGCCGCCCCGGCCGCTGTACTGGCCAGACCTTGTTAACAGCGTTGCCAGGCTCTTGAGCGATGGCCCGCCAGTGTATGTAATCGGTGGGCCGGTGCGCGACGCGGTGCGTGGGGCGCCCCTGCATGATCTGGATCTCGCAACTCCGGGGGACGGACTGGCAGTAGCGCGCTACATTGCTGATGCGTTAGGTGGAGCCTACTATCCGGTCGACCCAACCCGGCGAACCGGTCGGGTGATCCTCGCGGCACCTGGCGAGCGTTCCTCGATCGACGTTGCTTCCTTCCGCGGTCCTGACCTGCTGAGCGATCTAAAAGGCCGTGATTTCACGATCAATGCGATGGCAGTCAGCCTCGCTGAGCCTGACCGCCTGATCGATCCGCTGGGAGGCTATGCCGATCTGTTTGAGCACAAGACATTGCGCCAATGCAGTCCGAGTTCGCTCCATGATGACCCTGTCCGCGCTGTCCGTGCTATACGCCACGCATTGGAACTGGGCTTACGCATCGAATCTTTAACGCGCTCTGCCATGCGGCAGGTTGTTCCGATGCTCACAGACGGGCAAGGTCGCTTGGTCCAGCCTGAGCGCTTCCGAGATGAGATATTCAAGCTTCTGGCGCAGACTCCGCGCCAGGCGACTGCGTTGCGTCTCCTCAACCAGATGGGGATTCTACAGGCACTCTACCCCTACCCCCAGATATCCTCCTGGGAAAAGCGCATCGAGGTTGTCGAGCGCCTGTCTCAGTTAATGCGTATCATCAGTTCCCAGCGTGATGACAATACAGCAGCAAACCTGATCCTGGGTGTTGCAGTCATGGTGCTTGATCGCTACAGGGCGCAGCTGCAGGAACACCTGAGCCGAACTTACGCGGATGAAAGACCGCATAGTGTCCTGCTTGTACTGGCTGCCCTGACGCCCTCGCAGAATACCGATATTGGATATCGGTGGGCAGAGCATCTGCGACTCTCACGCGCAGAATCAACCGTCCTTGAACAGATCTGCTCAACACGCCGATTCGACCTAATCGGAGCCGGATCACCTGATGTGCGCTTCATGCATCGCTATTACCGGGCTACCGGAGAGTCGGGTATAGATGGCATACTGCTCTCCTTGTCGGAGTTCCTTGTAGACCAGGGAACTTCTGTCACGGCAGAGAGGTGGGGCAGACTGCTTGAGGACACAGCAGCGCCGCTACTTGAGGCTTTCTTTCGTAAGCACCAGCAGGTTGTCGCACCGCCCCCGCTGGTTAATGGGGGTGAATTGATGGAAGCGCTAAAACTGCCCCCCAGCCCACATATTGGGTTCCTGCTCACCGACTTACTTGAGGCACAGGCAGCCGGAGAAATCCGGACGAAAAAGGAGGCGCTGGACCTGGCCAGAAGCCTCCTCAGTAACCTAGATAGCTAGCCCCTTACGGCCCCACCTCACGCACAAAAGGCTCATAGCGACACACACAGCCCCCCGGGTTCGAGCAGCCGCTGTGGGGTAACTCGGGGATGTCTGGCGAGTCCTTGGGGTATGTTCCCTGGATCTGGCGAGCCATTGGGCAGGTCTTGTCTGGCGCCACAATGTATACATGGCTTGCCCGAGGGCTTTCCATGATCTGTTTTAGCTCGTGCTCACGTTCCGCTTTGCGCTGTGCAAGTACATCCTGGATCATTGCGCGTCCTTTCTCGTCCCGGGTTCATCACACCGTCGACACCCTGGTGGAATGCACAGCTATTCTAACCACAAAGCCATGCACTATCAATGCCAGCCTGTCAGTCACCTGGCCGCTCATAAAACATCAAAAGAGTGTTCCCATATGTGCGCTGATCGTAGAGTACTAGGTGTTCGAATTGGGTTTCCATGGTCTCTCGCGGGTCAACCTGTACGATCACAGTACCGTCCGGGTAAAGCCATTCTGGACGTGTATCGATCAATACCAGTGCATCGTGCCACAGAGTTCTGTACTGGGGCGGTGCCACAAAGACAAAGTCAAATGCCTCCCCTATGGATGCCGAACGCAGCATCGCCAGAGCATCTGTGCGCCGGACCTCTCCTCGTTCTTCCAGACGGGTGATCGCCAGGTTTTCGGCAATTACACGGACGGCTGAACGATCCAGTTCTGTAAACAGACAGTAGGCCGCTCCACGGCTGAGCGCCTCAATCCCCACCTGGCCTGTGCCTGCAAATAGGTCCAGCCAGCGGCTGTCGCGGACTGCCAGCCCGATGATATTGAACAGGTTTTCCTTAACCCGATCCAGGATCGGGCGGGTTGTATCACCGGGAACTGACTTGAGCCTGCGCCCGCGTGCTGAGCCTGCTATTACTCGCGGCATGGGAAACGGGTAACCTTTCGATTAGCGGATTGGCACACGGCAGGAGTTGCCCTCTGATATCTCGAAATACGCGCCCGTACCCACGAATCCCTCAGCTGTTGTGCTCACTGCGTAGCGGATTCTCAAGCCCGTATGGATGCGAACCGTCACCTGTTCGCCAGACTGCAGCTCCTCAATCCGATCCTCTTCACCGGGGAGGCCCCGCAGAAGTTCGACACTCACAGGTGCATAGTTGGTAAACACCAATTCTGAGCCATCACTTCCGGTAGGGCTGCAGCCTTCAATTGCCAGGCCCAGCGCCTGGGGACTCGACCGTGGCGCATTGTCCTCCGCTGCTAGCAACCTGCCTGACCATAAGGCGACAATCACATAGACTAACCCGGCTACAACCAGCAGAACTAACACTGATGTTAGAGTGATATTCGGTCCATGGCGCATATGTGGGTCGCGCTCTACGGCCGGGCTGGTGGGTAAGGCCGGACGCGGCAGATCCCGGGTGATTACAACCCCGGCCGGGGTCTCGTCAGTATCAAGCACGGGGCGGTGTGAACCCCTGCTCGGTGTAGCAACACGCCGCTCGAGCGCACGGAGCAGCTGAGATGCTTCCTCGTGATCGGGGCGAAGACGAATAACCTGCTTAAGGCAGTGCAGCTTCTGCTGCGAATCGGCAGCGACTGCGGCAAGATACCACCATGCCGCAGCGTTATCTGGCTCTTCGTTGACGACAGCAGCGAAAATCCGGCGTGCCCGCCGCTTATCGCCGCTCCGCAACGCCTCTATGCCTTGATGCAGCAGGGTCTCAGTCATGGCATCAATGATACGCTATGTAACGGGGAAAGGCTATGCGTGACGGACAAGATTGCCCCTCATAATCGCTAAGTGTTATACTCCCGCCCGCGCTGGGCCTTTACTTCTTGTGGAACGGAGAGCCATGAAACGCTGGCAAACCCTTTTAATCGGAATCCTGGTCAGTGCTCTGGCACTCTTTCTTGCCTACAGGCAGGCTGATTTTGTTGAAATGTTTTCTGCTGTCCAGCAGGCCCGCCTGCTTTATGTGGTTATCGCTATCCCATTGATCACGTTGCTGACACTGGTACGCGGCCTGCGTTGGAGCATCTTGACCGAAGCTAGGATCACCCCCTGGGACGGTTTCTGGCTCTTTAACATCGGTTTCCTATTCAACAACATCCTGCCCGCACGCCTGGGGGAAATCGCACGGGCAAGCCTCGCGTCACGGAGACCCACCATCCATTTCACAAGTGCCCTGTCAAGCATTGTGGTCGAGCGGTTATTCGACATGGTTTGTGTTGTCGCACTGTTCGGCATGGTCTTACTCAGCATGGACCTCCCCGGCTGGGCTGCTGGCGCAGGTTCCGTGATGGGCGTAGGCGCAGTCACCGGGCTCATAGCCCTGGCACTGGCTGCGCGCTTCCCTGAGGGGGCATTACGGCTGGGCGCACGTATCCTGGCTGTTCTCCCCCGTATCAGCTACGACCAGGCACATACATTTCTGAAACCGTTTGTCGACGGCCTCGGCGGAGTGGCGCACATCCGCACCTTTGCCATCGGGTTTGGGCTGTCATTGGTGGCCTGGATCATGTCGGGCGCAGTGGGCTGGCTGCTGCTGCTCGCGTTCGTACCGGGCGCGCCCATCATGGCGGGTATGCTGGCAATCGCCGGAGCTGGTCTGGGATTCAGCGTTCCGGCTGCCCCTTCAGGAGTAGGTCCATATCACGCAGCGGTCATCGGCGTGCTGACAGCGGTTGGGTTTAACGCAGATGTCAGCCGCAGCTATGCGTTTGTATTGCACGCGTCAAACTTCCTGATGACGAGTCTGTTGGGCATAATCGGACTGGTACGTGAAGGAGTGACCTTCCGAGAAGTAGCTGCCCAGGCCCGCAGCCTGCGTGAAGCACAGCCAGCTACACCTAATCTCACCGACGAGCACCCGGTTTAATGGACAACAACACACACACGTCACACCGCTGGATTCTGGCCATCGCGGTCGCAGTCGTCTTGACAGCTTTGAATCTGGGTTACCCTGGCTCCGGATCATCCAACCATATCCGGCTGATCCCGTTTGAGGGGTACGTGTCCGCGATTAGCTGCTTGCTGCGTAATTGTGGTGGTGCTAGCTCAGCACTGCGTTTCATTGTGCTCAACGGGCTGGGCAATGTCGTGGTTTTTATCCCACTGGGCTTTGCTTTCGCGCGGGCTTTTGAAAACGTCTCCCCACGCCCAATCATCTATGCGCTGCTGGCGGGCATATTGCTGAGCATGGCATACGAGCTGATCCAGATATCCATTCCGGGCCGCGTTACCGCACTCGATGACGTCATCCTTAATTCGATGGGAACCTTGCTGGGAGCTGCGGCACTGCGGCTGCCTCAGTATCGATCCCATGGTACGGGGGAGGAGTGATGGCTGACGAACCACTCCGCATACTGATCGCTCTCCAATACTATGTGCCGCATCGCACCGGCCTCACACTGCATGTCCAGCGAGTCGCTGAAGGGCTTGCACAGCGTGGGCACCAGGTCACCGTGCTGTCAGCCCGTTACCACCCCGGCCTTCCGCGTGATGAGCAGGTGATCAACGGAGTTCGGGTCATACGGTTGTGGGCGCCGATCCGCGTATCACGGGGCATGATAATGCCAGCATACCCATACGCAGCATTCAGGCTTATGCAGCTTCATGATGTAGTCAGCATCCATACCCCAATGTTCGAGACCGCGTTGTTTGGCGTGTTCAGTCGGTGGCTCCGTAAAGGGCTGGTGATCACCCATCACGGGGATCTGATTTTACCGAAGGGCCTGCATAACCGGTTTATTGAATGGTTCACTTTCCAGCTGTATAAGCTGGGCGCACGAGCGGCGCACCGCATCCTTGCTTACAGCAAGGATTATGCCCGGCACTCCTACTACATCGCGCCATTCTGTGAAAAGACGTCGGTGGTATATCCACCGATTGACCTGCCTGAGCCCAAGCCAGCCCGAGTTGAACTGATCCGCCGCGAGTGGCTGGAGAACGCTGGCCCGGCTGCGCGCCTGATCGGGTATGCTGGCCGATTTGTCGAGGAAAAACGCCCCGACGTCCTGATCCGGTCATTACCCGTCATTCACCAGCAGTTCCCGGGGTCAAGGATCGTATTTGCTGGTGAATACGACATCAAATACGAGAGCTTCTTTGAACGCAACAGCGCGTTAATTGATGAGCACCGCGAGCATCTTATCTTTCTGGGGCTGCTCAAGGATCCGCAGGACATAGCTGACTTCTATGCTGCCTGTGATGTGCTGGCGCTCCCCAGTGATACTGAGTGCTTCGCGCTTGTGCAGGTCGAAGCGATGCGCTGCGGCACCCCTGTAGTCGCTACAGATATCCCAGGAGCGCGTGTGGTCGTGCAGAGTACCGGCATGGGCGAGATTGCGCCGCCGGGCAACCCTGAGCGTATGGGGCAGGCGATTAGCCGTGTGTTGGAACACCCCGAAGACTATATCAAATCGCGGCAGGCAATCGATGCGGCCTTTAATCTTGAGGAAACGATCTCCCGCTATGAGAAGCATCTGCGCCTGGCCGCAGAACAGGCTCGCAGCGGCTAAGCACGAGGATTAGAGGTAGATGGTTGACCCGCAGGTGATCGATCGTATGGTGCGCAACGAGGCTGACATGGCCTACCGGCGTCGAGTGCGCACCGTGTTCGAATGGCTGAACCCCACAGGGGGCGATCTGATCCTAGACGCCGGATGTGGGCGAGGTTTCTACCCGAACTTCATTCGCCATGCCAGCAGCGCACACATTGTAGGCATGGAGTTGGAACTCCCCTACCTGCGCATTGCCCAGAAACAGCTTGCGGGCAAAACAGGGATCACACTCATCAACGGGAATATATACCATTTGCCTTTTCCTGCTGCGTTCTTTGACAAGATCATCCTATCTGAGGTGCTGGAACACCTCCCGGATGATTGCGGTGCCCTTATCTCCCTGGCACGTGTGCTCAAGCCAGGTGGTTTGATTGCAGTTACAGTACCAAACGCCAACTACCCATTCTGGTGGGATCCCATCAATAAGACACTCGAAACGCTGTTCAACACCCACGTACAGCGCGGTGTTTTCGCAGGCATTTGGGCAAACCATCAGAGGTTATATACCGCAGATGACCTGCGTGCCGTGGTGGTTCACGCCGGTTTGGAGATCGCTGCTGAGCGAAGCTTCACGCATTACAGCTTTCCATTTATCCACAATATCGTCTATGGGATTGGTAAGGAGCTGCTGGAGGGCGGGCTGCTGCCCAACAGCATCGCGAAAGTTGCAGACCGGCATAACGTAAGCGGGGATACCGGCAACTTGCTCAATCCAGTCCATATTGGCCTGCGAATATTCGAGTGGTTCGACCGGCGCAATGTGATGGACGAGCCACCTGGCCGCAGCAGCGTCAATCTGTGCATTCTGGCGCGAAAACCAGCTTGACGTTACAAATTGACGTGCTATGGACCCTAACAAGCGCAGCTTACCCACTGACGGCATAAAGGCACCTACTTCCCAGATCACGGTCGCCGAACTGCTGCGGGCCGTCTTTTTCGAGTCCCTGGCCGACCAGGGTGATGCAAAGCCCCGGAAGCCTGCCGCTCAGGACATCTCTCGCGAAGTGATCGAGGCAGCGGCGCTGTACAAAGAGACTACGTGGGACGCTGCACCTCCATTGGCTCCGCTCGCCAGCACTGAAGTCACGACCGTCCGCCGTGTGTTGTTAGGGGTGGGTATCGTCTTCACGCTCACAGCCGGTTATCTGGCCCAGCTCTTTATCCGCGCAGGCTCTTATGGCGGCGGCTTGCTGGTATTCGTACTGGCTGGGATACCGTGGTTGACCCTGCTTGCATTCGAGATTGCCCCGCCCGACGGGGGGCTGCTCAAGCGCGGGCCGCGTATTGAGGGCCCGGCAGGCGCTCGCGCTGTGCTCCCCCTAACGCTGGAGAGCCTCAACTGGCGCATGGGCTTCGGCGCAGCTGCGTTTTTGCTAAGCCTCGCGGCATTCGTGCTGAACTCCGATAACACGTTTACACTGCCGGGTGTGATCACCTGGGTGTTAAGCATCACGGGGTGGTTGGTTGTAGTTGCGGAGCAGTCGCCACTTGTGCTGTTTGGCAATCTCTGGCGCAGTGTTCGCAGCTTCCGCGCGCGCCCTCCAACAATCGACTGGCAGCTGGTCATGCCAGTCTCTGCGATCTTGATCGGCGCGGCTTTATTACGCCTTTACCAACTCGACATCACTCCCAATGAGATGACCAGCGACCACGTAGAGAAGGTCCTTGATGCCTGGCGTATATCACAGGGATTCACCCATGTATTCTTCCGTAACAATGGGGGCCGTGAGGCCATCCAGTTTTATCTTGTGTTTTTAGCCAACCGAATCTTCGGAACCGGATACAGTTTCCTCACTCTCAAGCTTGTTTCTGCATTCGAAGCGCTGCTCCTGATACCGGTGATGGTGCGCCTCGGCCGCGAGTATGTAGACCGCCAGACGGGGCTGTTCTCCGCGCTGCTCGTGGCTGTAGCCTGGTGGCATATTATGTTAGCGCGCCTGGCGCTGCGCATCGTCCTGACCCCACTCATCTTTGCGCTGTTGCTGATAGTGCTGGGTCGAGGGATAAGCACTGGCTGGCGGCGTGCGTGGGTATGGGCAGGCATCTGGATGGGCATCGGTGTATACGCCTATCAGGCACTTCGCATCACCCCGCTGGTTGCACTAGCAGCATTTGCTGCAGCAGTTGCAGGGCCTGTTTTCAACTGGCTTCGCGCACGTATCAGCAATCATCCGAATTCAGCCGCACGCGCGCGGCTGGCTCTGCACACTGTGCGCCGCCAGGGTTCAAACCTGATCGCTGCGGGAGTGATCGCGCTGGCCTTTTTCGTGCCTTTGCTGCGAGTCTGGCAGCAGTTTCCTGATGATCTCTGGAACCGTGTGGTTAATCGGACGACAAGCAGCGAGATCAGCATTACGAGGCCGGTCCTGTCGATCTTTGCTGAGAATTATCGCGATGCGCTGCTCATGTTCCACGTGGCCGGGGATTCAGCCTGGATCAATGCCCCACCTGATACCCCTGCGATGGACCCTGTCACGGGGGTACTTCTTGTGCTCGGAGTTCTTGCATGGCTCATCCGGCTCAAGGCGCGAGGCAGTCCGGCAGACACCTTCCTGCTGCTGGCTGCACTGATCATGCTGCTGCCAACTGCATTGGCGGTTGCTTTTCCGATCGAGAATCCAAGCTACACACGGGCGAGCGGTGTACTGCCTGTGGTATTTCTGCTTGCTGCCTGGCCGCTGACCCTGATCTGGGAACGCATACGGGTGATAATGGGCCGTGCAGGTATCCTGGCGGCGTCGGTGCTGCTCGCACTGCTGATTGCTGCAGCAGCTTACCTCAACTTCCAGACGTATTTTACGAGGTATGCCGAAAGCTACCGTACGGCGGCACTCAACCCCTCCGAAGTTGCGCATGCCGTCCGCGATATCATCGGGCCAGATGCACCATTGGGTGGAGTCTGGCTGGTCGGCTGGCCGTACTGGCATGATTATCGGGCCATAGGCATTGAGGCTGGACAGATAGATTTCCAAAACGCTATCCTGGATAGCAATGTGCTGGTCAGCTATCTTGAAAACGACTTGGGCCGCTTCTCATCACGCCCTCTTGTTTTTATTGTCCATCCTGACGACAGCCCCGCCCTCTCACTGCTCAGCCAGGCTTTCCCCACAGGTCACGCAGATTACCATCCGAGCAGCACGGCAGGCCGCGACTTCATTCTGTATACCGTCACTGACTGAGGTGGTGAGGAACAGGGATTGAGCCAGTGTATAAAATGAGATGTCCTGACCGCGCGCCATCCAGAGTAAGAGACGATATGGGATTGTTTGAGCATGTTGCCCGGAAAACGTCCAATGCTGCACGCGAATGAGGACGGACCCCAGCGGCAAGCCCTGGTGCTGCTGCTGTTGGTGGTGATCCTGGTAGCTGGTACGTATCTCCGCTTCGTGGGGCACGATTGGGATTCGGGCCACCTGCTGCATCCTGACGAGCGGTTCCTGTCCTGGGTAACCAGCGATATGCGGGAGCCTGGATCACTTGCTGAGTTTTTCGATACTCAGACCTCCACCTTTAACCCCAACAACGTAGGGCATCAGTTCTACGTGTACGGCACATTACCAGTGTTCCTGGGCTATTACGCGGGCCAACTGGTTGATAAAACCACGTTGTTCGACGTCTATCTGCCAGGGCGCACACTCTCGGCTTTGTTCGACCTGATCTCCGTGGTGTTCGTGTTTCTGACAGCGCGCCGCCTGTTTAATTGGCGCGCAGGGCTGCTGGCAGCAGCACTGTATGCTGGAGCGGCGCTGCCCGTACAGCTCAGTCACTTTTATGCGGTTGATACCTTCGCTGCAGCATTTGTAGCAATCTGCCTGTATTTCGCAGCCCGCACACTTGACGCACGCAGGTGGTATGATTTCGCCCTGTTCGGTATCAGTCTCGGGCTGGGCATGGCGTGTAAAGTCAGCATCTTCCCGCTGGGGTTGATCCTGGCCCTTGCTGCCTTGCTAGGTACTGTTCGCAAACATGGCTGGCTGCCGGGGGCAGCACACCCAGATGACACCTTGCCCACCCCACCCCGCCCGCTGCTTGACATCATCGCCGTGGCAGGTGGGTTGATCCTCGCCGCGGGCCTGGCTCTGGCCGTTTTTCGAGTTGCGCAACCCTACGCGTTCCTGCCGCCGCAGTCGGAAGCCCCCATAGACGAAGCATCGCTCGGCAGCGGCATGGCCCTGATTAGCCGCATCGGCAACCCGATTGGTCTCCGCCCCAACCCCGCGTGGCTGGCCCAGATGCAGGAGGTTCGCCGCCAGGTTTCAGGCAACGCCGATATCCCACCCAACCACCAGTGGGGGAAGCGGATTCCGCTGGTGTTCCCCTGGATCAATATGGTGCGGGTTGGCCTGGGTTGGCCGCTGGGCGTATTTGCCTGGCTGAGTGTTGCCTGGGCACTGTGGGAGATCGCGCGCGGGCACCAAGAATCTTACCGGCTAATCCCGGTGCTTATCTGGGCTGTGCTGATCTTCGTCTGGCAGGGAAGTGGATGGGTGACCACTGTGCGCTACTTCCTGCCGATTTACGGGTCACTGATGATCCTGGCGGGCTGGGCGCTGGTCACTTTTGGGGATCGCGCTTCAGGATTGGTGCGTGTAAAGCAGGCCCCACGCTGGAGCTGGCCATCCGCAGTCAGTGTTGGGTTGATCGCGCTGGTGGTCAGTACAGCTTTCGCCTGGTCCTTCGCCGTGACCCGAATTTACACCCGAACTCATCCACGCATCGCCGCGTCGGAATGGATCGTAGAGCACGTGCCCGCTGATGTTACCCTGTCAGTCGAGACAGAGGAGGGCGTACGTTCAATCCAGATCGGACTTCCGAACGACTGGGATCCGCCGGACCAACCCCTAGATGACGAGACTCGCCCGGCGGTCCGCTATTCAGTTGTACCAGTCGATGTCGGTAAAGCGGTGCGTTTCGTGCCCGACTTCAATGGGGAACTCACCCGAATCCGGTTAAATCACGTCGTCGCAGCAAACAATACCGGAGATCAAGGCAGGCTAACTGTTGAAATCACCCGCAACCTGGACGGCGCGATGCTGTTTCAGGGCAGGCTGGAGGGGACCTTCGAAGCCGTTACGGACCCACGGGGAGAAGCGTACGATCTGGTACTGGACGAGCCCGTTTTGCTCGAAGCCGGTGCACCTTATTTCCTGATGCTGAAGCCTGAAGGGATAGGGCTGCTGGTGACATCGGGCTCCAGCATTGCCACCGAGGGAGACTGGGATGACCCTGTGCCACAGCCAGTGCGAGATTACAATCTATGGGGCGCCATGTACCAGGGCTACCAGCTCCAGTTGTTCTGGGATGACGTCGACTACAAACGTGAACGCCTGCAGTATGTGCTTGACCACACCGACTATCTGACCATCTCCAGCAACCGGTTCTACCGGTCCCTCACTCGCAACCCGGCACGCTTCCCCATGACGATCGATTATTATGAGGCGCTCTTCAGCGGGGAGCTTGGGTTTGAGCTGATTGCTGACTTTACCTCACGCCCGTCACTTGGGCTTGTTGAGTTTCACGACGATGACGTAGATGAGGCCTGGACCGTCTATGACCATCCAAGGGTCATGGTGTTCCGGAAGACAGAGGCCTACAGCGCCGAGAACACGGCCCGAATCCTTGGGCAGGCCGACCTGGACTCGGTCGTTCGCCTGATCGCACGCGATGCGCCGGGAAGACCCGTCTATCTCGACCTGCCGGATTCACCGTCCTGGCCTGCGGAGTCAGGGCTGGGAATGCTGGACGATCCAGCAACCTACGATCCTACGCGTACGGATTTGTGGTCCACCTTCCAACCGTTGACGGTCCTGGTCTGGTGGCTCGTTCTTGCTTTGATCGGGTGGGCGGCATTTCCGCTCCTATACCTGGTGTTTCCTGGTCTGCCGGACCGTGGATACAGTGCGGCCCGTGTGTTCGGCTTGCTGCTCAGCGCCTGGCTGTCCTGGCTCCTGGCGAGTGTTCGCCTCGTCGTATGGTCGCCTGCTGCGATCCTGGGCTCGATCCTTGCGATGGCCGTAATTGCGGCAGCTCTGTGTTGGCCGCGCCGTTTAGAGTTTCGTGCATGGCTTCGCGAGTCGCGGGGATACGTGCTGCGATTTGAGGTGATCCTGGCCCTCATGTACCTTGCCTTTGTGTTGATTCGCTGGGGCAACCCCGACCTGTGGCATCCGTTCTTCGGTGGTGAGAAACCGATGGACTTTGCCTACCTAAATGCCGTGTTACGCTCGGGGTTCTTTCCCCCGTACGACCCCTGGTTCGCGGGCAGCACGATCAAGTACTACTACTTTGGGTTCGTCATCGCCGGGCTGCCGATCAAGCTGCTGGGCATCCCCTCATCAATTGGTTACAACCTTGCAATCCCCATGTTGTTTGCTCTGACGGGGGGGACCGCATTTGGCGTGGCATACAATCTGGTTGCGCCACTTGTTCAGGAGAGCCAGCCACGGGGTCATAACCCCAGTATGCGCCATGCGCTGAGCAGCTGGCCAGCCATTGACACAGAGCAAATCCGCGCAGCCCTTACAGGCATCTTTACACGGCTGCGAGCCGCGCCTGAGGTCATTGCCGGGACCGCCGCCTTATTGATGTCTGTGATCCTGGGCAACCTAGGCCAAATCCGCACAGCGGTATGGGGCATTGCTGAGCTGGGCGTCGGTCATCCTTTATGGGCTGTCCGTGCCTTCCCATCTATCGAGCTGATTATCAAGGGGCTGCAGGCTCTGAGGCAGCCTGGGGCGATCTTGCCGGTCGCGATCGGGGAGTGGTACTGGAATGCAACACGCATCATTCCCGTGCCCATTAACGATGCCGGGCTCCCTACCGAGATAGGCCCGATCAGCGAGTTTCCATTCTTTACGTTCCTGTACGCTGACCTGCATGCCCATATGATCGCATTCATGCTGACGCTGTTTGCCCTGGTATGGGGGATCGCGCTTCTGCGCGCACCGCACCCTCAACAACGCGGTAGAGCGCTCACCCAGATCACTTCCCTGTTGGTCGGGGCACTGATCATCGGGGGGATACGGCCTACCAATACCTGGGACTGGCCTACATACCAGGTTGTTGGCATCGCGATTGTTGCATTGGCCACCGCCAAACGGCGCGAGGATCATGCTGCACAGGTTGGTCTGGTCAGCGGTGCGCTGGCAGGTGGGTTAGGTGGCTTGCTACTGTTCTTTGCGTTACAGGGCAGTTCAGAGGGCAGATCGCTGCTCCCGGTTCTGCTAACCGGGGCCGGCATCGGGTTCCTGGTTGGATACAGCATCGGTGTTGCCCTCGTGCAGACCCAGGCACGTGGCGAAGGTCTGGAGATCGATGCAGTGCAGCCATGGGTGACACTGCTGCACGTCGCCTGGCAGGCTGCTCTGCTTGGAGGGGCGGGATACCTGATGTTCCTGCCATATCACTTCAACACCAGCTTACAGTTCAGCAGTATCCAGCCGTGGTCAGGCTCCCATACCCCCCTGTGGACCTACCTGTTCATCCACGGTTTGATGCTGTTCATCGTCCTAACCTGGCTTCTCAGCGAGGCTCTTGACTGGCTGCACAGCCGCGCGGGCAACTCACGTCTGCCACGCGAGGTTGTGGTGCGGCTTCTGGCCGCCGGGATACTCCTGGGGGTCGTCACATTCGTCCTGGGCAAAGTGTATCCTGCAGCCATAGCAGCCATTCCAATCGCCACTCTTGCGCTTGTCCTATACTTCCGCCGGGAACAGCCGGCTGCCAAACAAGCCGTCCTGCTGCTGGTAGTTTTTTCTATGGCGCTCTCGCTGATGGTGGAGATGATCGTGATCGAGGGCGATATCGGGCGAATGAACACCGTCTTTAAGTTCTATCTTCAGGTGTGGTTGATGCTTGCCGTAAGTGCCGGGGCGGCGATTGGCTGGCTTATCCCACGCCTGCGGCGCTGGCATGAATTGATCAGCAGTGTGTGGGTGCTTGGCACGGCAGTATTGATCCTCCTGGCCGCTTTATACCCGCTGCTCGCAGCACGCGCCAAGATCATGGACCGCTGGGAAGTTGCGGCGCCACATACGCTGGATGGCATGGCGTACATGCCTTATGCGACGCGGGGCGAGTACGGAAGCTGGTTCCCCTTACGAGGCGACTACTATGCGCTGCGCTGGATGCAAGACAACATTGACGGTGAGCCTGTAGTCCTCGAGGGCCATACAGTCGAGTACAACTGGGGCAACCGTGTATCGATCTATACCGGGCTGCCATCTGTTGTGGGCTGGGCAAATCACCAGCGCCAGCAGCGCCCACCCCAAAGCCGCGAGGTAGACCTACGCGGATCCCTGGTTGATGTGACATTCAACACCACGAACACCGAGTATGCACGGCAGATTATCGCTGAGTTCGGGGTTGATCTGGTGTACATAGGCACATTGGAGCGCGCCTATTACGATCCCGCCGGGTTGGCGAAATTCGAGGAGATGGCCAATGAGGGCCAGCTTGCGTTGGTCTATGACCGGTTTGATACACAGATTTACCGTGTCATAAAGGATTAGAGTGATCATGCTGGCCCTCCTGCTCTGGTACTTCCTGATCACGGTCATGGGTTGGGTGGTTTGGCCGATGGTGTACCGTCTGCTGCCCGGGCTACCTGACCGCGGCTATGCTTTCACGCGGGCTCTGGGGCTGCTGCTCACCGGGTACGTGTTCTGGCTGCTGACCAGCCTGGGACTGCTGCAGAACACGGCAGGGGGCATCCTGTTTGCCCTGTTAATCGTGGGTGGGATTGCGTTATGGGTCCAGCGCACCCAGCGTGAAGGGCCTCGCTTGCTGGAGTGGATGCGCGATCAACGCGGGGTGGTAATCGTCGTGGAGGTGTTGTTCTTCCTGGCATTTGCCGCATGGGCTGTTGTACGCGCATATAACCCAGAGATTGAAAACACCGAAAAGCCCATGGAACTGGCCTTCCTGAACGGGATTCGCTCCAGCGAGGTCTTCCCACCCCGTGATCCCTGGCTGGCCGGTTATGCGATCAGTTATTACTACTTTGGCTATGTGTTGATCTCCCTCCTTGCCACATTGACCGCAGTGCCAACAGGCGTCGCTTTCAACCTGGGCATCGCCCTGCTCTTCGCGCTTACCTGCCTGGGTGCATACGGCCTGGTCTACAATCTTGTCCGGGCACGGCGTTCCGGAGGAAGCGCTTCGCCTGCTCTGACCGCGTTGCTGGGCCCGCTCTTCGTGGCTGTGCTTGGCAATCTTGAGGGGCTTGCTGAGGCACTATACAGCCTCAACCTGATGCTTGCGCGATTCTGGGCCTGGCTCGACATCCCGGACCTGAATACACCAGTGGCAGGGCCCGTCAGCTGGCCGCCTACCCGGGCTGGCTGGTGGTGGTGGCGAGCATCCCGGGTCATCCACGACCGGGATATTGCCGGGATATCAATCGGACTGCAGCCTATTGATGAGTTCCCATTCTTCAGCTTCCTCCTGGGTGACATGCACCCCCATGTGCTTGTTCTGCCTTTTGTGCTGCTGGCACTGGGATTGGCCTTCAACGCCCTGCGCCAACGCGATCCGCTCAACCTCCCTCAGGTTGCATTGATGACCGTTATATTCGGCGGACTGGCATTCCTCAACACCTGGGATTTACCGATCTACTTCTTTGTGCTGGCAGGGGCGCTTGTGCTCCGTAGGGTGGGCGAGGGCGGTTCTCTGGACTTCTCCCGGCTGATCCGGCCAATAGGCACGGCACTGCTGATCCTCATTACCGGCCTGGCGGCCTACCTACCCTGGTTAATCTCATTTGGATCGCAGGCGGGCGGCATCCTGCCCAACCCGTTTTTTCCAACACGCATCCAGCAGTTCTTTGTGATGTTTGGGCCGTTTCTTATCATCCTGATCTGGTTCCTCCTCAACCAAGCACGGCAGCAGCACTTCCGCCTGGACTGGGGCAGCGGACTGCTGGTGGGAATTGGGCTGCTGGTGACCCTAGCTGCTATCATGTTGCTGATGAGTGCGGTTGCTCTTCGACGCGTCCCCGAAGTGCCAGCGATCCTGGTCAGCAATGTGGGGCTGCTGCTGCCAGGCATGAGTGCTGAAGAGATCGCGGCATTGGTCCCCCTGGCGACCCAGAGGGTGATCCAGCACCGTCTCACATACCCGATAACTGCTCTATTCCTGACGGCTTTACTCAGTGTAACTGTTTCCATCTTAATCCCACGTTCAGCGCCAGACGACGAGGCTCAAGGCAACCGGCTTGATGATTCAACAGCCTTTGTCCTGTGGATGATCCTGACTGGCGCACTCCTGACCCTCGGTCCTGAGTTCGTCTATCTGCGCGACAATTTCCAGCAGCGGCTCAACACTATTTTCAAGTTCTATTATGCAACCTGGATTTTGTGGGGGGTCGCCTCCGCGTACGCAGCACATGTAATCTTTGAGAACTCCGGGCGCATAAGGCGAGCTGCGTTCGCGATAACGCTGGTCGTCCTGCTGTTTGCAGGGTTGATTTACCCGGCACTGGCAATACCCAATAAAACCGGGATCTTCAACCGCTCGGCGCTAGATGTTCCCCCTACCCTCGATGGCCTGGCGTTCGTGCAGCGCCGCGCCCCGGCTGACTTTGCGGCAATCCAATGGTTGAAACAGAACGCCGAACCAGACGCAATCATCCTGGAGGCTGTAGGTGGGGCATATTCCAGCTATGGGCGTGTTTCCGCCATGACGGGGCTGCAAACCGTGATCGGCTGGGCCAACCACGAACGCCAATGGCGCGGAGAGCGCTACGATGAGTTCGCAGGGGGCCGTGAAGAGAGCGTGCGCGAGATTTACAATACCAACAGCATCACGCGTGCAATGGACCTGCTCCACCAATACAACGTCACCTACGTCTTTGTCGGTTCGCTCGAACGCAGCCCCGAGTTTGCCACACCCAGCGGATTGCACAAGTTCGACCAATACCTCAGTGCTGTGTACAGATCAGAAGGTGTAGCGATTTACCGAGTTGACCAGCCACTGGTCGAGGAGGCACCATGACCACTGGAGCGCAGGTTCACAATCCGAGCGATATGGTCTCGCGCGTGCACACAGAGACTATGGTGGCGATGGTGATCGTTTTGGTTGCTCTGGGCGTTCGAGCTGCCAGCCTGGGTATACATCCGTTGAGCGCTGCCGAGGCGGACCAGGCCATCGCTGCCTGGCGTTTGGTCGATACCAGCGCACCAGGCAGCGGAGTAGTGGCCAGTCCGTTGATATACGCGGGCATGGCACTCTCATTTATGCTTGGCGGCCTGACAGACGCCGCCGCACGGGTGATCCCCATGCTCGCAGGCCTGGGGTTAGTGCTAGCGCCCTTGCTCTTCAAGAAGCACATTGGGCTGCCAGCAGCGCTGGCGGCGATGGTATGGCTGGCGCTGTCTCCTACTGCTGTTTACGCATCTCGCACAGTCAACGGGACGGGGTTAGCTCTGCTGACGATGGTTCTGGGGGTGGTGGCGGTTCGCAGCGCTCTGGATGGCAGCCGGCAGGCGCTGCTGTGGGCTGGAACAGCCTTAGCGGGAGCGCTACTGGCCGACTACGGCACCATGTTGATCTTCATCAGCATGGCTATGGGGTTTGGATTCACAGTCCTGACCGATGATGAGGGTGTCTTCACCCGGTCATTCATCCGCGAGGCACTGGCCGAGTTAGGCTGGAAGCATGGAATCGCCGGCTTTTTGGGCACACTGCTTCTGCTTGGGACGCTGTTTTTCATTGACCCCAGCGCGCTGGGCACAGCCGCCAACCAGATCACACGCTTTCTTGGGGGGATAATACATCCCATACCCGCTGCCCCGTATCTCGGGTTTACGCTCTCGCTCTATGAGTGGCCAATTCTGGTATTCGGGTTGATTGGCGCCTGGCGATCTTCACTGGCGGAGTCACCCTGGCAGCGGTTCCTGGCCGGTTGGTCAATTGCAGCCCTACTCTTAAGCTTGCTGTACCGGGGGGCACTGCCGGTCCATGCCTTGTGGGCGGTGGTGCCTCTTAGCCTGCTGGCAGGCACAACTGTGGTGCGCATATTCACGCTCCGGCAGGAGGGGCCGCGTTGGGTCGCCCCAGGATTGGCTGCCGTGACGCTGGCTTTGTGCGCAATGGTGTTTTCAAGCATTATGCTGCACCTGAGAGGAGCACGCTCCTTCACAACCAGTGCCGTGATCCCGGCTGATTTCCCGGTTGATCTTATCCTCGCGGGGTTGTGGGTATCCCTACTGTTTATCCTGTCGCTCACCGTGTTTATCACCTGGGGAAGCGGACCCACCCTGCGCGGATTGGGTTCAGCCGCCCTGATTTTGGGTCTAGCCGTGAACGCAGGCACGAGTGTCCGCCTGGCGTTTACCGAGCCGGGCAGCCCATTCCTGCTCTTGAACGTGGCCCCTGCCCAGAGCAACCTGACACTTCTGGTGAGTACTTCCCGCGATATCGGCGACCTGACGTTAGGTTCCGCCACTCAGATTCCTATCGCGGTACAGGGGAAGCCCGAGGGCGCGCTGGCCTGGGCCCTGCGGGATTTCTTAGATGTGACCTATATGAGCCGGGTTGACCCAACGGTAAACACGATGCTAGCGATTACGCCTGCCGGCGCAGAGGAGCCTGCACTCGGCTCAAGCTACGTTGGGCAGGACTTCGTGATCGGCCGCAGTTGGAGCCCGGCCGGGCAGTCTCTCAAAGGTTTTGTGCTTTGGTTGTTTTTAGGGCAGGGCGAGACACAGTCACAGGCGGATCGCGTGATCCTGTGGGTGCGTGAAGATGTCTACCGCCTGTCTGTTGGAGGGCCAGCCAACTAAGGGATTCGTAAACTCGGCCGTGTATAATTACGTGATATGGACAGGAACCGAAAGCTCGCAAACGAATTGCATACTGCGGACAGGCACGACATTCAAGCTCTGATCGAAGCAGCCCAGCACGGCGATCAGGCTGCGTGTGCGGCTGTTTATCGGTTATTTGTAGAGCCAACATACCGGCTCGCCTACGGCCTGCTGCTCAACGAACAGGATGCTGAAGAGGTCGTACAAGACAGTTTCACCTATGCCTTCCGCAGCCTGCCCAGCTTCGACCCTTCTCGGAGCGCATTCCGTACCTGGTTGTATACGATCACGGTGAGCCGCTGCCGCAACAAGCGGCGTCGCAAGTGGCTGCATACAGTCAGCCTAGGCGATGTGGCGGACAGACTGCCTGGCCGAGACCCCCTCCCCGAGCGCCTTCTGGAAGTCAAGGGGATGCGAGAGACCATATGGCGTGCTCTGGCGAAGCTGTCTCCGAAACTGCGCGAGGCGGTCATCCTCCGTTATTTTGAAGGGCTGACCTATCGTGAGATGGCAGAAGTGCTTGACATCCCACAGAAGACCGCCGAATCGCGTGTGCGGCTTGCCCATGAAGCATTACATGGTTTGCTGGCCCACCAGTTTGACGGGCTTGTAGAAGGAGCAGCAAGCTTTGAATAGGCACGTTGATCATCTGCTGGCTGCGTATGTGAGCGGGGACCTTCCCTTGCGCAGCGTGGCAGAAGTAACCAACCATGTGCGTGTTTGCGAGCGGTGTCTCAAGAAGCTGGCCGTGGTTGAGAGGACATACGCGGATGTTCGCTTCGCAGCAACATCTGCGCCAATGCCTGCGTATGAGGCTGTCAGCATGTGGTGGCCTGCAATTCGCAGCAGAAGCCAGGCCCCTGCACGCTGGCTGCACGAAACAGGTCTTTTCCCTGTGCTGCTATGCATTATTATGCTGATGCTGCCGCTGCTGGTGGGGCCCTCTCTGGTTGAACGTGCAGCAGCGCGGGACTCGAGCACAGGACTCCCGCCCAACATCGATATTGCACTGTCCCCCGCTGATGACATCGTGCCTACAATCGCAATCTCTTATTCTTTTAGCGCAGCCACGATGGAACCAGAAGCGACCACTGACAGTGCCTACCCGCAGGTTCAGGTGATAGCAGCGCCTCCTGCGCCAACCAACCCTTAATTGTAAACCGCCTGAAGCACAACGCTGTGCCTGGAGAACCTATGGCAACCCGACAGGACTCATTGTCTTTGCATGAGGGTACCGTCCCCTTTGCCCGTGTCAGGGCATATTTCACCAGCTTCGCTTTACAGGATTGGGAGCGCGTCGCATACCTTGCTCTTTTTGTGCTAGCGATTGTCACTCGCTTCTGGGACCTGGGCGCCCGTGTGATGAGCCATGATGAAAGCCTGCACACACGGTTTTCCTGGAATTTGTACCAGGGGCAAGGTTTTGCCCACACTCCTTTGATGCACGGGCCGCTTCTTTTCCACATGACGGCGCTCAACTACCTGTTATTCGGTGACAACGACTTCACTTCACGCATCTACACCGCTGTGGTCGGCACCATCGTAGTAATGATGCCACTGCTGATGCGTCGTTGGCTTGGCAAAGCAGGATCGGTCGTTGCGTCGTTCTTTCTGTTGATCTCACCCATGATCCTGTACTACTCACGTTACATTCGACACGATATGCCAGCGATTCTCGGTGCGCTGATCATCGCCGTCTCGATCTGGCGCTATGTTGAGAACCGCCGCTTCGCCTCCCTTGTATGGATGGCGGGCGGCCAGGCCCTGCTATTCGCCTCCAAAGAAGTATCTTTCATATACATAGCGATTTTTGGCAGTTTCCTGGTGTTGTTCCTGATCACACGGCTGCTTGACGCAACGTGGGTTAACCGGGTTATATACTGGGTGTTCGTCGCCGGGCTATCGATTGCTCTTAATGCCTTGATCGTGCTCGGCGCTGCGGTGATGATCCAAGCACAGCCGGCCGAGCAGATGATGGGCCCTGTAGAACCCCCGGATCCATCCGCTCCCACTCCAGCTACAGTTGAACCGCTGCTGGCTGGATTACCCCTCACCCAGAAGCTGGCTGCCGGAACAATCGGCTTCGGACTGCTGATAGCTGCCGGGGCCGCCCTGATCGGCCAATGGCGTCATCTTCGGGATTACCCTGAGTTGGGCGCTGCCGTGGCAATGGGTTCATTGGTATTTCCTTTCCTCACGCCATTTGCCGTGGCCGCCTTCGGCTTCAACCCCATGGCACAAACCCCTGAAGCTGTGACACGCACTCTTTTATTCACCATACCGTTCATCATGACCAGCATCGTGATTGGTCTGCTCTATTTTCTGGAGCCGCCACGCCCCAGGCGTATCTCTGTAATCGACAAGGCTGACGGTTCAGAGGGTGAGATCGAAGTTCAGCCAGACCTGCTTGACTGGCTGGGAGCTTTCACGATGAGCCGTTGGTGGGCCATTGGTGCCCTGTTCTGGCTGTTCAGCATTTTCTTCTTCACCACCATGTTCACCAATGGGAACGGTCTGGGGACGGGCGTTATCGGATCGCTGGGATACTGGCTTGAGCAGCAGGCTGTCAAGCGCGGAAACCAGCCCTGGTACTATTATCTGATCGTACAAATCCCCATTTATGAGTTCCTGCCCGCTTTATTGACCATGGCTGCCGGCGTTTTCGGCCTGGGAAGCCGTGCCACCCGTCTGCTGCGCAGTTTCTCCTTTGGAAGTCCTTCGGATGCGGACGGGGCGGCTGAACAGACAGACGTGGAAACCCCCGTAAGATTCCCTGTGCTGGGCTTCCTGGGGTACCTGACGGTGATGAACCTGATCGCCTATACCATGGCGGGCGAAAAGATGCCCTGGCTTACGACCCACCTGACCGTACCAATGATCCTGATCGGCGGGTGGCTAGTCGGGCGTACTATTGAACGCGTGGACTGGCGAGGATTGGGCCAGGGCACACGCTGGGCGAGCCTCATTGTGCTACCTCTGCTCATTGTTGCGTTGATACGAGTTATCGCGCCTGCATGCGCCTTGTGGCCGACAAATGTTCTTTGCAACACGATCATCCCAACCTCGTACCAGTTGGGTGTTTTCGGTGGGTACACAGTGGAGGCTTTAGCAGCTACCGGGGTTTGGATTGGTGCAGCCATCACCTTGACGGCTGCTGCGTATGCGTTCTTCTGGCTGGCTCGCGGCGTACGCGCATCCGATCTGGGAAGAATCCTAGGCCTGCTGGTGGTGGGTTGGCTGACTCTGCTAACCATCCGCGCTTCGTGGCGAGCATCCTATATCGATTATGATAACGCCACAGAGTTCCTGGTCTACGCCCATTCCGCGGGTGCCGTGCGCGAGGTAATGAATCAGATTGAAGAGATTTCTCAGCGAACTACAGACGGGCGCTTCCTGCGCGTGGCATACGACAATCGCGTGTCGTGGCCCATGTCATGGTATCTGCGCAATTATCCAAATGCCATCTACTATGCTGACCAGCCCTCTCGTGGGCTGATTGGTGATGCCCCCGTGATCCTCGCCGGACCAGGCAACTGGACCAAGATTGACAGCCTTATTGGCGATCGCTACTACAAATTCGAGTACATCCGTATGTGGTGGCCTATGGAGGATTACCGGGGCCTTACGCTGGAGGACATCCGCAATGTGTTGCGTGATCCCGCCCTGCAGCGTGGCATATGGGAGATCTTCTACAACCGAGAATTCGATGCTTATGCGGACGCGGTTGCACCCTATCGCAACGGTGAACGCCCTGACTTCTCACTTAACCGATGGCCGGTTGCAGAGCGAATGTATTTTTATGTTCGTAAGGATACTTTCGCACAGGTCTGGGATTACGGTGTGGCAGCGAGCGAGATCGCCCAGGCAGTCGATCCTTACGCAGCGCGCAGCCGCGTAATCGAACCTTCGGCCACCTTCGGCACAGGCTCGCTGACTAATCCGCACGGTGTCACGGTTGGGCCTGATAACCGCATCTATGTCGCAGACACCGGGAACCATCGTATTGCGGTGTTTGACAGCAGCGGCACCCTGGTTGATTCATTCGGTCAATACGGGCTCGCACCTGCACCTGGTGTACTCAATGAGCCGTGGGATGTCGCGGTCGCCGAGGATGGCACCGTCTTTGTGGCCGATACATGGAATTACCGGGTGGTTGTTTTTGACGAACAGGGCAAGTACCTCCGCTCCTGGGGTATGCCTGGTCCAAATGATCTCAGCAACCCGTTTGGCCTGTGGGGGCCGCGAGGTATCACGCTCGACGATCAGGGCACGGTGTATGTTGCCGATACCGGGAACAAACGCATTCAAACCTATACCTCTGATGGCAGCTTCTTGCGCCAGATCGGCCAGGGTGGCACCTTCGACGGGCAGCTCGATGAACCCGTAGGGTTGGCGTTTGGGCCCGACGGCTTATTGTATATCGCCGATACATGGAACCAGCGAGTTCAGGTATTTGATGCTAACGGAATATTCCTGCGGCAGTGGCCTGTTGAGGGGTGGTTCGGGCAGAGCAATGAGCGACCTTTTCTGACGATAGATGGCCAGGGGAATGTGTTTGTAACTGACCCTGACGCCTACCGGGTCATTGTGTTCAACGCATTGGGCGAATACCTGTACAGCTTTGGAGATTACTCCACGATTACCCTGGTAGGGGGTATCACCCTTGATGATCAGGGTAATCTGTATGTCGTAGACGTAACTAACGGGGCTGTTCAGCGTTATGACAGAGCAGTGCTGGCAGCACCAGCAGGCGGGTGATAAGGCTGAGTGGGTTGACTGAGACGGTATTATTGGTTGAACAGCATTATCATAATTTATAGCATCTCATAGATGACTAGGTATTCACAAAAACGCGGATTTTACCTACAATCAATGGGAAGGATAGGGTGATCGCGGGATAAGGACAGCGGTGGCGAAAGTACTCGTTGTAGACGACGATCGGTTTACAGTGGACCTGATTACCAGCCTGCTGCGCTCGTTCAGATTGGAGGCGGTGGCTGCGTATAATGGGGAAGACGCTCTGGCTATCCTGCGCGATCAAGGCCAAGAGATCGTCCTGATTATGCTTGATCTGGCGATGCCGTTTATGAACGGAGTCGACGTAACCAGGCTTATCCGTGAAGAGTTAGGTTTGATAGAAGTCCCCGTTATCGCTGTTACAGCCCGTGTCGATCCCGACTCAATTAACCAGGCATATGCCTCCGGCGTCAACGAGGTGTTGAATAAACCATTCACACGGCGCGCACTAGAGGAAGCCTTAAGACGCCTAGAGATACCCACTGGGTGATAACAAAGGTTGGACAAACGAACGGCCGAGCTTATTCAGCAAGCTTGGCCGTTTTGATTCACCGCGCAACTCCAGTTGTTATTTTAACTCTTCCGCCAGCGCGCGAAAACGCCGGATGTTGCCCACCGGCGTAGTCACCAGGGTGACGCACCCTACCCCCATGATCCAGCGCTTACCCTCAGTTTGAGCGTGTGCGTCACGGGCTTGATCGAGAGCGGCAGATGGGCTGTCGCTGTGCAGGATATCTCGGCTCACACCCCCGCAGGCTGCGCCTTTGATCTGGGCCAATCCGTCACCCAGGCTAGGGGCCGATTCCCTGTCATGCCAGTTCAGTACCTGAACAGGATAGTCCGCGAAGCGCTTGAACATCCCATGCGCGCCGTGCAGATGCAACATATTGAGCCACAGGTCATTGACGGCCGCCAGTATTTGCAGATCATATGGCCTGCCAAAGACCTCGTACTCGGCCTCGCTGAGCAGGTCATAGTTAGCGAGCTGCACAGCGTAATATATACCCGAGATGCCCTGTCGCTTGGCCTCATGGATGAATCGGATAGTGGTGTCTGTAATAGTTTGGAACGCGTGATGTACCTGCCCAGCGTTCTGGCGCATGTGGCGTATCAGAACGGCTGAACCAGCAAGGTTCTTTGCCTGTGCTATCGGGCTGAAAATCGTCTGGATATACGGAACTTCTAAGCCGAAGGCGTCACGAAGCAGCTTGAGACATTCTATCTGCTTCCCCAGCTCACCGCGATCTGGCTCGAGGGGTTTAAGCACCAGCCAATCCTCAGGCTTGTGAATGACCCGCCGGCTGTACTCGCGTGTACCCTCTATGTTACCAGTCCAACGGTCCTCCACGCCCCAATCACGGATGCTGAAACTGCTTGCTGGAGAGACCTTTACGAAATCCCAGTCGTAGGCCTTCTGGAATTCGATGTGTGCTGTGGCCAAGTCAGCCGGATTCTGGTCGTCACCGGGCCAGTGCCGCCACAGGGCGACGGGCACGCGGTCCACGCGCTTGCCGCCGATGGCAGCTTCGAGTCGTTGGCGCTTGTTCATGTTCGTCGCTACCGTCCCTGGTGAGATGTATAGCCCCGGCGGGCGGGGATATGGTGGAGGATCAGCGCCCCCCATTATACTCTGTGGGTTATGCCGGTTCCAGCAACTCGTACATTACCGGAGTTGATCGCCGAAATCGATATGAATCCGGCGGATGCGCGTCTCGTTAGGATCAATGCCAAGCGCATCTAGAACTTCATCCGGACGCCCTGTGCCACGATCCTGAGATAATGCCAGTACCATCTCCAGTACCGGTGGTGTTCCGTAGGTTAGGATCAGCTCGTAGATCAACGGGCGCAAGTCATACTCACGGTCACGGCGTATACGCAGCTCAGACGCCTGTGCTAACAAGTCGCGCACGTTGCGCTGCAGCGCCTCGATATCAGACGAGGGGCTCAATTCTACGAGATAGGTTGCCGAAGTTGTCAGGGTTTGTAAGGCGGGGCCTTTAAGCTCAACTGCCTCAATGTGGGAGACTCGCAAACCATCTGGCACAGCTTCTTGAATCCGGTTGTGTACGGCGGCCAGGTCAGCCAGGTCGCCCTCAGTCCACATATCTATTATCTCAACGTCGCTCTCGTAACCAAGCGGAAGGGCGGCCGCAAGCTGGAGCTGTGGACGTGGGTTGAAACCTTGTGAATATGCGAGGGGCACGCCAGCACGGCGCAGTGATCGTTCCCAGATACGGGCGAGGTCAAGGTGCGACGTAAAGCGCAAGGCCCCGACCTTGCTGAATTTGATACGGTAGCGCGCTTTGGGTTGAGCAATACTCGGGCCGGGAGTGTGATCCTCAGCCGGGGGGGTATTCATATACTCTTCTTGATGCTGTTCGGAATCGCGCAATCTTTACCTATTTCTCGCCTCGCAGCATCAACTTGATCGCTTCGATGGTATGCCCTGCCCCACTGCCGGACAGCCCAGACATGAGAAGAGTTCGCAGCGTGCGATTACGGTCCTTGCGCGGCAGATGGTCAATCCGCTCAAGCGGCTTGAGCGCCTTGACGAGCTCCTGGGCTACCGGATCAAGAAGCATTGCCATCCACACATCGCCACTGAAACTATTAATGCTCTCCATCCAGATGTCGCGATCTTCATCTCTGCGCCGAGTCAAGAGGGCTTGATAGAAGTATTCACGGAACCCGTCGCTGACCAGAGTATCACGATCCGCCCCCGCCTGGAGCATGACAGGAACAGCCTCAAGCATCGTCGCTGTTGCCTTCGGATCGGGGTCCGTGGCAAGCAGGTCAATGACCGCAGTCATCACATCCAGGTCATAACGCCCGGCATGCTCGACAACCCGAAGCAGGATCTGGCCCAGGCGTGTACGCCGGTCATCGGGATGCACACGCGCAAATGCAGAAAGCACATCCCGATAGACGTCAGGCCTATTCCCGGGCGACATCAGAATATTAGTGAGCGTATATAAATCGACAGCAGCGTATGGGTTCAAGCGTCCTGTCCCCAGCGACATGGCCCACCTTCTGACTTACTAACAGGCCTGTGGCGCTTGTTCTGGTATCTGATGGAAAGGAGTTGGTATGCGCTTACCACAATATTACCCCATTACAGGCCAATATGCATACCTATTCATGCACGCTCAATTTGGGCTAGAGCGACATCCAAAACCTGCGCTTGTTCGCGATCACCCGCCTGGCGCGCACGTTTCTGTTGTTTGCGCAGCACCTCACACCCCTGCTCGAGGTGTACCCGAGAATGTGAGTTCATCAGGCGCTCGCAGGCCTGCGCGATGTTTGTCGTCGATGCGCCTGTTTTTGCGACCGACGCGATTACGTAGATCAACGCTTTTGTGCGGTTAGGCTCTTCAAGACGATCTACCAGGGTCATGGGGTCCAGATCATCGAGACGACCATCGCTCGCCGGGTCTGCGATCAGTGCGACGAGAGTCTTCGGGTCAAGCGCGGGGAGCATATCCCGCCACACTTCCAGGTCCTCATCGCGCTGGCGAGTCATGAGGGCTTCGTAAAAGTACTGCCGGAATCCCTCAGATACACCTTCAGTCCCATCGATGACCGGCGTCACGATATCTGGCAGCAACTCGATCATCGCTGTTGTGGCATCGGGGTGCGGGTCCGTTGCCAGGATGTCGATCACACGCGTCATCAACTCCAGGTTGTAGCGGTCGGGGTACTTGAGGACGTACTGCATGACTACAATGAGCCGCGAATTGCGCTCGACTCGTTCGCGCCGCGCCAACGCTGAAAGCGCGTCTCGCTGGCGGCGCGGGTCCTGATGGGTTTGCACAATGATCCCGGTCAGTTCAGCGACATCCATTGCGTCGAATTCAGTCGGCATGTCCTTCACCTTCGCTGATGGACGCATCAGAATTGGCTCTAATTGCATGGTATCACAGGCCGCTGTAGAGAACAATGCCGGATTGCCAACGTGCGTTAAATATCGCCTGCCGAGTTTACCCTTGAATGGACGAGATCGGGATGATATCACCCTGCGCGTTTTTCTCGCGCCGTACCACCGGCGGACACTCCCAGGCCTGGGCGGGCGTTTCCGACCGAGCTTCTTTGAACTTCGGGAGGATGCCACAGGCAAAGCACTGATCCCTGCAGTCGACTCGGGTATCCCCCTCTTTACTCATCAGGTAGTCCTTCACAAGGAACTTCTTAGTCACAGCCGGATCGATATGTTCCCAGGGCAGAATCTCCGCCGTAGACCGCCCCCGATGCGTGTAAAAATGAAAATCCAGCCCATGTTCGGCTAGAGCCTGCACCCAGGCTTCGTGTTTGTGGTGCTCCTGCCAGGCGTCGAACTTGCTGCCCAACGCCCAGGCACGCAGAATGACTGGAGCCAGACGGCGGTCGCCCCGGCTGAGCAGTCCTTCTAACAGCGTCTCCTCCGGATGATTCCAACGCAGCCTCAGGCCTGGCCCACGGATTTCGCGCTTGAGCAGCGCCTGCTTCTCATTGATCTGCTCCATGTCGTCCATGGGCACCCATTGAAACGGTGTATGGGGCTTGGGTATGAAGGTGCTGACGCCGACATTTACGTTGGCTTTCTTTCCATGCACCTTGCGCCCCTCATGGAGCACTGCCTTCGATAAGTCCGCTATCGCTTGAACGTCTTCTAATGTCTCAGACGGATGCCCAATCATGAAATACAACTTGATTGTGCGCCATCCTCGCCGATAGACCTCATGGGCGGTATCCAGGACCTGCTGGTGAGGAACCGCTTTATTGATGATATTGCGCATCTTTTCCGTTGCGGCTTCAGGGGCAAACGTGAAGCCGCCCCGTTTCGTATCCTTGAGTGCTTCCATCAGGTCAGCGCTGGACGTTTCAATGCGCAGGCTGGGCAGGCTGATGCTGAGCTGCTGACCGGCAAAGCGTTCACCGACTGCCCTGACCAGATCAACCACGTGGGTATAATCGCTGGATGAAAGCGAGAGCAGCGCGACCTCCTCAAATCCGGTATTGGCGATGGCCGCTTCGACAGCGGTTACGATTTCCTCAATCGAGCGCTCGCGAACTGGCCGGGTCACCATACCTGCGTGGCAAAAGCGGCAGCCGCGCGTGCAGCCGCGCATGATCTCAACCGGCACCCGGTTATGCACAGTGTCGATGTTGGGTACCACAAAGCGCGTGGTAGGCGGCAGAAGCACCGGGACGATACGTTTCAGCACAGGCAGTCGGGCGTTTTCGTGCAGCGAGCGAATCTCTGCGATGGTTCCATCATCGTGATAAGCGATGTCATAGAAGCGCGGGACGTAAACGCCTTCCAGGCTGGCCAGCTCCGCCAACTGTGTGTCTCGGGAAGCCCCCGCCGATTTCAGCCTATCGAGCTGTCGTGCGATCTCAAGGATGACCTCCTCCCCTTCCCCGATCACGAAAAGATCGATAAACTCTGCTATTGGTTCGGGGTTGTAACATGCATGCCCACCCGCGATGACCAGCGGCATGCTGGCATCTCGCTCAGTACTGAGCAGGGGCAGCCCGCTCAGGTTGAGGACCTGCAGCAGATTGGTATAAAGCTGCTCGTACGGCACGCTGATCGCCAGCAGATCGAAGTCCCGCACCGGCCGCTTACTCTCAAGCGCGTACAGAGGGATGCCGGCCTCGCGCATCCGCTCCTCCATATCCACCCAGGGCAGGTATACGCGCTCGGCAAGCACATCTGGCTGCTTGTTGAGGAGGTCGTAAAACATCGCGAGGCCTAAGTTCGGTGTCCCGATCTCATAGATATCCGGGAAACACAGCGCAACATGCATACGCATGGCTTCCCAGTCCTTTGTAACCGAGTTGTACTCGCCCCCGACGTACCGGCCAGGCTTCTCAACATTGAGCAAAATACGTTCGAGTGCCTGCTCGATCTGGGCCGCAGTGTGCAGCATGCCTTGCTCTCTTTCAACCAACCAGACGATGATGTTAAGCAGGCCGGAGTTATTTACCGGCCTGCTTCCTTAATCTTGATAGCGATTATCCATTATAACAGTTGGTGTGCGCAGCGTAAATCGCGCCTGTCTTACAACAGATCAGGGTGAGAAGACAAACATGACCGCGTCGAGCAGCACTTCTCGGCTGGCGCTTGGCTCGCCCGTCACGTTGTTCAACGAGACATATTGAGGCACATTGGCCAGGAAGTAGTATGACCCGAGCTTCACCCAACGATCCGGGTTAGCTGACTGATCGACCTCGATGGCGCTGCTCAGTTCATTAGCGTGAAATACGTAATACATGGCAGATTCAGTCGCGTTCGCACTGGATGGAATATATACATACACGTCATAGTAGCCAGCCACGTCAAACTGATAGTACCAACGCACACTGAACGTCGCCTTGTCACGCCGGTTCTTGACGTAGGAATGCAGCCCCGCATGGCCGCTCGAGCGTGCCACAGGCCCGGGGAACCCGGTCCAGGCAAACGCTTTACCGCTGGTCTCCTCCACCATGCGCTGCGACTCAACCGGGGGCGGTGCGGCCGCTTCAACGCCCGCCACAACCCCGCTAAATGGAGTGGGAGTTGGCAGGGGTGTGGATGTCGGCCTCGGTGTTGGGGCAACACTGCCCCCACCGCTGCCGGTACCTCCCGAGCCAGTGCCCGTCCCTGTGCCCGTTCCTGTGCCGCCGCCCGGCGTTTTCAGATAATAGCCAGCTTGAATGGCAGCCCGCCCGGTTTCCTCATAGTATTCGACCACGATCCTGTGATCCCCGCCTGTCATTTGAAGTTCTTTGACAACCCAGGACCCCTGGCGGCCGAACCATTCGTCGATGATCAGCTGGCCATCCACATACATGCGCACACCATCATCGCTGGCCGCGGCGAACACATAGAGCCCATTCTGGAACGTGTCAGTGCGCTCCCAGCGGACAGAGAAGTTGTCGCCCCACCAGCCTGGTTCGCTTACCGGGGGGCCATCACCCCAATCAAAGGAAATCACCGGGTCCTGGCGCGTGAAATTGGGCTGGCCCTGCAGATTCTGGTTCTGGTAGTAAAAACCCGTCCAGGCGGCATCAGCAGCCCGCGTCGTCATCACTGGCAGCAGCAGCGCCGCTACTATGACAATGACAAGTGTGACCCATACGAGTATCCGAGTGCGCATCGCGTCTCTCCCTTGCAGGAACCTGCTGGCCCTGGACACGGTGTAAAGAGCATGCGGTATCATGCTAAACGAGCACTATAAAGATAGTGTAGACACATCGCAATGCGTGCGTCAAGGCACAAGTTATGCCGCTATTATAAGCCAGGACGCCGGGTGAGCGCTTGCTGCCCGACAAACGGGTGGCTGTCTAGGGGATCAACAGTTTCATGTAGTCGTCAATCAGCTCAGGCGTCATTGCTCCCAGATGTTTGGCACGCACCATCCCATCGACGTCAACCCAGAATGTAGTAGGGAAAAACTCAACGCCATACAGGTCCACAATCTGCCCGTCCAGATCGAGGAGTGCCGGGAAGCTGAGCCCCTGTTCCTCCATGAAACGCCGCACAGTATCGGAGCCCTCCCCCGCGTTGACGGCGAGCACCACCAGCCCCTCATCGCTGTAACGGGCGGTGGCTTGCTCGAGTGCGGGCATCTCAGCCAGGCACGGCGCACACCAGGTCGCCCAGAAGTTGATGGCAACAGGCTTCCCGCGCAGATCACTCAGGCTTATCGTGTCGCCTGCCGGCGTCAATCCTGAGAAATCCGGGGCAGGCTTGTCCATACGGATGGCAGCAGGGCGTGGAGTCGGCCCTGCGCCGCTGCCTGCTGTAAGGAATCCCAAAGAGGATAGTATAGAACCTCCTGCCACTGTAGCAACGGCCATCAGCAGCCCGGCTAAAATCCCTCCCGCCAGCAGCAGCGTCAGACCATGCGAGCGGCGCCGTGGTTCGTGTTCAATCATAGGCTACTCTCTCTACGGAATCCAGGTGGCGCTATCGCCGTTAATAACCAGCCGTGTGAACGTGTCAACCGCCAGATCATAAACCCACACCTCTGGCTGGGTGAAGCTCTCTGTCACATCATAGCGCTGCATTAACAGCCGATTACCGTCTGGCGACCAGCGGAAACGTGCCGAGTTATACTCTGGGTCATCCGTGATCTGGCGCAGACTGCCGGTAGCAACCTCGTACAGCCAGACCTGACTGGTGAACCCTCCCTGCCGGTCGATCCTTTTGCGCCCGAAGGCAATCCACTCCCCGTCGGGAGACCAGACAGGCGCGATATCTTCTTGCGGCTCCTGCAGCAACGGCTTCAAGCCCCCGGAAACACTCAGGTCAGCGAGCCATAACTCCGGGAAGAATTGTTGGTCAAGGCTGCGTATTTCGGGATAGACAAGCTGCATCCCATCCGGGGAGAAACTGCCCACCTCACCCATCTGGTTAGGGACCTGGTATTCCGACCCATCAAGAACACCTACAACCCGGATCGCCCCTACCGTCGCATCGTAGAAGGCCAGCCGTGCTCCATCGCGGCTCCAGATCGGACTGTATCCCAGCACCTGTGTGTCCTCATAGACAGGGGCTGTCTCGCCTGTTCCCAGATCGTAGAGCCAGATACGGCTGGGTCCGAGCCCGCCGGTCAGGTTCGGCGACTGACGCTCATAGGCCAGCAGCCGCCCATCAGGAGACCACGCAGACGTCCCACACAGGCCTGGTGAGCAGTCGATCAATCGATGTGCGCCTGTGCCATCTACCCCGACCAGCCAGATATCTGTTGTAAGCTGGCTATTATACAGTGTCATTGCTATCCAAGCCCCGTCAGGGCTGGTATCGAAACTGAAGACGCCCTGCTCCCCCTCGTAGATTGGCTCAGGTTCGCCCTCTCCCGGCGGGTCCAGCCAGAGGCCGCGGGTGGCGGCATCTGCAGGATACAGGTAGATCACACCCGGCTCACGCGGCACAAACTGAAATTGAAAGCCGTCTGGCACCTGTCGCCCTGCGACACTTACGGCTGTGCTGTCCAACGTAACCGTGACAGGTTGCCCGGCTTCGAAAGGCTTTGCTGGCCAGAAAATCAACGTGCGCCCCTGCCAATCCAGACGCCCCTCGGTATGCGGCTCAATAAGAAACGCGGCCTCGACGCTTTCACGATCCATATCCTGGCTGAAAACGAGTCGAATCGTTGTCGTGGCTGCGGGGCGTGTGCCATCGCCCGGGATGGCCTCAATGCCAACCCGAGCGTGTTCGCCCAGGGCAACTAACAGCGCGATCGCCGATATAAGCGCAGTCGCGATTCCCAGGACCGTCCGATCAAACGAGTCAAACATGTTCAGGCTATAGCCCTAGGGATACAGGTAGGGCAGCTCAGGCTGCTCAACTTGTTCGATCTCGTCAGGAAGCAGCACAGGCATCGGTTGGCCATCCAGAGAGCCTGGGGTAAACGTGCCCTTGACCCGCACCCATGAGTCAAGCGGGTACTCCTGCGCATCAGGTGTCTCAACCAGCAGGCCAATGGCTGATGCATCAGCGACACAACAGCTGATGGTAAAACGCGCCACCATGAGCTGGTTCTCTGCGAAACGCACATCACGATACACAAACCCAACGATGTCGGCTTGCTGACCGGCGAAGTGCTGCACGGGATCATCTGCTGCACTCATGGCTCGCACCCAGTCCAGTACGTTGCGTTCACCTGGCATGACCGTCAGACTTACTGAGGCCTCATCCGCACTCGTGGCGATGTCAGTAGCTACCCCACGACTGCCGACCGCACTTGCCCCTAACGGACGAGCCGGCAGCACTATACCCAGTACAAGTGGAACGGTCAACAGTATCAGCGGCCAGGGTGACACTAAGCTGCTGATCGAGTGGCTGTGAGCGTGATCGTGAGTATCATGTCCCTGCTCGTGATCCCCACGATCATGCGCATGATCCTTGGCATCCTTGCCCGGTAGCATATTGAGTGAGCCCGCCAGCAGAATCAGCAAAATGATGGCCACCAGGGCAAGCCAACCGAAGCGCTGGCCGATGTAAAAGTATAACTGACCACTCACGAACTTCTGCGCCAGAAACATAGCCAGCAGCACAAGGATGAGGGCTTTGAACCGGTTAGCTGTGCGTTCCTGAAGCATCGCGCACCCTCTACCAGGCTACGTTGAGATTGATAAACGTGGAGATCAGCGTAACAACCAGAAACGGCAGCATAACGAGATAGAACACGTACTTGCGCTTAAAAACTCCCAGGAACATCAGGGTGCTTTTTATATCGACCATTGGGCCAAATACAAGGAATGCCAGGACTGATCCGGTTGTGAAAGTCTTGGCGAATGCCAAAGACACAAATGCATCCACGGTCGAGCAGATCGACAGCACATAAGCGAGAGCCTGCATGACCAGTACCGAGATCAAGGAGCCAGAGCCGATCGAGAGCATGACATTCTGCGGGATAACTGTTTGCATCAATGAAGCCAGGACTGAACCGATTACCAGATAGAGGCCCATCTCGAAGAAGTCATCAGCACCGATGCGCATGGCCTGCTTGAGCTTTTCGCTGAGAGAAAGATTTCTTAATCCCGTTCTGGGGACCGGGCTGGCTTCCCCTGCCCCGCCAGATACCGGCGCCATTGAACTAAGGCGGATCATGTCGATGGGGCGGGAATTCAACGTGAAAACCAATCCGACCACAGTAGCTACCACCAGGCCGAGGACGAACCGCATCACAAAGATGCGGCTCAGCCCATAGGCAGCGAAAGTACTGGCGATCACGACGGGGTTAATGATCGGTGCAGCCAGTAAGAAGGCGATCCCTGATGACACCGGCAGGCCTTTGCGGAACAACCTGCGCGTGAGCGGCACGACCCCACATTCGCAGACCGGGAAGGCCAGCCCCAGTGCAGCTCCGGTCAAAGTGGCCAGAGCAGCGTTGCGTGGCATCAGCCGCATCAGGTCTTCTTTGCTCACAAAAACCTCGACCAGCCCAGATGCGACGGATCCAAGCAGCAGGAACGGTACTGCTTCCATGAAGATGCCCAGGAACACGGTGGTAAAAATCGTGACCTGCTCGGCAAGGGTGCTCCATACCATACGACATGTACCCTTTAGTCTCACACGTTGGCCCCGTATTATACCGTGCTGCCTGTTTCGGAACACGCGTGCCCATGTGGCGGCATAAATTCAGACCTTGACGTGCTCTGGGCGTCCAGGTACAATTACACTTCGCGGGGCGCTCCCGACACCGTCCGGCTCGCCGGGTGCGGTTGAGACGCCCGTTTTATTTGTGCAACACTCCAGCACTAATCGCCGCTACCTGCCGGGCACAGTGTGCAGGGCTGCGGTACAGGCTGTCCGGCAAGGAGAAACACGAGCATGACGAAAGATAAGATCACCCTTGACGCAACCGCACGTGAGGTTGTAGGGAAGAAGGTCAAACAACTGCGGCGGGAAGGCATCACGCCGGTAGTGGTTTATGGCCCCGGTTTTGAGCCTCTTCACCTTCAAGTGGATGCGCGTACTCTACGCTCAACCCTGGCAACCGCGGGTGGGACCAAGATCATTGAGCTGACTGTTGGCAAAGAGCAAATCCCTACGCTCGCCCGCAGGGTGCAGCGCAACCCGATCTATGGTGACATTCTGCACGTGGATTTTTACCGGATTCAACTCGACCGTGTGATTCGTGCCGAGGTGCCGGTGATTCTGGTCGGCGAACCGAATGTCGTGGCAAGCGGCCAGGCGATTGTGGTGCATCTGATGAACTCAATTGAGGTTGAGGCTCTTCCCGCAGAGCTGCCACCTCACATCGAAGTCGACGTGACGCCTTTCAACGAGATCGGTATGGCGATGGCTGCTGGTGAGATCACCTCACCTAAGAATGTGTCGCTGATTGTGGATCCGGAAGAAATCGTATTCAAGATTGAGTACGCAACTGCAATCGTCGAGGAAGAAGAAGAGGAAGAGGGGAGCTTCCTGCAGGAGAGCGCTGAAGTAGAAGTGATCCGAGAGCGCAAGCATGAAGAGGAAGCGGAAGAAGAATAGCCATCGCATAATGGCTGCTTCTTGAAGTACCTGGGGCCGGCGCTAAGCGCCGGCCCTTTTTGTCTCACCTGCTGCTGTTCTCCAGAGGCTGAGGTGTGCCCGGCAAACCCGGCGTAGTCACATAAACCGCATAGGTTCCAGTCGAACCATTCTTGTTGCGGATCGCCAGCGCGTACCTCCCCGATACAGGGAGCTCCAGGCGATCCAGGACCGGGTCTAACCCGACCACATCATCGCGTGACGCCAGCAAGTATCCATCCGGTGAATACAGGTCAAAAGCCAGGTCCAGCCGTGTGCCGCCAGTCGCCCCCACATCGATACCAACCAACTCGCCCCCCTCTGCCTCAAACAGCCATACGTAGAGCGAACCGGCAGCGCCGATCGTCCCGCGCTGTCCGAAGCCACCGGGCACAATTGGACCCGCCTCGTCGATCTCAACCTGGCTTCTGCTCTGTATCAAGTATTCGATGCGCCCGGTCTCACCGAGCGTCGCGAATTCCACCTGGTATTCGCCGTCATATGGGAACTGAACGATATTTAAAACCTCACGCGCATCGACACCCGCCTCATTAGCCGCAATAAGACGATTCCCGTAGCGATCGTAGACCGCGATGGTGGGGTCTACTCCCTCATCCAGAGGCCTGGCTTCGATTGAAATCCCATCCAGTGTGCGGCCATTCAAGGTCAACCAGGTGCTGCGCCTGGGATTGCCCTCTAACTGCAGTTCGGCACGCCTACCCAACTCAGCTTCACCCGCCGACGTTGAGGGAGTGGCGCGCAGTGCATAGTCTCCGCCATTCTCATCATAGTTGCTCAGCACAACAGTATAAACGCCAGTCTGGGTTGGCATAAAATTCCACAGGTACGGGTCTATGCCGAGATTGTCATCGCGCGCGGCCACTTCGGTACCATCAGGCGCGTATACACGAAAGAGCAGATCCAACCCTTCAGTAAGCGCCTGCGCACCCAAATCGGTACGTTTTCCTCGTTCAAGTGGCAGACGGAACGTGTGATAGCTCGCAGGGTGTGTCATGGTTCCGCGCAGCTCCTGTGCGCTGGCTGTAAACTCACCTCCTGCCTCCAACTCAGCCGGTGGAAGCTGGAAAATTGAAACCCCGACCTCCCCTTCGCCCTTCACAGTCGATAAGTCCAACTCATAATATGCATCAGCAGAAAAGAGGAACTGCCCGATCACTTCCGGCTGGCCAGGACCGGCGGCATTCGCAAACACCAGTGTGTCACCGCGTTCATTGCGGATCGCAATTGCCGGGTCGGGATTCCCGTTCAACACGATCACTTCGATGCGCAGCGGAATCCCTACTTTGCCCGGCATGGGAAATGCTGATACCAGCGATTCGTGCAGGGCGACGCGGAACTTATCCACGATTTCCGGGCCGAGTGCATTGTCCTGCGGGGTCTGGATCAACGTCGTATCGGGTGTGAACGCTGGCTGCAATGTAGGCCACGCTGTGAGTGTAGGAGCCGGAGTGGAAGTGGAATCGGCTGTAGTAGCTGGGTGGCAGCCTGCAAGCAACAGCCCGGCAACGAGCGCCAGGCTGAGCACTACGGAAAGCCGTTGTTTCACGGGAATTATCCGATAGTGTGAACCATGGTACCGCCAGGCCATCACTGCCTGCTGTAACTGAGGGTATAGGAACCGGTACCTTCAGTCAGCGAGTACACCACGATGGTGAATGTCCCGGTCTGCGTCAGTCTGTAGTTGGTCAGCGCGGGATCAGTGGTATCTTCGCCGCTGGCGTCGTCGGCGAACACGACCTGAGTTCCGGTAGGACCGAGGATGGCAAAGCCCAGATCGAGCGTTCCACTCTCTGTATCCGAGATGATCCGGATCGTGATCTCGTCCCCTGAATTCGCATCGAACTGGAAGTAGTGGAAGACGTTAGGTTCAGCGATCAAGCCTGAACGTGTCCCACTCAAGTCTTTGCCGAAGATGCCGCCGCCTGTAAGGTCGGCGACTTGGAGCTTAAGGATACGGAAACTGGCTTCACCGGAACCGTTCGGTGTCAGTTCTAGGCGATAGCGCCCTGCGTACGGAAGCTGCATCTCGGCAAGCACCTGGTCATCACCGGGCTCATCATCGTCGTCAACCGAAAACGCGATGATCTGACCGAACGGGCTGTATACCCGTATATCCACATCGAGTGTATCGACCACATTGAAAGCCTCGATACGCAAGGGGTCTCCTACCTGTCCGTCAAAGGTAAGGGAAAGGGGATCGCCCTCGATGAGCGCAACCCGATACTCGTTGTTATATGCAATATCCGGTGTGCCTGCTGTTTCCGGTGCCTGGCTGTCTGCGGTTACCCGGAAGGTGTATTCACCAGTGGTCCCCTCGACAGCGGACACAATCGCTGTGTACTTGCCGGCCAGTGATGCGGTAAACCCCGTGAAAACTGCGTTGAGGTCCTCGGGCGGTCGCGTATCATCAAATTCCATGATGAAACGCCCATCAGGGCCAATCAGCAGCGCCCGTGTATCAGGTGTCGCCCGTCCCGGGGCATAAGCCCCGATGGTAACCGTCTCCCCCTGGAGGAGCGGGAACTGGTAGGTGTGATACACGCCACGAGCAGTAATGGCGCCGCGCAGTTCCTGACCGACAGCATCCAGCACCCCCCCGCCGCTGGGCGCATCTAGGGCGGTTGCCACTACTCGGACATTACCGCCTCCGCTCTGCGGCGCAAGCCGCACCACGTAAGAACCATCAAATGGTAATGTAATCTCTGTGATGGCGACCTGGGTAGCCCCGCTTCGCGCGCCCTCACGCGCCAGGACGTTTCCAAACTGATCAACGACTTCCAGGTCAAAGTCCAGCACTCCCGCAACGAGTGTTGCATCCACCCGGATGACCAGTTGTTCCCGGGCCTCGAAGGGCAGATCGACCACGCCCGCCTCGAAGGAATTCGCCGTCACAGTGCTTTCCAGAAGGACCGAACCGGGCAGGATCACCTCTTCCGTCGGTTCGATTGTAGGCTCAGTAACAGGCCCACCATCGACGGGTGTGATATCCTCCGGACCGGGCGCTGGAATGGTCGCCGTAGGAGTAGCGGGGCCTGGTATGAGTGCACAGGCCGGCAGCAAAAACAGGATAGGAAGGAGACGCAGCCAGTGTTTCCAGCTATGCATGTGTGATCTTGATCCTGTCATTATTGACACTCCTGGCGTCAGTCACTGTCATCCGGGCGTCTAAGCACCGGGTGGTGAGCCTCATGATCATGGGGAAGGACGGCACGCGCAAATACCAAGAAACCAGTGTGCCCTATCATTTGATCGTCCGGGCGCACACGATCCGGAACAGTTCGATACGATCTCAGCAAGAGTTCCTCTGCCTCGATGAAACCGAAGTACAGGTGCTGATGCAGCGCGCGTATTGTTGCCACAAGCTGGTTCGCAGTCGGAACCAGAACACCCAGCGCGCCTCCACCGCGTAAGGCCCCACGGGCTTGGTCAAGATAACTCCAGGGTTCGCGTAGGTCGAGAAAGACAGCATCCAGTCCCGCTTCATCGAAACCGTTGCCTACCTCACGGAGCTTGAAGGTGACACGCTGCCTCAACCCCAGCCCTTCGATGTTTCTCCTCGCGACGCGCTGCAGGTCTTCACGCGCGTCGTACGAATACACATGTCCGCCTTCACCCACAATTGATGCAAAGGCCAGGCACAGCCCCCCACTCCCGGTACCGGCTTCGAGCACTCGCACGCCGGGGACGATCCCCAGCTTCATGATAATATAGCCTGAATCTTTGGGAAAGATGATCTGGCTTTTACGCTGCAGTCCAATAACCAACTGCTCCGTTGTAGGCGTCAGAAGGTAGAAAGACTGGCCCAGGTGCGAAGCAACCTGCGTCCCGAAGGGCTGCCCGATCACGTCGTCATAGGCCAGTTCGCCGCGATTGGTATTCAGCCTGCCACCGGGTGTCAATGTACGGATATAGAAACGCCGGTCGCGTTCCGCTGGCGCAAGTAATACCAGATCCCCCGCTTCAGCCCGCCTCAAATGAGTACTCCCGAAGTATATTTACACACACCGCCCATCTCCCGGTATTATACAGGTCGCCCTAAGTGATACCAAACGATCAGTGTGTACTCTTGAACAAAGATTGCCTGCACCGAAAAGTGTGTTATCTTAGTAGAGGATTTGTGCTGATCAGCACAGCATGACACATTTGACGCATCATTGGGCTACCCGGAACTCCTCAACGCGACAGCAAAGGCCTGTAATCTGTGGTTCACAGCGTTATGGTCGTCGACGATGAGGTCGGCGCACTCACTCTCATCGGGATCATGCTTGAACGCGGCGGCTTTGAGGTGATCAAAGCTCAGGACGCTTACGCAGCCTTAGAAGCCCTGTCGAACAAGAAGCCCGCGCTGTTTGTGCTCGATGTGATGATGCCCGGCATGGATGGGATTGAGCTCTGTACACGCATCCGTGCGATGGCGCAGCACAAGCACACACCGATCCTGATCCTCTCGGCGCGCGGAGACCCCCAGTCAATCGAGCAGGGGATCGCAGCTGGAGCAAATGACTACCTCACTAAACCAGTCCTGCATCATGACCTGATCACCAAGATCAGAGGACTGTTAGACCGCGATCGCGGTTTAACCTGAGCACAAACCACCACCCCATCTGACCAGACTACCTATGGCAAAGCTGCTAAGCATCGCAATCTGGCCCGAAGGCAACGAAACGCACGCGGAATATCCCTTAGAGTTTGAGCTGCAGTTGCAGGCCGGAGAAAGCCCAGACTGGATTACGTGCTTATCCACAGTTCGTATCCAGCGAGGCAATGACCTCCCCAAAGACGTGCTGCTTTCACAGCATGCTACGGTGCTCAGGCGCGATCTCACCAGACTGGCTGAAGAATTGAAGTCTTTGCTTTCACAGTCTGTGACCCAAAACCTGACGTTTGTTCCTGTGATACCTAGTTTCGAGATCTGGTTTGATCGACTGAGTGATGATCAGTACCGAGTGATGATCTGGCTGGACATGGCCGATCTATTCGACGGCATTAACGAGATAGCATACCGAGGCTTCCGCTTTATCAGCAGCCGCACCCGCCTGATGGGCTTTGCCCGAAGCATGGAGTCGGACTTGCGAGCATCGGGATAATTACCACCTAAACGGTTCCTCAATGCTGGGCCTACGGAGATTACCCGAGTAAGCCAGTGCGCGCACAACCAGCCGATTTGTCTTATTGACAAGGCGCACAAAGGCCGAGATAATGCCCTGCATGACGCGACATCGACCTTTGCTTGGAACAGCGGTTGTGCTCAGCGCATCCGCCCTGCTGCTGGGTGCCTGCAGCAGCCCCCTACCCCTACCAGAGCTCCTGCAGCTCGCAACGGCGATTCCTTCGGCAACACCGACCGCCACGCCTACCCCTTCGCCGACACCTACACCCACCCCACTGCCTATAGTTGCTGTGCGTGAAGGTGAACGGCACCTAGCCAACGGTGATTGGGATCGCGCCGAACTTTCCTTCTTGCAGGTAATCAATGATCCTGGCGCGACCATTGACGAGCGGGCCAACGCCCAGATTGGGCTTGCGGAAAGCCACCTGAGGCGCGGTGCCTTCACCGAGGCCGCTGCTGAGATCGATAGGCTGCTGGCAGCCAATCCCGCGACGCCACGCGCGGCACAGGCGTATTTTCTACGCGGCGACGCACGTTCCGGCCTGGGAGACTGGGCCGGTGCAATTGCCGATTACCAGGCCTATCTTGCTGCACGCCCCGGTTTGATTGACAGCTATGTCTATGAACGAATCGGTGATGCTCAGATTGCCCTGGAACAGTATGATGCTGGTCTGGCTTCGTACGAACAGGCGATTACGGCAGGGCGTTACCTGCAAGCAGAGCTGCGGCTGCGCGAGAAGGTGGCACAGGTCTACCGGACACTCGTCAATGCAGAGGGTGCCGTTACCCAATACCAGGCTATCCTGGAGCGCGCGCAGAACCCGGGCTACCGGGCACAAATCGAGCTGTACATCGGCCAGGCTTATTTTGAGGCGGGCAATCAGGATGCAGCCTACGCCCAGTGGGAGCAGGTCTTCGCCAATTACCCGAGTACCTTCGAAGCCCTCAGCGCGCTGCGTGCTCTGCTCGACGCGGGTTATCCTGTCAACCAGTACCAACGAGGGCTGGTGAACTATTTTAATGGACAGTATGACATCGCGATTGAAGCTTTCTACAACCACCTGTCCAGCTTGCCTGTCGACGAGTATCCACCTGAGGCTTACCTGTATATCGCTCGCTCCTACCGGAAGCTGGGGAACCTTCAAGCAGCACAAACTGAGCTCCAGTCAATGATCGACTTCTTTGACCCCGAAGACAGCCCGGCCTGGGCGGATGCGTGGTTGGAGCTGGCTGATATCGCAGCCTCGCAAGGTAACACGCAAACAGCGTTTAGCCTTTATGAGCAGTTTGTAACGGAACACCCATCGCTGCCGCAGGCTGCTGATGCGCTGTATGCTGCGGGGCGGCTTGCTCAGGGCAACGGCGATGTACCGATGGCTTCTTCGTATTTCCAGCGGTTAGGGGTTGCCTATCCCACAGACGAACGTGCTGCGGAAGGGTTGTTCGACCTGGCATTTGGCGCTTACCGCAGCGGCGATCTCGCCACAGCGGAGACTCTGTTCCGTGGTGCAGCGGAACTCCCTGCCAACCCCGTCCCGGCGGATGCACATCTGTGGCTGGGTAAGACTCTGGCAGCTGCTAGCCGCCCTGAGGAAGCTGCAGCCGCGTGGAACGCGGCTATTGCCGCTGATCCGGATGGCTACTTCACGCTCAGAGCAGCGGACCTTTTGACTGGGCAGGTGCCTTTCACGCGGCCAGCCAGCTTCACGCTTCCAGCTGATCCTGATGAAGGACGCCTAGAAGCCGAAACTTGGCTCGCCGAGCGCTTAGGGCTTGGCGCTCCTCCCCTTGCGGATGCCTTGCGTGACGATCTGGCCTCAGATTTTCGGATGGTGCGCGGTCGCGAACTGTGGGAACTGGGACTGCAGGTTGAGGCCAAACAAGATTTCGAGGAAGTACGCAGGTCCTTTGAAGGTGATGCTCTTGCCAGCTATCAGCTTGCCATCTACTTCCGCGAGATCGGTTTGTACCGATCCTCTGTGTTGGCCGCCCGCACGGTGCTCAGGCTCGTCGATACGCGGCCCCAGGATGCGCCGGGTTTCCTGGCACGTCTGCAGTACCCAACGTACTTCTCTGACCTAGTGCTTGATTACAGCGGGCGCTATGGGCTGGACCCCTTGTTCGTGTTCAGTTTGATCTGGCAGGAGAGCATCTTCGAAGGTTTTGCGGTATCGACAGCAAGCGCTCAAGGACTCATGCAGATTTGGCCACCTACCGGTGAAGACATCGCTGCCGCCCTCGCATGGCCTGAATATACGCCTGCAGATTTGCAGCGACCGCTGGTGAGTATCGCGTTCGGCACATGGCTCCTTCAGGATGAGTTCAAACGCCTTGGCGGCAACCCAAGTGCGGTGCTGGTTGCCTATAACGCAGGGTCAGGCCGGGCCCTGAGCTACCTGGAGCAGGCTGGTGGCGATTACGACATATACTTCGAGTTGATCGAACTAAGTGAGCCGCAACTCTACGTCGAGCGTATCTACGAACATTACGCCGTTTATCGCGCCCTGTACGGAACTGACGGGTAGAGTTGAAACGATTGCCACTTTGGCTGCCCTGATGCTAGAATGCCTGTCAGGCCTTTGACTTCTACTCAACAAGGTGAAGCCCGCGCATGGCACGCCGCATCCAGGAACAGACATTACATATGGGACCGGTTGCGTACCTCCATGCACGCGGCCTGACTGATCTGGATTACCCCGTACTGGTCCGTCCTATGGATGCCCATTACGATTATGTCGTGGCGCGCATCCCGAGCGAAGATGATCTGGGGATGTTCTACCGCGTCTGGAACCCGACACGTGCGATGCGCGAGGTCGCACATGCGGCCTTTGGGACGTGGTATACCGATCGCCCCGGCCGCATCACTCGCGATCGGGATATCTGGTACGCGCTGCGCTATATTCACAGGCTCTTGACCCTTGCCCCCCAGGCGACACGTGAGCAGGGGCGCGATGTCATGGGGCGTATTGCGCAGTACCTCGGCGAACGGGCTGGAGGATGGCTCCCTTCATCATGCCTTGCCGTGGTGGCTGAATACTTCCACTACGCTCACGCGCTTGTGCTTCCGAACCACCGCACAGCCAGCTTTTGCGCCGCAACATTACTATTGATGTTGGGTGTTCCCCGTGACCGTGTGGCTGTCTTTGGGCTGTATTACCAGGATCCCACCGTATATTACAGCGATGACAATGGTTGGTACGGCGGCCTGCTGTACGGGACACCTCATATGACCATGTTGGGGCTGCTCACCAACGGGCGCTGGATCCCTATTGACGTGACCTTGCTTGCAGATACCCCTATCGAAGCCATGACCGGGCTGCCTGCGCCCTTCGTCCGTGACCCGTACCTGGGGCGCGACCCGCAGACAGGCGCACGCTTGATCATCGATTACGCACACCCGTATACGATGGTCTTTGCGCCACCGCCCCCCTGGCAGGATAACCCTTCCGCTTCAATCGCACGCATCCCCTTGCTGCAATTTTGATCACCTGTGAAATAAACCAGGCTGGTCTGATGACCAGCCTGGCGCTATTAGTGGAGTATGTAACAAGGTCTACAGGTCTCTCGCCACAGTATCCAGTATTTCCTCACCCGTGCAGAGCGTGCTCGTTTCAGCGTCCCAGACACGCGCTAGGCGCAGGTCTCGCCTGAAGTTCGGAGTAAGATCAACACCGGTTGCCTCGCGGGTCAGCTTGATCGCGTAGGCTGCGTTAGCAATCCCGTAATGTGTGGCCAGATCATCAAGCTCTGCGAAGAAGAACGCGCAGCTTGAATACATCCGCTGGCGGTAATATTGTGCCTGTACGAGCTTGAGCAGCCGCTCCGCTTCGTCCTTGCGGGCGAGCTCGACTTCCTGGCGTTTAAGGAAGTCCGCGTCTGCGATATAACCAAGCACAACCTCGATGTACGCCTCACGCAACCTGATCGGATCGATACCGTCAATACGCGTGGTCTCTGCCCGGTACACGGCGTCGATCTCATAGCGCAGGTTGTCAAAGGCGCGTCTCAGCGCACCTTTCCAGTACGAATCGCCAGGTGTATCCGGCGAGCCGGTAACCCAGCGAGCGAGCCCATGGCCTGAGCTCCAGGCAGTGTCTTCTTTTATCTCCACTTCGATGCGTGGCTCGACCATCGCTGTATAGCGGCCCAGAGTGATTACCTCATACCCGGCAGCACGCGCTTCGTAAGTAAGAAGCCAGTGGAGAAACTGCTCTTCACCCGGCCAGTGATGGCCAAATGTTTCGCCATCTGTAGCCACCAAAGTGAGCGTACCTGCTGTATTGCGCCGTGGTATAAGCACCTCGCGTGCCCACCGTCCAGCACCCCCAAAGTTTCCCAAGTTGAAAGCAATATCGTTGGAAAGATACTCATCACGTACGTAGACCATGATGCGCCGCTTGCCAGGCAGACGTACCCAGAACGGGCCAGAGCCCGCCGGTTTATCCTTAAGCTGGCTCTCCGTCAGGATCGTCCACTGGATACCATTCTCGGCAAGCACTTCCAGGGTCTCCATGTCAACCGCCATCTCGGGCAGCCACATCCCAACAGACTGCCGCCCGTAGCGAAGGGCAAATGCAGCCTTTCCCCAACGCACCTGGGTAACTTTATCCTCGTAGCGGTCCACCGGCAGGATAGTATGGTGCATGGGCTGGGCGATGGCGTTGCCAGCTTTATAGCGGCGCACGTGATCCGCGTCTGCCTGCAGAATCCGCTGGTAGGTCTCGGGGGCGTTCGCCGCCAGCCAATCTGCGAGCGTTTCGCCGAGATTGAAGGAGATATGCTCGAAATTGCCCAGCTCAGCATTCGGTTGGTATGCTTCCGCCGTAATGCGTTCGTTCCAGTTCTTGAAGGGTGCTGCGGATGGCTCGACCAGAGGCTCCTTCAAGAAGGGATTGCCTCTGGGCGGCTGGTAGTAGTGTCCATGAACACACAGATAACGAGTCGTCTTGGTCACTGTAACTTACTCCGCTCCATTCCAGCACTAACCTCAGTCCAGTAACCTGAGCGCCAATACGAGTTCCACGTCCCAACTGGCTCCCGGTGCAACCTTGATCTCCCACCAATGCAGCATGCTCGTCCCTTGATAAGTGCGCTCAAAACCAGCCTCTGAAGCGGAAACCGCCTCTAGCGGAAACCGCCAGAGTGCCGCTGGCTCGCTGGTTTCTACAGCAGTTTCAATATGCCAGAGCGGGCTGGTGATCCGCAGATCGGCCACCACCGAGGCTTCCGCAGTTTCCCCCAGTGAGAACTGCCTTCCCGCACAGGTTAATACGGCGTGTTGAAGCTCGTTGCCGCCGGCAAAGCCCCAGTTGGTCTCAACCCCAAAACGTGTCTCCAGGTTTATTGATCCACGGTTAGATAGGCGATAAGTGACGTGCAGCCGATCATCACCTGCGGATAACTGAATACGCTTCTGTACCGTCACTGGGATGTGCTGGGTGTCCTGCCACACAAAGCCGTCGCGGTGCAGGGTAACGGTTGCGGCTTTACCCTTTTCCTCAATCGCCGCTGCGTACGGTTGATTGACGAAATCCCCCTGCTCCGGGTACTGGCTCCGGTAATACTGGTCGAGGGTCGTCCCGGCGCCGAGGAAATGATCCTGGAGCATGGCACGACGGTGCCAGTCGTACAGCAGTTTGAGGTGCAGACCCGGTTCACGCGCACGCACAACTTCTGAGTGGATGCTTTCAGGCCTTTCCCCACCCGCTTCCATATCAGGCGTGACAATTGCCCCTGCCTCGGCGGCCTCGCGCAAATCTCGATGATACCCCTCTTCACGGCGTGTCAGGACGTTGATCAGGTTGTACCCAGCCGGGCGGTAATCCCACTCAACGAGCGCGCCGCCGCGATCCAGGTCAAATACCAGGCTCTGCCGGTTGGATGTGACCACAACATCCTCGGCTGCATCAAGATCGAAGTCTTCGACGTTCACTTGGACGAATGGTGCCGAGCCGGATGTGTCCACTCCATCGGCCAGATTCTCCGCTTCGATCAGGTTCCTGTAATCAGCCTCGCGGATATGGAACAGGTATATGCCGCCAAACACCCCATGCCAGTACCCGCAGTTGCACTGGCCTGCCCAGAGATGGTCAAGAGCCTGGCGTTTAGGTGCGCCATCCGGCATGGCGTGCACCTTGCGGCTCACCCACAGCGCCTTCTTGTGCAGCTGGTTTACCTCTGCATACTTGACCATGAAGTTGCGCCAGAATCCGCCGCGCATGTAGCGAAAGATATCTTTACGCCCCTCGTGTTGTAAGGCATGCTTGAGATGCGGCAGCTCCCAGGCACCCTTTGGGGGCATGGCCCACTCACCCATCTCATCATAGGAGCTTGTCGGCAGGTAGATCCTCCCGAGGCTGGGAAAGCGTCTGAGTGCATCTGCTGGGGGAATCGTCTCCAGCCACTCGGAACTCTGTTCGAGCGCGCTGAAGAAACGGTCCATCCAGCCGCGCTCCCAAACGTGCTCGTACGTGCCTGGCCATAGACCGAATTTCTCGCCGTCATCCCCCATAACCGCTATCTTCGGCTTACCGGCGTAAAGGCTGCCAGACTCGGCGTGCTGCTGCTCGCGCAGCCAGCCGATCACATCCTCGACGGACGCCCAAGGGATGGTGTAACGCAGATGCTGAGAGGTTGCGAAGATCGCCAGGGTGTGCCCCTGTTCCTCTGAGACGTAGTAGCCAAAAAGGTCATCGTCGGTGTACCCGGCAGCCTTAAAATGCGTGTCATCCACAATCGTGTAGCGGATGCCTGCTTGGTTAAGCACCCGCGGGAGATGCGGCTCCCAGACGCGCTCTGCCAGCCACAGGCCAATTGGGTCATATCCGAAATCCTCACGTACCGAGTCGTTCTGTTTAAGCACCTGGCCAAGCTTGTCCGCGTCGTAGAGAGATACAAGGATGGGCTCGTAATACGCCCCGCTCATAATCTCGATCTGACCGCGATCAGCGAGTACACGCACACGGCCCAGATACTCGGGCTGGTGAACGAGGAGCCAGTCACGGAGCGGCCCTGTGAAATGCAGGGCGAGCCGGATACCCGGGTGGCGCTCAAGACATTCCACCATCGGCAGGTAGGACTTCTCGAAAGCTTCCTGGAACACCCACCCGAAGTTGCCAACGGGCTGGTGATTATGCAAGGCGAGCGAGAGGTACATCTTATCAGCAGGCATGATTTCGCTTCACTCCAGCGACACGAGTCGCAGAAACGGGGTAGGCTCAGTGGGCCGTGGCCCTCCTAAGACTACCCCGGTGGGTTATATAATTCAACCATTATCGAACAGGCTCAATAGTCATAGCGCACAGCAGAGTGGATATACGCGTTCTCCGCGATCTCCATGCTTTCAAAATCGTTCGGTCGGAGGTCCGAACCAATGCGTGCACCACGCCCGACAAGCATGCCGGTTGGAATGTGAGTGCCTTTGCCGACTGTCACAATCCCGAGATCGGGGTCGCCCTCAATAATGTGCCCGACACGCGCGTTATGGCCTATCACACACTCTTTATCGATAATCGCCCGTTCAACAACTGCCCCAGCCTCGATATACGTATCGGTCAGGATGACGGACTCGCGTACCACCGCGTTAGGGCCGACATACACGCCGGGAGACAGCACAGCACGTTCGACGCGCGCGTTTTCAGCAATAATCGATCCATCTGTAATCAGGCTGTCACTGATCTGCGCCCCGGCCTCAATCCGGACTGGTGGGCGTTCTTCGCTGCGGGTATGGATCACCCATGACCGGTCATTCAGGTCGATCACTGAGGGATTTTCCAGCAGCTCCATGTGTGTCTGCCAGTAGGCATCAATAGTACCCACGTCCACCCAATAGCCTTCGAACGGGTAAGCAAACAGGCGCCCGCCTTCTGCGATCAGGTTCGGGATGATGTCCTTGCCAAAGTCGTGTGAGGAGGATGTGCGCCGTGCGTCCTGGCGCAGCGCTGTTTCGAGCACATCGAGGCGAAAAACATACACGCCCATCGATGCCAATGTGCCCGGTGGCTTGGCTGGCTTCTCCACAAAGTCGACAATCTTGTACTGCTCGTTCACCGCGAGGATGCCGTAACGTGAGGCTTCATCCATAGGAACGTTAATCGTACAGACGGTAGCATCTGCGTTGTTCTTCTCGTGGAAGTCAAGCAGCTTCGCATAGTTCATTTTGTAAATGTGGTCACCGGAGAGGATCAGGATGGTGTCAACTTTGTCTTGGTGAATGAAATTGAGGTTCTGATATACCGCATCGGCAGTGCCTGAATACCAATCGGAATCCTCACGCCCGATAAATGGCTGCATCAATTGAACGCCCCCGCTGAAAGAGCGGTCCAGGTCCCAGGGACGTCCTTTTCCGATATGCTCGTTGAGGGAATGTGGGCGGTATTGTGTGAGGATCTGAACATCGAAAATCCCAGAATTAACACAGTTCGACAGCGTGAAGTCGATAATCCGGTATTTCCCGGCGAAAGGTACCGCTGGCTTCGCTCGCTTGCGGGTTAAGACTTTTAGCCGCGTCCCTTCTCCGCCAGCAAGGATAACAGCTCTGACTCTCATAAACGCGCGATCCTCCCCTTAATGATCAGGCATACTTATTATGCATTTCGACTGTGGTATGGTAAAGCTCAGCATACTGGCGGGCACTTGTTCCCCAACTGAAGTCGCGGCTCATTGCAGCTGCCTGGCGCGCTCGCCACTGCTGAGGGTTATTGTAGAAGACGTCCAGCCCTTCACTGATCGCCTGCACCAGCTCCTGCCGATTGTAGCCCTTGAACAAGAAGCCGACTGTGGGGTCAACCGTATCAAGCAGCCCCCCCACAGCACGCACGACAGGCAGGCTCCCGTAGCGCATAGCGAGCATTTGCCCGATGCCACATGGTTCGAACAACGAAGGCATCAGAAACAGGTCGGCACCGGCATAGATCTGCTCCGAAAGCTGCTCATTGAAACCGATCTGGATAGCGGCTTTCTGGGGATAATCAAAGCCAATCCCCCGCGATTCGTGTTCCCAATGCGGGTCACCTGTGCCAAGCAGGACAAACTGCATCTCAGCATGGTACAGCATATGACGGACTGCCGGCACCATGATCGAGATCCCCTTCTGGTCAACCAGACGTGTCACGGCCGCTGCAAGCGGCACATCTGAGCGCAGAGGAAGACCAAGTGCATTCTGAAGAGCCAATTTGTTATGCCGCTTGTTATCGAGTGTCTGTGGTGTGTAGGTCTCTGTGAGAGTCCGGCTCGTCCCCGGATTCCAGCGCGCTGTATCGATCCCGTTCAGGATGCCGACCAGACGTGACTGCCGTGCATGTGTCAGGCCATCCAATCCGTTACCGCCCTCATAAGTGGTAATTTCTTGGGCGTAAGTGGGGCTTACAGTGGACAGCATAGTTGCGTAGAGCAATCCGACTGCCAGCGCGTTATCAGCTTTTCCGCTGGCAGTAAGCAAAGGGTGATCGACGGCGGGCAGCCCCGCACGCTCGAGATGCCATCCGATTCCCCAACCCTGATACTGCATATTATGGATCGAGAACAGTGTCGCCACACCCCCCAGGAATGGGTCGTCCTGGTAGCGGTGGAAAAGCAGGTATGGAATCGGTGCGGTATGCCAGTCATGGACGTGAATCAAATCAGGCGCAGCCCCGTTTTCCTCTGCGCACTGGCGCAGCCATTCCAAGGCTGCTGCACAGAAGAATAGAAAGCGCCCTGCGTTAAGCCCGTCGTCTCCTGCGTAAACGAAGCTATCTTCGGCTGAAAAGTAGGGCCATCCTCGGATAAAATCGTGAGTGACGCCCCCACGCTCAACTGTCAGGACATCCACCCGAGTGGTTGATCCCGACCAATCCATCCAGAACCCGGCGCTTAGTTCCAACCCATGCTGGTCAGTGTTTATTATCCCGTGACAGGGAATGATAACGCGTACCTGATGACCGAGTGCGGCGAGGGCCTGAGGCAGTGCTCCTACCACGTCAGCCAGCCCCCCGACCTTCGCAAAAGGGGCGCATTCGGCAGCTATAAATACAACGTTCAAAGCCCCCTCCTGATTGTGGCAGGCGATGTATCCGGGCTCAGGGCATTGGGGCTAACGCGCCTTGAACCAGGTGTAGTCGATATCCGGAAAAACCTTGTCAACCTCATAAAGCTCGTCGGCAAGGCGTCGGTCAGGCTGACCAGATTCAAGTGAGGTCGCCAGAGCCTCGAAACGCTCAACATGGCGGGTGAAACGCCGGATAGCATACTCACGTGCCTGGCCTGTGGTTACCAGGAATGGCCAGTCACTCGACTCAAGCAGCAGCAGTTCCCGGGCTGCCATATTGAGTACAGCACGTTCGTCGCGTTTCGGGTTGGGGTAACGGCTGACCAGTTCTTCCATCCGGGCTTCAGCCTTGTGGATTGGCGCCCACATCCAGTGCGTATCGTGGTTGTCCCACGTCCAATGATTCCCACCCATGCCCCACGAGCTTTCAGGGATGTGAAGCACCTCACCTGGCTGGTGTTTCTCAATAAACCCGCTGGCAGTGACCAGCTCAACATCTGGCGATTCTGAAAGCAAACGCAGCACCTGTTTAATCCATTCGATGCCCTCAAACCACCAGTGTCCAAACAGTTCGGTGTCGTAATTCGACGAGATGAGCCCGTAGTTCCCGGTCGCCTCGCGGTATGTCTTGAGCAGGTCACCGACTAACCAGGCAAAATGGCGGGCATGCTCGGCTATCCGGTAGGAAGCCCAATCGGGATGATAGTAATCCTTAAAGCCGAGGTCAACGCGGGGGCCTGTGACCCGCCAGTACTGCAGCCCAGAGACAGGGTCCTTTTTGTGGAATTCGCGATAGTCTCCCTCACCGGGATATCCCCAATCCCCCGACCATACCTGCATCCCTGTGCGGTTGTTTCGCCCGATCACCGCCACACCGCTGTGCTGCTCCGCCGCAGGCCCGGCTGTTGTATCGGAGACATAGTAAGGCAAATAGGTGCTGGCTGCCCGTGGCGGGATAGCCTCCTGAACCGGTATCACATAACGCCGCTTGATCTCCCCATAAGGGCCTATCGCATCACCTGCAGCGACCCCGACAGGAACACCCCCTTCAATGGTGTGTGTCTCACTGAAGAATACCTTGATTCCGAGGTCGCTCAGGAACTTCTCAAGCCCGGGGCGTGTCCGGCCATCCTCCGTAATATAAGCGGGGCGATACGCACATTCGGGCAGCCAGATCGCCCGGGGAGCCTGGCCAAAATGACGGCGATACGCCTCTATGCCTGTTTTAAGCTGGCCGAATACCGCCGAGTCGCGCCCCAGCAACGGCAAGTAGCCGTGGGTGGCAGCCGAGGTGCTTATCTCAATATGCCCTTCATCCTGCAGTATACGGAATGCACCGATAATGTCCCGCGAGTAGCGTGTGTCGAAGCTTCGTTTAATCGTCTCATACCAGTCTAGATAGTATTTGGCGAGGTAGGCTAGATGGGGATCCGGCTCCGTGCTCTCAAACCGCGTTATGTCTTTGCGAGCGGCCTCGATCTTCTCGTCGAGGTATGCGTCAAAGTGGTCCTTAACCTGCTCGTCTGCAAGCTGTTCTACGAGGATCGGTGTGAGGCCGATCGTGATTCTAAAATCAATACCCTCTTGAACAAGGTCGTAGAGGGCATTCAGGAGCGGGATGTAGGTCTCGGCGGCTGCCTCATGGAGCCATTCCTCACCATGAGGCCAACGCCCAGCGAGGCGCGCATAGGGTAAATGACTGTGCAGCATGAACGTAAATGCGCCAGCAGAAGCCACAGTAGGTCCTTTCGCTCTTTGAGCATGATCTGCCACTCCGGGCCGACGGGCAAGCTGGCCTCATTGTATCACAGTTTGATCATCACTTGAAACGGGATGGGGCGTATCGAATAGACACGCCCCACCAGCAAGAGAGATACACAGACAGGCCGTGAGACCCGACCGTGCACGGCTCTGTCTATGTGAAGTTAGAGCGCTGCTGGCTCACCCTCTGCATGATGCAGCCACCGCTCAACCATCGGGGCCAGATAAGGGTACCGGAACCTGTCCCCATTGGCTGTGGAGAAGGTGCCGGCAACAGCGAACCCGGCAAGAACAAAGGGGGCGAAAACCAGGATCACAAGGTAGGCAACCGAAAGCACAGCAGAGATCGGTATCAGCACCAATCCAATCAGGATAAAGATTAACAGCACACTGATCACCCAGATCAGGATCAAGGCGATAAAGCCAATCACCGCGAAAAGAAACAGCCCCACCGAGGCGACTAACTGCAGAGCAAACGCCTGCATGGCATGGAAGGCCACATATTCTGACTTCTCCCGGAAAGCGAAGTAGATCGCGAGCGGGATAAATATGGTTATCAAGCCACCCAGACCAGCTGTGGCCATAGCTAATAGAACCGTAATAACGGTGCTCAGATGTGCCAGGGCTGCCCAGGTACGCTCCTGTGGGCTATACGGTGATATCATACGCGGTGCCTGTTCAACGATGGTTGCTTCAGTCATGGCTAACTCCGGTTCCAGTCACGTTGCTACTTCCTGATTACAATACGCAAACTACGCCACACGGTTGCACATACAGGGGATTTCACCGCATTTCCCGCACTATGCTTTACCTGTATACTGATGTTCGACCTGGTTTTGAGTGCGTGGGAGGTATCAAATGAGTGCGATCAAGCCGATTATCTGTCCTGCCTGCAACGGCACAGATTTTGAGCATGATGCTGAAGGCAATCTGATCTGCGCTTTTTGTGGCACACAATATGCTTCCCCTCGTGATTTCATCCCGTGCCCAACTTGCAACATGCTTAACCCTCCCATTGCGCGTATCTGCATGCATTGTGGACGCGCGTTAGGCCTGAGCTGCCCTGCCTGCGATTATGAGAACCCGCCCGGGGTCGACCACTGCCAAAACTGCGGCAGCCCCTTGGATCGGCTTTCCTCGATCATGGCGCGCCAACGCAACGTCGCGCTGCCTAATGAGCGCGTGGATCGACTGGTCGCATCCAAACACGAGGACATTGTGTATATGCAGGAGCAGCGCGAGAGGCTGGCTCAGGAGGAACGCGAGCGGCAGGCACGGCTGGCAGCCCAGCGGGAACAGACGCGCCGTCAACAGCAGCGCTTTATTGTAAGCGGCATCCTCATGCTGATCCTTTTTCTGATCGCTATGGCTGTTATTGTTGGTCTAGTTTTCGGATTAGCACAGTAAATGAAAACGGCACCCGCCGGGGTGCCGTTAACCAGTTCACCCGTTGGTTGGGGTCAGCCAGCCACGGGCACCTGGTTCAAATCCCCACTGACCCGGCAGTACCATGCTGCCACCCATCCCTGCACACCGTTATAGCTGATCAGCAGCCACTCGTTGCTGCTGGTGCGCCCGATCACAGGGGCAACGGCCCGCAGAGGGAGCCGCCCAATCTGCCTGTACTCTGTCCCGGGACCTGAGCGAATACGCAGCGTTTCAAGAGCCACCACCTGTGCAGCGCTGTCCCCCGGGCTGGACGGCGGTTGAGGCGCAGCAGCACCGCTGCCATCTGCACCTACAACCGGTAGACTAAGCACATCGCCTTGAATGTTCGCCAGCCACCCTGCAATCCAGCCTCGCTGGCCCTGGTAATCCACATACAGCCAGTCACCGACGCTGTTACGCCCCAGCGCAGGTACCGTGACATTGTAGGGCACTGTGCCAACTTGCTGGTAAGTAGTGCCCGGCCCGCTTCGCAGGCGAATTGCGGTAGTGGCGGTGGCTTGAACACCACCTGCTGTGGCGCCGCTCGGTGCGCCGTACAGTGACTGGATACCTGCGATGTCGTCGGCATTCAAGGCACGCGGGCCTTCGTATTCCTCCCACATGAGAGCGGTGCTGTCTGCCGTGTGGTCAAGACCCAGTGCATGACCAACTTCATGCATGGCCACTGTCAACAGATGCACCTGATCGCCTGTCGGCGTTCCTGTGACCCATCTCTCATCAGGGTCAAGGTAGACATCGCCCGCACGCGGCCCGAGCCATGAATACGGGAAGTAGCTGTACCCGAGCAAGCCCCCCGGCCCATCCAGTGGGGCACCACCCGCCAGCAGGCCATCATCACCAAAGGTGATTCGAATATCGCCTAACCCTGCGGTCGTCTCATCGAGTGTTAGGCCGCATACTTCATCCCATGCCTCGACAGCCTGACGTAGGACGTCATGGGCAACCGCGCAGTCCAGGTGATTTGGGCAGTTCTCAAGGCTGTATGTGACAGGATTCTTCGACCAGCGGCCCACCGTCGTATAAGCGGCTGCCGGAGGTAGCGTTGTATCGGACGCAATGGGTGTATCTGGTAAGATGTGCCCCAGCACCGCGCTGATATCTGTGCCGGCGACAGCATACACTTCAAGGCCCGGCTGCATGGCGGCTCGGGCCAGCGGTTTCCCAGAGTCAACACCTGGGTTGCCGATTTCGGTCTGCGAACTCGCGCAGCCTACCAGTACCAATATCGATGCTGCCATGACCAAAATTCGAGCGGTCTTAGAAAATCGCACCAGTCGACCTCTTTCTTGACCTATTGCGGCCTCCAGCAGAACACTGCTGCCCCGAGTATAGCATGAAATGAAAGAGCACATCCGCCGTTATGACTACACCTCACAAGCCCTTTCGGCATAGATGATGGATGCTCAATCACTGCACGCTCCCGGTGTCGTATCAGCTCTTAAGTGGAGTCAACTGCTCGGGAAGGTGTGCCGCACTAATCCAGGCGCGGATAGTCTGTACAAAAAGCTCCGGCGCTGCGAGCGGCCAGTTGTGCCCTAGCCCAAGTGCGATAACACCCTGTGCGTTAGGAAGAATTCCCAGCAGGTCTTGTGCCGAACGTTTTATAATGCCCGGCTCGCGCTCGCCCACTACAATGAGCACTGGCTGCTGTGCCCCTTTAAGGGCCGGATCAGGTATGAAGCTCATATTCGATTCCATGATGTGTGCAAACGCTGTGGTGGAAAGCAGCCGCGTATCTTCCGCAAACTGCTCGTAATAACGTTCCGGCACGTCATACTGGCGCATATTGGCCCGGATCAGGAAGGGTATATTCTTGAACGGCCCATACAGTGCCATCGATGTGGCCAGCAGGCGAGATCCAGGAATCGGCCTGGCGAGCGTCCCAGTGGCCAGCACCCGATCTACCCGGTCTGGATACTCCGCGAGGATTTGTAAAGCTAGTTGAGCCCCCAATGACAGACCTACCAGATGAGCTTTGCCACCTGCCCGCTCCTGGATCAACTCTGCGATGCGCTTTGAGGCATCCTGCATGGTAAATGGTTTGACGCCGATACTCCTACCATGCTCCGGAAGGTCCGGGGCAAGGCAGTGGAACTCCCGGAGTGCCGCCATGTGCTCCTGCCACATCCAGCCGCCGATGCCGCCGCCATGTAAAAAGATGATCGCCGGTGCGTGTCCGGCGCCAGTCTCCCTGGAAAACAGAGTGTCTGTACTCATATAGGCAAACACCTCCTTGAGCCAGAGCTAATTGTACTCCTGTTGTGGCTCGATAAAGCAAAGGACCTCCCAGGGTTTGGAAGGTCCTTCGATCTCGTTTCGCGGCTGTATGTTCTCGCGGTTCCCCTACTCCACTGTAACGCTCTTCGCCAGGTTGCGGGGTTGATCCACGTCTGCCCCGCGCCTCACTGCGATATGATACGCCAGCAGCTGCAGCGGCAGCACATTGACCACCGGAGAAAGCATTTCAGGCGCCTGTGGCACGTAGATGACGTGATCTGCCTTCTCAGCAATCAGCGTATCGCCTTCCGTTGCCAGCGCGATCACTACACCGCCCCGTGCTTTAGCCTGTTCAACCTGTGACAGCATTTTGTCATACACATTATCCTGCACGGCGATGGCGAGCACTGGCATATTCTCGTCGATCAATGCAATCGGCCCGTGCTTCATCTCGCCTGCGGGATATCCCTCTGCATGAATGTAACTGATCTCCTTGAGTTTGAGCGCCCCTTCCAGGGCTATTGGGTAGTTGATACCGCGGCCCAGATACAGGAAGTTGGTGTACTTGTAAAACAGGTTCGCCAGTTCCTGATACTCATTGTCACGATCGAGCACCTGCCCGACCAGATCCGGCAGGCGCACAAGGTCGCCAACTATCCGCTTGCGGTCTTCAGCACTGCCATTCCCTCGCAGCTGCGCCAAATACACCGCCAATAGGTACTGGTCGATGATTGACGTAGTGAAGGCTTTGGTAGACGCTACTCCGATCTCAGGGCCTGCCTGCATCAGGATATAGCCATCAGCGATGCGCATCGCCTGGCTGCCAATGGCGTTTACGATGCTCCAAAGCATCGCGCCTTTCTCCCTGGCCTCCTCCATTGCCGCCAGCGTGTCGACTGTCTCCCCCGATTGGCTGAGTGCCAACACAGCCATCGAGCTGTCCAGAATCGGGTCTGCATAGCGGAACTCGGAGCCAATCGCGACTTCCGTCGGGATGCGCGCTATGCGTTCAAAGTACTGTTTCCCTACCAGCCCGGAGTAGTAGGACGTGCCACAGGCAACGATCATCAGGCGGGAAAGCGCACGTGCTTTCGCTTCGTCCAGGTTCATCTCGGGCAGAGTAACCACGCGTCTTTCAAAGTCAACCCGGCCGCGGATCGTATCGGTCAACGCACGGGGTTGTTCAAAAATCTCCTTCTGCATGAAGTGCTTGTACTCACCCTTGGCAGAGCTGACCGGATCCCAGGGGATTGTATGGATTTCAGGGGTAACCTCTTTACCATCAAGCGTCTGGACCGTATACCCATCAGCAGTTACAGTCGCCATCTGGCGGCTTTCAAGAAACACCATGCGCCGAGTATGCTCGAGGATAGCAGGGATATCTGAAGCAATGAACATCTCGCCTTCGCCGAGCCCGATTGCCACACCCCCTGCGTTCCCGATCCGGCATGCCACCATGCGATCAGGCTGGAGCCGGCTGAATGTCACGATAGCCTGCGCCCCTTTGAGTTGCTGAAATGCCCTCCGAGAAGCGGTTTCGAGATCATCTCCGGCAGCCAGGTAGCGTTCCAGTAAATGCACAACCGTTTCGGTATCTGTATCGCTTTTGAACTCCGCTCCCTCAGCGATCAGTTCGTTCTTTAGCTCCAGGAAGTTCTCTATGATGCCGTTGTGTACCACCACGACATCTCCTGTCATGCCAACATGAGGGTGCGCGTTGCGCTCATTTGGCTCACCGTGAGTCGCCCAGCGGGTATGGCCGATGCCAAGATGCCCGCTGATCGGGCGGTCGACGATGATTTGCTCGAGGATCGAAAGCTTCCCGGCACCGCGCCGCACTTCAATGTGGCTGTTCTGCATTACCGCCACCCCTGCCGAATCGTATCCACGATATTCCAGGCGCTTCAGGCCATTCAGAATGATCGGAGTAGCATCACGTGGTCCCACATAACCAACAATTCCGCACATGGATGGTCCTCCATTCGTGTGCGATGCGTGCGCCACAGTAGCACACCGCCCAAAAAAGCGGGTGTCTGTCGCTGCCGCTGCAAGTGATTAACTGGTTGATAATCGCTAATCGCCACGACTGCACCGTTTTGTCCCACAGGTTACCCCGCGGATTTGTCGGGTCAGCCCATTGGTTGTGGGGAAATAGCTACGGACAGTGGTTTGTCCGGGCGGCGCCCGCTGATCTGTCGATTACAGGCAGGCATCTCGATCTTCCTGCCCTTACCCCGCCTTGCGGCGGGGAACCGCCTCCTCGTCACCCCTCTGGCTGGCCAGATAGGGCCTTGCGCTGGCTATCCCCGTCTATTCTATCCGTTCGATAGTCTCTCCTTACCCATTCAAAGGTTTTCGAGAGTATAGCAGGCTGCACCTGGTTTCACAAAACGGGGCTGCTTCAGAAAAACCCACCAGGTCAGCACACCCGGCCTGCTGAACCTAGCGAACCTGTGCCCAGACTCCCGCTTGCAGCGTATAGAACGCTGGCCCTGCGACGTTGCATTCACCCTCAGCGCTGCATGTCGCATTACCGCCCACGCCCTGGAAGTTTCGCAAGCCGCGCAACTCCTCAAGCATGGCAGCACGCGGCACGTAAAGATTCCCGTCCGCGCCTACTACAGCAACACGCTCGACGGCATAGACAAGGGCGGCGACCGCGTCAAACGCGTAGGGTGTGAAAGCCGAGTGGGTCAGCAGTGTTTCCCCGGTCGTCTGAACAAAGTGAACCCTCAGATCAAAGCTGGTTTCAGTTGCTGAGACAGGGGCCGCTGCTGCATAAACAGGATACTCCACACTATCTAACGCCTCAATGAGCCCGACTCCATAGACGTTATCTGACACCAGCAATGGGATCAAAGGGGCCTCGTCTTCAATCAACTGCTGCACGAGAGCAGCTGCACCGGGTACATCCCCGGCGTAATAAATCCCTTTGATCGCAAGTGCATTGAGGTCACGGACAGCCACCTCATATCCTGGGCCATCTGTACGGGGTTGTACGAGGCGGCTGCCAGATACCATACCGCCTCCGGCCGCAAACGCCACTGCCAAAGCCTGGGCGTCCGCCTCCCCTTGGGGGCTGGTGTCGTGCACAATGAGGATATTGTCTACACCAAGGTTCGATGAAAGGAATTCAGCTTCAGCTTCTATGAGAGCATCCCGGTTATAGACAAGCCGGCTAAAAACAGTGTAACCAAGCTGTGACAACTCGCTGTCAGTGCACGCAATCGACATTACGGGGACCCCGAATTCGCTGTAGATCGGGAGCACAGCATTCATCTCCGCAGAGGCGGAATGCCCAATAACACCCACCACGGCAGGTCCCGACACCATCCACTCGCGAGCGGATATCTGGCCGATTGAGGCCGTACCAAGTGTGTTTGCCGAGATCAGTTCAAACACCCACCCAAAGTAGGAAGGGGTGAGTGCGACTGCAGTTTGTGCAGCCGCTTCCAGCTCCTGGTCGGCAGCAGCCCGCGACCCCGCAAGTGTTCCGGCGAAACCCAGCTTAATGGTCTCGTCTGCTGCGATGACAGTGCATCCATAGCGATCCTCCAGGCATATTGTGGGCACACGGGGTGGACGTTCAGGAACGGATGCCTGGGGGGGTTCCTGTGGTTCTGCCGTAGGGAGTACATTTCCCTCGCCAGGGTACTGAGCCGCCTGGCATGCCGCGAGAGCCAGTATGCTCAGCATGGTAAACGCAGTAACAAGCTTGTGAAGCAAGCCCGGTGACATCTTATCTGTAAGTAATGGATGAGTCATCAGCGTTTCCTGCCTGGTGAATGAGGCTGGTTAAGACACTCCTACCCCGGCTATCCCAGTAACTCTGCGCGGAATGCGATGAGTTACGGGCTGCCATGTCACGTCGAAATCGAGGTATTCTGTGGTGGCCTGACTCAGATCAGAATAGACGCCGCGCCACTCCGGTGGAAGCAGCTCGGCAATCCTGTACATCGCCTCATCTGTCATAGCCTGGAGGTGATCACGCAATCGGCCCTCAGGCTGTCTGAAACGGAATGGAACGCCAAATCGCACGTATACGGGCACCCGTTGGAAGTGTCTGGCCCAGAAGCGAGGCCACTCGCGGGTGCCCCAGATCGCGACAGGAACAACAAGTGCATTCGTTTTCAAGGCGATGAAGGCGCTGCCCGCCTGCCCAGGGATCAATCCCGTCTTAGAACGGGTTCCCTCTGCATACAACATACCAACATATCCCTTGCGGATATGCTCAATAGCCGACTTCATCGCCACCATATCCGCTTCACCGCGCTGCACGGGGATGGCTCCCCAGTGATCTACAAATACACGAAAGATCGGGGTGGTAAAGGCTTCGACCTTTGCCATAGGTACGATGTCCCGATCGGGGTAGAACGAGATCATAATCAGCGGATCCAGCGCATGGACGTGGTTGCCCATCATCAGCACCGGGCCATCTGCCGGGATATTCTCCCAACCATCAACGTGCAGCCGGAACCATAGACGGTAGAGGGTTTGCCAGATGCCCCAGCGGAAGATCTGCCGCCTCCATTGGTAAATCCGATCGTGAACTAACGGCCCCCCCAGCATACGTTTACTCCTTTGGGCTCGAAGCGATCTGCTCATCTGCCTCCTCAGAGCATCCCGCTTCGTCGACTATGCGCAGTGAATATGCAAGCACCTCTGCCAGAGTCAGCCCGGTTGTATCGATACGTACTGCATCTTCAGCCGGCTTCAATGGCGCTACAGCACGCTTTGTGTCGAGTTCATCACGTCTGCGCATGGCATCCAGGATATCCTGCAACGTGTCACTGCGCCCTTCGGCCTGACTTTCCTGCCAACGGCGTCGGGCGCGCTCCTCGACCGAGGCTTCCAAATACAGCTTAAGATCAGCGCCAGGGATCACGACCGTCCCGATATCCCGTCCTACCATCACTACATGCCCTCGCTCGGCAATCCGACGCTGCTGCTCGATCATTGCCGTGCGCACCCCAGCATAAGCGGAGGGGATTGACACCGCTTCATCGATCTCGGCTGTACGGATTTGGTTAGTGACATCTTCGCCATCAACGAATACCCGATACCCGCGCGAATCATCCGCGGGTAACACATCAATCGTCAGAGCGCGCGCGAGCAGCGTAACCGCGTCTGCGTCAGCAAGATCAAGTCCCTGGCGAACAGCCGCCAGTGTGATCGCCCGGTACAGGACCCCTGTATCGAAGTAGAGATAGCCGAGATGGGCAGCGAGCTGCTTGGCCAGTGTTGTTTTACCTGCTGCGGCTGGCCCGTCGATAGCGATAACTGACGGGGGTTTTTTCATCATGTGCGTATCTGGTCCTTCTAGCGATTTTGTGCAGCTCTACCCGGTGTTTTACCGTGAAACGCCTGTCAGCGCGAGTACATCCGCCGAACACTTTACCTACATTCTGGGTGTTTGCCCGTCACGAGGACGCTTGCGCGACTTGGCTCGCGCCCCCTTACCTGCGCTGTCTGACCCGGACCGGTCAGTGGCTTTCCTTCGTTCACTGGGTTTACCCTGATGCGTTGTACCAGCAGCGTGTCCACCTGATGCCCGGGGTGATCTACCTGCGGAACGGCGTGTTCTACTTCCTGGGGTATCTTTAACGCTGCGCTTCAAGGCACGCACTTCATCCGTAGTCAGAGCCCGCCAGGCACCTGGTTCCAATCCGCCCAGTTCAAGCGGCCCAAGCATCACGCGGACAAGCCGGTTCACATACAGCCCCTGGCTAGCTACCATACGTCTGATCTGGCGCTTGCGCCCTTCACGCAGCGTGAACTCCAACAGTGTTTCATCCTTCATCCGGCGGAGAATGCGGACCTGGGCTGGCCGCGTACGCTCCCCCTCGATCACCACGCCATGAGACCAGGCCTCAACAGCTGCTGCATCGGGATGCCCCTGCACCCACACCTGGTACACCTTGGGATGATCGTAGCGTGGGTGGGTCAGCCGGTGGGCAAGGTCTCCATCGTTTGTAAACAACATCAGACCTTCGCTCATAAGGTCGAGACGCCCAACCGGATAGATGCGGCCCGGCAGTGGGATCAACTCTCGTGCCGTCTGGTGCTTCTCTGCCACATCCTCATCTGATATAACACCGCGTGGTTTGTAAAGCATGAAATACATGAACTCTTCTGGCTGGCGCAGTCGTGCCCCGTCAACACGCACGTCATCAATATGGGGGTCGGCTTTCATCCCCAGTGTCGCGCGCTTACCATTGACCGTCACGCGGCCCTGCTCAATGATTTGCTCACAGGAACGGCGCGAACCGTACCCTGCCTGAGCCATCAGTTTCTGTAACCGTTCCTCACCCACGTAAACCCACCCCTCTATAGGGTCTTTATCCTGTGCTATCTAGGCGGTCAACCTGCGCGGCTTGATCACGCCCCCTTGCGCGATATAATACCACGCCTGATGGAGACATACCGCTTATGATTGATTATCGCATCCCAAAACTGGCCCACATTCTGGCAGCTTTCATGCTGGCCAGCGCCATTCTCGCCTGTAATTTCCCTTTCTCTGGGCGGCCGACGCCATCGGGCTCCGGATCGCCGCTGCCGACTGTCAATTACAGCGCCTCCGATCTTGACTCGTTCAATGATAAATGGCGGGGCTTGCTGCTTACGACACCAGGCGGCCCATTTAGCGCAACGTTTACAGATGCTGAGCTGAGCGCCGCCCTGAACAATGGTCTGGATCAATCTCGTGCAGATGGGACCGATATACCGGTCGAGAACATGCTGGTTGCAATTACGCCAGATGCCATCCGCGTGTATGGGACGGTCAAGCTAGGCCCTGTTGAAGCGAATGGGAATGTTGCCCTGGTGCCTTCTATCACTCCCGCCGGCCAGGTTGCTCTGACCGTCACTGCGGTAGAGTTCGGCATAATCGACTTTGACCCTGCTTTACTTGATACGCTGGTGGACTCGCTCACTCGCAGTATCAACGAGCCCCTCCAGAATTCGCCAACTCCAGTCCACCTGGACTCAATCGAGCTAGGACAGGGAACTCTGACCATTTCTGGGACACTCCAGTCTTAACGTACGCGGGCGGGCGGGGCGCTGCTGCCCTGTGTGTGCTTCCTTCCATAGGCGCATGCAGGGTATAATTGCCCCCGATGAACAGTGACATTCCTCTAATAAATCCCCTGATTCTTTTTGGGGGGGCACATCTGGCAGCCGAATCTGCTGCAGTGTGGCAGGCTATTGCAGGAACACCTCCATCAAAAAAGCGTGCTGTTCTGGTTACTGCGGCCCTGGCCGAGCACAAACATGCAAGCCAGGTTTACCGTTCAGGCGAGGAGTCGGCGCCGCTTAAGCAGCTTGGCTGCGAAATCCAGGTATTGGCAATCCATTCCCGCGATGAAGCAGAGCAGGCGTTCCGCCTTGAGGAGCCTGATATCATCGTCCTTTCGACCGGCAGTCCACGCACGTTCCTTGAGACTCTCCGTTATACCAGGGCGTGGGACGTTATTCTGGATGCCTGGTTCAAGAATGCCATGCTTGTCGCGTTACCCGGATCGGCAGTTGCGCTTGGCCAGCACGCGTTTGCGCCTGTTCGCCTGCTGCCAGCCGGACTGTCGGAGTTATATTTCGAGTATTTAACCGGCATGGATATGGTCACTGAAACCTGTATCGTGCCGCATTATGATACCCTCACCTCAGATACTCTGACTTACATAACTGCGATCCTGCCTCCCTCCGCCATCCTATTAGGTATCGACGAACATGCCGCTCTACGAATCGAAGGAGGTCGCTGCCAGGTGCTGGGGAGGGGTGGTGTGGCTGTGGTGAGCCGTGGTACTCTTTTGCGCACAGCAGCGGCTGGAACCGAAGTGTCTCTTGATTCTCTGCTGGCCATTGAATAAGGGGACTGACGATGGGCGCGATCCAATTGGATATATCCTTGCAGGGGATTGACGATCTGGCCGACGTGCCCGCTTTGGCTTCACGGGCGGAGGAAGCCGGTTTTGCGGCCCTTTGGTCCTCTGAGGTGAGTCATGATCCATTCCTGCAGCTGGGCCTGGCTGCCACACAGACAAAACGCATAGAACTCGGTACTGCCATCGCACTAAGCTTCACGCGCAGCCCCATGGCTTTGGCCTACACCTGCTGGGACCTGGCAGCACTGACGGGCGGTCGCTTTATCCTGGGGCTGGGGACTCAGGTCAAAGCCCATAATGAACGCCGGTTCAGTGTACCCTGGTCAGCGCCCCTGCCGCGTCTGGAGGAAGTGATCCTCGGGCTGCGAGCCATCTGGCACAGCTGGCGCACCGGGGAGCGCCTCAATTTTCGCGGTGATCATTACCGATTTACCTTAATGACACCTTTTTTCACGCCTCCTCGCCTCCCTTATGAGGTGCCTGTGTACATCGCCGGTGTTAACACCGGCCTGTGCCGCCTGGCAGGCCGTCTGTGTGATGGCTTCCTTGTACATCCACTCCATTCGGTGAGATATCTCTCAGAGGTAATCCGCCCCGCTATTCAGGATGGTGCCAGGGCCGTGGGGCGTGACGGGTCAGCCTGTATGTTAAGCGCGTCGGTCTTCGTCGTTACCGGTGAGGACGAGGCTCAACGTTCCTTTACGCGAGAAATGGTGCGCCAGCAGATCGGCTTTTACGCCTCAACGCCGTCCTATTCAGCCGTATTCGACCTGCACGGCTGGACTGAAGTGCGCCAAACTCTCTCACAGATGGCATCGCGCAAGCAGTGGGGAGATATGCCTGCTTTGGTCAGCGACGAGATGGTTGAGACGTTCGCAATAGCAGCAGCTCCCGAGGAAGTGGGCCGCGCGGCGCTGGCACGGTATCAAGGACTTGTCGACAGGATTACATTCTACCTACCCTACCAGCCGGGCCAGTTGACATCCATGTGGGATGCAGCACTGCACGCTTTCGCCAACCAATAGTCCAATGGAAAACACTTACAGCGACCCCCCAAGACGCGTTGATATCCTGGCGGTGATTGCCCTGGCGCTGGTGATCCTGGGCTTCTTCTGGCGCATGGCTTTCACCAATCTGATCCTGCCACGGGGAGATACTTTTCTCTATTTCTATCCCCTCTGGACATACCGCAGCGCAGCACTTGCGGCCGGACGTCTACCGGTGTGGAACCCCGATTTATTTATGGGCGCACCCTTCCTGGCAAACAGCCAGACCGGCGTGCTTTATCCCTTTAACTGGCCGCTGGTTGGGTTATCGGCACCGGTTGCGGTTAAGGTTGCCATCATCGGGCATGTGATCTGGGCCGGGGTGGGTACTTACTTGCTGGGCCGCTCAGTGCTGCGACTGTCTCCCTTGGGGGCACTGACTGCCGCAATCACTTTTGCACTGGGGGGCTATCTGACCGCCCAAGTTGAACACATCAACCAGCTTCAGGGCTTGGCGTGGCTTCCCTGGATGTTCTATCTGTGGTCGCTGGCCGTGACCGGCAAGCGCTGGGCTGCCCCTCTACTGGCCCTGGCTCTCGGAGTGTGCCTGCTGGCGGGACACACGCAGTCGGTGTTTATATGCGGTGTGGCGCTGGGCGCCTGGGCTGTCTGGCATACACTTGGGGCATGGTTTGGGCGTCATGGAAGTTCCCCAGAACGGCGCCTGCGCAAGTTCGTCTGGCCGGTGGGGATGCTGGCGCTGGCTTCTTTGCTGGCGCTCGGGCTGGCTGCCGCCCAGATCCTCCCCACACTGGAGTTGACCCGTTACAGCAACCGGGGCGGTGGATTAAGCTTTCTGGATGCCGTCTCCTTCTCAATGCGCCCGGAACTGCTGGGGCGCGGACTCCTGCCGCGTTTTGATGGTACCTCTCTGTTTACCGAATACATCGCTTACCCGGGCGTGATCGCACTCGGGCTGGTGATCTGGGGCCTCTGGGCCGGGCGCCATCGGTGGCATGTGCTGGGTCTTGCCGGGCTGGCAGCGCTTGGCTTGTTCTTCGCATTCGGCGCCTACAATCCGGTGTACTGGGGATTGGTACGTTTTATGCCCGGCTTCGACCTGTTCCGGGCCCCAGCACGCTGGCTGGTTTTATGGGCCCTGGGGGTAGCGCTGCTGTCAGGAATAGGCCTGGACGCCCTGAGCAGCGCTGGTTGGCCTGGCCTGGTTCGAGCGCGGCGCGGCTGGCTGCTGATCGCATTCCCTGGGTTGGCCGTGGCCGGCCTGGCCGGGTTGAGCTTCCTGACACCACTTGCACCTGCAACCCTCCCGGGGCTGCAGGGCCCGGCACCTGGTGAAATCCTGCTGTGGTCAGCGGCGCTTGGGGTGCTGATCAGCACGGGAGCTCTGGCAGCCAGAAGTGTGCGTGCGCAGCAAACGCTGCCCCCGGCGCTCGCATCCCTGTTGGCGGTTGAGCTGTTCCTGGCTGGGACGAGTCTCCCATTCAACGATCTGAGCGCGCCCAACGCCTGGGCATCACAACGGCCTGCAGTGAGCACATTGAAAGCCGCCAATGAAGGGCAGATCCCGGCCCCACGTTATCTCTCGATGTCCGATACCCTCTTTGATCCCGGGGACCTCCATGAGCTGCAAGCAATGTATGCCCCGTTTCTCAGTGCAGAGGCGCTCTTCGATCTGATCGTGGCGACCAAACAGCAGGAAGTGCTCGCACCAAACCTGTCGCTCGCCTGGGGCATCCCCGCGATGGACGGCTTCGACGGGGGCATCCTCCCCACGCGCGATTTCACCCGGTTCAGTGCATTGATGATCGGTGTGGATGAGATTGCCCCAGACGGCCGCCTGCGCGAATACCTCGAGCGCGTCCCTGACCCCTACTGGCTGGATATGGCCAATGTACGCTGGGTGATCACTGACAAGGTGTACGACGCCTGGTTTGACGGCGTGTACCACGACCTGCAGTTCAGCGTCGCTCTGAGCGCGCGCGGCACGACCATCGCCGAGGTTGTACCACGCACTCCGTTCACAGCGACCACGATAAGTCTCGTCGGCCATCTCGAGGATGCGGAGAACCTGCAGATGGGAATGCAGGTTGGCTCCATAGCCCTGTATGATAGATCGGGGGGGCTTCCACTGATCCAACCAATCCTCGTTGGGCCGGCAGGTTCGATTACGACCGTTGACGGGAGCACAGCTGTTGAGGTGGGCAGCTACACCCCTGGTTCGCCAGATGTGATGGAACTACGCATCCCGATCCGCTGGGGAGAGCCAACCTACGTTGAGCGTGTGGAAGTGTCGGTGGTTAGCAGCTTTCCGGGAACCCTGGTGCTGCGCGGCGCAAGCCTAATCGATGAACGCAGCATGGCCTTTATTTCCGCCAGCATCCTGGGTCGCGATGATGTGCGCCTGGCCTATTCAGGAGATGTGAAAATCTACGAGTTCGGGGCGGTCAGGCCGCGTGCCTGGTTAGCCTGCGGCGTGGAGACTGCCACAACAGACGAACAGGCATGGGCCATGCTGGCACAACGCCCCCAGAGGCCTGTGATAGTGACCGGCGAAGAAGGCGCACTATTCCCATTCTCATGTAACATCGATAATCCAGGAGAAGCCCGCATCCTGGGCTACGAGCCAGAACGGGTGACTGTGGGCGTAGCGAGCAGCGGCGAAGGTGCTTACCTGATTCTCACTGACGCATGGTACCCGGGATGGGAGGCTGACATCGACGGCTTGCCAGCGCAGGTGCTCCGTGCGAACGGGTTGTTCCGGGCTGTGAGCATCCCATCAGGTGAACACATTGTAACGTTCACCTACCGGAGCCAGCCGTTGTTGGTTGGTGCGGTGATCAGCGGTGTGGCCCTGCTTGCAGTTGGAGCCTGGGCAGGTTTGGTCATACTGCGGAGTTCGCCCGCCAGTCCTCCAGAGACTGCAGTGCCTGATTAGTCCCTATGCGGCGCAGAGCGCTTTCGGCGCTGGCACTGACTAACCAGTTTTCATCCATCAGGACTTTAGCGAGATCGGCAACAGCACCCTCCGCCCGGATTTCCCCCAAAGCCCAGGCGGCATAGCGGCGTATCTCACTGTTGGATGAAAAGAGCGCCTGCTGTAAACCCGGCACAGCACGTGCGCCAAACGTGCTTAAGACTTCAGCAGCAGGCCAGCGCAGCCCATCATCTTCCAATGCACTGAGCACCGCGTCAGTTGCCTCTGGCACATGGATCTCACCAAGTGCCCTGAGGGCTGTCTCCTTAACTCCAAACTCAGAGTCGGCCAATGTCTCTATCAACGCTGGCACAGCGCGCCCATCGTTCAAATGGGCTAATGCGCGCGCGCATTCCTGACGCACCCAGCGATGTTCATCCTTAAGATGCGCAGCCAGCCCATCGAGGGCACGCGGGTCAGCGAGAGCGGTGAGAGCTTCTGCAGCGCCCCAACGGACGTCTCCATCAGGATCTTCCAGTGCTGCCAGCAGGGCTGGGACTGCCTCCACATCCTTCATCTCGGCCAGAACCTGTGTGGCGGCCCAACGCACCCGTGCTTCGTCATCGGCTAGTGCACCTGCCACCTGTTCACGCGCGACGCTGCCAAGCGCGGCAATGGCGGCAAGATATTCGTTATACTCCGGCTCGTCCAGCACGCTTGGCAGCGCCTGCAGCAGCAGTGGTATTGCCTCGATTTCACGCATGGTCCGGACGAGGTGAAAGGCGGCGGCCACTCGCACATCATGCCATCTGGCTCCATGCATGGCGTCGCGCAGTGCATCTTGAGCCAGCGGGTGCCCGCTCTTTGCGAGCACCTCTACTGCAGACAAGCGGTCTGCGACATCAGGGCTTTCCAACTGCTCAATCGCAGAGTAGATCACCGTACGTTGATCAGGCCGCGCACCGCGCAAGGGCAGATCGGCCGCCTGCACCTCCGGGACGTTCGCGACGCGCTGCATCTCGGCGATAAATTCGCTCCATGGAAGTGCCGTCGGGTCGGTGAAATCATAATATGACATGGCAGCCAGGCGGGGATGTAAATCGGTTGGCTTGAGCATGAGAGGTACCAAGCGCTTGCCGATTCCGAGTGCATAGGACCATTCATGTGTAACAACCTGAGACGCCCGCGCAGTGGGGGTCATAATGGCCAACACAGCCGAACAGCTCTGGAGCGCCTGGTCCGTCTCCGCACGCCATTCGTCCACCGCACGCAGTTTCTCCCGGTCAAACCACACTTTGACGCCCACAGACTCGAGTCTCGAAGCAAGCTCCATCACAAATTCGATGTTCTCATGGGTAAAGCAGGCAAACAAATGACCCATTATGCTCACTCCTCCGGTTCATCGGGGACAGCCTGTTCACCGCGCCAGGCTCGCACAGCCTCCAGCGCCTCCAGTGTACCTATGCGCAGCAGAGCTTCTGCTGCTGCGTCACATACGCGCTCACCGATACCCAACAACCCCCCTCCCTCATCGGTCAGCGTCGCGATCAGGAATGGAACACAGCGGGGGTCAGCGATCTGCCCAAGAGTCCAGCAGGCACCCCGCCGCACATTACCATCAGGATCGCTTAACACGCTGACCAAGCCAGGAACGGCGATCTCCCCCAGGCTTACAAGAGCCTGCCAGTTCCAGGTAGCAATGCGATAGGCAATTTCGCTTTCAGGATCATCCGGGATCCAGCCGACCAGTTCAAGCGCCTCCCCGATCGCCTGGCGAACTGTACCCCGCTCGAAGTTGAGTGCTCGGATTAAGGCAGCCGGGTTCGCATCGCCGATCTCCCAGACGGCATTGGCTGCAGCCAGACGCGTGCCACGCATACGGCTCACCAGACCTTCATAGAGGCCGGGGAGTGATCGAGTATCATGAAACAGCTCGGCAAGGTATACCGACGCTGCGATGCGTACTTCTCGATCGGGATCATTCAACGCCTCGAGCAAATCGTCGCGGAGAGAGGGGTGGTTATCCTCGACAAGCTGTTCCAACTCCTCGAGTGGAGATAGATCGTCATCTGCGTACTCGTCATCGGTCCAGCGGCTGCCCATTAATGTACTACCGCCCCTGCTGCCAGTCAGACACAGCTTTGAGTGCGTCCTCACTGCCGATCATGGTCAGAGCTATTGCAGCGATGTCGCACAGACGTGCCTCATCCTGCGTTCCCGCATACACGACGTTCTCGTTGCCAAGCAAGTGCGCGATGGCCGGCACCGTCCCTGGATGGCCAATCGAACCCAGTGCGGTAACGGCTGAAGCCTGGATGTCAGGATTCGCATGCCTCAGCATCCCCAACAGCGGGCGGACACCAGATATATCGCCGATCCTGCCAATGGCCCAGATGGCCGTGATCACGACGCGATCATCCCTATGGGAAAGGAACTCTAGCAAAGGTTCTGCTGCACGCTCATCAGCAATCTGCCCGAGGGCCCAGATACTCTCTGCCTGCACAAACAAGTCGGAGTCGCGCAGCATGGTGATTAAGGCGTTTACAGAGCTTGCGTCACCCACCTGCCCCAGCGCACCTACCAACGCAGCACGAACCGCGGGTACCGGATCGTCGAGATGGCTGAGTAAGGCTGGCACGAGAAGAGGATCGGTAAATGAGCCCAGGGCGGCGGCCGCGTTGCGTCTGACCTCCCCCACCTGATCGTCAAGTGCGTCAATTAATGCGTCACTCGCTGCCGGATCGTCGTAGGCTCGCAGCCCCCATGCCGCGCTGGCCCGGCGTCGTGGATCTGCTGCCTGGAGGGCGACCAGCAGGTCTTCAAGGCTGAATTGGCCTTCCTCGCGCATTGTGGCAGGTCCTTCATTTCCCCGATGACATTCAGAATCCACCGTCGGCATGGATTGCCCCGGTCACTCGACCGCAGGCCTGTTTTCAATCTGTGCCATGTTATACAGGGTATGGACGACTGTGTCTATGCCCTTCTGGTAATGTTCAAGTGGGAACCACTCGTTGGGCGCGTGTGCCCCGGTATCAGGCAGGCCTAACCCCAGCAGGATAACGGATGCACCCAGCACCCTCTGCATCTCCGCCATCGCACCGATTGTCCCGCCCCCCAGGGCGTAAACCGGCCCAACACCCCAGACATCACGATAGGCCTTAGCGGCCGCTCGCATGGCCGGGCTGTTAAGAGGGGTCAGCAGCGGGCGCGCGCCTTCCCGAATAGGCACATCAACACGAAAATCGGCCGGGACCTGGCTCTTCACGTATTCCACAAAGCGAGCCCCGATATCATGAGGGTCTTGGTCCGGCACTAAGCGCATCGTAACCTTCGCGTGCGCCTCAGCAGGGATGATCGTCTTGGAACCCTGGCCTTGAAAACCACCCCACAGGCCGTTGACCTCACATGTAGGTCGAGCCCCGATACGCTCGCTAAGGGTATAGCCTGATTCTCCCCAGGGCTGTCGTAGGCCGGTTTCGCGTTCCCACTTCTCCTGGGTGAATGGCACCTGAGCAAGGGCAGCGCGCTCTGCATCAGTCAGAACCCGCACACGATCATAGAATCCGGGGATGCGCACTCTCCCCTCTTCATCATGCAATGAGGACACAATACGGGCAAGGACATGCAGTGGATTATTCACCGTACCGCCGTAACCGCCGGAGTGTAAATCGGTCTTAGGCCCAAAGAGGTGGATCTCACCACCTACAATGCCGCGCAGCCCATACAGTAGCAGCGGCTGGCCCGTACCGAGGAAAGCAGTATCAGAGACGAGGATGGAGTCTGCCGTGAGCAAATCTGCGTGCGTATGCACAAATTCGGGCAGGTTGCGCGAGCCGATCTCTTCTTCCCCTTCCAAGAGCAGCCGCACGTTGAGAGGCAGGCCGTCCGATGCTGCCAGAACGGATTCCAGGGCCTTGATGTGGCAAACCATCTGGCCTTTGTCATCTGTTGCACCCCGCGCATAAATACGCCCTTCTCGGACCATAGGTTCGAAGGGGGGCATCTCCCAGCGCTCGAGTGGGTCCACAGGCTGTACGTCATAGTGTCCGTAGATCAGGACCGTCGGTGCCGTGTGGCCTGCATGGAGCCAGTCAGCATAAACAACAGGGTGACCTGCCGTTTCCATGACGGCGACATGTTCCATTCCAATCCGTTTAAGATCAGCAGCAAGCCATTCTGCTGCTGCACGCACGTACCCTGTATACTCAGAGAGGGTGCTTATGCTGGGGATACGCAGCAGGGCAAACAAGTTTTCCAGAAAAGGTTCGCGATGCGCCTGGGCATATTGAAGTGCAAGCTCTCTCATGTCGTCAACTCTACCCGACTGCGGCCGCTGAGAACCGGCGGCGTACTCCGCATCACTACGGTACGCCGCCCGATGCATCATGGCAATAGATAGTCAACCCCATATTCCTGGTCTATGGGGCAAGGTTATAGAGATACTGAATCACGGTCTCTACACCAAGGTGGAAACTCTCTATACGGAAGTTCTCGTTGGGCGAATGGATGTTGTCATCCAAACCAAAGCCCATCAACACGACAGGCGCGCCCAACTCTCGCTGGATGGTTGCCGTGACCGGGATCGACCCTCCTTCGCGCATAAAAATCGGAGCCTTTCCCCAGGCTGCCTGATAGGCTGCGGCCGCTGCCTGCATCTCGGGTGAGTTAATCGGGGTGATGGCGGGCCATCCCGTGGAGTGCTTGATGATCTCAAGCTGGTAATCCGCAGGGATGAACCCCTGCACAAAACGAGCGAACAATGCAGCGATCTCATCCGGGTCCTGATCGGCAACCAACCGCATGCTCACTTTGGCCCCCGCGGCAGCCGGGATAATCGTCTTCGAGCCGGGTTCTATATATCCACCGTAGATACCATTCACCTCACAGGTCGGGCGAGCACCGATCCGTTCAAGCAGGCTGAAATCAGGCTCTCCCCAGGGATTTGACAGCCCGGTTTCCTCCGACCACTCCGCCAATCCATAGGGAACCTTGGCCAACGCACTGCGCTCTTCTGCCGAAAGTGCACGGACACGGTCATAGAACCCCGGAATGAGGACCCGTCCGTCCTGGCCATGCATGGCAGTGATAATCTCGGCGACGAGCTGTGCGGGGTTGTGTACAGTGCCGCCGTAGCTGCCTGAATGTAGATCACGCTTCGGGCCGCGCACTTTGAACTCCATGTAGGCAAGGCCGCGCAGCCCATAGACGATAGAAGGCTGGTCGTGGGACAGAATGCGGCCGTCGGAAATCAGCGCGGAGTCGGCTGCAAGCAGATCCTTGTGCCCCAGAACGAAGTCATCCAGGTTGACTGAACCATGCTCCTCCTCACCCTCGAACATCATCTTGATGTTAACGGGGAGTGCGCCGTTGGACGCCATGATAGACTCAAACGCCTTCACATGGACGAACATCTGCCCTTTGTCATCACTGGCCCCACGAGCAAAGATGTGGCCATCATGTATCGTAGGTTCGAATGGTGGAGTATGCCAGAGGTCAACCGGGTCGACGGGCTGGACATCATAGTGACCATAGACCAGCACAGTAGGGGCGGCTGGCCCCGCGCCTAACCACTCGCCGTACACTACCGGATGCCCGGGCGTGGGGTATATCTGAACATTGTTCAAACCCACGCGGCGCATCTCGGCAGCCAACCACTCGGCTGCCTTTCTTACATCGGCCCGGTGCTCCTCTTTCGTGCTGATACTGGGAATCCGCAGGAAGTCAAGCAGCTGTGCAAGATACGTATCTCGCTGCTGACGGGCGTGCTTCAGTGCGTTCTCTTTCATGTACCACTCCTGGTAGGTTTGAGTTCACCCGGCGGGCGACCCTAGAATAGCTTGAAATCGGACCGTACTGCAAGCGCCATTCAGGGGGCTGCACAATCAGTGATCTGGTAGAGATCGATCGTGGCACGGTCCAGTTGATCACGTGTCCGGAGAAGCATCTCAAGCTGGCAGCCTGCAGCATCAACGGCGTCCAGCACATCCCTTTGAGGCAGTGCGGCTTGCATCACGAGATATCGCCGAACGGCACCAACCTGCTGCACGCGAAGGTCCTGCTCCAACCAGGTTGGGTTGTCAAACGCGGCCAGATAGATGCCGCTATCCATGGTGTAGTAAGCCAGCGGCCATCCCAGCGTATCCGTATACACAACGGAACCCCAGGGAACAGCCGCAAGCCGGGCAGCGATGATCTCCAGACCATCCATTCCACCGTGATCCCCACCTACCGGGTAATCGCCGCGCGCCGCATGCGCCGCTCCCGGAAGAAGCGCCAGGGCACTGGCAAGCAGCAGCGCAGCCTGCCAATACTTCGCCTGCCCCGGCAACTGGTGAGATGCCATGTGGCCGATCCGCACGATTCCAGAACCAGCCAGGACTGCGGCCAGCGGGACCAGGGGGAGCATATAGCGATCAAAGATGGGGAAGGCAACCAGCCAATGCAGCCCAAAATAGGCAAGCCCATAAGCAGCCAGAGCCACGGCCAGTGCGCGTTCGCGCAGTGACCGGGCGCGGATCACCCCCACCCCTACAAGCACCGCAACGGGCACGAGGGCCAGGATATGCCCCCCCGCCAGGTACTTGAGCCAATTCAGCCATCCCGCCAGCCGGCCGGGCACTTCCAAGCTGCGTGCCAACCGCCCCGGATCGTTGTGGACCAATCCGGCCGCCCACGACGATGCTGTGAATCCCCGGGCAGAGTCCCACAGCCGCCAGGCCAGGGCCACCGGGAGAAAGCCCGCCGCGAATCTCAACCCGGCCGCGGCCAGTTGGTGGCGGCTTGTTTTGCGATGGGCGATCCCCAATACCCCTATCAGCGGCACCAGAGGCAGCAGGAACAGGGCGTTCCCTTTTGTTGCCAGGGCAAGGCCGCTCATTAAGCCGCCCAAACCCCAGCGATCTTCCAACACGGCACACAGCGCGGCCAGCCACCACATGACCATCAGTGGATCCGCGAATGCGGTGGGTGCGAAGGAAATTGCGAAGGGCGACAGCGCATAACACAGGGACGCCGCCAACCCCGCCCAACTGTCTCGCCACAAGAGCCGGGTAAGACGAGCGATCAGTGCTGTACTGAGCACACCTGCGAAAAAGCCGGGCAGCCGTGCGGCCAGTTCAGCGCCCCAGTTGATCCCTACGCCTGCGGCCAGAGTGTAATAAAACAGAGGCGGTTTATCAACCAACAAGTGGGTGCGTGCGAGGAGCGGGTCGGTCCCATTGAGGATCAGCCGCGCCAGCGCTGCGAATAATGTCTCGTCTGGATGGAACCTGAACTTGTCGAGCATGGGTGCACGGGCCAGCGCGGCCGCCAGGATGATCACCAGCAGGAGTATCCGGAAGTGTCGAACCTCAGGGAATGTATTACTGCGGTGTGAGGCCATCGCGCTCTGGGTGTGCTGGCCCTGTGGTCAGTCCACGAAGCGATATTTGATGAGTGTCCAGAGTGCCGGAAACCCATCTTTCCAGGTGATCTTCTTCCCCTCGTCGAACTCGCGGCCGTAGTACGCAATCGGCACCTCGTACACACGATAGCCGCGTTTGGCGATCTTGGCGGTGAATTCGGGCTCGAAGTCAAAACGGCGGGCATGAATGGTCATGTCACGCACCACCTCTGCCTTGAAGCACTTATAACAGGTTTCCATATCGGTCAGATCAAGGTTGTACAAGATGTTGCACACTGTGGTGAGGAACTGATTGCCGAGGCGATGGAAGTAGTAGATTTTGCGGGCCGGACCACCGGTGAAGCGTGACCCGTACACTACATCCGCGCGGCCTTCCTCGATGGGTTGGAGCAGTTTTGCGTAATCGCGAGGGTCATATTCCAGGTCAGCATCCTGGATGACAAAGACTTCCCCCGAAGCGTTTCGGAAGCCGGTCCTGACCGCGCTGCCTTTTCCGCCGTTCTTCTCATGCAGGATCACTTTGATCACCGGATGGTCGCTCCACTGCTGCATGATTTCACGCGACCCATCCGTGGAACCGTCATCTACAATGACAATCTCATAAGCCAAGCCTGTAGCCAGCACCTGCCGAACGATTTCCTCGAGAGTCTCTTTCTCGTTATATACCGGCATAATAACAGACAGTTTCAAAGCTCACCTCTTCGGGTATTACCCATGCCGGGCGCTGAGGGGATGAGAACGCACGGTAGTATAACCGGGATACACGGTGTGACCAAATCGCACACCCATTCAGCCAGAGGCATACCCAGCCATGAAGCAGCATGGTATAATGCGCCTGCCATGACAATAAACAACATCAAAACCCTACTCATAGATGGAGATGGCGTGCTCTGGCACGCCACACAAGCAGCCCCTGGCCTTGAACACCTGATGGACGTGCTGCATGACCGTGATATTTGCTGGGCGCTGCTTACCAACAACGCCACCTTGATGGTTGAGGATTATGTAGAGAAGCTGGCCGGCTTCGGGTTGGCCGCCACCCCGAACCAGATTTACACCAGCGCAGTAGCAACTGCCGAGCACCTTCAGCGAACCTACCCGGCAGGGAGCGCCATTTTCGCCATTGGTGAGAAGGGCATCAAAGGCGAGCTTGCCCGGCGCGGTTTCACAGTTTACGAAGGCGAGACCGCTCCGCCCGAGCCGGTGGTAGCAGTGGTGGCTGCAATGGACCGCCAGCTTACCTACCAGAAGCTGGTGGTGGTATCCCAGCTCATCCTGGCCGGGGTGCCTTTCTACGGCACAAACGCCGATCCAAGCTACCCAACACCTGCTGGATTGATCCCCGGCTCGGGCTCCATGCTGGCACTGCTGCAGGCGGCAACTGGCGTGGCACCGATCGTGCTGGGCAAACCCGAAAAGGGCCTTTTCGAGACAGCCATCCGGGGGATGAACGCAGAACCCGCTACCACAGCCATGGTCGGCGATCGGATGGACACCGACATTTTAGGTGGCAAAGAGGCCGGCCTGCGAACCATTCTGGTGCTTTCTGGGGTTACGAAGGCTGAGGAACTCCCCGGATTTGATTACACGCCTAATGCCGTCTTCGCCAACCTTGATGAGCTGGCCAGTGCGCTGGCCGGGTGATCAAAGGTGGACTCGCCCATGAACCTGTTTGATCTGGAGCGTGATACTCTCACCACGCTGTTGACCGGGTGGGGTGAGCCGCGCTACCGTGCTGACCAGCTCTGGGAGTGGATGTATAAGCACAAAGCATCCACCTTCGAGGAGATGCACACGCTCCCGCAGACCCTCCGCACACGCCTCACTGCTGAGTCGCGCCTGGGTGGGATGAAGATCGAGCGCACCATCGAGTCCGCTGATGGCGAGACCGTCAAATACGCGCTGCGCCTGCCTGACGGGCAGATCATCGAAACGGTGAGGATGGCCTATGAGGACGATCGGCGCACTGCCTGCATCTCGACACAGGCGGGTTGTGCGATGGGCTGTGTCTTCTGTGCGACCGGGCAGATGGGATTTGCACGCAATCTCAGCACTGGTGAGATTATCGAGCAGGTGTTGTATGTGGCACGTGGTCTGGAGGCGCACGGGGAGCGTCTCAGCAACGTGGTATTGATGGGGATGGGCGAACCTTTTCATAACTACGAAGCTACACTCGCCGCTGTACGGCGCATGAGTGACCCGGACGGCCTGAATATCGGCCAGCGCCATATCACAATCAGCACAGTCGGGCTGGTGCCTGCGATAAGGCGGTTCGCGCAGGAAGGGCTTCAGGTTCGCCTAGCCATCTCTCTGCATGCTGCCACAGACGAGGAACGCGGGGCACTGCTGCCGGTGAACCGGCGCTGGCCGCTGGCTGAGCTGCTGGATGCGATTCGCGACTATATTGACCAGACGGGCCGCCGCGTCACATTTGAGTGGGCACTCATCGCTCATGAGAATGACACCCCCGAACAGGCACATGCGCTTGGCAGGCTGCTCAAGGGGCTGATGTGCCATGTTAATCTGATCCCTCTCAACCCTACCGACGGCTACCACGGAGACAGGCCAGATAGAACTCGGGTCGAAGCATTTGTGGCAGTTGTAGAACAATATGGTATTCCAGCTACGGTGCGCGTGCGTCGCGGCATTGACATCAATGCTGGCTGTGGGCAGCTCAAGGCAGCAATTGAGCGCTGAATGCCCTCTCCCCGGGTTCCCACCTCGAAAACCCCGGCCCTGGCTACGAGTTCCCAGCCCCCCATAATACTGGTATTCTCCTGGTAAGGCCTGCTGCTTCCACACGCTGAAACCCCAGAGCAACACAGGTATACTTTGGTAAGCTCTTAATCCGTCTCGAAAGGACATCCTAGTGGCGAAGTATATCGGCATCCTGACAGCGGGTGGCGACAGCCCTGGCCTGAACGCGGCGATCCGGGGAGTGGGCAAAGCCGCGATTGGCTTGGGTATGGAGGTGATCGGGTTCCGTGATGGCTTCCGGGGGCTGGTCGAGAACCGCTATATCCGGTTAAACAAAGAAAACCTGTCCGGCATCCTCACGGTTGGCGGTACTATATTGGGAACGAGCCGCGATAAGCCTCACAAAATGCCAATTGGCGACCAGCTCGTGGACATGACTGGCGCCATCGTTGCGAATTACGAGCAGCACCAGCTTGATGCACTTGTCATCCTGGGTGGTGGGGGCACTCAGAAGAACGCCTATCGCCTGGTGAAACAAGGCTTGAACATCGTCACGCTGCCCAAGACAATCGACAACGATGTCGTTATGACCGACTCAACCTTCGGTTTTGACACGGCCCTGCTGATCGCGACGGAAGCCATCGACCGACTGCACAGCACCGCGCACAGCCATCACCGCATTATTGTTGTGGAGATCATGGGGCACAACAGCGGCTGGCTCGCCCTTGGATCGGGCCTGGCTGGTGGTGCGGATGTCGTCCTGATCCCCGAGATACCCTACGACGTTGAAATAGTCGCAGAGGCTATTCGCAGCCGCAGCCGTGCCGGGCGCAATTTCAGCATTGTGGCAGTGGCTGAAGGTTCCATGTCCTGCGACGAAGTCGCGCTGATCCGTAAGGCTGAAGAGGCGGTCGACAGCGCCAATTCTGGAAAGAAGCGTGAGAAGACCCGACAGAATCTGGCAGTATTACGCGAACAACATATCGGGAACACCCTGCGGCTCTCCCAGGAGTTAGAGCAGCGCACGGGGCTTGAATCGCGCCTTACGATATTGGGTCACCTGCAGCGCGGAGGAACCCCCTCCCCCTACGACCGGCTCCTCGCCACGCGCCTCGGCACCGCGGCGGCACACTATGTCAGCCAGGGGGTCTTCGGTGTGATGATTGCAGCGCGTGGCGAAGCAGCAGTTCCCGTGCCACTCGAAGAGGTTGCGGGCAAGCGTAAAACCGTGCCGCTGGATCACCCCTGGATCCAGACTGCTCGTGATCTAGGTGTCTCCCTGGGAGATACGGGTTCGAAGTGAGGAAGAACGTCACTCTACGCGCCTAGAGCCTTCCCTTATAATGAGCAGTAGCTATTTGTTCCTATGAGCCCTTCGCAAGCAACGCCGGCAACAGGGAGAATACCATGCCCAGGAACAAGCGTGTCGCGTTGATCACGGACACGACCTGTGACATCCCGCGTGATATCGTTAAGCAATATGGCATCTTGATGGTGCCGCAGTATGTGATTTGGCGCTCAGAGGAGTATAACGACCTCACAGAGATCGATGCCGCTACATTTTACCATCGCCTGCCGCGCGATTCGGAGCATCCGAAAACGTCGCGCCCGACCGTGCCTGATTATCTCAACTGTATCGATCAGGCGATTCAGGATGGCGCAGAGGAAGCCGTAGTTATTGTAGTGAGTGAGCAGCTCAGCGGTAGTGTCGCGTCTGGGCGTCTTGCTCAGCAGGAATCACGCATCCCGTTTCACCTGGAAGACGCGAAATCGGTCTCGATGGGCCTGGGCTGGCAGGTGTTAGCCGCGGCAAGGGTGCGCGATCAGGGCGGCGGTGTAGAGGAGATGCTTGAAGCAGCGCGTGCCGTGCGCAAGCATCTGCGGGCGATCTTCACTGTGAATACGCTCGAATACCTGCACCGCGGGGGGCGCATTGGCGGAGCAGCCAAGTGGGTGGGCACCGCACTCGATCTCAAGCCATCCCTCTACGTGGACCACGAAAGCGGCACGATTCAGCCTGGCGAGCGTATCCGCACCCGCAAGAAAGCGCTCAACGCGATATATGATAAGTTCTTTGAAGGCTATGAGCGAGGCCAGAGGATGCGTGTTGCGGTTGCCCACGGCGCCTGCCTCGAGGAAGCCGAGGGGCTGCTCAACCGCATTCAAGCTGAGTGGAACCCCGTTGATCTGATCCTGACCCATGCATCACCCGCTATCGGCGTACATGGCGGACCGGGTATCCTGGGGCTGTGCGGCTACGTAGAGGGATGATCGCGGCGCCTCACACAGAATGACGGACCCTCAGAGAGAAGCAGGACCGCCTCTCTCAGTTGCTGCCAGGGATCACTCTGCGTACAGGTCGTCACCGCTCGTCAGCTCATCAAAAGCCTCTTGTGCACGCGTACCCACCTCCTCAAAAACCGAGGGTGGGTTTTCATGATCGACATCAGGCCATTCCACCTGGCGCTGCTGCATTTCCTCGTCTAGCCACTCCCAGACATCCTGATTCGCAACCGGTTCACCATCCTTCTTAGTCCAGCCGCGCCGCTTCCAGCCTTCAATCCAACGCGTCGCCCCATTGCGGAGGTAATCAGAGAGCGTGTAAATGCGAACATGGGCTCCTTCCGCGATCATACTCAAGGCGTTGGCCGCAGCGATCACATCCAGGCGGTTTGATGAGACGTCATCCTCGCGCTCAAAAAAGAAGCCCTCGTCTTCGTTGTGGCGCATCAGAGCAGCCCAGTAACCGATTCGGTCGCGCGCGGAAACAAGCAGGTACACCTCGACCCCCTCAAATGGAATGTCAGGTGCGTCCCCTTCCAACAAGGCCCGGACAGCCTGGGTCGCAAGCTGATCCGCACGCTCGTTCAAGCGGTTGCCGGCGTGCCCTTTAACCCATTCCCAGCGAATATCGTGCCGCGCTGATGCCTGCACTAACTTCTGCCACAAGTCAGCATTCTCGACAGGCTTGCCCTTCGCCCGAAGCCACCCTTTCTGGACCCATCCCGGCAACCACTCGGTGATGCCGCGCTTCAGGTATTCCGAGTCTGTGTAGAGTGTTACATCGCAGGGCACCTTGAGTGCCTCCAACGCCTGGATCGCAGCAGTCAGTTCCATGCGATTGTTGGTTGTCTCCAGCTCTGCCCCAGACAGTTCGCGTGTCGCGCCGCTAGATTCATGGCGCAGCACCACCCCCCAGCCCCCGGGGCCGGGATTCGGATCGGCACCGCCATCTGTGTAGATCGTGACACGCGGCTTATCGATTGGCATGCTGCCCCCTTTTCGCCGAGTTGACCGTTATAGCATCGGCTATATGTGCGTGTTATACTCTGCCCGATATGACGGATAAGATCAAGATTCACCCATCATTGCTGGCTGCCGATTATACCCGCATTGGCGAAGAGATTAAGGCTGTCGAATCAGCGGGTGCAGATGGTTTGCACCTCGATGTGATGGACGGCCAGTTCGTGCCGAACCTGAATTTCGGCCCGCCGATGGTCTCGGCAGTACGGCGCATCACCAGCCTGCCACTGGATGTGCACCTGATGATCGTCGACCCTGATCGTTACGTGCAGGCGTTCGTCGAGGCTGGGGCAGACATGGTCACGGTGCATATCGAGAACCATCCCCACATTCACAGGACAGTCCAACACATCAAGCAGCTTGGAGTACAGGCAGGCGTGGCGATCAATCCCGGCACCCCTGTGCGCGCGGTCAGCGAAATCATTGATGAGCTTGATCTGGTGCTGATGATGAGCGTTAACCCGGGCTGGGGCGGCCAGCAGTTCATCGAGCACACACTGCGCAAGATAGGGGAGGCACGCCGCCTGATCGATGTGGCAAATCCGGGGGTTACACTGTCCGTCGATGGGGGCATTACCGCCAACAACGCATCATTGATCTCGAGTGCGGGCGCGAGTTTGCTCGTCGCAGGTTCCTCTGTATTCGCGGCAGTAGGGGGTCCGGCATCGGGCCTGCGCACACTGCGGGACATGGTCACGCCTGCGACGCAGGGAACGTAAAAAGGGCCACAAGAGGCCCCCTTACGCCACAAGCTTATATGCTCATTCCGAGCCGACTAGACCAGGCTTGTGTTCTTGTTCAGGGTTTTCAGACACTGAGTGCAGACCTGGATCGACACCAGGCGGCCACCGCGAAGCACTTTAGTCTTCTGGATGTTCGGCCGGAACTGGCGTTTGGTGCGCACTTTGGAATGACTTACATTGTGTCCGAATTGCGGCCCTTTGCCGCAAATCTCGCATTTGGCCATTGGATATCACCTAATCTATCTCAGGGTGTTATTACATTGCGGGTGAGAGAATACCTCACGGCCCGCCGAATTACAAGGCGAAGTCAAGGGAAGAGATGAGTACGAAAATCCAGGATCATCAGGGGAACATTTTTGTCTCGCCTACCGCGATTGCCACGATTGCGAGCCAGGCGCTGCTGACCAGCTATGGCGTTGTGGGGATGGCTTCAAAGAACGCAATCAACGAGCTGGCGGCCCAACTCACCCGCGATCCGCATCATGGGATCGATGTCACCTATCGTGATGGAAAGATCATCATTGACGTCTTCGTAATCATTCAACACGGAACACGCATCTCCTCGGTGGCCAGCAGTTTGATCAACGCTGTGCGCTTCAATGTTGAGAAGGCTGTTGGTATCCCTGTCGAGCAGGTTAATGTGTACGTACAGGGATTACGCATGATGCCGGGTGGCAACTAGAGTACGGCACCGCAGGAGGATCAGGATGGGTTCAACAGCGAACAAGACTAGCAGCACCGGCAATTCGACAGTGATCGCTGACGGCCAGCGTTTGAAGGAACTTGTGCGTGCCGGCATGGCCTGGCTGCAGGCGAATCACGATCATGTGAACAGCCTCAACGTCTTTCCCGTCCCGGACGGGGATACTGGCACAAATATGCTGCTGACGATGCGCAGCGCGTGGCGTGAGATCGAGAATCTGAAAGAGACTCATGTCGGCGTTGTCGCACAGAAAGTGTACCATGGTGCCCTGATGGGGGCGCGTGGCAACTCTGGCGTGATTCTCTCGCAGCTCTGGCGCGGTTTTGCGCGATCATTGGAGCAGGAGAAGAATCTGACGGCAGCGACGGCCGCGCGTGCAATTGTCGAAGCCAGCCGCACTGCTTACAGTGCGGTACAGGAGCCGGTGGAGGGGACTCTGCTTACAGTCGCCCGTGAAGTCAGCGAGGCGGCAGCCCGTACTGCGGACGAGACGGCTGATTTGCGGGCGGTACTTGAGCGATCATTGGAAGCCGCACGCCGGTCCGTTGAGCACACCCCCGAGCTCCTGCCAGTGTTGAAGGAAGCCGGGGTAGTTGATTCAGGCGGCATGGGCTTCTATTACATTCTGGAAGGTATGCTGCGTTATATCAACGACGAGTACGTCGACCTTGAGGCGGCTACGGTGGCTGCTGCAGCACCGGGTGGTGAAGGCGCCATGATCACCGAGGAAATCCTGGCGCATCCTTATGATGTACAGTTCCTGATCAAAGGTGAGGGCCTGGACCTGGCGCGCATCCGCTCCGATATCGAGGCGATGGGCGATTCTGGAGTCATCGTTGGTGACCCCAACCTGATCAAGGTCCACATTCACGTCTCAAATCCGGGGGTTCCGCTTAACTACGCCTCTCAACATGGTGCTCTGCTCGATGTGGTAGTTGAAAATATGCAGGAGCAGTACCACACATTTGCATCTAAGCCAGCTTCCTCCGCGCTAAAAATCGAAGATGTCGATCCACCTGTGATTGAGCCGGGCAGCGTGGCCGTAGTCGCCGTTGCACCGGGACGCGGGTTCAGAAACATATTCTACAGTCTGGGTGCCGGTCACGTGATCGAGGGCGGCCAGACGATGAACCCCAGTACAGCGCAAATCCTAGAAGCTATTGAGTCGCTCCCTACTGACAAGATCGTTCTGCTCCCGAACAACAAGAACATCCACATGGCAGCCGAGCAGGCAGCTCATGCCGCGCAGGGTAAACAGGTGATCATGGTCCCCACACGCACAATTCCCCAGGGAGTTGCTGCTCTGCTGGCCCTGGACTCCGGCGGCGACCTGAATGAGATCGCGGAGGCCATGCGGGAAAGCAGTGAGATGGTTGAAACTGGCGAAGTAACCCATGCCACCCGAAATGCCAAGGTCAATGGGGTGAAAGTCAAACAGGGTCAGGTCATTGGCCTACATAATGATGTGCTTGTGATTGCTGGGGATAACCTTGAGGAGGTCACATTAAGCCTGCTGGAGAAGATGGGTGCGGCCAACTTAGAGTTGATCACGATCTACTATGGGGAAGATGTCAGCTCGGCAGAAGCCGAAGCGATGACTGCCACGATTGGCGAGGCGTTTCCCGATCACGAGATCGAGCTGCGCTATGGTGGACAGGCACATTATTACTATGTGCTGAGTGTTGAGTAGGATTCTCAGGAGAGTATCTTCACGTGGCTAGGGTAGCCGTCGTCACTGACAGCAGTGCTATTTTTGAGAACCCGCACTTCCCGCGTGACTATCATGTATCCGTTGTGCCAAACACCGTGCAGATCGATGGACACACCTATCTGGACGGTATCGAGATAAACGAAGATGATGTCCTGCAGCGCCAGCGGCACAGCGGGGTACAGGTACGCGTGGCGGGAGCCAGCGTCTCACAGTTTGAGGATATCTACAACGAACTGACCAAGAACACAAACCAGATCGTGGTGCTTGTACACTCGTCAAAACTCAGCAAAGCATACGCGAACGCACAGACAGCCCGTGGAGGTCTGCTGGGGCGCACTGACATCATCGTGATTGATTCGCACACATCGTCGGCTGCGTTAGGTTACCTCGTTGAGGAGGTTGCCCTCGCGGCAGATGCTGGCACATCGCTGGACGACCTGGTTCGCATCGCCCGGTCCACCATCCAGCGCCTGTACACGGTATACTACGTAAGCAACCTGGATGCCATTACGCGGGCAGGGTTGATCGGCTTGACCCAGTCAATCGTTGGCCGCATGCTTGAGATCAAGCCGTTGTTGACGATCGAGGACGGGGCGCTGATCACAATGGAGAAGGCGCGCACCCATTCACAGGCGATTGAGAAGATGATCGAGTTCGTGACTGAATTCACGGACATTTCCAAACTGGCGATCACTCAATATACCCAGCGGATTACCGATGAAACGCGCATGCTTCAGGATCGCCTTGCTCTGGAATTCGGGCATATGAACTACCCGATCCTTCTATACGATGCCCTGATGGCGAGCTATCTCGGTCCTGATGCGACCGGCATGGTGGTCCTTGAAGGTGAAGATTGATCAAGCGAAGCGGCAGCACCGCTTACCATGGGAGTTGTGGATGATCGCAATTGTAACTGACAGCGCCTCTGATATCCCGGCTGATTTAGCCGAGAGGCATAATATCACCGTGGTGCCAGCGATTATCAACGTTGGCCAGGATACCTACCGTGATGGGGTGGACATGACGCGCGAGCAGTTCTACGAGCAGCTCCCTTCGATGCACCCCCACCCGATGACCTCGGCGCCTTCCCCTGCTGCGTTCCTCGAAGCGTACGAACGGACTCTGGGACGTGCCAAACAAGTGCTCTCGCTCCATCTTTCGAGTAAATTGAGCGGGATATATAATGTGGCTCGTCTCGCAGCGGAACAACTCGCACCGGCGCGCATTCATGTGCTGGACACGGGCCAGTTAAGCATGGGTGTTGGCTGGGTATCTCTGCTGGCAGCCGAGATGTCCGAGCGCGGCGAAAGCATCGAAGCTATGATACACTCGGTGCAGGATTCGCTCTCACGCATCCACACGTATGCCCTGCTAAATACAGTGGAATACGTTGCGCGCAGTGGCCGTATCAATTTGGTACAGGCTGGAATCAGCACAATTCTGAACATCAAGCCGATGGTCGAAGTGCGCGAGGGTGTGTTAGCCAGTCTGGAACGTGTCCGTACATGGTCGCGCGCTGTCGCCAGCCTGCGTGACCGTGTCCGCGAACTGGCGCCGCTCGAGTGTCTGGCAGTGATGCATACCAATGCCAAGGACGCGGCTCAGGAGTTGATGGATCAGTTTAAAGAACTGGTCCCCCATCCTAAAAAGTCAGTAGTCACCGACGCAACTCCCGCAATCGGTGTTCATGCCGGGCCAGGCGCGCTGGGTATTTCGGCTATCTTGAGCAGGAAGAACAATTAGGCAGGGGCATTTATCCGGTAGGATGTCCCTGTAGAACGTGTAGAGGTCATGGCTTCGTCATTACAAACGCTTGTGAAGATCCTGCGCCTGGAGCAGGAAAAGGATTATCAAAATACTGCCGTCATCGGTGGATTTGCCCGCTTTGCATTCCACTGGGCAAAAGAAGCACACAGCCAGGCCCGCAGCGACGAACATCATGCTTTGGTTGACCTGATCGCAGACAAGCTACGCGAATACGAAACCGCAGATTCGGCGCGTCGTGCGGAGCTTGTGCAGGATGTGATCGGATTGGCTGGTGGTCAGCCGGCACCCGCTGCGCCAGAGAGGCCAATCCGCGAAGATATCCCAGAAGTCTCCACTGTGGAGCCAGTGGGTGAGGTCGTCGACCTGACCCTTGAGGGCGTTGCAGAGGACGAGGCTGAGACAGAGCCTGATGTCGAATCAAGCGAACTGGATAGTGACGACTTCCTCGCCTTCGTGCCATCGGTAGCAGTTGAAGCTCCCGTGCCCCTCAGCGTGCGCGAGCGGCGCGGGTATGCGCATAAGCCCCCTACCCCTGCGGACGCACATCTGCTGGACCGCCTGCAGGCTCCTCTGACGGAAGTAAGCGGCATTGGTACCACACGCGCAGAACAACTGGAGAAGCTCGGCGCCCGGACTGTATATGATCTGCTGCGGCTCTTCCCGCGCCGCTACGATGATTTCAGCCGTATGAAGCTGATCAAGGACCTCACCCCGGGCGAGGAGATCACAGTGATCGGCACCCTGAGTGGTGTGGAAGTCAAGCGTACGTCCAATGGTGGCACGCGTGTAGAAGCGCTTCTGGACGACGGAAGCGCAGCACTGAAGCTGAACTGGTTCAATCAGCCGTGGATGGAAAAGCAGCTCGAAAAAGATGAGCACTATGTCGTCAGCGGGAAGGTTGACCAGTACCTTGGGCGCCTGGTGATGAATTCCCCGGAAGTTGAACCCCTCGAACGTGAAGCCTTGCACGCCGGCCGCATTGTTCCTGTGTATTCCCTGACCAAGGGAATCTCGGCGCGCCAGATGCGGCGGTTGATGAAAGGGGTTCTGGATGAATGGGCGCTCCACCTTCCCGACCAGCTCCCTCTCGAGACGCGCGAACGCGGGGACCTGATGGACTACGATGACGCCATCGTACAGGCACATTTCCCTGATACCTGGGATGATATGCTCTCGGCACTGCATCGCCTCGCCTTTGATGAGCTGATTGTGCTGCACCTGGCGATGCTGCAGCGCCGCTACCAATGGCAGAGCCGGTCGGGGACTCCACTCCCGGTGGATGAGAGCTGGACAAACGCATTCATCGACAGCCTACCATTTGCACTGACGGACGCCCAACGCCGGGCTATCCGGGCTATTCAGAGCGATATGGCTCAGGATATTCCCATGAATCGCCTGCTGCAGGGCGATGTGGGGAGTGGAAAGACAATTGTGGCTGCCCTGGCGATGGGAGCTGCAATCGAGAATGGGATGCAAGCAGCCCTGATGGCACCCACGAGCATCCTCGCCGAACAACATTACGCCAACATCAGTGGAACCCTGGCGCGCAGCCCCCTTGGAGAAGGTGTCCGAGTTGCACTGTTGACCGGGCATATCAGCCAGGGCGAACGCGATGCCATTTACACAGGCCTGGCGGATGGATCAATCCACGCTGTTATTGGGACCCATGCCCTGATCCAAGAAGGCGTATCGTTCCACAACCTGGGCCTGGCTGTGATCGACGAGCAGCACCGTTTCGGTGTGCTGCAGCGCGGGTTCCTGCGCGGTAAAGCGGATGGGCGAAATCCGCACCTGCTGGTGATGACCGCCACCCCGATCCCACGGACACTTGCGCTGACTGTTCATGCCGATCTGGACCTGACGGTGATAGATGAAATGCCACCGGGTAGGCAGCCAGTCAGCACGCGCGTATTGCAGCCAAAAGAACGCGAGCGAGCCTACAGTTTCATCCGCAGCCAGGTTCAGAAAGGCCGCCAGGCTTATGTGATCTGTCCTCTGGTAGAGGACAGCGACAAAACCGAAGCACGTTCCGCAATCGCCGAGCATACCCGTCTGCAAAATGACGTCTTCCCGGAGCTGCGTCTGGGGCTGCTGCATGGCCGCCTGAGTGCTGCAGAGAAAGAGGATGTCATGGAGCGCTTCTACCGCGGCGAGATCGACGTGCTGGTCAGCACAACCGTGATCGAGGTTGGCATCGATGTCCCGAATGCGACTACCATCCTGATTGAGAATGCACCGCGCTTTGGGCTTGCCCAACTCCACCAACTGCGTGGACGTGTAGGTCGCGGTGAGCATGAGAGCTACTGCCTGCTGCTTTCGGATCGGCCCTTCCTGGATGTACATGAGGATGAGAGGTTGGCCATCCTCGAACAGACCAATGACGGGTTCAAACTGGCAGAGAAAGACTGGGAACTGCGCGGGGCAGGAGATCTGCTTGGCACGCAGCAAAGCGGTTTCGGACGGATCGATTTGGCGAATCTGATGGATTCAAAGCTGGTGGCCCAGGTGCAAGAAGAAGCACACCGGATTTACGAACGAGACCCGCTGTTAACCGATCCCGAGCACATACTGCTGGCCCGATCTGTATCAGCGCTGTCTCATGAATTCGGCGATGTTAGTTAGAATGTGTCCAACGATCTAGTGACTTAAAAGGCCTGAGAATGCGAAAAGCGGTCTTCCCCGCCACCTTCGATCCCATACACTATGGACATGTGGATATCGTCCGGCGTGCAGTGGCTATCTTTGACGAACTAATTGTAGGAGTATACGATCACCGGCATCCCTTGAAGCGGCTGGTTTTTTCGGTCGAGGATCGCCTTGAGATGACGCACGTGGCACTCAAGGACATTGAACGCGTGCGTGTGCTGCCCTATAGCGGCCTGACCGTCGATTTCGCGCTTTCCGTTGGCGCGCAGGCGATTGTGCGTGGGCTGCGCGTGTTTTCGGATTTCGAACTGGAGTTTCGGATGGCCCTTGCTAACCGGCGTTTGCAGCCATCAATTGAGATGGTATGCTTCATTGCAAGCGAGGAACACATGTACCTGGCCAGCAGCACGATCCGTGAGATCGCGTCGCTTGGTGGCGATGTGAGCAGTATGGTCCCGCCCAACGTGCAGTTGGCCTTACTTGCGCATTTTTCGAATATGGGCGATGATGCTAGTACTTCCGTTGATATCGTGTCGCTGCGCGATTAGTTACCGCACCACGGTGGCTTCGCGCGGGTCCGCGCATAGCGGAACCGTTTGAGGAGGCAAGCCTTGGACCTGCAACATCTAGTCGACCGCCTGGAAGAGCTGATCAGCGGCGGTCGCCGCATCCCATTCTCAAACAACTCGGTCATTGATGAGCAGCATGGGCTTGAGCTGATCGACCAGATGCGCATCTCGATCCCCGAAGAGATCGAAAAAGCACGACGCGTGCTGCGAGAGCGCGACCGAATTATCGCTCAGGCAAACGAAGAGGCTGCGCGCATCCGTGAGCTTGCCCGCGAAAAGAGCGAGACGCTGATCCAACGTGACTCCATCACCCAGGCTGCCCAGGCCCGTGCTAACAGCATCATAGAACAGTCCAGGGTCGAGGCTGATGGTATTCGTCGTGATGCAGATCGCTACGTGATGGATGTGCTTTCTGATCTTGAAGATGCACTGATGCGAACCCTTACGGTTGTTCGCAATGGGATTGCGCATATGCAGCAGATGCAGGCCCAGCGCGGACCTGCTCCCAAAGTTGCCGATCCAACCGATATTGAAACGCCTTCCACGCTTGATTCAGAGGAAGCACGCCCCATCGAGCGTATCTCGTCGCGGCGGGATTAACAGCTCCTGATTCGATCGCTGCATTCCGATTGATCATGAGCCGGTGCATCCTCTGATGGTGCACCGGCTTTCTATTCCTAAGCGCGCCAACCTTGACCGGGCGCGGCTGGCGCTATATAATCTTCATCTGCGCCCGGCGCAAGCCGGGATGTACTATGTAACCCGTGTTCGTTCAGGAGTTAGCCCATGGGCGCACTGCCAAAGCGCAAAATTTCGAAAGGGCGCCGCGATCGCCGCCGGGCGCACGATCAGATCCAGTTGACAAGGCTGGTCCCGTGCGAAAACTGCGGTGAGCCAAAGCTCCCACATCGCGTGTGTCTCAATTGTGGCACATATCGGGGCCGTCAGGTGATCGAGGTAGAGGACTAACCAGTAAGCCCCTGGTGCGAGCCACGCACGACGCTCGCTTAGACCGTGTTTCCAGGTTAAGGAGCGCGGTCTTTTTTTTTCCAGGCAACTGCACTGGGAGGAGCGAATCATGATCGACTCTAAAAGGACTGCCTTCATCTTTCCCGGACAGGGATCGCAGGCAGTTGGAATGGGAGCCGATTTGGCGCAGCACTACCACGTCGCCCGTCAAACGTTCCAGGAAGCCGATGAGGTCCTGGGGTTTGATCTCTCAACATTGTGTTTCGAGGGACCCGAACAAGCCCTCAACGATACTGTCAATGCGCAACCAGCGCTGTATGTGAGCGGCATCGCCGCGCTTCGCACGTTGTACGAGGTCATTGGCGATCTGTTCGAACCAGCCATGATGGCCGGTCACAGCCTGGGCGAGATCACTGCGCTGACGGCTGCTGGCGCGATGAGTTTTCCTGCCGGGCTGCGCCTGGTGCAGCGCCGTGGTGAGCTTATGCGCGAGGCAGGGACGCGCAGCCCAGGCGGGATGGCAGCCGTTCTGGGCCTGGATGTTGAGACGGTACGCGCGGCCTGCCGCGAGGCTGCGGCGGAGTCTGCGGGTATCGTCGTTGTCGCCAATGATAACTGCCCCGGCCAGGTCGTCATCGCCGGGGACGAAGGCGCCCTGGCAGCAGCCATGGCAAAGATGTCGGTGCTCGGCGCTAAGCGTGTAGTGCGGTTGGCAGTCAGCATCCCTGCCCACTCGCCGCTCATGTCAGTGATCGCCGACAGCTTCGCAGAGGCTATAGATGGAACACCGATGCATACACCGGTGATCCCCGTCGTTGGGAATGTATACGCGAACCCCCTCAAAGATGTAGGGGCGATCAAGGCCGATTTACGTGCGCAGCTCACCTCCCCCGTCCGCTGGACTGAGAGTATCCAGCACATGTCGGCACATGGCATCACGACCTATGTTGAGCTTGGCAGCAAAGATGTGCTGGTAGGCCTGGTGAAGCGCATAGATCGGGAGGCCGAACGCTTTGTTGTTGACACCCCGGCGGGCATAGATGAATTCATGGCTGTTCTACAAGGCTAATTAACTGCGGCAGATTACCTACAGGGGTTTGGACCACTACCCGAGCGGTGGTAGAATGGCACCGCTCTTGATTGGACAATCGGCGGGGGAAAAGAAATCTATGGGCCTGATGGATGAGCGTGTAGCGGTGGTAACGGGAGCGTCGCGCGGCATAGGTCGTGCCATAGCTCTCGAGCTGGGCAAACAGGGAGCTAGCGTTGTTGTAAACTACCACAGCAGCGCCCAGGCAGCCCAAGAAGTTGCCAGTATGATTGAGGCTTCGGGCGGCAAGGCGCTGCCCATCCAGGCTGACGTCTCAGACTTCGAGCAGGCTGACAAGCTGATCAAGGAAGCAGTTGAAGCGCTGGGCCAGGTGGATATCCTCGTCAACAACGCCGGGACCACACGCGACAACCTCATAATGCGCATCTCTGAAGAGGATTGGGATATTGTATTGAAGACCAATCTCAAGAGCGCATTCAATTGTTCAAAGGCCGCCGTGCGCCCGATGATGCGTGCGCGATATGGGCGCATCATCAACATCACCTCGGTTGCCGGGATTTCCGGCAACGCTGGCCAGACGAATTACAGCGCCAGCAAGGCAGGTCTGATCGGCTTCACAAAATCATTGGCTCGTGAGGTGGCATCGCGCAACATCACGGTTAACGCAGTGGCCCCCGGCTTCGTACCAACCGACTTAACCGAGATCGTCCCCCAGGATATTAAAGACGCCTCTTTGGGAGCCATTCCGCTGGGGCGCTGGGGCACCGCGGAAGAAGTAGCATATGCAGTCGCTTTCCTCGCCTCAGATCATGCAGGGTATATCACAGGGCAGGTGCTGTCAGTCGACGGCGGCATGGTCATGGGCTAACGGGATAAGGAGTAAATATGAAACCCCAGGATACGATCACAATTGCTCCCAGCGTATTGATCACTATAGCGCGCCAGGCAGCTCTGGACGTTGAGGGGGTGTCCCATATGGGTGTTATCCCCGTAGATGTTGGTCGGCTGCTGCGAGGCCAGACACTCTCTTCTGGGGTCGTTCTGGATGTGAAAGAGCGCTCGGTGGGGCTTGATCTGTATCTCGTGGTTAAGCCAGGCACACGGATGCAGGAGACCGGAGGGCTTGTACAACAGTCCGTGACACGAGCCATCGAAGACCTGGTGGGCATGCAGGTCACGCGGGTGGATATCCACATTGAAGATGTGGATTACACGCCCGCTGAAAAATAGGGCTCCAGGGGATGCCCCGGCAGTATGACGCGCAAAGAGACAAGCAAGGTACAGCTCCGCCGCAAAGCCCGCAGTATTGCTCTCAAAGCCCTATATGAGATCGACTGCGCGTACCATCCTGCCGAGGGCGTGATCACACAACGCCTTGAAGACGAGCCCTTGAACGAACAAGGCACGGCATTCGTCCAGAAGATGGTCTACGGTGTGCTCAAACACCGCGTTATGTTAGATGAGATGATCCACGAGCATGCTCCAGAATGGCCGGTTAACCAGATGGCCATTATCGACCGGAACATCTTGCGCATGGCGATCTTCGAACTTGTGGTAAGCCGCCAGGTGCCTTTGAAGGTCGCCATAAATGAGGCTGTCGAACTGGCTAAAGCCTACGGAAGCGACAGTGCCCCGCGCTTTGTTAATGGAGTGCTGGGCACGCTTGCGGCCCGACCCGATATCACAATTCCGTCGGATGGCCAACCCGTCGATGATCAGTCCTCCAGTGCCGATAGCTAGCGAGAGGGGTAAGTACTCGCGTGGACACACTGTGTGGATTAGGCATACCGGAACTGATCATCTTGGTTTTGCTGGCGTTTGTTTTAATTGGGCCAGAGCGCGGGCAAGAAGTCGCCGTAAAAGTCGGCCGGTTTCTGCGCAATGTGATGCGGTCGCAGTGGTGGGGTGAGATCAACGAGATCACACGAGCCATGCGCAACCTGCCCACCACCCTCGTACGCATGGCAGAGTTAGAGGATGCGCAAGCGGAGCTTCAGCGCACCATGCACGAAATCGACCAGAGCGCACGCATCACCAAAACCCCTGTAGATCCTCCCGGGGCACCGCCCGACCCCGAACAGGCCACCAGTGATCCGTGGGGGATTCAGAATGCTGTGGCTGCCACGCGCTACCCCACTCCGCCTGCGCCTGCCCAACCTGATGGGGAAGAACTTCCTGCTGACAACGACACGATAGAGGGCAGCGATGCCTAGCTTCCTCCAGTGGATTCCCCACATTCCGGTCAGCACGGAAGCAGCGCTGATCATCTCGATCCTGGTTATCAGCCTGGCATCTGCACTGATCGCCATGATCCGGAACCGCCGTACCCTGAGCGCACCGGTAGACGAAGACAGCGATCTCGGGGCTTTGTTTGAGAATCCATCATCCATCATGCCTCATATTGCGGAACTGCGCACGAGGTTGATTTTCAGCCTGATCGCAATACTGGTCGCGACGGCTGTTGCTGCCCTGCTCACGCCTCAGGTGATGACTGTGCTGGCGGCTCCGATAGGTGGTATCAACGAACTGATAGCGATCGGGGTGACGGAGCCATTTGCTGTCACTTTTCGCGTTGCGCTGGTCCTGGGTGTGATCTTGGCGTCCCCCTATGTGCTGGCGCAGCTCTGGATTTTCGTAGCTGCCGGGTTGAAGCCTGTCGAACGGCGCATCTTTTACTTTCTGTTTCCCTTCGGACTGGTTCTCTTCCTCTCGGGTGTGGTCTTTGCGTATTTCGTGATGCTACCTGTTGCCGTGCCGTTCCTGATCGGCTTTCTCGGTTTCAAAGCCACGCCAACGATTGAGAATTACATCAAATTCGTTACGAACGTCCTTTTATGGGTCGGCATCAGTTTTGAAATGCCGCTGGTCGCATTCGTTCTCGCCCGCCTGGGCGTTGTGAATGCGCGCTTGCTCGCGCAGAATTGGCGTATTGCGATCATCGTGATCGCACTGCTCGCCGCCGTGGTCACCCCTACCCCAGACCCCGTCAATATGGGAATCGTCGCTGCCCCGCTCATCCTTCTCTACGGCGTGAGTATCGTGCTTGCTGTGGTGGCTCAACGCAGCCGCCAGCGAGCTGCAGCAAGTAAATAAACATATTCACACACATAATCGATAGGAGCAAGATACGTATGTCTCGTACCCGAGTCATCATTATGGGAGCCGCAGGGCGGGACTTCCACAACTTTAACGTCTTCTTCCGCGAAAATCAGGCCTACGAAGTGGTGGCGTTCACTGCCACGCAAATCCCCGGCATCGAGGGACGGCGCTACCCGGCGGCACTGGCGGGCAGTCTCTATCCGGATGGTATCCCCATTTATGAAGAGAAGGACCTGGTCCGTCTGATTGACGAATTGAAGGCCAGTGAGGTCGTTTTCGCCTACAGTGATATATCACATGAATATGTGATGCACCGTGCGTCAATGGTCCTGGCGGCGGGGGCAGATTTCCGGCTGATGGGCGCAGGCTCCACCCGCATTAAGAGCAGCAAGCCGGTGGTATCAATTGGCGCAGTGCGTACCGGATCAGGGAAGAGTCAAACGACGCGTTACGTTGCCTCGGCGCTGCAGAACCTGGGTTTCAAAGTTGTCGCAATCCGCCACCCGATGCCATACGGCGATCTGGTCAAACAGGCTGTCCAGCGTTTTGCAACTTATGAAGACCTGGATAGGAACGAGTGCACCATCGAGGAACGTGAGGAATACGAGCCGCATATCGACCGGGGCATCGTTGTCTATGCTGGAGTAGACTACGAGGCCATCTTGCGAGAGGCCGAGAAAGAGGCCGATATCATCCTGTGGGATGGTGGGAACAACGACCTGCCGTTCTATGTAAGTGACATGCACATCGTTATCGCCGACCCGCACCGGCCCGGGCACGAGGTATCTTACCACCCTGGTGAGGCCAACCTGCGGATGGCGGATGTCGTGGTGATCAACAAGGTTGATACTGCCGACAACGCTAATGTGCTCAAAGTGTTGGAGAGTGTCTCTGCACTGGCGCCGCAGGCCCAAGTGGTGCTGGCGGCCTCTCCGATCTTTGTAGACAACCCTGGCGCGCTGCATGGAAAGCGCGTGCTGGTGGTAGAGGATGGCCCCACCCTGACTCACGGCGAAATGGCCTATGGCGCGGGGGTGGTAGCCGCGCAGCGCTTTGGTGCAGCGGAGATCATCGATCCGCGCCCCTTTGCGGTCGGCTCCATCCTGGCAACCTACCAGAAATACCCTACAACCGGTAAAGTGCTGCCCGCAATGGGCTATGGGGCTCAACAAATGGCGGAGCTGGCGCAAACCATCAACAGCTCAGATGCAGAGGTGGTGATTGGGGCCACGCCAATTGACCTGCGCCGCGTGATTGACGTCAGGCTGCCCATCGAGCGCGTGCGCTATGAACTGCAGCCAATCGGCACACCGACACTCGCCGATCTGCTCGCCAAACGCTTTGGCGAGAAATAACCTGCTTTGATACAAGGGGCGCTCAAAGGCGCCCCTTCATGATCCAGCAGGAGAATTCACGTATGCCACAGGCTAAGCGCAACCGTGTCCGCTACATTGCCCGGCTGCTCGGTTTCGCCGTGCTGCTGCTCCTGGCTGGCGGGCTCACGATCTTGTGGGTCATGGCCTGGGGGTACACATGGGTGGTCCTGCATCCCGGCTGCCAGGGTGAACGCACAAGCCTGGCCGAATATGGATACCCCGCAGAGGCTGTGACCTTTACATCCCCGGCTGGCTATGCTCTGCGCGGGTGGTATTCGCCAGGCAGCGTACATCCAGAGACTGCCATCATTGTGTTACCCGGCCATGCAGGTAATACAACATTCGCGCTGCCTGACGCCGCCCTGCTGGCAGAGGCTGGCTACAGCACACTGATCTACGAACACCGCTCCTGCGCCGACCCCGCGTTGACTGCCAGCACGGGTTATTGGGAATCATTTGACTTGCAAGGGGCGGTGGATTACTTGCTTTCACGCCCTGACGTGGACCATATTGGCGCGCTGGGTTTTTCTGAAGGGGGCACTGCGATTCTCCTGGCGGCTTCCCGGGAACCAGCCATCGAAGTGCTCGTACCGATGGGAGGTTACAGTGACCTTATCGACGATATCATTGACCCCCGGCTAGATCTACCGGTTTTGGATCGCGTGCTGCGGCGCATGATAGTGTGGGCGACCGGCATTCAAAACGGTGCACCGGCCCGCCTCAGCAGCCCGGTCAGCGAGATTGCGCAGATCAACCCACGGCCTATCCTCCTGATCTATGGGGAATACGAGATGTATTATGGGCAGGTCCTCTACCAGGCTGCCGGAGAAAACGTGGAACTCTGGATAGTGCCAGGCAGCGGACACGGTGGCTATCAGACCGCCGCACCCGATGCATATCGTGAGCGCATTCTGGCGTTTTTTCAAGACGCTCTTCCTGGTTGATCCGCACCTCACGCCAACCTATCGCAGCACCACTGAATGCGGTAGAATGGCTACATGCGAGCACTCAGACTCCTCCTCCCCGTATTGATTGCTTTGGCTTTTCTGAGCGGATGCCTGGTGGAAAGCAGCTTCCCACCCACTGCTTCTCCATTTCCGTTTCTCACCGCGACTCCGCGCCCAACGGACACTCCAATGCCCCCTCCTGCGACGATCATGCAGACTGCCACTGCCTTGATGCCCAACCTGGCCGGCGGAGCAGTGCCCACGTTCGGGCCCAGCCCCACACCCACCATGGAGGTCACGCCGACTATCCCGGGTGTGAGTGGGCGTCCGTGCCCGCACAGACTGACCGGTGATTTCCTGCGCGTATATGTCGCGCAAGCCAGCGTCGAGCTGGCATTGGGATGCCCGACAAACCGTGATGAGGAAACCCCAATTCAGACGTGGGCAGTGACCGTGCGCTACCAGCCCTTTGAGCGTGGCGCTATGCTGTGGCTATCAAACTGGGGCTGGGAGCAGGAAGCTGTCGTGCTGGTGCTGCGAGATGACGACATCTACACGCGCTACCCCGATCGTTTCGATCCGAGTGCAGCTACCACCCCAACTCCGGCCCCGAACCCGACGGCACTGGCCCAGGGCACACCGCCAGCACCTTATGAGGCACCCCCAGGCCTGTTTGCTCCGGCAGGGCCGCTGGGCTACTTGTGGCGCACCGAACCCGCTGTCTACGAACAGCTTGGTTTTGCCACGCAGACCGCTGTGGTGGTGAATACCGAAATGCTGATGCTGGAGCACGGGGAGCTGCTGCGCATGCCCGACCTGGGGCTGATGTACGCGTTCAAGCGCGGCAATCCCGGTACGTGGACAGCTTATGCACTCCCGGGTTCTGGGTAAGGATACGCAGCCATATCAACGGACATTCTGAGGAGGAGCCCGGGCGCCTCCTGGCAGATAGACGCAACAGCACGGCGCTCACCCACTCAACAGGGCTTTCACGCGCGGCTTGACCTGCTCCCCACAGGCGACGACAGTATCGCGGATAGTGCCCCCTTTGAGCGGCGCAGGAGCGATGGTGATGTTGTCAATACCCATATCAACCACCCGCGCGATCTTCTCGGCAACCTCATCAGGGGTGCCTGCCCAGGTAAGCTTATCGACAAACTCGTCGGGCACCATGTAAGCATGGTCCAGCATCATTTCGTAGTCACGCTTAGCAAGTATTTCCTCCAGCGCGGGCGGCACTTCGAGGCCGACACGGTGCACAAACTTACGGTCTGGATAGCTGGTCCAAAGGAAGATCGCCACATTGTTGCGGATCGAGTCGTAGGCGCGCTTGCGATCTTCGGAGACGCAGGTATCACAGCGTGAGAAGATAGTCAGGTCTTCGAGACGGCGCCCGGCACGTCGCGCTCCCTCCGCCACGCGATCCAACCCGTGGCGGATGCCTACAGGCTCGGCGTACGTAGCGATCATGACACCATCGGCAACTTCGCCCGCTGCCCGGAGGACCAGATCACCGCGCGAGGCAATGTAGATAGGGATGCCCTGGCGAGGGGTGAAATTCATCTGGCCGTGATCGAAATGGAGGACCTCGCCGTGGAACTCCATCGGTTCAGCTTTCCAGAACTCGCGGGTGAAGAGGATCGCTTCCTTCAGCATCTGCGCCGGGCGCGCGCGGTGGATGCGCATCTCGCGAAAGCCGGTGCCCCCTGCCCCCAGTATCATCACCGTGCGACCACCGGATACCATATCCACAGAGGCATGGGCAATGGCGCCCATCGCCGGGTGCTGGGTGTAGGGGTCGACCACATGCGAGCCCACCAGCACAGAGGACGTATTCTCAGCAATCACCGTCATCGTTACATACATATATGGGTAGAACTTCTCGTTGTCAGCCGCGATCATGTGGTAGCCCAGCGTCTCCGCTGTCTGGATGATCTCGACCAACTCCTTGTACCCCATGTTGATCCAGTGCACACCCATCCCCAGATTGAAATCCTTCACTGGCAGCCTCCCTGTCTATGTGATTTCGAAGAAGACCACGGTAAGTTTAAGCCATTATAGGTGAAGATCACGCCGTGAAGAAAAACCACCTCCCTGTGGAAGTGCCAGGGAGGTGAAAAATCGAGCGTGGCGCGAGTTATGAGTATTCAGCTGCGTTCGTTGGGCGGCAGGTTGGACTTATCCTGAGGATCGGCAGGCGGCTGCGATGTCGAAGGGGGTGCCGGCGGCGGCTGGACCCCCGGTGGCAGGATCGAGCGGTAGCTGCCCTCGATCACCGGTCCGCCAGGCTTCTTAGGGGCCGGATGTGCCAGCGAGTCGGAAGCCGACTGTGCCGCCTCTTTGACCGTCTCGGCAGCTCCGGACATGAACTTCTTGATGCCGGTCCAGACAGTGCCCGTCACGAACTTGTCGGCCTTCTCAAGCAGGCCTGCCATGACCTTGAGGATGTCGTCGTCTCCGTCCCAATAATCACGCAGCTTGCCTTCTCCAACACCGCCCATTGCCTTGACAACGCGGTTGAGGGCGAGCACACCGACGATGGCGTCGTCAATAAGGCCTGCGGGGCCAAGCACCGCCTCCGGCATGAGGTCCACAGGGATGATGATGTAGGCGGCTGCCGCAGCGATCTCCGCCTTAAGCTGGGCGGAAACCTGGGGATCACCCATCAGGCGTACAAGCAGCGCCATGATATCAGGCACCAGCAAGACGTACTTGGTGATCTCTTTGCCTGCACCGGCGCCCCCTGCCCAGCGCACAATCTTACCGCGTATGCGCTGGTAGAAATCCTCAGCCTGCGCTACGTTGAACTCGCTGGCAGGGCGCGCCTCAATGGCGGGCATGACCGGCTTGGGCGCTTCAGCGGGGGGTTTGTCGATATCTAGGTAGTCGTAGTTCAAACCACGAATCGGCTCCGAACCCCAGGGATTCGGGCCGCTGACCTTCTTACCGCTATCCTGATCTGTCACGATTCTTCACTCCCTCTCTCTTGCTCATCCTGATACAGTATACGCCAAGTGGCAGTTAAAAGTTGCATGCAGCGGCTGTGTCCCCCCACGTGTGCACAGGGTATATCTGATATAATCAGCCTATAATCCAGTCTTTCTTATCAAAGGGGGCACGCATGGACTTCGCGCTCAGCGAGGAGCAGCGCATGTATCGCGCCGCCGTGCGCGACTTCGTCGAGAAAGAAATCGCGCCGTTTGCTGCTGAGATAGACGCAACCACGGAGCTGCGCTGGGAAGCGATCAAACAGATGCCGGGGCTGGGCCTGACCGGCCTGCAGGTACCTGAGGAATATGGCGGCGCAGCGCTAGATACGGTGAGTGCAGCCATGGCACTGGAAGAATTAGCGCGGGGTGATGGCAGCACCGGATTGGCCGTCGCTGCGCACAATGGTTTGTGCTGCGCTCCCATTGCCAAGTGGGGTACGCCGGAGCAGAAAGCCAAGTACTTACCTGTCCTGACCAGTGGAGAATGCCTCGGATCACTCGCATTGACGGAGCCCAATGCCGGATCAGATCTGGCGGGCGGTGTGCGCACACGCGCGGAACGGGTAGGCGATCAGTGGGTGCTGAACGGCGAGAAAACGTGGATTACCAATGCGCCCAGCGCGCCAGTCGTAATTGTGCTCGCACGTACTGACCCCTCCGCGACGAAGTCCTCACGTAGGCTGAGCATGATTCTGGTTGACAAGGAAACCCCGGGCTACAGGGTGGAAGCTCCTATTGATAAGCTGGGTGTGCGTGGTTCGCATTCCTGCCCACTGATCTTCCAGGACGCGCGGGTGCCAGCATCCAACCTGCTTGGAAGGGAGGGTCATGGGCTGTACCAGACGCTCGAGACGCTGGATGGTGGGCGGATCAGCATCGCTGCACTGTGTGTTGGCATGGCACAGGCAGCTCTTGATGAAACAGTGCGCTATGTTCAGGAACGGACGGCGTTCCGTGGCACACTGGCTGATCTCCAGGCAGTGCAGATGCACATCGCGGATACCGCCACGGAGATTGAGGCGGCACGCTTGCTCACCTACTACGCAGCGTGGATCAAAGATCAGGGCAAGGAGTACACTAAGGTCGCGGCGATGGCTAAGCTGCATGCCTCAGAGGTATCGGAGCGGGCAGCGTACTACGCCATCCAGCTACACGGCGGGTACGGGTACAGCCGAGAGTTCCCTGTAGAACGCATCTACCGCGACCAGCGGCTGATGAGCATCGGTGAGGGTGCCAATGATGTGCTGCGCACAGTGATTGCACGGCGGGTGCTCGAAGGATAGTCCCGGCAGGTCAGACTGCGCCAGGGCTGACGCTGCAGGATAATTGGAATGGGCGGAGTCAAGTACTCCGCCCTTGATGCTGCGTAAGTCACGTGGACGGCTGCGCGGCTTAATCGGTAGATGCGGCAGCCTCCGCCAGCTTGCGGGCGTGCAGCTCGGCAAGTTCAGCACGCGCTGCGGTTAGTGTCGCACCGTGCAGCGGGTAGAAACGCATCGCAAACACGACAATCAGGATGCCTATCATCGGGCCGCCGGCCAGAAAGGCACGGAAGCCCCACTCAACCGCAGGAGGCTGCACGGCCAGCGCCGGGTCATACCCGGTGAGCGATGTCACAACAAACAGGAGCAGCGCCTGCGCAGAATATGCCAGTCGGATCAGAGCGCCGTTCATCCCGAAGAACATGCCCTCACGCCGATGTCCTACCTTCAGCTCGTCCTCGTCGATCACATCAGAGATGATCAGGTCCGTGATCATCAGTAGGCCGGGCAGGCCGAGCACCAACAGTGTGGTCCCTACCAGCGTAACCACAAAGGTCGGTGCGAAGAAGACGGTAATCAGGCCGGGCAGGAAGGCCAGCGCGGCGGCCATCAGCGCGCGGCGCGACCCGATGCGCTGGGTGATGCGGGTCCAAACAGCGAACCCGGGGACAGCCAGGATAAACGGCACACCAAGCAGCAGGGATTCCTGGGTGGCGGCGTCCAGGCCGCCCGGGATATTGCGAAGCTGGACCGCATACTTGGCGTAGAAGGGCAGCGCTGCCACCATCACGGTGAAGATGAACTGCACCGCGGTGTTGGCCAGCAAAAACCACAGGAAGCTCTTGTTGGTAAGAGTGGCCTTGAGCGCCTGCCAGAGCGGCAAACCCGCTTCATCTTTGTGCATCGACGGGTTCTCGCGGCTGCCAAGCAGCGAGACCATGAACGACACGAAAGTCATCGCTCCAAATGCCCAGGCCATGCCGTTCCAGCCAAGCGTATCAATCACAATGGGCATCGCAGCCAGAGCCGCGAGCAGGCCAATAATACTGAAGACCTGTCGCCAGCCGGAGACTGCAGCACGCTCATTCAAATCGCTGATCATCTCGGGAAACAGCGCCGTCCAGGCGATAACGACCAGCGACCAGAGCGTATCAAAGATGAAGACTGTTGCCGTGAAGTAGATAAACAGAATCAGCGGGCTGGCGCCGCGAGGTGGAAGCCACATCATAATGAAGAATGCGACCATGGGGAGCGTCGCAAAGATGATGTAAGGAATGCGACGCCCGAAACGAGTGCGGGTGTTATCGCTGAGCTGCCCCATGAGAGGGTCGTTGAGGGCATTCCAAAGGCCATATACAAACCAGATGGTAGCGATGACACGCGGGTCGAGGCGCAGTTCGTCGATATAAAGGAACTGAATGCGGTTGGTGAACGCCTGGTAAGAGAGCGCAACACCCAAGGAACCTGCTGCGTAGGCAATCTTCTGCCACGTTTTCATTGTGACTGACCAAGCCTCCTTATGGATTTGACAGCAGCGGGATGCCCCTAGAGGGACGGGATTTCATAAGTGGGCGCCCCGTTTGCAGGCAGGGGCGCCCAGAACAGCCTCTGTGGGTCTCTTAAAGGCCCTCTGGCGGGCTTTAAGCGCCTTCTTCATCCTCGAGGTCAAGCAGAGCGCGCCAGGGGGCGTGCAGCGGGTCCTGAACGCCATCCTCGGTCACACCGAAGTAGATGCGAGGCTTGCCGTTGCCGATGCGCTGCGCAAGGTCATAACGGGTCTTACCACCCCGGGTATAGGTCTCGATCAGCGCGATATCGCCATGCCATTTCAGTTTTGAGAAGTCAACCGCGCGATCCTCGATTCGCGTGATCGCGTAGTGCCACAGCTTGCGTGCAGATTCGCGGGTGACGTTGCGCACGACATTCCCGTTGCGCAGGTCTCTCACGACGTGATAGAGCCGATCATTGCGCTTTTCGGTGGCAACCACCTCAACACCGGTGCGCGGAGGCTCGATCCCGAGGTGCTCTTGATGATGCACAGGCGCGTGCTGATCAACCGCAGGGATCAGGGGATCAACGCCGGGCACTGCATCATCAGAGGGTGTACTCTCTGCAATGGCAACCTGCCGCCCACGCAGCACAAGCTGAACGATCTCATCCCGCACGGCAAGCGTCGTATCCGTATCATCACGAACGTAAATCTTGTTCTCATCGATGGCATAAGGAGGGTCAGCACCCAGCGGCACCTGCACGCGGATGACCGGGACGCCTTCTGTTTGGATGATATCCACATGGGCATCAATAGGCGGTGTGATGCGGCGCTCGATCTCCATGCGAAGCTGATCCACCGACCCGTTGATATCCTTGAAGCCCTGGGGTTTGCTTTTACCCTCAGCGGACACACCGATATACAGCGTGCCGCCGTTTGTGTTGGAGAAGGCACAGATATCCGCGATGATGGCATAGAGTTTGCCACCACGCTGGCTCATGCTTTCATGAAATTCCTGAACAATCGAGGGGCCTTCCTGGCGGGCGGCAGCGACATGATCAAAGGGAGTTGCACGGCCCCGGTACGGCCGGGTACGCGCGTAATCATTCCCGGTGAGGACCTCGTAAAGTGCTTCGAAACTCAGATCGGGCAGCGAAATCTCGGTGACACGGTCACCGATGCCGAGCTGTTTCTGATTGCGTGTATCGCGGACGAGGCGATGGGCGTCGGAACCCTGGATGCAGCGCATGCGACGCGGGTATTCAGGTTTGGATCCATCGAAGAAGCGCATGGTATTACGCCTGCCTCGATGATCCAGGTCCGTCACCTCAAGCGCGTGGAGATTGGGATCCTGGGTGTAGGCGATACGCGTCTGGCCACCTAGCTGGAGCCCGAACATGGCGACCCCATTGGTTGAGTTGGCGTGTGCTGCGATGCAGATACCGCCCGCCCGGTTTATCGCTTGGTATGCCGTCAGCACATCCGACGTGGCGCCAAGGTTCGTCTCACCTGCGTCAAGCAGCTGCGGTGAGATGTTCAGGTCAATCAGCAGGTGCTCCAAAAAGCGTATCTCGATGTGCGGGGCAAAGATGCCCAATATGTGGAAGCCAAACGTCGCTGTAAACTCGAAGCCTGGCAATATCAGCATCTTCTCAAACAGGCGGCGAAATTCGTTCAGGCGGTACTGCTCATCCGGGTTAATGCGCTTGGTCTCTTCCAACCAAGCTAACTGGTTAATCTCGTTGAGCATCTCACGATAACCGCGCATCGTATTGTGGTCGGTGAACGCGATAATATCCAGACCACGCCGCTCTGCCTGCTGCAATATGTCGAGATACGTGACGCCGTCCTGCTGATAATCACTGGAACCGGGGGTATGCAGATGCAGATCCATCCGGTACCACTGCATTCGCGAACGTCGATCTCTATTTGTCACAGAATCAAATCCATCCTTCCTTTTTTCTACTCCTAATGAAACGCCAAAGCGCCCGGTGATGCAGCCCCCTCGTAAGCGCAGATCACCTTGGGCTATTCGTCCAACATTTGCTTTAGTAATTCGACCAATATGGCCGGATCAAACGGCTTCAGAAGAAACCGGTTCGCTCCACTGGCAATTGCCTCAAGTTCGCGGTCCATGCCGGATGACATGAGCACCGGAGTTGCTTGAAACTGTTCCGTTGTGCGGATCCAACGTACCACCCGTGTGCCTTCGACACCTTTTAGATTGTAGTCCACCACGAAGGCATCGGGAAGCTCGTCGAATGCACGATCGCGCAGTACATGGACGTCTGGGACGGTCACTACATCGAAACCCTCAAGCTCCAGCAGGGTGCTGAGCAGCCCGACCATCATGCGGTCATCATCAACGATCATTACTTTGGGCACTAGCAGCCTCTTTCTTCTTTCTGGAAGTGGATTGGCGCGATTTCGGCTTGGCAGCGGGTTCGGGCTCGGAACCATTGGTGGATTTGCCCGCAGCATCTTTCTCCAGTGCGATCTCAAGCACCTCGTCGACACGTTCGACCGGGATAAACGTGACCTGGTCACGCACCTCCTGTGGCACATCCTCAAGGTCGACTTCATTCTTTTTGGGCAGAATGACAGTCTCAATGCCAAAACGATGAGCCGCGATGACTTTCTCTTTGATGCCCCCTACTGGCAGAACCTGGCCGCGCAGCGTGATCTCTCCGGTCATAGCGACATCGCCACGTACTGGCCGGCCGGTAAGCAGCGAGGCCAACGCTATGATTATCGTCACGCCTGCTGAAGGCCCATCTTTGGGCACAGCCCCGGCTGGTACATGCAGATGGATGTCGTGCTCCTCAAACCAGCGATCCGATATCTTGAGGTCTGCGACATGGGAACGAATCCAGCTCAACCCAGCACGCGCGCTTTCCTGCATGACATCACCTAACTGGCCTGTCAGCATGAAACCCTTGGAGCCAGGCATCTGAGCCGCCTCGACAAAGACCACATCACCGCCAACAGGTGTCCAGACCAGCCCGGTTGCAACACCGGGCAGGTTTGTGCGTTCCTCGATCTCGGTCATATAGAAGTACTTTTGCTTGCCAAGATATTCGCGCACCTGTGCCTCGTCTATCTCGCTGATCTCGGCCTTGTGCTCGGCGACTTGAGTCACGACCTTACGGCAGATGCGTGCAACCTCGCGCTCCAGGTTGCGAACACCTGCTTCACGCGTGTAGTCCCGAATGATCAGGCGCAGCGCATTGGCGGAGAAAACCACTTCATCGGCGCGCAGGCCGTTCTCACGAAGCTGGCGCGGCACCAGATACTGCTGTGCTATGGCGATCTTCTCGTTCTCGGTATACCCCGAAAGTGTGAGGATCTCCATACGATCGCGCAGAGGCGGCGGGATAGTTTCCAACACGTTGGCCGTCGTGATGAACATCACCTGTGAGAGGTCGAACGGCACATCCAGATAATGATCACGGAACTCGGTGTTCTGCTCCGGATCAAGCACCTCCAGCAGGGCAGATGAGGGATCTCCGCGAAAATCCATGCCCAGCTTGTCGATCTCATCGAGCATGATCAGCGGGTTCTTGCTCCCCACACGGCGCAAAGCCTGGATGATACGGCCCGGCATCGCGCCGATGTAGGTGCGGCGATGCCCACGGATTTCCGCCTCATCCCGCACTCCGCCCAGGCTCATACGCATGAACTTGCGGCCGAGGGCGCGCGCAATTGATGCCCCTAATGAAGTTTTGCCAACACCGGGTGGGCCAACAAAGCACAGGATCACGCCTTCACGCTCGCGGCGGATGAAGTCTGTTTGCTCCTGTGCGGCCAGTTCGTCCCCGCGCTCCTGGCGCAGCTTACGCACGGCCAGGAATTCGAGGATACGTTCCTTGACATCTTTCAGCCCATAATGGTCCTGGTCAAGGACTTCCCGCGCATGCGTGATATCGAGGTTGTCATCCGTGATCACGCTCCAGGGCAGGGAGACCAGCCAATCCAGATAGGAGCGGATCACGCCATATTCCGCTGCAGCAGTGGGCAGCTTGGACAGCCGCTCTAACTCGCGGCGGGCCTCCTTTTCTGCTTCCTCTGGCATCCCGGCTTTGTCAATCTTGGTCCGGAATTCATTGACTTCGATTTGTGTCTCATCGACCTCGCCGAGCTCGCGCTGGATAGCCTTTAACTGCTCGCGCAGATAAAACTCGCGCTGCACCTTGTCAATCTCAGACTGAGCATCTGCCTGGATTTTGCGGCCAAGCTCGAGTACTTCGATCTCTTTGCCCAGCAAAGTCATCACGCGCCGCAGTTTATCGGCAACGTTGTCCATCTCCAGGATTTGCTGGGACTCCTCAAGGTCGATGCGTATATACGTCGCTACTGAATAAGCAAGCTGGAGGGGATCCTCGATGCTAAGGGCTGCGCTGAGAAGCTCGTCCGGCATGCTCGGCACCAGTTCGGTAAACTGGCGAAACTGTTCCGCGATGTTACGGGTCAGGGCCTCGATCTCTAACCCTTCGTCGTAAGTCTCCGGCAACGCCTGGATCTTGGCACGCAGGTAGGGTTCAGTCTGGGTGTATTCCTCTATACGTATGCGCGACAGCCCCTGAACCAGCAAACGGATCGTTCCATCCGGGGCGCGGAATAAACGATGGATCATTGCCGCTGTGCCCACTCGATGGATTTCATCCGGGCCGGGCGTCTCGTTTTCTGGATCCAGCGCAGAAACCAGCCCCACAATGCGATCGCCAGACACCGCATCATCGACGAGGCGGATCGAACGAGGCTGTCCCACCAGTAGAGGAACGGCTGTCAGAGGATAAACAACCAACCCTCGTAAAGGCAGGATGGGCAGCAGCTCTGGCAGTTCCTGCCCGAGCTGCTCAGCAGATTGGCTTGTCTCGGAACCACGCTCGCCGCGGGTAATGACCGTCGAGGGGTTGAAATTCAGCACGATGTTGTCCCAGTTTTCTTCGTCGTAATCTGTCATTTTGTCTGGTGGCGGCATCGCCAGTAAGAAACGTTTCACCTGGTTACCCGCACAACGTGTCGACCGATCGAAGCCGCACGTGGAAGCTCAATTGTCAGGAAACCATCTTCATAACGTGCAACAACTAGATCTGGATCGACTGCCCAGGGTAGACCCACCTCAGTACGGAATTCACCATAATGGACCTCAAGCTGGTGGAACGCGAGATTCTGGGCGGCGGTCAAACGCTCTGCCGGTGGACGGTTTCCAGTGATCACGAGCAAACGGTCATCCACCGTGATATGGAATTCGCCTTCCCCCATGCCTGCTACCTCGACAACCACAATTAAGCGATCCTGCGCCTCGATCACATCGGTGGGTGGGCGCCATGCGCGCGTATGACGCACCACCACCAGACGGTGGCTACTGATGCGAACCCCGTATATGGCATCAACCGGATCCTCGGGGCGCTCACTTGGTTTTTGCGTTACGGGCATAGCAACCTCATCAGCATACCGCTGATATCTTCTTATACCAGACAGGGCAAGACGGCGCTCGAACCAGGTCTGGTCCAGCTCCGTCCCGCACATGTATGCACTCATTGTACCACAGCGGCAGGATGCACCCAAGCGTGAGGCTGTTTAATGGGGTGCGTGGTGCGGGATTCTGATGGGGTTCTGATATTGATGCTGAGACATGGGCTAGCCTTTAACTCCCGGGGGCTGACGCTGAGGCCAGGCCAAGGTACTCTTCCGCCTTGCTGCACAGTGAGGCACCGCCCGCCTTAAGCCAGTCTTGCAGTGTTGGGCTGGAGTCCCATCCCGAGGATGCCTCGCGATAAATACCTGACCCCCAACGATAGTAACGCTGCGTCTCGTTAGCCCAGGTATCATACTCGCGGTTGATCACCGCGTGGCCGCCGTTATACCCGGCAAGGGCCAGGCCTGCGTGCCCGCCAGACAGTTCTAGACCGCGCGACAGATAGGCCATCCCGCGCAAGGCATTGGTATCCGGATCGAGGATTTCCTCACCCTCCTCGAAATGGTACGGCATCACCTGGAAGAGCCCCTGAGCCCCGACGATTGAGCCCGCTAGTGGGTAGCCGCATGATTCGATCTGCATGACAGTGGCAATCAGGTTGGGGTCCAGGCTGTACTCGCGTGCCCAACCCAGGATATCTTCACGCCAGTACTGGACCGACGGTGTAAAGATCGGTGATAGGCTTAACTCAGGTACAGGCCGCAGACTGCGCGCCTCGAATGGCCCGAATTCAAAGGAAGTGACCGGCTGGGCTTCGGGGACAACCCCGGTTGCCAGGGTCAACACCCCGCCATCACGCGCGTTTAAGATATACGTAACGCTGCTAAAGCCGAACGCAGCCAGCGCCACGAAGAAAAGAATTTCAAGCCAGAATGCACTTAACCCGGACCGACCTGAGTTTTGCGCCTGTACAGGTCTCCCAGGCGTGTGCTTCGTTTTTTGTGCCACTGCACCCTCATCGACCAGGCTGGGATATAGAACGTTTGTTCATATTCATTCACTCATATAATACCCTGCTAGGGACCAAGATGCAAGAGGCCGGGCGCGATTCTCACTATAATATACGTACCGCCTGCACGGCGGTCGCAAGGAAGGCACAACAGATCAACGGTCCGTGGAGAGACCTATGCCCTTCACCCTAATATGGCACGACCGAGCGCTCCAGATACTGACTCTGAAGATCGACACTTCGTTGGAACCTGCCGATCTCGATACGCTGGTACGCGAACTGGCTCCGTTGAGTCATGCGACCACCCCGGTTTACTGCCACGTGGACCTCAGCGAAGGTGACGTGATGACAGCGTTCGATGCAGTCCTACGACATCTCGATCGCCTTCTGCCGGAGGACCTTGGATATCACCTGCAACACTCACGGATGGCCTTCACCGGCGGGCCAGCAGTGCGGCGGCTATTGAGCCTTTCCACAGCGCTTTTAGGCGAACTGGAAACCCTGAAAGAGTTTCCGAATGCAGGCAGTGCACTGAGCTGGCTGCAGGCAGAGGCGGCCAGTGCCAGGATCAATCCCTCGCCTCCACCCCCTGCCCCAGCGGAATCTCGCTGAAATCTTCACACAAGAACACCGGTCCATCGTACGCCCGCTGCGCCTGCGTGGTCAAACCGGACGTGTCGGATTTCCACACATTGTAATGGATCAGACCAAGCTGTTTCGCGCCGGCGCGGGCTGCGATCTGTCCGGCCTGCTCTGCGCTGGAGTGCCCGAGCGGTTCGTCTCCCGTGGCTTCATGGATCAGCAGATCGGCATCCCTCGCAAGCCGCACCGTCTCATCGCACGGCACCGTATCGGATGAGTAGGCCAGGATGAACCCTGTGCGTTTTACCTCGATGCGCAGGCCAATGGTGGGCACATAATGGCGCACAGGAGTGGCCCGAATGCTGAATTCGTCATTATCGAGGACGGGGTAACTCTCCTGCTCCGGTAGATGGTGGAACGCCACCGGGAAGAACCCAGCCCAATCCTCCCAATGGAACGCCAGCATCAGGTCTTCGAGGCGCTCGAGGCAGTGATGCAGCCCGTAGATGCGCAGCGGCGCGTGCCGCCCAGCCAGCCATGAGGCCATCAGCAGGCCAGGTACTCCCCCTACGTGGTCAGGGTGGAAATGTGTGAGGATCAGATCAGAGAGGTCATCCACACCAAGCCCAACCTGATTGAGCCTGACCAGCGGCCTTCCCACACAGTCAATCATGATCTTGGAGCGCTGCCCTAACAGCAGCAAATGTGTGTTCTCATGGTCTGCATCGGGCACCGCTGCGGCAGACCCCAGGATCGCGAGCTTGGCCATCAAATGCCATCCTTTGTGCGCGCCCTTAGCCCCCCGCTATCCACAGGAGCACCGTTGGGGTTAGAAACACTTCCACCACCGCTGCGATCAGTAGGAGCGGCAAAACCAGGCACCACCATACGCGCGTAGCGTCAGCAAGAGCAGTCAGCCATCCTTCACCCACAGTTTTACCAGGTGGTGGAGCGATCACACTTGCGCCGAGCCTGATCGCCGCGGCGCCAGCGATGATCGCAGCCGGAATCTCGATGACGCTGTGTGGCAACAGCGCCGCAACCAGCAAGGCCGGGTTCATACCTGCCACGGCCATCTGTGAGGTGAGGTAACCTACGAGTGCTATCGGCAGCATCAGAATTAGCACCGTCAACACGCCAAAGGTGAATACTCCAAATGCCGAAGCCAGGAACAGCACGCGGACATTTTGGTAGAGCACCAGAAGTACACCCTGCAGGCCATGCAGACCTGCATCAACCAGCAAACTCGCGAAACGCGTATACCAGTCGTCCACGACAAATGCTTCCGGGGGGATGCGAAAGATATCCGCATAGCGCACACCAATGAAGTAAGATGCAAGCATACCCGCTGCCGCGACAAGCACACCGCCGCGCATCCGCCAGACTGCGGCAAGAACTTCGTCCCGATACCAGCGCAAGGCAGAACGGCGCTGATCCTCCGGGCGGCGGCGCGCCAGTGTGAGTTTCCACCAGCGGCGCAGGGATGCTATGAGGTTTAATTCGTCGATCTCACGCCCCAGCAGGTGCTCGCGGTTGAAGATGCGGGTTCCCATACGGACAAGCACCACATTGACCAGCACCATCCCGAGCAGGAGCCACCACAGCACATTGTACTGCGCCCAGAACATGATGAGAGCTTCAGCCTGGATTAAGAAAGACATGGGGATGATGATGAAGCTAGCCAGCAGGTTGGCTGCCCGCACACTGGTAGCCTGGGTTGATATCACTACAGCACCGGATACCATGACCAGCGCGTGGACAATGGTGAGCAAGATCACCTGTACCAGCAACGTGAACGGGGGAATCCAGCCCACATTGAAATACACCCCCACCAGGTAGACAGTGATCCCCAGCAGGCTCCCGAGGAAGGGCGGCATAGTCGAGCTGAGGGTCTTGCCGATGTAAAGCTGCAGATTGGTGAGCGGTGATGACAGCAACGGTTCAAGACTGTGGCGCTCTTTCTCACCGACAAAGGATTCGAGCGCGATGATCAGCGAAAAGGAGATCGGGAAGAAACCAACCACCATCAGCAGGAAGGGAATGAGCCGCTCACCTACCACCTCCGCGCCGTACTGCGTGACCCAGGACACCATGCGCCCAGCGCCCCAGTTTGCGATGAAGGGGAATATGATGGTCAGCAGGATAATGGGCGCGATGATGCGCCAGTCCCGGAACATGTCAATAACTTCCCGGCGCGTTACGATCAGTGCGCGAGAGAGATTCCAGTGTACGACTGCCCACCAGCGGGACGGGCCGGGATGGGTTTTCTCGGGGATTGTTACCATTGTTGCCATTTATCTACCCTGACCAATCCCATCACTTCGCTTCGACCGGCTGCGGAGCCCCGGATTCAGACACGACGCGCAGATAGACCTGCTCAAGGCTGCGGGGCACCTCGCTCAATGTGACGACCGGGATACCCTGTTCAGCCAGTCGACGCAGGATAGCGGGGTTGGTCTGGCCGGGGTCAGCAGCCCGGAAGCGCAGCCAGTTATGCCCCTGGCTGTCTACATCAACAAGGTCTTTGATGTTTTCTGCCAGCCCATTGAGCGGCTCCCCAAGACGCAGTTCCAGCAAAGGCGGCCCGAGCAGGCGTGCCTTCAACTCAAGGGGCGTACCTCGTGCAATGATACGCCCTCGACTGATGATTGCGATGCGGTCGGCAAGCTCCTCTGCTTCCGGGAGGTTGTGCGTGCACAGGATGATTGTGCGGCCATCGCCGCGCAGGCCGTGGATGGCATCGCGTACCTGACGCGCACTATGCGGGTCCATCGCAGAGGTCGGTTCATCTAGCAGCAGGACGGGCGGATCGTGCATCATAGCGCGCACCAGCGCGAGCTTCTGGCGCATTCCCTTTGAGTACTCGCCCAGGCGGCGCCCCAGGGCATCCGCCAGCCCAAAGCGGCCAGCAAGGTCGTGCGCACGGCGCGCACTCACCTCCTGCCCAATGCCATACAGTTCACCATAGAACCTGAGATACTCATGGCCCTTCATGCGCAGATACAGGCCATGGTTCTCAGTCAGTACGCCAACCCGTGCCCGCACCTCGTCACGCTGAGTTGCCACGTTGAAACCCGCCACGTGTGCTTCACCCGAGGTCGGTTCCAGGATCGACGTCAGCATGCGGACGGTGGTCGTTTTCCCCGCGCCATTGGGCCCAAGCAGGGCTAATACCTCGCCGGGCTGAACGCTGAGGGTGACGTCCTGGACCGCTACAAATTCGTCGAAATGCTTGGTGAGGCCAACAGTTTCGATCATGCGCAGAGCATCCAATCGCTACCAGTAAGATAGTGAGCACCCTTATTATGGATGCTCCTTTATCCTAGCGCCAACGGATAATGCGCTTCAATGGGGTGTTGCTCCCATGCTGGAGACGACGGGCGAGCGTCACGCCAGCTGCGATCAAGGCGCCGAGAGCAACAATCTGCAGGGGGGTGAAAAGCAGAAGCACATTCACATCCAACCGCAGGAAGCCAACCCCAAACAACCCAGCGGCCAGCAAAGAGCTCGAAAGCAGTGCACGGTCACCAGGGTGAGCTAACCAACCCTGCCGTTCTGCGAGCAGGACCAGTCCCAGGGCCAGCAGCGACCATAGGGAGATGTAGGCAGGGGTAGGATGCAGGCGTGTGCCGGGCGGGAAAGGGATGGCTGTATGGTCGACGGGGAGGCCCCAGGGAAGGCTGGTGGGCGGGCCGAGCAACTGTCGCTCCACGACATTTGCCCAGGGAGCCAGGATATAGCCAACCAGCAACGCAATGGCCAGCACATCCAACCAGGCCGCCAGCGGTGCACGCGCATGGTACAGAACCACCAAGAGCGCCAGCGTGCCACCGAGAAGGCTGCCAGCCGGATCCAGGCCGCCATTCCAGACTGCCAGGGGACCAGCCTGCAAATCGAAAAGATGGCTGAGAAACCAGCGTGTGCTGTAGTAGGCCGCCACCGACGGCGGGGGGTTCAACACGTAGAGCAGACGCGCCCCGACCAGGCCGCCAATCGGCGCCCAGAGAGTCAGCGGGTAGATTAAGCCTGTATCCAGGCGCTGGCGGTACGCCAGTATCCAGGCGCATGCTGCGCTCGCCAGCAGCGAGCCCAGCATGATCACGCTCCACCAGGTCAGGGTGAGCGGGCCAATCGAGAGTGCTTCCGTCAACGGCTGTCCTTCCTCGTAGAACGCGCCGCCTGGATGACACGCTGGAGCACTGTAAAATTCGCACCTACTGCAAGCACCCATAGGCCAATCATCACCTGGCCGGTGATCAAGGCGAGTGCCAGCACCACGATCCGCTCAACACGGGTAAGCAAGCCCACTTTGTTCTCGATCTGGAGCCCTTCGGAACGGGCACGTACGTAGCTGACCATCAGGGAGCCTAACAAAGCAACCAGCGATAAAATCAGGCCCGTCCACTGCCCCTCACGTGCGAGATGATACCCAAGTGCCCCCAGAATCAATGCCTCACCGTACCGATCCAGAGTGGAGTCGAGCAGTGCGCCGAAATCCGTCACCCGGCCGGTCAGGCGGGCTACGGCACCGTCGAAGGCATCAAAGACAGCCCCGAAGATCAGCACCAACCCGGAAGAAAGGTATAACCCTAACCCGGCAAGAACGGCTGCCCCGACGGAAATCAACAGGCCCAGCACCGTCAGGCTGTTCGGTGTAAAACCCAGGCTCAGGAGGGAGCGGGCAACGATGTTGATTGGTACTGCTGTGATGCGGCGCAGCCAGGTGGTCAGGTTTTCGGTTTGTGCAGGACTCTCACTGGAAGGGTCAGACATAACGCTTACATCGCTCCTTATGAGAGGATCATAGCGCCACGCACAGCCCTGTCAAACACTGGGCCATTGACTTTGCCACTCAAGGATCATGTACAATAGGGAGCGGCGTTTATAGTCAGCACCAGGGAAGATTGGCAAACAGATATGAAACAGACTATCCGGCTGCTTACGATTGATGGCGGCGGCATGCGCGGCTTGATCCCGGCTATGTTCCTGGCGGCTCTGGAGGAGCGTGCAGGAAAGCCAGCCGCGCAGCTATTTGACATGATAGCGGGCACATCCACGGGGGGTATCCTGGCACTGGGCCTCGCCAAGCCTGATGCTGCCCATCCGGGCCGGCCGCAGTACCGGGCACGGGACTTGATAGACCTGTACAAAGTCGAGGGCAAGCGTATTTTCAAGGCACCCGTCGGCCGCCAGCTCGTCGACGAACGCTACCCGGCGGAAGGGATCGAAGGGGTGCTCAAGAGCTACTTCGGCGAGACACGCTTTAATGAAGCGCTCACCGAACTGCTGGTTACCGCCTACGACATCCAGATGCGGCGCCCCCATCTCTTCAAGACACGCCATGCAGCCGACCCCGAAGGCAGCAAGCACAAGGATCACGATTTTCTGATGTGGCAGGTTGCACGCGCCACATCGGCAGCAGCAACCTTTTTCGAGGTAGCAAAGCTGGACAAGGAAGGCGCTCCGCCGTATCTCGCTCTGCTTGACGGCGGGACCTTCGCCAATAATCCCTCTCTGTGTGCGTACATCGAGGCGAAGAAACTCTACCCCGAGGCAGAGGTGCTGCTTGTGTCACTGGGAGTTGGCCGCATCATAGATCCCCTGGATTACGACGAGGTCCGCAACTGGAACCTGTTCAAGTGGCTGCGCCCTCTGTTCGACCTGGTGCTGGAAGGCGCCTCAGATAACGTCGATTACCTGACTGGCAAACTGGTGCCCGAGGAGAACTACTACCGGTTTCAGGTACAAATCGGCAGGAAGAATCAGATGCTCGATAACACCAGCAAGCGCAACATCCAGCAGCTTATTGCGATTGCTGAAAAAGGGATCGCGGGGGAATCGCAGCGCCTCGATGAGCTGGCAGCGCGGCTGGTCGAGCACCCGTCTGGCAAAGCACCGGCCCGGAAGAAGGCGCCGGGCAAGGGGCCCACTGCCTGACCTTTTGTCAAAGCAAGGGTAGTGCGTTATACTACCGGGCGTTCACCGGACGGAACCCGACAAGCCGGGCGGTGGGCAGATGAAACGGGGCGTGGCGCAGCTTGGATAGCGCGCACGGTTCGGGTCCGTGAGGTCGACGGTTCAAATCCGTCCGCCCCGACAACAAAGGGCCAGCCTGCTTAGGTTGGCCCTCTTTTAGTTCAGGCCTGTGCCTCTTAGCCGCCTATACCCCAACACCGTTGCGTTTAGCTTCACCCCACAGGGCTTCCATTTCGTCCAACGTCATGTCGGTCAGGTTGCGCCCGAGTTCACGGGCACGACGCTCGATGTAGCTGAAACGCGCGTAAAAGCGCCGGTTTGCCTCGCGCAGCGCGGCCTCCGGCTCGATGCCAAGCCAGCGTCCCCACACTGCCACCACAAAGAGCAGATCGCCCAACTCGCTGCGACGCTCAGCATCACTGCGAGCAGCCAGCAGCTCGTTCAGCTCCTCATGAACCTTAGCTACTACCCCTTCAGCGTCACCCCAATCAAAGCCCACTTTCGCTGCACGGCGGTCGTATTCATGAGCCTGCGCCAGCGCGGGCATCGAACGCGGCACGCCGTCGAGCAGCCCTTGTTCCGGCTCGCCATTCGCACGGCGCTCAGCCACCTTGATGGCATTCCAGTTCGCCGTGACTCGTTCCGGGCTGCCCTCTACATCAACATCCCCCCAAACGTGTGGATGGCGGCGTTTGAGCTTGTCATCAATTGTTCGGATCACCTCGGCCATGTGGAACTCACCCTCTTCCACGGCCACCTGAGCGTGGAAGACTACCTGCAGAAGCAGATCGCCCAGCTCTTCGCGGATTTTGGCGGCATCACCGGATTCCACCGCGTCAGCGAACTCATAGGCTTCTTCAAAGAGGTACTGGACAAGTGACTTGTGGGTCTGTTCGCGATCCCAGGGACAGCCCTCAGGAGCACGCAGATGAGCCATCGTATTCTGAAAGCCCTCGAAGCTGGTGACAGAGGCTGCTTCGGCCGCAAAGCGCGGAACATACAGGCTGGTGAGGTGATCCACAGCGCGCCGGTCGATCTCATACAGCGGCAGTTGTTCGATCCGCGCTTCCACCGTGCCTGCTGCGTGTATCAGTGTGACGGGATGCTGATCGGGATACTGATTCATCAGGGTAAGTTTGACATCCGACGCGACAGCGCGGCTGTAGAGCTGGGCCAGCAGCGCCGGAAAGTCGGGGTTGATCGGCGGGTGGTACGCCGAAGCAACTTCTAGTGCGTCGAGAAGCTGAAGGCCGCCGGCGGCGTCCACGCCCAGCAGCGCCAGCGCGGGCTCGATAAAACTAACCCCGTGAACCACACGGGTTTGGATATTTTTATCTCTACATACCGCAAGTAGACGTACAGCCGCAGTCTCTGCGACCAGCGGATCGCCAGGTACTGCATAGACTACCGAGGCCCCCTGCCCCAGACGCTCCAGGATGCGATCTACGATCGCTGTATAGACCGCCTCAAATGACCCGGCGATGTCATACAAATCATCGAAGCTGTGATAGATCGGACCTGCTGGCAGATCGGGAACACAAGGATGGCGGCGCGTGCGCAAATAGACTTCATGGGCACCGGAAAGCGCATCCCACGCCTGGCGCGTCAGCAGGTCAGGGTCACCCGGGCCAAGCCCGAGGATGGTGAGGGTCATTGGTTTGCCCGCCCCGAAAGAAGCGCAGCGGCGGCAGCGTTCAGAACTGCATCATCCCCATCCTGAACGGCATCCCAGTCGGAGTCGATGAGTAGGTCTGGCTGCACACCCACTAGGCCAACTTCTGTACCACCCTGGGTGCGAAAGGTGGAAGTGGGGAGCTGGAGCATCGAGCCATTGGGGAGATCAACGCTGGTGGTGCCTTCGATCTCACCTACGGTGGGCAGACCGACCAGAATCGCGCGGCCTTTTTCCTGGAGCGACGCCGCGAGGATTTCGGGGAAACCGGTTGTATCCGGGCCGATCAAGATAGCCAGTGGAAATGTTTGTGAATCCAGGTAGTTCTGTCCGGTAATGACCAGATCATCAGCGGTATCGATGGTGTACACTTGCCCCATAGGGCCTGATGAGAAAAGAGTGAGCAGATCACCCAGGGGGAAGTTGCCGCCGCTGGATGTAGCAATGCGTAGATCAAGCACGAGGCCTCGAAAGCCAACCTGACCGCGTATCTCGCTGACACGGTCAAGCAGCTGGCTGCTGATATCTGTGTTAATGATGCGTGGAAAGCGAATGTACCCCACTCCAACCGTAGGATCATACACCGCCACAAGTCGGCCAGGAACGATATCAATAGCCTGGCGTGTCACCGTGACCTCACGGGGGCTGGCGCCCGGCGAGAGCACGGTCAATACGACATCCGTCCCCGCGGGACCACGCATCCGCGAGGCCGCCGTAGTTGCTTCTTCCTGAAGGATCGGGGAGCCATCGACAGCCAGAACGGCATCGTGCGCCTGGAGACCGCTGGAATCAGCCGGTGATCCCGGGATAATGTCAAGAAGTATCACACGCGGCTGCGGCTCAGAGCGGAATGCCACATATGCGCCGATGCCATAATACGAGGAAGTATTCGCCAGGGCCTGGTTGATCCGCTCCAAGCGAGGGGTCAAGACAGCCTGTCCACCGAGATCAAGCAGCATTCCAGCGATTAGGTCATTAAACTCGCCTGGCGGCATGTCAGAAGAGAGGCGCTCATCATATTCCGCGCGTAGGTGAGCGAGATCGTTGTCCAGTGACCCCGTATAGACGTAACGCGTCTCCAGCGCATCCCAAATGGCATTGTAGGTGCGCTCATTGAGCGATGGGCGTGGGTCGGCTTCAAGCGCGGGCACAGTATTTGCAGGCTTACAGGCCGCTATCAGCGCTGACAATCCTACCAGAGCCATCCCAAGCAGAACAGGTTTTCGCCAATAATACAGTGAGTGTCCCCTCATACTCAGTCACCGCCGCTAACAGATACCCCTTGTGGGGGATTGTACCACGCACGCATACCCCATGTCATTTGTATGCAACGACTCCAAATGCGCGGGGCTTGCGTGCCACACGATGAAAACCTGCGTCTTCCAAGCGGCGGATCACCCCTCGCGTGATGCTTTGAACCGAGCGGCTGTCTGGGTCACCGATATAATGGAAGAGACGCCCACGCGGCCGCAAGACACGATGCAGCCCGGCGTAGAACTCGCCGGAGTACAATTCACCCGCAAACTGGAATGTAGGCGGGTCATGGATCACCACACTGAATGAACCATCTGCTGTATCGTCAACCACATCCCAGATATCGGCTACCTGAAGTGTAATATGAGGATCCTCGAAGAGAGCGTGCGACCAGGGGTTGCGGCGAGCTATTTCGATGGCAGCCGGGTCCAGCTCAACGGTAAGAACGTGCTCTGCCGTACGGGCCGCTTCAATAGCCGTGTAGCCCAGGCCGGTACAGGTATCGAGGACGGTTCCCCGGATGGGCGTGACGGCCTGCAGTTTGTTCAAAGTATCTTGTATGGGGTCTACCCCAGCAACACGATGCATGACCATGCCTGAGACCAGTGTGGATGGCGCCCCGGCTGTGGGATACAGGCTGCGCACCCAGCCAGTCGTTTCTGAGAAGACCCGGATGTCGTACGGCTGGCCGTCGATCAGCTCGAAACAGGCGTTCGCACTTCCGGCAATCTGCTCGAGCGCGGGCCAGGCAACGAGTTCCCCTGTTGGGAAATGCACGCCCGCGGCAGTTACCTGCACCTCGACACGTGAAAGATTGAGGTCGGCGGAGGTTTGCGCCGTGCCAGCACCCGCTGCACGTGCTTCCAACAAAGGCTGCACCTGGAAGTGAGAAAGCACAATCAATGTGAGCCTCTTACCAGCGTGCGTGATGCTCTTCGGCAAAGCCCAGCAGGTCACGCACTTCAATTTGCTCGCCGCCGGCGGTGCGCAGCCTACCGCTGTAATGGCCAAACATCTGATGCACCTCACTGGAGATGATCAACACATTACTGCGTGCCACACGCTCATAGAATGGTGTGAAGGTCAAATCCAACGCACCATCTGACGAGACAAAGCACCAGGGCTGCATATAGTCGGATGGGTTGTAGACAAAGGGCACCTGATCAAGCTTGTGCACACACCCATCGAGAATAAAGGCGTTTTCAGAGGCTGCTGTGAGGTCGCCGAAGCCCTCCCCAAGATTCAATCCCAACGACCGACCATCCGGAAGATAGGCTGAGGCGCTGGCCCAGTTCCAGAAGGACCGATATTCCCACACGCCACGGCCCCAATCGAGGCCACCCAGGCACTGCGTGGGGTCCAGGGAATAGGTCTGGCCAGCATAGCGGAGCCAACCGGAAGCAGGCAGGCAGTTCAGCTTGCGATTATAGTAAAAGCGGCGCTCGCCAATCGGGGTGGCCATGACTACAGATTCGTGGCGCGGCGGAAGGCGCAGCTGGATGTCGGCCGTCAGCCCGGCACCCGTGTGAAAATTGGGCCAGTTGATAACAAGGCGGCGCCCACCATCCTCCACACGGAATTCCATGTGGACTGTGCCATTATCGAAATGTACATCACCCAGCTGGCTATCATGAGGCAGCGATACGCCTCTGGCAAGCGGGATCAAAAGGGACTCTTCGTGCATCCAGGGCTGCTCAAAATCGAGCAAGTAAGCAAAGACATTGTCCGCATAACCGAGGTTAGCCACCGCCATCGCAACGAAGTAGCGTGGAGTGAAAACCGCATAATAGTCCCATTCTTTCAGGCGCAGGAACTGCAGAGCGCGCAGGCGATAGAATGCAAGATTCTCAGGGTTATATGTGAGGAGCGGCTGTCGTGCCCACCCACACTGAACCAGACGCCCGGCGGAATCCAACAGGTTAGAAGATTCGGTGATCTCATGCTGCATGGGCCGCCTCCACAGGCAAATAACAACAAGGGACCGCGTGCGGTCCCATTGTAAGAGAATAAATCAGGGCTGGTGAACGCTGGAGCGTACCACCAGGGTCACAAGCCAGCTTCGTGGCCGGATCGTGTTTAACGCTTGGTATAAGTGGGTGCCTTGCGGGCACGCTTCAGGCCGGGTTTCTTGCGCTCTTTCTCGCGCGCATCACGGGTCAACAGACCCGCCCGGCGCAACGCCTGGCGCAGTTCCGGATCGAACTTGACCAGGGCGCGTGCCAGTCCAAGGCTGACAGCATCCGCCTGCCCTGTCACACCCCCGCCGCGCACGTGGACCGTCACGTCGAAGCGGGACCCCATCTCAAGCACTTCAAGCGCCTTCATGGCAACCCGCATATCCCCGGCGCGGCTGAAGAACTCCTCGCCCGGGCGGTCATTGACGATCAGCTTGCCGCCCCCATCGGGGTAGATACGCACACGCGCCGATGAGGTTTTGCGACGCCCAACACCTTCGTGATAAAAACGCTCGCTCATTCGCTACCTGCTCCTGCTTTCGAACTCCAGCGACTCAGGCTTCTGAGCCTCATGGGGATGTTCGGACCCCCCATACACCTTGAGCTTCTTCAACATCGTGCGCCCCAGGTTATTCTTGGGCAGCATCCGGCGCACGGCTTCCATGAGCGCTTTCTCAGGCTTGCGCTGGAGCACCACGCGCAGCGATTCCGCTTTGATGCCACCCGGGTACCCCGAATGGCGATAATAAAACTTGGTATCTAACCGTTTGCCCGTCACATGGATTTTCTCGGCGTTGATTACGATGACGAAATCGCCCGTATCCACGTGTGGGGTAAAGCCTGGTTTGTGTTTGCCGCGCAGAATGGTGGCAATGCGGGATGCCAGACGGCCGAGAGTCTGGCCTTCAGCATCCACCAGGTACCACTTGCGCTCTACTTCATGCGGTTTAGTTGACACAGTCTTCACGCTCAAGCTCCTCGTTCAACCCTGTCACCGCTCGAGACGGGATTCGGGGTCATCATCCTCGTAGTGTACCGCTACCAGCACCAATCCCTGCGGGGGAGCCGGTGCGGCAGCCCTGGCAGGATCGCGGCTGGCAAGAATCTGCCTGAACTCTTCGACCGTCATCCGGCCCTGACCAACAAGTACCAGAGTACCAACGATACGACGCACCATCCGGTAAAGAAAGGCATCCGCCTGGATGGTAAAGCGCAGGCCACCTTCAGCCACATCCCAGTGCGCGCTGTACACGGTACGCACTGAGTTATCCCCTTTCGGGGGTGTGCCGAACGCACTGAAATCATGCGTTCCGAGCAAGGTGTGCGCTGCATGCTGCATCGCATCTACAACGAGCGGCCCTGGCTGATGCCAGGCTCGCAGCCGCCGGAGCGGGTCGCGCACCGCTGCCACTGTGATCCGGTACGCATAAGTCCGGCTGACAGCGTCATAGCGCGGGTGAAAGCCATCATGCGTTTCCTGCACAGCCACGATCGCGACGTCGGGCGGCAGGTTGGCATTCAACGCGCTGCGGAGCGCCTGCACTCCATGGTGCCAGTCGAGGTCAAAGGCGATCACTTGCCCGGAGGCATGTACGCCCGTGTCCGTGCGACCGGCGCCGATCACGCGCACCGTTTTCCCCTCCGCCAGAACCGCCAGTGCCTGTTCAAGACACGCCTGAATTGTGGGCGTGCCAGCAGCCTGGCGCTGAAAGCCTTGGTAGGCCGCGCCGTCGTAGGCGAGAGTGGCCCGGTAGCGCGTCACTGACCCTGAACGCTTACTCTTCTTCCTCGAGCAGCATCAGGTAGACCATCTCAGCCGCGTCACCTTTGCGCTGCCCGAGTTTGATGGTGCGTGTATAGCCCCCGGGACGCCCAATGTAACGCGGCGCGATCTCATGAAACAGCTTATAAACCACTTCGCGATCCTGGATATCGCGGGCAACCAGGCGCTGCGCGTGTGCAGCAATGGCGTGAGCCTCGCGCTCCAATTCGCTGACCTCCCCCGCCTCCACCGCACGCAGCAGGCGGTTAGCCTGTGCATCAGTGAGCAGGCGGTGCAGATCGTCGGACTTCCCATCCTCAGCCAGCTCGATCAGGCGCTCAGCATCGCCGCGGTTGCGGGCCAGCGTGATCATCTTTTCTGCCTGGGCGCGGATCGCCTGCGCCTTGGCCTGGGTGGTCTTGATCCGCTCGTGGCGGAATAACTGGGTGATCAGGTTGCGCCGCAACATCTTGCGATGATTCGTATCCCGGTTGAGGCGTTTCCCTGCTACTCTATGCCGCATGATTTCCCCACATCCTCATTTTCAAGCTGTAGTGACCCGCTGCTATTCCTCTGATGCTCCCGCAGAAGTGAGGAATACTGCGTGTTCTGCTGTCAGGTAGCCCTTCTCACTGAGCCTACCGACCAACTCGTTGAGTGATTTGTCCCCAAAATTGCGGATGGCCAGCATGGCATCCTCACCCTTGTCCAGGATCGCCAGGACTTCACCCACTGTTGTGATACCAGTCCGTTTGAGCGAGTTGAAGACACGCACGCTCAGGTCAAGGCTTTCAATGGGCAGGTCATAATAATCCGGGCGGGCCGGTTCTTCGGGCTCCTCGGGCTCAGCAGCGACAGTGAACATACTGGGATCCACATTCGCGATGATCCCGAGATGCTGCATCAGGATGGTTGCCGCCTCACTCATCGCTGTCTCGGGCTGGATTGTTCCATCCGTCCAGACCTCGAGGATCAGCTTGTCATAGTTGGTCTTCTGGCCGACGCGTGCGCGCTCTACATCAAACGCGACTCGGCGGATCGGGCTGTAGATGGCATCTACCGGGACTTCCCCTATGGGCAGGCGGCCGCGTTCCTCTGCAGGAGAGTAGCCGCGCCCGGATTCGACGGTCAGCTCCATTTCCACGTGGGCGGAGTCATCGTCGATTGTGAACAGGTACAAGTCCAGGTTCTTGATCTCAACCTCAGGCGGGCAGAGCAAGTCTGCAGCGGTGACCACACCACCCTGCACGTCGAGGCGCAGGCGCGCCTTATCCACGCCATGCAGGATCAGGCGCAGCTGCTTCAAGTTGAGCAGAAGCTGCGTCATATCCTCCTTGACGTTGGGGATCGGCGAGAACTCATGGTGGACGCCGGATACACGCACGGACGACACAGCCGCGCCCGGCAGCGACGAGAGCATTACGCGGCGCAGTGCGTTGCCCAGCGTAATGCCGAATCCCTGCTCAAGCGGGCTGATGATGAAGCGCCCGTAGTTGCGTGATACTGCGTCACGCTCAATCTTGGGCAGCACGGTGGTGTTCGCGGTCAACGAACTTACCTCCTGGTTCACACTCACAAACTATATCCGGCGGGCGCACACCAGATTCTCGGCGGCGCCGCGCCGGTCTACCATTAACGGCTGTAATACTCAACTACGAGCTGCTCGTTGATGCTCAGGTCGATGTCCGTACGCTCGGGGAAGCGCAGAATCTCGCCGCCCATGCGGCTGAAATCGCGCTTAACCCATTCGGGCGCTGGACGGTCGGGACCGGCATCATGCAGCTCCTTGAAAAACGTACGCTTACGGCTGCCCTCACGCACCTCGACCGAGTCACCGGGGCGCAGCAGCATCGAAGGCACGTTGGTGCGGCGGCCATTCACGTTGAAATGACCATGGGCAACGAACTGGCGTGCCTGGGCGCGCGAATCCGCAAACCCCATACGGTACACGACGTTATCAAGACGCGACTCGAGCATGGAGAGCAAATTGGAGCCCGTCATGCCGGGGCGCTTCACCGCATCGCGGTAGTAGCGGCGGAACTGGCGCTCCAGCACACCGTAGATACGGCGCACCTTCTGCTTCTCACGAAGCTGGAGCGAGAAATCCGACTCGCGCCCGCGGCGGAAGGCCTTCTCACGGCCGTGCTGGCCGGGAGGATAATTGCGGCGTTCGATTGCACACTTGGGTGAGACACAGCGCGCTCCCTTCAGGAAGAGCTTCTCACCCTCACGCCGACAAAGTTTACACACGGGGCCACTGTATCTTGCCATAGTTCCTGTGCTTCTTCCTTCGTCTAAAAGGATGTTAAAGAGACTTGTTTACAAAGACGCACCGCAGCACCCTGGCAGAAACGTATACCGGGTGGCTGCAGTGGCAATCCCACGGCTGGCAGCCGATCAGACCCGGCGTTTCTTGCGCGGACGGCACCCGTTGTGCGGGACCGGGGTCAAGTCGGCAATCGAGCGAACCTTCATACCGCTGTTCTGGATCGCACGGATGGCAGCCTCGCGGCCAGGGCCGGGGCCCTTCACCAGTACATCAACCTCACGCATGCCGTGATCCATCGCCATTGAAGCAGCACGCTCTCCAGCGAGCTGGGCGGCGAAGGGCGTGCTTTTACGCGAACCCTTAAAGCCTGCCAGGCCAGCGCTCGACCAGCATACAGCGTTACCCTGCTGATCGGTGATGGTCACGATCGTGTTGTTGAAGGTCGCATGGATGTGTGCCTGCCCGTAAGGTACGTTCTTACGGACCTTACGCCCTGCGGCACGCTGTCTGCGTCGTCCCATTCGTCCTCCACATACCCTATCAGTAAACCGGCGCGGCTGTCTGGTTGATCAGCCGACGAAAAGAGGAGCTGGCCAATGATCCGGCCAGTCCCCTGACCAACTACTTCTTCGAGGCGCCCCGGCGGCGGCCACGCCCAGCAACCGTCTTACGCTTGCCCCGCCGCGTGCGTGCATTTGTGCGCGTACGCTGGCCGCGCACCGGGAGATTGCGGCGATGCCGCAGCCCACGGTAGGTGCCAATCTCCTGAAGGCGCTTAATATTGAGCTGCACCTCCCGACGCAGATCACCCTCAACGCGGTAATTGCCGGAGATGTACTCACGCAGTGACTGTACTTGCGCCTCAGTCAGATCCTTGACGCGAACGTCAGGATCGATCCCTGTAGCATCCAATGCCTTGTTGCTGCGAGTACGCCCGATCCCATAGATGTAAGTCAGGGCTACTTCCACTCGCTTGCCACGCGGCAGGTCCACACCTTCAATACGTGCCATAAGTGCTACTCCACTCCGCTCAATCAGCCCTGACGCTGCTTGTGGTTGGGGTTGCTGCAGATCACGCGCACAACGCCACGGCGCTTGACGATCTTGCATTTTGGACAACGACGTTTAACTGATGCACTGACTTTCATAATGATCTACCCATCCTTCGTGGGCACACGGTTGCTACAGACGAAAGTGTATTATACCACACTATTCCCACTTTGTCAGTATCTCCGGGCCGTTTTCAGTCACTGCCACCGTATGTTCGAAATGCGCGCATAGCTTGCGGTCGGCTGTGATCACAGTCCAGTGATCCGAAAGCACCTGCGTCGCCGGGCTGCCCACCATGACCATTGGTTCCAGCGCGAAGGTCATGCCTGCATGAAGAACAGGGCCTCGACCAGGCTTACCCCAGTTCGGAATGTGGGGGTCCTCATGCATCGCCCGCCCTACCCCGTGACCTCCATACTCGCGTACGACATTAAAGCCGTACCCCTCAACGAAGCGCTGGATGGCATACGAGATATCACCAAGGCGATTGCCGGGTACAGATTTCTCGATGCCCACATACAGCGACTGCTCAGTTACTTCGAGAAGCTTAGCAGCTACGGCACTTACCGTGCCAACACCCTGGGTGAAGGCTGAGTCAGCCACGAAACCTTTGTAAACAGTGCCGCAGTCGATGCTGATGATATCCCCTTCCTGCAGCACACGCTCACCGGGGATACCATGCACCAACTCCTCGTTGATCGAGGTAGTCAACGTGGCAGGGAAGGGATGCCGGCTGCCAGGAGGATAACCCAGGAATGCCGGTATACCCCCATGCCGCGTGATCAAGTCGTGCGCGATGCGGTCCAGCTCGCGGGTCGTGACGCCGGGTCGGATCGCATCAGCCACTGCGCGCAGGGCAGCCACGTTGATGATGGCAGCTTCACGCATGACTTGAATATCGCTTCCGGTCTTAATCACGATCGGCACTGAAAACCGCTCCTTACTAGCTTCCAGCCCGCTGGCGTATCGCCCCCAGCAGGTCTGATGTAATGGCTTCGATCGGGCGTTCTCCATCGATCTCGACCAGCAAGCCACGCGCCGTATAGTACTCGATCAGCGGTGCAGTCTGCTCGCGGAAGACCCGGAAGCGCTCACGCGCCACTTCCTCCGAGTCATCTGTGCGCCCCTCGACTGCGGCACGCCCCTGAATGCGGCGCACCACTTCCGCCTCGGATACAACAAGCTGCAGCACCACGGTCACCCGCGCTGCAAACTCCCTGGCCAGCATTGCCGCGAAGGCGTCTGCCTGGGCAATTGTGCGCGGGAAGCCATCCATTATGGCACCGGCGGCGCAGTCGGGCCTGGCGAGGCGCTGCTGCACAATGTCGATGACGATGTCATCGGGCACAAGCGCCCCGCTAGCCAAGATTTGCTGCACCCGGCGTGCCAGCGCCGTCTCCTCGTTCTTCATGGCGCGGAACAGGTCTCCGGTCGAAACGTGCACCAGGTCAAGCTGTTCCGCCAGCCGGACTGCCTGGGTCCCTTTGCCAGACCCTGGCGGACCTAACAGGATGACGAAGGTAGCCAAGAGAACGGTACTCCCCGGTTAGCGAGGGATCCCCTCGTTAGCGGATAAACGTATCTCGATTACGCATCACCAGCTGAGCTTCAAGCTGGCGCATGGTGTCAATCACAACACCAACTACGATGATCAACCCACCGCCGCTGATTACATACAAGGCAGCGAGCACCTGAGTACCAGCGCCCGGCTGTATCAGGTTCATGATGATGACCACAACGCCAGGCAGAACCGCTATACCGCCCAGGAACAGCGCGCCAACCAGGGTAATACGAGAGACAACCCGGTTGATAAACTCTTCAGTGCGCTTGCCCGGTCGGATGCCCGGGATAAAGCCACCGTTGCGCTGTAGATTCCCGGCCAGGTCCTGGTTGCGGATCATCACGTCTGTGTATAGATAGGTGAACCCTACCACCGCGATAAACGTGATCAGCCAGTATGTGATCTGGCCGCCAACACGCACGCCACCCTGATTACCAAAGATGTTGGTAATGGTAACGGCGGTATTAGCCACCCAGGGCGTCGCCGCATTGCGGAAGAAGCCCGAGATAACCGCCGGCAGGGTCAGGATCGCCTGCGCGAAGATGAGCGGGATCATGCCCGCGGTATTGACGCGCAGCGGCACATAGGTGCTGCCACCACCATACATCTTCATGCCGCGCACGCGCTTCCCATATTTGACGGGTATGCGGCGCTGGCCCTCTTGCACGATGACGATTACCACCACCGTGATCAGGGTGATGAAGATGAAGATCAGCAGATCACGGATAACCACCGTCACTTCATTATTGAAGATACGCCCAATGCTGAACGGCACACGGGCCACGATACCAGCAAAGATGATCAGGCTCAGGCCGTTACCAATGCCATCTTCGGTAATCAGCTCGCCAAGCCAGACAGCGAACAAAGTGCCCGCCGTCATCACAGCCATGACAGTGAATGTGAGCAGGATGTCGCTGTTTGCCGACAGGCCAAACCCCGGGATGATTGTGGTGCCGGTGGTCTGATCGCGGAAGATGTTGATCTGCGCGACCGCCTGCACGAGTGCCAGGGGGATGGTCAGGTAGTAGTTCAGCCGGTTGACCTTATCACGGCCCTCCTGGCCCTCACGCTGCATCTCCTCAAGCGCCGGGATGACCGGGGTCAGCAACTGGATGATGATGTTCGCCGTGATGTAGGGATACACCCCCATCGCCAGCACCGAGAAGCGCGAGACCGCGCCGCCCGACAACAGGTCGAGCACGTTGGCGAAGCCCCCAATGCCGCTGGTCGGGCTGAGCACCTGTGCCAGCACCGTTCGGTCAACACCTGGAACAGGTATGTTGGCTGCCAAGCGATAGATCACCAGCAGTAAGATGGTGACCAGAATGCGCTTGCGCAGGTCCGGGAGACGCATGGTCTCGCGCAGTCCATTGAAGAACGACATGGCGTGTCCTCTCCCGATGAATTCGGGGCCTAAGAGGCGTCATCCGAAGTGTGCAGTGCCGCAAGCTGTTCTTTACGCAGCTTCTTGATCGTGGCACGCGCACCGGTCAGCCCCAGGTCCAGCAGTTCGATCGAACCACCCGCCTTCTCGATCTTCTCGCGGGCACTTGCGGAGACGCGATGCGCCTTAACCGCAAGCTTCTTTTTCTTCTTAAAGTCGCCACGGCCAAGGATAACCACGGGCGCGGAAGCATCACCCAGGATGCCTGCGCTGACCAACCCCTCAGGAGTCACCTCGGCACCGTTCTCGAACAGCTCGTCGAGCTGGTCGATGTTAACGGGGTGGTAGACGATTTTGAACAGATTGTTGAAACCCCGCTTGAACGGCAGGCGCCGCACGAGAGGCAGCTGACCGCCCTCGAAGTATTGGCGCTTTCCACCGCCTGTACGCGCACCCTGGCCTTTGGTACCGCGCCCGGCCGTTTTACCTTTGCCAGCTGCGATACCACGGCCTACACGCGTGCGGGGCCGGACAGCCCCTTTATCCGGACGCAAGTCATTGAGCTTCATTACTTCACTTCCTCAACCGTCACCAGGTGGATTACCTTGTTGACCATACCCCGGATCATCGGCGTATCCTCGTGCTCGACCACCTGGTTCATTCGCCTCAAGCCCAGCGAGAACACGGTCTCTTTCTGGCTTTTTTCATAGCCAATCGGGCTCCGCACCAGCTTGATGCGGATCTTCTGCGTCTTGGCTTTCTTCTTAGCCATAATTACTCTTCCTTCCCGGCCTGCTTGCGCATCCAGAAGGGCATTACGTGGAGGGGGTCCTTGCCACGATCGGCTGCCACACCCTCAATCGACTTAAGCTGTGCCAGACCAAGCATCGTCGCACGGGCTACGTTGAGCATATTAGCGCTCCCCTTGGACTTGCTCAGGATGTCCTTGATCCCAGCAGCCTCCACCACGGCACGCACGGCACCGCCCGCGATCACGCCGGTACCAGGCGATGCTGGCAGCAGCATGACCTCTGCACCGCCGTAGCGTGCGGTGATCGGATGGGGAATTGTCGTGCCAACGATCGGCACATCCACCATATGCATACGTGCGCGGTCCATGCCCTTACGGATGGCATCAGGCACGCCACGAGCCTTGCCTGTGCCGACACCTACGCGGCCGCGATTATCACCAACCACAACAGTGGTGCGGAAGGCAAAACGACGCCCGCCCTTAATGACCTTCGCAACGCGTTTGATGTCCAGTACCCGCTCGTCGAGCTGGATCTGCTCTTCCTTAATGCGTGGTTCTCTACGACGCCGTCCCATAGTTCTCTCCGTTAGAAGTCCAGACCGGCTTCACGCGCTGCATCGGCAAGGGCCTTAACACGCCCGTGATACCTATAACCACCACGGTCGAACACGACCTGTTTGATTCCTGCCTCGAGCGCACGCTCGGCAACCAGCTGGCCAACCAGTTTGGACTGCTCCAGCTTGGTCTTGCCAGTAGTTTTACCTTTGAGCGACAGATCAACAGTGGAAGCAGCTACAACTGTATGCCCCACCGTATCATCAATGACCTGCGCATAGATATGCTTGCTGGAGCGGAACACATTCAGTCGCGGCCGCTCTGGCGTCCCGGCCACTCTCCTCCGCACCCGCAGATGACGGCGCTCACGCGCCACCGCTTGTTTATTCGTTTTCATGCCGCAGCAACTCCCATCATCGTTCGGTGCGGATTAGCCCGTCTTACCGGCCTTACCGGCCTTCTGGCGGACATATTCACCCTCATAGCGAACGCCCTTGCCTTTGTACGGCTCAGGTGGTCGCAGTTTGCGGATATCGGCAGCGATCTGGCCCAGCACTTCTTTATCAAATGCAGTGATGATCACCAGCTCGCCGCGCTCTTCCACCTGGAATTTAACACCTGGCGGAGGCACCACAAGGACATCATGCGAAAAGCCAAGGCTGAGCTTAAGATCATCTCCCGACATCTCGGCCCGGTACCCGGTACCGATGATGCGCAGGCGCCGCTCGAAACCCTCTGAGACACCGACCACCATATTACTGATCAGCGTACGAGTCAGACCATGCAGCGAACGATGCTGACGCTGGTCAGTCGGGCGCTCTACGGTGATCTGGCCGTCCTCAAAGGCAACCTTCAAGGCCGGGTCGAAGCTGCGGGTCAGTGTCCCTCGAGGGCCTTTGACCGTCAACTCGCTCTTCTTAATGTCAACTGTGACGCCTGCTGGCACCACAATTGGCTGTTTTCCTACACGCGACATGTTTCACTCCCCATTCCGAGTCCGGGTAGCGCTCCCTTGCCCTACCAGACGTAACAGAGGATCTCGCCGCCCACGCGCTCGCGGCGAGCCCGCTGCCCGGTCATCATGCCCTTGGGTGTAGTCACCACGCAGATGCCCATACCGCTGAGCACCCAGGGGATTTCCCGGTACCCCGCATAGATACGGCGTCCTGGCTTGCTGATGCGCTTGAGGCCCGTGATCACAGACCGGCGCAGGCGGCGTGCACCCACATATTTGAGCCTGACGACCAGCCAACTGTAGGGCTGGGCTTCCTCTACTTCATACCCCAGGATGTACCCTTCCTCAGTGAGGATGCGGGCCAACTCTGCTTTCATCTTGGAGTACGGTATCTTGACCTGCTGCTTGCGGGCCATAATGCCATTTCGGATCCGCGTCAGCATGTCCCCGATCGGGTCGCTTACGAACATAGACCTATACTCCTTCTTGGCCCTACCAACTGGCCTTGGATACGCCGGGAATATCACCTTGCAGCGCCAGCTCACGGAAGCAAATCCGGCAGAGCTGGAACTTGCGGATATACCCGCGTGGGCGGCCGCAGCGCTGGCAGCGATTGCGGACACGCACAGCGTACTTACGGCGCTGTTCACGGTAGGACATACACGTCTTTGCCATCCAGATTCTCTCCTACCCTTACTGCTCCGCGTAATTCGGAGTCATGACTTCCAGATCGCGGAAAGGCATGCCCATCCTACGCAGCAACTCACGCCCTTCCTCATCGGTCGGAGCGGTGGTCACAATACTGATTTCCATACCCCGGACCTTGTCGATCTTGTCGTACTGGATCTCCGGGAAAAGCACCTGCTCGCGCAGCCCGAGGGTATAGTTGCCACGCCCGTCAAAGGCTGTGGAGGGCACCCCCCGGAAATCGCGCGTGCGGGGCAGCGCCACGTTCATCAAGCGGTCCAGGAATGACCACATGCGTTCACCGCGCAGCGTCACCTTGACGCCAATCGCACGTCCCTCGCGCAGCTTGAAGGCAGCGATGGCCTTGCGCGCACGGGTGATCACAGGCTTCTGACCGGTGATCGTGGTGATATCCTCAACAGTTGCATCCAGGGCGCGTGCATTGTCGAGGGCCTCGCCAACACCAACATTGACGACAACCTTGGCAATGCGCGGCACCTGCATCACGTTGTCATATCCGAAGTGCTTGAGCAGCCCCGGGACAACGACCTTCCTGTAATGTGCCTTTAACGAATGCATCACTCAATATCCTGACCGCTCTTCTTAGCGTAGCGGACACGCTTACCATCAACGCGGCGGACCCCGATACGAGTCGGTTTGTCCGTCGCAGGATCGACCAGCATCACATTGGAAATGTGAATGGGCGCCTCAAACTGGATGATACCGCCCTGTGTCTGGCCGCGGCCTGCTTGCATCTGACGCTGGTGTTTCTTGCGGATGTTGACACCCTCAACCACCACCGCCTGCTTGGCGGGCAGCACGCGCAGCACGCGCCCGCGAGCGCCCCGGTCATTGCCGGAAATCACCTGGACAACGTCGCCCCGCTTGATCTTGAGCTTAGGCGTTTCTTGCTTATCTGTCTTTGCCATAGCTAACCACCTCTTTAAATGCGCCTGTCCTACAGGACCTCAGGCGCGAGCGAGACGATCCGCGTAAACCCTGAGTCACGCAGTTCACGAGCAACCGGCCCGAAAATACGAGTACCCTTAGGGTTACGGGTGACGCCGTCGAGCAGTACCGCCGCGTTATCGTCGAAGCGGATGTAAGAACCATCCTCCCGGCGGTATTCCTTGGCTGTGCGAACGACGACCGCACGGACGATATCGCCCTTCTTTACACCACTGTGCGGCTGAGCGCTTTTAACGGTGGCAACGACGACATCACCAATACCCCCGTAATAGCGCTTGGAGCCCCCGAGGACACGGATCACCAAGATCTCACGTGCCCCGCTGTTGTCGGCTACGACAAGCCTGCTTTCCTGCTGAATCATGGTTATGCACCTCGCCCGTTTTATTCCTCGTCGGCTTCCGCGGGCTCCTCAGCAGCCGCTTCGACCTGGGCCGTAGCCGTCGCAGCAAGTGTATCTGCTGCAACATCCTGCCCCTCGCCGGTTCCTGTCAGCTCGGAGACATCCGCAGTGCGGGCGCTCAGGTCCTCGCTCACGATTTCCTGTACAACCCAGCGCTTATGGCGGCTGATGGGGCGGGATTCCACAATCACAACCGTGTCGCCAATGCTGGTACGGTTGCCCTCATCATGTGCCATGTACTTCTTCGAGCTTTTGACGACTTTGCCATACAGCGGGTGACGCCCAGTGCGGGTCACCTGCACGACGGCAGTCTTGTCCATCTTGTTACTGATTACTACCCCTGTCAGACGCCGTCTGCTGTTAGCCATTCGCCTCTGCCTCCAATTCCTTCTCGCGCATTACGGTCAGGATGCGGGCAATATCGCGCCTGACAGTGCGCAGACGGGTGATGTTCTCAAGCTGACCTACCTCGCGCTGAAAGCGCAGGTTATGCAGCTCCTGCTTGGCCTCATCGAGGTTGTGCTGGAGTTCGGCATAGGTCAGATGACGGAGTTCAGCCGCCTTCATTAGCCCGTTACCTCCTGCCCTGAAATGGGATCAATGCGCATGACGATCTTGCTCTTGATGGGCAGCTTGTAGGCAGCCAGGCGCAGGGCCTCGGTAGCCGTTTCTTCGTCGACACCACCAATCTCAAACATGATGCGGCCAGGCTTGACCACAGCTACCCACATCTCGACTGAGCCCTTCCCCTTACCCATACGGGTTTCGGCAGGCTTCTTAGTCACCGGTTTGTCCGGGAAGATGCGGATGTACACGCGCCCACGACGCTTGAGCGAACGGGTGATGGTACGGCGCACAGCTTCAATCTGCCGGGCCGAGATCCATGCCGGTTCCAGCGCCTGGAGCCCAATGTCGCCGAAGTCGACTTTATTCCCACGCGCCGCCATACCCTTCATGCGCCCGCGGAACTGCTTGCGATACTTCACTCTTTTCGGCATTAACATGTTGTATAACTCCACACATTCGGCACGAGACAGCGGCGCAGCGGGCCGTGCCGCCTCGGATGCTCAGCGATTAGTCCCTCAACCGAGCGTCAGCCTACTGGCTGACGTATACACCCTCTGTTTCAGTCTTCTTCTTCGTTTCTTCTTCGCCGAGGATCTCGCCCTTGTAAATCCACACCTTGACACCAATGCGGCCAAAGGTAGTCAGGGCCTCGGCTGTCCCATAATCAATGTCGGCACGCAGGGTCTGCAGCGGGACACGGCCTTCGCGGACCCACTCGCGGCGCGCCATCTCCGAACCGGCCAAGCGGCCCGCGCACATGATCTTGATACCCAGGGCGCCCTGACGGACCGCCTGAGTTGCCGCGCGCTTCATGGCGCGGCTGTGAGAAATGCGGCGCTCAAGCTGTCCGGCGATATTCTCAGCGACAAGCTGGGCATCCACGTCAGGATCGGTGACTTCCTCAACCTCGATCTTTACTTTCTTCTCGGTGAGGGCCTCAAGCGCCTGGCGCAGCTCCTTGACAGCCTGCCCCTTGCGGCCGATCACGATGCCGGGACGCGCGGTATGCAGGGTGACGAGCACTTGGTTGGGATAGCGCTCGATCTCGATGCTTGAGATGCCAGCCCCAGCGTGCAGGTCCATGACCTTACTGCGGATGGCGAAATCCTCGTGGAGCAAATCGCCATAGCGCGTGCCTTCGGCATACCAACGCGCATTCCAATCTTTGATGATCTTCAGGCGCATGCCTACCGGATGAACTTTTCTACCCATACCCTAGCTCTCCTCCCCCCGGTCAGTACGCTGAGCCGGAGCCGTTTCACGCTCACTCAGTACAACGGTGAGATGCGAAGTACGGCGGATTATCGGCTTGAAGCGTCCGCGTGCACCAAATCGCCGCCAGGGACGTCGCGGACCCTCATTGGCATAGACAGCCGAGATCACCATCTGCTGCGGATCCAGCTCGTAGTTGTTTTCCGCGTTGGCGATTGCACTCTTAAGCGCCTTCAGTGCGAAGCCCGCCCCCTTGTGGGGCATGTAGCGCAGCACACTGACTGCATCATAGGGTGCCAGCCCGCGCACCTTGTCGAGCACCAGGCGCAGCTTCTGCGGAGAAATGGGTAGGTATTTTGCAGTCGCGCGTACGTCCATTGTTACCGCCCCTTCTTCTCCTTGGAGATGTGGCCGCGGAACGTGCGCGTGGGGGCAAACTCGCCCAGCTTATGCCCCACCATATTCTCCGTGACGTAGATAGGCACATGGCGGCGCCCATCGTGGATCGCGATGGTATGCCCCACCATCTGCGGGAAGATCGTCGAGGCACGGCTCCAGGTACGAATGACCTTCTTTTCGCCCGCCTCATTCATCTTCTCGATCTTCCTCAGCAGCTTCGGCTCAATAAATGGGCCTTTCTTCAGACTGCGTGACATCGAGACCTCCTAAACCACCCTTCAGCGCGGTGTGTATCGCCGCTCAGCATCAAGTCCGAGCCTAACGGCGCTTGGACGCGCGACGGCGGACGATGTACTTATTGGTCGACTTGTTGCGGCGGGTCTTGCGGCCCAGCGCAGGCTTACCCCAGGGCGTCTTGGGCCCGGGCATGCCGATGGGCGAGCGTCCCTCGCCACCGCCATGCGGGTGCGAGCCAGGGTCCATGGCAGTACCACGGACGGAGGGACGCCATCCCATCCAGCGTTTGCGACCGGCTTTACCGAGCTTCACATTCCCGTGATCGGCGTTACCCACCTGCCCCACCGTCGCCATGCACTCTTCGCGGACCAGGCGCATCTCGCCGCTTGGCAGACGCAAAGTTGCGTAGTCCTCTTCCTTCGCAAGCAGCTGCACGGACACGCCAGCGGCGCGAGCCATCTGCCCGCCACGACCCGGGTACAGCTCGACGTTGTGCACCACCGTCCCGATCGGGATGTCCTTCAGAGCAAGGGCATTTCCGGGGCGGATATCGGCGGTCTCACCACTCACCACGGTATCCCCTACCTGCAGGCCAAGAGGCGCAATGATGTAGCGCTTCTCCCCATCCAGGTAGTTAATCAGGGCAATGCGGGCGGAGCGGTTCGGATCATACTCGATGCTCGCCACACGGCCAGGCACACCAAGTTTATCGCGCTTGAAATCGATGACGCGATAGCGCCGGCGATGCCCCCCACCACGATGGCGCACAGTGATCTTGCCCTGGTTATTGCGCCCGGCGCGCGGGTGCAGCTTCTCTGTCAGGGACTTGACTGGCGCTGACGAAGTGATCTCTTCAAAGGTATGCCCTGTCATCCCCCGGCGGCCCGGTGAAGTGGGCTTATATTTCTTTATCGGCATACGACAACCCCTATCCGTTCTGCGTCCTCGCGGCCCGCGTTAGCCACCGAACAGGTCGATGCTCTGACCGGGCGCGATGGTGACGTAAGCCTTCTTCCACTGTTTCTTGCGAATGTACAGCTTCCGCAGACGCTGCCCCATCTTGGCCGGCATGATAGCTGTGCGAACCTGTACAACGTTCACATCAAAAATCGCTTCCACGGCATCCTTGATCAGCGGTTTATTAGCACGCAGATCAACCTCGAACACATAGGTGTTTAATTCATCCTGGAGACGCGTGCTTTTCTCCGTGATTACCGGACGCCGGATCACATCATAGATGTGCAGATTGCTCATGACTGCGTCTCCTTGGCCTCTACCATGAGCCATGTCTTGATCAGCTCAAGGGCCTCGAGAGGGATCACGATCTTCTCATACTTGAGCAGATCGCGGATGTTCAGGTAGCTGGCACGCAGGTAACGAGCCTCGGCAATATTGCGAATGGAGAGTTCCACATTCTCATTTGCGTCCGGCAGCAGCACCAGCGCACTGCTATCACCGACCAGGCTGAACAGGACATCAACCATCTGGCGCGTCCTGGGTTCGTCAAGCTCGAGCTTATCTACCAACACGATCTCGTTCTCAGCCGCCTTGGCAGCCAACGCGGACCGCAATGCAGCACGGCGCATTTTCTTTGGCATATCCTTGGTATACCTGCGCGGCTGCGGGCCGTGCGCAATGCCACCGCCAACAAAGATCGGCGCGTTGCGGCTGCCATGCCGGGCACGACCGGTGCCCTTCTGGCGATACCATTTGGCTGTTGTGCGGTTGATCTCGCCGCGCGTCTTGGTTTTGTGTGTACCGAGGCGCGCGTTCGCCATCTGCCGCACGTAAGCCTGATGCATCAGACCTACATTAACCGGGGCTTCGAAGATCTCGGCAGGCAGCTCGACCTGGTCGACCTCACGTCCCGTCATATCTTTCACAGGAACTACAATCGCCATCGTAACCCCCACCTGCTACTGCTTGATCGAGCGGCGGACCATGACAAGCCCACCCTTGACACCCGGGATGCTGCCGCGTACCGCCAGCAGGTTGCGCTCAGGATCCACGACCACGACTTCAAGATTCAGCTGCGTGACGCGATCGTTGCCCATCCGGCCAGCCATACGCAGGCCCTTCTTCACGCGGCCAGGCGTAGAGTTCTGCCCAATGGAACCGGGCGCGCGCTCACGGTCCGACTGGCCGTGCGTCTTGGGCTGCCGGTTGAAACCATGCCGCTTGATGGTGCCAGCAAAGCCTTTACCTTTACTGGTACCAATCACATCAACGCGATCACCTGGCCGGAACATCTCGACCGTGATCTTCTGCCCCTCCTCGATGTCTGCCGTGCCATCGACACGGAACTCACGGAGGTGGCGCAGCGGTGGCACTGGATTGGCATACTGCTTGCGCACCGCATGTTTCTCGCTCGGCTCAAGCAACCCGAGATGGCCACGCTCCGCCTTGGTCAGGCGTCGTTCAACCTTACGCATGCGGGCCTTCTCGTCGGCCACACCAGCGGCTACTTCCTCGTAACCAAGCTGGACAGCGGCATAGCCCTCTTTACCGTTGGTCTTGACCTGGGTTACCCAGCAAGGCCCGGCCTGGATCACCGTGACAGGGATCGCCGTTCCGTCGCTATCGATCACCTGGGTCATGCCCACCTTTTTGCCTATGATGCCCTTAATCATTACGGCATTGCCTCCAAGGAGATCACACCGCGCTTCTGCAGGAACAAGCCTGCAACCGCGTGCCTCCTATTCACATTTCTGTACAAAGTCAGGCGATCCGAGCAGCCAGCCGGCTGCGATTGACATGGATGGCCTGGGTACGTGCCCGGCTCTGCTAGATCTTAATCTCGATGTCAACGCCCGCGGGCAGGTTCAGCCGTGTAAGCGTGTCAATCGTCTTCGCATCCGGGTCCAGCACATCGATCAGGCGCTTATGGATACGCATCTCGAAGTGCTCCTGCGAGTCCTTATCAATGAAGGTCGAGCGCCTGACCGTCCAGCGATGCACGCGGGTTGGCAACGGCACCGGCCCTACTACGCGAGCCCCGGTGCGTTCGGCGGCCTCCACGATGCGACGGGCGGACTCATCCAAGACGCGATGATCGTAAGCCTTCAGGCGAATGCGGATCTTCTGCTTTACCATCAGTCATTCCTCAGGCGTGAGAAGCCGCACGTCATCGCCCGGCCTCTCACGCATTCTGTTTCGAGTTGCCTACGCGATAATCTCGGTGATGACGCCAGCGCCGACGGTCAGGCCACCTTCGCGGATGGCGAACTTGGAACCCTTCTCCAGCGCCACCGGGGTGATCAGCTCGACTGTCAGGTTGACGCTGTCGCCGG